>Ga0154020_10000046_pt1 | contig 129347 bp, 109 predicted proteins | sample Klosneuvirus_201_FD_109709 | JGI IMG/M metagenome (GOLD analysis project Ga0154020, IMG submission 109709) | Active sludge microbial communities from wastewater, Klosterneuburg, Austria - Klosneuvirus_20160825_MG | ecosystem: Engineered > WWTP > Aerobic digester > Activated sludge | place... | reverse complement strand
TTGTAGATAAACTCACGGGCGGCTTCTTCGCCGAAAGCGTCGCTGAGGGCGTCGAACCAGCTTAGGTACAGGCTCTCGGCGCGGATCATCACGTAGCGGTCTCCACCGACGTGAATGGTTCCTTTTTCGGGGGCGCGCTGCATGTCGGCAAACAGCTGTTCGACAAACTTCTCCGCGCGTGCAAAGGGCGGCTCAAAGGCAGCAGGGACGCGAACGCTCCTCAACATGGGGGACTCCGAAAAGCGAGGGTGATAAACAACCCATCGTATCACGAAAGGGAGGAGGAACGGAGCTATGTCCTCCGTCGAGAAACGTCCTCCCTAGGGTGTGTTCGGCTTGGTCACTGGGGCCTCGCCTCATCGAGCACCCAGGACTGCGCATGCTCGAGCGAGCGCGCGGGAGCTACAGACCCTTTTTGACTTGTTCCAGTCCGTAGCGGCTGCGGTCGAGGTTCCAGTTTGAGCCGAAGAGATAGTCGCTGGCCGCTGGACGATCGAGCAGGGTCCACTGGAAATAGGCCGTCGTCAGCTTGAGCGCCAGCCGCATCGTCGTCGCGCGATCCGCACTCGACAGTCCGCAGTTGTCCGGGTAGGTGCTGACGAAGTCGCCGAGCGTCGCACCATTGAAGGTAATCGCCGCTGCCGAGCCAGCCACCCGCGCATAGAAGGCCTCGAAGTTCGCGTCGGGGGGCGTACATGGCGACACCCCAGGCTCGCCCAGCTTGCTGAGCAGCTCACCGAGAATCACCAGCGGCGCAGCTCGGCCCTGCGCAATCGCCGCCGCGTCGCTCAGGGCATCGAGGCTCTCAACGAAGCTCAGCACTGCCACCGGGTCGATCACCAGCGCCGAGTGAATCGCCAGCGCGGTCTTGCTGAGCGCCGACAGCGCCACCTCACCGCCGAGCTGATAGCCAAAGATCCCGACGTGATCGGCAGTCAGCAGACTCTTCACTTCGGAGGTCTGCGTCAGGTACGGCAAAAGCGCGAGCACGCTATCGCGATAACGGACTTGGCGTCGCTCGTCGCTGACTTTGACCAGCGCCACCGCAATGCCATGGCTCGCCAGGCGGTCGGCATACGGTCGCAGCTGGCTGAGCGGCAGACTCTGCGCCGGCAGCATCACCGCAAGCGGATAGCTCGGCTTCTTCGCCGAGGGAGCCATGCCATCGTCGCTCGGCCACACGATGGTCAGCTTGTTCTGGAACAGGTTGAGTGTCGCCGGGACCATCAAGTCCTGCGTCGCCACCTGGAACGGTCCCACATCATTGGGATCAGTGCGCGGATTGGTCATGTCGGGGGGCATCGCCATGTCCGCAAGCGGAGACGGCTGGCAGGAGCCATCGGCGCAGACACTCCGCTCGATTACTGAAAACGAACATCCGCCAAGCAGAGACAAGGCCAGCGACCCGACAGTCAAAGCAGCTCGTAACGACCTAGGTATGTATTTCATGGGCTTACGCGGGGACAAGCGAAGTCCCGTGCCTCGAATCGTACCACGCGCTTTACGTTACGTTCCCAGGTCTGCTAAAGCGCTGCCATGCCATTTTCCGCAGCCCTCGAGTCAGACCGAGTAGACAGCGCCGACAGCGATCAAGTCGAGCACGCTTTGCCACTTGCCACCGCGCGTCCAGCGTCGGTTCGCAGTGCAATTCCATCGGTCGATACGCCGGTGATGCGCCAGTACCTGGAGATCAAAGAGCGCTATCCCGACTGCATCTTGTTTTTCCGACTCGGTGACTTCTACGAGATGTTCTTCGATGATGCCGTCGAGGCCAGTCAGCTTCTCGATCTGACGCTGACGGCGCGGGACAAGCAGAAGGAAGTGCCGGTGCCGATGTGCGGGGTGCCGTATCACGCGGCCCGTGGCTACATCGGACGACTGATCGCGAAGGGTCGCAAAGTCGCCATCTGCGACCAGATGGAGGACGCGCGCAAGACCAAGAAGATCGTCCGTCGCGCCGTCACGCAGGTGGTCACGCCGGGCATCGTCCTCGAAGAAGATCAGCTGGAGCCAAAGAGCTCAAACTACCTGTGTGCGCTCTGTCCAGGGACTTCGGCAACGGGCCGGGCTGGGCTGGCGTACCTCGATGTCTCGACGGGGGAGTTTGCGGCCTGTGAGCTTCCCGAGAGTGAGGCGCTCGACGAGCTGTGCCGAGTGGAGCCGGCGGAGCTGCTGTTGGTCGAGGACAAGACCCATCCCGACGACGGACGGACGACGGCCTGGCGCAGCAAGATCGCGGCTCGGCTCAAAGTCCCGACGGGGCAAGCGCAGCGGACCGATCCTCCTGCCGATGTGGCGCTGCTCGCGGAGCTGATTGCGAAGGATGCGAGTGCGAGTACAGCGACGGTTAGGCTCGACGCAAGTCCACTTTTGGCGGCGGCGGCAGCGGCCTGTCTGCGCTATGCCCGGGCGACCCAACCGACCGGCGGCCTGCCGATTGTGGGACTGCGACTGTACCAGCCCACCGACTGCATGGTGCTCGACGATGCGACCAAGACCAACCTGGAGCTTTTGCAGACCCTGCTCGAGCGAAAGCGGCAAGGCGCGCTGCTCGGCGTGCTCGATCAGACCAAGACGGCAATGGGCGGACGGCTGCTCAGAAACTGGCTGCTCCAGCCACTGCTCGACCTGGAACGGATTGGCCAGCGTCACGATGCCGTCGAGTGGCTGGTCGAGCGGCAGGCGTCGCGACAAGCGCTGCGGGACGTCCTCAAAGGCATTCACGACATCGAGCGACTGACCGGGCGACTGACAACGCTTTTGGCGACACCGCGCGATCTCTATAGCCTCGGCCACAGCCTGAGTGAGCTGCCCCGACTGCGCGACATTCTGCACGCCGCTCAAGGTCAAAAAGGCGATAGCCTGGTCGCGGAGCTGCCAACTCTGCTGTCGCTGGGCAGCGATCTGGCCGAGGATGTCGCAGCCACGATTGCCCACGCCATCGCCGACAATCCCCCGGTTCAGTGGCGCGACGGCGGCTTTCTGCGTCGTGGCTATCACGCCGAACTCGACGAGCTGGCCGATCTGTCGCAGGGCGGCAAAGAGCACATCTTACGGATCGAAGAACGCGAGCGACAGCGCAGCGGAATCTCGTCGCTCAAGGTCCGCTACAACAAGGTCTTTGGCTACTTCATCGAGATCACCCGCGCCAACCTGACCAAGGTGCCCGCCGACTACATTCGCAAGCAGACCACCGTCAACGGCGAGCGCTTCGTCACCGATGAGCTGGCTGAGTATGAAGCCAAGGTTCTCCACGCTGAGGAGCGCCGCGTTGAGCTGGAGTTGCAGCTGTACGAGTCGCTCCGCAGCAGCCTGGCGAGTCACTCGGCGCGGCTTCTGCGGCTGGCCCAGCGGGTGGCGACGCTCGACGTGTTAAGTGGTCTGGCGGAGCTGGCGCACCGCTCGGGCTATACCCGACCGACGATGACGCGCGACCTGCGGCTGCAAATCAGCGAGGGGCGCCATCCGGTCATCGAGCAGCTGCGCGAGCGGGGCACCTTTGTTCCCAACGACACCACGCTCGACCCCGACGGGGAGCAGATCCTGATCCTCACCGGTCCCAACATGGCGGGCAAGTCGACGGTGATGCGTCAGGTGGCGCTGATCTGCATCTTGGCGCAGATGGGATCGTTTGTGCCGGCGGCCCACGCGGAGCTGGGACTTATCGATCGAGTGCTGACCCGCGTCGGTGCCACCGACAATCTGTCGCGCGGCGACTCCACGTTTATGGTCGAGATGCGCGAGACCAGCAACATCTTGGCCCGCGCCACCCGTCGCTCGCTGGTGGTGCTCGATGAGATTGGGCGCGGCACCTCGACGTACGATGGTCTGTCGATCGCTTGGGCGGTTGCCGAGTACCTCCACGATGTCTCGGGCTGCAAGACGCTTTTCGCGACGCACTACCACGAGCTGACCGCACTCGCCGCTGCCCGGCCTCGCGTTCGCAATGCGCAGGTCGCGATCCGTCAGTACCACGACGAGATCGTCTTTTTGCACAAGCTGCTGCCCGGTGGCGCCAATCGCTCGTATGGGATCGAGGTCGCTCGACTGGCCGGCCTGCCCACCCCCTTGCTGGTGCGGGCCCGCGAGATCTTGAGCGCTCTTGAAAGCCAAGCGAGCAGCCAGGGCACTTCGTCGCTGCCAGCCCATGGCGTGCCGCCGCTCCACTCGGGTCAGCTGTCGCTTTTGCTCGGTGTCCCATCGGCGTCCATGCAGCCCGAGCCGGCGACGGCGCCCCGCCTGCCCGCCCCGCCGCCGCTGCCGAGCCAGCACAAAGAAGCGCTCGACCGCCTGCGCGCCCTCGATCCCGACGAGCTCTCGCCGCGTGCAGCCCATGACCTGCTCTGCCAGCTGGCGGCGCTGCTGCGCCCCCCCAAGCCGTGAGTTCCTGATACGCTGGACCCACTCAATTCCTGGAGGTTCGCGTATGACCATCGCTCTGTGGTGTCTCCTAGTGGCCGTCATCCTGCCGTACATTTGGCTGCCCATCGCATTCGGGGAACGTCAGAAGCAGTTCGGCTCCGTCGACAACAAGCAGCCGCGGTCGCAGATCTCGAAGCTCGAAGGCAAGGGCGCCCGAGCCTACTCTGCTCACCAGAACGCCTTTGAAGCACTGGCCGTTTTTGCTCCCGCTGTGCTAACCGCTCACGTTGCCAAGGCGGACCCGATGATGTCGGGCGCACTCGCTTCCGTGTGGGTCGTCTGCCGCGTTCTTCACGGCGCGCTCTACATCGCGGACATCGACAAGGCCCGCAGCGGCATGTTCTTCCTCGCCTTCCTGTCGGCGATCGGCCAGTTCGTCCTCGCGGCGATGGCGCACTAAGCGTCTTCAGCCCGCCCGATCCTTCGCGAGCCCGCTCTTTATCAAGTCGCTGATTCCAGCCCGATTCTTTGTGCTCCACTGGCACCGAGCGACGGTGGCTGTAAGTCCTTGTGCGGCGCGCCACAAGCAAGCTAAAGTCCGTTTCGCAAAGCTCTAACCCTTGTCATTTCGGGTGCTTGTCATGCTGCTTTACCGCTGGCTCAACGAGGCTGTTGAAAACCGTGGCACCGCCAAGGCGCTGGTTTATCGCGATACCTATCTCTCGTGGCGGGGCATGCAGCACCGTGTCGAGCGTCGGGCCCAAGAATTTGCCGCGATGGGAATCGAGAAAGGGCACTGGGTTGGGCTGATGCTCGGCAACGTGCCGGACTTCGCGATCCTGGCGCTGGCGCTGTCGCGACTGGGAGCGACCGTAGTGCCGCTCGATCCGACGACGGGCGTGCGGGATCTGACGCTGTTTTTGGAACATGCGCCGCTGCGCGCCCTCATCACGCGGCCTCGCGGTGGCAATGAGCTGCCGTCGAGCCAAGCGCCGATCGTGCGGACGCGGAAGGACACTCGCTTCGAGCCCGAGAGCCGTCGTCGACTGCAAGGAACACTGCTCACCTGCTCGATCTACCGTCGCGATGAGGCGCCACCCGCTGCGGCGGAAGCGGTGCTACTGACGGCAGATACCTCCGGCGACCCCAAGGGCGTGCTGCGCACCGTCGAGAACATCTCGGCCAACTGCGACAACATTGCCCAGAGTCTCGACGTGAGTGCCGACGCCAAGATCCTCACCACCGTGCCGCTGTTCTCGGCGTATGGCTTCGATCTTGGACTGTGTCTGGCGCTGCGTTATGGCGCAACGCTGTACCTCGAGGACGAGATGTCGCCCAAGCGGATTGCCAAGCTCATCCGCGAGCAAGAGATCGATCTGCTGCCGGCGACTCCGCCGATCTTTGCCGCCCTGGCCAAGATGCCGACGGCGCGACCGCTCAAGACACGGGGCACACGCTTCCTGGCAACCGGTTCGCAGCTGCCCACGGCCGTCGCGGAGAGCTTCCGTGAGCGCTGGGGTGTTCGGGTGCTGCCGATCTATCACACCACCGAAGCGGGCGCGGTCAGCCTCGATCGCAAGGGACTGGCTCCCGAGACCGTCGGTAAACCGATTGCTGGCGTCGAGCTGAAGCTGGGACAGGCCGATGCGGAAGGCCGGTCGCCGATCTGGATTCGCTCGAAGGCGGTGGCAATGCACTCCGTCGGTCCGATGTCGCTCATCAAGCCGGAGGGTCGGGCCAAAAAGACCGAGGTCCGTGCCGTCCCAATTGGCGGCATTGATGCCGATGGCTTCCTGCGCACCGGCGATCTCGGCAAGGTCGATCGCACGAATCGCCTGACGCTGTTCGGACGTGAAGACGATCTCGTCAAGGTGGAAGGCAAGCGCGTCGCACTCGGTGAAGTCGAAGGCTGCCTAGAGTCGTACCCGAAGGTCAAAGCCGCCCAAGCACGGGTCTTTGCCGACGAGCACGGCAGCACGATGGTGGTCGCGAGCGTAGTCCTCAGTGGTCGCTGCCGCGCCGAGGACTTGATCGACCACTGCGCCAAAAACCTTGCCCCTTACAAAGTTCCCCGTCGAGTGGAGATCTGTGTGGCCCTGCCCGCTCAGCTTGGAGGTCAAGAATGCGCACGCTGAAGTACACGTTATTTCTCGGACTCGCCCTGCCGCTTGCTTGTAACGAAGCGCGTCTCGATGCTGAAATCGACAACACGGGGGACGAGGACCTGTCCGATGGAACGCGCCGTTATGATCTAGCCGGGCTCGACCTGTCGAGAGTGCGTGATCGCGACGCCGCCTGTGCTGAGGTTCGCGCCGAAGCGACGCTGACCAAAAAGCCGGTCGACATCATCTTTGTCATCGACAACTCCGGCAGCATGACCGACGAGATCCTCTCGGTTCAGCAGAACATCAACAGGAACTTCGCCGACATCATCGGCAAGAGCGGCCTCGACTACCGCGTCATCATGGTCACCAGCCACGGAGACGCCCGCAACCGTCAGTCGGTCTGCATCAGCGCGCCGCTGTCGAAGCACGCCTCGTGTACGCCGGTGCCGCCGCAGCCCGGCAACAATCCGCCGCGCTTTTACCACTACAGCATCGAGGTCGAGAGCTGGGACTCGTTCCGCCGCATCTTGGGCTCTGTCAATGGCACGGAGAAAGACCAGTTCCATCTTGCCCCGACCGGCTGGCAGACCTGGCTGCGCCCCGACGCCTACAAGGCCTTTATCGAGATCTCGGACGACCGCTCAGACATGACGGAGACCGACTTTGATACCCAGCTGCTGGCCAAAGCGCCGATGCAGTTTGGCACCAAAGCCGCACGCAACTATGTCTGGCACACCATCGCTGGCCTCAAGGAAAACAATCCGGCGACTAAGCCGTGGGCGTCGACCGATCCGATCCAAAACGCGCTGTGCACCAAGGGTGGCGGTGCCGTCGCGGCGGGTCTGGAATATCAGCGCCTGTCGATCCTGACCGGCGGACTGCGCTTCCCGATCTGCGAGTACGCCAACTTCGACGCGGTGTTTAACCACGTCGCGATGGGCGTGGTCGCCGGAGCCAAGGTTGCCTGTGACTTCGCGCTGCCGGCACCGCCTCCTGGTCAGCAGATCGATCCCGGCTCGGTGCTCGTCGAGTACACCCCGCACGGAATGGGCGCACGCACCACCTTCAAACAAGTGGCCGGTGCCGCCGCCTGTGCGCCGAACTCCTTCTACATCGACAAGAGCCGCGTCTATCTGTGCCCGGATTCCTGCACGACGGTTCAGGCCGACACCAAGGCCAAGGTCGAGGTGCTGTTCGACTGCCTGTCGATCGTCGGCTAGCCCGCGGCTCTTTGCTCCGAGGTCCTGGTTTTCCAACCGCATCCTTCCGACGCCGGTACCCTCTGGTTCCAAAGCCTTCATGGCTTGGGAAGCCAGGGGGCGTGGCGACGCAGCAAATCAATCCACGACTGCGGAACTTCCTCGGCCAGCTTGACGAGCAGTCGATTGATTCGCCCCGGAACGCAAAGCTCTTCGCCCGCAAACAGAGCAGCCAGACCGGCCTGAGCCACGGCGTCAGTGTCCGCCATAATGCCCAAGTTGTTGGCTAACTCGACGGGGACCGACTGGGAATCATACAGGGCAGTGGCCGTCGCGCCGGGAAGCAGACAGGTCACCGTGACTCCGTAGACTGACAGCTCACTGCGCAGCGCGCGCGCAAAACCGAGCAGATATTTTTTGCTGCTGCCGTAGTACGCGATGCCAGGAAAGTCACGGAACGCGGAGATGCTAGAGACCATCAGGATGCGACCGCGCCGTCGACAACGCAGTTCCTTCGCAAAGTAGGTACAGAGCAGAGATGGCGTCACAACATGGAGGGCCAGGAGGCGCTGCGCAGCCATCGGATCTGCGTCTGCGACCTCACCAAAGAAGAAGATGCCGGCGTTGTTGATGAGAATGTCGATCACGACTCCACGCTGATTCACTTCGCCAAAGAGTCGCTCCGCAGCGTCGGGTACAGCCAGATCACAGGGAATCGCGGTGGTGCGGACTCCGTAGCGAAGGGAGAGCTTGGTGGCCGCCTCTGTGAGCGGTCCCTCGCGGTTCGAGACCATCACCAAGTCGTAGCCACGCGCCGCCAGTCCTTGCGCCAGCGAGAGTCCGATTCCTGAACACGCGCCCGTGACGAGCGCCACACCCAGCTCAGGACTGCGGGCGGACATGCCAGCCTCGCTTGTCACAGATGGACCGCAGCGCTGGCTCGGGAGCTTGCCGCTGATAGCACGCCATCTCGGTCGTATAGATTCGAGCCGCGCAGTAGTTGCAGTGATCACAGCTTGACTGCGCGTGCTCCTCCTGCGCGAGCTTGTGGACAAACAGCGGATCGGCAATCAGCGCGCGAGCCATCGCTACCGCATCAAAGCCCGCCCCCAGCACCTCTTCCAGCGAAGTTCTTGACACCGCCCCACCGACGTAGATGAGTGGCAGCCTGACCGCAGCCCTCACCGCTTTGGCATCTTCCAAAAAGTAGTTGTCGCGATACGGCAAGGTAGGAATCAGCGCTTTGCCAACCGCACCGATCATGAGACGGAGCAACGGATTTTCGATCAGTCTGCCCATCACATCGGTCGGCATCTCACCCCGCATGATGTACATCGGCGCTCGACTGACAAAGCCACCGGACAGCAGCAGCGCGTCAGCACCTTCCGACTCGAGCAGCCGAGCAATCTCGATCGCATCCTCAAGCTCTTGGCCGCCGGGCACGCCATCGCGCAAATTCATTTTGACGATCACCGCGAGATCACGCTGCGCCGCTTGGATGACCGCTTGGATGACCTCTTGCAAGAAGCGCATCCGATGGAACAGAGAGCCTCCGTACTCGTCGCTGCGATGGTTGGTGAGTGGCGACAAAAACTGACTGATCAGATAGCCGTGTCCGGCATGTACTTCGACCGCATCAAAGCCAGCTTCGCGCGCGATCTGTACTGCACTCGCAAAGCTCTGCACCACCCGCGCGATGTCACTTCGGTTCATCGCCCGTGGCCAGGTCGGTCCGTACAGGTTGAAGCGTGCCGACGGAGCCAGCGGTCTTTCACCGATCACGCTCGACTTCGCCATGTTGCCGCAGTGGCCAATCTGAATCGAAGCCAGGGCGCCTCCTTCATGAATCGCAGTGGTCAGTGCGCGCAGCTCGGCCAAGATTTCGCGACGGAGCCAGAGCTGATGAGGAAAGGACAGCCCACTGCGCTCGACCGCAGCGTAGGCCACGGTCGACATACCGACTCCCCCCGCCGCAACCACCCGATGGTAGTCGATAAGCGCCGCTGAAGGCTTGTGCTGCGGTGCCATTCCTTCAAAGGCAGCGGCCCGAATGGTGCGATTGCGCAGCGTCTTCGGTCCAAGCTGCACGGGCTCAAACAAGCGAAAGGGAGTCTGGGCAGGAGGTGTCTGTGTCATCGCGAACAACCCGGGTTCCGGCGGCTACCACCGTCTGCTAGCTCATCCTGCGGAGCGCCATCAGGTGCTCACGACGGGGTGGTAGCGGCTTGTCACTGCGCACGACGTGCGGTCTTTCGACCGAGGCTTCGGCCACCACTCGCAGGCGCGTCGACTCCGCCGCCCGACGGATCGGCCCGGCACCATCACAGAACGTATCTTCGATCACCGAGTCGCCGACCACGATAAAACAGAGCCCATCTTTCACGAGCAGCCGCTCGATCCCCGACAGCCAGTTCCAGGTATCTGCTTCGTGAAGTTGTCGCCGCTTGCCGAGCGGCTGACTGTGCCGCCGCGCCGCCATCTCATCACGCTCGATTGCCGAGGGGTCGACGCCCAACCATGCATAGCGACGCAGGTGATGGCTCAGATAGTCGTACGTTCCCAAATACGGCGGCGAAGTAATCACGCGATCCACCGAGCCACTCGCCAGCTTGCAGCCCTCGCCCGGCGACAGCACGCTGCGGGCATCTCCCAATATGAGGAGTGGCGGATGCATCTTTGTTTCCGGAAGCCAGAAGCCCGCGCTGTGCAAGCGAACCAGCTCCTCGACTTTGCGAAGCCACCAGCGCGACACCATGCCTTTGCCGATGTGGCGCGTCACCGTCTCGGAACTCGACTCACTGCGCTGATTCGAAGACTTCACGACAATTGCCGAGAACACCAAAAGGAGTGCTTCCCCCAGGGGCGCATCGGCGGCACAGACCATCGCGATCTCTTGACGCAGTCCACATAACTCTAAGTAGACATGCGGCGCGTAGTGCTGTGGCTGGTCGTAGTTGCGCGGTGGTGACAGTCGCTTCTTGACGCGCTCCAGCGACGACTCATAGACCGTCAGCGCCCGGGTCAGCAGCGCCTGCTGCATGCCTTTCGGAAGCGGCGTCGCCTTGAGCCGAGTCAGCCGCACCGACAGTGCGCTCACATCACAGCCAATCGTCCGCAGTCCGATCCGCGCGCCCTCCACCGCCACCGTTCCCGAGCCCACAAACGGATCGAGCAGGGTCTGTCCCGCGACCAGATCCTGACAGAGCGCACGTACCAGGAGCGGATGCGTTCGTCCGGCATAGCTATGAAACAGATGCGGCCCGAGCGTGGACTCCAGAAGGTGCCGCTCCTCGGGGGCCACGCGCTCTGGAATGGCCGGGACCAAGAGCGCGTCTCCAAGCTGCGCGGCCAGCGTCTCATCACCGCGCGTCCACAGGTTGTGACCAGGAAGGGAAAGGGAGCGCCGCAGCCTGGGCGAACTCTCCGGATGGGTCTGCATCAGTCATGGCCTCGACGGGAAATGGGAAGATAGCGACCCCAGCAGTGTGAAAGCCCTCACGAAGCGGGAAGTAAACGTAATCGGCAAAACCGATGGTTGCTGAATTCGGGGCGTTTGCAGTATGTAGGGACGCATGGCGACTCGCGAAACTGGGCAACATTATCAGGATCCCAAGAAAGCTCTGTGGTGTTTGAAGAAGCTGCCGCTCCTGGCAGACATTCCGCATGACACGCTACAGCTGCTCGCAGACTCGGTGCTGCTGTGGGATCTGCGACGACGACAGGTGATTTATCTGCCCGGTGATCCGGGTCGAGCGGTGTATTTCCTGAGCGGCGGACGGGTGAAGATCAGCAAGGTCACCCGAGATGGCAAAGAGCTGACGCTCGACTATCGAACGACGGGCGATGTCTTCGGCGAGCTGTGTCTCATCGAAGGTGGAGCGCGGGAAGACATGGCCGAGGCGATGGATACCTCGCTGGTGATCGAGGTCGAGCGCGGCATCTTCGAGCGACTGGTTCAAAAAGAGGGACTCATCGGCTTTCGCTTGGTCAAAGTGCTGGCGCAGCGGCGGCGTGAGCTGGAGTGCAAGATCGAGAATCTGATCTTCAAGGATGTGAACTCCAAGCTCGCGGAGCTGCTGTTGCGGCTGGGTCAGGACTACGGAGTCGATGACAGCCGGGGCACGCTGGTCTCGCTAAAGATCACGCATCAAGAGATGGCCAACCTCATCGGCTCGACGCGCGAGACGGTGTCGCTCACGCTGAGTCAGTTTAAGCGCGGCGGTCTGATTGCCACTGAGGGGCGGCGCGTCATCCTGTCCGATCGCGAAGGACTGCGGGCGCTCGCCTAGGCTCTGTTACGGCTGCTGGAGCGGACCAAGATCGCTCCACGAGAGACTCAGCTCCGCAACGGCGAGCAGGCGCTCGATGGTGTCTAGCTCGGGATGGACCCGCAGCGTCTCGATGTTGCGGATCGTCCCGAGCGAGAGCTTGCTGCGCTCGGCCAGCATCTGTCTGCTCAGACCGCTGGCCTCCCGACGTTCGCGCAACAGCGACGCAAACTGGCACCGCCAGTCGAGGCTGTAGCGATAGCGACGGCTGCGCAGCGGCGGACTGGCCACTTGGGACAGCACCGCCCGCACCTGCTCGACGCTGCGCAGCGCCTCGACCCACTGCGCCCGCTGCGTTCGCGAAGACAGCTGCAACAAAGCGCCCAGCTGACCGGCAGCTTCGGTGAGCAGTCGGTTGGCCTGCCAAGCAACTCGCTTGCGATGGAGTTCAGGAGGTAACTGGATTGGATACGGCAGCGCGCCACTCGTGGTTGGCATGTCCAGCGAATAACAAAGTCGACCGCCAAGCGGATGCCTTTACCCAATCGAGCACGCAACTTTACCCCTTTGTTCCCAAATCTCTCTCGTCAGCGTTCTCGAAGTTCGCGTCGAGAAAAATTTCTGGCCCAATGGGTAAAGTTCACTGCGGCCTTGTCAGCAACACTCGCACTCTGTCCAACATTGAGTTGCCGTGCTGCCGCTAGCGCTTGGCAATCCCTTCCGCTCGGAACCGCTGGCGCGCCACATCGAGAAGCTTGCGCGCAGAAGCCTCGTCCGCGACCAGATCGACGGGGATCTTTGTCCCGGTCACCAGCTCCGTCGCTCGCAGCATCAACATCACGCCCGTCCTAGACAGCAGTCCACCGCCGTAGACCGCCGTGTGACTAGGAAAAATCCGCTTGCGCAGCATGTCCGTCTGGTATTTGCGCGCCTCGGGCGAGGCCATGCCGCCTCGGGCACTGTCGATCAGCACCAGTGCGTAGCCATATCGCTCATAGACCGCACAGCACATCTCGTACAGTCGCTTGGTGTCGGCGAGCGATGTGTTCCCCACGGAGCGATGAAACACGATGTCGCCGTCTACCCGCATCTCAGCAACCGCTGCAACCAACGCCGGTGCGGACTCGGACGATTCAACCGCTCTAGGCGTCATCTGCTCAGTCATGGGCGGGGGCCTCGTCGGAAGACAGGCCCTCCCCAGAAGCCTCTTCATCCGACTCGAGCGCGTCATGTTCTAGCGCAGTCGCTCGCTCGACGCTGGCCTCGGCGTACTTGGCCGCACAGGCATCGCAGTAGGTCTTGCCCGTGCGAACGTGATACGTGACCGTCTGTCCGTCGGCCAGCTCGCAGAAGCACTCATCACACATCGAACCAACGCTCAGCGTCAGCTTCTCGTAGCCCTCGAGCGGCAACGTCATGCCCGCCATCTTTTTGGCAACCGGCTTGGTCTTGACGATCTGCTTGCGGTACGCCTCATTGAGAGACCGCCACTGCTCGATGCTGCGCTCGCTCAGACCATGACGCCGCTCGACCTCGGCCAGCAGATCCTCGCGATAATCGAACAGCTCGTCAGAGATCACCATCCAGTGGTGGGCATTGCGCGGTCGCTCGCCAAAGTAGACCGGCTGCCCAGTCAGAATTTCAAACAGAAAATTGTACTGTTTCTCGATCACCCGCTGCTTGGTCACGTCTCGGAAGAAAGGTCCCAGCTTCGGGTCGGCAAACGCCAAGGAATAGAACTCGGTCAGGATCTCCGTAAGCTTGTCTCCTTGACCAAGCGCCTCCCAAAGCTCTGGATTCGGAGCGAGCGCCCCTCGACGAACTCTCCGACTTGACTCACTTGCACTGCCCATCGCAGTCCCCCTCACGCGGCCGAACTTGCCTCGGTTAAAAGTACCACGATCCATCCATCGCAGCGGCGAGCAACGTGATCAAAATAAGAGGCATTTTAGGTGCCCCATTATCGTACGTTTCGAGCGACTTGTCCGGAGGAGGCAGAAAGGACGTCAGCTGCCGACTCTGGCTCTAGGAGTCGACTCTGTGCGGCAAAGGATGGGCACCAGCGCGGGGAAAAGGAGGACCGTTACGCTTCGTCCAGGTCCGCAGCGGAGTCGGCAGAGGAATCAGCGGCGGAGTGACCCAGAAACTCGCGATAGCGCAGAACCAAGAGCAGCGCAGCGGTAATCCCAAGGACTCCGGCAGGAATCTGACCCGTCTCCGGCATGTGCCAGTTGATGGCGCTGGCGTAAATGGCCAGTCCGGCTAGCAGCACCGCCGGAAAAAGGGCCCACAGCTTGCGCAAAAACAGCCCCGCTGCCACCAGCATGCACGCAAACATCAGCCCGCCATAAGAGAGCAGGTCGGTCGCGATGGCAGAAGCTTGTTGATGAATAAACGGAGCGCGCAGGACCGGAAAACTGAGCGTGCATGCGAACAGCACGAAGGTACAGCCAGCGATATCGGGAGCCACGGTTCGACGAACAGACATGGTCACAGCCTAACGCGGACTGCCTTCACTGTCAGCGAGTTCTGCTCAGTGAGCGCACACGAATTTTTCCGGGAGGGACGACTAGTGAGCGGCCTTCTTGCCGGCCTTCACCGTCGGTGCAGCAGCGGCTGGAGCAGCAGCGGCCTTCTTCTCGGCGCGAACGGCTGCCGCGGCAACACGGCGGTTCTTGATACGGTTCTTCAGTCGACGCTGCGCCTTCAGACGACGCATCTTCGAACTATTGCGGCTGTCTCCACGACCCATGAAAAAATCCTCCGTGTGCTTGGTGATTGACTTAAGGACCTGCCACTTTTGCCCACGGCCTGCTCTCCTGTCAACCAGGGAAAACCGCCGATTTTGGTGATAGACTCCCCGCCAACGATTCGGAGGAATATCGGTATGGATAAGCAGGGCAAGCACGATCGGCGCTTTCGCCGGGCCGCAGTTCTCGGCGCGGGAGTGATGGGTTCGGGGATTGCGGCGCACCTAGCAGGAGCGGGGCTGGATGTGCTCCTTCTGGATATCGTGCCGCCGGACTTGGTGCCGGCAGCAGCGACGGATAAGCGGGCACGCAACCGCTTCGCACTCGGAGGTGTCGAGCGGCTCCGGACGTCGAAGCCGTCGCTGATCTTTCATCCCCGCGACCTAGAGCGGATTCGCGTCGGCAACTTGGAAGACGACCTCGCAGAAGCCGCCCAGGCGGACATTGTGATCGAGGCCGTGCGCGAGGATCTGGCGGTCAAGCAGGCGCTGTATTCCAAGATGGAGCCGCTCCTCGGTGCGCAGACGGTGCTGGCTTCAAACACCTCGGGCCTGCCGATTGGCAAGCTGATGAATGGTCGCGGGGTCGACATGCGCCGCCGCTTCCTGGTCACCCACTTCTTTAACCCGGTCCGTTATATGCGGCTGCTCGAGCTGGTCGCCGGCGAGGACACCGACCCACAGGTGATGTGTCAGCTGGCCAGCTTCGGCGAGACGGTGCTCGGCAAGGGCATCGTCTACGGCAAGGACACCACCAACTTCGTCGCGAACCGCATCGGCGTCTACGGCATGATGGGCCTCATCTCGGAGGCGCTCGCCGCTGGCTTCACCGTCGAAGAGGTCGACGCGATCTTCGGCCCGCCGCTCGGTCGTCCCAAGAGCGCCGTCTTCCGCACCGCCGACATGGTGGGTCTCGACACGGTGATCGACGTCGCCCAAAACTGCTACGACAACCTGATTCACGACGAGTCCCGTCAGACCTTTGCCATCCCCGAGGTCATCCGCGAGATGGTCCGACGCGGCTACAAGGGCGACAAGACCGGCAAGGGCTTCTATCAGAAGACCAAGGAAGGCCTGCTCGTCCTCGACCTTAAGACCCTCGAGTACCGCGCGCAGCAGAAGCCACGCTTCGAGTCACTTGGCGCCGCCAAAAACCTGACCGAAGTCACCGATCGCGTGAAGTCGGTCCTGTCGGGCAGCGATCGCGCCGCGGAGCTGGCATGGAAGGCGACCGCGCTGCTGTTCTCGTACTCGTCGCGCCGGATTGGACCGCGCAGCGACGTGGATGGCAATCAGCAGGACGCACCGATCGCCGACGATCTCTGCCAGGTCGATCGCGCGATGCGCTGGGGCTACGGCTGGGAGCTGGGCCCGTTCGAGATGTGGGACACCATCGGGGTCCAGGCCAGCGTCGAGCGGATGGAGCACAGCGGCATCCGTCCCGCCAAGTGGGTCTACGACATGCTCCACAGCGGTCGGTCTTCGTTCTACAGCGGCGAGCCCGGCCACAAGCGCTACTACGACTTCACGGCCCACCACGAGGTTGCCGTTCCCAAGTCGCCTCGGGAGCTTCCGCTCGCCGGACTGGCGTCGCAGGGTCACATCATCGACAAGAACGATGGGGCGCGACTGCTCGACCTTGCCGACGACGTCTACGCGCTCGAGTTCCAGACCAAGATGAACTCGATCGACGCGGATGTGATCGGTCTGCTCAACAAGGCGATCGAGATCTGCGACGCCCGCAAGAAGGCGCTGGTCATCACCAACGAAGCCGTCGACGCATTCTCCGCTGGTGCCAACCTGATGCTGATCGTGATGACGGCCATGCAGGGCAACTGGACGCAGCTCGAGAAGGTGGTGGCGGACTTCCAAAATGCCAATCAGCTGCTCCGTTACAGCCCGGTTCCCGTCGTGGTCGCGCCGTTCGGTCTGACGCTAGGCGGTGGCGCGGAAGTGACGATGCACGGCGATGCGGTGCGGGCCTACGCCGAGCTGTACATGGGTCTGGTCGAGGTCGGTGTCGGCCTCATTCCCGGCGGTGGTGGCTGCAAAGAGCTGGTGTGCCGACTGCTGTCGACGCTGCCGGACAATGCCGACCCGTTCCCCTCGGTGCAGCGCGCCTTTGAGACGATTGGCCTGGCGAAAGTGGCAACCTCGGCGGAGGAAGCACGCAGCCTCGGCTTTCTGCGCGAGAGCGACAGCGTGACCTTCAACCGCGATCACCTGACCTACGACGCCAAGCAGCTTGCACTCGGACTCCTGCGCGCTGGTTATCGGCCTCCGCGGCAGCGTCAGGTCCGCCTGCCGGGACCGTCGGGTTACGCCAACATCCGCTCGAGCCTACAGATGATGCTCGAAGCGCACCAGATCATGCCGCACGATCTCACCGTCGGTAGCGCTCTGGCCCGCGTGCTCACCGGCGGCAATACCTCACCGACCATCCGGATGAGCGAGCAGCAGCTTCTCGACCTGGAGCGCGAGCAGTTCCTGGTGCTGTGCGGCGAGCAGAAGACCCGCGACCGCATGATGTACATGCTCCAGAACAACAAGCCGCTGCGTAACTAGCCGTCGCCAAGCTGGGGGAGAAAGAGGAGAGCCGATGTCCAGCTTATGGGAAGTCGAAGTCTATAACCGCGGCAAGTTGTGGGTTGATCTCGTGGTGACCCTGCATCATCCCGATGCCGGCTCCTTTCCGGAGTCCCCCGGCTTCGCGCTCCAGCTGCTGCTGGTGCCCGCGTACTCGATGGATGACTCCTATAGCTGGAAGGCCAACGGGCCGCTTGGTCGGGAGTTCGGTGAGGACGAGTTCTATGACGCCGAGACCGTCGAGGAACGCGCCACCAACTACATCACCTCTGTACACGTCTTCAAGGCGCTGCACATTCCGTTTGTCGAAAAGATCGTTCACGCGGGCATCGACAAGCGAGTGCTGACGCGCGGCATCAAGAAGAAGAGCGCCGAGTGGGAGTCCGCCTGGCAGGACGAGTGGCGGGCCTACTGGACAGATCCCAGTCGCGTTCCTCATGCCTACTACCGCATCGAGGTCTCTGACCCGAGCTGGCTCGAGCACATTCGGCCTGGCCTGACGTTCGATACCGCGTCGTGGTGTCCGTCGGGTCCGTGGGTGGACGCCGCCCGCAATGAAGTCGTTCCCACGCTGCCCGATGCCCAGCTACCGCCGTGGCTGGTCGGCTTCCCACTGTCTGATCTGCCGCGCGGTGAGCGCATGATGGATGCCAAGCTGGTCGAGAGCCTGGCCGCCTCCACGCCGCCGCTCGCTGGCAAAGCGCTGGACACCGCGCTGACCCGGCATCAGGAATTTCTGGACGGTGGGAACCGCGAAGGAATGTGGCAGCTGCTGTCGGTGAGCGGTCTGCCCTTGTGCATCTACCAAGCTGACGGCGAAAAGACCGGTGAACAGTTGACGCTGCGCATGAAGCAGATTGCCGAAGGCCAGTCGCTGCGCGGCAAGGATGTCGGCTTTGCAGATCTGTCGGGAGGAATCTGTCGGGGCGTCGACTTTCAGGGCGCCACCCTCGATGGCTGTGCGGCGGTCGACTCGTTCTTCGATCGCTCAAACTTCAGCGGCGCGTGCTTGCGCAAGGTCGACTTCTCGGGCTCGAGTCTGCGCGGCTGCTCGTTCGTGGGCGCAGATCTGCGGGGCTCGGACTTTGAACATACCGACCTGACGGGCGCCGACTTCAGCGGAGCCAATCTCTCGGGTGCGCGCTTTCCTGGAGCGATCCTCGACGGAGTGATCCGCGATGGCGTGGTCGCCCCAACCCCGGCGCGAGTCGATCCGTCGCCAACGCCCAAGAAAAAGGCTGCGCCGAAAAAGAAGCCGCCTTCTAAAGCAAAGCCGCCTTCTAAAGCAAAGCCGCCTTCTAAAGCAAAGCCGCCTTCTAAAGCAAAGCCGGCCCCCAAAACGAAGCCCTCTCGGAAGTAACCCGATTGGGCCCGCCGCTCCCCTCACTTACCGACTAGGGCGCCGGCTCAACGAAGCTGGTGTCGACCGAGGTCGGGTGGCTGACGTGCAGGGTGTGCGAGGCCTCGACCACGCCACTCTTCACATCGCTCAGGCGGTAGTGAATCGTCAGCTTCTTCGCATCCATGTTGAGGATGTGATAGGTCAGCACCTTGTCGGCACTGCGCTTCTTGGCCTCGTCGAGTAGGCATAGATCCTCACACGACATTCCCGAAGCGACCGCCTTGCCATCAATGATGGTGTCGATCTTCTTGCGGGTCTCGACGCGGGTGTCGGTAGAGTAGTTGTGACGGTGGCTCTCGATCACCTTCATCTTCTGGTTCTGGGTGAGGAAGTTGGTGATCACCTCGTACGCGAGACGATCGCCACCGCCGCCACCGCCGCCGAAGCCGCCAAACAGGCTCTTGCCGCCACCGAGCGGGCTCGACGACTTGCCACCGCAGGTCGCCGGCGACTGGCAGCCGCTGTCACAGGCATTGCTGTCCGCGACGCTCGCAACCCAGACCTTCTCATTGTGAGTAGGCGCCTTCGAGGTGAAGGCCTTGATCGACTCGGCAAGCATGTTGGTGTGAAAGTGGGTGCAACCCGAGGCTGCCGACGCCAGAACAAGACACAAAGCGGAAAGCGAACGCATGCAATCTCCTTGATGGGTTTTCAGGTAATCCGATGTCGGATGTGTGGGTCACTAACACGCCCTCTCCCACCCCAGCAAGCCAATATTGGCCAGCATGCGGAGATAAATTTGACAAATAGCGATCTCATGCATTTTGAGAAGCGGCGACGGCGGACCGTCGAGGTCGAGGCCCGAGACGGCTTGGGCAGCCTGCCGCAGACAGCTCTCGCAGCGCGGTCGGCGACGGTTGACGAGCGGACGGTTCTCAGGCAACCTGCGCCGCGTTCTAACCAACCCCCAAGCTTAGGAAAGGGATTCCCATGTCAGACGAGACGACGCTCCTGCTTCTGAAACCGGACTGCATCAGCAAGAGGCACTCGGGCGAGGTGATTCGCCGCCTGGAGGCGCACGGCTTTCGGCTCCGCGGCTGCAAAATGATCCAGCTCACCGACGACGTGCTCAAGGAACACTACGCGCACATCGCCAGCAAGCCCTTCTTTCCCGAGGTGGCGGGCTTTATGAAGAGCAAGCCGGTGATCGCGCTGGCGCTCGCGGGCGACGGCGTCATCTCGAAGGTCCGAGATCTGCTGGGCCCGACGGACAGCAAGGCGGCGGCCAAAGGCACGATCCGGGGTGACTTCGGCGAAGACAAGATGGTGAACATGGTTCACGCATCGGACTCGCCGGAAGCCGCCGAGGTCGAGCTCAAGCGCTTCTTCAAGGCCGGCGAGCTGTTCGATCTGTAGTCCCCCAGCCCCCTACCAGCCGCACTTCTGCGACTTGGTCTGCTCTTTGAGGAAATTGATGAGCGGCGCGTAGTAATCGAGCATCGCGGCGCCGTCCATCTTCTGCGTACCGGCAATCGCTTCGAGCGCCTCGGGCCACGGCTTCGACGAGCCCAGCTGGAGCATCGTCTTCATCTTGTCGCCGGCGGCCTGGTTCCCATAGATCGAACACTTGTGCAGCGGTCCCTGATAGCCCGCCGCCTGACACAGCGCACGGTGGAACTGGAACTCGAGAATGCGGGCCAGGAAGTAACGCGCGTACGGAACATTGCTCGGGATGTGATACTTCGCCGCCGGATCGAACTCTGCATCGGTGCGAGTGATGGGCGGAGTGATTCCTTGGTACTTGGTCCGCAGCTCCCACCAGCGCTTGTTGTAGTTCTCGGGCTTGACCTTGCCGGCGAACACTTCCCAGCGCCACTGATCGAGCACTTTCCCAAACGGTAGGAACGCGACGTGCTCCAGCGCATCGTGGAGCAGGAACGTGGTGTCATCCACCTGCGCGCTCTGATCCAGGAGTCCGATTTTTTGCAGATAGGAAGGCGTGATCGACAGCGCAATCGCGTCGCCAATCGCCTCGTGGAAGCCATCGTTGGCGCCCTGCTGAAAGAGCAGCGGCAGATCGCGGTAGTACCAGTAGTAGTAGTCGTGTCCCAGCTCGTGATGGACAGTGCGGAAGTTGTCGTCATCTAGCTCGATACACATCTTGATGCGGAGGTCACCGCGCGACGTGATGTCCCACGCGCTGGCGTGACAGACCACTTCCCGATGCTTGGGACGGACAAACATCGAGCGCTTCCAGAACGTATCCGGAAGCGCATCGAAGCCGACCGACTTGAAGAACGACTCGCCCATCTTCACCAGCTCGATCGGCGTGGTCTTCTTCTGTTGAAACTTGGCCTTGAGGTTGATCGCCTGGCCTTTTCCCGTCGGTGCAACCAGCGGGAAGATGTTCCCCCATTCCTGCGCCCACATATTCCCAAGCAGGTGGGCCGGAATCGATCCGGTCTCTGGAACGCGATTCCCATAGGTCTGGTGGAGCTTCATCCGCGTGTAGCAGTGCAGCATCTCGTACAGTGGCCGCACCTGCTCCCAGAGTCGCTCGGTCTCGGCGGCAAACTCCGCTTCCGACATATCGTAACGCGAGCGCCACATCGCCCCGACATCGGCATAGCCCGCGTTCTGCGCTCCCTTGTTGGCCAGCACTACGTAACGGACATAGGAACCGCGCAGCGTCTTGGCGAGATCGTGCCAGCCGGTCCACGCCTCGAGCAGCTCGTCGTAGCTGCGACTGGTCGCCAGCGTTCGGCTCAGATCATCGAGCGTCAGACAGCCGCCCTTGAGTCGCGGCGGACAATACTTCGCTTTGCCGTAGGAAGTCTCCATCGACGCTGCCAGCTGCGCCAGCTCGGCCCGCTCGCTCGCATCGGGAGGCGAAGGCAGATCCTGCGCCAGCTTGAGGAGATCGAACTTTCGCCGCAGCTCCGTCGGCAGCTGGAGCTTGTCAAACTGCGCCGCTTCTTTGATCTTCTTGCCGACCAGCTCCATCACCTGCTCTTGCGACTGGGCGTTGAGCTGCTCGGTATCGACGGTGATGTTGGTGTTCTGAACGAACTGGACCCGCTGCGCATAGCTCCACATCGCGCGCAGCTGCGTCTCGGTCTGATCCATGAAGGCGCGGGCCTCGGCCTCGGTCGGACCGGTCGGCTTGGGAGGAGTGGGCGGCGTCACCACCAGGGGTGGATCAGGCTTGAGCAGCGCCACCGGCTCACAAGGGGTGCAGCTGAAATACGCCGTCGACAAACCGACAGACCAAGCCAGAAGAAGCAGAGTGGGCCGCCGCGCGCCCGACCGGGGAAACCAAGAACTCGACATACAACCTCCAGGAACGAAAGCGGCGCTATACCATAGGGCCTACGCAGCGCCAAGACCGACGCGGTATCATGACCGCAGAGCGAATGAACAGGCGGTAAGCAGGCAGCGCATGCACAGACGGAACTGGGCTCCCTCGAGATGGCTGTGGCTGCTGGGCGTGGGACTTCTGTCGCTGCCGCCGGCCATGGCCCAGCCGACCTTGCACGAACCGGTGCAAGTGCCCAGGCTGCGCTGCCGCGACGGTGTCTGTAAGCCCGATGGGGCCCCGAGCGATGCGATGCCCGAAGCGGTCATGAGCGGCGATGGCCTGATTGCTTCGCCGTCGGGTGGGCGGTCGCCGATTGGTCATGAGCAGATCTTTGTCAGCGGCGCGACCACCAGCAACTTGGCGCACTCGTCGGGTCCACAGCCGGGGACCGATCCGCCGCCACTGCGTCGCTCACGGATCTTGCCGGACTCTGCCACCGGACCTGAAAATGGTGGCGAGCGGCTCTATCACGAGGTCTTTCAGCCTGCGGTCTATCCCTACAAGCGGATGAGCGTCCTCGATGCCGTCGACGACGATGGCGCCATGAAGCTGCGTCGCCCCGATCCGGTCGCGATCGAGGTGGTCAAAGGCCCAGTCGCGCCCGGTCGTGATCCCTTTTATGCCTCGGTGGTGGTGGACTTCGTCGCGGGTCAACCGGTGCCGCTGCCAACGCCCGCCGCTGGCTACCGCATCTTGTCGTATCGCTCGACCCCGGCGCGCTCGCTGCAATTTTTCATCGATGGCGCCGAGAACCTGTACGCCTCGTCCGCGACGGGAGGCCGGCATCGGCTGATCTACCTGATGGATGTCGCGCCGCGTTATTTTGCCGGCCCGCTGCTGCCACCGGGAACGCCGGCCCCGCTGCTCGGCGATGTCCCCGACGAGCTTTTGGCCCCCCTGCCCCGTCGGCTCCAGCGCGAGGCAAGCAGCGTGCTCAAGCACATCGGAGTACGGACCTCGTCGGGCTCGGACTATCAGGCGGTGCTGGCTCAGCTGGTGAACTATTTTCGTGGATTCACCGTCGGAGATTTGCCAGAAGACGGGGCCGGAGATCTCTACCTCAAGCTCGCGATGTCCCGTCGCGGCGCCTGTCGCCATCGTTCCTATGCGTTTGTGATCACTGCGCTGCAAGCGGGAATCCCGGCCCGCTACGTCGAAAATGAGCTGCACGTCTACGTCGAAGTCTGGATTCCCGACATTCGCGGACGCGGTGGCTATTTCCGTCGCATCAACCTCGGGGGCGCTCCGCTGTCGCAGCGCGTCGTCGACGGTGAAAACAAGGTGGCCTACCGGGAAAAAGGCAGCGACCCCTTCCCGACGCCGCCCAGCTTTCAGAGCGGCATCCCACCCCAGGTTCCTGGTCAGCCCCGTCTTCGAGACGCAAGCGGAGGGGCCACCGCAGCGCCGCCCACGCAAGAGAAAGCGCCCGACGCAGCAGGTACAGGGACCTCAGGTTCCGCAACGGGGAACGGTGGCACGGAGCGATCCTCCAAAGCGAGCAGTCAGTCCGGCGGCACAGGCGATCACGTCAGCGATGCGACCGCCGCAAAGTCCACCGACAAAGCGCGAGATGCCGCGAGCGACAAGCCCCGTGACAGGTCCAGTGACCAATCGAGGGACAAGTCCAGTGACAAGTCGAGCGCGAGCCGTGACGATTCCGGCGACTTACCGACGGAAGATGACGTAAGCCAGCCCGAAGATCAGCGCGTCGAGCTGGGCTCTCCCCTGGCCACGACCCAAGTGACGATGAGTGCGTCGTCGCAGGCCTATCGCGGCAGCACGCTCAGCGTTCGCGGCACCGTCCGCTCGGTCAGCAACCTCGCCGGAGGTCTGGAAGTGCTGGTGCTCTTGGCGATGCCGAGCGGTTCGCGAGTCCTGGGCCGCGCCGTCACGCAAGCCGATGGCCGCTTTTCCGTCGAGATTGACCTACCCAGCGATCTGCCCCTCGGCAACCATCGCTTGCTCGCCCGCGTCCGTGGGGATCAGTCCCGTCGCGGCAGCAGCAGCGGTCGCTACGACGTCCCAGCCACAGCAGCGCGCTAGACCGCATCCACTGCGGCTGAGACGAAATCAGGGAGGGGAAGGAAGGGAGGGGAAGGAAGGGAGGGGTCGAAGACGACTAGTTGCAGCAGGCGGCCCGGATGTTCTGGGTACACGACACCGCCTGAAACCTCAGGCCGTTGCCACCGGAGGGCATCGCGCCGTAGGTTGCCACCGTGCCCTGCCACTTGAGGTGGGCCGAGCGATAGAGCATACCGCCGCAGGTCTCCGAGACACCACGATCGGGCTCGGCTGGGTTGGCAAGCGGGTTGTTCCAGCTCGCGTTGTAAACCCACGCCTGGACGTTGGTCAGCGCCGTCATATCCTTGCCAGCCGCCGCGCTCGCGTAGATCTCATACACGGAGCAGACGTGTGCCTTGGGCATGGCGGCGGTCTTGCACAGCGCACCAGCGGAGGCCATACCGACATCGTTTCCAGCGACCGCTATCTGACCGATGCTGGTGTTGGCGGAGAGGCCCACGAAGTAACCACGGCTCGGCGCGGCGCTCGTCAGGTTGTTTACCGTGGTGCTCAGCGTGGTGACGTTGTTGCTGAGCGTGGTGACTCGGGTGATGTCGCTGTTCGAGATCGAGGCGCCACCTTTTGGCGTACACGACAGCGTCTTGAACTCGCCACCGGCCCCGAGGTTGCTGAGCAGCTGGCCGTCGCACTTGGTGACGCCCGAGATGCCGTTGCCCGGAGGCACTGCGCAGATCAGGTTGCCGCCCTGATAGGTCAGAAGCTCGCCCGCCATCTGGTTGCAGACCGGCAGCTTGCCCGTGACCTTCAGCTCCTCGCGGTTGTATCCAATCGAATCATAGTCGCTGCCCATCATCACGGGGGCGAGCGCTAGCAGGAACGCAAACTTCATCTTGCTCATGTTCATTCCCCCTTACAGGCAGCAAGCGATCGGCAGCATATCGCTGCACAGCGCGGTGTTGGGCGAGACGTTGCCCGACTCGAACTTCAGGCCCTTCGAGGCGTTCGACAGAGCAGTCCACTCGAACGCAGTGCCCCAGTAGCCGTTCGCAGCACTGCTGGTGTAGCTCGCGCAGTTGTCGGACAGACCACTTCGCGGCGTGGTGGCGCCGGGCAGATCCTTCCACGACTGCATGTACACCCACGACTTGGCCACGGTGTCGGCCTGGGCAATCTTGCCGCGGGCGACGTTCATGTACATGTCGTAGACCGAGCACATATACGCGCCCCGACCAAACTGCGCTCCGCAGATATCGGAAGCCGCCGCGATGCCACGGAACGCGTTCGACGTGATGTTGCCGTTGGCCTTGGTGGTGCTCAGACCCTTGAACTCACCGTAGGTGAGGCGCGAGCCGAGCAGGTTGTTCACCGTCGTCTCAATGGTCATGAGGGTGGTGGCAACCTGGTTGACCGCCTTGACCGCATCGGCACCGCCGGAGTTCTCGTTGTTGCGAGCGGTGCAGGTGATCGTCGAGCCGTCCGTCGAGGTGATCGCCTCAACATAGGGCTGGCAGTCCTTGAGCTGCTGCGAACCAACCGGCAGCGGCACGCAGACCAGCTGCGCATTCGCGTCGGTGGTGAGGACTTGTCCGTTGGTGCAGTTTTCCGGCAGCTTGACCGGAACGCCGCCAGTGGTGTCGCTTCCGCATGCCATCAGCGGAGCGAACAGACACGCAACTAGGTACAGTTTCTTATTGCTAGTCCGCATGGGTGTCTCCGTTTCCGCTTATCGACAGCACGTCAGGGGATAGGGCTTGTCGCAGGTGGTCTGCGCGTTGATCGTGAACTGCATGGTCTTCATGTTGTCCTGACCCGCCAGCGCGCCGTTGGTGCTGTTGTACGTCGACAGCGACCACGAGGCGACGGTACCAACCCAACCCTTGGTGGAGTCCCCCTGGGTGAAGGCGCCGCAGTTCTCGCCGAGGCCTGCGTAGTCGTCTTCCGAAGCCGGGCTGCCGACGCCGCTGACGCCGAGGTTGCGGTTCCAGCCGATCATGTACACCCAGGCCTGCGCCATCGTGGTGTCCTTGGTAAACGCCGGGTTACCCGTCGCTGCCGAGAGGTACAGCTCCATCGGAGTGCACATATGCGCGCCCGCGCCAAACTTCACCTTGCAGGCATCGGTCGCGCCGCCCACGCCAACGACCTGGTTGGTTGGGCCGACAATCTTGCCAGAGAACTTCACGTCGGTCAGACCTACGAACTGCGAGCCAACGCCCGACGGAGTCTTGAGATCGTTCACCTTGTTGTTCAGATTGGTGTACTTGGCTTCGAGCGCCGTGATCTGGTTGCCAAGCTCGGTGGTGGTGGAGCCGGTGCCCTTCTCGACACACTTGAGAGCGCCGCCTTCAACGGTCAGCGCTTGGCTCGTGGTGCAGACGGGGGCTGCCGAGGTGGTGGTGGCGACGCTTACGCAGACATAACCGCGGTTGGCGTCGATACCGAGAAGCTGGCCGTCTTTACAGTCCGGGAACACGAGGCCGCCCTCGGGAATCACGGCGCCGGTGGTGGTTCCGCCGCCGCAGGCCGACAGCAACACGACGAATGGCAGAGCGAAGCTGCTTACACGCTTGTGCATATCCCCTCCAGTTAAAATTAGACAAATTACATTTCTAATCTTTCGCCTCCCGAGGCAAGCACATCGCACAAGGCACCGGAATGACCCAGGAAGATTTTATGCGTATATAATGCCCAATTGACTCCGCACAAATGTTGCGTCGTGCCGACGGCATGGGGTATTGCTTGCGCATGCAACTGCCTCTCAGAAGCCGACTCGTAGTCGGGACGCTCGCCCTCCCTGTCATGCTGGCCGTGGTTGGCTGTCCCAACCTGTCCGCCAAGCGCGCGGGCGATGGCAAGAAAGGCGCGGTGCTCGCCCAGATCGATGGCGTCAGCATCACCGTCTCGGACCTGGAGGAGCGCATCAACAGCCAGACTCCCTATGTGCGAGCCCGTTACACTGCCGTCGAGCAAAAGAAGGAGTTCCTCGAAAACTTGGTCAAGTTTGAGGTCCTGGCCGGCGAAGCACGTCGGCAGGGACTCGATCATGACCCCGAGGTCGTGCGGGCGATGAAGCAGGTGATGATCCAGAAGCTGCTCAAGCAGCGCTTCGATCGGCTCAAGGCCGAGGACATCACCGACGACGAAGTCAAAGCCTACTTCGACAGCCACCAAGACGAGTTCAACCGACCGCCGGAAGTTCGGGTCAGCATGATCCTCGTTCCCGACGAAGACACCGCCAGGAAGGTGACTGCCGATCCGCGCTGCCGAGGCCTCGAAAACCTCGGCTTCCGTGACCTTGTGACTCAGTACAGCATCGATACCGAGACCAAAGAACGGGGTGGTGATCTGCGCTTCTTCGACGAGCGAAACCGCGAACTACCCGCCGAGATCGTTAGCGCGGCCTTCAAGCTCGCCAATGTCGGCGACGTCAGTGAGCCGGTGAAGACCAAGCACGGCCTGGCAATCCTCAAGCTGACGGGCCAGCGACGTGCCCTTACCCGCCAGCTGGCCGAGGTCAGCCAGCAGATTCGTGCCAAGCTGTTCCGAGAGCGTCGACAGAAGCTGATGGACGACTACGAGCGCTCGCTGCGCCAGAAGTCCAAGGTCGAGGTCCATGAGGCCAATCTCGCCGAGGTCCGCGTCGACCTCTCGAAGGAGATTGGCGCGCCCGAAGATCTCCGTCCACCCAAGGGCACGGGCGGCTATCATCCTCCCTTCCAAGATGCACCGCAGGCCTCGCCGATGCGCCCTGGAACGCCGACCGCACCTGCTGCGGCCAAGCCGGCGTCACCCTGATGCGAACCCTGCTGCTCGACGAAAAAGAGACGAACACCGCGATGACCGCTTCTACGTCCAAACTCTCTACGCTGCTCCGCTCGCTTCTGCTGGGTAGTACGCTCTTGTGCTCGACGGCGCTCGCGGGCAACCTCCTCGATCGGGTGCTCGCCGTCGTCAACGAGGAGATCATCCTCGACACCGAGGTCCTGCAAGCCACCGAGATGGAAGCCCGTCAGGCTCTCGCCGGGGTGGAGCGCGAGTCTGCCGAGGGACAGCGCCGCTATGACGAGCTGCGCCGCCGCGTCCTCGACAGCCAGATCGAGAAGCTACTCGTCGCCCAGTACGCACGCGAACAGAAGATCTACGTCACCGAAGACGAGATGCGTGGCGCCATCAAGGACGTGGTCAAAAACAACAACCTCAACGACGAGTCGCAGCTTCGGGAAGCGCTCAAGGGGCAAGGACTGACCTGGGACGCTTACAGCAGCATGCTCCGTCAGCAGCTGCTTCAGCTAAAGGTCGTAAATACCGCCGTTCGGAGCCGTGTCACCGTCGGCGATGACGAGGTCCGAGCGTACTACGCGCAGACTGTTCGTCAGGTCGCCGGCGATCAGCTGCAAGTGCGCATCCACCAAGTCCTCATCCCGGTCAGCAAGACCGCGCCCGCCCCCACCATCGCCGAGAAGCGCGCCAAGGCCGCCAAGGTCGTCGAAGGCGCCCGCGGCGGTCAGGACTTCGCATCGCTGTGCCAGAAGTTCTGCGAGGACGGCGGCAAGGGAGACGGCGACACGGGCCTCATCTCGCGCAGCGAACTGCCGGTAGAGCTGCGTGAGATGGTTGGGACGATGGACCCGAGTGACGTGCGCGGTCCGATTCGCGGTGATCGCGGCTTTTACATCATCCGCCTCGTCGAGAAGAAGGACGCCGAGGTGCGACCGTTCGAGGAAGTCAAAGAGACGCTGCGCCGCCAGCTCTACGAGCAGCAGGTTGAAAAAGCCGTCAACTCGTGGCTCAAGGAGCTGCGCCGCAAAGCACACGTCGACGTAAGATTGTAGTTACAATCAGCGTCGCAATCGGGGGTTGCCGCGTGGATCTGCTCGACAAGTTCAATCGCTTCGCCAACCAGTTTAGCGACCTACTCGGCGACATCGCTGACGACGTCCGCGCCCACGTCGAGCTGGCCGCGCAGCTCCTCGAGCGCGGGGACTACGATGCGGCGATTCGCGAGCTGCGCCATGCGCTCGACAAGCGGCGGGACCATGCGCGAGCCCACTACCTGCTAGGGCTGTGTTATCTGCGACGAGGCCAGCCGGGCGATCTGACGGCGGCGAAAAAAGCGCTCGGCGATGCGCTGGCCGCGCGTGAGGGCTATGCCGAAGCGTATGTCGCGCTCGGTGATGTGCAAAAGCAGAGTGGCGATTCGGTGGCAGCCAGCGAGGCCTATCGCCAGGCGCTGCCGCTGCTCGACGATGAACTCCAGCGCGCGGAGCTAGAGCAGATCCTCGGCAGGCTCTATCTGGAGCAAGGCCAGCTCGACAAAGCGGTGCGTGAGCTACGCAAGTCCGTGTCGAGCAATCCCGAGGACGCGAAGACCCAAGGGCTGCTGGGACAAGCGCTGGTGATGCAGGCGCAGAAGCGCGGAGAGGCGCCCGGTAGTCCGACCTGGGACGCAGCCAGGCAGTGTCTGCTGCGGGCTGCCCGGGCCGAGCAGGCCGATCCCCAGGTGCTGACCACGCTCGGCAAGCTGCTCTTGTCGTCCGGGCAGGTTCCCGACGCGGAAAAAGCGCTGTTGCGGGCGGTGCAGGCAGCCCCAGAGCGCATCGAGACCCTGCTTCTCCTCGGGGAGCTACGGCTGCAACAAGGCGACACTGCATCGGCCTATGAGCAAGGTCTGCGCGCTTATAGCAGTGCCCGCAAGGAGAACCACGCGACGATGATGGCTGAGTCGCACCGCCTGCTCGCCCGCTGTCATGCCCGCAGCGGCACTCCCGAGCGAGCCCTGGCGGCGCTTCGTGAAGCCGAGGCGGTGCTGCCGGACAGTGCCAGCGAGCTCAAGACCCAGCTCCTTGGCGAGGCGCTCGAGCTATCGCTGAGCCAAGGCTTTGTGGCCGAGGCAGTGTCGCTCGGCAAGCGGCCTGAGCTGGCCCAAAGTCCACTCGGACTCGTCGCCCAGAGCCTGGATGAGGCGCTGCCGCCGAGCGAGGCCGAAGGGCTGCTCGCGCGTGCCCAGAGTCAAGGCGATGGCGTCGAGTTACGGCTGGCCCAGGCCGCCCTGGAGCAGCGCAAGGGCAATACCGCGGGAGCCGCCAGTCAGTATCGGCGAGCTGCCAGCCTGGCACCCACGGACCCGCGACCCCGCAAGGCCCTCGCGACGCTGTACGACGCCGAGCGCTTGGCGCTGCCGAAAGAGCTGTACGGGCTGCTGCTCAAGGTTCACAAGCACTTCGCCAAGACCCCCGAGTTGTCGGAGTGGCTGCCCGAGGCCGGCCACTTGGTCGAGACGCTGGATCGCCCGCTGCTCGTAACGGTGATGGGCGAGTTTAACTCGGGCAAGTCGACCTTCGTGAACGCGCTGCTCGGCGAAGAAGTGGCGCCCATGGGCATCACGCCGACGACTGCCACCATCAACGTCTTGCGCTATGGCCGCGAGCGAGCCGGTCGAGTCGTCTATCGCGATGGCCAGAGTCGCACCGTCGGATGGGACAAAGTGCCAGCACTTTTGCGCGGCCTCGATCCCGCCGAAGTCAGCCGCATCCGCGTCGTCGAGGTGCTCTACCCGCTCGAGGTGTTGCAGCGCGTCAACGTCGTCGATACGCCCGGACTGAACTCGATCCTGCCCGAGCACGAAGCGGTGGCACGAGAGTTTATCGCCCAAGCCGATGCGGTGATTTGGCTGTTCACCGTGGACCAGGCCGGCAAAGCCAGCGAGCTGGAAGCACTCACCAGCATCCGCAGCGCCGGCAAGCAGATCCTCGGCGTGCTCAACAAGATCGACCGCTTGCCACAGATGGCCGACTCGGACTCCCCGCAGTCGCTTCAGGCGATCTTGGCTCACTTGGCTGATCCAGCGACGGGCCTTACGGACCTGCTGGAGGTCGTGGTGCCGTTCTCGGGGCGCGAGGCCCTGCTCGGTCGCAACCGCAAAGACGAGGAGCTGCTCCAGAAGGCCAACCTACCGGCACTCGAGCAAGCTCTCGAGGAGCGCTTCTTCCAGCGCTCGCAGGCGATCAAGAACAAGGCGGCGCGGACCCGGCTGACCCAGCTACTCGACAAGGCCCAGCGGCACGCCGAGTCCCTGCTCCGCGAGAGCCGCCGAGACGAGCTGGAGCAAGCGCAGCGGCTCTTGAGTGCCGACGCACTGCTGTTTGCCCGTGACGTGATTCCCAGTGAGCGCAAGCGGCTGATTGCCGATGCTGGCAGCGCCCACCAAGTGGCAGCGCAGGAGACCCTGTCGTTTGTTCGTCCGCGGCGCTGGCCCTTTGCCGAGCACCAAGCGGCCCCGGCGGATCGCGACTTTTTGCTCAACCTGCTGGACGAGAAGCTCTCGGCGCTCTGCCAGTCGTCTCGTACCCGCATGGTCGAAGCGCTGGCGCTGGGCCCCGACGATCGCGATCTGATCCGACTCCTCGACGAGCAGGTCTATGGCCGCTATCTGGCGTTTTCGCGTGGCTACCTGCGCGGCGGCAAGGTCGACGACTTCTTTGTCCGCGTCCTGCCCAAGCTCGAGCTGAGCGAAGCGGCCATCGGGCGCGCCCTCGAACGGGACTCGCCCACTGCCGTCGACATCCTCGAAAGTGAGCTGCTGTCCCCCCTGCGATCCTTTGGTGAGACCCGGTATCGTCAGGCCAGCGAAAAACTTCACGCCCAGCTCGCCAAAGAGGAGCTACTGCGACTCGATCTCGATGAGCGGGTCCTGTTTCCACTCACAGCGTTAGCGACAGCCGTGGCCGCACTGTAGTTCTCTCTGGGCGGACTGTCGGGTATTCTTCCACTTGCCTTGAAACTGTCCGCCGATGACTGCGTCCACCTTCCGCACCTCGATACGAGAGCTTGGCGTTCCGTATCGACTTCTGTTCCTGTCGGGCATTCTGTCTGACATCGGCGGCTTTGCGACGGTCACCGCGCTCCAGGTTCATGTCTCCAAGCTGACCTTAGGCAATGCGTCCTTCCTGGGGCTGATCTCGGTGGCGACACTGCTGCCGATGATCATCGCGGCGCCCATCGGCGGCGTCTGGGCCGAGCGCTACAACCGCCGCACCGTGATGGTCGTAAATGACCTGCTGCGCATCCCGCTGGTGCTGCTGATGGCGGTGACCGAGTCGGTCTGGACGCTGATGGCGCTGCACGCCAGCATCTGCGCCTGCACCGCGCTGTTTATGCCCTCACGGCAGTCGCTGATTCCCGAGCTGGTGCCGAGCGAACACCTTCAGTTTGCCAACTCGCTGAGCGGCGGGGTGATGTCGATGGTTCACATGCTCGGGCCGCCGCTCGGGGTCTTTGTCTATCACCTCACTGGCGGTCTCAAAGGCGTGGTGGTGATCGAGGCCATTTCCTACCTGACCTCGGCGCTGCTGCTCATCCGCATGCCCAGTGGCCGACGCGATCCGCCGGTCACTTCCAGTGGCAGCTTGCTGCGCGAAGTGGCCGCCGGCTTCCGCTACGTCACGCGGGAGCCCGACCTGCGGCAAATTTTTATCATCCTCGTCACCGCGGGTGTTGCGGTTGGCCTGCTGATGCCACTGCTTTTGCCGTTTGTGCACGAGGTTCTCCACGGCAATGACCAGCAGTACGCCGCGCTGATTTTTTGGTTCGGACTGGGTGGACTCATCGGTCCATTCGTCGGCCACGCGCTGGGGCGAACGCTCGGACTGGGAAAAACGCTGCTCCTGTGCGCGCTCACCGAGGCCGTGCTGCTAACGGTCTGGTCGCGCGCCGAGCACTTTACCCTCAGCATCGCGCTGCTGGTGATCTGGGGCATCGAGGTCTTCGCGCTCATCCCCTGTTACACCAGCTACCTGCATACCTACGCGAAGAAGGAGTTTATGGGTCGCACCTTCGCGCTGTTCGATCAAGCGGTCTATGTGCCGCAGATTCTCTCGGCGATGTTGGTGGTGGCGGTGGGCAACAAGCTCCCCACCCAGGCAATCCTCACCACCGCGGGCCTGTGCTACTTCGCCATCATTGCCAGCACGCTGTGGAGTCGTGGCGCCCGTCGCCTGATGCAAAACGATGGTCGAGTCCCGCCCCCGGTGCTCGCGTCGGATGCCGATCCCCCGCCCCAGCAGCCCTCACGCTAGCCTGCGCCTCCAAGCCCCGCGCGCAGACTGTAGATTTCATAGTTTCCCGTCGTAAGCGGTTGACTTCCGCCCAAAAAATGGAAGAAAATTGGGCTGCCCCATGCCTCAATTTCCCTTCCGCGCCGGATCGTACGTGCTGTTTGCTGAAATCGGCGCAGGCACGCTGGGCACCGTCTACATCGGCTGCGAAATGACCGAGGGGCAGACAGGCTGGCAGCCGCTGGCGGTACGCATCCTCGACGCGAGCATCTCGCAACAACCCGATGCGGTTCGACTGTTCCTTGATGAGCAGCGCAACGCGGCACTGCTCCAGCACCAGGGCATTTCCTGGCTCCATGACGCCGGGGTTTTGCCCGATGGCAGCCCGTTTATGGCCAGCGAGTTCGTGTTTGGCGTGCCCCTGCGCGAGGTGCTGCGCTCCCAGCAGGTCGGAGTCCTGACGCTCCAGCAGGCGGTGTATCTGGTGCTGCAAGCCTGCGAGGCCCTGCACCACGCCCACGAGCGCTACGACATGACCGGCCAGACCATCGAGGTCGTTCATGGCCAGTTTTCCGCCGATACCTTGCTTGTCGATATGGAGGGCAAGATCAAGATCATTGATTTCGGCTGCCTGGGGACACGCAATGCCACCGTCACCAACGTGGCGGTTCCCGCGCGACTCCAGCGACGGATGGCCTATATGGCGCCCGAGCTGCGGGCGCAGATCCACGCCGGAATCGTGCCCAACATCGACCGCACCGCCGACATTTACAGCCTCGGCGCGCTGCTGTGGGAGCTGCTCTCAGGCGAGACGATGCCGGTTCCCGAAGGAGATGATCCACCGCCGCTGCCGGGCCATAAGCGCAGCATCCCGATGCAGCTCACCAAGGTGGTGCTCAGGGCGATGTCGCCGCGCCGAGAGGAACGCTATCCGACAGCGCTGGCGATGCGGCGAGAGCTGGAAGCCGACGCGGTGTCGGTGCTGCAAGGCTCGGCGCCCGCTGCCGGCTTGGGTCAGCTCATCGCCAACACGCTGGGTCATCGCATCGAAGGGTGGCAGTCTCACGTGCTTCGCTGGCAGCAGATTGATCTTCTGCAAGTGCCCGAGCTAGAGGAGCCACTCACGACCGCGGGAGCAACGGCGCAAGGCTCATGGCGCAGCGGTTCCACCAACGTCGGCACCGGCAACGCCTATATCAGCCAGCGCGTTCCAACCGGCATCAGCCAACGGCTCAACCTCCAGTCCGGCGGTCAGCTCGTCGGTGGCAGTACCAGCATCCGGGTGGATCTGTCGCAGCGGACGCAGGTCTCTTCGCAAAGGGAGCCGGTGCCACTGCTGCGGAGGCCGCTGTTCCTTGGGCTGATCCTGGCTGGCCTGCTGACGATCGCAACCGCCGCCATCGTTCGGGTGAGCCGCACCAGCAGCGAGCAGTGGTCGGTCTATGTCGACTCCGATCCACGCGGCGCCGACATCCGCGTCAACGGCCAGAGCCAGGGCAACACTCCCAAGCGAATCGTCCGCACCGGCCAGCCCCAGCAGCTCAACATCGAAATCGTCAAAGACGGCTACGAACCGTCGCGCGCCCTCATCGTCCCCCAGCCGGGCGAAAATCCCCGCATCGAAGTCAAGCTCCGCGAGCTTCCCGCCACGCCCTAGTCCATCGGCGAACCTGGAAGTGCCTTCGGCGGCTCCGATTGGTCCATCGGCGGCTCCGAACGAGCCATCGGCGGCTCCGATTGGTCCATCGGCGGGTTTAGTCGTTCTTGGAGTCGGGCTCTGAGTCGACATAGGAGAGCGTGGTGCGGTCGATCTCAAGCGCTTGTGTCGAGGACTCGTCCCCTGAGCTGGCCTTGGCCTTACGACGCCACAGCTGCGGAATCGGTCGCCACAGCCCCCACTCACTGAAGGCGCGATAGGCCCAGGGTAGGTAGCCCACCAAGCTGACGGCCAGCGCCAGCGACCACAGCAGCATAAACAGCTTGTAGGCAAGCACCGGCAGCGACCACACCACAGCGTGCGGCAGCTGGTGGTCGGCCCGATCGGCATACCAGCGGAGGGAGGCATCCGCTCCACCGTGACTGCCATTGCCCATGATGGCCATCTCGGGGCTGATGGTCAGACCGATCCGGATCGCATCGATCAAGCCGAGCACCGCGAGCAGCGTCCACAGCACGAGCAAAAGCTGCCGCAGATCGAACAGTGCCCAGTGCTTGACCTCGGGGCCGCTCTGCCGATAGCCAAGCGCCAGAAACCAGCCCATCACCGTCGCGCCCGTCAGCAGCGGCACCTGCACAAGACCCACGCCGAGTAGCAGCCAGTGCTGCGAACGAAGCGGCGTCGAGCGTACTTGCCCCAGCACCAGCGACAGAAGGATCAGCATCACGAGCTGACCCCAGAACAGCACCGCCGGACCCAGGCGCGGCCCCGAGCACAGCAACACCCAGCGCCCATCACCCAGGTGGAGATTCAGCTCGACGTTGACCATCTGGGCGCCCAGGTCGATCTCGGGCGTCACAAAGCGCAGAGACTGTCCGATGGGCTGACGCCACTTCATCTCTAGCTGCTGCGTCCCAGGACTAAGCTGCAAGGTCAGCTCGCGGCCACTCTGCTGAACGGGCCGCTGCTTCCCCTCGGAGCTGAGCGCCTCGACGGAAGCACCTTCCGGCAGCTTGATGACGTGCTGGCCACCGCGACTAGAGCGCAGCCGCAGGTGCAGCGTGGCATCGGTGGTGCGCATGCCGGGCCGCAGCTCCAGCCGCGCTCGATCGATGGTCAGTGACGATCCTGGCTTGGCGGCAGGCCGGGACACCGCAATCGCGACCTTCTCGCCCGGCCATGGCTGCCAGGTTGGCTCGCGCGCCGTCTCCGCTCGCTCGGGATGGAGCGGCGGAATGCCCGACAGCTCGGCGTGGAACATCGGACTGACCTGAAGCTTCCACTGCTCCACCAGCTCGGGCAGCGCGGCGGCTTGCAGCTCCAGTGACTCTTGCTCTTGCAGACTTGAGTGCCAGGTGACCTCCGACTCGCCCGGCGCCATGTTGACCAGCGCCTTGCGGTTCTGCACCCGCACATCGGCGGTCGTTACCTGCTCCCCCGTGAGCAGCGGCACCTCGATGACAACGGCGCTTCCCTCGGGAGTCAGTCGTCGCACCCGCGTCTCGACCTCCCACTGCATACCGATGAGAATCTCGCGCTCGACGCGCACCAGCGGTGGCAGGGTTCCAGGCTGAAGCTGCGCCGGACCTTCGCTGCGGTTCTTCTCAATCCGAGACAGCTGGAGGTTGCTGTCTGCGATGCCATCTTCGTGGACACCAGCCAGCTCCCAACCCTCGACGTGGGCCTCGACCCGACGCGGCAGAAGCGGCAGCTCGAGCTGCACCGTTGGCCTGGCGGGCAGCCGTCCTTCCAGCAGCACCTGATGATTGCCAGCCGGCACCACCAAGAACAGTCGCCCTTGCTCACGCTGGGACAGCGCCGTCGCCGGAACTCCATCGAGGAGCACCTGCTCGGGCAGCCACTGACTGGCACTCCCCGGCAGCGGCACCGCGGTCTGAGCCGCCGCGCTCACCTCGAATCGCAGCCGCAGCACCTTGGCCTGGGCGTCGATGAACAGCCGCGAGCTGGACGCACAGTTTGGCGTACACTCGGGATCTTTCAGCAGCCGATCTTTTAGCTCACTGAGCAGCTCCGTGCTTGGCTGCTGCTCGGCTGCGGCCACCTGCGGCGTCAGCAGCGCCAGCCCCACACCGATCATCAGCACCGCCAGACGCGCCGCCCCCCGCAGCCCATCGAGCATCGACACCGACACGCCCACCAGTCGCACCGAAAGCAGCAGCATCAGTGCCACCTGCACGAGCACCAGCACCAGATTGAGCCAGGGCGGAATCAGCCACAGCCGCAGCATCTGGTTTTGCTCGACGGGACCACTGAACTGGATCGAGTGGCGGTTCCACGACCAGCGCGGCAGGCCCGGCCCGGTCTGGACCACGGCCTTGGGGTCGAACTCAAAGTTGAGGTTGCGCGAGCGCTGATACGACTTCTTGGGCGGCCCCATCTTGCCGGATCCGATCGAGCCCAGGCTGCCCAGCCCACTCGACTTGCTGTCCGTTGAGTCGAGCAGATCATCGAGATCGTCTTTTTCATACTTGGCCTTGGCCTTCTTGATGACGGCTCGCTGGCGCTGCACCCCACTGTCCTCGGAAGCGGCTTGACTCGCCAGCTTGCTAGCCATGATCAGCGCCTGCTGATTCATCTCGCGCTGCTGCTGCTTCTCTTCCATGCGGTCGTCATTCGCCGCCCCACCGCCACCGGAGCCGCTGCCGACCAGTCCCCCCATGGCGCCCTCCGCGTCGTTGCCGAGAGCCGAGTCACGAGCAAAGATGTTGGCCATCTGCTTGGCCCCCAGCTTGGCTTGATTGGCGTCCGCATTGGCAGACTCTGCCGCGTCGAAGAGTAGCGCTTGGGCGCTCGGTCGCTCGACGGCGGGATATAGTCCATGGCGCAGCTGGCCTGACGCAAATTGCAACACGACCAGCACCATCACCACCCGCGAGACGAGCCGGGCAGCACCGATGAGACTGTGCGCTTTGCCATCGGGCAGGGCTCGGAAAATTGCCTCAAAGACGAGCACCGCCAGCACAGCGACGTGCGGCTGCTCGGACACCGGACAGGCCAAGAGAAGCCCCAGCAGCGTCAGCGCCGACCAGCGCGTTCCAAACAGCTTCCACACACCCATCGCCGCCAGCAAGGTCAGAAACAAGCTCATCAGGTGATAGCGACGCAGCCAGGTATTGGGAATGTCGTCGGCCCCGCTGGCGTGAAAGAGCTGCCAGCCCGGAGGCAAGTGAAGCGTGCTGCGGACCTCGTGAAACTTGGTATTCCAGCCCACCGCCGAGATCTCGGCGCTATTCGGGATGCGGCTATCGGCGGACAGCGACAATAGACCCTGCCGCAGCTCGACACCGGCCAGTCGACTCTCCTTGCCAATTGTCACGAGCTGGTCTTTGCCACCGACCGAGACACGACCCAGCTCAGTTGGAGCGCTCACTTCAATTCGCCACGCCCGATGCAGGGTCCCGGTCAGACGATCCGCGGTCGTAAAGCCATGGCCATCAAAGTCGAGAAAGAGGTGGCGATCGAGGCGTAGCTCATCCGGCAGCGGCTGGCTGTCCCCGAGGCGCTGCACCGAGAGTCTCAGGCTATCCCCGGCATGAACCGAGTAACAGGGCAGCTTCGTCCACTCGGCAGGCAGCGTCGTCTGCTGCGGATCGAGCGCCTCAACGCCTTCGATGGTAACGATCCGAACGGCTGGCTGGGCCTCGAAGACCCAGGCTTCGCTCTCGGGCCAGCGGGGCGGCGACTGAGGCCGACGAATCTCGGCGGCTGGGCCTTGATGTCGCGCGGTGACCGTCAGCACATGCGTGCCGGGACGGACCTGGATGCGCAGCGTGCCGGTCGATTCGATCCGCGCCGGGATCGGGCTATCGATCGCCATCGGCACAAACTTTTCGGGGAGAGCGCGATCGAATAGCACCTCACGGCGCTTGCCCGAGACCCGCAGCTCCAGTCGGGTGGTCAGCTGGAGCGGCACCCCATCGGTGAGCTTGCGATGCACGGTCACATCGAGCGAGTCTTCTTCTTCCTCGCCACTGTCCTCTTTTTGCAAAAAGACCCGCCCATCCTCGTCGCGCGTCGGGTGCAGCACCTGCGTGCCTCCCACCACCAGCGTCAGAATGCCCACGTCCTTGGGTGCTTCCAGCGACTCCGGCAGCTCGTCCCACTGGAAGCTACCGAGAATCATGTGCGAACCGGGACCGACATACACGACGGGAACCGCATCTTCATCGGCGCTGCCGTCTTCGGCCAAGACCACCGCCGGCTGCCCATCTACCCGAACATCTTGCGGCCAGTGCTTGCCGCTGCCCGGTAGCGCGATCGCCATCCGCCGATAGGCCCGCACCACCGAGACGAAGCCGCCGCCTTTGTCGCGCAGCTCTAGCCGCAGTCGCGACGGCCACCCGCAGACCGCGTCATCCGTCGAGTCATTGCCCAGGAGCTTCGGACACAGCGCTCGTTCATTGTCATGAAGCACCCACGGCACCCACGGTCGCAGCGACTCGGGAACCGCCGGTGCCGTACGACCCGCCCACAAGGTGGTCAGAAGGGCCGCCGCCCCATCGCCGCCCCCGCCGCCCGGCTGCTGCGGAGTGAATTGGCCGGGATTTCCCAGCAGCGGTCGCCCGACAAAGCCACCGGGCCGAGCCTGAGCCAGCCCGTCCCTCCCGCCAAGTCCCATGCCGCCAACCGTCCCCATTGAGACAAGCAGCACCACCCAAAAGATCGAAATCGCCCTGCGCATGATGTCCCCCAAACGAGCAGCGCCCCATTCCCGAGAGTGCCCACCCCCAGCACAAGCAGCGCTGCGACACGCAAATCAGCACATCATATCGCGGAACTGGACATGAAAGTGCGCGGGGAAACGGGCGGTTTTTCCGCTGGTTCGGGGCTTGGCCAGCTCCCGCACGCGCGTGTATGATCAGCGGTTAGATCAAGCGACGCTTCGATAGGAGGGAGAACCCCCAAATCCTGTGCGCAACTGAGCCAGCTCGGGAACCGCCTTCCTAGCGCTCGCGTCCAAGACCAAAACCCTTAAGGACTAGATTCACGATGTCCGCTTCGCAGAGCCCGGCGACTTCGTCGGACAGCATGATTGGCCGCAAGATCGGCCACTACACGATCTCAAGACGCATCGGCCAAGGCGGTATGGGCATCGTGTATGAAGCGATCCACGACAAGATCAAGCAGCGCGTGGCGATCAAAGTGCTGCACAAGGAAATGTCGCAGGACGAGAAAGTCGTGCAGCGCTTCTTCAACGAGGCCAACGCCATCAGCATGGCGCAGCACTCGAGCATCGTGAAGATCATGGACTATGGGCAGCTCGAAGACGGGACTGCCTACATCATGATGGAGTTCCTGGAAGGGGAGCCGCTGCTCAGCCGCTTGGAGCGGGCGCAGGCAAGTGGCACCGGCCTAGGACTCCATATGGTCGTCGAAATTGGCCGCCAGACCGCCGCCGCACTCAGCCTGATTCACGACAAGAACATCGTCCACCGCGACCTAAAGCCCGAGAACATCTTTGTTGTTCCGGACAGCATCGCCCCGCTGGGCGAAAGAGTGAAGCTGCTCGACTTCGGCATTGCCAAGTTCCTGGACGGCCCGGTACGCAAGACGACCGTGGGAATGATCTTAGGAACCCCTCTGTATATGTCTCCCGAGCAGTGTGAGGGGCGCGAGGATCTGAACGCCAAGGTCGATGTCTATGCCCTCGGGGCGATGCTCTTTGAGATGGTGTCCGGTCGACTCCCCTTTGTGGCCGACACCGCGGCTGCGCTGATGCGGCAGCACATGTTCAAGGCGGCACCACGGCTGCGCGAGCAAGTTCCCAATGCCCCCCAGGCGCTCGATGAGCTGATCGCAGAGATGCTCCGCAAGGAGCCCGCGGAGCGACCGGACATGAAGGACATCGCGACGCGGCTGGAGCAGCTGCTTCCTGAAGTCACGGGCAAGACGGCTCCGCTCGTCGAAGGAATCAGCGTTCCCAAAGTGGCGCGCAAGACGGGCGTGGCGGATGTCGGAACGACCGATCCGCTGGCAGCCACAGTGGGAGAACCGAACCGTTCGAGCGGCAAGGAGCAGCGCATCTCCGGCGGTTCTCACTCACCGTTCGCACAGGCCAAGGTCAGTACGCGCCGCGAGCTGCCCGCCGTCCGTTCGCGGGTGCCGGTTCTCGTGGGAACGATCGTCGTGCTGATGGTGGCGCTGGTGCTGGCGATCTTCGTCCTCCCCAAGAAGCGAGACGCGACCACCCTCCGTCCTGATGTGATTCCAGTGGCTCCGGTGGCTCCGTCCGCTGCGCCGAGCGCAGGAAAACCCGGCGACCCAGCGACAGCTCCCGCGAATGGCACGCCAGCGGTAGCAGCGACCGATACGACGAAGGCCAAGCCTCCTACCGGCGATGCTGCCTTGCTCAGTGAGGCCGATAGGAATGCCAAAGCGGGTCGCAAAAAAGTCGGCAAAGCCAAGGTAGGCAAGCTGGCTGCCGGAACCGACAAACCAGCGGAGCCAGCCAAGTCGACCGTTGAAGAAAAGCCCGCCAAGCCTGCCGCCAAGTCGACCAAGGACTCCGGCGCCGACATTGGGGTGTGGAGAGATCCGTGATGGCCATGAAACAGCGACTCCTTCGGTTTCCCCTCCTGGCTCTGTTTTTCGCCCTGCTCCTGCTCTCTGTGAATACGGTCAGGGCAGAGTCCGCGCCCCCAGTTGAGTCCAGGCCGGAGCTTACCAGCGAGCAGCACATTCAGCGGGCCCAAGAGCTGTTCAAGGAAACCAAGTACAGCCAAGCCGGCGATCACCTGATGTTGGCCTATGACCAAACCCCGCAGCCGGTCCTTCTGTTCAACGCCGGTCAGGCCTTCCGCAAGGGACTCCGTCCGGTCGAGGCGCGCAATGCCTATCAGAAGCTCATCACGACGCATCCCAGTCATCCGCTCGTTCCCGAAGCCAAGGGTTATGTCCAGACGCTCGATGCACTGATTGCCGAAGTGGAGGCCAAGCAGCAGATCGAGCTGTCGATGATGGAGCAGAAGGCAAAGTCGGAAAAGGAGCTGGCCGAGGAGCGCTCCCGCCGCGAAGCGATGCAAAAAGAGCTGAGCCAGTACCAGAAGCCCTTCTACAAGAAGGCGTGGTTTTGGTTGCTGATCACAGGCGGTGTGCTGGTGGGTGGTGCCATCGTCACGGGAACCGTAGTCACCAACATTCAGGCCAAGACCCAGGGCGGCACCCAACATCTGAGCTTCGCTCTGACCTTCTAGGAGACACGCAGATGGGAACCAGCAAACTCGTCTTGGGAACCCTCCTCTTCGCGCTCTGTCTTCCCGGCTGCAACGAAAAGCCGCAGTTTGTTCTCAAGCTGTCCAAGCTCGATCCCAGCTACGACACGCTGTACGTAAACTCGACGCTGCTGACCCCCAACAAGGGCCCTGGCGGAGCCAAGGAAATCACCTTCGATCTCAAGCCGTACAGCGCCGCCGGGAGCTTCGACTTCGGCCTGACCCTGGACATTCCTAGCGGCGACTCGGAGCAGCGTCGCACCGGATCGGTCGAGATGGCTTTTGTATCGGCAGGCTGCGTAAGGAAGATCATCTCGGTCCGCTTAGACGGCAACTTCGGAGTCGCCTCCCCGATTGCCACCGTGGAGGTTCCGCTCGTCTCTGACCCGAAGGAAGGTCCCAAGTACACGGACACGCCCATCGATGGCAAGCAGGCGTGCTATCAGATGCGTCGGCCCCTGATCACAGCCCTCCAGCGCGAGATTACCGGCCCGTATGGAGCCCCCAAAACCACGCTGGTGGTCTATGGCTGGGGCTTGCTCGCCGGAACTACGGCCAAGGCGCAGCTTGCCCTGGCCCGCCCGCTCGATGCCGCCTGCACACTCGCGATGATCTCGTGCAGCACCTGGGATCAATCTCCAGATCTGCCCATCGGCACCGGCGAGCAGCGCTCCACAACGCGGCTCCCGGTCGATATCGGAATCTTCACAAGCACGCTTTCGCCCCTGTTGCGGCGGGTCGGGAGCCTGCTTCCCCCTCAGCTCAGCAACCTGTCGTTCCTCAGTGAAGCGAAGCCGGGCAACATGTCGACCGCCATCTTCCCGTTCAAAGTAACGGTGAGCACCACGGTCGATGGCAAGGTGACTATGGACACCTTCTCGGAATATCCGTAGTCAAGCGCGCGGGCGGCCTACGGCATCTTCACGCACAGACCCTTGATCGTATCGCAGGTCACCGTTCCCATCGGCGGCTTCGGACAGTCCGCGGTGACGGTGCAGGTTGGCGTACAGACTTTGCCCGTTCCCATCGGCGGCGCCGCGCACTTGCAGCCCTTGGCCCCAGGCGGACAGACCGCCGTACAGTCCGAGTCCATGGTGCAGGGAGGAGGCCCCATCCCATCGGGAGGTGGCATCATCCCATCGGGGGGCGGCATCATTCCATCCGGAGGCGGCGGCATCATTCCATCGGCTGGCTTACACGCCTGCGCCCCAGTCTGGGTACAGGCCAGGGCCAAGTCCGGAGACACATAGGGCGCCGTCGAACAGCTATTCCCGAGCGCCAGCAGCCACGTTAAGAAGGCGCCGAGCGACCTGGCACCACGCCAGCTGTACTGCAAGGTCTTGGTCATTCCGATTCTCCTGTTGGGTTCGTAAGTAGGCTCTGTAAACTTTGAACCGCAAACTGCGCTTTGGGGCAAGCCTGAGCGCTCGCTGTGGGCGGAGCGGTAGCCCGCGATGGTTCTGTTGACCAGGGAGCTTTTCTTGTAAGGTCGCGCCATGAGCAAGGGTGATCCCAATCTCCCCGTAGACGATTCGCACCAACCCATCGCATCGCAGCAGTCGGACCTTGCGCCCACTCCACGGGCCGAAGTCTCCCGCCGCAGCTTTCTCAAGCACTCCGGTGGGGCCGCTTCAGCTGCTGCCCTGCTCTCCTTGCCAACGACGGCGGATGCAGTGGGCCCGCCTCTTCCGACCAAGGCTCCGGCGACAGGCCCAGCCCAGCTGCTCGGTCCTGGGGCTGTGCCGGCCACGCTGCTGGTCAACGGCAAGCCCCAGAAGGTGATGATCGAGCCGCGCGATACCTTGGCGATGGTGCTGCGCGACCGACTCGGTCTGCTCGGAACCAAGCTGGGCTGTGATCGCGGCGGCTGTGGCGCTTGTACGGTGTGGGTCAGTGGCACTCCGGAGCTGGCCTGCATGACGCTGGCGCTGGACGTTGCGGGAGTGACCGGGCGCGCGCCGCTTTTGATTACTACCGTTGAGGGACTGGCCAAGGGAGCCACCCTACATCCGCTCCAGCAAGCGTTTGTCGACAAGGACGCACTCCAGTGTGGCTTCTGCACCTCGGGCATGCTGATGAGCTGCGCGGCGCTGCATGAGAAAGCGCGGGCCGCCGGCAAGCTCGGCTCTGTCACCGAAGCCGAGGTTCGTGGTGCGATTGCCGGGAACCTCTGTCGCTGCGGAGCCTATCCTCACATCATCGACGCCGCGCTGGCCGCCGCCAAAGCCCCCGCCTCCCCGCCCGCGGCTGCCTCCACCAAGGGAGGTGCCAAGTGAGCCGCCTCGAAGTTCCCGTTGGAATTGTCGGCGTCGAGCTAAAGAACGAGTCGCGCGAGGTTCCCGATGGCAGCCCCCCGGCTTGGCGCGAAAACCAGAGCCTCCAGCAGGTCGGCAAGCCGCAGAGCCGCATGGATGGCCCCGACAAGGTGAGTGGCCGGGCTCGCTATACCGCCGACATCGTTCGTCCGGGCATGCTCCATGGCAAAGTGCTGCGCTCGCCGCATCCGCACGCCCGCATCCACCGCGTCGATCTCAGTGAGGCGCTGAAGATGCCAGGCGTCAAGGCGGCGGTGGTCCTGCCGCACCTGCAAGGGATTGCCGATGACGGAAGCGCGCAGACGACCCAGATAAACCGAGTCCGCTATTACGGACAGCCGATTGCTGCGGTGGCCGCGCAGACGCCCGAGCAAGCCGTGGCGGCGCTCAGCAAGATCAAGGTCGACTTTGATGTCTTGCCGTTTGTGGTAGACCCCGAGGAAGCCCGCAAACCGCACTCGCCCAAGGTGTTCGAGCAGGCCGTGACCGCGCGAGGCTCAGCGGGTGGCGGCGGCAGCGCGGACAAGCTCAACCAACAAGGCAATGTTCGCGGTCCCAAGCGCAGTGCGCCACGCGGTCGCGAGGTCGACAAGCAGGCGCAGCAAGTTACGCAAGCGCTGCTCGCTGGACCGCAGGGCGTGCGCGCGACGTATAAGACCCAAGTCCAGACGCACTCGGCGCTGGAGACGCACGGCATGGTGGCCGAGTGGAATCGCGCGCTCGACGAGCTGACGGTGTGGGCCTCTACCCAGGGCATCTTTTCGGTGCGCAGCGACCTGGCCGAGTACCTAAACATTCCGCCGAGCCGGGTCCGCGTCATTACCGACCACTGCGGCGGCGGCTTCGGAGCCAAGTTTGGCGCTGGCAACTACGGGGCCCTGTGCGCCCTGCTCGCCAAAGCGGCAGCAGCCCCGGTGCGTCTGGTGCTCGATCGTCGGGAAGAACACCTCGCAGTCGGCAACCGGCCCGGCTCCGAACAAAACGTGGCGCTGGCAGCCACTGCCGACGGCAAGCTCACCGCCATTGAGGTCAAGGGCTTTGGCTTCGGTGGCGCGGGCGCGGGTGCGGGCTTTGGCGGTCCCGCCTTGTCGATGTACGACTGCCCCGCCGTGTATGTCGAAGAGTCGGACGTCTTTACCCACAGTGGCCCGCTCGCCGCATTTCGCGCCCCCGGTCATCCGCAAGGAGCGTTTGCTCTCGAACAAGCGATGGATGAGCTGGCCGAGCGGCTACACCTCGACCCACTTGTCCTGCGCGATAAGAACGACTCTCATCCGGCCCGTCGTGAGGAGCGCAAGCGCGTCGCCCAGCGCTTCGGCTGGTCCGCTCGCACGCCCGCTGGCCAAGGTCCTAAGAGCGGCAAGCTCGGAGAGCTGCGCCGGGGCACCGGCATGGCGCAGGGGCTGTGGTATCACTTCGTAAGCCTCGAGTCGAACGTCGAGGTGCGCATCCACCGCGATGGCAGCGTCGAGGTGCTGACCGGCGTGCAAGACATTGGCAGCGGCATCCGGACCCCGCTCGCCCAGGTCGTGTCCGAAGAGCTACAGCTGCCGCTTGGCAAGATCAAGGTCATGATCGGTGATACCCGCCTGCCTCCTGGCCCTGGCTCGGGCGGAAGCATTACCACCGCGTCGATCACTCCCGCCGCGCGTGAGGCTGCCTTTGCCGCCAAGCAAGCGCTGCTCAAGGAGCTACAGACGGTACTCGCCCTCGACAAGCTGCCGGAGCTAACATCGGGAAACATCGTCGGCGAAAAGGCCGGCAAGCCCCTGCCCCCGCTGCCGTTTGCTCAGGCCTGTGCGCGGATGAAGCGCGCCGAGATCCTCGGCACAGCAACTCGCCAGCCCGACTACGGAGCCAAAGCCACCGGCAGTCGCGGCGGCACTGCGGCCCAGCTTGGCGGCGTGCAGCTGGTCGAGGTCGAGGTCAACACCTTCACCGGCGTCGTCAAGGTCATCCGCGTCGTGGCGGGCCATGACTGCGGTCGCCCCGTCAATCCACTGCTGGTGGAGAGTCAAGTCCACGGCGGCATCATCCAAGGAATCTCCTACGCGCTGTTTGAGGAGAGGCGGCTCGATCCCAAGACGGGACGGCTGCTAAGCGGCAACCTCGAGCAGTACAAGATTGCCGGCGCACTTGATGTCCCGAAGATCGACGTGGTCCTCCTCGAAGAGCTGCGTGGGCGGTCTTCCACCGATGTCAGCGGGATTGGCGAACCAGCCACCGTCCCCACCGCTGCCGCCATTGCCAATGCCGTCTACAACGCCATCGGAGTCCGCATCCGCGAGCTGCCTATCACCCCAGCGCGGGTGCTCGCCGCTCTTTCGCAAAAGCGTGGGGAAGCCAAGCCATGAACTCGTTTTCGCTGACCATACCGCGCAGCATCAAGCAGACGGTCGACGAGCTGACCAACACCAAAGGCGGTCCGGGTCGGATCAAGGCCGGCGGCATTGACGTCCTCGACCTGCTCAAGGAAGGCATCGAGCCCTCGACTCGGCTCATCAACATTCGCCACCTCGACGAGGCGCCGCATGCCTTGCATGAGATCAGCGAGGTCAAGGCCGAGGCGATTCCCGAAGGCGTGTGGCGACTTTTGCCCGGTGGCAACGACGGCAATCCACCGCCCAAGCGCGACTGTCTACGCATTGGCTCGCTGACCACCATCGCGCAAGTGGCAGCGCATCCCCTGCTCGCCAGCAAAGTCCCGGCGCTTTGCGAGTCGGCTGCCGAGATTGCCACGCCGCAGATCCGCAACGTGGCGACGCTGGGCGGGAACCTGCTTCAGCGTCCGCGCTGCTGGTATTTCCGCTCGGCAGAGTATCCGTGCGCCAAAAAAGGCGGCTCGGTCTGCTTCGCCCGCGATGGCGAGAATGACTTTCACGCCATCTTCGACAACCAGCCGTGCTGCGCCGTCCATCCTTCCGGAACGGCGGTGGCGCTGACCGCGCTCGATGCCGTGCTGGTGCTCCAGAGTCCATCTGGGGACAAGTTCGTTCGGCTGTCGAGCTTCCTGGTCGGTCCGAGCCAGCCCGGTGGCGCCGTCGGTCGCGAGAATCGACTCGAAGACGACATGGTGCTCACCGGAGTCTGGATTCCCTCCCCAGGACCGGGCGAGCGGAGTCTGTATCGCAAGGTCAAGCACAAGCAGAGCTTCGACTGGCCGCTTGCTGAGGTAGCGATCTCAATCCGGCGGGCGCCGAGCGGCAACCAAGCGCTCGAAGCGGTGCGGATCATTCTAGGCTCGGTGGCGCCGGTTCCCTATCGCGCCCGCAGCGCCGAGAACCTGCTGCTCCAGAGTCCCCAGCTCGATGCCGAGCGACTCCGCAAGATTGGCCAAGCCGCCGTCAGTCAAGCCACGCCGCTGTCTCGCAATGGCTACAAAGTTCCGCTGGTCTCCGGACTCGTGCAGCAAGCCATCGCCGAGCTTTTGACCTAAGTGCCCATGCCGATGGATGCCAGCTCGCCAGTGGGACGGAAACAGGGACAGGAGAAGGGCAAGGACGGGGTCCTGGTGGTCGATAAGCCCACCGGACTGACCTCCTTTGACGTGGTGGCACGGGTCCGGCGGGCCTGCCGCGAAAAGCGGGTGGGCCACGCCGGAACGCTCGATCCCGAAGCAACCGGAGTGCTGGTGGTGTGCCTAGGGGAAGCCACCAAGCTGGTGCCGTACTTGATGGATGCGGACAAAGAGTACCGCGCCACTGCCCGCTTGGGAGTCACCACCGATACCGACGATGCCGCGCCAGGCTCGCAGGTTCTCAGTACGGCCCCGGAAGGCGCGCTTGCGCAAGTCACAGAGTCCCAGATTGCGGAAGCGCTGGCCCACCAAGTGGGATCGATCTCCCAGAAGCCGCCGCGCTTCTCGGCGCTCAAAGTGGGTGGTCAGCGGCTCTATGACAAGGCCCGCGCGGTACGCACCGAAGAGGAGTCGTTCGCGCTGGAGACCGAGGTCGCAGCCAAGACCCGCACGGTCGAGATTTTTGGCATCGAGCTGGAGTCCGTTTCGCTTTCTGCGCCCTTTCCAGAGGCTACCTTTCGGGTTCACTGCGGCAAAGGAACCTATATCCGGTCGATCGCCCGTGATCTTGGCGATGCGCTGGGAGTCGGCGCCCACTTGACCGCGCTGCGAAGGCTGCGGGTGGGACGCTTTGACGTCTCGCAAGGCGTATCAATGGACCAGCTCGGCAGCGCTCAGCTTCTGCCTCTGCCGACCGCAGTCTCTCACCTTCCGAGCCTGTGCGTCAGTCCCGCGATCGCCCTGCGAGTCCGACAAGGACACCGAGCGACTGTGGCCGCCCTGCCCCTTCCACGGGCCGCTGTGGCAGTCATCCTCGATGAGCAGCAGAACCTGATTGCGCTGCTCTCCCGCAGCGAAGGTACCTGGCGCATCGCCCGCGGCTTCTGATTTGGGAAGGCTGCCAGCCCAAAGACTAGGGAATGCCGAGAAGTTTGTGGGTCTGTAGCGACAGGCGCCAGTGGGGATTGGCTTGGCAGTAGGCCACTGCCGCGGTGGTGTTCTGCTCACGCCGTGGTCCATCCATCGGTTGCAGATAGAACGACGAGAAGTCCAGCCGAGCGAAGCGCTCTGGCTCGGCACCAAGCTGCGGATAGACCAGCTTCAGTTCGTCGCCGCGCTCCACGACCAGCTGGGTACCGGCCTTGGGCGACACGCAGACCCAGTCGATCTGCTCTTCGCGCGGACCTGTCGGAAGCGACACCGTGCCGTTGGTCTCCACCGCCACCCAAAATCCACGCTCATGCAAGCAGCGAAGGAGCGCACCATCGACTTGCAGCAGCGGCTCGCCGCCGGTCAGCACCACAAACCGTCGCTTCCCATCAGCCGCAACATGCTCTCGCCAGCAGCTCTCGATGGCTTGTGCCAGGGTCTCCGCCGAGCTGAACTTGCCGCCACCTAGCCCATCGGTCCCAACGAAGTCGGTATCACAGAACTGGCACTGTGCTCGCCCCCGATCCGACTCTCGACCGCTCCACAGATTGCAGCCGGCAAAGCGACAAAACACCGCCGCCCGCCCCGTCTGTGCCCCCTCCCCTTGCAGCGTGTAAAAGACCTCTTTGACCGAATAGCCCATCCCCACCACATGCCCCTACCCCATCGCAAAGTCAAACCACCACCGCCCGCACCCGACCTTCAGAACTTTTTGAACACGAAGAAGACGGCCAAGGCCATAAAGCCGAACCCGACCAGGTAGTTCCACTTGAGCGGCTCCTTTAAGTACAGCACCGAGAAGCCGCAGAACACCACCAGCGTAATGACCTCTTGGATGGTCTTGAGCTGAGCGGCGCTGAACACACCGTGTCCGATGCGGTTGGCGGGCACTTGCAGGCAGTACTCAAAGAACGCGATGAGCCAACTGACGAGGATGACCTTCCACAGCGGCACGCTCTTGAACTTGAGGTGTCCATACCAGGCGAAAGTCATAAACACGTTCGACAGAATCAAGAGCCCAATCGTCTTCACCGAAACTCCTCCCAGAGCCAGCGCCAGCTTACTTCAGCGAGCCCGAGCACGTCCCAGCGCAAAATGTTTGCCCCGAGCCTCGCTCCGGTGCCTCTAGGCGCAAAGTTTTTGCTCTTTCACCCGAAATTCGGCCCGCTTTTGCAAAGTTTTTGCTCCGGTGTCAACTGGAGCGCCTTCGTTTTACATGCCGCATGGGCTGCCGGTCGACTGGGGCGGCTTTATTTACATGCCGCTTGCTCCCAAATCGACTTGCGAGGGTTTCAGAGCAAAAAACTTAGAACTTTTTTGCCCTGGCGCAGGAATCGGTCGCTTTCAGTATGATGCCGCCTTCTTTTCTCTTGGATTAGGAGGCTGCGATGAAGGAAGTGACGAACCGATCCCTCGCCGGAACAAGTGGCACCTTGCGAAGTGGAGCCCTGCTCGATGCCTGGCCGCTACGGCACATGGGCCGAGCGCTGGTGCTTGCCTTTGCCCTGGCTGGAGCTGGCTGCCAAGACGGCACGATGGCGATGGACGATCCTACCGTCACGCCAGAGCAGCTCACGGATCTCGACAAGTATGTGAAGGCCAAAGACCCCAGCTATTCGTGGACGCTGCGCCAGACTGACAAGGGTGCCGGCTATACGGCGTACCTCATCGATATGAAGTCGCTGACCTGGCGCACGGCCCAGGAAGTCGACCGCCCGCTGTGGCAGCACAATCTCACGATCGTGAAGCCCGACAACCTGACGCCTGGCCCCGCGGTGATCGCGATCTCCGGAGGCAGCAATGGTGGCACGCCACCGACCAAGGCCGAGAGCGAGATGGTGCAGATTGCCAAGGCTGCCGGCTGCGTGGTGATAAACCTCTCGCAAGTCCCCAATGAGCCGCTGACCTTCAGCGGTCACGATGGCAAGTCGCATACCGAAGACGGCATCATCGCCTTCTCGTGGGCACAGGTGATGAAGACCAAGGACCCGACGTGGTCGGCGCGCTTCCCGATGGTCAAGAGCTCTGTGCTGGCAATGGATACCGCGCAAGAGTTCCTCAAGTCGAGCGCTGGCGGCAGCTTGAACATCGACAAGTTTATCGTCGCGGGGGCCTCAAAGCGGGGCTGGACGACTTGGCTCACGGCAGCGGTCGATCCGCGCGTGGTGGCGGCGATTCCCATCGTGATTGATGTGCTCAACGTCGAAAAGTTCATGACCCAGCACATCGAGACCTATGGCTTCTGGGCACGCAGCCTCTACGACTATCACTACAACCACATCACGGAGCACATCGGTACGCCCGAGCTGGACTTCATGCTGAGGAACGAGGACCCGTACCTATTCCGCAAGCGGCTGACGATGCCCAAGTATGTCGTCAATGCGAGCGGCGATCAGTTCTTCCTGCCCGATGGCTCGCAGAACTACTGGGATGATCTGCCGGGCGACAAGTACCTTCGCTATGTGCCAAACGCCGATCACTCTCTCGATGGCAGCGACGCGCTCGAGAGTGTCGTGGCCTACGTCCAGGGCTTCCGCGATGACAAGGCGCGACCGACGTTTACCTGGAAGTTCGAGGGCACCGATTCGATTCGCGTGCAGAGCAGCGACAAGCCGACCAAGGTCCAGCTGTGGCAAGCCACCAATCCCAAAGCGCGCGACTTCCGGGTCGAGACGCTCGGCAAGGTCTGGAAGGCCACCGACCTCACGGATCAGGGCGGCGGTGTCTTCGTGGGTCAGGTGCCGATGCCAGCGCAGGGCTTCACCGCGTTCTACTTGGAGATGACCTATCCGAGTGGTCAGCTATTCCCGTATAAGTTCTCGTCGCAGATTCGGGTCCTTCCCGAGAAGCGGCCTTTCACGGGGATGGACCCCAAGACGGGCAAGCTCGAAGCGACCGGACCCTAGCGTCCGCAAAAAACTGGGCACTCCTCCATCCTCAAGTCACGCGGCTCGATGACGCCGCCGCTGACCCCCTGGGGTTCCGGTCAGCCCCCTGGAACAGGCTATGGAACGGGCTCGTAGGCGCCGATCGCGACCGCACTGGTGGGCCGTGATCGCCCGTCGAGATCAGTCGTCGGCGCCAGGATTCGCTCACCACTCACTTCAATCTGCACCACGCCACTGTTCTGAAGCTGCGGTCCCTCCGAGGAGGGAGTCGCCGGCAGCCGCAGATCTCGCGCCGCGGCATTGCGCAGCGGGGCCGCATCCATGGGCAGCACCACTGACTGACCACCACCGAGCAGCGGATCATTGGACCCGATGTGGCTGAGTACTGCGCCGCAGGTTGGATCGACGTAGTGCTCCTCCGGACTGCTCAGCAGCGGCTTGTCGCCCAAGAGCAGCGTGTTGAGCATGACCACTCGATCGCCCACCGCGACATCACAGAGCAGCGACGTAAAATACTTACCGAGCTTGAGCAGACCGCTCTGCTGGTACAGCGTCGTATTGACCACGGTCGAGCGACGCAGCCCCGGCGAGAGCGCCCTTACGCGGATGCCGCCGAAGCCGTCCTGCCGGAAGTCGCCATTGTCGGCGAGCACGGTGTTGACGATCGCGAAGTCGCCGCCGTTGACCTCGATGCCCCGGACGTTGCCGAGGGCATCCCCAAAAGCGCCAGCCTTGGGACCACGCCCGAGCCAGCTATCCGCCACCGTCAGACGACAGCCTGCCGAAGCGAGCAGCGCCGTGTCATTTCCCGTCAGGTAGGAGCGAACCACCGAGAGCTTGCTGTCGCTGCCGGTACACTGCACGCCGATGCGGTTGCCCTTTACATAGACTCCGTCGAGCGAGACCGAAGCCTGCGAGATGCTCAGGCCATCTTTGAGCTTGGAGGCGCCGATCATGACCAGTGGCTCACTTGTGGCCGTCGCCGGCGAGATGTCGGCAAGGGGACCAATGAGGTGAACCGAGAGACCCTTGTGGCTCGGCAAGCTGCCAATTAGCAGGTCGTTGAACTCGGTCGCCGAGGCGCCCTTGCGAAGCACGATGTAGCGATGGTCGGTGTCGAGCTTGGCGATGGCTTGGCGCAGCGAGCAGTACGATGGACCGGTGCCGCTGCACAGACCCTGGTCGACCACCAAGACCTGCTTGGCCGGGACGCAGGCACCCTTGGGCACGCCGAAGTCGATGTCGCTGCCATCCTTGGCACAGACGCCCGACGAGCACTCGCTGTGGCGCTGACAAGGACGACAGGCGAAGCTGCGCGGATCGCAGACCGGGCTTGAGCTCAACACCGAGGTCGTCACGCCACACTCACTGCTCTCAGCGGCCACATCGCCGGGAGGCCGACAGGCAGCGCAGCGACCCTGAACACAGCGCGGGGTTTTCGCACTGCGGGCAGCACACAGCGCGTCCTCCCCGGGAAAGCAGCTTCGACAGACCTTTAGTGTGCCATCACACAGTGGGGAACCGTCGTCGCAGCTGGTGCTGGCGGCGCAGCTCTTTTCGCATGTTTCGACCGAAGCGAGGCGCAGACACTGCTCGCCCGCCGGACAGGCATGACTGTCGCCACACAGTTCGACAGAAGGAGACGCACATCCAGCAGCACAGACGAGGAGCGCAGCAGGCAGAGCACGGTCGAGACGAATCGGCATGGCCACTCCTTTTGCCGGGGCAAAAAGCCCGCAGAAGCGGCGGAACCGTATCAGAAGTTGATCGAGGTGAGTACCCCAGAGTAGCGAGGCGAAAGGCTGGGCAGGATCGAGACCCGCGAGCTTGGCGGACTGTAGAAGCGGGGATGGTGCGAGGCGTTGTAGCCCAGCCAGATCAGCCCGGACACAAACGCAGCGCCACCGACGGCCATCATCGCGTAGCCAGCCGGAGCGTAGTTGGTCACAAACAGACAGTCGGCATCGGTGCAGCGACCATCGAACAGATACAGACCTACCCCGGCTCCGGCGGTCAATAGGCCCGCCGTCATGAGCAGCGCCCCAGGCCACACAGCGGGCGGACGAATCACGGCATCGGCACTGCTGCTGGGCCGAACCTCGACCAGGCGGGTGAGCCGCAGCCCCCGGAAGCTGGTCGCCGTCACCGAGTGTAGACCGGGCGTGGTCTTGTGGGTGGTCTCGATCACCATCTCGCGCGCGGTGAAGCGCTCCGCCGGCAGGATCTGACTGTCGACGCTGACGGTGTAGCCGAGAGGCACCTCGACCCGCAGCGCAGTCAGTCGCTGGAGCAGCAGCCGCACTGGCTCCATGTCGCGCCGGACTTCGATATCGCGCACCGTTGATTCATACGGCTGCCCTGGCGGCGCGAGCACCTCGACACGGTGCGGGCCTTCGGACAGCTCCATCACCGGGTACTGGACGCTGACCGGACGATTGTCGACGCGAACGATCGCTTCCTTGGGCGACCACTCGAAGCGAACTTCGATCGGCCTCAGCTGTAGCTCGACCTGGATCGAAGCACCGGTCTGCGTCACCGTCACCGGCAGGTCTTGCGCGAGGAAGCCCGGCTTCTCGGCATGGACCGTATAGCCACCGAGGAACAGCCGAACCGGCGTCTTGCCGCTCCGCTCCGGCTCCGACAACTCGCGCACCCCACCACGGCTGTCCACGATCTTTACCTTGGCATCGGGGGTGCGGACATCGAGGCGCAGCTGCGCGGTCAGTCGCTGGGTGGCGATGACCTGCTCGACCGCCTCGCTAACGGTGCCTTCGAGCTTGGCTTGGTCGCGCTTGGACTCACGCTCGACGTCAGCCGCAATGCCTCGCGCCGCCGGATCGAAGATCGACACCGAGGCGACCAGCTCTTTTTGGCGCGGTGAGTGAACCATTACATCGATCAGCCGCCACAGGTTAAGCTGCTCGGCGATGGCCATCCGGCAGGAGTCATTGCGACAGCCACGCAGCGAAGGCTCACGGGCAAACAAGCTCTCTAGCTTGGCGGAGTCCACCAGCATATAGCGACGACCGGCAGCCGTGCTGGCAGCTGCAAAGGCTGCATCACACAGACCACTCGACGAACCGATGTCACAGGCGAGGCGCACTGCGGCTACCGGCAAGTTCGACGCCACCGGTGGAGTCACCACTGGCGGCACCGGAGGCTGACCGGTCTGGTTTTTGTCGGTCCCCGGACGCTTGCGCTTGTCGGCGCCGCGCACCTTGCCCCGCTTGGCCCATCCATCCGTCGTCGTCGACAGTGCCAGAACAGAAATCAGCACAGGCCCCGCGACCGCCCCCAACCAGCCACGGGTTAGTCCCCTAGCGAGCAGGGCAGGACGAGGCAACGCAGCAGGGTCTGACACCGGGGGACTCAAGGGTGAAAGTTCCAACCCCCACTCAACCAGGGGGTAGCAAAGTGTATCGTGGAACGGACGCCAAGGAAAGCTAGCAGTCTCAAGAGCTAACCAGTGGCAAGCTGGCACGTCCGCGAACTCTTGGGCGATTTCGGGTGGATCACGGAACCTGAGACGGAGTACAAAGAGAAGCCGTGACCAAGCTGCGCAACAAGCACTACTACGACGAGTTTTCGGCGACCTACGAGCGACACCGCCACGAGGGCTATCACGCCTTTATCGATGAGCTGACCACGGAGCTGGTGAGCCGTTACATGTCCCAAGAGACACGGCTCCTGGAGGCAGGCTGTGGAACGGGGCTGATTTTGAATCGCCTGGTGCCGCATGCCAAGCTGGCGGTGGGGGTCGACCTTTCGTCGGGCATGCTGCGGCGCGCCTCGGGAAAGAGTCTGAAAGTGGTACAAGGCTCGGTCAGTGAGCTGCCGTTTGCCGATGCGGCGTTTGATATCGTGTGCTCCTTCAAGGTCCTGGCCCACGTCGAGCAGATCGAGCTGGCGATGCGGGAGCTAACGCGGGTGCTGCGGCCAGGTGGTTATCTGCTCGCCGAGTTCTACAACACGCTGTCGCTGCGCTACCTCATCAAGCGTCTGAAGCGACCCACGGCCATCGCCGAGGATGTCAACGATGAGGCGGTCTATACCCGCTACGACTCGCTGCCGCAGATTCGCTCGTACCTGCCGCGCGATGTCCGGCTTGAGACAGTTCACGGCATCCGTGTGGTGACGCCGTTTTCACACGCCCATCGCTGGCCGCTGGTTGGCCCTGCCCTGCGCATGGTCGAGCGACAGGCGGCGGTCCTACCAGGGCTGCGACGCCTCGGCGGATTCATGTTGGTAGTGGCGCGTAAGACAGAATAAGCGGTCGCGTGGCTGCGTGGCTAGCCGCGCAGCAGGGTCTTCATGGCGGAGCGCAGGGCCGGATAGGAAATCGCCTCCCGACCCTTGGCAAGCTGGAGGTCCGAGGCAATCTGGGCCAGCACGGTGACCGCCGGAATGCCGGCATGCTGCCCGAGGGTCAGGCGGTAGCTCACGATCATCTCGGAGAGATCCGCTTCATCCGCTTTGGCAGACGCCGCTCCTGCTTTGGGTGGAGCAGCAACCGGCGTAGCCGCCGAAACCGGGGTCTTGGCCGGCTTCTTCGCTGGCGACTTCGCGGACGCAGGGACGGTTGATTTCGCAGCAGCCGTCGTCACCGCAGGTTGGGCCGCTGGCTTCTCGGCCTTGGTCTTCGCTTTGCTCTCGGCTTTGCTCTTCGTCGTGGTCGGAGTTGCTGCCGATGCCACAGCCACCTCGTTCCGCTTGCTGGCCGACTTCTTTTTGCGATTAAACAGAGTCTTGAGAATCGGGAACCACTCGCTCGGCAGCGGCCAGGACCGCGCTTCCACCTGACGAATGTCTGACACGGTCGCGGGGAGGTGTTTGACCAGCGCTTCCGGAGTCAGCTTGTGCGCCGCGCGCTGCTTCTGAAGCCACTGACCATGAAGCTGCGAGCCCACCGGGAGACGCGCTGCAGCCTTCGCTTGCTCGACTGTCAGAAGTCCCAGCTTGAGCAGACGAGGAATCCAGCGCAGCGGCAGGCGAATGTTGTGCCGCTCCAGCGTGTATAGCTCGGCCCGGGAAGCGCCCAGCTGCTTCAGCAGCAAGCTGGTCTGCACCGCACGCTCGCTGCGCATCGCCCGCAGCCAACGACCATGGAAGAACTCCAGTGGCGGCCCGGCATCGGCTTTCGCTTCCACCTTTGCTTCCTCTATTGCTTCCGCTCTTGCCGCCGCTTCCGCATTCGCCACCACCTCGGCATCCACAATGCGCGGCGGCTCGACCGCAACCGGAGAAGGAACCTCGACCGCCGGCGCAGCGACCACAGTCTCTACAGCAGAAGAATCGACTACTACTGGAGCAAGGACCACGGGCTCCACCACAGGGCTCTGATCGATCACTTGTGCAGGTACTTCCTTCTGCTCGCTGGCGGGAACGCTCGCGGGGGCTCCCTGCGGGTGTTCACTAGGAATGCGAAAGCCTAGCTCTCGCAACGTGGGAAACCAATCGAGGGGCACTGGTTGGTTGCGCACCTCCAGCGCGCCAAGCTTGGGCTCCGTGGTACCAAGTCGCAGCGACAGAGGCTTCCGCCCAATCGCCACGCGCTCCCTTTCTCGACGGAACCAGGCACCGTTCCAGATCTGCGTGGTCGAATCGGATGTTTGCTGAGTTTGCTGAATTGGCTTGTCCGACATCATCTCCCTCTTCGCGCGCTTCCAAACCCCGGGCCACGGAAGCGCGCACCTCTATGGGCATTGTGTACTTAAGATATCGTACATTTCTATGGAGAGGAAGAGCGAACTCCGGGTAAACGATGTCGCAGTCGCCTGATTCAGCAGATCCACAAGACGCTCAGCGAACTACCGCGCTTGGGAGTCACGCTGAAGCTGATTTCCACAGACAGCAGAGCGGTCAATGTTCACCTGGCCAAGTCGATAGGATTGCGCGCCGATGAAGTCCTCACGGGCGCCGAGCTGGACGATCTCAGCGACGAAGCACTGTGGGTCCGCGCGCAGTCCACAGAGATCTTTGCGCAGGTCAATCCCAATCAAGAAGAGCGCATCATCTTGGCGCTCAAGAAGCGCGGCCAGGTGGTCGGTTACATGGGAGACGGAATCAATGATGCCCCGGCCCTGCATGCTGCCGACGTCAGCAATTTGGTTGACTCTAGCGCGCTGCTCGGAATTACCGCGCTGTATATCGTCGCCACAGAGCTGCTAAAGCTCGTGTTTTCCGGCGGATTCCTTAGTGCAGCACGGTGCGGAGTCGCGAGACGCCCATTCCCATCGTAAGGTCGCTCTCGCTCTCAAAGGAAGAGAAACGGAGTCCCATTCCCATCATCGCCCGCACGCCTCCTTTGCCATCGGCAAAGTTGAGGAAGTAGTGGTTCTTCACTTCGCCACGCGCACTGACTCGGGCATGGGAATCGGGCAGCGAGAAAAAGACCTGGACCTGGGTTCCTAGCGGCAGGGGTTCGCGCACCTCGACCATCATTCCGCCTTGCGAGACATTGCGCGCAATCGCCGACACCTCACCAAACAATTCGCTGCGGAGAGCCACCGGGAACGCCTTGTCGAAACGGCTGCTGCGGCGCTTCTCTACCCGCGTCGGCGCTCCAGATGGAACGTGCGCGCGGGTTGGGCGACCACTGACTGGGCGACCACTGACTGGGCGACCACTTACCGGGCGACCACTTACCGGGCGACCACTGGCAGGGCGCGACGACTTGCTGGACGAGGACTTGGCGGAAGACTGCGGCAGCGTGGGCTTCATGACCCAGAGGCTAGTTCGGTGTGACAAGGAAGTCAAAAATCTTACGTTGTCCTACATGGGCACACTCTGTGGGCGGGGTCGCCACAGCTGGCGCGTGCGCGCAAACAGCAGCAGCCCCAGCGCGGTAAACAAAAGCGAGAGGATGAAGTAGATCCGCCGCGATCCGTAGGCATCGACCAAGACCCCGACCCCCAGCGTCGATACGCTGTAGGTCACCGCGAGGATCGCTTGATCGAAGGCAAACAGTCGCCCCCGGAGCGCATCGGGAACCTCCTTCTGCATCGCATAGGTCGTCGCTTGCCACATCGCGCCGCCGCCCATGTGCCCAATGGTCACCGGAATCAGCGCGACTTCCAGGCTGCCGCTCAGCGAGAGGAAGAAGTAGCCCATCGAGTAGAGCGCCAGGCACGGCGCGATCGACAGCGAGCGGAGCTGCGAGCGCGTCACGACGGCAAACAGCAGAAACGGTCCGACCAAAGCGCCGAGCCCACGCGCCACAAACAGCTTCGAGATTCCTTCCGAGCCGCGCACAAACACCTGCGCGCCAAACACCGATAGCAGCGACGTCAGTCCGAGCACCAGGCCGAGCAAGCCTTTGCCCAGGAGCAGCGCGATCACCCGCGGGCTCCGCTGCGAAAACCGCGCCGCCTCGTTGAGCGACTCGCGCAGAGTCACCGTCGGCTGGTGCTGAAGCGACTCCTCGGAAAACGGGGTGCGAATCCGCCACAGCAGCACCGCCGACAGAAGAAAGCTCAGGGCATTGAGCGAAAACGCCATGTTGCGCCCGAGGTAGGTCGCTACCAGGCCGCCCAGCGCCGAGCCGACCATCAGCATCGTCCCCCACGCCGAGCCCATGAGCGCATTGGCCCGCCCGAGATCCTCGGGAGCGACCAGATTGGGGGCCGCCGCCTCCGCCGCAGGATCAAAGAAGCCAGAGCCCGCCGACAGTCCAGCCACCGAGACAAAAGCCAGCGGCAACAGCGAGGGCGAGACGACCAGCAGCGGCAGCAGCGCAAGCCCGGCCCGCAGCAGATCCACCATCACCATCAAGCGGCGCCGGTCGCTCCGATCAATCAGATTTCCGGCCCACGGCGTCACCAGCAGCGGCGGCAAACCCAGGCAGAGGTTCACCAGCGAGACCAGCTTCGCGCTCCCGGTCTGTGACAGCACCAGGTCGTACAGCGCCACCAACATGAACCAGTCGCCCGCAAAGCTGATCAGCGTCGCGATATAGGCCCGCCGAAAGTCGGCATTGCGCAGCAGCAGACCAACGTAGCTACCACCGACGGGCGGCTTGGGTCGACTCGCCGGCTGTCCGCCTGGTAGGTCAAAGCTGTCCATACTCCTCATGTTGGTTCGATCCGGCGGTTCGCTTGGGCGGTCAGTCTGAACGGTTTGGTACAGCAGGCAAAAAGCCAAAGGCGTTTCGCACGCTTTCGCTCGGACTGGTAGTTGTATTCGGTGCCTGCTTGACGGTACCCTAAAATCATGCGCAGAAGGCATAGCGTCTACCGGCTTGCTACCGTGAGTGCTCTGGGTCTTTTGCTCTCCTCTTCGGTGATTCGACTTCCCAGCGATTCAGCGACGGCGAGAGCGGCTCCAGTGCCCATGTCAACGGCCCCACTCCCGCAGCGCCAGAGCCTCCCGCAAGTGGCTCGTCAGTCGCTCATGGAGCACCAGCCGTCGGTGCGCCACGTCGTGATCATCAGCGAAGACGGCATGCGCCCGGACTTGATCCACGGCCAGCAGAACATGGTGTGGCACGAGCAGCTGTACCGCAACGGCTCGTTCTCGTGGAAGGCGCGGACGATTCGCACGGCATCGACGCTGCCGTCGCACGCTTCGATGCTCTCGGGAGTGGATGTCGATCAGCATGGCCTGACCTGGAACACCTGGCTCAAGACGCGCGGCTTCATTCGCGTGCCGACCATCTTCCAAGCCGCCGGAGAGAACGGCATGAAGACGGCGGCCTTCGTCGGCAAGCCCAAGCTCCGCCACATCATGCCCGAGGGAAGCGTCGATGTCTTCGCCCGCCCCGGCTACTACTGCAAGAAAGTCAGCGACGAAGCGGCCCGTTACATCGAGCGCGAGCGGCCTGAGCTGCTGTTCGTCCACTTCTCCGATCCCGACGAGGCCGGTCACGCGGACGGCTGGATGACGGCCAGCTATCGCAAGGCAGCCCTCGCGGCGGACGCTTGCCTGGGAACGATCTATCGGGCGCTCCAGCAAGCCAATATGCTCGACGAGACGCTGGTGATTGTCTCTGCCGACCACGGCGGGCACGCGCATGGCCACAGCGGCGCCATCCCGAGCGACCGCGAGATCCCGTGGATCGCCGCCGGCCCCGGCGTCCGGCGTGGCTATCACATTCGCTCCGCCGTCTCGACGATGGATACCGCCGCCACCGCCCTCGCCGCTCTCGGTCTGTCGCCGCTCACCCGTATCTCCGGTCGCCCGGTCTCCGAGATTTTCCAATAACGCCGGCCATCACGCCGTGATTCCGTGACGCAGCGCGTTGTGAATTGTTGCGCCCGTTTTGACGCGTCAGCGAACGCGCGTTTCCGTCGCTGCGCACCGCCTGTTTCTGGCCCCGTGCTTGCACTTATTTTCTGCTGACCCGTCCCCTTGGATCGCGCAGACAGCGGTCCCGCCGAGCCACCCATCGGCGCGGGGAACGAGACACGGAGCACCCCATGCAACCAGAGCCGCACGGACTGACAGCGCAACCGATAGTACGCAGTAACCGTGTAGACACTTTCGCAGCGCGTAATGATCTACGCGCTTTGTCGATTGGTTACCGCTCCGGGACACTGCAAAAATATTCAGGTGTCTTCATCAGCGCGGTCGCCTGGGTGGTGTTTTTGATTGGCTTTGCCTACTTCCTGCTTGCCGCAATGCAGCAACAGGCCGAGGAGCTGGGCGCGAGCCTCGACTCGACGGGACAAGGCATTCGCTACTGTGTTTCGGCGATTCTTTTGCTCGCGGTGGCGGTGCCGCAGTGGGTCATGGGTGAACGCCGCCTCACCCGCCTGCTTTCGAGCTAGTCCGCTCAGACCCGCTTGCGGGCTTCTTCGAGCGTACCGACCATGTAGAACGCGCTCTCCGGCCAGCTGTCGCACTCGCCCCCGAGGATGGCGGCACAGCCGGCGAGGGTATCGGCCAGCTTCACCGTCCGCCCTGCGCGTCCGGTAAATGCCTCCGTCACCAGAAAGGGCTGGGTCAAGAAGCGCTGGAGCCGCCGGGCCCGTGCGACCGTCCGACGGTCATCTTGGGATAGCTCTTCGAGCCCCAGCATCGCGATGATGTCTTGTAGCTCGCGGTAGAGCGCCAGCGTCTTGCGAACTCCCTCGGCAGTCCGATAGTGCGACTCGCCCACCAGGCGCGGATCGAGCAGGTTCGACGACGAGGCCAGCGGGTCAATCGCCGGATAGATCCCCTCCGACGCCAGCTTGCGCGACAGCACCAGGCTCGCGTCGAGGTGCGAGAACAGCTGCGCCACCGCCGGGTCGGTCAGATCATCGGCGGGCACATAGACCGCCTGAATCGAGGTCACTGCCGAGCCAGCGACGGAAGTAATCCGCTCCTCAAACTCTGCCACTTCGGTCGCCATCGTCGGTTGATAGCCAACCCGTGACGGCAGCCGCCCGAGCAGCCCCGAGACCTCGCCGCCCGCCTGAATGAAGCGAAACACATTGTCGATGAGGAGCAGCACATCGCGCTTGCGCTCATCGCGAAAGAACTCAGCGACGGTGAGCGCGGTAAGGCCAACTCGCCAGCGGGCCCCCGGCGGCTCATTCATCTGCCCAAAGACCAGCGTCGTGTTCTTGAGCACCCCTGACTGCTGCATGTCGAGCCATAGCTCATTGCCTTCACGCGAACGCTCGCCGATCCCAGCAAATACCGAGACGCCACCATGGGTCTGCACCGTCGCGCGAATCAGCTCCATCAGCAGCACGGTCTTGCCGACGCCAGCGCCCCCAAACAGGCCTGCCTTGCCACCGCGCCGGAGCGGCAGCAGCAGATCAATGACCTTGATGCCGGTAAAGAACACCTGCGGCGCCTGACCCTGGGACGACAGCGGCGGGGCGGCTCGATAAATCGGACGAGTCGGCGTCTCGGGCGGCGGCGGTGGCAGGTTGTCAATCGGCTCCCCGAGGACATTGCAGAGCCGTCCGAGCATGTTCTCACCGACTGGCACATGGATGCAGCGACCGCTCCGTTCGACCGGCTGACCACGCCGCAGACCCTCCGTGTAGTCGAGCGCCACGCAGCGCACCTGACCGAGATCGCTGTGCTGCTGCACCTCGAGGACCAGTCGTCGCCCCGCTTGCTCGACGAACAGCGCCTCGCCGATATCGGGCAGCTCACTCTCGGCAAAACGAACGTCGACGACCGAGCCGCGAATGCGAACGATGACACCCGGCGCGCTCACCGCGAACCTCCATCCAGCAGCGAAGTCGCCGTCGCCACTTCCAAGATCTCATTGGTGATGGTGTCCTGACGCTCGGCCCGCTCGGTCTGCCGCAGCTCTCCCAGCTGCTCCTCGAGGTTGCGATGCGAGGCATCCATCGCGACAAAGCGCGCCGCCTGTTCACTCGCAAACGCCGAGGCAATCATCCAGGTCACCTGCGCAAAGACATACTCTTTGAGGAGCCGCGCCACCAGCTTCTCCGCTGGCATGGCGTGAAGCGGCGGATCACCATCGAGCACCGCCGCCTCGACCTGCGGTGGAAACAGACGCTGACGGAGCGGCTCATAACTCGACGGCCCGCGCAGCCGCGCAAAGATGACCTCGATCTCGGCCACCTCCCCGCTGCTCACCGCTTGAAACAGGGTCTCGACCAGCTCGCTCGCAGTCCGCGAGACCGCCCCCAGCGTCGTCGGCATCGCCGCCCAGCTTTGCACCGGCAGTCCCCGCTCCTGGCAGCGCCGCAGCCCTCGCTTGCCCAGCACTTGCAGCTGACACGGCGCCTCCGCCATCACCGCGACGACCTTGCCGAGCAGCGCGTCATTGAGCGCCCCGACGAAGCCGTGCTCCGACAGACAGGCGACCAGCAGCCGGCGGCCTTGGTGTTTCCGCGTCGACGTAGGCACTACCTTGGCGAGCAGCGCCATTCCTTGCTGAAGCGCCGACAGGGTTGCGGCGGCGTAGCGTTCCAGCCCCGCGAAGTTTTCCTGGGCCTGCCTTTGCCGAGCCGCGGCCACCGAGCGCATCGCCTGCGTCAGATCGCCAAGCTGCTGCACCGTGCGAATGCGAGCGGCCAGATCAGCACCGAACATCCCCGCCCTCGCCTGCTGCTGCCTGGATCCGCTTCACCACCGCCAAAAGTGCCTCGCGCAGCTGCTTCTGTTCATCCTCACCGAGTACACTGCCCTGCTCGATCCGCAGCGCCAGCATCTGTAGCTCGCCATCGAGCAGCTTGCGCACTTCCTCACGAAACACGCCCACCATCGCCAGCGCCAGTCTATCGAGCAGACCTTCTTCCAGCGCCAACAGCAGCGCGACCTGATGCGCTGTCGACAGCGGCTGAAACTGCGGCTGGAGCAAGGCCGCCCGGACCCGCCGACCTCGATCGATCACTTTCTGGGTTCGATCATCGATGGCGCCGCCGAAGCGGGTGAAGACCTCTAGCTCCAGAAACTGGGCATAACCGAGCCGCAGGCTCTCTGACACCTTGCGCATCACTTGAACTTGGGTCTTGCCACCGACGCGCGAGACACTCTTGCCAACATCAATCGCGGGCTTTTGGCCTTCATTGAACAGGCGCGGCTCGAGGAAAATCTGGCCGTCCGTAATCGAGATCAGGTTGGTCGGAATGTACGACGACAAGTTACCGGCCAGCGTCTCGGCGATCGGCAGCGTGGTCAGCGAGCCACCGCCCCGCTCTTTCGACAGCCGCGCCGCTCGCTCGAGAAGCCGCGAGTGCAGATAAAAGACATCGCCGGGATACGCCTCACGACCGGGCGGCTGCCGCAGAAGCAGCGACACCTGACGATGGATCTGCGCGTGCTTGGTCAGGTCATCGAGGATGAGCAGCACATGACCGCCGCGCTCGCTGAAATACTCCGCCATCGAGCAGGCCGCATACGGGGCCATCCACTGAAGACCCGCCGCCGCATCCGAGGCCGCCACCACGCAGATGGTCCGCGCCTTCGGCCCCCGCTCACGAATCGCCTGCACCGCCTGCCCCACCGAGGACGATCGCTGACCAATCGCGGCATAGACGCAGATCACGTCGCTTTGGTTTTGGCTGATGATCGAATCGACGGCGATCGCGGTCTTGCCGGTAAAGCGATCGCCGATGACAAGCTCTCGTTGGCCACGACCGAGTGGCAGCATCGCATCAATTGCCGTGATCCCGGTGTGAAGCGGCTCGGTGACTGGCTGACGCTGGGTAATGCCTGGCGCTGCTCGCTCAATCGGCAGCGAAAACGAGGTCTGGATCGCCGGCCCGTCATCGAGCGGCTGACCGAGCGGATCGACCACTCTGCCGAGCAGCGCTTCCCCGACTGGAACCTCCATGACCTGGCCACTGCCACGCACAGGTGAGCCGGCAGTGATTCCATCTTGGCGCCCGAGCAGCACACAGCCGATCTGGTCCTCATCGAGCACCACCACCATGCCCCGCGCCCCCGAAGCAAAGTGAAGCACTTCCCCGAGCTGGGCTTGTGGCAGACCGTGAACCTGCACCACGCCATCGGCGAGCGCCGCCACCCGCCCCAGCGCTTCCGGCTGCGGCGACAGATCGAGGGCCGCCAAGCGACGCTGAGCCAGCTGCGACCAGTCGCTGAGCGTGTCCGAGAGCTTCGAGGAAGACTCGCTCATCGCGGCAAGATCTCCAGCTTCACCCGCTCAAGTCCCGCCTGAAGATGCAGGGAAAAGGACAAGTGCCCAATGCGTAGCTCGACCCCTTGCAGGAGCCTCGGATCGACATGGGTCAGGAGCTTTCCCTCGACCCCGCACGCTGCCGCCAGCTCTCGCTCCATCTGAGTCCGCTGTGCTGCTGTCAGCTCACTTACGGTAGTCAGCTCGCCGCCGTGTCGTCGTAGCTCGACAAAGCAGCGCTCACGCTCGGACTCGGGCAGGGCCGCCACTTGGCGCAGCGCCATCTGCAATGCGAGCAGCGGATCGACCACCACCGCACCATCCCGCAAGAGCCGCTCGGCAATGCCCAGACCCAGCTTCACCGCCTGCTCGCGCAGCTCGCGTTCGACCTGTTCACGCTCGCTCCTAAGCCGCGCCGTCTGCCGCACCTGGAGATCGGCAAGCTGCGCTTCAATTCCCCGCCGCAGCTCCGCCGTCTCGACCTCGGCCTGCTTCTGTGCCAGCTGGAGCACCGCTGCTTTCTCATTTTCGAGCTGCGCCAGCTTGTCGAGATAGTCCTGCTTGAGCTTCTCCGCCTGCTGCCGCTCGATCGCCGCCGCGTCCTGCTCGCGGGCGACCTTCTGCCGCCGCTCGGCGATCACCGCCAGGATCGGCTTATACAAGAAGCGCTGAAGCAGAAAGACCAAGACCAGGAAGTTGATGGTCTGGAGCGCGATGTTCCACAGCGAGATGTGCATCGCTTACTTGACGAACGGGTTTGCGAACAAAAGGACCAGCGCGACGACCAGACAGTAGATGGCCATCGCCTCAATCATGGCCAGACCGACGAACAGCGATCGCGAGATGGTCGGTCCCGCCTCGGGCTGCCGCGCAATCGCTTCCATCGCTGCTTGAATCGCCCGCCCCTCGGCAAACGCTGGACCAATGGCGCCGAAGCACACCGCGACCACCGCCCCGAGGATGCTCACCACCTGAACACTCATGTGCCTTGTGTCTCCTTGTGATCGTGACCGGCTGTCTTGGGATGGTCTTCGACCGCTGCCGCAATATACACCGTCGCCAAGATGGTGAAGATGTATGCCTGAACGACGCCAGTTAAAAGTCCAAACAAGATGATCGGAATGGGGACGAGCAGCCCGGCCACCGAGACGATCACCCCGAGGATGAGTCCATGGCTCATGATGTTGCCAAACAGTCGCATCATCAGCGAAAAGGTCCGGGTCAGCTCCGACAAGACGTGAATCGGAAAGAGCAGCGGCGTCGGCTGAAAGAAGTGCTTCAAGTACGCCCACAGCCCATGGCGACGAATCCCGAAGTAATAAACCGAGACGAACACCACCATCCCGAGCGCAATCACCGTCTCTAGTCGCTCGGTTGGCGGCTGGAGTCCAGGGAGCAGCGACAGCGAGTTGGCGACGACCAAGAACAGAAACAGCGAGCCAACGAGCGGCAGGTAAGGCCGCCCATCCTTGCGGGTCACTTCCTCGATCTGCTCGAGGATGGTGGTGACGATGACCTCGACAATGGCTTGGAACTTCCCCGGCTCGGCGCGGAGGAAGCGACCAAAGACGAGGCTGCCGATGCCAAGCACCAGCGTAATGCCCACGCTGGTGAGCATCGAGCCGCTAAACGGAATCGGCCCAAGGCGAAACAGCTGGGGCTCAAGGAGAGGCGAGATCATCGGGCTGTCTCCGAAGCCACACGTACAGCAGAAGGTGGGTCGGCACAAAGCCAAGCAGTCCGTAGAGCAGCACCTGCCGTCCCAGATAGCCGAGCAGCGCCATCACTCCAACGAGCGCGACCAGCCGCAGCATGTGGAGCAGCACCGCCCAGCCCGGACTGCCCTGCGACGTATACAGCCGGGTATTCCAGCGCAACAGCAGCACATAGCTTGCTGCCAGCAGCACCCCGAGGCCAAACCCCAGCGCCATCGTCATCGCAGTCCTCCTATCACACGCTCGTCCGAACCATCCTACGGCTTCTCAGGTGACTTTGCCGACTTCGCAATCGATCTGGTTCGGGGACGCTTGAACTGTTCCATCGCCCGCAGAATGTCTTCATTGCCACGGTTGGCGGCGCGCACGACCTGGAGCGCGGTGCCAAAGCGCTGATATCGCTCGGCCTGGTCCTCGAGGAACTTGCGATGAATCTGCTCATACTGGCGCTCGGCCTCGTGGTCCTTCTGCTTCTGCTCGCGCTGGACTTTGAGGTCCGCCTCAAGCTGCTTGGTCTCGACGCCCATCAGGGTGATCTTGCCCTGCTTCACAAAGGCCACAAATGCTTCGAGTTGATCATCAAAGTTGCGAGGGGGAACGGGTACACGGGCGGCCATGCTGCGACTCCTTGTCAAACGTGGTGGAAACATGGTGTGCGCAACATGCTACCAGGCCAGCGCCATGGTGCCACCCAGCAGGTCGGCCAAATCCTGCGCTCGCCCTCAGCCAGTTGCCTTGACCGCAGTGTTTGCTCGTTTCACCATGGTGGAGCGATCCATACATCGAAACCTGCAAGGAGAATCCATGAACAAGAAGACAATGGCAGCGCTGGTCTCAACCCTGGCATTTGGCGGCGTCACCGCAGTCGCTCACGCAGAAGAGGCCCCCGCCAAAGCAGCCAAGGCCAAGGGCAAGAAGGCCGATCCCAAAGGTGACAAAGGCGGCAGCAAGGGCTGTAGCGGCCCCAAGGGCTGCGGTGGCGACAAAGGCTGCGGCGGCGACAAGAAGGGCGGCGGCGACCACAAGGGCGGCGACAAGAACTGCGCGGGCGCCAAGGCCGGCAGCAAGTAGCCCACACCTACGGCCCAACGATCTCACATCCTTCCTATTGGACTCCACGGAAGCTTTGGCACCGGATTCCTTCGGGACACCACTCGCCAAACTGCCGACCAGCTCTGCTGCGCTCCCACTGGCGATCCACCTTGACCGACAAGACCGGGGCTGCTACCAGAGGGCTGGACACGCCTATCCATCTCAAGTCAGGAATACCCTCATGCACATTGAGTACATCCGATTAAAGAACTTCCGGGCATTTCAAGATGTCGAATTTCGAGACATTCCCCGCTTTTGCGTCTTGGTCGGTGCCAATGGGACTGGCAAGAGTACGCTATTTTCTGTCTTTGGATTCCTCCGCGATGCCATGTCAGCAAATTTGACCACCGCTTTTGCAAAATTGGGAGGAAGCCGTGGCTTTCAGGAAGTACGCAGCAGAGACAGTGATGGACCGATCGAAATTGAATTAAAGTTTCGAGAATCAGGCAAGAGGAGTCGCCTGATCACCTATCTGCTGGCCATGAATGTAAAAAATGGTCGCCCCTTTGTTGAAAAAGAGCTACTTCGTTATCGCCGAGGACAACATGGACAACCTTGGCGCTTTCTCGACTTTGCTAACGGAAAAGGAATGGCCGTTACCAATGAGATGGAAGATGTCGAAGATGAGAGCCAGCTCGACCGCGAAGAACAGAGCTTGAAATCACCCGATATCTTGGCGATCAAGGGCTTGGCTCAGTTTGAAAAGTTCCCAGCCGTGGTCGCACTCGGGAACCTCATCGAGCGCTGGCATGTCTCTGACTTTCACATCAGCAGGGCTCGCCCTGAACAGGAAGTGGGCTATGCGGAACATCTCTCGCGTGAAGGCGAAAACCTATCGCTGGTGATCGAATATCTTTATAATAACCATCGCACCATCTTCGATAAGATCTTGACCAAGCTGGCCAAGAGAGTTCCAGGGGTAAAAAAGGTAGAGTCAAAGCCAACCGAGGAAGGTCGTATCCTTCTGAAATTTCAAGATGCCTCCTTCCAAGATCCATTTCTGGCACGTTATGTCTCTGATGGCACGATCAAGATGCTTGCCTATCTGACGCTGCTGTATGATCCAGCGCCACATCCACTTCTATGTGTTGAAGAACCAGAGAATCAGCTATACCCAATGTTGCTCACTGAGCTGGCCGAAGAGTTTCGTTCCTATGCGCAGCGTGGCGGCCAGGTCATTGTCTCGACTCACTCACCAGATTTTCTCAATGCCACTGAACTGGAAGAGGTCTTTTGGCTCGAAAAGAAAGATGGCTATACCAAGGCTCATCGCGCCAAGGATGATAAACAGATCTCTGCCTATATGAAGAATGGCGACAAAATGGGATATTTGTGGAAGCAGGGATTCTTTACCGGAGCTGGCCCTGAATGATCACCCTGGTCTTCTTTCTCGAAGAACCGTCGGCCAAGGCGATGCTCGAAGGTCTGCTGCCTCGTCTCTTCCCTGCTGACGTCGTGCCACGCTTTGTCGTGTTCGAGGGAAAGCAGGATCTCGAAAAGCAGATCGAGCGACGCTTGCGTGGCTGGCTGCTTCCGAACTCGGTCTTTGTGGTGCTGCGCGATCAGGATGCGGGTCCGTGTGGTCCGATCAAAAAGCGACTGGTGGCCATGTGCCAGGCGGCAGGACACCCAGAAGTCCTCGTCCGCATTGCCTGTCGGGAGCTAGAGAGCTTCTACCTGGGTGATCTTGGTGCCGTCGAGCGAGCGCTCGAACTCGACGGTCTGGAGAAGCACTCAGCAACGAGGAAATTTCGCGACCCCGATCGCCTCAGTCGGCCATCGGACGAGCTGAAGCAGCTCACCAAAGGCAGCTATCAGAAGCTGTCCGGTTCACGCGCGATCGGACCCGAGCTAAGTCTAAGCACCAATCGCTCGCATAGCTTCAAGGTCCTGGTCACTGGACTCCGCCGAGTGGTCGAACGCCACCAAGCCCAGCAGCTTCGCCCCTCGGCGCCTTAGCCCACGATCGGATCAAGAGAGATCACGACCTCGCCCCATCAGATCGAGATCTCATCCAGTCGGATCGAGATCTCACCCAGTCAGATTGAGATCTCATCCAGTTAGATCGAGATCTCATCCAGTTAGATCGAGATCTCATCTCGTTAGATCGAGATCTCATCCAGTTAGATCGGGATCTTAGCTGAAGAGATTTGGATCTTACCTCGTGAGATCACGATCTCTTTTGATTCTGGGAAGGTCTGATCTGCTGTGATCGGAATCTCTTTGGCTGCTTGCGGGATCGGACTTGCTTAGAGGGGGCGGTGGGTGAAGGACGCTTCGGGGTCGGTGGCTTGGAGTCGGCCTTCTTTGCCTCGCTGGATGTGGCTCATCGCGACCTTGGGATCGTGGGTGTAGAAGAGGTAGGCGCCGCGCTCGCACAGCTCGCCAAGCAGCGCAGTCTTTTCGTCGATGAGTAGCTCGGGGTAGCGGTCATAGCCCATGGTCATGGGCAGGTGGACCCAGGAGGTTCCGGGCACCAAGTCACCGGCGAAGACCACGGCACGGTCGGGGGTGGGGCCTCTCACTTCGGTAAGGAGCAGGCCGGGGGTGTGGCCACTGGAGTAGTGGAAGCGGAGGCCGGGGAGGGACTCGTCGTGGGTGGCGCCGCTGGGGATGATGTGGAGGCGACCACTTTGACGGAGCAGCCCTTGCAGCTCGGGGATGAAGGAGGCGCGATCGCGGACGTGGGGGTGGTCAGCGCGGGCGAGGGCGGACTCGCTGACGATATAGCGGGCGCGATCGAAGAGCAGGCGACTCGGCTGGTCGGGGGCGTAGGGAGCGAGCAGGCCGCCGGCGTGGTCGAAGTGGAGATGGGAGAGGATGACGTCGGTGATCTGGTCTTCGCGGACTCCGATCTGGTGAAGTGAGTCGAGCAGGACGTGCTCGGGCTCGACTACGCCGTAGCGGCTGCGCAGCTCGGGGGAAAAGAAGGCGCCGATGCCGGTCTCTACGAGGATCTTGCGGTCGGCGGTCTCTATAAGGAGGGCGCGGCAGGCTAGGCTGATGCGGTTTTCGGAGTCGGGGGTGAAGAAGCGGCTCCACAGGGCTTTGGGGGCGTTGCCGAACATGGCGCCGCCGTCTAGGCGCTGGGAGTTGCCAAGGAGCGTCGTAAGAAAGATCTCAGCCATGCCGGTCATTATGGCGCACGTCTCGCTGCGGGGCCCCCCTTCCCTACGAGACTTTTTTCCGTTCCGCAGGCGGCCCGAAAAAGAGCTCTGCGGTCGGCCCCACAGTTCATGACTCGTGAGCCTGCGCCGCTCGCATGCAAAGGCTTTCGTGGCGGTGGCGACTTTGGTAGCCTCTAGACCTAAGTAAATTCAGCGAGACTTCGGACAGGCGATGTCGCAAGAGCAGAAGGAAGCCGAGAAGCTCGTCGGTCAGGTGTTAAACGGTACCTACCGACTGGAGCAGCTCCTGGTGACGGGTGGCATGGGCGCGGTGTTTCGAGCCCGTCACGTTCGCACCGGCGGCGTCTGCGCGATCAAGGTGCTGCACTCGCGGGCGGCGATGCAGGGCGACTTAAGCGAGCGATTCCAGGACGAGGCGCGGATCATTGCCGGGCTGCGCCATCCGAACATCGTTCAGGTCAACGACCTCGACCGCGACAAGTCGGGCATGGCGTTCATCGTCATGGAGCTGCTTGATGGTGAGGATCTGCAAGATCGCATCGAGCGCACGGGCTCGATTCCGCTCGATGAAGCGCTGCTGATCACGCGACAGATTTCGTCCGCGCTGCATGCGGCTCACCAGCGGGGAGTCACTCACCGTGACCTCAAGCCGCGCAACATCTTCCTGTCCCGTCACGAGGAAAACGGCGTGGTCCAGCAGACCGCCAAGGTGATCGACTTTGGCGTCTCGAAAGTGCCTCGGCCCGCCGACAAAGCGACGCGCGATCTGCTGGTGCTGGGAACTCCGCGCTATATGGCCCCCGAGGGCGCGATGGGGCAGAACTCGCAGATCGACGGGCGCTCAGATCAGTGGTCGGTGGGAGTCATTCTCTACCGAATGCTGTCGGGGAAGCTGCCGTTTGATCACGAGAATGTGATCGACCTGTTCAAGCAGGTGATAAACGAGCAGCCGACGCCGATCGAACAGCTAGTCCCGACGGTGCCACCGTATGTCGCCGACGCCATCAAGCGCTCGCTGTCGAAGCAGAAGGAAGAGCGCTTCCCGTCGATGCTCGAGTTTCTGCAAGCGCTCGAGCCGCCGCCGGCTGCACCGCCGTTTTCGTGGAAGCGGAGCCTGATCTTTGGACTGGCGGGCGCGGGCTTGGCGGGGCTTATCGTCATGCCGCTGCTGGTTCGCGAGCTGCAAGGCAAGAAGCGCAGTGGGCAGGTCGGTCAGCTGCTGGTGCAAGCAGATGAGGCGCTGCTCGATGAGCGCTGGGACGATGCGGTGCGGCTGGCCAACCAAGTGACGACGGTGCCGGGTCAGCCAGCGTATGTCTCGTCGGCAGCGGAGAACATCAAGCGGCGCGTCGAGCGGGGTCGGAAGATCTCGGGCGAGGTCCAGCAGATCATGCAGTCGCTGGCCGGCAAAGACTACGACGGAGCACTCACCCGCAACCGCGATCTGCCGCCCCGGACGAGCTTCCGGATCACGGCGCAGCAGCACTATGACCTGCTTCAGCAGCTGGTGGTCGCGTATCACCTCCAGCAGGCCGAGGCGGAGCGATCACTCGGACGCTGCGACAAGATTGAGCCGCACGTCGCCAAGATTCTAGAGATTGCGCCCGATCATGTGGATGCCCTGACGGCACGCTGGCGACCTTGTGCGCTGATCACCGGACAGCCGCCGGGGATTCGCAAGCTCGCGGGGTATCCGGCGCTGCGCGACTTCGACGGCAAAGCGATCGGTCTGGTGGGCGAATACGACAAGCAGCGCAACAACTTCGCCGAGATCGATCGCTACCTGCGTGATGCCCAGATCGCTCATCAACACGGGGAGTACAGCAAGGCAGTGGCGCTGGCGCACACGGCGACCTCGGTGCCCATTCGCAGCCTGCTGGCTTGGCGAATCGCCGGCGTCTCGGCGTGCCATCTCCAGAGCCGCGACATCCTCGAGTACGTGATTCCGCACCTCGACCAAGCCTCCAAAGAGTTCGTGCGCAGTCGCTGCACCGCCACCGGCTACAAAGTCTGGTTTTGACCGTTCTCACCGTTTGATTTGGCGGGGGTGTCGCGGCTATGGTCCGGCCTTCTTTCCAAAGGAGGCCCCCCATGTTCAAGAAGATTGTGATCGCTCTCGTCGTCGCTGGTGGAGCACTGGCTGCCATCGTGGCCAGTCGTCCTGCTGAGTTTCGGGTCGAGCGCAGCACCACCGTCAGCGCTTCTCCGGAAGTGGTCTTTGGCTTGATCAGCGATTTCCATGGCTGGGCCGCGTGGTCGCCTTGGGAAGCGCTCGATCCCGAGATGAAGAAGACCTTCGGCGGACCGCCGGGCGAAAAAGGCTCGACGTACGAGTGGCAAGGCAATGACAAGGTCGGCTCGGGCCGGATGACGATCGTCGATGCCAAGCCCTCGTCGCAGATCGACATCAAGCTCGAATTTATCAAGCCGTTTGAGTCCCAAAGCGACACGACCTTTGTCATCGCGCCCGCTGGCGACAAGACCAAGGTCACCTGGGTGATGAGTGGTCACAACAACTTCGTCGCCAAGGCCATGACGCTGTGGATGGACATGGACAAGATGGTCGGGGGCGACTTCGAGAAGGGACTGGCCAAGCTCGGTGAAAAGGCCCAGGTCGAGCACACTCGCCTGGTCGCTGAGGCACAGAAGAAAGCTGCCGAGGAAGCCGCCCAGCGCGCCGTCGCCGAAGCAGCAGCTCGCAAGGCCGCCGAAGAAGCCGCTCAAGCCGCTGCGGCTGCGCCGGCTGCCCCGCACAAAAAGTCGTAAGAGGCTACAGCTTCTCGGCGAGCCGTCGACTCGCTCGCATCGCCAGTGCCATGATCGTCACCTGGGGATTCACCGCCGGTGAGGTCGGAATCACGCTGCCGTCACAGATGTACAGTCCGGGGAGATCATGCGCCTGGAGATCGGAATCGACGACGCTGTGCAGCGAATCGGGCCCCATTCGCGCCGTTCCGAGCGGGTGATACGCCGTCAGCTCAAAGTCCCGCGCCTTAAACCGTAGCCCAGAGAGCCGATCGATCTCATCGTGGCGGGTGACGACTGGGAACGCGGAAATCCCGGTTAGCACCTGCTCCGCGCCAGCCGCCAGGAACATTCGCGCCACCAGCGACGCCCCACGAGTCAGCCGGGCCACGTCCCGATCGGCCAGGTTATAGCGGATAAGCGCTCGTCCCCCCGGCCCCGGTCTCACGCTGCCATTGCCCTTGTCCTCGACGAGAAAACCGAAGCAGCTGTGACGGTCGTAGGCCGCCATGATCTCCATGAACGGCTTGCCGACGGAGGTAATGGCGGCGGCGGTCAGCTCGGGAGGCAGAAACGCGCTCTCCATCAGGATGCCTTCGTCGTGAAACTCCTCGACGGCGTAGCCTTGGGGAACCCCGTGGAGGCTATTGAGCTTATTCGGCATCACCGCGCGCAGCCCAATCGCCGGATGAATCGTCAGGTGATTGCCGAGCGCCCCGGATCGACTGAGCGCCCGCCGTGTCGTCGGATCACCAAGCAGCAGCACCGGCGTCATCAGCGAACCACCGGCCACGACCACCGCCTTGGCGCGAACCACAAACTGCGGCGGCGCCTTTCCCGAGGCACTGGGCCGAGTCGCTCGTACCTCAACTCCGACGGCACGGCCCCCTTCGACCAGCACCCGCTCGGCATGAGCACCGACGATGAGCTGCGCCCCGGCCTGGAGCGCCATCGGCACAAACGAGACGTTGGTCGAGCGCTTGGCATCCGTCGGACAGCCAAAGCAGCACAGTCCCTGCCCGTCGCAGTCGGGGGCATTGCGGTGCAGCGGCCCATGTTGAGTGATTCCCAGCTTGTCGCAGCCGTCGGCAATCGGCTGATTGCCCTGGAGCAGCTTCTTCGGCGCCGGCGTCACCCCCAGCACCTCTTCCACCGTCGTGTAGTACGGGTCGAGGCTCTGCTCGGTCAGGTCAAGGAGGCCATGGTCGCTGTGCCACTCATGAAAGACCCGGCTCGGCATGCGAAAGCAGGTGCCTGAGTTAACGGTCGTGCTGCCACCGACGCTCCGTCCCACGGGGACCGGGATCAGGGTGTTCCCGACGGCCATCGTCACCCCAAGCTCGCGATAGAGCAGCTTCTGCAGATGGAAGGCGCCGAACGCAAAGTCTGCCCGTCCGTAATACTGCCCTTCTTCGAGAAGAACCACCGCTCGACCGGCCTTGGCCAGCTCATAGGCGGCGACCGCCCCTCCGGCCCCCGAGCCAATCACCACCGCATCGCATTCGATCACTTCACCGTCGGACAGATCCCAGGCTTCTTGGGTCCGCTCATGAGCCCAGCGCGGCAGCTCACTCGGAACCTTGCCTCGCGGACGTTCTCCCCACGGTGCGGGTCGATAGGGAATATTGAACCGTCGGTACAGCTCCGGGTCATCGAAGTAGCCACCCTTGAGCGGCGCCGTCAGCGCATAGAGGAAGTACCGACGACCGATGTCTCCATCGGCAAAGCCCCGACAGAGCTGTTGCAGCCGCTCCGCGTCGAGATCGACCAGGTGCTTCCCCGTCGTCGCCCGCGCATAGAGGTTGAAAGCCCGCAGAAGTCCTCGATAACCAGCACCCACGACCGGCATATCACCGAGCCAGCGCTCGGCCCGCAGCACCGTCTCGGCCCCGGCTTCGTGCAGACCACCCGCGGCTGGCATGATGGCCCGTGCGATGGCCAGTGCCGTCTGTCGTTCGTTGTCTTGGAGGAAGGAAGCAGACGCGATGGGCAGCCCGACACGCAGTGCCACCAAGTCATCGCCACTACTAATCGAGGCCTGAGTGAGCGCGCTCATGGGAACCTCTTTGGTATATTGGTCGGTCCAATTAAAGGCTAACGCCCTTATCCATCGCCCGCAAGCGCCTCAATCAACCCCGTGCAGCAATGAACGAGCGTGGTTTGGCATGCAGCCGTCGCGCGGTGTTATAACCCGCTCATGGTCAGTGCCCCAAGATTCTCGCCGGCAACCGTGCCTGTTGCCGAAGCCTGCAAGTTCGCGGCTTTGCGAGCCGCCTCTGCGGATCACCGCGCCATAGGCGATACTGGGACAGCGTGCTGTCGGTGACCCAGGGCCCGGAGAATTAGCGATGGACGAGTCAAATCGAAATGCTGGCAGCTCGGGGCTTTTTTCGCGGGTCCGTCGCATGGTCACGGATCACCGCAAGGTCCGCCGACTCGACGGAGATCAACTGAAGCAGGATCTCATCGGCGGCCAGCATGCGTTTTCGTATCTGCGGCACCTGGTGCGCGGCAACGAGACCACCCAAAGTCGCTTTCCCGAGCAGCTGTCGCCTCATCACCCGCCGGTCCTGCTCATCCACGGTTTCCTCGGTACTCGCGGTTCGATGTTTGTCCTCGAGCAACGGCTGCTGCGTGATGGTTTCCACGTCTTCTCGTTCAACCTCGGGATGCTCAACGTCCGGGACATTCGGACCTCGGCGCTGCTCATCCATCGCAAGGTGCAGACCATCTGCGAGCAGACCGGCATTCGTCGCATCGACATCGTCGGACACTCGATGGGCGGGCTGATTGGCCTGTATTACATCAAGCGCCTCGGCGGCAAAGATCAGGTTCGGCGGCTGGCCATGCTCGGAACGCCGGCGCGCGGGACCTGGGTGGCAGCGCTCGGAGTGGCCACGATGGGTCTGCTCTCCGCGTCGTCGTGGCAGCTCTTGCCGGGGAGTGATTTTCTCGACGAGCTTCACAAGGGGCCACTCCCAAATGAGGTCGAGTTCTTCACCATCGCGGCGGAGCGTGACTGGCTGTGTCCGCCGTCGGCGACCCAGCTGGAAGGCGCGCACGGAGTTACCGTACCGCTCGGTCACTCGTCGCTGGTGATGAGCGAAGAAGTGTATCGCAAGGTGCTGTGGGCCCTGCGCAAGGACGACTCACCTCGCTAGGAGCCAGCATGTCGATGATGATGCAAGCGGTGGTGCTCCCGTCCGTCGGTCCGCCCGAGGTGCTGCGACTCACCAAGGTCGCGCGCCCGGTCCCTGGTCGCGGCATGGTGCTGGTCGAAGTGATGGCCACGTCGGTGAGTCCACTCGACTGCCAAGAGCGAGCAGGCCGAGTCAGTCGATTCCTCCCCGGTGGACGCCCGCAGATCCTCGGTCATGACGTTGCGGGAATTATTGTTGCCATTGGCGAGGGCGTTCAGAAGCTCCCTGTCGGAACTCCGGTGGTGGGACTGCGCGCTTTGCAGAGCCCTGGGACCTACGCCGAGTATGTGACCCTGTCCGCCGAGTCGGTGACCCGCAAGCCCAATCGTCTGAGCTTCATCGAAGCTGCGGCGATTCCGCTGTCGGGTACGATCGCGCTCCAGGCCATTCGCGATCGAGGTCGGCTCCAGAGTGGACAGGCCCTGCTGGTCAACGGCGCCGCGGGAGGAATTGGCAGCCTGGCGGTCCAGCTCGGAAAAGCCCTCGGGGCGGTGGTGACGGGAGTGTGCTCGGGGGATAGCGCGGAGCTGGTACGTTCGCTCGGCGCCGATCAGGTGATCGACTTCGAAAAAGAAGACCTGGCGACGCTGACGGGCACTTTTGATGTGGTGCTGGATACCTCGGGACAGCTGACGCTCGACGGTTGTCGAAAAATGCTTCGCCCCCAGGGTCGCTTCATTCCGATTGTCCCGTCGGGACGCGCGCTGTGGGACAGCCTGGTCAGTCGATTCTTCGGGGGACCGCAGGCCGTGCCACCACCGCTTGTGCAACCACGCCGCGCCGATTTGGAGCTTCTCGTCGAGCTGGCGGAGACTGGCAAGCTTCGTCCGGTGATTGATCGGGTGTTTCCGCTATCGGAAGTTGCCGCGGCCCATCATCACGTCGAAGAGGGTCGTCCGCGCGGTCGGGTGATTCTGACCGTCGGGTGCTCGCCCTAGTCCGTCGACTCGACACACAGCCGCGTGACCGCAATCGGCGCCGGCAGACCCTTGCCACTCACCGAAAAGATCGGCCCGGCCTTGACGCCCGCTTGTTCCGACGCCAGCGCGGTGAGGTTCGCTGGCAGCAGAATGTCACCGCCGTGCGCTTCGTTGCACAGCCGCTCGCAGATGGCCACCGTCTGACCAAAGTAGTCGAGCCGCCGATCCGCACAGACCAAGGTCGCCGGACCTGCAAACAGACCAATCCGCATCGCCAGAAGGGGCGCAAACGGATTGTCGGTCCGCACGGCCATCACCGCCCGCTGGGCCGCCACCGCAGCACGCAGGGCCGCCTCGCTGCTCTCGAAAGCGACCGTCAGACTTGAACCGCTGTTGTGCGTCACCGCGCCCTGCTCTGGCTCGATTGCTCGACAGACCGCTTGCTCCAGCTCGAGAACTTGACGAAACGCCCCGCTGTCTCCGAGGGCCGCACACAGCTCACCCAGCGACGGGAACTCGCTCATCCAAAGGGTCACTGACGGAACGGCCAGCTGCACCGCTGGCTTGGGCACCTCAGTCGGAAACAGCCGCCGAAACAGAGGATGCAGTGTCACCCGATGGGCCAGCAGCTTTTGCCGATTCCACTCGGATCTCTCGAGCTTGAAGTGACGCGCTTGGTTGGTCTTGTGCGCGATCTCAAGCGTACCGCCCATGGCGATCTCGACCTGGGCCGGCACGATCGAGTCACCGACCTCGATGCTTGCCTGCTGCGGCCCGAGCGTGCTGACCCGGAGCAGACCGGTCGCCCCGCCGCGCGCCCACAGACGAAACTCACTGGGCTCGTTGGGTACCGTGAGAGTGAGAGTGCTCGACGACGGCAGAACCATCTGGGTCAGGACATGAAGCTCGGTACTTGGGCTCTCACTCGCATAAAGAGGCCGCGCTAGCCGTCGCAGGGGAGCTGCCGGGCGAAACGTCACTTCGACGTTGCCAGCGAACTCGACGGGCACTCGCAGCTCGCACAGGGAGCAGAACGCTTCGTCGGAAAGCTCGCTCAGGTGGTCGTACTGGCCCGCCGGCTGTCGACAGCTCGGACACAGGACATCGAAGCTCAGCTGAAGGAGCCCGTGGGCGGACGCGACGAGCAGGAGCCGCAGCACCGTCTGCTCGTTCTGCACCAGCGACTCACACAGCGAGGGCAAGCGCAGCGAATCGACATCGAGATCGTCGGAGCGCCGCAGCAGCGCCACCAGCTCCTCGAGCAGTGGCCGATCTTCCGGCAAGAGCGCCGCTTGGGTGGCTTTGTGCGCGACCGCGAGCGGCTCGGGCGACAGCTCAGCGACTCTCAGCTGGGTTTTTTCGCCACGCAGGATGCCGGTGTCGATGCGCGCCAGCGTCCGCCCGAGGTGCCAGAGCGTCCCCTGACCGTACAGTTTGATCAGCCAAGCGAGCTGCGGCAGACGAGACTCGATCTGCATCTCGATGAGCAGCCGGGTGCCTTGCATCAGCGGCGTCAGCGAAAACCGCGTCGCAATGCTCGCCAGCACACCTTGATGGAGCACCCGCTTGGTCACCAGCAGCGATGGCTGGCTCCACTGCGGCGGAATCTCGGTGAACGGGATCGCCCGCGGACCGGTCCGTGCCCGCAGGAGAAACCGCGCGGAGCCCTCTCCGACGACCGGCTCGCGGGAAACCACAACCTGCCCCAGCGTGCGATAGAGCCTGTCGCTATCGGCCAAGACGGCAAACAGTGCACTCGGTGCCGCCCCACAGGCCAATTCTCGACGCAAGACAATGGCTTCCACGACCCCCCCCAAGGTAACTGTCTCTAGGCTAAGAAAAAGTCGGCCCAGCGTCCAGCCCGTCGTAAACGACAGACCATCCCGTCAGCGTCCTTGAAAGCGACACCCGGGATCGGGTATGAGAGATTATGCGCCCCACCGAGAATGGGCAACTGTTCCTGTCCAGGGTTTGCGAGTTCTTGCTGTCGTTTCCGTTCGATCTCAAAGTCTTGCAAGAGGTCGTCACCGACGATGAGCTGCCTCGCAACATTCGCGAACAGGCGGCGGGAGTGCTCGTCCAAGCCTTCAACCATCAAGAAGGCAGCGGCCCTGAGCGATTCCTCGAGGACGTACTGCTGCTGCGTGCGACCTTCGGTCAGATCGCTTCGCTCGGCGGCGAGGAAGCCGACAGCTTCCGGCAGCGCTTCGACGACATCTTCAGTCCGCTCGCTGCCGATCTGACGATCCTGGCCAGCTATCTTGGCCCCGAGCTGTGGAACGGGCTCCTCGTCCGCGCCGCCAGCTTCGGCAAGCTAAACCACAAAGGCAAGCGCCCGGCCCAGTACGTCAGCGACAACAGCAGCTGGGATCAGCTCTACGCCGACGGACTCGACTTCCAGACCGCCTACAACATCACCGAGGAACAGGTCCGCAACCGACTGCGCCGACCCGAGGCGATCGTCGAGGCACTCCACAAGCGCGGGGCACGACCCAAGTCCTTGTGATAGTTTCCTCTCCATGCGTAGGGCTTCTCTGCTCCTCTACCTGTCCCTGTCCACCGCCGCTGCTGCTCCTCCTCCTGGGCCTTCCGAGACGGTGGGTCCGCTGCCTGGCTACCTCGGTCTCCACTCCAAGACGCGCGGGTTTTCACTCGGCAAGCCGATGCGGCCTACCCCGACGCCCGACGGCAAGCAGGTGCTGTTTCTGCGCGCTGCCGCGTCCTCACCGGAGCTAAGGCTGTTTGTTCTCGATGTCGCGAGTGGACAGAGTCGCGAGCTGCTCACGCCGGCGCAGCTTCTCCAAGGAACCGAGGAGCACCTCTCCACCGAGGAAAAGACCCGGCGCGAGCGGATGCGACAGACGATGCGCGGCTTTACGTCGTTCGAGCTGTCGAAGGATGGCAGCTTTGTGCTGCTACCGCTGTCGGGAAAGCTCTATACCTACAACCTGCGAACGGGCGACTGTAGCGAGCTGACCCCGGTCACCGATACGGCCGAGCGCAGCGGCAATCCGATTGTCGATCCGCACCTGGCACCGAGCGGCAAAGCTGTGGCCTACGTCCGAGGTCGCGACCTGTACGTGATGGACCTCGTCACTCGTCGCGAGCGCCGTCTTTTGCACAGCCAGAGCCCCGTCGTAAGCTACGGCAGCGCCGAGTTTATCGCCCAGGAAGAGCTGCATCGTTTTTCCGGCTTCTTCTGGTCGCCCGACAGTCAGCAGATCGCGTTCACCGAGGTCAATAACCAGCCGGTCGAGACACTCTACGTCGGTGATATGCTCCATCCCGAGCAGCCACCGCAGCCGCTGCGTTATCCGCGCGCCGGTACCGACAACGCCGACGTCAAGCTCGGGGTGATCGCAGTGACGGGAGGTGCGCCGCTGTGGGTGCAGTGGCCGAGGGATCGCCTGCCCTATCTCGCGACGGTGGTGTGGCGGGAAGGCGGGCCACTGATGCTGACCCTTCTGACCCGTAACCAGCGCGATCTGGAGCTGCTCACCGTCGACATCAAGACCGGCAAGACGCAGCGCCTACTCAGTGAGCACAGCGACGCGTGGATCAACATCGATCAGGATGTTCCGCGGCCACTGCGCGATGGCTCAGGCTTTCTGTGGACCAGCGAGCGGCAGGGCATGCGTGAGCTGGAGCTGCGCGACTATAGCGGCGGACTGAAGCGGCTACTCGTTGACAAGAGCCAAGGCTTCCGCAAGCTGCTGCACGTCGATGAGCAAGGCGGTTTCGTAAGTTATGCGGCCAGCGTCGAGCCAACGGACCAAGACATCTTTCGCGTCTCGCTCGCGTCGGGAACGCCGCTCCAGCTGACTCCGCGCGGCGGTTATCACATGGCCAGCTTCGGCCAGCACCCCGGCGTTTACATCCTCAGCTCGTTCTCGACAAGTCAGATGGGCAAGACGGTGGTGATGCGCGTCCCCGATGCCAGCCAGGCCGCCGCTGCCGATCAACTCGTCGGTGAGCTGCCGTCGGTGGCAACGCCGCCACCGTTTGTCCCCAACCTCGAGATTGCGCAGGTTGGTGCCCAAGCCTACCGCTCGCTGATCGTCAGGCCACGCAACTTCCAGCCAGGCAAAAAGTACCCCGTGCTGGTCCACGTCTACGGCGGTCCGCACCACAATCAGGTGATGGCGATCGCTGGCATGTACATGCTCGACCAGTGGCTCGCCGACCACGGCTTCATTGTGTTTATGGCCGACGGACGCGGCACGCCCGGTCGAGGCACCCCCTGGGAACACGCGATGGTCGGCAACTTCGCGGACATTCCCCTCGACGATCAAGTCGCGGCACTACAGGCGGCGGGTGAGCGCTTCCCCGAGATGGACCTCAGCCGCGTCGGCGTTTTCGGCTGGTCGTTCGGCGGTTACATGGCGGCGCTGGCAGTGCTACGGCGGCCCGATGTCTTTCAAGTCGGCGTCGCTGGGGCTCCAGTGGTCGATTGGCGCGACTACGACACCTGCTACACCGAGCGCTACATCGGCACGCCCCAAGAAAACCCCGACGGCTACGAGCGTTCGTCGCTGCTCACCTACGGTTCGCAGCTCAAGAGACCGCTTGTGCTCATCCACGGCACCGCCGACGACAACGTGCTGTTTTTCCATAGCCTCAAGCTGTCGCAAGCGCTGTTCCGCGCCGGTAAGCCGCATGAGTTGCTGCCGCTGCCGGGCCTGACCCATATGGTGCCTGACCCCGTGATCACCGAACGGATGTGGGGTCGCATCGTCGGTGCGTTCGCGGCGGTGCTCCATCCAGAGCTAGCTCATCTCGCAGTCAAGCCGGGAGCCGGCGCGCCACCGTCCCCCGAGCCTATCCCGGCGGCTCCGGTGGGCAGTGCCGCGAAGAAACCTGGTCCGACTCGACGGTAAAGTCCACCCGTAACCGCTCTTTGCCGACGGTCACTTTGCGCTGCTGCAGTGGTTGTCCCGGCACCAAGACACGCAGGGTGTAATCCCCCGGTCCTGGCAAAAAACGGTCGAAGTGCCCATCGCGACAGCGGGTCAGCCAGTGCTCCTGCTCTTGCATGGTCTGCTCGACAATCTGAACCTCCGCGACGACGGGATGTCCTTTGCCGTCACGAACGACCCCATACACCGACGGACCATCGAGATAGCGGTCAAGCAGCCGCGTCCACACCGGTCGCATCGCCAGCCGCACGTGCTGCCTTGTTTCGGCCTGGCTGGGCTCACGCCGCGCGCCCTCGACGAGCAGGGCCAAGGTACCAAACTGCCCCCGCAGGTAGTCCTGATCGGTTCCGTCGACGGAATAAATGTTGCGCCGCACCAGCAGGTCTTTGCCCTGCGGATGCCGAGGCAGACCCGCGACCAGCTCCTCGGCGACCAGCCACGCTTCATTGGGCGTCGGACTGCTCACATTGTCGATGGTATAGGGCGCCAGCACCGTGACATTGCCGGTATGAAAAGACAGCGACGCCGCAAAGTGCTCACTGTCGGCGAGGCGCATCATTGCTTGGGTCTCTGGCTCCGAGCCAGCTGCTGGCCCGCGAAAATATGCGCTATCGGGCACAGGTGAGCTGCCCTTGTCACCGAGGAAGCCCCAGCGAAACGGATAGTTGCGGTTTAGGTCGACGCCGTCGCCGCGGTCTGGCTTGCCATTGCCGTTGTTGTCGCGACCGTTCTTCCGCCCCGTTCGCACATAGCCGTGTAGCGAGGCCCAGACACCGTCGGGATTGACCACGGGAACGCACCAGACCACCAGCTCCCTGAGCCAGCGCTTGACCTTGCGATCGAGCACCGGATCGGGCCGCAACCCGGTTGTTTTGTCGTCGCGGGAGCGCAGAAGCAGCACCTCGGCGGCATCCAGCGCCAGGTCGATCGAGAAGCTCTCGACGCCATGGTGGGCCCCGTTTAGAAGAACTGCGGGCCGCCCATCGTGTCGACGGAGATTGCGGCCAATCGCCAGCGCCCACAGCGACCGGCCCTCATGCGAGCGACCGAGTGAGACCAGACGGGTCAGCTTCGGATAGCGCGCGTGCAGATCAGCGAGCGTCTTGTGAACCCACTCGTCGCTGTACCGAACCAACTCGCTGGCTCCCGTCGGCGGCGCTGCCACCTGGGCGATCGGTACCGGCGCTGGCGGAGACGTCTCGGCTCCGGCTGCAATGCCAATCCCGAGAACAGCGACGAACGAAAAGCCCCCTAGCAGCAGCGGCAAGACTCGCGCTGGCACGTCCCGGAGTCGACCCCTCGCAGTCAAGCGCGCCTTCACCTTACCCCCGAGTCTCGGGCGGGAGCCTGCGTACCGTCAAGAGGGCGCTTCATCCGAGTGGGCCAAGTCTGATAACGTGTCTACCCATGAGGAAAGGTGCAGGGCATTCTCCGCCGGCGGGACTGGCAGGGCGCGAGATCTCAGGACCATTCGGGACAAGTGAGCTACAGCTCGGCGCATGGATCGCCGCGTTTGGGCGAATGTCCGACGCTCATCCAGACATGGCGCGCATCCTGCGAGTGATTGAGCGACTGCAAGATCGTCCCTTTCGCGCCCACGTCGTCATTCACGGTGAGCCAGGGACCGGCAAAGAGGGCTTGGCGCGGCTGCTCCATCGGCTGATGCATCCCGACGACGCTCCTCAGGTACGGGCGCACCTGGCTGGCTGCACGTCCGAGGAGATGCTCAAGCAGCTGTTCGGACCGGATACCTACAAGAGCGGCGACGGTGAAGTCTGTAGCCGCTTCGAGGATGGACTGCTCTCGAAGGCCGCAGGAGGTTCGCTGATTCTCGACGAGATGCTGGTGATGCCGCTCGATGTACAGCGCTGTGTGCAAGAACACCTGCAAAATCACCGCCTCGGCACCGACGGAGGCGTCGCCTTCATCGCGATGACCGACGGCAATCTCCCGCAGGCCGTGTGTACCGGGCAGTTTCGTCACGATCTCGCCTATCGACTGCTGCGGATTGTCCTGCATGTCCCGCCGCTGCGCGAGCGTCCACAAGACATCGCCCAGTCAACGCTGTGGATCTGCAACCGCATCCTCCGCAGCTACAGCGACACCCGCCACGCCGAGCTGGCCGATCTCGAAGCGCCGCCCTCCGCAGAGTCCGAGAACGCATTCTTCGTCGAAGATGGAGTCCTGGCTCTGCTCAAGAGTCACGACTGGCCGGGCAACTTCCGCGAGTTGGAAGCCGTGCTCGAGCGCGCGGTGATGCTCTACAGCGATCGTCAGCGACTGCGCATCGAGGATGTCGAAGCGTCGCTGGGGGACGGCTGGCCGCCGGTTAGCCCCCGCCGCAACTAATCCCCCGCCACGCATTCGTCTCGGTTCCAACTTTTTTTGAAACACGGGCCACGCGGGGGAATAGCCAAGCACCCTTGAATGTTCTATCGGCAGTAACTAATTTCTCGAGCAATCATCCACGCCTTGGGCGTGGCGCTTCCCATGTTTGGAGGTCCGTAGCGATATGAATGGCAAGCTAACTTCCTTCCGCTTGTTCCGCAGCCTCGCCCTCTTCACCACCGGGGCCCTGATCACAGTCGCCTGCACCAAGGTCAAGGTGAGCTGGGATCAAGAGGCATCCGCCGCCGCCCCAGGAGCCAGTCCAGGGCCAGCGGTGGTTGCCCCCATGGTTCCGCAGGCCGCCCAGCCGAGTCTGCCGCCCCCAACCGCCAATCAGATTGCCGATGCCCGCAGCATGTCGCGGACCTTCTCGCAGGTCGCCGAGCAGGTCTCCCCGAGCGTCGTCTCGATTCGCGTCGCCAAGAAGCAAAAAATCAAGATCATGCGCCGGGGAAATCCCTTCGGACGCGACCTCCCGTTCCACTTTGGCCCGTTTGGTAGTCCATTCGGGATGCCCGACGACGACGATGACGACAGCAGCGGCGAGGAGCGACAGGGTCCAGTCCAGCGCGGCGCCGGCTCCGGGGTCGTCATCGACACCAAGGGCTACATCCTGACCAACAACCACGTGGTTGGTGAAGCGGATGACATCAAGGTCCAGTTCATCGATGGCAAGGAGCTGCCGGCCAAGATCGTCGGCACCGACTCGCGCTCGGATCTCGCGGTGATTCGCGTCGAGGCCAAGGACTACACCCTCAAAGCCGCCAAGCTCGGTGACTCCGAGAAGCTCCTCGTCGGAGAGTGGGTGATGGCGATTGGCAATCCATTTGGCCTCGATCACACGGTCACCGTCGGCGTGATCAGTGCCAAAGGTCGCTCGGGAATCGGCGAGAACCGCAGCAACTATCAGGACTTCCTGCAGACCGATGCGTCCATCAACCCCGGCAACTCGGGTGGACCGCTGGTCAACCTCTCGGGAGAGGTCATTGGCATCAACACCGCCATCCTCGGACCGGGCGGCAACATAGGCATAGGCTTCGCAGTTCCATCAGACATGGCCAAACCCGTCGTCAGTGAGCTACTGGCAGGTGGCAAAGTCCACCGTCCGTTCCTCGGCATCTCGATGCAGCCGTATGAGCTCGACCTGGCGAAGGCGATGGGGGGACCGGAGAAGGGCGCGCTGGTGCAAGGACTGACCGCCGGGGGTCCGGCAGAGAAGGCCGGGATTCGTCGCGGCGACGTCATCACCAAGGTCGATGGCAAGCCGATTGCCAACAGCCGGGAGGTGCAGCGCCAAGTGTTGACTCACCGCGTCGGCGATGCGGTCGCCTTGGAGGTCTGGCGCGACGGCAAGCTGGTAACCATTGCGGCCAAGGCCGGAGAGCTTCCCTCGGATGATGCCGCACCACCGACTGCCAGCGCTGGCGACGATGGCTCGGCGGCCCGTGCCAAGCTCGGTCTGTCGATGCAGAGCCTGACGCCGCAGCTTGCCGAGCGACTCGGTGTGAAAAATGGCCAAGGCGTGGTGATAAGTGGCATCAAGCCGGGCAGTCCCGCCGCCGAAGCAGGCCTACAGCGTGGTGATCTGATCGTCGAGGTCGACCGTCACCCGGTCAAGAGCGTCGAGGAAGCCTCCAAGGCCTTGGGTGCTCCCCGGCCCGGTGGACACGTCCTGCTGATTCAGCGTGGCGACAGCAGCGTCTACGTCCTGATTCGTCCGACCACTCCGTAAGCGATGAATAGGCACCGCGCGGATTTCATTTCGCGCGGCGTTCCCGCCAATCCTGGTGATGCGCGACTGCGCTTGGGAGCGTCGAGGACTTCGGGTCTGCGGCGGCTTGACAGGCTCAGCGAAGACTCGTAAGGTCACCCTAACTTCGTGACGTGAGATGCATCGTGGCGTCGGGAATGGCTCCCTTCTGCTGCGGTGGATTCGCTTGTTCTGAAGTCAGTGAGGTGCCGACCGATGTCCGATGCCTGGCTCGCTCTGTTCGTGTTCCTCGCGCTCTCGGTGATTGTCCCGCTAAGCATGGTGGGCGTCGCGTGGCTGGTCCAGGTTCGTGCGCGCAAGGACTCTCCGCTTAAGCATCAGACCTACGAGTGCGGTGAAGATCTCGCGGGCCCGACGTGGATTCAGTTTCACCCTCGCTACTACATTCTGGCGCTGTTCTTCGTCCTGTTCGACGTGGAAGCGGCGTTCATGCTGCCGTGGGGAGTCTCGGTGCGAGAGCTGGGAGTGGTCGAGATGGCAGTCTTCGTTGCGATCCTCCTGCTCGGCTGGGGCTATGCAGTACGAAAGGGAGCGCTGCGATGGCAATAGAAGACAATCGGTCGTTCACCCATCCGCTGTACGACTTCATGCTGTCAACACCGGGGCTGTCGCTCGCGACCGGGCAAGTCGACAAGCTGCTGACCTGGGGACTGACCAACTCGCTGTGGATCTTCCCGATGGCGACCAGCTGCTGTGGCATCGAGTTTATGGCCACCGCCGCGAGTCGGGTCGACATCGACCGCATGGGCACCATTGTGCGCGGAACTCCTCGGCAAGCCGATGTGATGGTAGTGGCCGGAACCATCACCGTGAAGATGGCGCCGCGCGTCAAGAAGCTCTGGGACCTGATGCCGGAGCCCAAGTGGTGCCTTGCGATGGGCTCCTGCGCGATCTCGGGAGACTTTTATCGCGACCTGTATCCAACGGTGCCGGGCATCGATACGTTCTTGCCGGTCGATGTCTATGTGCCGGGCTGTCCTCCCAATCCAGAAGCGCTGATGGCGGGCATGCTGCGGCTGCAAGAAAAAGTGAGGCTGCAGCGCGAAGGCAAGTGGGCGCCGAAGGAGCTGCGACCGGAGACGGCCAAGATGATCATGCCGGCGCTGCGACGGATCAATGATCCAGCGCGCGATCCGAAAGTGGATCAGGCGCAGCTCGATAGCGCGATGAAGGTGGCCGGTTCGGACGCGCTGCTGGAACAACCGACGCCCACGCGCAACCCCGAGCAAGCTGCGGTCCAGACTCAAGCGCCACTCGATGGAGATCTCGAAGCGCTGCTGCGCGCCCACGGCGTCAGCGAGTTTCCCAAAGATGCGCCGCCGCTGGTCCCGGTGGAGCGCCTTCGCGACTTGGCGCAAGCGCTCAAGAAGAAGGGCTTCCGACAGCTGGTGACCGTCGTCGCATCGCATCGTCCAGAGAAGAAAGACAAGGCAGGAGTGGTCACCGAGCCCGAGCAGTATGAAGTGGCGTATGTGCTGCGGACTCCGGGTCGTGGCTCCCAGCTGGCCATGTGGCGGCTGAGATTCACTGCGATCGACGGAGTGGACTCTCTGTACGGAATCTTTGCCGGCGCCGATTGGCAAGAGCGCGAGCAGTTCGATCTGATTGGCGTTCGCTTCGCGGGACATCCGGATCTGCGTCGCATCCTTCTGCCTCACGACTATTCCGGATTCCCTCTCCGTCGCGATCATGCCTCGGATGCGCCGTGTGCGCCGTGGAGATAAGCCGATGAGCGTGGTCACAGCCAAGCGGCAAAATCCGCACTTTCGGTTGGAGCTGTACGAGCCGGAAGCGGACCTGATGGTTCTCAACTTCGGACCGCAACACCCGTCAACGCACGGCGTGTTCCGAATGCAGCTCTACCTCGATGGCGAGAAGGTCGTCAAAGCCGTGCCGGACCTCGGCTATCTGCATCGCGGCGTCGAGAAGCTGTGCGAGCGACTGACCTACGTGCAGATCACGCCGATTGTCGACAAGAACGACTACGTGTCGCCGATGCACAACGAGCAGGCGATCAACATGGCATTCGAGAAGCTGATGGGCGTCGAAGTGCCACGTCGAGCGCGCTACCTGCGGACCATCTTTGCCGAGCTACAACGGATCGCGTCGCACCTTCTGTGGCTCGGGACCTTTGCACTCGACCTCGGGGGTGCGATTGGCGGCGGTGCCTCGGTATTCCTTCACTGCTTCCGCGAACGGGAGTTGGTTCTCGACTTGTTCGAGGAAGTGACCGGCGCGCGCTTCCACTACAACACCCATACCATCGGCGGCAACCGTCACGACATCACCCCCGGCTGGGCGGCCAGCGTCAAGCAAGCGCTGGCGGTGATTGAGTCGCGGATTCCCGAATACGAGAGCATGACGCTCTCCAATGGCATCTTTGCCGAGCGCACCAAAGGAATCGGTATTCTCGACGGAGAGCTGGCGCTGGAGCTGGGAATTACGGGTCCGATTCTGCGCGCCAGTGGAATTGATCACGACCTGCGCCGCGACGCGCCTTATCACGCCTACGATGAAATTGAGGTCAAGGTCGCGTCGACGAAAGAAGGCGACTGCTGGGCCCGCTCGGTGGTGCGACTCGCGGAGCTGCACGAGAGCATCCGGATTGTGCGAGCACTGGTGGACTCGGTTCCGGAAGGACCGCTCTGTGGCTACAAACCAATCAAGCTCGTCGGGCAGGTCAAGATTCCGTCCGGTCAGGCCTATGCCGCGATGGAGTCCTCGCGAGGCGAGCTGGGAACCTATGTCATTGCCGGCGGTGGCGAGGGCAACGTCTGTCCCTACCGGCTGAAGATTCGCCCGCCGAGCTTTCACGCGCTGTCGGCCCTGCCCTATCTGCTGCCCGGTCACATGGTCGCCGATGCCGTCGTCATCCTCGGCTCGCTCGATCCCATCATGGGAGAGGTGGACCGATGAGTGGACTGCTCCATGGTCTTGTCTACGGGCTGCCAATCATCACGGTGGTCCTGACGGTGACGGCGCTCGGTCTGTGGTTTGAACGCAAGTTTGCCGCGCGCATCCAGAGTCGCCGCGGTCCGACGATGGTCGGCCCGGCTGGAATCCTTCAGCCGATTGCCGATGTCCTCAAGATGCTGCAAAAGGAACAGATCACGCCGGCTGCTGCGGATCGATTTCTGTTCGAGCTGGCGCCGATTCTGTGTGGCGCTTTCGCAGTCGCAACAGCTGCCGTGGTGCCGTTTTCTCCGTCGGTAATTGCCGCTGATATCGATGTTGGCGTGCTCTATGTGCTGGCGGCCAACGCGCTGGTTCTGATCCCGGTGTGGATGGGCGGCTGGGCGAGCAACAACAAGTTCGCGCTGATTGGCGCCATGCGAGCGGTCGCGCAGTCGGTTTCGTACTCGGTGCCGATGGTGCTGTCGGCGCTGGTGCCGGTGATCTTGGCGGGCTCGATGAGTCTGTCCGATATCGTCCGCTATCAGTCCGAGCATCACTGGTTTGCGCTGTGGCCGACGATTCCGGGCCTGCCGGCGTTTGTGCTGTTCTTCCTGTCGTCGCTGGCGGAAGCGAACCGGATTCCCTTCGACATTCCCGAAGCCGAGAGCGAGCTGATCGCGGGCATCACCACCGAGTACACCGGCATGAAGTTCGGTCTGTTCTACATGGCCGAGTACATTCACACCGTGGTGGCGTCGGCGGTCGCGGCGGTGCTGTTCCTTGGCGGCTGGGACGGACCGTTTTATCCGGGGCTGCACTGGATGGTGCTAAAGACACTCCTTTTGTTTGCCTCGATTTACTGGGTGCGGTGGTCGCTTCTGCGCTTCCGCTCGGATCAGCTGATGACGCTGTGTTGGAAGTGGCTGGTGCCGGCGAGTCTTTTGCTGGTGATGGCGGCGGCGCTGTTTGCGCAGCTGGGAGGTCGCTGATGGGCTTCTTCCTCGACTCGATGCGTGCGCTCGGAACCACGCTGCGCAACTTCCTTCGCCCGCCCGTTACGGTGGAATATCCGGCGGTGATTCGGCCTCGACCCGAGCGTCACCGCGTCAGCTTCGCGCTGCTCATCGATGATACGGGCGACGAAGCGTGCATTGGCTGTCTAGCCTGCGAGCGGATCTGTCCCTCGCAAGTCATCGCCATCAAGCAGGCCCCCAAGCGTGAGTCAAAGGTCACCGGCAAAAAGCGCGGCTACGCCGAAGACTTCACGCTCGATCTGGAGGCCTGCATCTTCTGCGAGCTGTGTGTGCAGGTCTGTCCAACCGACGCCATCATCATGTGTCGCGCCCCCGAGGAGCCGGGCTTCTGTCGCGAGGACTTGGTCCTGACGATGGACAAGCTCTACGCCAATCAAAAGAGCAAGCCAGCGTCGTGGGGGACGGGCGGCAAGCTGATGGAGATGCAGGACCCGGCGCGTGGCAAGGCCGAAGCCAAGCCAGCGGAGGGTAGTGAGGACAAGTCTGCTGAGGCTGGCGCCGAAAAGCCCAAGGCCAAAGTCGGCAAAGCCAAAGCGGTCAAAGCGGCTGCGGAACCTGCGCCACCGAGCGATGCCAAGCCGATCGCCCCCGTCGAGGCCGCCGCCAAGGAAGTGGCTCCTGCTGCGAGTCTGCCGCAAGCCGCGGAGCAGGCCGCCCCAGTCGCTCCGGCAGCCGACCCCGCGGCGCCTGACAAAAAGGAGACCCCGTGATCGAGCAAGTAGGCTTTGGGCTCGTCGCTGGCTGCATTGTGCTGGCGGCACTTCTGGTCGCGCGGGCCAAGAACGCAATCCACGGCGTCCTGTGGCTTGGCGTGGTGCTCGGCGCGACCGCGGTCTTGTACGTGATGCTGCGAGCGCCGTTTCTGGCCGGCATCCAGCTGCTGCTCTACGTCGGTGGCGTGATGACGCTGATGATCCTGGGTGTGATGCTGACGCGGCACGATCAGATCGAACCGTCGCTCGAGCGAGCCCGACCCTGGCGCGCAGGCGTACTGGCGCTGCTGCTGCTGGGAATGCTGGTCTCGGCGATTGAAAAGACCCCCGAACTTCCGGCCCAAAACGCGGCCCCGGCGACGGTCAAGGAGATCGGGCACTCGCTGCTAGTCGACAATGCGCTCGCCTTTGAAGCGCTGTCTCTGCTCCTGCTCGCGACGATGATTGGCGCCATTGTGCTGCTCCGTCGCGACCGCCCGTCTCGTCTCACGGAGGAGTCAACATGACGCTCGGTCTCTGTCTCATCCTGGCAGCGGCCCTGTTCTGCATCGGCCTCTACGGTCTTCTGACCCACCGCCACGCCATCGGTCTTTTGCTGTCGCTGGAGCTGATGGCCAATGCCACCAACATCAACCTGGTCGCGTTTTCGCGCTTCCGGGGCGACTCGATTGGCCAGGTGTTTGCTCTGTTTTCGATTGCGCTGACGGTCACCGAGGTGGTGGTCGGGCTCGCGATTGTCATCCTGCTGCACCGTGCCTATCGCGACGCCCGCGTCGGTCGTGCCAGCGAGTTCCGTCACTAGGAGGCGCGAGAGATGCCAAGTTCCCCCCTGTCGCTCGCCCTCATCGCGCTCCTTGCCCCTGGGGCCGTGGCGCTGCTGCTGGCCGTCGCGCCCCCGCTGCGCCACCGAGTGAGCGCCATTGTGCTGTCGCTCGCCGCCGCGCTGTCGTCGCTGCTTGCCGCGATTCTGCTCGTCAAAGGCCAGCTGACGCCCCAGCCGCCGCAGCTTCTGACCGTGCCGTGGCTTCTGCAAGGAGGCGTGCCGTTCGCCGAGATTGGCGTGCGCATCGACGGCATCTCGGCCTCGATGCTGCTGGTGGTGACGTTTGTCGCCTCGTGCGTGCAGATCTTCTCCGTCGGCTACATGCACGATGAGACGCAGCCCGCCCAAGGTCGCTACTTCACCTATCACTCGCTGTTTCTGACCGCGATGAACATCTTGGTGCTCGCGCCGAACCTCTTGCAGCTCTTTCTGGGCTGGGAACTCGTCGGTGTGACCAGCTACCTGCTCATCGGCTACTACTACCGCAAACCGAGCGCCGCCAAGGCTGCCGTCAAGGCCTTCTGGGTCACCAAGTTCGCAGACATGGGCCTGCTCATCGGCCTGCTGGTGCTGCGCAGCAAGGTCGGCAGCTTCGACTGGGACGCCACCATTACCCCCGCCGCCGCCAATCTGGTGACGCTGCTTTTGTTCATTGCGGTGATGGGCAAGTCGGCGCAGTTCCCGCTCCATGTCTGGCTGCCCGACGCGATGGAGGGCCCGACGCCGGTGTCCGCGCTGCTACACGCCGCGACGATGGTGGCTGCCGGCGTGTTCCTGATCGTGCGCGGCTGGCCGCTGTTTGAGGTCGCTCACTCGACGCGAGCTTTCATGCTCGGGCTCGGGAGTGTGACCGCCCTGCTCGCAGCGACGATGGCGCTGTTCCAGACCGACATCAAGAAGGTGCTGGCCTACTCGACCTGTTCGCAGCTTGGTTACATGATTGCGGCGCTCGGGGCTGGCTCGCTCCTCGGCGGCTTTTTCCACCTGACGACCCACGCTTTCTTCAAGGCGCTGCTGTTCCTCGGGGCGGGCAGCGTGATTCACGCCGTCCACTCGAACGACATCCGCGACATGGGAGGACTGGCGCGCAAGATGCCGCTGACGACGCTGACCTTCGTGATTGGGGCGCTGTCGCTGGCCGGGCTGCCCGGACTGGCTGGCTTCTTCAGCAAGGACCTCATCCTCGAGGCTGTTGGTGAGCATGGCTTCTCGCTGCCGCTGCTCCTGCTGCTCATCTCGGCGTTCCTGACGGCGTTTTACATGGGACGGCTGCTGCTGCGCGTCTTCTTTGCCCCCGCGACGGAAAAAGCCAGCCACGCCCACGAAAGTGGCGGATTTCTGCTCCTGCCGCTGCTCCTGCTCGCGGTCCCGGCGCTGGCGACTGGTTACTTCGGCGGGATGTTCGGTCAGCTCTACGGCACCGCCTACCACTTCCACCTCGGCAGCACCGGCATGATCGCCGCCGGACTTGGCCTGCTCGGACTTCTGCTGTCCTACGTTCTGTATCGCAATCGTGAGGAACACCCGGCCCTGCTCGCGCCGCTGGCCAGGCTGATCGAGCTAGGCCCCATGGACCGCTTCTACGAAGGCAGCTTTCACCGCTTGGCCCTGCCCTTCGCAGCGCTGATTGGCTGGATTGACCGCTACCTCGTCGACGGAGTGATGAACTTGACCGGCCTCGCCTTTGTCGTCTCGGGCCAAAAAATCCGCCGCGTCCAGACCGGCCTCGCCACCGACTACGTCCTCGCCACGGTGTGCGGAGTGCTCGCCCTGGTGCTTTACGGAGTGCTGCGATGACCGAGCACATTCTGTCGCTGATCGTCGCGGCACCGTTTGTGGCCGCCCTGATCCTGCTGTTTCTCCCGCCCAAGCAGCTCGGGCTGATTCGGCTGACCTCGGCGCTCGGCGCGCTGGTATCGCTGCTTGGCAGCCTGTACGTCGCCTACCTCTACAACAGCCAGGCCGGCGGCTTGCAGCTGTCCGAGGTCTATCCGCTGGTGCCGTCGCTGGGCATCGAGCTACGCCTCGCCGTCGATGGCTGGGGCGTTTCCCTGCTCCTTCTGACGGGCGTCATCATCTTTGCCGGTGTTCTCGCCAGCTTCAGCCTGATCGACCGCGCCAAGGAGTTCTTCGTCCTGTTGCTCGTTCTCGTCGCTGGCGTATTCGGGGTATTCGTCTCGCAGGACCTGTTTGTGTTCTTCCTGTTCTACGAAATCGCAGTGCTGCCGATGTACCTGCTGATCGGAATTTGGGGGTCGAGCCACAAAGTCACGGAGGCCGGACCGCTGCGCTTCGTCTGGAAGTGGTTCGACATCGGGGGCCGTGAATACGCCGCAATGAAGCTGACGCTGATGCTGCTGGTCGGCTCGGCGTTCATCCTGGTCGGCCTGCTGGCGCTGTACTTCTCGGCGGGAGCGGGCACTTTCGACATGGCGGTGCTCGGCAAGGCGCACTACCCGCGCAGCCTGCAACTGTGGGCGTTTGTGATGTTCTGGCTCGGCTTTGGCAGTCTGGCCGGCGTGTTTCCGTTCCACACCTGGTCGCCCGACGGTCACGCCTCGGCGCCGACCGCCGTCTCGATGCTCCATGCCGGAGTGCTGATGAAGCTGGGCGCGTTTGGTGTGATGCGAATCGGCATGATGATGCTTCCCGACGGAGCCCGCTTCTGGGCACCGATCGTCGGAGCGGTGGCGGTCGTCAACGTGGTCTACGGCGCGATGTCGGCGCTGTCGCAAAAGGACCTCAAGTACATCATCGCGTACTCATCGGTGAGCCACATGGGAGTGGTGATGCTGGGGGCGGCGACGCTGACGCAGAGCGGCTGGAACGGCGCCATCTATCAGATGTTCGCGCACGGCATCATGACCGGACTGTTCTTCGCTCTCGTCGGTCACATCTATGAGCGCGCCCACAGCCGCGAGGTCGCCAAGATGGGAGGCTTCGCGACGGTGATGCCGGGCGTTGCGGCCTTCTTCACACTGGCCGGTCTGTCGTCGCTGGGCTTGCCGGGAACCGCGGGCTTTGTCGCCGAGTTCCTGGTCTTCGCCGGGGCCTGGCAGAGTCCGCAAGCTTGGTGGTCACTGTTCGGCGTCCTCGGTGCGTTCGTGACTGCGGTCTACGTGCTGCGGGTCTCACGCGCGGTGTTCTTTGGCGAAGGTCCGAGTGAGCACTTCCATGATCTGCGCGATGTCCGCCGCGTCGAGTGGGCACCACTGTGGATCTTAGGCGGCACGCTGCTTTTGTGTGGCATCTGGCCGCGTCTCCTCCTCGACTTTATCGATCCCGCGACCAGCAGTTATCTGCGCCTGGTCGTTGCCGTGGCCGGAGGTCAGCCATGAGCCTCGAGATGCTCCAGCCCATTGCCGTCGAGCTGTTCGTGTGTGGCGGCGCGCTGGCCCTGCTGCTGACCGATATGTACTTGCCGGATAGCGCCCGCAAGCACCTGTCGTCGCTGACTGCGCTGCTCCTTATCGCCGCACTCTATCTGACCACCCGCTTCGACGGTGGTGGCGCGATTGGCACGGTCTACGTCGGAAGCGCCTTTACCCAGCTGTGCAAGCGGCTGCTCCTATCGGCGACACTGATTGCGGTGCTCGGCGGCAAAGACTTCGTGGCGAAGGTCGCTTCCCGACGGCAAGGCGAGTATCACTTCCTGATCCTGATGTGTCTGTCGGGGATGATGATGCTGCCCGGTGCTCGCGATCTCATCCTGCTCATCGTCTGTTTTGAGCTGATGGGAATCCCGCTGTACATCCTCGCCGCCTTCATTCGCGACGAGGAGACCCCCGAACGACGACTGACTGCCACCCGCCAAGCCGCCGAAGCCGGCCTCAAGCTGTATCTGGTCGGCGGAGCCTCGACGACGGTGACGCTGTTCGGCCTGTCGCTGCTCGTCGGTGGTGCAGGCAGTACCCACCTCGATGCGCTGCTCGCGGCGCCGGCGACTCCGCTGCACATCGTCGGGATGCTGATGGTCCTCGGTGGCATGGGATTCAAGATTGGCGCAGTGCCCTTCCATATGTGGGTGCCCGATACCTACCAAGGAGCGCCCACCCCGGTCGTCGCGTTCCTGTCGGTGGCGCCCAAAGCAGCGGGCATGGCAACCCTGGCCGTGCTGTCGGTCAAAGCGATTCCGAGCAGCATCTGGCAGCCGGCGCTGACGGTGCTGGCGGTGGTGACGATGACCGTCGGGAACCTTATGGCCCTGCCGCAGCGCAACGTCAAGCGACTGCTCGGCTACTCGGGTGTGGCGCAGATTGGCTATATGCTGCTGTCGCTGTGCGTCGGTGGTAGCTATGCGCTGGGGATGCTGCTGTTCTATCTATGTGGATATGCCGTCACCAACCTTGGAGCCTTCCTGGTCGTGCATGCCGTCGCCGATGGCGAGGGAGACGATACGCTCGACGGAATCGCCGGGCTGGCGCGTCGCTCACCGTGGCTGGGGATGTCGCTGCTGATGTTCCTTCTGTCGCTGGCTGGGATTCCGTTTGTGGTCGGATTCTGGGCCAAGCTCTACATCTTCATGGCGGCGTATCAGGCGGGTGCGGGCTGGCTGGTGATCATCGGTGCGGTGCTGGCAGTGGTTGGCCTGTTCTACTACCTACAAGTCGCCCGCGCGGCCTATATGGTCGTGCCGAGCAAGCCGCAGCCGCTCCAGGTTGCACCCTGGCTGGCGGTGATGATTGTGGTGTGTCTGCTGCTGGTCGCGGGCCTGGGAGCGTATCCGGGCCCGCTCATCGAGGCGTGTCAGCAGGCCGCCGACGCGCTGGTGGCTGGACGTTAGCGAGCTAGTAGCGCGGCACCGACGGATCGACCAGGCGCGACCAGGCGTCGATGCCACCGCTCAGGTTCCAGACGTTGCGGAAGCCGGCGGACAGCAGCTGCTCGGCGGCGGCTTGGCTGCGAATCCCCGAGTGGCAGTACAGCACCAGCATCGTGTCCTTGGGCCAGCTCTCCAGTTCACCACGCGCTACTTCCTCGAACGTCTGATCCGGCGAGATCCGGGCCACTGCCCGCTCGCGCTCGGTCCGCACATCGAGCAGCCGCAGCGGCACCTTGGCGTCGATCATCTTGCGTAGCTCGGTCGCCGTGAGGCTCCCCACCTTGGCCGGCAGGTTTGGATTGTCGATGCGGAAACCACCACCCGGTCCATCGACAAAGCCAATCGAGATGCCACTCGCCAGCCGCGCCGAGGCCCGATCGAGCAGCACCGTGATGCCATGCTGCTCGACGCGCACGTCATTGCCACGCGGTGCATCGAAGTACAGGTCGATCGACTGTCCACCGCGCGACAGGACCATCCGCAGCTGCTGACCTGGCTCGGCCTCGCGTGAGGCCTCCTTGATGGCCACCGCAGCCTCGGAGGTAATGCTCAGACTCGGCGGCGTATTCACCTGCTGGCTCGCATCAATGCCGAGTGCCGAGAGCAGTTCCCCACTGTCATCGAGCTGACGAACGATGTCGCTGCCGCCAATCAAGCTGCCCTGGAAAAACAGCTGCGGAATCGTCGGCCAGTTGGAAAATTCCTTCAGCCCTTCACGCAGCGCCGGGTCGGACAGCACGTCCACATCCCGGAAATCGACGCCATGCCCTTCGAGAATCTCGACCACCTTGGCCGAAAATCCGCAGCGCGGCATCTGCTTGTTGCCTTTCATAAACAGGACGACGGTGTGCTGCCGAAGCAGCGTCTCGATCTGGGTACGTGTCTGAGGGGAAAGCGCCATGTCTGGTAATTCTCCGTAGCGGGTGAGATTCCGCTCGCGCGCTGCGTTCGTCAACCTCCCTCGCGCGTGCGCAAGCTGAGTCTACGTGGCGGCTCAACCGGCGGTCTCGGAGCTGCTGTCTCCGCCTTCGCTATCGATTCCCAACTCGCGGAGCTTCTTGCGCAGCGTGTTGCGGTTGATGCCCAGCATCGCCGCGGCGCGTAGCTGGTTGCCGCTGGTGCGAAACATCACCTCCCGCAGCAAGGGCCGCTCAACGTGACCAAGCACCTCCTCGTACAAATCGGCGATCGGATAGCCTTCTAGCCGCTGTAGAAGCGCCCGCAGCTTGACCCGCACCGACTCCTCCAGCGACAGTTGTTCGAGCGGCACGCGCTCTTGCTGCGGCGGCAGCACCGACTCGACATCGGACAGCTCGATCGTATTGCCCCGACTGCGCAGCGCCGAGCGATTTACCACATCGCGCAGCTCCGCCAGGTTGCCCGGCCAGCTATAGCGCAGCAGCTGATCCATGGCTCGCGAACAGAGCCGTCGCGACTGGCCCATCTGTCCGGCGAGCAGTGACAGGAAGTGCTCGGCCAGCAGCGGCACATCGCCCGGTCTCTCGCGCAGCGGCGGAATCCGCAGTCGCGTCACCTGATGTTCAAGAAGCAGCTCGGCGGCGACAAAGCCGGACTCTAGGAGGCGCGGCAGCTCGACATCGCTGGTCAGAATGAGGCGCGGCAGCACCACCAATTCCTCGTCGGGGCGCTCCGCACCCTGCTCATGTTCCTGGCGCTCTAGCAGACCTTGCAGCACCCGCCGCAGTCGCTCCGTTCCGTAGGGGAGATCTTTGACCAGCAGCGTTCCGCCGTGCGCCCGCCGCAGCTTGCCAATCGCCCGCTCGGTATCGGCGTACTCGGCATCAATGCGAATGAAGGCCCCGGCCCGTCGCGTCGAGATGGCGTGAATGTGGCGGCCAATGTGCTCGCGCCCCGAGCCGCGCTCCCCTTCGACAAACAGCGGCGTCTCGACGAGCGCAGCCTGATTCACTTGCTCACGCAGTCGCTGCGTCGCTGGCTCCTCACCCACCAGAGCGATGCATGCCGGAAGGCTCAGCGTTTTCATGCCCAGACCGCCTTGACCGAAGCATCTGACTCACCGGACTCGTGCCCGCCTGGACATACAGCAACAGAATCGGCAGCCGCAGATTCTACGAGCGCAGCGGACTCGGCTTTGGCCGACAACGCAACCCGCAGCCGCGGCCTCCCTTTGGCCAGCTCGGCAAAGTAACCCACCGTCGCTGCGACCAGCGCATCGGGCTCTCGCGGGGCCTGGCTCTGATCGCGCAGATGGGCAGATCCCGGCAGTCCTTTGGTGTACCAAGCGACCGCTTTGCGAATCTCGTGGATGAGGCGCTTGTCTTCGGTTCGTCCGCGCATGAGTGCAACATGGCGAAGGAAGACCTCGCTGCGCTCTTCTACCGTCGGTGGGCCCGCCACTTTCTGCCCCGCCAGCCACGCCCGAATGTCGCGGAATAGCCAGGGATTGCCGAGCGCACCACGGCCAATCATCACCGCATCACAGCCGGTCTCCGTCCGCATCCGCACATAGTCGAGCAGCGACAGCACGTCCCCGTTGCCCACCACCGGCACCTCCTGCGGCACCGCCTCCCGCACCTTGCGAATGATCTCGAGCGACGACTTGCCCGAAAAGCCCTGGGTCCGCGTCCGTCCATGCACGGTGATCATCGCCGCCCCCGCCTCGACCATCGCACAGGCAAACTCCGGCGCGTTCAGGTGCTTGTCATCCCAGCCCGCTCGATGCTTGACCGTCACCGGAATCTCCGTCGGCAGCGCCGCCCGCACAACCCGCACCAGCTCCTGCGCCAGCTCTGGTTCCTTCATCAGCGCCGAGCCACACGCCCCGGCCACCACTCGCTTGGCCGGACAGCCCATGTTGATGTCGACCAGCGACGCCCCGATGTCCTTGGCGAGGAGAGCCGCTTTCGCCAGCGCGGGAAGCTCGCGACCAAAGATCTGCACACCGAAGCGCCGCCCGTCGAGCGAGGCCGTCATCTTCTGCGTCGTCTTTTTCGCTCCCTCACACAGCGCCCGCGCCGAGAGAAACTCCGTGATGGTCAGGCCAACGCCCAGCTCCTCACAGATGGTCCGAAACGGTAGATCCGTGACCGCCGCCATGGGCGCCAGCAAGACTTCAGTGTCGACGACGAGGTTGGCAATACGCATGCGATTCCCAAGCGGCAGACCCTAGCATGAAGTCGCGCCTCCGCCCAAGGGTCGCTGCGGATTCATCCCAAAACCAATTTCCCGTCGGAGAAGAACAATTTGCGTTTTCTGCAAAATCGCGCTTGACAGTGCATGGCCCTCGTACAATTGTGCGCACTACAGGGTTCATCCTGGATTGCTGAACCGAAAGTCGTTGGCCGCACAATCTGGCCGTACGTCAGAGGTTTGCGGTGGCGGATTCTGGTTCGCGGAGGTTCGCCATGTCGTTCAAGCAGTTGCTGGTTGGCATCATGGTCGGGTTCGTTTCTTGCCTCCTGACGCCTTTTGCTCCGGCGGTAGCGTCCGATAAGGACGAGGTCAAGACCGAGAAGGTCGAGCGTGCCGACAAAGACAAGGCCATCAAGCCCGCCAAGGCGAAGAGCCCGTGGGACACCCGCCCGATGGTTCCTGCGGGCCCGAAGTACTAGAGCCCACTGCGTCAACCGGACGCGCTGAAATATCTACGCGCGCCCCGAAGCTGCTCAGACGACGTTCCCTCGCTCCTCCCATTGACCGCGATTTGCAATTACGGAACCAGCTTATAGCCGAAGCCGTAGACAGTTAGGATATGGCGTGGGTGATGCTGGTTCTCCTCCAGCTTCTTGCGCAGCTTGACCACGAAATTGTCGACGGTGCGGTTTGTGGGATACGCCTCGATGCCCCAGATCTTGTCGAGGATCTCATCGCGCGACACTGGCTGGCCCTCGCGTTCGTGCAGCAACTTGAGTAGTTCCACCTCATAGAAGGTCAGCATGTAGCTCTTGCGCGCACGCACGAGCGTGTGGGTCCGAAGGTTTATCTCACAGCCCCCGATGCGGATGCTCTCGGGCTCTTTGCTGACCTGGGCGCGGGTGAGTCGCCGCAAGATCGCTTTGATTCGCGCCAGCAGCTCACCGACGCTAAACGGCTTGGTGACATAGTCGTCCGCGCCGGCCTCGAGTCCGCGAATCTTGTCCAGCTCCTGACCGCGTGCCGTCAGGATGATGATCGGCACCACTTGGTTACTGGCCCGGATTTCCTCGCAGACCTGGAAGCCATTGATGTCTGGAAGCATGAGGTCAAGGATCACCAAGTCGGCGCCGCGCTCTTTCATCTCGCGAACTCCAGCACGACCCTGCATGTGGGTCACGACCTCGTAGCCCTCGAACTCCAGCACGTCGGTGAGACCGCGCACGATATCGGGCTCATCCTCCACCAAGAGGATGCGCGCCCGCTTGGCGAGCTCTCCAGAGCCGCTGCTTGGCGGACTGGCACTGCTGGCTGAGCCTGACGACGGAAGCGCCATCCGCTATTCCATGTCCTTCCCGGCAGCGCTGTCGGCGCCGCCTTCCGCATCCTCTTTGATCGCCACCACCGGCAGCGTCAGCGTAAACGTCGAGCCTTTGCCGCTGGTGCTGTCGACGGTGATGTGTCCTCCGTGCGCCTCGGCAATGTGCTTGACCAGCGCCAGACCAATCCCCGAACCACGGATGTTGGTATTGCGCACCGCCCTGGTTCGGTAAAAGCGCTCGAAGACTTTGCGCTGCTCATCGGGGTCAATGCCCAGTCCTTGATCGGTCACACTCAGCAGGATGTCCTTGCCGCGCTCCGAGACCCGCAGCCGCACGGAGATCGGACTGTTTCCGCCATATTTCACCGCGTTATCGACCAAGTTGAGCAGCAGCAGCGTCATCGCATTTTCGTCTAGCAAGGTCCGCGGAATCGGCGCGGCAATGTCGACCTCGAGCTGACGGCCTTCGCGCTCTAGCCGATAGCGGAAGAAATCCAGCGCCCGTTCTACCACTTCTCCGAGATCGCCCGGCTTCATCTCGTAGGCCGCTTTGCCGCGCTCCATCCGCGAAAAGTCGAGCACGTTGTCAATCAGCCGCGACAAGCGCTCCGACTCGCGGGTGATGATTCCGGCGTACTCGCGACCTTTTTCTGGCGTCTTGACTTTGCCGAGCATGAGAAGCTCCGCAAACATCCGAATCAGCGACAGCGGCGTCTTCAGCTCATGGCTGACATTCGAGATAAACTCCGACTTGAGCGCAGAGACACGCTGCTCAGACGAGATCGAGTACACCAAGAATGCCGTACCAATCAGAATGAGGCCCAGCATCAGCCCAATCAGGATCGTATCGGCCAAGGCCTGCTTCTGACTGCCCGCCCGCAGCCGCACATTGTCAAGCGGTGCCATCTGGAGCCGCCACTGATAGACCGTCGACTCAAAGCGCTTGTCATATAGATACTTACCGGCGCCGGTGATCGGTTGGCCGAAGATCACTTCGCCGCGACTGCCGATGACCGATACCAGGAAGCGCCCAGCGATGGGCTGGAACATCTCCGGAAAACAGGTGCCGACCAAGTAGTCGAGGTTGACCTTGAGAATGATGTAAAAGACGCGATTGCGGGCCGCGTCGTAGCGCTTGATGTAGCTCAGCAGATAGTCCACGCCATCGACGTTGGTGTGAAGGTGGCGGTGGAAGTCGGCGCGCTGGTCGCTGAGCGGCAGCGACGGGCGGATGCGCTCCATGAACAGGCGGAGGAAGGCCTCGGCCTCGGGCTTATTGCGCCTTTTATTGACATAGCCGCCGCGCACCAGCTGCTGATTTTCATCGAGCACAATCGCGGCTTCGACCGCATGGGAAAGCCTGACAATTTCCGACCAGCGTCGAGAAAAATCCTGAAGGTGTTCCAGATCAACCAGGTTGAACAGCTCGCGATCCGAGTCAATGACGAAGCTCTCGACCCGGCTACGTGTCTGATCTCCCAGGGCAAACAAGCCGGCAATCACCGAGCCCTCGCTGTTTTGCGCCAGCTGACGAGCGTTTCGATACGAGTAGCGACCAAGCGCCAACGCGGCGATGAGCACCAGGGGAAAGCTCAGATAGAGGGGGGAAAACTGGCGTCGAATCCTCATTGCTCGCTCGATTCACAGCGGTCTGCCACTGGCCTACTCAACCCGAACAGAATCGGCGACCAAGAAGAGCAGAGCTGCCGGCCAAACCAAAAAATCGCTCGCATCCTATCACGTCCATCGGAGGCCCTTCACGGACAAAACGCCCTGGCCGCCATGACATCGCCCTTGACAAGTCGCACCGCGAGCCTTTGAATGCGCGCCAGCTATTTGCTAGTTCACAAACAGCGAAAAGTGTTGCAAATTAGACATCAAGTAAGCTGAAGCCCGTTTCGGGCAACCTACCCCAACAAGGAGTCCATCATGGCCCCGAAGAAGACCACCGCTACCGGAAGCGCTTTCGATATTAACGCCCTGTTTGAGCAAGAACTCCAGGCCCGCAACGAGGACCTGCGTCGCCAGGCCGCGATGACCATGTTCTTCAAGCTGCACCCCACCAATAAGGTGTCGGTCGAGGAGTTTATCGCTGGACTCAAGCAGCACAAGGATGTCTGGTCGGCGGTCTCGACCATGGGCGTGATTGACTTTGCGGAAGCGCTGGTGGGCAAGCGTCCGAGCGGTGAGGCGAAGCCGGCCAAGGCGCAGCGCCGCACCCGTCTGAGCGAGGCCCAGAAGAACTCGCTCAAGGGCATCATTGTCAGCGTCCTGTCGGGCGCCCGCGACGGCCTGAGCCGCGCTGAGATTGCCGATGGCATCAACAATGAGCTGCTCGGCAACGTCGGCGTCGACCGTGGCGAGCTGGCCAATAAGCTCCGTCAACCGCTGGCCGAGCTGGTCGGTGACAACAAGATCCACACCATCGGCGAGAAGCGCCTGATGAAGTACCACAGCGGCGCAAAGCGGAAGTAGCTCTGGCCGAATTTCCCCAGTCCTCATCAGCCTTTACAAAGAAGAGGCCCGCGTGATACGTAGTGGCCTCTCGTCAGGTCAGCGCCTGAGCTGGCCTTTCTAACATCAGGCTCAGGGTTCCAAGCTGCCTCTCAGGCAGCCCCGATGCCGATACGAGTTGAGGAAACGAAAGAGTCATGGCAAGAGCAAAACGAGGTTTTAAGGCACGTCGTCGTCGCAACCGCATCAAGGAGTTCGCGAGCGGTTACCGCGGAGGCCGGGCGACTCTGTGGAAGGCGATGGTCGAGACGGTTCGTCACGCGTGGCGCTTCGCCACCTGGCACCGTCGAGAACGCAAGCGCGACTTCCGTCGTCTGTGGATCATCCGCATCAACGCGGCGGCTCGCGAGATTGGCACCACCTACTCGAAGCTGATTCACGCGCTCGCCCAGGCCAACATCCGCGTCGATCGCAAGATCCTCGCCGACCTCGCCATCAGCGATCCGGCGGGCTTCAAGGCAATTGCGACGCAGGCTGGCCTTAGCGCCCAGGGATAGCGTTCCTGGATCTGCATAGTCTGTGAGTCGCGCGTGCCCGCTTCGGCGGGCATTGTCATTTCTGGCCCCAGTTCTTGGCCTAGCGATGAGTTGGGGTTGGGTAAGGAATTGGCGATGAACGAAAGTGACAGCCACGCGGGCGAGCTGGCCCGCCTGTTCGAAGAGTCCCTGTCTCGTTATCAAGCAGAGCTTTCCGACGCAGCGAACGAACCAGCGCTGCGGGTGGTCCATGCTCGCTATGCCGGCAAAGATGGTGAGATTCGCAAGCGTCTCGCCGAGGCACTCAAGGCGGCTCCCAGTCCTGAAAAGCGAGCGGTCGGTCAAGCCGGCAACACGGCGCTGCAAAAAGCCGAAGAGCTGTTTGCGTCGCGACTGTCGGAGCTGCATGCGCAAAAGCGACAGGCCGATCTGGCGCGACGACTCGATGTCACGGTGCCGGGAAGACAGCATCGCCTCGGCGGTCTGCACCTTTTGACCCAAGTGCGCCTCGAGCTAGAAGCGATTTTTGCCGAGATTGGCTTCCAGGTGGCGACCGGTCCGCAGGTCGAGACCGACTTTCATAACTTCGAAGCGCTCGCGATGCCCAAGGACCACCCGGCGCGCGATATGCAGGATACGTTTTATCTGCGCAGCGACGATCCGAGCCGCGATCCGCTGGTAATGCGGACCCACACCTCGCCGGTGCAAATTCGGACGATGCTCGCGCAGAAGCCGCCGGTGCGCATCATCTCGCCGGGCAAGGTCTATCGCAAAGACGATGACCCAACGCACTCGCCGATGTTTCAGCAAATTGAGGGGCTCTGTGTCGATGAAGGCGTGACCATGGCGGACCTCAAAGGCACGCTGCTGTATTTCGTGCAGCGCTTCTTTGGACCCGGCATTGGCCTGCGACTGCGCCCGTCGTTCTTTCCGTTCACCGAACCGAGCGCCGAAGTCGATATCGAGTGCTTCTTCTGCAAGCGCTCGGGCTGTCGGACCTGCAAAGGCTCTGGCTATATCGAAATCCTCGGCTGCGGCATGGTCGACCCCGAGGTCTTCCGCCACGTCGGCTACGACAGCGAAAAGTACTCGGGCTTTGCGTTCGGCACCGGCCTTGAGCGCATGACCATGCTGCGTTATGGAATTAGCGATCTGCGGCTCTTCTTTGCGGGAGACGCGCGCTTCACCGAGCAGTTTCGCTAGCCCCAGGAGTGTGCGATGAAGGTTTCTTGGAACTGGCTCTGTGAGCTTCTCGATATTCCCGCCGGCCTTGGCCCCCAAGCGGTCGCCGATCGACTGAGTGTCTCGGGTGTGGCCGTCGATGCGATCCATCCGGTTGGCCAAGGCCTGAGCGGCGCCATCGTCGTCGAGGTTCGCGGCAAGCGACCCCATCCCAAGGCGGACAAGCTGACCTTGGTCGATGTCTTCGACGGCAAAGAAGTCACCCAAGTGGTCTGCGGGGCGCCGAACGTCCCCAGTCCCGGTGAGCCCGGTCAGTCGCCACGGCTGGTGTGGGCGCGACCCGGTGCGACGCTGCCGTCGGGAATGACGCTCGGTGTGCGCGAGGTACGCGGTGTGCCCTCCCCTGGCATGCTGTGCGCTGAGGACGAGCTTGGTCTGTCCGAAGACCACGGCGGCATCCTGATCCTCCAGCCCGAGGACGGCATCGAGATTGGCGCTGACTTTGCGAAGGCCGCCGGACTGCCCGACTGGGTGTTCGAGCTGGACATCACGCCCAATCGCCCTGACCTCCTCGGGCACCGCGGTGTCGCCCGCGAGATTGCCGCGCTGTTCCGTCACGAGGGTGTGCGGCTGAAGTCCTCGTCGGTCGATCTGGCGCCGCTGCGTGGTCAACATCCTCCGTCGGAACCAGCACAGATCCTCGTTGAGGATGAACTAGGCTGCCCACGCTACGTGGCGCACCTGCTGCGCAGCGTTCGCGTCGGGCCCAGCCCGCTGTTTTATCGGCTGCGGCTCCAGCGACTCGGGGTGCGGGCGCTGTCCAACGTCGTCGATGCCACCAACCTGGCGCTGCTCCAGTTTGGCCACCCGCTGCATGCCTTTGACCTCGGCAAGCTGGCCGGTCAAAAAATCGTGGTGAGGCGGGCCAAGGTGGGCGAAAAGCTGAAGACGCTCGACGGACAGGTTCGCGAGCTGGTCAGCGACGACCTGCTGATCGCCGATGCCGAGCAAGGCGTGGCGGTCGCTGGCGTGATGGGTGGAGAGACCTCCGAGGTCAGCGCCACCACCACCGATGTGCTGCTGGAGTGCGCGTACTTCTCACCGGCGGGGATTCGACGGACGGCGCGACGGCTCAAGCTGCATACCGAGGCCTCGCACCGCTTCGAGCGCGGTACCGATCCGAATGGACTTTCTGAAGTGGCCGATGCCTGCGCAGCGCTGATCATGCAGCTCGCGGGTGGACAGGTGAGGGCGCTGGCCGATGTATATCGACACAAGATTGCCCCACAAAAGCTGACGCTCCGACCGCAGCGGACCACGGCGATTCTCGGCGTGGCGATCCCGGAGGCGACGCAAAAGGAGTGTCTTGAGGCGCTCGGACTGCCCGTACACAGTGACGGCAAGCTGCTGCACATCGAGGTCCCGACGCGGCGTCCCGATCTGACGCGCGAGATCGACCTGATCGAAGAACTGGCGCGGGTCCACGGCATCCATCACATCCCAACCACGCTGCCCAAGCGGGCCATGGCCGAGCCGCAGCCAGCGACGACTGGCCTGGTCCGCCATCGCAACGCCGATCGGGCGCGCGCGCTGTGTGCCTCGCTCGGTTTGCTGGAAGTGATTCAGTTTTCGATGACCAGTCCCGAGCGCGTTCGCGTCGGCGAAGGGAACCAAGCAGTCAGTCCCTTGGTCATCGACAATCCGCTGCGCGAAGAGCTGTCGGTGCTGCGGACCAAGCTGTTGCCAGGGCTCGTCGAGCTTTTGCGCCAGAACCTGGCCCACGGACAGACCGATATTCGGCTGTTCGAGGTCGGGGAGGTCTTCCGTCCTCCGTCGCCGGGAGAGCTGCTGCCCATCGAGCAGACCCATGTCGCAGCGGTGCTCTGTGGCCACCGTGATCACTTCCTCAAGCCCACGGCGCAGGATGCGCTCGACTTCTACGATGTGAAGGGCTTGGTCGAGCAGCTCGTCGTCGGTCTCGGGCTGACGCTGACCTGGCAGCCTTCGATTGAGGCGAGTCCGAGCGCGGTCTTCATCCGCAGCGCAACGGCGGCAGAAGCCCCGATGCTCCATCCCGGTGCAGCGGCGGCCCTGGTGCTCGCGCGGACGGGTGAAGTAGTGGGTATGTTTGGTGAGCTGCACCCGGCGCAGCGTGAGCGTCACGACCTCCCCGCAGCCGCCTTTGTCTTCGAGCTGCGGATTCCCGACGCACCGGTGGTTCGGCCTCACTATGTAGCGGCGTCACGCTTCCCGTCGACCAGCCGGGATCTGTCGTTCCGAGTTGATCGAGATGAGCCTGTAAGCAAGCTGCTCGACATACTGAAAGATTCGGGCGAACCGCTCCTAAGCGCAGTTACCCTTCTCGAAGACTATCGAGGAGAAGCCGTCGAGAAGAACATGAAGGCGCTTCTGTTTGGCCTGACCTACCGCGCAGACGATCGGACGCTGACCAGTGAAGAGGTCGATCGTGCACACCAGAAGGTCGTGGAACATCTAAGGACCGAACTGCACAAGAAAGAGACCTACAAGCTCGCCCGCACACTCACCGAGTAGCGTCTCACGGCTTGCGGCGACATTTCCTCTGTAACAAGGCGCCCCGTTAGCGCTAGGTTGGCCGTGTCATGAATCCACGCGAAAAACAGGACGCAGAGTTTGACAAGCTGGCGGACGCGATGCTGCGTCGGGTGGAGCGCGCCGTGTCGGTGTTCGATCCCGATGAGGTCGACGTCGAGATGAGCGGTGATGTGCTCAACCTCACGCTGGCGTCGGGGCAAAAGATCGTCATCAATCGCCACCGGGCGGCGCGTCAGATTTGGATGGCGGCGCAGCGCAAGGCCTGGCACTTCGATCCGGATGGCGAAGGCAAGCTGTGGAAAGTGGGCGAGGCCGAGCTGGTCTCGACGCTTGAGCAAGTGCTGTCGTCGCAGTTGTCGCGGTCCATCAAGCTTCAGCTCCCCTGAGCGAGATCGCCGGGCCGCACTGGCATTCCCTCGGAGTAAACTAGGGTCGTGCTGGGAATTTTCTTCCTGCTTGTCTGGGTGACAGTCATCGCGGCGCTCACCAGCCACGAGCGAAACCGCTCTGCGCTGCTGCTTGCCGAGCACACCGACGACGAGCTGGGACCAAGTCTGCCGAGTGACGATCCGGCGCTGCTGGTCCGTTACTACCGGGTCGCGCTGGCGCGCAGTCTGCCGCTGCGAGAGGAACAGCTGCTGCTCATCAACCTGGCGTGTGCCTTAAACGCACTGAGCGATCACCGTCAGGCGCTCGAGGAGCTGGATCGCGTGCAGCTCCAGCAGCTCAATCCGACGGAAGTGGCGCTGTGGCTGAACAATCGCGCCTATACGCTGGTATTCCTGGGCAAAGCGGATGACGCCGTCGGACACCTGGATGATGCCGTCGAGCTGTTGGTCGGTGATGATGGCGCATCACGCGATCCGCTGCTCTCGGCCTGCATCAGCGGCACGCGCGGCATCGCGGAGCTGCATCGTCAAAACTACCAAGCTGCCGAGGCTGCACTGCTGTCGGCGCTGCGCAGTGAAGAAGAGTCGGTGTCGCTCCAGTTCGATCCCGAGTGGCAGGTCGATCCGGGTCGCACCGCTGAGCGCTGGTTTTGGCTGGGCGAAGTCGCACGCGCGGAGCACAAGCCGATCGAGGCTCGTCGTCGCTACGACCGCGCCGCCGCGTATGCCAACACGCCGTTTGGTCGCCGCGCCAAAAAGGCCTTGGGTGAGTCCAGCGACGGCGAGCCCCAGGGAACCCCTCCCGTTCCAGCCGCACCGTCTACGTCGAGCGCCTAAGCGCCCAATCGCCAAGACGATAGGCTAGCGTGAAATCCGCAGGCTGCCGCCGCCCACCCACAAGAGGCCCGAGGCAATCAGCGTCGCAAAGCCCAGCGCGGTCAGCCAGTCCCCCCGTCGCAGCAGCGCCACCGTCAGACCAACATAAACCAGCCCGAGCAGCACCTCGATCCACGCCACGCGATCAAAAACCGGGCGATACTGCTGGGTCTTTTGCTTGGTGCCGCCGGTCTTGGGAGTCCGGACAAACTCCGCCCCAGCCCGTGACGACCACACGCCGCGCAGAAGCTCCAGCGACAGCGACACACACAGCCCCATCGACAGCGCCATCACCACCGGAGACAAGAGCACCGCCCCCCACAGCGAGCGACCGAGCCGCCGCAGCGCAGCGCCGTAATACAGCGACAGCGACAGCCACACGAACAGAAGCGCCAGCAGCAGTCCGCCCGGTGGCGACCACGTCGACGGAACCAGTCCAAGCGGCGCCAGCGGTAGAAACAAAAGCGCCAACGCCAAGTAGGGCTGGCGAACATGACGCACCAAGTGCAGCAGCATCGTGGCTCTCTCAACGAGCGAGCGACCCGGCGTGAGCAGCTTGCCAAGCAGGCTCCGCAGCACCTGGGCTCCGCCCCGCACCCAGCGCTTCTGCTGACTCCGAAAGGCGGCCATGCTCTCGGGAAGCTCGGTCGGCACCGCAACCGACGGCAGCGTTTTTGACTGATAGCCGAGCAGGCGAACGCGATAGGAGAGGTCGAGATCCTCGGTCACCGACGCTGTGGTGTCCGCTTCCGGCCCGACCCAACCACCGGCTCGCAGCAGCGCTTCTTTGCGCCAGATCCCGCCCGAGCCATTGAACTGGACCGGCTGATCATGGGCCGACAGATAGGCCTGCTCGACGAGAAAGAGTCCGTGGAGGATTAGCGCCTGGACCCGCGACAGCAGGCTCTCTGTTTCGTTGTGAAACGCCCAGCGACCTTGCACAAAGCCGAGCTGCGGCTGCGCCACCAGCTCGGGAATCAAGCGTCGCAAAAAGTCGGGCGCCGGCACGAAGTCAACGTCGAGAACGGCCACAAACTCGCCGATCGCCTGCGGCAGCGCATAGTCGAGATGACCGGCCTTGAAGCTACGCCGATCGGGACGCCGCACCACCGCAATGTCGAATCCCGCTTGCGCCAGCCGTGCCACTTCTGCGTCGACAATCCGCACTGTCTCGTCCCCGCTGTCTGAGTCGTCGAGCACTTGGATCTGCAAGCGCTGCCGTGGCCAGTCGAGCGCTGCCGCGGCAACAATCGCCCGCGCTGCCACCAAGCGCTCATTGCGCATCGGTAGCTGCACCGTCACCTGCGGCAGACGATCCTCGGTCAGCGACGGCGTCATCGACTCAACGAGTGGATGACGAAGCGCCCACAGACCAAGCCGAAGCACATGCAGACTCGCGGCGAGCAGCAGCAGCCACAGGCCCAGCCCGAGCAGGCTACAGAGCGCCTCCGCCAGCCAAAGCAGCGACGGACCCATCGCTATTGATCGTGACGGTTCGAGCGAACGTGCGGATGCGCGGACGGGTTCTTGCTGTACTCGGTCCACGGCAGACGCTGGTCGCCAAAGGTGTCGACGCGCTTCATCGTAATGCAATCCTCGACGGGACAGACCAAGCTACAGAGGTTACAGCCCACGCACTTGTGCTCGAGAATCTCGACAGCAGAGCGACCGCGCTGATCGGGTTTGATGGCAATCGCTTGGTGCGCGCCGTCGAAACAAGCGGCGTAACAGACTCCGCAGCCGATGCACTTGTCTTGCTTGATGTCGGCAATCACTCGGTAGTTGAGGTCGAGCTGCTCCCAGCGCTGGTACGTCGGGACGCTGCGACCGACCAGCTCACGGACGCTGCGCATGCCCTTGCGGTCAAGGTACGACGACAGGCCGTCGATCATATCGAGCACGATTCGGAAGCCGTGATGCATGACCGCCGTGCAGACCTGCACCGTCGAGGCGCCAAGCAGAATGAACTCGGCAGCGTCATGCCAGTTGGCCACACCACCAATGCCCGAGATCGGCAGCTTCACCGACTGCGCCACCGACGCCACCATCGCCAGCGCAATCGGCTTCACCGCCGGTCCGCAATACCCACCGTGAGCCGAGGCGCCATGCACCGCCGGTCGCGGCGTCATCGACTCCAGGTCAATTCCCGTCACCGAGTTGATGGTGTTGATGAGCGAAATGGCATCCGCCCCACCCTTCTCCGCCGCGCGGGCCGGGAAGGTCACGTCGGTGACATTGGGCGTCAGCTTGACGATGACCGGGGTCCTTGCCACCTCTTTGACCCACTGCACGATTTGGCAGGTGTAGTCCGGTACCTGTCCGACGGCAGAGCCCATGCCACGCTCGCTCATGCCGTGGGGACAGCCGAAGTTTAGCTCCAGGCCATCGGCGCCAGCGTCTTCCGCTCGACGGACAATCTCGTGCCAGGCCGCGCGACTGGACTCGACCATCAGCGACACGATCAGCGCGTGCTGGGGATAGCGCTTCTTGACCTCGCTGATCTCGCGAAAGTTCACGTCGAGCGGCCGGTCGGTAATAAGCTCGATGTTGTTGAGTCCCATCATCCGTCGCCCCGCATAGTCCACCGACGAGTAGCGCGACGAGACGTTGACGATCGGCTGGCCCAGCGTCTTCCACACCGCGCCACCCCAGCCAGCGTCGAAAGCGCGCATGATTTGATCGCCCGTGTTGGTCGGGGGTGCCGAGGCCAGCCAGAACGGATTGGGCGACTTGATTCCACAAAAATCGACGGACAGATCGGCCATCGCGAATACCTCCGGCGCCTAGCGCGCCCCTCCAAGCCTCGACAGCACTTCGTCTGCGATGGTGCGAGCCGCACGCTGACCTTCAGCGACGGCATTGACGACCTCTTGGCCGCCCGACACACAATCGCCGCCGGCAAAGTAACGGGGATTCGAGGTCCGACCGACTTGGTCCGCGACGACCTTGCCTCCATCGGTACGAACCGGCAGCTCCACCGTCAGACGAGCCCCCTTTTGGCCGGTCGCCCGCACCACCAGATCGGCAGGCAGCGTCTCCAGCTTCTCCCCACCATCGGGAAGCTTACGCCCGAACTCCAAGCCAGCGACACGACTGCCGCCCGGTGTCAGTCCCCGCGATGGCCCCATGACGCGATGCGGCACCGAATGCAGCACCAGCTCGACGCCGTGCTCCTTGGCCAGCTCGACCTCATGCGGATACGCAGACATCTGCTCGCGACCCCGTCGGTAAACCAGCCAGACTTTCGCAGCGCCGGCCCGACTGGCTTGGGTCACGACGTCAATCGCCGTATTGCCGCCGCCAATCACCGCGATCCGCGCTCCTCGCAACAGATCCAGAACCTCGCGGTCCCCCAGCTTCAGCGCCGCAATCAGATCGAGCCCGTCCCACACGCCGGCGAGGTCCTCTCCAGACATCTGGATGCCAGGAATCGACCCCATGCCGACGCCGATGAAGATGGCGTCGTGACGACTCTCCAGGTCGGCCAGCGTCAGGTCTTTTCCGACGGTGACACCGCACGAAATCTTGACCCCCGCTTGCACCAGCCAGTCGATCTCGGACTGCGCGACCTCGGGGGTCATCTTGTATTGCGCTACGCCCGACGAGTTGAGTCCGCCGGGACGCTCCGCCGCTTCGTAAATCATCGACTCGTAGCCGAGCTTGAGCAGCTCCGCCGCACAGGCCAGACCCGCCGGCCCAGCGCCAATGATTCCGACGGAACCCGGCTTCTTCGGACCGGCCTTGAGAATCGGCTGATTCGCCGCCATCGCGAAATCTGTGGCATGGCGCTGTAGCGGTCCAATCTGAATCGGCTTGTGCTGGTCGGTAAGCACGCACGCACCCTCACAGAGCACTTCCGTCGGACAGACCCGCGCGCAGCTCGCCCCCAGGATGTTCTGGGCCAGGATCGTCCGCGCCGCCCCACCCGGATTGCTCGTCGCAATCTGACGGATAAACAGCGGCACGTCGATGTGCGTCGGGCAGGCGCGCATGCAGGGCGCATCGTGGCAGAACAGACAGCGGTTGGCCTCCGCAAGCGCCTCGTCCTTTGACAGCGCCGGGCGAAGCTCACGAGCCAGCGCCTTCTTTTGAAAACTCTCGGCCATCATGTCGGGGAAATTATCACAGAGGCCCACCCGTGCCGCGCAAAAAAGCGAGCGACCAGGCCCGGGCTGCGATGAGTCGACGGTCGCTCAATTCGGCTCTGCTGGCGACGGAGCCCGAATCGCCGTCAGACGCGTCCACTACCGTCTGAATCCCGCCTTGCCGCAGAGTCGCCTGGTCGAGACGGAGTGAGGTCACCGACCACGATGCGCTGACCTAGGGACGGGTAGGGACCGAGCCGATTGACGAAGAATGACCATATATGTCATGTAGCTTGGTGCATCAGCCGGTTGTTTCGCGTAGGAGCCTACATGACACTCGCCGCCCTGCCCGCGCTCGAAGAACTGCCCGCCGCGTCGCCCCTTGCCCCTCTCCAGGAGGTCGCAGCGTCGCTCTGCCGGGCGAGAGCTGGACAGCTACCGTCGAGTCAAGAGCGAAGCCGCCTCCAAAAGCTGGTGCCCCGGCTCGGGCCCACTGTGCTGCCACAGCTGCTGCGAGCGCTGGCATCGGACATCGAGCCGGAGTCGCAGTGGGCAGGTCAGCTGCTGCGCCGGGCCGATGTGACCGAAGTGACGACGCGACTGCACAAGCTGCTGGGCATGTCGTCTCGCGGCGATGCGGTGAAGGCGCGGGCGCTCGCGATTCTCGCCGACCTGGGCGTGTCTCCGCCGCGAGAGGTCTCACTGCACGACCCGGAGCAGTTCATTGCCCAGTCGGTGGATGAGCTGCTACTGACGATTCGATCGGCGGACGACTTGCGGCGCACGACCGATGACCTGCTGACCACGGTGCCGACCAATGAGCTGTTGCCGGTGCTGCGGGAAGTCGTCTGCCACGGTGCGGAGATGGGAATGGCGCTGCTCGAAGCAGTGCTGCTCGATCCGCGCACGCCGGATGTCGTCGCCGCCGAGCTGATCCCGCTGACCCGCCCGAGCCGCGAAGTAACGCCTCGCCCGCCGGTCAAACCGGTGGCACTTCCGTCGCTGTCGGCCCATTCTGCACGCTCCATGCGCAAGGCGCCACCGATGGGACGACATCCCTCTCGACGGATGCTGCTCGATGCCCTGCCGGTCCGTCGGCAGAGCGCACCGCTGCGACCCCGTCCGGTCGTTGATAAGCAGCTCACCGCGGCCCTCGCGGCACTGCACTCCGCGCACTACGACGAAGCGGTAAAGCTGCTCGAACAGATCGTCGCCGAGAAGCCCGAACACAAGCCGAGCTGGCTGCACCTGGCGGTGGCGTACTCGGCACTGGCCCAACACCGGCAAGCCGCCCGTTGCTTCCGACGGGCGATGGGTCTTCGCACTGCCTCACGTCGACGCCTCTAATACCAGCTCGGGTAGGCTACACTGGCGGTCTGTGCGTAGGCCCGACCCTCTGGAGTTGCTTTGAATCGCGCCCTCATTCCGATTTTCTTGATCGTGCTGGTCGACGTGTTCGGCCTGACGCTGGTCCTGCCACTCCAAGCCATTTATGCCGAGCACCTCGGGGCTTCGCCGCTCCAAGCGACGCTGCTCGTCTCGGTGTTTGCGGTCTGTCAGCTGGTCGCGAGTCCGCTCCTTGGGAGTTGGTCGGATCGCATCGGCAGAAAGTCGGTGCTGCTGTTTAGCCAGGTCGGCGCCGTGTTTGGCTATCTGACGATGGCCTCTGCAACGTCGCTGTGGCTGATTTACGTCGCCCGCGTGATCCAAGGAACCACTGCCGGCAATCTCTCGATCGCACAGGCCTTTATCGCCGATAACTCCGAGGCCAAGGATCGCGCCAAGTCCTTCGCGATCATCGGCGTCGCCTTCGGACTCGGCTTTTTCATCGGCCCGGCGGTGACGGGAGTCCTGGTGCGCTACGGTCTGGCGGCGCCGATCTACGTCGCGGCGGGGCTGTCGATGCTGTCGGTCGTCTGCACGTCGGTGCTGCTCCCCGGTGGAGTGAGGATGCGAGCACAAACGCCGGATGCTGCGCTCCCCGGAGGCAAGCGACTGTCGCTGCTGGAGTGGCGTGCTTATGCGGCGTATTTCGACCGCCCGGTGCTGGCGGCGATGCTGCTCCAGTTTCTCTTTTACTCGATGTGTTTCTCGGTCTTCACGTCGGGGTTTTCGCTCTATGCCGAGCGCCGTTACACCTACGATGGACATCCATTTACCCCACGCGAGATCGGCTACATGTTCGCGTACAGCGGCTTTCTCGGGCTGATCCTGCAAGGCGGACTGATTGGGCGGCTGGTGAAGCGCTTCGGTGAGCGAGGGCTGGTCCTGGCCGGTTTTTCGTCGCTGGTCATTGGCTTTGGCATCATCGCCGGAACAAGTACGCTGGTGGGCCTGGCGGTGGCATCGACGATCGCGGCGTTTGGCAATGCGGTGCTGCGTCCGACGCTGAGCAGTCTGATTTCGCAGAGCGCCGCCCGTCACGAGCAAGGGACGGTGATCGGCCTGACACAGTCGCTCCAGTCGGTGGCGCAGATCGTGGCGCCGTTTTTCGCCGGACTTTTGCTCGAGCGCCACCTGCTGTGGCAGTGGGGAGCGATGGCTTCGGTGGCGGCGCTGCTGGGGCTTTGGATGTCGAGACAGGGTTCGCAGCGAGCCGTCTCGGCGGCTCAAGAGCTGGCGAAGGACTAGCGGCTATCGAGCAGCAGCCCGCTCGATGTGCGGAAGCTACGCGGGCAGGTGGCGGACGTACTCGAACTCGAAGGCTTGGCCGTTGATGCCGCGCGCCGGTGGCGCAATCCAGGCCGCGATCTTTCCGGGCTCAATGACCGGACGCATAATCTGCTGGAGATACGCGCGGTCCGCTTCCGTCGGTAGCCACTTGCTGAGGGCCGCTTGGAACTCACCGGCGGAGATGGCATTGCCGCTCGGATCAAAGTAGTTGCCGGAGTTCATGCCGTAGATGCCGATGTGACGGTGGAAGCGACGGCTGGGCAGGCTGAGCTTGAAATCGACGCCGCGCTCGCCCAGGTGCTTGTCGATCGTGCGGTTCCACTTGTCGACGGCACGCTGACAGTCGATCACATAGCCGTCGCGCAGAACTTCGTTCATGGCGTTGCGCAGCGGCACTTGGGTGGTCACGATCTTGCCGCCCTCACTCGGCACCGGCATCTCGTAGAACTGGTTGAGCCCCGTGTGCTCGCTGTAGCTGTCTTCCTTGTAGCGACCCTTGAGGCCAGCCGCGAAGAACTCCGCCGCGTTCGACGAGATCTCGCCGCCGAACAGATCCTCGGACAGCGAGAACCACAGGTTGAGGTGGCGCTGCACCATTTCGATCGGAATGCCGCCGGCCTTGATGATCGCCTCTGGATCATTCGAGCCGGTCTCTTTCATCAGCTCACAGGCGCGCTGCACGACGCGATCCACGCCGGTCTCACCGACAAACATGTGATGCGCCTCTTCGGTCAGCATGAACTTACAGGTGCGCGACAGCGGATCGAATCCCGACTCACTGAGCGCGCACAGCTGAAACTTGCCGTCGCGGTCGGTGAACATCGTGAACATGTAGAAGTCGAGCCAGGTCTTCACCGGCTCGTTGAAGGCGCCGAGGATGCGCGGCTTGTCGCGGTCCCCGGAGCGGCGCTCGAGCATCGCCTCGGCTTCCTCGCGGCCATCTTTGCCAAAGTAGGAGTGCAGCAGATAGACCATCGCCCACAGGTGACGGCCTTCCTCGACGTTGACTTGGAAGAGGTTGCGCAGGTCGTACAGCGACGGAGCGGTGTGGCCGAGCATCCGCTGCTGCTCGACCGACGCGGGCTCGGTATCGCCTTGGGTGACGATGATGCGCCGCAGCGTGTTGCGGTACTCGCCGGGAACTTCCTGCCAGGCCGGCTGACCGTAGTGATCGCCGAATCCAATGGTGCGGCCCGGAATCTGCGGCTCGAGGAAAATGCCCCAGCGGTACTCGGGCATCCGCACGTAGTCGAAGTGCGCCCAGCCATCGGTCTCGACGCTGACAGCCGTTCGCAGGTAGACATCGCTCTCTTGAAACTGGTCCGGGCCCATCTCTTTCCACCACGAGATGTAGTTCGGGAGCCACTGTTCGAGGGCGCGCTGCAGCCGCTTATCCGCCGAAAGATTCACGTTGTTCGGGATCTTTTCAAAGAGTTCTACGGTCATCGTTGACCTTTCGTCTTGGTTCGCTATCCGCGAGAAGGTGAGTGGAGACTGCCGCAGTCGGAGTCTCTGGAGCGGTCTTATCACGTCTCCATGGAGCGAGCCAACCACGAGGGACCAACGCGACAGGGACTGTTTCGGAGGACGGCTTGGCCGAGGACATCTCGGTGGTCGAAAACGGGAGGTCGAGGGAGCGAGAAGTAGGAGCGAGCTTAGGTGCGACGCCAGTCGAAGCTCGGGCGCTCGGGTCGACCGTAGCAGGTCAGCGCCCCGAGTGGGCCGGTCGCATTTTCGCGGATAAAAATCCAGTTTTGCCACGCCGACAGTCGACCAAACACCTTGCCTTCGCTCAGGTCGGGCCCGGGGAAGCGCAGGTTTTGCTCCATTCCCGTGAGAGCGTCGGGGGACAGGCTGACCCGCTCCTCAACGGCCAAGCGCAAAGTATCGGCAAAGTCGAGATCATCGGCCAGCACCGTGCACAGTCCCAGCTTGTCGGCGTCGCCTGCCGAGATCGGGCCCTGCTCGCCGCGACTCAGCACCTGACCGGCGCGCGACGGCTGATCGAAGGAGCGCAGTGCCAACCGAGTCTGGCCATTGGCGCAGCGCAGCAAGCCCGCGTTGAGAATGTCGGTAGCAAACTTGACCTCGGGGCTGTCGAGGACGTAGCTGCGATCGGCGGCCAGCATCAGCTCGAGCAGCGAACCCGCAAAGCAGCTCTCCGGCTCGACGACGGCAAAGAACGACTTGGCGGTCTGGTCCAGGCGACGCAGCACCCGCGCCATGTTGAGCAGCACCTCGCGTCCCAGCCAGTAGTCGCGCTGGGCGTAGAGTGCGGTATCGGCGCGCAGCACCTCCGCCTGATCGCCCCGCGTATTTAGCATCACCAGGCCAACGAGCGCCTCATGGAAGCGCAGCCGGCACAGCGCATCGTCCAGCTCGCGGAACGCCCGCAGCGCCCACAGCTCACCGCGGCTCGCTAGCTGGTGAAGTTCCTCGGCTGACCCGACCGCCTGACCCGCTCCGGGGCCCTGCATCGTCAGGTGCGCCGTGCGGTGTGGTCGATCAATCTGGAGCGTGACAAAACGATAGCAGATGCTGTCGGTGCCCACCGTCGGGGCGAGTGGTTCCAGCGTCAGTCCCGTCTGCGGACCCGGCGCACGCGTCACAGCCGCCTGCGACTCCGCCGCGAGCTTATGGGCGCGCTCACTGACCGCCTGTGCAAAGCGACTGCGTGGCACGGTCTGATCCACAAGCCGCCACTCGACTGCTCGCTTGCCACGAATCCCCTCGGCCAGCGTCGAGAAAACATCGGCCCGATCCCGCCGCACCTTGCGCTTGTCGACGAGCCGGGTCAAGCCGCCCGTGCCGGGGAGCACACCGAGAAGCGGCACCTCGGGCAGAGAGACCGTACTCGATCCGTCGTCGATCAAGACGATCTCATCGCAGGCCATCGCCAGCTCATACCCACCACCGGCACACGGACCCGAGACGGCGGCCAAATACCTCTGACCGCTGTGGCGACAGGCATCCTCGATGGAAAGCCGCGTCTCGTTGGTGAACTTGCAGAAGTTGACCTTAAAACCGTGCGCCGACTGGGCCAGCATATGAATGTTGGCGCCAGCGCAGAAGATGCGGTCACGTCCCGACGAGATCACGACCGTGCGGACCTCTGGGTGGCCAAAGCGCAGGCGCTGCACCGCGTCGCACAGCTCGATGTCGACCCCAAGGTCGTAGGAGTTTAGCTTGAGCACATAGCCAGGAACGAGCGGCTCGTCCTCTCGCACCACCATCAGCAGGCGCGCCACATCACCGTCGAGTTCAATTCTCCAGTGACGATACTTTTCAGGCGCGGTCTCAAACGAGGACGGCACCGGATGCATAGATTCGGTCTTGGCAGCGGTCTCCATGCGGCGTGGTGTACCGCAAGTCGACCATCACAAGCAACCGCCCGACGCTAGCGCTTCTTGGCTTTGCCCTTGCCCTTCGGCTTTTTGCCATGGCCGGACGGCTTCTCTGATTCGAGCTGCACCGCGATCTGAGCCGCCTCACCTTTGGCGGTCCTCTTGATCACGTCGGTCAGCTCCAGCGTGTGGCTGTGAAAGCCGGTCGCACTCGCCTCGCACTTGCTGTCCTCGGGGAGCAGCAGCTCGCAGCTCTTCCCGAGATCGAGAATGCAGCTCTTCTTGGGACCGCACAGCAGCGTGACCTTGCCCGCAGTCTTGTTCTCGAAGTTGACCTTGTGCTCGGCGCTCGCAGAAAGACTGTTCGCATCCGCGGTCGCTGCCTTGCCCGTCCCCAGGTCAGTGACGAGCACAGGCTGCATCGGCTTGCTCCCAGGACCCAGCTTGATGACAAGCACCACAGCCAGCAGCACCACCATCAGCCCCGCCACGACCAGCAGCACCTTCGGCGTCTTGCTCGGCTTTCGCACCACGATCGGCGCCACTTGCTCCGTCGCTGTACGGGCCTTCAAATCTGACTCGGCTTGGCTGGGCTTGGCTGTTGACTTAGCCGCCGCGATCTCTTCCTTGGTCGGAATGGCCGCTTGCAGCGTCGGCGCAAACATGTCTCCAGAGGTCAGAGGCGACAGCTCCACCGGTGGCGCAGCGGGTCCAGGATTTGACGGCACCGTCTGTAGCGCCGAAGACGGCCTCTGGATCTGCGGGTCGGGCGGCAGCGTCCCGCTGTCGATGAGCTCCTGCAGCAGGTTCGCCAGCTCATCCATGTTGGCGTAGCGATTTTCCTTCTGCTGCGCCATCGCCTTGAGGACGATCTTCTCGAGCGCCTCGGGGATGTTCAGCTCAGGCCGACGCTTGCGAGGCGGAATCGGCTTCTCCGTCAGGTGCTTCATCAGCGTGGACATCGGTCCATTGCCGCGGAAAGGCACCTGCCCCGTCAGCATCTCGTACATGATGCAGCCGAGCGCGTACTGGTCAACCCGAGCATCGAAGGCTTCCCCGGCCCCTTGCTCCGGGGACAGATATTCCGGCGTCCCCAGCACCGTTCCCGTCGCCGTCGCCCGCAGATTGGGAAGATTGGCACCTCCGCCCGACAGCGACTCGCGGGTACCGGCCATCACCTTGGCAATGCCAAAGTCGAGGATCTTGACGAAGTCCTTGCGTCCACGCTCGAGAATAAAGATGTTTCCGGGCTTGAGATCTCGATGGACGATGCCCTTGCTGTGGACGGCGTGCAAACCGCGGGCAATCTGCTCGGCGATCCGGCAGGTCCGCAGCGGCGGCAGCGCCCCTTTGGCAATCACGCCTTCGAGCGACTGACCCTGGAGAAACTCCATCACCAGATACGGACGGCCATCCTCGAGAACGCCGAAGTCGGTGATGTCGACAATGTTCTCGTGACCGATGTGGCAGGCGCTCTTCGCTTCGAGGAGGAAGCGCTGCTGCATCATCGGGTCCTGCGCCTCACGGAGCAGCTTGATCGCCAGCGGCTTGTCGAGCACGGTGTGCTTGGCCCGATAGACCACGCCCATGCCACCCGACGACAGGAACGACTCGATCAGGTAACGGCCACCAATGGTTGCTCCGACGAGAGGGTCTTGAGGAGGCTCACTCGCGCCGCCCTTGGGACAGCCGTGCTTGTCCTTGTAGCCGTAGACCTGCTGGCAGGTCGCGCAGACCCTCGTGACGCCCGTGGTTGGCACATCGTTCATACGGCACGTCGCGGGGCTCGGTCAAACCAAGCCATCCGTCCTGGATACCCTGAGTACGTAGAGAGGTCAGAGCGCATTACCGGTAGAAAAACCCATCATTATGACACGCCATTTTGGAAAGCTAGTCAAGATGGAGCGTATGTGGGTGTGGCTACTTGCTCCGCCCCGGTGAGCTATCTACATCGCGATAGCGCTTACGCAGATCAGCCAGCCGCTTAAGTAGCTCGTAGTTCTCAGCTCGGAACTCAGCCAGATAACGTCGCTCGCGCCGCCGCGCCGCTTGCGCTTGCTGAATCTCCGCGAGTCGCTCGGCCAGCTGTTTGGCCGAAGTAAATGCGCTCACCAGCGTGGTCACTCGCGTGCCTTCCAGTCGATCGATCCGCCCCGGCTTGCCTCGCGAGGGCGGCAGATAGAGCATCACCAAGGTCTCGGGCGACTGCGCTTGCAGCGAGCGAATCACGGTTCGGCTGGGCAAGTCGGGCAGGCTCTCCTTGATCAAGGCCAAGTCGAAGGTCTTCTCAGAGGCCCGATCGAGCGCCGAACCACCACTTACCACCGTCGTCAGCGAAAAGGAACTGGAGATGAGGGGCGCGAGCGACTGCGACAGCCAGCCATCTTCTTCGACCACCAGCACGCTCACATAATCGTCGGTGGGCGAAGCCGGAGAACCCGAGCCACGACCCCCACTATTGATCTGGGCCTTTAGCTCGCCGATCCGCCGCGCCGTGTCGGTCAAACGGTAGAGCAGATCCTCGGTGATGGTGCTGAAATCGCGCAGCATCTGACTGCGGTCTCCTCGCTGCTTGGCATCACGAAAAGCCGACGCAACCCGCGAACCGAGGAGCCGGAGATCACCAGAGGCCCGACAGATGATGTCCACCGCGCCCTGCCTCACCAGCTGCACCGCCGTCTCAAAGTTGGGCTCATCGAGCAGCGCGATCAGCTCGGTGCGTGGCGCGAGCCGTCTCAGGTCCGCAATCAACGGCAAGGCCTGCGACAGCTGCAGCGAATCAATATCGATCAGCACGACCGGGAATGCCGTCTTGGCCAAGGCCGCTCGTCCCGACTCAGCGTCCGCCGCAACGACAGAGTTTAGCTCCGACTGCGCCAGAAGACCCGCAAGCTCGCTCTGCATCCTCTGGCGCAAACTGACGATCAACGCCGAATCAATCAGCGTCGAAGACTGCTTGTCAGTATCTCCCCCCGATTTCCCCATCTTGGGCCCCCAGCGCACCTCCGAAAAGGAGGCTATGTTGCTCCATTATCAGCCCAATCCTGGCCCGCTTGGTATCTTAAAAATCAGCAAGTGACGGCGCAGATTGTAAGTTCGGATTGCATCGTTAGGGCTTTGCCCCTGCGAACACAAAGGGAAAACGGAAGGTGCGGAGCGGACCTACCGGCCTTGGGAATCGCCACTCTGTGAGCCGCTGAGAAAGGCACGCACCCAAGACCGGCAGACCCAGAGAGTCCTCGAAGACTGCTGCACTTTGGACGTGTCCATCGTCGCTCAAGACAAATAAGACGGACACCCGACCCGCAGGGGGTTCACCCGCCAGGCCGCGAATTGCCCGCTCATAGCAGGCGCGGACTTGGGCCGCATAGGTCGTCGCCACAAACTCGATGTTGGCCAGATCCTGGAGCCAAGCAGCTCGCTCGGCACCGCGCAGAAGGCTCGCGGCGTCAGGAGGCGCAGGAGCAGAGGTTCCCACTTGAGGAGGTACTGGAGTGATCTGGCTGGCTGCTCCCGCCGCAGGAAGCGATCCGTGGTTCGGAGCATCCCTCGCAACATCCATCGGTACGGGCACCGCAGGCACCGCAAGGGGGGGCACGACGGGCGCCGTCTTGACCACTGGACGAGCGACCTTGGCAGGCTCGCTACGCGACGGCGGGAGTACGGGAGGAATCGTGACCACAGCAGTTGGAAGCGGTCGATCCGGAAGCACCCAAATCACGGCCATCGCCACCAGCCCAGAGAGCAGCAGCCACAGCAGCGCGTAAAGGAGCGAGCGCAAAAGCCGAAACATCGAACGCGGCCTAGCGGGTCGATACGCGATCGGCACCGTCGGTTCATCGGCCACTGCGCGCGGGACAGCACGCTCCGCAGGACGGGGTGACGAGGCGGCGGCCATTCGTCGCGGAGTGTTGTCTCGCCGGGAACTCACCGTTCCCTGGGAATCCGCAGAAGCCGCCGCTAGCGCTGATAGTACATCCACCGGCAAGACGGTTCCAACCGGTGACGTTTGGACCCGCCGGTCCGGGGACGAGGCGCGGACCTCATGCCCCAAACTGGGCACCTCTCCGAGCGGTCGCGGTGCTTCCAGATCCCCATCGAGCGCCGATGGAACCAGTGGCTGTCCGCACGCGCTGCAGTAGCGACTCCCCTCCGGAGCCTCCGCGCGGCAGGTCGGACACACCACAGGCACCATGTCGGGAAAATCTATCACAAGGGTCATGCCTTGATTCCCCGAAGTAGCCACAGCTTCCTGTGATACCATGCTGCCAGGTTTCGTATTGGCCCGTGGCAGAACCTCTGAGCACGATGAACTGCCCTCTGTACTTCGTGGAGACCCCATGGTGAGCTTGCGACGTCCCGGACCTTCTGATTTCGGTCTCTCTCCCCACCTGCGGATTCAGGTTATCCCGAGCGCCTTGCTAGCCATGCTGGTTGGGCTGCTGGCTCTGGCCTGGCTGCCAACGACTGCCACCGCACAAGACAGAAAAAGTGTCACGGTCCTGCCCATTGAGGGAGCGCCGCCCAAGCTCCAGAAGGCGATCGAGACCGCGCTCAAGAAAGACTACAACGTCGTAGCGGAAGCCAAGTGGAACGCGTCGGCCAAGAAGCTGAGCGTCACCGGCCACGGCACCGAGGAAGTCGCTCTCGTCGCCAATGACCTCAAAGTGGACGTTGTCATTACCGGCAAAGTGAAGACGGACAAAGACTCCGGCCAGTGGAAGCTAAACATTGCGGCTCGCCACGGCCCGACTGGAAAACCGGTGGGCAAGCTCTCGTACGACATGAAGAGCGACAAGGTCGAGCCGGCGACCATCACGCTGGTAGAAACCGAGATTGGACCAGCAGTGGTCCAGGCTCTCGCGGGACCCCCAGGAGAGCAGCCGTCGGTGGTACAGGCCGAACCGCCCCCCACGATGACCCCGACTGAAACGCTCGGCAAGGACGAGGATCCGATCGCCAAGCTCGCCCGTGAAGAGGCAGAGAAGCGTCGCCGCGAGCAAGAGCTGTCGCGCCCAATCTACTATCCGTACATTGATGCTGGCGCTGGTGTCATCGTCGGTGGCCGTAGCTACAGCTACACCGAGGACACGGACCCGGCGTCGACACTCAAGTGCTACGACCTCGATAAGCGCGTTGCCGATCCCAAGGATCCCGGTGGACGTGGCTATGTGTCGCGCTACCTGCCCTATAAGCGTGGTAGCTCGGCAGCCTGCCCCGGCTTCGCGACTTCGATCGCCGCGGGCGTGCGCGTCGACCTGACGGCCTACCCGCTGGCATTCCTCAAGGTAGGCCCGGTCAAGGGACTCGGCCTCGGCGTGACCTTCGATTACATGTTCTGGCCGGACTCGAAGTACGGCTCGGGAAGCACCCAGGTGTTGCTCGCGACCCGCGAGTGGCGCGTAGAAGGTGGCATTCGCTACCACTTCAACATCCTTAACAAGCGCAACATGCCGTCGGTGCTGTTTAACGCGCAGTACGGCGCTCACTTCTTTGCGGTGGCGAAGGAGCAGAAGCAGTACCCCTATCTCGACGAAAGCTTTAATCCGAAGACCACGGACGGCGTTAACGATCACGGTCTGCCAGACATCCTGTATCAGTACGTCACGATCGGACTCGGAGCCCGGCTGCCCTACTTCGTCAGCGAGAAGCTGTACTTTGCCGGCCTCGTGAACGTGAACTTCCACATCCCGCTCAGCTACGGCGAGATCTCGTCGCGCTTCGACTCATCGAACACCGACACGGCAAGTGGCCCGGTTCCCGATGTCTACGGCAATGGTGGCTTCGGCCCGGCGAGCGGCTGGGGTCTGCGCGCCAGCTTGACTCTCCTCGAAGCGATGGTCTGGAAGGGACTGACGGTGCGACTGAGCGGCTACTACGAGCTGTTCAAGTACTCCTTCGACCTCGGCAAGAACTTGGCGAGCCAAGATCCCGGCGACGTTCCGACCGGTCGTGATGCACGCCATCTGGCTGCCGGCGCCAGCGACAACTACTTCGGCGGAATTGTCCAAATCGGCTACCAGTACTAGCCCGTCCCCGCGCCTCCAGTCCTCGCCAAGCGGGCTCCGCCGCCCGCACGCAGATTCTCTCAGTACGTAACGAACAGCCTCTGGAGATCGCCGCGACTGAGGTCGCAGCGACCCCGAGAGGCGCGTGCATTGCATGACTAACCCGGGGGCTGGGCACAAGAGGATCGAAGAGGAGGCAGATGGACTGCCGGTCGGCGACGAAAAGCTACGACCAGCGAACAATCAGAACAGGGCGGAGACGACGTTAAGGCATATCGCGGCCAACATCGCCATCGGGACTGACCGCGCGTAGCTTGAGCAGACCACGGACCTCGACCTGGCGGATGCGCTCCCGCGTCAGGTTGAGAATCGCACCGACCTCCTCGAGCGTAATGCCGCCCCGGTCAGCCACGTCTAGCGCACAAGTCTCACGCATCTCGGTGAGTTCCTTGTCTGGAAAATTGAGCTTGATACTTCCCGTTTCCGGATTCACGTCGAGAAACAGGTGGTGCTTGCACGACACCCAAGGACACGGTCGCTGCCCACCGGCGCAGTCCGCCCGCGTCTGAGGACGATCCGAGTCGTCGATGACCGGGAGCAGAGCGGCTTCACGAAGCTCCTCTTTGGTCAGTCGGCGCGGCGCGATGGTCTTGCTGCGCGAGCGCTTGTGGTGCTTCCGTACCTTGCGACTGACCTCGGGGGTCGTGGTGCCGTCTGTCTCAGTGCTCTCGGACAAGGTCGCGTCCGGTGGTTGGGTAATATCGTGCATACTGCTCCTCCCTGCATTCCGCCCGGTGGTAAGACCACCTCATCTACAAAAGTTCGTCGCTGCCGCCGCCGGACCCGAAGGCCCGCTGCCGCGCTGCTCGCTCCAGCGGCGAGACCAGCTCGCGCTCAAGCGACTCAATTCGTTGCACCAGGTCGCCGCCGAGCTTGCGAATCGCGACCAACTCCCGCGTCATCGCCCGCCGTCGCTCAGCAGCAAACTGTCCGCTCTCTAGCTCCCGCCCGAGTCCATCCAGCAGTCCCCCGAGTACGCGCTGCAGACCGTCAATCTCGTCGGCAAAACGCAGAAACGAGCGCTGGATGTCTTCGATGGTGTAGTGCGCCCCGAGCATCTGGCGAATCGTGTTAAGCCGTCGCACCGTCGTCGCTGGATACATTCCGAGCGAGCCCTGATGCTTGCCCTTGCGGCCCACCCGCCGACTGCGCCCGAGAAGACCAAGCTGGACGTACTTACGAAAGGTCGCCTCCGAGAGGTGGATCCCGCGCTCGCTGAAGGCCGACAGCACTTGCGACAGCGTCATGCCCTCGGGATGCTGCTGCTCCAGCTCGACTAGCTCTGCTTCGACCAGCTGACTGGGTGAGCGATTCGCTTGGGGCCGACCCCGCATAGGTCGACGGGTCACCGCCAGGCGGCTCGCCGTGATTCCCATCGGTGTCAGCAGTTCTTCGCTTAGCACAGCTTCGTTCCTCTTAGCGGCCTCCCGCTGGCCCTTCTTCGCATCGGCAGATTTCGCGTCGCGTTTTTGGCCCATCGGTGCCGCCCCAATTGATGTTTTGAATGTATTCCATTCAATAGATTCGCGGCAAGCGAAAAATGCGAGCTCAACCAATTGGTTAGACATGTCTGCCGTCGCCAGATTGATTCGCTCGCGCTGCGCTTGGGTGATCCGCCAAATGTGCGTTGCGAGCGGCGGCACCCGTTATGACCGCAGATGAAAACAGAGCGGAGTCCCAGCGACGCTTCCTGCTATCGTAATGATAGGAGTCTCGACGCTCTGCGCGCCGGGGCTGGGTAGATGACGGAAACCGCCGCGCACAGCTCGCACCCAGCTTTTGATCCCCCACGCACGACGTTGGGCAAGTACTGCCCAAGCTGCCATAGCATTTACCTGCCGCCCGAGGCCGAGGCGAACTTCTGTGCCAAAGACGGGGCGCAGCTGCTGACGGATCTGCGGGTCTTTGGTGGCAAATACGTACTCGGCGAGCCGCTCGGCCACGGCCACATGAGCGAGGTCTACGTGGCCACCCAAGCCGGCATGGGCCGACGGGTCGCGCTCAAGCTGTTGCGCAGCGAACACGCCAGCAGCCCCGAGATGCGCAAGCGCTTCGAACGCGAGGCACAGATTGCCAGCTCGCTCGATCATCCAAACGCGGTCACGATCTTCGATAGTGGCCACACCAGCGATGGTCAGAGCTACATCGCGATGGAGTTCTTGAGCGGTGAGACGCTCGACCGAGTCATCCAGCGCGAAGCCCCCATGCCGCTCAGCCGCGCGCTCGATTTGATCATCCCGATGGTCCGCGCCCTGGCCGCAGCCCACAGCCGCAGCATCATCCACCGTGACGTCAAGCCCGACAACATCTTCGTCGCCCGCAAGCCGCTGTCAGTTGGCGCCGAGGAGGTCGTCAAGATGCTCGACTTTGGCATCGCACGAGTAGTCGGTCGCAAAACCCGGGTCACGTCGACGCAGACCGCCCTGGGTACGCCGCACTACATGGCGCCCGAGACGCTGCAAGGCGAGGAAGCCACCACGCAGTCCGACGTCTACGCGATTGGCGTGATCCTCACCGAGCTGTTGACCGGCAAGCTGCCTTGGGGGGAAAGCAGCCGCTCCGATGTCTCGACGGTGATGGCTCGTCTGGTCTCGCCCCCTCTTTGCCTGACGGAGCTGCTGCCGGGAGCCAATTTTCCTGCCGACCTTCAACCGGCGCTCGATCAGTTCCTTTCGCCGTCGATCGAGGACAGGCCGGTCGACGGAGCGGTGGCACTACACATTTTGCTCCAGCTAGCGGGAAACAGTGCGGGTACGCCCCTGCTGGTGCTTCCCTCGTCGTCAGTGCCAGCGCTCCCTGACAGCAGCTCTGCGTCGACCACCCTGCCCGCTCCGCCGTCCTCGCCAACGATCCGCTCCGCGGCGACGCCTCGATCTTCGCCCGCTCCGACGCCTCGCTTCACTCCGATAGCGAGTACCGCCAGTCAGGATCGCGCGACCCGCCCCATTCGCAACGCGACCGCGGTGATGAACAACCCGAGCGCGGACAGCAGCCGCTCACGCAGGCTCACGATCGCTCTCGTGATGTTGGTGAGCTTGATCGGCCTGTGGACGCTCAAGTCCAGGCTCCGGAGCCCAGCCAAACCAGCAGAGCTGGCAACAGCCATTGCGCCGCTCCCGCCCCCTCAGCTGTTCGTGCCAGAACATGCTGCTAGCGAGGAACCAGCACCAACGGGTGCACGCGACCAGCCAGCTGCCGAAGCCGAGCCAACGACTGCTGCCTCAGAGCCCAATAGGCGCGCGCCCAGCAGGACCAGGAGCCATCACAAAGGAAGCCGTGAAACACCGTCGACTCCCCAACCATCGGCATTTCCCCTCGATACCAAGGGCTACTAACGAGTGGGTGCACCTGGATTCGAACCAGGGACCTCAGCCTTATCAGGGCTGCGCTCTAACCAACTGAGCTATGCACCCAAAGCGCGTGTGAGGATTGGCTTACTA
>Ga0154020_10000043_pt1 | contig 131222 bp, 113 predicted proteins | sample Klosneuvirus_201_FD_109709 | JGI IMG/M metagenome (GOLD analysis project Ga0154020, IMG submission 109709) | Active sludge microbial communities from wastewater, Klosterneuburg, Austria - Klosneuvirus_20160825_MG | ecosystem: Engineered > WWTP > Aerobic digester > Activated sludge | place... | reverse complement strand
TTTGTTGTAAATATTCATGCCTTATTATTTATACGCTAAAGATACAAAAAAGTTACCAATTTGGTAATAAAATAACCAATTTGGTAAATTTAACACGTTGGCAGTTTTCAATACCCTATTTTCAAACCCTCAATCTCCCAACCACCCAGGCGTAGTTTGCAAAATCTTCGATGGCCATTAGGTCCTTTTCCAGCTGCCGATAAAGATTGAGGTACCGATATGTTAATTCGTGGGCTATGTTTGTGCTGGATGGGCCCATAAATTGCTCAACACCGTTCGCTTCCAAGGGCATTTTTCCTACCTGAAAAGCCTCAGTTTTACTGAGGCTTTTGTTTTATGACATATTGTTGCGAATTTATTCGCTAAAAACAAGGCATAAAACAAAAATGTTTTGCGAAGCAAAATGATTTTCAGGTAAGCCTTACCCTAACAGATCAGCGAAGCTAATCTTCCTCCCGCTACCAGTTCTAACAGATTTGTTTGATAACATATCTGTTTGATAAAAAAGCCACTGAAAAGTGGCTTTTTTATTTTTAATAGATTTTTTGTTGATTGGCGTTAATATGCTTGAACCAGAGTTTCTAAAGGGATGTTTAATTTATCATGAAGATTTCTGATCATTTCTAAAGTTAGTTTCCTTTCTTTATTTAGAATGGCGCTTACACGCGTACTGTATCCTAGTATTTTACCCAGTTCCGTCTTGGAAAGATTCATTTCTTCCATTTTATACTTAATCACTTCAACGGGATCAGGTGATTCAATAACGAAGTGTTTATCCTCATAATCTTTGATTACAAGAGCAAGAAGCTGAGCTTCCTTTCCTTCTGAAGTATTTGTTTTTGCAAGAAATATTTCTTCAAAACGTTGCAGGGCTTTCTCGTATTGAGCTTTGCTGTTTATTATTTCTACTTTCATTTTAATACTATTTATCTAGTTATTTTGAATTGTTTTTCTTTGCTTTTCCTTTTGTAGGGTAAATATTTATCGCATTTGCATCTATTTCATCATATTCCACGTGAGTGCCTATGAATTTAATAAAGACCCAACCGTTTTCGTAGTTAATCGCTGCTACCAGCCTAAAATCATTTCCTTTAATATTAAAGACAACCCGACTATTCTTCAATATACTTACATTTCCCCTGTATTCCTGTTTTATCTGATTTGGCGTTTTCCACTTTTTGCTTAATACTTCTTCATACCATATCTCTAATGCTAATTTTGCGGCCTTGTACTTTTTGCACGCTTCAGTAATAGAGCTCTTATTGTAAATATTCACTTATATTGGTATTGTACTGCAAATATACTAAAAAGTTACCATTTTGGTAACTTTTATGATCGTTTTGGTAAGTTTTAACTTTTACCTCCCTTATTGGCCGGGTATTCAATTTTAAGCCTTGCCACCGCCCAGGCATAATTGGCGAAGTGTTCGGCGGCTATGAGGTCTTTCTCAAGACGGTTCAGTAGCGCCATTCTTTGTACAAAGTTTGTGTCTGAAAAGCACAAAGAAGATAAAAACATAGTCGCAAAGGAAGAATTTTTTTCCTACCAACAAAACCCATCGACGAAAGGAGATGGGTTTTTTGTTTACGTACAGAGCGTCAAACTTGTTTGTAAGCGAAGAACGGAAAACAAAAAATACAAGACGCGAAGCGGATTGGGTTTTGTTGTTAAGCCTTACCCTAATAGATCAGCGAAGCTAATCTTCCTTACTCATAAAAAAAATCAATTACCTGATTTTTTCTTCTTCCTTACCCACATAAATAAAAGCAGGGAGACCAATCCAATATTTACAACATAAAGCAATTTAACTTGACTGGATTTTGCTTTAACCTGAGTGCTCATCATTGCCAATTCAGCACGAAAGATCTCTATTTCCTTGGAATGTGCAACACTATCCATTGCCATTCTTTTCGCCATCTCATATTTATACTGCATCAACATGACATGATCTTCAGAAAAAGGCTTGGTGGAATCTCCTTCAGCTGCAGATTGAGCAAGAGAAATGTTCATTATAAAAAAACTGAAAAATGCGAGCAGGATTTTTTTCATAGATAAAAGGCTTAAACAAATATATGAAATATAAAATTGGAAGATAGATGAAGCAAAAAAGGGAAGAATTTCTTCTCCCCTTTCTCTTCTTTAGTAGTAAACTGCTCTTCTGACCTCAGAAATATGTTTACTGAAACGTATCACTTGACGGGTGTACCCGTATTCATTATCATACCAAACGTAAAGCACAATGCTCTTTCCATCCGGCGAAATAATGGTATTCTGACTGTCAAATACACTTGCACATGGATTTCCGATCACATCTGTACTCACCAACTCATTGCTGAATGCATACTGGATCTGTTCAACCAGATTTCCTTCCAAGGCATAACGCTTCATGATCTCATTCACTTCATCCTTTGTAACCTTCTTACCAATGTTGATATTCAAAATAGCTAGACTCACATTCGGCGTTGGTACACGGACTGAATTAGCCGTGAATTTTCCGCTCAAATGAGGCAATACTTTCTTCAACGCACTTTCCGCTCCTGTTTCGGTGATGACCATATTCAATGCAGCTGAACGTCCCCTGCGGTACTTCTTATGATAATTATCCAAAAGATTCTGATCGTTGGTGTAAGAGTGAACAGTTTCAATATGTCCTTTTTCAATTCCCAGTTCCTTATCAATTACATATAACACAGGCATGATCGCATTCGTTGTACAGCTGGCAGCGGAAAAAATATTTTCTTTTTTCAGATCAACACTTTCCTGATTGATGCCATGCACTACATTCGGAACATCTCCTTTTGCAGGTGCAGTTAACAATACCTTTGCAATTCCCTTCGCTTTTAAATGTCTGCTCAATGCTTCACGGTCACGGAAAACACCTGTATTATCAATTACGAGTGCGTCCTTAATACCATATTGAGTATAATCCACATCTTCCGGATTGTTTGCATGGATCATGTGTACGGTATGTCCGTTAATGATCAGCGCTTTGTTCTCAAGATCTTCGATCACCGTTCCTGGAAACGGACCATGCACCGAATCGGTTCTAAGTAAGTCCGCTCTTTTTACGATCTCTTCATTGCTATTACCTCTTGTTACAATTGCTCTTAAACGCAACTGCTCTCCTTTACCTGCAAGATTCACCAGTTCTCTCGCAGCTAATCGTCCTATACGTCCAAATCCATACAACACTACATCCTTCGGAACAATTGTATTGCTATTTCCGATCAGATTCTTCAGTTTATCATTGATGAAATCGGTAGTTGATTTGTATTTATCTTTTTCCTGATACCATTCAAAAGCAAGTTTACCAATGTCAATTCTGCTTGGACCCACCTTTGATTTTAAAATTTCATTGGCAAGAACCACTGTATCAAAAACAGTGATCGGTTTCTTCACAATATTTTTTGCATACAAGTGAAGATTCATGATCTCGCTTGCGCTTCGGTCAACCAATTGATTTCTGAAAAGGATCAGTTCAATTGACTTTTCAAACCATAATTTACCTACAGCTCCAATCAGATCGATAGCTGCTTTTTCATGCTTGATCCACTCATTTAGCTGAGTGTGATAATCAGCATTTACCTTTTCAAGACTTAACATATTTCAGGGTTAATTAAAGATTGGCGCAAAGTTAGCAAAACACTAAAACTAGAGTTATAAATGTTGAAAAAGTGACTAAGATTTGTTTATAAAAGTAACAGGTATCGAACTACTTTACTTCTTCAAAATCAATGTATTCTCCTTCTTTCTCCGCACTCTTATGAATCGCCTCTTTAATATCTCTTTTTGGATGAATGGTTCCGGTAGACTGCGATGCTTGAGTAGAGGATTTTTGCTGACCAGAGCCGGTATTCCTGGTGCCGGAACTACGGAAAATGTCGACGAGCTTGTAAATCACCCAGATGGCAATTATGGTCCAGATTACGTCCCTCATGAATTATTTCAAATGTACTCAAAATATTAGCTTAAGTCTTTATAATATCAGCACAGTGCTTATCTTTATAAGAATAATTGTTAAAAGCCTTGAAATTAAATATCAATTTTGCTTTGCTATAAGCTCTTCCTTTTTATGAGAAAAATACACTTACTGCTCTTACTACTTTTTATTCAAACTGTTATCACGGCTCAGGATCTTTCAATAGAAGATCAGCATTCTTTTCACAAGAATTTTAAAATAGATGAGCTTCCAAGGATCTTATTGAATGAGCTTAACAGGTTCAGAATGAGTAAAGGACTGGATACGCTTGAACTCAACGAAAGGATGGATTATGCTGCGGAAATGAGTGCCTATAAAATGGGGAATACGGGCAAGGACAAAGTAGAAGCAAAAAACACGCAGAAATGGCTTAAAAAAGCAGGTGCTACCAAACGAGGCGAAGAAATATCAATGAAGGCGAATGTGTTCAAAGGAAGAGACGATTACCCAACCGTTGATATTGCAAAAGTGATCTACAACCGATGGGAGAGCAATAAAAAAAACCTGGAAGTACTGCTTAATCCAAAATTCACTTTAGTGGGCATCAAAGCACAGTTCGATCATGATGAGAAAAAGGTCTTCGTCAGCGCCATCTTCGGAGGATACGACATTCTAAACAATGGCGTTGAACACAAAGGTGATCTTGCAGTAAAATACAACACCAAATCAAAGAAGCTGAAATACCCGGATGCCAGAGCTTGTAAAAACTGTGATCGATGGAGGAATTATGATGTTCTTCAAAAAGGTCTTTACGAGTCAAATGGTAAGATCTATCTTAAATACAGTAATTCTAAAGACTTGAGAAGGTTGATCAAAAAACCAACGGACGGAATTGCATTTGATATTGTTCAGAGAGAACAATACAATAAACCGGATTATAATATTGTCGATAATAATTTGTTGAATAAAGGAGTGATGGGTAAGGTGATCTACCGTGATAATCTGTTCAAAAAGAATCTGCTCATCAATCCGAAGGACAAGAAAAGCAAGAAAATAAAAGCAATTGAAGTTCTTTTGGGAAAATCGAATCCAAAGATCACCGGTCCTTATGAGATCAACCTCATTGTCGTGCAAGACAAACGCGTCTGCCGTACTATCACCCGAGGATTCACCGAGAACGGAAAAATAGAAAGCAATACACCTATTGGATTACTACCGGTAAAAGGAACAACAGGATTGAAACCTCCGTTTGAACCCAAATCAGAAAGCTCTATCATCAATTTCACAATACCATTTGAAAAGAATAAATCGGAATTCAAGGATGAAGATGTACAACCATTCATCAATGCATTGAAGGAACCCGATTTTATTATTGACGGACTTTATATTTACGCTTATTCATCTATTGAAGGAGATTCGGTTGCCAATGCCAAATTACAGAAGAAAAGAGCTGAAAGTGTTCTGAAAGTTCTTCAGGCCAAACAGCAAACCAAAATTCAACCCAGCATTGAAACGCGTGACAGTTGGGGATTATTCTTATTGGAGAATGAAGATGGTGAATTCAAATACCTTGTAGAGATGGGCAAGAAAAAAGCAATTGAAGCCATCAATACACACAAAGATATATTGACAAAACTGGAACCCATTCTAGCCAAAGAACGATTTGCACAGATCATCATGGATGTAACCTATGATGTAAAAGGTGATAAAGAAATGAAGTTCTCACAAGTGAGTTTTGATCGCGCACTCAAATCCGGGAATTACAATCAGGCCTACAAAGTTCTTGACCTGATCGCAAAAAGAGTAGCAGATAATAAATACCCTGCAAGCATTTACGATAGTCTTTTGATTGAAGAAAAGGCAGGTAACGCCGCATTGATCAACAACCGTGTTTATTACAAATACCAGAACGCAAATGATGTGGATGAAGAAGACGATGCTGTTTTCACTAAACTGTTGACATATGAACCTACAAATTCTGTGTTCCAGTATAACAAAGTTTTCTGCCAATTGAAATTAGATTCAAACGCAGCTAATCCCGAACATCAGCAGAAAGTACAGCAGACCATTGATGGTTTGTATGGAAAAATTGACACTGCTTTGGTGAACGGATTGAATATTGAATGGCAATTCAAGATCATGGAAAGTGTTGATACATCAGATCAGGCGGACGCCATCATAGATGCCTGTATAGCACGTATCAAATCTTTCTACAACATCAAAGATGCCAGCTGGCAGAATGCATTGAAGCTCTCTTATGTTTTCTCCAGAGCAAAAGATTTCAAATACTCATCAACTGTATTGGAACCTTATCTTGATAAACCGGATGTACAGGAAAGTCTGGTCTTTATGTACATTGCCAGCGCCAGTCGCATTCCTGAAAAATATTACTCGCGAACTTTTGCCAGAGCTTTGGAAACGGCGAAAAGACTTAATCCCGACAGGTATTGTAAATTATTTGGTGAGCCTTACATGACCTTTCAGGTGTTGGAGAATGTAGACGTGAAGCGTACATACAATTCAGCCAACTGCAGATAAGAATCTTTTGATCAAGCTGCAGCCATTTCTTTTAATGCTTTAACCAATTCATCGAGCTCTGTTACATTCGTGTACACATTGGGCGTAATGCGACAACCTTGAACACCTTTTCCATCGATCGCAACGGTATAGATCTTGTATTTCTTTAGAAGTGTTTCTGCCATCAATGCCGGCTTCATAGTATTGATTCCCACATTACCAATTGCACAGGATCTCTTTGGATCCTCAGGCGTATTCAGAATAATATTTTTTACGCCTCTTACTTTTGAGGTCCAGTAATTCTGTAAGAAACGTAAACGTTCTTCTTTTCTGGCTGCTCCGATCTTATTGTAAAAGGCTATCGCATTTGCAATGGCCAGATCTGTATGTACAGGAATGGTGCCGGTGTGATTCAAACGTGAAATATCATCTTCTTTTCTTTCTGCCTCTGCCAGCAAAGGCCATATAGCGGAAATATTTTCCTTCTTCACATATAAGAATCCGGCCCCTAATGGAACGCTTAACCACTTATGCAGACTGCATCCATAATAATCACAATTGAGATCACTCAGCTTGAATTGAATGTGCGCGAAGGCATGCGCTCCGTCAACCATCACCTTCACTCCTTTTGCATGAGCCATATCGCAGATCTTTCGCACCGGTAATATCTGTCCGGTTATATTGATCATGTGACAGATCATTAACAATTTTGTTTTTGCTGTGATCGCTTTTGCATACAATTCAACAATTTCCTCATCAGAAGTAGGATGATTAGGAATAGAAATGATCTTATTCACCATTCCATAGCGTTTGCTAACCTGAGCGAACATATCCAGCATAGCTCCGTAATCCTGCTGCGCCATTACAGCTTCATCTCCTTCTTTCCAGTTGAATCCTGCAATGATCGTATCCAAAGACTCTGTTGTATTTCTGGTTATGATCAGTTCTTCTTTTGCACATCCGGCCAATTCGGCGAGTTGAGCAGCGATCTTTGTTTTATTTTCATACTGTACTGTACGCATGTAATAGGCCCCCTGCAAATTCACTTCTCTTACATGTTGGATGTATTGTTCAAGCACCTCTTCCGGCTGTATACAATAATATCCGTTCTCGAGATTGATATAGTCTGGCTTGAGTTTATAGGCTTTTCGTAACTCCGACCAGAAGTCTTCATTCGTTGCAAGTTCTTTGGGATCCAGATGCTTTACATCATCCAGTAACTTGCCTAAAACAGGAAAAGAAAATAAGGAACCCAATCCGATCAAAGAGCCGGTTTTAAGGAATGTTCTTTTATCCATATCAGATTGTTTTTTTAGCTTTTAAATTCATCAGATCCTTTCCAATATCCCTGCGGTAATATTTCCCTTCGTATTTTATTTTTTCTGCACTCTCAAAACTTTTTTGCACAGCCTCTTCAATTGACCCGCCAAAGGAAGTGATAGCAAAGACCCTTCCTCCATTGGTCAGCGTTTTATCATCCTGCGCCTTTGTTCCCGAATGAAAAACGATGGAATTAAAATCAGAATTCAATCCACTTACTTCCTTCCCTTTTTGATAATCTCCGGGATAGCCACCACTGACCAAAACACTTGTTACGGCAACCTCTTTCACAGTTTCAAACTTTTTTGTGTGAAGGTTTTGTTTGGCAACGCCATTCAAGAGATCCAGAAGATCGGATTGAATTCGAGGTATCACCGCTTCCGTTTCAGGATCTCCCATTCTGCAATTGTATTCGATCACATAAGGTTCTCCCCCGCAATTCATCAATCCAATAAAGATAAATCCGCGGTAATCGATCTTTTCTTTTTTCAGACCTTCAATAGTTGGGATCACAATTCTATCTTCCACCTTTTTGATGAAAAGGTCATCGGCAAATGGCACCGGACTCACTGCTCCCATTCCACCGGTATTTAAGCCGGTATCACCCTCTCCTATTCGCTTGTAATCCTTTGCGCTAGGCAGTATTTTATAAGATAATCCATCCGTTAAAACAAAGACAGATAGTTCTATTCCATGCAAAAATTCTTCGATCACAACTTTGGCACTGGCATTTCCGAATTTAGCATCCAGCAACATGCTTTTCAGTTCTGATTTTGCTTCATTCAGATCGTTCAATATCAAGACACCTTTTCCTGCTGCTAAACCATCTGCTTTTAAAACAAACGGTGGTTTTAATTTTTCCAAGAAGGCATATCCTTTTTCAAGTTCATCTTTAGAGAAAGTAGCATAAGCAGCAGTAGGGACCTTGTACTTCTGCATGAATTGTTTACTGAAATCTTTGCTTCCTTCGAGTTGAGCTCCGTCTTTCTTTGGACCAATTACAGGAATATCTTTCAATACATCATCCTGAAGAAAATAATCATGGATACCATTTACAAGTGGATCTTCCGGTCCAACCAATACCATATCAATATCCTTTTCCCATACCAGTTCTTTTATGGCAGCGAAATCATTCACGCCAATATTTACATTCGTTCCGCAATTTGCAGTACCTGCATTTCCCGGCGCTATATACAGATTTTGCAAGTCTTTACTTTGAGCTATTTTCCAAGCAAAAGCATGTTCTCTTCCACCCGATCCTAATATTAATACATTCATGATTTCTTAGTTGAAGTACAAAAATAAAAAATCCCGGCATCTTCCGGGATTAGTATTTCTTTTTGTGGAAAACTGCGCTTCCACGCACTCTTCTCCTTGCTCTATCATTGTTCTGCTTGGCAAGGATCCCTTCTCTGTAACGTTTTCCTTTTGTGCGGTAACGACCGAAAAGGAAATTATTCTCTCTTCTCTGGGATTTACTTTCACGCTTGTGATGCATTACCCAGGCAGGTGCCTGGTTATTGTAGAATACTCTTTTGAAGAATCCACTTCTTCCAGCACCTCTAGCAAAGCGATCTGCATTGCCATTGTTCTTTGAACTCTTATGAAAGATACGTATGGTCTTGCGACGCTGATTCTTATGTTCACGACGCCTGCCTCCTGATTGAGAAAAAAGATCCTCTGTACAGAATAAACCTGCTACCAGTAAAAATATGAAGACGATCTTTTTCAACTACTTAAGACTTACAATTTTAGTCAAAAAAACGCAATTTTCCCATACTTTTCGATAAAATAAATATGATTTACCTCAAAGATTTCAACACTCAATCGTGCAAAGTGATAATCGGTTAGTGAAGGTTATGAACGGCTTAGGGAATGAAATTGGATTTAGAACGAACTTTAAGTTTTTTTCATGACCTTTATACGAAGCAATCATTTCTTATCATTCTTCTTTTATTAAAATGAAAAAAATAATCACATCTATTTGCCTGATCAGCGCTCTTCCAGTTGCGCTCTTATTAAAGCAAACTCATAAAGAATCTAAAAAAGAAGTCGAAAACAAAGAGGCTCCGTACGAATATTTTGCGTTCATGAGATCTTATCCTGATAAAGAATTCGATCTGAAAGCGTACAATGCCATGCTCGATGAAACTTCCAAACAAAATTATGCTGCAAGAAGCAATATGCCTTTGAGTTGGAATAACGAAGGTCCTACAAATATTGGAGGTAGGATCACAGCACTTGCCATTCATCCAACAAATTCCAATATTTTGTTCGCAGGTTGTCCAGGTGGTGGCATGTTCAAAAGTACAGATGGTGGCAATTCCTGGAACCCCGTTTTCGATTCTCAGGCTTATATGTCAGTTTCCTGTATTGTATTCGATCCTGTTAACCCTAACATCATGTACGCTGGTACAGGCGATCCGGATACTCCTTTTACTGTTTTTGTTGGGAATGGAATCTACAAAAGTACGGATGGAGGAAATACCTGGGTGAATATTGGTCTGCCACAAAGTGGTATCATTTCTCAGATCCTTATCGATCCGAATAACACCAGTATTATTTATGCTTCTGCAATGGGTGTACCTATGACCAGAGACTTAAACCGAGGTATATACAAATCAACGAATGGAGGCACGAGCTGGACCCAAGTTCTAAGTATCAATAATGAAACAGGAGTGAGTGATATGGTCATGGACTTTACGAATTCTTCTATCATCTATGCAACCAGCTGGACAAGGATCAGAACCAATCAGGAATCAACCGGTTACAGCAATTCAACAAGAGTCTATAAAACAAGTAACGGTGGAACAAACTGGAGCATTATCAACAATGGCTTGCCGAATACCAAACTATCCCGTTACGGTATTTGCATGAGTAAACAAAATGCAAATAAACTCTATGTTTCTGTCTGTGATAGCAATTATCAGCTGTATAACGTTTATGTGACAACCAACGGGGGAAGTAATTTCACACCTGTTGGAGGTATCAATGATCTTACCGGAATGTATTCCGGATTTGGATGGTACTTTGGCAAGATCGTGGTGAAACCCAACTCCGATAGTCAGGTACTCATCTCAGGAGTGGAACATTACAGAAGCACAGACGGAGGCGCCAATTGGTTCATGAATCAGCCACAGTGGTGGATGTACAATCCTCACGGTGACATACACGATATTAAATTTAAAAGTGCAACGAATTACATCATTGCAACCGACGGAGGTCTGTATGAAACTTTTGACGATGGCGCAAACTGGAACAAGCTGGACAATATTCCAAACACTCAATTCTATAAGGTCAATTACAATCCTTTCAACAACAATGAATATACAGGAGGTGCACAAGACAATGGCACTATGTATGGTGGTTCTTTAAGCGGGGTGAATAATTGGCTAAGAGAATTTGGAGGGGATGGATTTCAACCAAGACTGGACTTCAGTAACAATCAGATCCGCTATGCAGAAACACAGAATGGTGATATTTACATGAGTCTTGATGCAGGTAATACCTATACCGATTATGTGAATGGAATCGATCCGAATGACAGAAGAAACTGGGATATGCCTTATATATTTGGAGGAGTAAGTACCACTACTATGTTCACCGGCACCTATCGTGTATACAAGAATTCAACGAATCCGGTAGATAACTGGAATGCGATAAGTCCGGATCTAACAGACGGACTGATCTACGCAGCACGTTTTCACAATATCTCTTGTTTAGATAATTCTAAACTCAACACACAATACATCTATGCAGGTACGAGTGATGGAAATGCCTGGAGAAGTTTGAACGGAGGAGCTACATGGACAAATGTGACCACCGGTTTGCCCAATCGTTATGTTACTTCAATTAAAGCATCACCCAATGCAACCAATAATGTGTATGTAACCCACAGTGGCTACAGATACAACGAATATATTCCACGCATTCATAAATCCACGAATAACGGAACCATATGGACAGACATCAGTGGAAACCTACCGCAGGCCGGCATCAATGATCTGATCGTTGCTCCGGGTTATGAGAATGTCTTATTCATTGCAGCTGATATTGGCGTGTATTATACGCAAGACAATGGTTTAACTTGGTCACGTTTAGGAAACAACATGCCTTATTATGTTGTTTGGGACCTGGAATTCAATCCGGTTACCAAAAAATTAATTGCCGGAACTTATGCAAGAGGTATGCATACACTCGATGTAAGTTCGTTATTAACTGTTCCTCCTCCTCCAAGCTCAATGAACGAATACAGTTCAACTAACAATTGTCTGCTTTACCCAAATCCATGCGTGAATAATTTCAAGGTCATGAATAATGTAAAGAGTGAATCACTTAAAGTAATTGTTTATGATGCGCAGGGGAAGGAAGTTTTAAGAACAGATGTGGACGAAGACAATGAGATCAATGTTTCCGCCTTGCCAAAAGGTATCTACAATGTATTGTTGGAAAACGGCAATGGCAGTTTGATAAAGAAGCTCATCAAACAATAACTTTAGGCCTGTAACAGACGGAATCACAAGGTAAAAAAAGACTGAAAAACCGTAATTTTTAACGGAGTTTCATTATACTTTTTACCCTGTTTATTCGTTATACTATCAGGCGTGAAAAGACTTGTTCTTATACTCTTCTTAATTAGCATTAAAATGGCGGCTCAGTTGGGCCCTCCTTCTTTACGTTGTGTAGAAGTACAAAGCAACAATAATGTAAAACTCACGTGGATCCCGGTTTCAGATCCCAATAATATCTTCAGTTCCTATGAAGTCTTTTACTCCGCATCAGCAATTCCTTATCTGAGCATTGGCACTGTAGCTGCAGTAGGATTCAATACCTTTACCCATACTTCATCCAGCGCATCCATTCAAAGCTGTTACTATTTTGTCAGGACCCGATCTGGACCAAGTGGGAACAATGTTTCACAAAGTTCTGATACTCTACGAAGTATATTCATGAGTGCCATTCAAGCGAATCCCGATGTCAAACTAAACTACAATAGAATTCATCAGCCATTATTAAACAGCAGCTCTTCAACTTTTACTTTAAGTAAGGAATACCCGGCTGGTATCTGGAATAATTTCGGTGTCACTTCCGCTGTGCAATACGCCGATACCCTGAGTATTTGTTCAGCCAGCATCAATTATCAGGCCCTGTTGCTGGATGCAAGCGGATGCGTTTCTGCTTCTAATATAAAAGGAGATATTTTTAAGGACAAAAAAGCGCCGAATGAGCCTGAAATAGATTCGATCAGTGTATTACCGAATGGAGAAACGGTTTTAGCCTGGAAAATTCCAAGAGATGGTGACATAAAGAAATACCGGATCTATTATAACACAGGCGCCTTTACTCCAATAGATAGTGTGATCGGAAGAACGAATACCATCTATACTTACACCAGCACAACAGCTACCACAAAAACGGTTGGTTTAATGGTAGCCGCTATCGACAGTTGTGGCAACATTGGGAGTTTTGATATAAAACCACGAACCATGTATCTCACTACCTTTTACAATACATGTGCCTACTCTACTGTTCTGAACTGGAATGCCTATGTGGGAATGAAAAAAGGGATATCAGAATACCGCATTTATTATTCTGTGAATGGCGCTGCTTTCATTCCTGTAGGAACAACCAATCAAACCTCCTTTATTCATGAAGGTGTTTCTCCGGGACAAAACATCTGTTATTTTGTTCGTGTATTCAATTCAGATAAGAGCATCAGCTCTTCCTCTAACAGATCCTGCTTTTTTTCCACCCAGGCCGCTACCCCCTTATTCATTTACATCAGCAATGCCTCTGTGTTAAGCAAAGAATCCATTAAAGTAGATCTACTGCTTGATCTTTCAAAACAATCTCGGGGAATCGACCTGCAGAGGTCAGAAGATGGAGTAAATTTCAGCAGCATTGCATTCTTGCCTTCAAGTGGGGCAGGTAATTATAGTTATACTGACGAAAAAGTGACACCCAATACAACTTCCTATTATTACAGAGCGACCGTTTTGGACAGTTGTGGAAATCCACGGATAAACAGCAACACGGCAAAAACTATACTATTAAAAGTGACCAACGATAAAGAAAATCTTTTTTTAAAGAATCTGATCTGGACAGATTACAAAGGTTATGCAGGAGGCGTGAGTGGATACAATATTTATCGGATCATCAACGAGGTTCCTCCTATTTCACCGGTGGCACAAACAGGATCATCAGACACGAGTTATGTGGACAATATTGAAGATGAAGCGCCCAATGGTTCGAAAATAGAATACTTTGTTGAAGCTGTTGAAGGTATTGGCAATCCCTATGGCTTTCTTGAAAAAAGTAATTCCAACAAACAGGATATTTACATGGAAGCGAAGATCTTTGTTCCCACTGCATTTGCTCCGGATGGTGTGAATAAGATCTGGTTACCTGTCACCCATTTTGTAGATAAGACTGAATACAAAGTATACGTGTTTGACAAATGGGGAGGGAAAAGATTTGAAACCAGTAGCGATCTGGAAGGTTGGGACGGAAAAAATGCCAAACAGGATGTTTACGTTTATTTGATCACATATAAAAATTCAAGAGGAGAATACATTGAAATAAAAGGGACTTTTACCTTGTTGTAATTATCAACGCTTTGATTCCAGCCATTTAATGGCTTCCTTTTCCGAATTAAAAACCTTACTAGGTATTGGTGGCTTATTCACCTTCACATAGAAATTAGCGATCAATCTTTGGCTTAAACTTTTAACAACAAAGGCTTCAGCTACGGAATATTTAGATCCTTCTTCACTGGCCGAAAAAACCCTTGCACTATCATCGAACTGAGTTACTTCCTCAGCCGTGATCAATATCAACATTGCATTGCCTTCATTTAATTCCCCAAGATGGGTATTGATCACTCTCACTTCCTTTTCCGTTATAAGATAATCGCCGATTATATCTATATGAGCCAAACCCGACTCATAGAAACGAATTCTGGCAAAATCCAGCGATAATTCTTTCAACAGTTTCACATATTAAAATTAGGTTTATTTTTCAGATAATACTCAAAAATGCAGAAATATTCTTTTTTATACTGTAATTAGGAGTGTTATTTTTGTTTAACAAGTTTGAAAAAAACGACCATGAATAAAGAGAGTGCTGCGCGTAGGATCGCTGAGTTGAGTAAAGAAATAGAAGAGCACAACCATCATTATTATTTTGAGGATGCTCCAATAATAAGCGATCTTGTTTTTGATAAACTTTTAGAAGAATTGATCACTCTGGAAAAAGAATTTCCTGAATTATTGAGTCCTCATTCTCCTTCTCAGCGAGTCGGAGGAGCCCTGACGAAAGAATTCGCCAGTGTGAAGCACAAGTATTCCATGCTGTCGCTCGCTAACAGCTATAGCAAAGAAGATCTGATTGAATTCAACCGCAGAGTACAGGAAGGATTGAACGAAAATGCAGGATTGTTTCAGGAAAATAATATTGAATACATCTGCGAGTTGAAGTTCGACGGTCTTTCTATCAGTCTGTGTTATGAAAACGGACTTTTGAAACAGGCCATCACCAGAGGAGACGGTATTCAGGGAGATGATGTTACTACAAATGCAAAGACGATTCGTTCCATTCCTTTAAAGTTAAAAGGTAATTATCCGGAATCTTTTGAGATCAGAGGAGAGATCTTCATGCCAAAAAAGGTTTTTGAAAAATTGAATAAGGAAAGAGAAGAGGCCGGAGAAACACTTTTGGCTAATCCACGGAATACGGCAAGTGGTACTATGAAAATGCAAGACAGCAAAGTTGTTGCATCACGAAAACTGGATTGTGTTCTCTATAATTTACTGGGTGAAAATATAAAAGGTAGAACACATTCAGAGAACATTGCATTGGCAAAAAGCTGGGGATTCAAGACAAGTGAACACAGCAAAGTATGCAATGGAATTGAAGAAGTGATCCGCTTTATTGATCATTGGGATAAAAAAAGAAACGATCTTCCTTTTGAGATCGATGGTATAGTGATCAAAGTAAACAGTCTCTTAAAGCAACAGCAACTTGGATTCACTGCTAAGTCCCCTCGATGGGCTATCGCCTATAAATACCAGGCTGAACAAGCATGTACACGATTGAATGAGATCACTTATCAGGTTGGAAGAACGGGTGCTATCACGCCTGTTGCCAATCTGGAACCGGTACAGCTTGCAGGAACCATTGTGAAACGCGCAAGTTTACATAACGCTGACATCATCGAAAAATTAGATATACGTGTTGGAGATCTCGTATATGTTGAAAAGGGAGGTGAGATCATTCCTAAGATCACTGGAGTGGATCTGAATAGACGGAATCCAAATAACAAAAAAACAATTTATATCAAACATTGCCCTGAATGTGGAACAGAATTGGTGAGAAAAGAAGATGAGGCTCAGCATTTTTGTCCAAATGAAGATCTTTGTCCCCCACAGGTAAAAGGTAAAATGGAACATTTTGTTGCCAGAAAAGCAATGAACATTGATAGTTTGGGTGCTGAAACGATCGCTCAATTATACGAAGCCGGATTATTAAAAAACATTGCTGACATCTATGATCTGAAGAAAAGTGATCTGCTACCATTGGATCGCATGGCGGAGAAGAGCGCACAGAATTTGATAGATGGAATTGAACAAAGTAAACAAGTGCCTTTTGAAAGAGTTTTGTTTGCTATTGGAATTAGGCATGTTGGTGAAACATCCGCCAAAAAAATTGCAAGAAAAGTTCATAGTCTAAGTAAACTGAAGGAACTGAGTAAGGAAGAGTTACTTCAGATCGATGAGGTCGGAGAGATCATAGCTGAAAGTCTACTGAAGTATTTTGCTAATAAGAAGAATCTATCCATTCTGGACAGATTGGAGAAGGCCGGACTGCAATTCAAAGTTAACGAAGAGATCATGGCAAAGGCAGGTGATAAATTAAAAGGCCTCACCTTTGTGATCAGTGGCGTTTTTGCGAAACACAGTCGAGATGAATTAAAAGAAATGATAGAAATGAACGGGGGAAAGAATTCCGGATCCATCAGTGGTAAAACTTCTTTCCTCTTAGCCGGAGATAACATGGGACCGGAAAAATTAAAGAAAGCACAGAATCTGGGAGTTAAGATCATCAATGAAGATGATTTTATCGGGATGTTATCTGAAAATTAAATTGTATACCTTAACTTTGAAAGAATGACTAAATATTTCCTTATAATTTTTCTCAATCTATTAAATTACACTTTATTAGCAGATAAGCTTGATTCTTTAAATCTAGTTTACAATAGTCAAGATCAACCAGACACAAACCGACTAAAAGCGCTCGTTTCAATTGCCTCGTTCTATTGCAACAACGATCCTGACACGGCGATTATATTAGCCCAAAAATTAGTAAAATTTGCCGAAAAAAATAATTATCTAAAATATAAAGGTATAGGAAAAAGCACATTAGGTATAGCGTTGCGCAATAAAGGCGATTATACAGGCTCTTTGGAGATTCTATTAAGTGCTTTAAAAGATTTTGAGAAATTGGCTAATAAAGTGGAAATTTCAAATTGCAACAACAATCTTGGCACAACATACTTAAGCAAGGGAGATTTACAATTGGCCTTGGAAAAATATCATATTTCATTAAATATGCGTAAGGAAATTGATGACAAAAAAGGCGTTGCTGCTTGTCACAACAACATTGGATTAGTGTACATGAATTTTGGCAATTATCCACAGGCATTGAGCAACTTTTTATCTGCATTAAAAATCAATGATGAGATTGGAAATACACAATGGAAGGCAATTAATTTAACCAATATTGGAAATATTTATGCTCGTCAATTAAAATATGATTTAGCTTTGAAAAACTATTTTTCAGCTTTAAAAATACACACAGAATTAAATAATAAAGTTGGTTTATTTGATTGCTATAACAACATCGGAAATATTTATGACAATCAAAACAAAGAGAACGAAGCACTGGCAAGCTATTTAAAAGCAATTAGTATTGCTGAGAAATTAGGGCATCGGCGAGGAATTGCTCACTGTTACACCGGCATTGGAAATCTTTATCAAGATAAGTTAGAATATGATTCCTCATTAAAAAATTACATGATAACTAAGAAGATCATGGAAGAAATTGGCGATAAAGCAAGTGAAGCAGGAGCATTACTTAATATTGGGTTTGTTTTGACAAGGCTCCATAGATACTCCGAAGCAAGAGATAATTTGAACAATGGACTTAATCTTAGTAAAATCATGGGGCTAAAAGAATGGATTAAGGAAAGTTATAAAGCATTGGCAACATTAGATAGTTTAGGTAATAACTGTGAATCTGAAATTAAAAACTATAAATTATATATGTTGTATCGTGATAGTTTATACAGTGAGGAAAGTAAGAAGAAAATGACTGAACAAAATTTAACTTATGAATTTGAGAAAAAAGAGCTTGAAACAAAAGCAATCCAGGATAAAAAAGACATTGAGATCAGGAAAGAGAAGGAACAACAAAGAATAATCACTTATTCAATTGCGACGGGCTTTATTCTAGTTCTCATTTTGGCGCTTTTTATTTTTAGAGTATTACGACAAAAACAAAAAGCAAATTTAATTATCACTAGACAGAAATTTGAAGTTGAGCACCAAAAAAATCTTGTCGAGGAAAAGCATAAAGAGATAACAGATTCTATAAATTACGCTGAACGAATACAAAGGAGTTTTTTGGCCACCAATGAACACTTAGATGGAAATCTTAACGAATACTTCGTCCTCTTCAAACCCAAAGATGTAGTAAGTGGAGATTTTTACTGGTCCTCTACTCTTAACAATGGGAATTTCGCCTTGGTTACTGCAGATTCAACCGGACATGGTGTTCCGGGTGCTATTATGAGTTTGCTCAATATCACTAGTCTAGAAAAAGCGATCGAGACTCTTACAGAACCTTCTGACATTTTGAACTCCACTCGTAAAACTATCATCAACCGATTAAAACGAGACGGAAGTGCTGGAGGTGGTAAAGATGGAATGGATGCCAGTTTAACGGCGTATGATTTTAAGAACAAAAAGTTGATTATTGCAGCCGCAAATAATCCGGTGTGGATTGTTCGATCAGAAAATGGAACAAATAACATAATCGAGTTAAAACCTGATAAAATGCCAATTGGCAAACACGATAAGGAAGATATTCCGTTTGCACAGCAAGAGTTCGATCTTCAAAAAGGCGATATCGTTTACACGCTCACCGACGGATTCCCCGACCAGTTCGGAGGAGAGAAAGGAAAAAAGTTCATGAGTAAGAATTTACGCGAGCTTCTCGCAAAGAATTCTCATTTGCCAATGGATGAACAAAAATCATTACTTGAAAAGGCATTTAAGAATTGGGTTGGAGATATGGAGCAGGTAGATGATGTTACTGTAATTGGAATAAGAATATGAGAAAAGTAATTAAATGTTTCTTTCTTTTGGTAATTATATTGATAAACGGAATGGATATAACTGCTCAAAATAAAACATTAGATTCCTTGAAACTGGTTCTAAGAACCACAAGGGCTGACACCACATTAATAAGTACATATATTTCCTTGGGCGAGGCGCTTTACCAATCAGATCCCGAAAATGCCTTAGTGGAAACAAAAAAAGCACAGGAACTTTGCGAACGTAATCTAGCTTCGTCAAAAAACAATCATATTGAGAAAATAGTAGTAAAAAAATTATACTCGTTAGTATTGGAAAACATCGGCGCACTTTATGCGCATTTGGGAAACTCAGAGGGCTCCATTGAATACACCAAAAAGAGTATTCGTCTACAGGAGGAATTAAAGGATATGGAAGGACTTGCTTTTTCTCTTACAAATCTTGGTGATGTTTACAACCGAACCGGTAAAATAGACGCGGCGCTTGAGTGCTATGTCCGTAGTCTAAAAATAAATAAAGAAACTCTCGACACGTCTGGAATAGCCTTGGCATATAATAATATAGCAGGCGTTTATCTAACAAAGGGCGATGCATCAAATGCGCTGAATTACTTATTTAAAAGTCTTGAAATGAATACGCTCGTCAGGGAAAAACCAGGTATCGCCAGGGCATTTGCTAACATTGCAAGTTTATATGACTTTCAAGGGGATATACCTAAAGCGCTTGAGTATTATAGTAAAGGTTTAAGAATTTATGAAGAAATTGGGCATCTTCATGGAGTAGCAGGCTCCTTAAACAACATGGGAACCACCTATGAAAAAACTGGTGATTTAAAGCGAGCAATGGAGCAGTATTTTAAAGCTTTGGAGATCCGTCAGAAACTTGGCGATAAACTTGGCTATGCTACCACACTTCACAATATAGCAGGAATTTATGAAGATATGCATAACTATCCAAAGGCGTTGGAATATAGCGAAATGAGCTTAAAGATCCGGGAGGAAATGGGCGACAAAATAGACATATCAAATTCTTATAACAGCATTGCAGTAATCTATCAAAATCAAAATAAATTCGAGTTAGCACTCGAGTGGTATCTTAAATGTCTAAAAATTAGAGAGGAGGCGGGTTATAAACAAGGCGTTGCAGCTGCTTTAAATAATTTAGCCTTTCTTTACTTAGATTTAAAAAATTATTCGCAATCAATAACCTACGCTGAGAAGGCAATGGTGCTTTCGAAAGAGTTAGGGTATCCAAGTGAGATAAAGAACGCAGCAGAATTATTGAGCAAGAATTATCGCCTCACAAATAATTTTTCAATGGCATTGAAAAACTACGAGTTATATATTATTATGCGAGACTCGCTTATCAATATTGCTGCGCAAAAAGCCTCGATAAAAACACAAGCTAGATATGATTACGATAAACAAAAAGCTGTAGAAGATGAAAAACACTTAGCTGAAATAAAACAACAGGAAGAAAAAGCGGCAGCAGAGAAAAAAAGGCAGAATATTATCATTGCTTCTGTTAGTGTGGTCTTGTTATTAGTAGCAGTATTCTCCGTAATTCTATTCAATCGCTTCCGCGTCACTCAAAAACAAAAAGCCATCATTGAGATAAAGGAAAAAGAAACCCAATTACAGAAACACCTCATCGAAGAAAAACACAAAGAGATCACCGACTCGATCAATTATGCGGAGAGGATACAAAGGAGTTTTCTTGCAACTCAGGAACATCTTAATTCTAATCTCACTGATTACTTCGTGCTCTTCAAACCCAAAGATGTGGTGAGCGGAGATTTTTACTGGTCCTCTACTCTTAACAATGGGAATTTCGCATTGGTAACTGCAGATTCAACCGGACACGGGGTTCCCGGTGCTATTATGAGTTTATTGAATATTACCTCCCTTGAAAAAGCAATTGAGACCTACACAGATCCTTCAGAGATATTGAATGCCACCCGAAAGATCATCATCGATCGATTGAAAAAGGACGGAAGCGCTGAAGGAGGAAAGGATGGAATGGATTGTTCTTTATGTGTTTTTGATTTTAAAAACAATACGCTGTTAGTTGCCAATGCGAATAATCCGGTTTGGATTGTGCGTGGGGCTACGATGGACTCAACCGTCATTGAAATCAAAGGCGACAAAATGCCGGTTGGCAAACATGATAAGCAAGATGTTCCTTTCACTATTAAAGAACACGAACTGCAAAAGGGTGATATCGTTTACACGCTCACCGACGGATTTCCTGACCAATTCGGGGGCGAAAAAGGAAAGAAGTATATGAGCAAGAACCTGCGTGAACTTCTTGCAAAAAACGCTCATTTACCAATGAGTGAACAAAACCTGCTTCTCGAAAAAGAATTTAAGAACTGGGTGGGTGATCTGGAACAGGTCGACGACGTGACGGTGATCGGAATAAAAGTATAGATAGGCCATGTCGAAAATCCCGAGTGAGGTCACGAACCTCGGGATGGATGATGTGACGGTAATTGGTATAAAAAATTAAACAAGCTCGCTTTTCAATCTTGGATAAATTGAAAAAGTAATATCCGATTTATCTAATGTAAAAAGATGAGCCTATAAACTTATAGAATGAAAAGCCTATTGGTAAGTAATAAATTCAATGTGAATTCATAAGAATTCATTAAGAAAAAGCCTTCGAGAGTATCGAAGGCTTTTTCTTTGCGATACAAAATTATTCTTTTACAACCTTGTAATTCCCCTTCAGCGTTTGCCCATCATAGACACTTAACATGTAAACTCCATTTTTAAGATCACCCAAAGACAAAACAGTTTTCACATTTTCAAGATCGATTTCCATTACTACTTTGCCTAACACATCAGTTACAACTACTTTTGTTGCTGACTCTGCTTCAATACTGAATTGATCTGTTGTCGGATTTGGATAGATGATCAATCCGGCATTTCCCTTGTTGATCTCATTCATACCTGCACAGGTACTAACACTTTGCGAGAACACGGTTGCGTTCTTGCAACCAGAGGATGCAGTACCATAGACGGTATAATTAGAGGTAATAGTAGGACTGATTGAAATGGATGAGGTGAGTGCTCCCGAATTCCAAACATAAGTACTTGCTCCGCTTACACTCAAAGTAGCTGTTTGTCCAACACACAAAACCGGTGTTGCCGTTGATGTGACAGATAAAGATGGTGCCGATCCTGCAATCACTTTTCTGATCCTTTGATTTCCTACGTCATTGATGAATATAGAACATCCGTATGATGCCAATCCCCCATTTGGTGATTTGATCTGTGCGGTAGAGGCTAGTCCTCCGTCGCCACTGAATCCCATTACACCTGTACCAACGTACGTTGTAATTGTTCCTGTCGTCGCAACTTTTCTTATTCTATGATTGGCAGAGTCGGCGATGAATACATCTCCCAGATCACTCACTATTAATCCCGCAACTCCATTCAATTGAGCCGCTGTAGCAGCACCATTATCACCTGAAAAACCGGGCGATGCATTGATCCCTGCAAATGCTGTTATGGTTCCGTTGGTTGCGATCTTTCTTACATAGGCTCCTAAATACTCAGCTGTATAAATATTTCCGGCTGCATCGCTGGCTATTGCCCATGGACCACCGATAGTAGCTGCAGTAGCGAGACCACCATCACCCGTATTTGAATAAACACCGGTTCCACAAAAAGTTGTAATGGTTCCTGTTGTCGCAATCTTTCTGATGCGGTTCGAATTGTATTCTGTTATGTATAAATTTCCACTTGGGTCTAAACACAAGTGTCCGGGGCCATTGATGGTTGCCGCCGTGGCAAGGCCACCATCACCAGTACTTGATTGCGTTCCGTTGCCACAGATCGTAGTGATGGTACCTGTAGGGTCTATTTTTCGGATACGGTGGTTATTGTAATCTGCAATGTAAATATTGCCGGTATTGTCAATTGCAATTCCATCCGGATTTGTCAATTGGGCCGCAGTTGCTAAACCTCCATCACCACTGAATCCTGCAGTTCCAGTACCGGCAACTGTAGTGATAGACCCTGTGATGGCATCAACTCTTCTTATCCTGTGATTATTATCGTCTGCGATGTATAAATTACCATATTTATCACAAGCAATTTGAGAATAGATCGCATCGATCTTTGCATTGATCGCAGGGCCGTTGTCTCCGCTGAATCCTGCTGTTCCTGTTCCACAAACAGTCGTGATCGTCTGAGATCTTACTGTTAATACAAAAGCCACCAGAAAAAGGCTGGCTAGTTGTTTGAATAGAATTTTACTCATGATGTAATGTCTTTATTTATCAAATATAGCAAAAAAAAGGGAAGTTTTTTGACTTCCCTTTAACGTACTTATGTTTGTTTTAATGTTGCACCACTATCTTTTTATTCTTTACTGCCCCATCTGTGGCCGTGATTTTAACAAAGTAAACACCTTCAGCAAAATTAGCTAAAGAAATTGCCATTGAATTCTTATTAACTGAAGACTGAGTGAAATTCACTTTACCACTGATATCACTTACAGAAACAGATGAAATATTTCCTTTTTCAACTGAAATACTCAACTGTTCATTAGCCGGAACAGGGAACAAATTCAGATCAGAAGAATTCATTTCTTGTTCTGCTACTGCAGAAATAGTTCCTGTTTGATGTACGTATAAACTGTAATTAGGAGCTCCTATTGTTGAAAAATACAACTTTCCATCATTCGTCGCGATTTTTCTCTGAGCACTAATGGTTGGTGACCAGTTCAATCCATTTACAACATTGGTATACGTTGCACCTGCGTCACTTGACTTGAATAAATTATTCGGTTCATCTTTTACATAAATGTTATTTTGTGTATCGACCATATAAACACCAGAACCACTCGGAGGAGCCGTCATTTGTACCCATGTTGTACCTCCATCAGTTGATTTATAATCGCTGAAATAAACATTTCCATTTGGTGTAGCGTAAATATTATTTTGATTTCCTTGCGTAGCATTATTTGGCATTAAAGACCACGTGGCTGCTCCATCCGTACTTTTCCAAATGTTCCATCCGCCATTCGTTCCACAGGCGAACAAAGTATTTCCTGTTACAGCTAATGACTTTACTTGAAATGTTCCACTAACATTGGCAAATGTTGCTCCATTGTCAGTACTTTTTAAGATAACACTTCCAAGCGCATAATTGTACACATAAACATTTGCAGATGCATCTTGAATGATGTTTTGATTGTATCCTGTTAAAGTGGCAGTTGATTGCGTCCAGGTAGAACCATTGTCACTGCTTCTGTAAACAACTGGAACTGTAAAGGATTGCTGACCCGTAACAACTAAATTACCATTAGCAAGACAGAGGATATTATTCACTGAAGTAAGTGAATTAATAGTTACAGCAACTGTATTGAAAGGTGCCGCACCTTGTTTGTAATGAAGTTGACCACCGCCGGGACCTAACAGACTGTTTGAAGCCCAGATCTTGCTTCCATCATGCGAAACCGCGTAATAGCTGCAATTGTTCGGTGAATTTAAATTGGTCCAGAACGATTGAGCGTTCATTGCGCCAACAGAAAAAAGCAAAGCAAGTTGAGTAAAGATTTTCTTCATAGTTTTTAGAATTAATTGGTTGATTAAAGTTATAACTAAAAACTAGAATAAAAAAAATATACACCGGCCTGTTAATAATCGACCAGTTTCCTTAATTTCAATTTTAATCGTTCTTTCGGAAGAAAGTTTTGCTCTAGGTCTGCATTCATAGGTACCGGAGTATCCAGACTTCCTTCGCGCATCACAGGCGCATCTAAATATTCGAAACAATTTTCGGTGATCAAGGCTGCTATCTCCCCTCCTATTCCTCCGGTTAAAGTATCTTCATGCAAAACAAAGGCTCTTCCCGTTTTCTTTACCGATCCATAGATCATTTCTGTATCGAGTGGCGCCAATGTTCTCAGATCGATCAAGTCGGCACTTATTTCAGGATGTTCTTTCAAAAAATCCATGGCCCAATGAACGCCTAGTCCATAACTCACAATCGTAACCTGATCACCTTCCTTCACTTTTCTTGCTTTACCAAATGGTAGGGTGTAATATTCATCCGGCACATCTTCTGTGATACTTCTGTACAGTGCTTTGTGTTCAAAGAACATGACCGGATTCGGGTCTTCGAAGGCCGTTAGTAACAATCCTTTTGCATCGGAAGGGAATGCAGGATAGGCGATTTTCAAACCCGGTGTTTTAAAGAACCAGGCTTCATTACTTTGACTATGAAAAGGGCCTGCTGCTACACCGGCTCCTGTTGGCATTCTCACTACTACATCTGCATTTTGTTCCCATCTGTAATACGACTTCGCCAGATTATTTACGATCTGTGTCATTCCTTCACTTACAAAGTCTGCGAATTGCATCTCAACCATGGCCTTGTGTTCGTTAATGGACAAACCAAAAGCGGCTCCTAGAATTGCACTTTCACACAAAGGAGTGTTTCTTACTCTCTTTTTTCCGAATAACTCCACAAATCCTTCTGTGATCTTAAAGACCCCACCATAATCGGCTATATCTTGCCCCATCAGAACAAGATTCGGGTGTTTCTCCATTGCCATTCTCATCGCATTGCTGATCGCATCGATCAAACGCATATTGGTAGTAGAACCAAAGGAGTTTTTTTCTGTTACCTGAAATGGCTTGAACAATTCACTTAATTCTTTTTCTGTATCCGGGGCCGGCAAAGACTCAGCAAAAGCAATCTCCAGTCCTTCTTCTATTTCTCTCTTGATCGCCGTTCTTGCCTTCTCTATCATATCTTCCGTCAACACTCCCTCTCCTATCAAAAACTTCTCGAAAGTATTTACAGGATCTTTTCTTCCCCACAGCTCGAACAATTCCTTTGGAACATACTTTGTTCCACTTGCTTCTTCATGTCCACGCATTCGAAAAGTAACACACTCCACAATTACCGGTCGTGGATTTACACGTATCTCTTCTGCCAATTTCTTTATTGTTTCGTAGACCTTCAACACATTGTTTCCATCGATAGAAATTCCTTCTATTCCATAGCCAATGGCCTTATCGGCAAATGATTTGCACTTGAATTGTTCATTGGAAGGTGTACTCAATCCGTAACCATTGTTCTCAATGATGAAAATAACCGGAAGATCCCACACAGCCGCGGTGTTGATGCTCTCATGAAAATCGCCTTCACTGGCACCACCATCGCCACTAAAGACAACGGTTACTTTTTTCTCTGATTTTAATTTATTTGCAAGTGCAATACCATCAGCTACTCCCATTTGAGGTCCCAAATGTGAGATCATTCCTACTATTTTGTACTCCTGTGATCCAAAATGAAAAGATCGGTCTCTGCCTTTTGTAAATCCACCCGGCTTACCTTGGAACTGTGAGAACAATCGATTCAAAGGGATCTCGCGTGAAGTGAACACCCCAAGATTACGGTGCATTGGCAAAATGAATTCATCTTTATTAAGGGCAGAAGCAACTCCAACTGAAATGGCTTCCTGGCCTATTCCACTGAACCATTTCGCAATTTTACCCTGTCGCAATAAGAGAAGCATCTTCTCCTCTATCATTCTTGGTTTTAAAATGCTGTAATAAAGATTCAGCAAAACATCGTCTTTTTGTTTTCTCCTGTCAAATTTAACAGGCATATCCGCAGTGATCATAAATTAAAATTGAAATTAAGAACCGGAGGATCCACCCTTCTTTTTGGTCCTGATCAGAATATTGAATCCTAATCCAATATTGATCCAGTTCATGAAATAATTGTTTCTTTTCGAATGAATATTGGGACTGTCAAGATGGTTGAATCTTGGCGCTTTCGGATCGAATTTATAAAAATACGTCGTGTAGGAAAGTGACAGTGAAAAGCTTAATTTTTGTTCCTCCCCACCCATAAAATTCACCGACAATTCGGGTTGTACAAAAGGAGCCGAAAATTTCGTTGCGCCATAAGGTCGGTTGGCAAGATTCGTGTCTAATTCTATATTCTTGTATTCACAAGCGAGAATTCCTGAATTAATTGAATAGTTCATGTAAACATTTTCAGTTACGAACTGATCGTACCCCATTTTAATAAAAGCACCGTTTTCAAAGATCTGTGTGTTGTAAGAAAGAGACCCAACATTGGTGCGTACCAATAAAAATGTCTTTTGATTCTTAAACAAGGCGTTTGAATAGCCTACTCCAAGAATAAAATGTTCAAAGGGACGAATCACCAAAGCCAGATTGGCTTCATAGATCCCAGTAAAACTTTGACGGAACATTTGCGAACCTGTTGTCCTCGGAATTCCAATATTACCCCGAATGGTAAAGAAAGGATTGTCCTTATCGATCTTTTGTGCAAAGAGAAAGGATTGGATGAAAATGAATAAGAGTAAATAGGTTTTTTTCACAGAAGATAAAGATACATTTTATAAAATGCAGACCTAATCTCTGTTGTCAAAATAATAGATTCATAGTCAACAATATATGTAAGGGTAACAGAACAAATTCCGATCCCGGCTTAAGATTCACAGTTCTATACTTAGCTTTATGAAAGATTGTAAAGCACTGTATGAAGGTAATTTCAAATAGCATCCTGAATAGATATGGCAAAAAATGGCCCTTCTTCTTTCTGTTTTTTTCCTTACTTAAAGTGCATTCCCAGGAAATAGCGAAAGTAAGTGAACTGGTGGACAGCATTAAGATCTATTACAATTCACAGGATCATTCGGCTCTTTATCGTTTATTAAGCGAAGACTTCAAAAGCAAAATAAAGGAATCAGATCTGACTGAATTCTATAAGAATAATCTGTACCAAAATTATGGGAAGATCATCAGCTATCGCTATCACAAGAATGAACAGGGAGCAGAAACCTACCAAATGAGAATGAACAAAGGCCAACTTAAATTGGTGCTTTATATTGAGTCGCATTTAAGAATTGCAGGAATGCAGTGGTTGCCAATGAATGATCAGGGTGAAGCTCAACAAAAAAGAAGATCCGATTATTTAAGTGATAATGCCAAGGCAAGTCCTTTGGATCTAAAAGTTGATTCTGCTGTGAAAGATCACATGAGCAGTGTTGTGAGTTGTGGCTTGAGTCTAGGGATCTATAAGAATGGGAAGGAATACTATTATAATTACGGTGAGACCAAACGAGAGACTAAGAAAGCTACAACAAAGAATTCCATTTACGAAATAGGCAGTATCACAAAAACATTTACAGGGATATTATTGGCTAAGGCCGTCTCAGAGAATAAGATCGGTCTGAACGATGATATACGTTTATGGCTTCCCGGTAATTATCCTGATCTCGAATACAAAGGGAAAGCGATCCTAGTGAAACATCTTGCTGATCACACATCCAGGATCCCTTCTGTGCCTTTGGATATTGAAAAGCAAAAGAACTACGATCCTTTGAATCCTTACAAAAATTACAACAGGCAGATGATGTTCGAAGCATTAAAGAATTTTAAACCGGATACAGTGCCGGGAAGCAAATACGACTACAGTAATATGGGCATGAGCTTACTCGGGATCATTCTTGAAAAAGTATATGGTAAGAAATATGAAGAGTTGATCCACGAATTCGCCGCGAACTTTCAGCTCAGCCACACGCGAGTGAAGCTAGCTGCAGATGATTCGAACTTGTTATGTGCAGGCTATAATGACTCGGGAAAAGAAACGCCCTATTGGGACTTAAATGAATTCATGGCTGCTGGTGGCATCCATTCATGCACGGAGGATATAATTCGCTATTTAAAGCTTAATCTGGAAGAAAAAGAAATTGGGATGAAGGAAAGTCATCAAATTCATTGGGGAGACGAGAAGTTCGGTACTGGACTTGGGTGGCATATCATTCAGACAAAAAAAGGAAATAAGATGATCTGGCACAATGGCGGCACTTATGGTTTTTCTTCGTTCTGTGGATTCATCAGGGAAAAAGACTGCGCCTTGATCATTTTAAGCAATTCAGGAAGCAATGTAGATGCGATAGGGATTTCGTTGTTTAAATTCCTTCAGGAATGATGAAAATAAAGTGCTCTCCATCTTAAATTAGCGAGCGCATTGTACTTTTCAAGAACGGGTCTATCATCCGTATTTACATCATTCACATTTTCATTCCCCATCAAATCTACACTCTCGACTATATCGTTCAACTCTTCCTTATTTGTACTGGCAACAAAAATAATGTTACGTTCATCCTCTTTATTCGAAGTTGAAATGAGCTTCACAAAATAGCCGCTTTTCTCAAGTGTATTCTTCATGATCTTTGTTCCGGCGCCAAGGTTTCCACTACTATAACCATGCCAGTTCATCAATAAGATACCTTTCCCCGTTAAATTGGCTTTTAATTGTGAAAGACTTTCCAACGTGATCACATGAGATGGAGGCTCTTCTGCCTTATAAAGATCAATTAGAACCAGATCGTATTTTTCAAAAGAATGATTCAAGAACCAACGCGCATCCTGATTCAACATCGGTCCATTCTTCTTCATTAAAAAATATTTCTCTGCAGCATATAGAATCCTTGGGTCAAATTCAACTCCTGTCACTTCATACTTCTTTTCTATCAATAAATTTGTCGTAAGGCCTCCTCCTACTCCCAATATCAATGCTTTTGAGCCTGTGATAGACGGGTGAATCATACTGTCAAGTAATTGTATATAAGCGGAAGCAGATCTTCCTGTTGCCAAATCCATCTCAGACTGCACAATTCCGTTCACTTTAAGATAAAGTAATTCTTTTCCAACCCTATCGCTTTTTTCGACAGTGACCAAACCCATCATACCATCGGAAGAATAAAGAACATTGCTTTTGTTCTCAAAGCTTACAAAGGAAGTCAAAAGAGCAAAGGTTGCCAGCAGCATTGCTGTGAATTTCATTTTCTTAAGACAAAGGAAGACAGCCGTAAAAAGCAATAGACCAAAACCGATCAAAGTTACTTTCAATCCTAATTCCGGTATAAAAAAGAATCCGCAGCTCAAGGTTGACAGAATTCCACCTAAAGTAGAAACGGCATAAACAGTTCCGCTTACCTTACCTGCAGTGTCCAACTCATTACTTTGGATGGCAATAAATAAAGGAGAAGAAGTCCCAAGTAAGAAAACAGGAAGGAAAAGAAGTAAGATCGTACTTAACAAGACAACCGAAGTAAAAGAGAATAAGCGAAAATAAGGAAGCACGAAAGAAGAGATGAATGGCATAAGCAGTATAAGGACTGAAGCGACTATTAAAACACGAAATAATTCATTCTTATGGTCAGTGGTTCTGGAAGAAACTCGTGCACCGTAAAAATATCCGGATGAAAGGGCGAGCAAAGTCACAGCCATGACACTTGCCCAAACGTAAAGACTGCTTCCGAATACCGGAGCAAGCAATTTAGCACCGCATACTTCTGCCGCCATCACAGCAGCACCTTCTATAAAACTTAATATAAGTAAACGTTTTTGCAGATAACGAAGATAAGAAAAAAGGGATAGAAAGATAAAGTCAACAATGCAATAAAGTTTATTCTATCACGCATGAAACCAAAAAACCATTCGTGAAACCTATGCAACGATCCCCGTGGCGATCAGTAATCCCATTATAAGCATGAAGACCCCGACGAACCATTTAAAGAACTGAATGCTGGTCTTTTTAAATATTTTATTTCCAATAAAAGCACCTGTCCAGGCTGAAAGCACTGCTGTGATCAATAAATAAAAATTCACGTCCTTACTTTTAAGAATATCGAAATTGGAATACAGACTAAGCCTTGCCACATCAACTAGGCAAGCGATCATGACACCTGATGCGATGTACACTTTTTTATCAAGTTGCAGTTTAAGGAGAAATGCACTTCTTAAGGCGCCCTGGTGGCCACTTAATCCCCCAAAAAATCCACTGATCAATCCACCACTGATCAAATGTTCTTTTTTAAATGAATAAGCAGAAAGTTTCGGGGAAAGTTCAATAACTGCAAATAACACGATCAGAATCCCCAAAACAAAACCCGTCAATGAAACATGAAATTCTTTTTCTCCGAGATGATACTGCGTCAACGAAATAGGTTCGATACTCAATTCCTTTAGAAGATAGGCCCCTGCAAAGGCAGCGATCATAGAGGGAATTCCGAATTTGAATACCAGGGACCAATTGATGTACTTAGAAACGAGTCCCATCTTGAATAAATTGTTCAGCAAATGAACGACGGCCGTTAAAGCAACAGCAATTTCAATTGGATAATAGATCGCAAATACTGGAAGTAGAATTGTACCCAGGCCAAAACCGGAAAAGAAAGTCAGTAAGGAAGCAGCTAAAGCTGTTATACCTATCAGTAAAAATTCCATTAGGAATTAGAATGGAAATCAATAAGTCCTTCCATTGGTGATTTGATCACATTGCCCATTTTGTAACCGTGTTTTGCAGCTACCTGAGCAAAAAGATCTCGGTAAATAAAACCAATGGAACCTACGGTATTGACATTGTGCTTACGGCTTTCTGTGTATTTATTTATCTGATGTTCGAAGAAACTGTTGAAGCAACGGAAAAGTAAATTACGCATATAAGGATGCTCCACATGTTTATTCACAAAAGGGCTGATACTTGCCAGGTATCTGCTCGGCATTGTTCCTTTGTAGACATTGGACAAAATAACTTCTCTGTCATAACCTTCCGCTTCAAATGCGATGGCTAATTCCAAAGGAATAATGCCTTCAAAATAATCCTGCACAAAATACTTACCGATTTGCGCACCACTTCCATAATCACCCCACAAATATCCAACAGAAGGAACATTCTCAATAATATGTTTTCCGTTGAAGAGGCAACTATTGCTTCCTGTTCCTAAAATACAGGCTACCCCTTTTTCCTTTTTGCACAATGCTCTTGCTGCCGCAAGAAGATCGTGAGATACATTTATCTTTTTCAGGTTCAAAGTTATTCCCAGACACTCTTCAATCAAAAGACTATTCTCTAAAGTTGAACAACCAGCGCCATAATAGTGCAATACATCAACTCGTGCAATGAATTCCTGGATATGTGGTTTAAGATTGCTGAGTAGTTCAAGACAGATCTGATCTTTTGATTGAAAATAAGGATTGAAACCTATCGTCTTCACTTGCTTCACAATGTTTGAACCATTGAGCAGGATCCAGTCCGTTTTGGTTGAGCCACTATCGGCAATAAGAGTATACATGTTCAATAAAAGAAATAATAGACTGTGCTAAAATAAAAAACCGCTTTCCTTAAAGGGAAAACGGTTCTTGATTGTTATGAAAATTAATTAACCGTTATTCTCTTCTGTAGTAGGAGCTGCATTATCAGTTTCCGGACTTACTTCAGGAGCTGCGCTTACTTTAGCTGCAATTTTAGCTGCTTTAGCTTCTTTTTTAGCTGTTTCCGCCTTTAATCGGTCACTTGCCAATTTAGTAGCTGCGGAACTTAATTTGTCTTTTTTACCAACGATCTTGCTGTCTTTTTCCTGTAACCATTTGCTGAATTTCTGTTCAGCCTGAGCTTCAGTGATGGCACCCTTTTTAACACCGCCTAAAAGGTGTTTTTTGAACATAACTCCCTTGTAAGAAAGGATAGCTCTGCAAGTATCAGTAGGCTGAGCGCCCTTCAATACCCAGTTCAAAGTTGCATCAAAGTTCAAGTCGATTGTTGCAGGGTTGGTGTTTGGGTTATAAACCCCTAGTTTCTCAATGAATTTTCCATCACGCGGTGCACGACCGTCGGAAACTACTACGTGAAAGAAAGCTGCGTCCTTCTTACCGTGTCTTTGTAGTCTAATCTTTACTGCCATTTTATTGTTTTTAAAATTGAGGCGCAAATATAGTAAATTCCTCTGTTTCAGCAAAAAAAAGCCTAAAATGGAACCTAGAATTGAGAAATTTGGGGAAAAACTGTACCTTTGAGCCAACCAAAAAAAGGTCTATGCAAATTAAAGAGAGAGGTATCATTCTGATTCCCATTGATTTCACTAAACAATCCCTACTTGCCATCAAGCAATCTTACAACCTGGCTAAGTACACGCATTCTAAGCTCGTATTGCTTCATGTTTACGAAAAGACAGGAGAAGAAAGCTATGAGGCACTAAATACGCTTACAAAACAAACTGAAAAAGAAAGTGGTGTTCCAACTGAGTTCATGAATGTGAAGGGAGATATTTATGATGAAACGGATCGCGTTGCGGAAGAAATTGGAGCAACTCTTATCATTGCCGGTTTAGAAAGTCATATGCGTTTTAGAAATATTGTCGGTTCAAGTGCAAGTAAATTGATCAGAAAAGCTCCTTGTCCGGTTATTACGATTCGTGGGTCTGAACACCGTGACGGTATAGAACATATTTTATTACCACTTGATCTTACCGATGAGACACGCGAAAAAACAGATGCAGCCGTTCAGTTTGCTCAGTATTTTGGAGCAAGCGTACGTATTTTAGGTGTATTTGATGCCAAAGATGCAGCTTACGAAAATAAACTGCTTGCTTATTGTCACCAAGTTAAGCAATTCATTAAATCAAAAGGGATTTCATGTACCAACAAAACTATTCCAGCAACCAGTGTTGCCGAAACGGTTGTGGAATACGCCAATAAAATTGAAGCTGATCTTATCATGATCATGAACAAACCTCATTTAGGAATTGGCGATTTCTTTGGTGGGACCGATACACAGAAAATTGTTGACATCAGCAATATTCCGGTGATGACCATACAACCATTGAAGAGGGAAAGTGTGACGCATTTCGGGACAGGACTATAAACTTAATTAAAAAACAGAACGAAAGCCGTCAAATTAAAATTGACGGCTTTTTTTTATACCTTCATGAGTCGAATGAAATAATAAGATCCATCTAATTCAAACGATTTGAGATTCAATTTTCATACCTGTCTTCTTTTTTTATTGTTACTTTTTTGCATTGGATCAAACGCACAAAAAAACAGCAAAACGATACTTGATTCAAAGACCAAAAAACCGATTGAATATGTAATTGTCAGTTCAAATGACAAGAAATTAAAATTGATTAGTAATAAAGATGGAAAAGTGATCCTCATCTCCGATCCTTCTATCCGTTCTTTCAGCTTTTATAGAATGGGCTACAGTGAACGTGTTCTTGAAATTCCAGTCCTTGAGAAATTAGACACGATCCATCTCGATCAACTGGCGATCGAACTGAGAGAAGTAGATATCACAACGAAGATGTTTGACACCATTGTTCACGACAAACGTTTTTATGTGGATGATTATGTTCATTTACCGAACGGACAATTTCTGCTCCTCACATCTATTATCAATGTTCCCGGATTCGAGGTCGTTTATTACCGTAAAGGAAAAGGCATCCTTCAAAGAAAAAAAATGAAGAACGAATCGGGAGAAGCCCTTTTCAAAGATTGTTTTGGGAATTTTCATCTGGTGACCGATCAATATTCGCGACAGCTTTTTTTCAATTCCGATACCTCATTTGAATTTCTTCCAAAATACAACAGAACTAAATTTGACAGTACATTGGCAAGATGTTCTTTGAATATGAAAGATGGAATTCTGGCAACCATGGGAAGATCACAACTAGTAATGAAAAGGGAATATTTCGATTCAAAGATCAACGACCCATTTCTTACTTACTATAAAATAGCCAATGGAAAAAGAACGGCGTTCTATACCTCCGTCTATAATGAGAAATTAATGGAAATGCTCAAAGACCAGGAAGGCGGAATGGTCAGCCAGAACGGCGCAATAAAGGCAATTGGAGGCCGGGGAAGAAGTCAGCAGGCGATTGAAGCCGACCATCAGCTTTTCTATTCGCAGATCGCAAAAGCGGTCTATGCCCCCGTATTCTTGCGAAGAGATACAGTGATCATCTTTAATTTTCAGGAAGAACTCATAGTTTTTATGAATCAGGATGGAAAAATCTTACGAACAGTTAAGCTAGATCCAAAGTCGTACTCTTCCATGCGTGATTTTAATGTACTTTTTGATGAAGTGAGTGGGTATTTTTACATCTATTCCAAAGAATTTGACAAACGAACATTGAACCGACTCGACCTTAACACAGGCAAAGCAATTAAAAAGATAAAACTTGAAAAGATCTTCGCTGGCAAGATCAGTGTGTACAACAATAGCATTTATTACCTCGTGAAAGAAAGAGAATGGGATGATACGGCTTATCTTTATGAACAGAAGATCTGATTTTAACTATGACGATCAGAAAAATTCAAAAAAAAGATAATCCTGCCTTGGCAACTCTGATACGAGCTGTCTTTGATGAATTCAATGTGCCCAAAACCGGAACTGTGTATGATGATCCTGAGACCGATCAATTATTTGAAGCTTTTGAAAATAAAAATGCAGTCCTTTTTGTAGCTATAGTGAATAATGAATTGATGGGGGCCTGTGGGATCTATCCGACAAAAGGCTTGCCATCAAATTGCGCTGAATTGGTCAAATTGTATTTAAAGAAAGAAGCAAGGGGTACTGGTTTAGGCAAACAACTTTTCACAAGATCAATGGATTGGGCAAGGGATAATCAATATCACGCTGTCTACCTGGAATGTTTCCCCGAGTTCAGCTCTGCTTTAAAAATGTATGAAGATGCCGGTTTTGTTAGGCTAGATCGTCCTTTAGGAGAATCCGGACACACATCCTGCTCGGTGTGGATGCTTAAAGAATTACTTTAAGAGATTTCCAACCTTTGTCTGTTCATATCAATTCTATTCCCTCACTCATCTTGTTTACATTTCTCTTTATCTTGATGACAGTTATTCAAATCAATTCATTATGAAGAAAGTTAGCTTATTACTCGCCCTATTATTTCTTTTAGCGATAAAAGATAAAGCGCAAACAAATAAAAATAGATCAGGCTCGTCGAATGAAAAGTGTTTTAATGAAAACTCTAAGATCGTCAACATTGGAGTTGGATATTTTGGAGGAAGACATTACCGATATACGCATTCCGGTGTTTATCAATTCAGGCAAACTCCGGCCATTAGTATCAGTTATGAGCAGGCTTTGCCACAAAAGATTGGTCCGGGATACATTGGAGTTGGAGCTTACTTCGGATATCAAAAAGCCTCTTATCAAGTCAATTATTTCAATTCATATAACAACGAGTATTATTATAAACACAATTGGACTTATACTCATTTCGCTTTACGTGGAGCTTATCATCTAGATGATCTGGTAATAGATAAAGGAGAAGTGTACTTTGGTACTGCTATAGGGGTACGTGCATCAAAGTACAGGTATGACACCAATAATTTAGGTGTAGATGCAAACAATTACCAGTTAAATGAAGCAAGCGTTCATCCAAGCCTTTCTGTTTTTGGAGGTGGCAGGTATTATTTTACAGAAAATCTGGCAGTTTATGGTGAGATCGGTTATGGCATGACCTGGCTGACTCTTGGATTAAGTGTGAAATTCTGATGGGAAACTCAATGAGTCTGAATTCCCGTCTGAAAATCACAATAATTACACTTACTGCTTTCGTTTCAATTTTCTCTGCACAAACAAGTGATTCTCTTAAAATAAAAGATCCATTATTCGAGATCAGTTTTGGAAATACAATTTTATTCATTCCGGATAAACAAATCACAACGATCCAAAATCAAACCTCACTTGTTATACCTACTTCTGCCCTCTTATTCTTTACAGAATTAAGACCTAAAAAATTTCTTCGATTTCCGTTTTTCTTCAATCTGCCTACTGAAACAAAACAATTTCTGGTAGACGGACAATTGGTCTACAAAAAAGCGAATCCTACCTTCGGCGCAGGATTAGAAATGCGCATTTTTAAAGTGAGCATTGATCAGAAAACAAAATTGGATTTGGAAATGGGTCCCTTGGCGAGTTGCATCGTTGACAGAAATAATGTTTTCAGACTGGTACCGGTTATTGCAGGCAGACTAAGATTGGTACGAGGCGAGAATTTCGTCATGTACTTTGGAGGAAGCTTCTCCTTTGGAATTAATGCGATGGGATTACTATACGGAACAGGCACAATGTTTTAATATGATATCAGGAAATCTATCTGAGAATACCTTCAAAAGTAAAACAGTTGTTTACCTAACCTTACTTTTACCAGCTCTACTGCTCTATTTTAAAAGTCTTTTCTTTCAATTTACGAGCCTCGATGAACAGTGGATGATCGTTTCGAATGCTCCGTTCTTGAACAGCAGTGAAAGTTTAAAGCAAGCGTTCACCACCCCACTTGCGGGACTTTATTACAGACCCTTCTTACTTCTGACCATTATTTTTGATTTTAAAATAGGAGGACTAGATCCATTTTTATTCCATCTAAGCAACCTCCTTTTGCATCTATTCTCTGTTTTCCTATTGTTTCGTTTTTTAATTGCATTCGGAACAGAAAGAATTGCTGCCCTATTATTGTCCGTCTTATTTTCTGTGCACCCCATTCATTTACATGCCGTGGCTTGGGTACCGGGAAGGAACGACACTTTACTTTTTATTTTCTCAATTGGTTCTCTTCTATTTCTGAAAAGATATCTGGATCAGCGAAAGCCATTTCAAATCATCCTGCATTTTTTAACCTTTCTTTTTGCTCTAAGTACAAAGGAAACAGCCATGATGCTTCCTGTTCTGTTCTTGTGTGTTTATTTTCTGTACAATAAGGGTTCTAAATTTTCAGCTTTGTTTTCATTGAGCTGGCTCTCAATGAGTATTGCATGGTACATTTTACGATGGAAAATAGTCGACAATGCCATTCCATCCGGTGAAAGTTTTTTCCAATCATTAATTCTAACAATACAGGGGCTTACTCTTTACCTTGGAAAGATTTGTCTTACAACTCAACTTTCCGTTTTCCCAACAATCAAAAACACTTCTCTGTGGCCGGGTGTTCTTTCCGTCCTTGTTCTATCTATTTTCACACTTTTTCCCGGCGTGAAGAATAAAAAAGAAGCTGTCACCGGACTTTTCCTCTTTCTGGTAATGATGAGTCTGCCCGTGTGGTTCAATGCGGTACATACAGCAAAAGAGCAATATGAACACAGAGCCTATTTACCAATGGCAGGCATCGTGTTATTTTTATCTCATCTTAAATTCAATTACAGGTCGAATAGAAGTCTTGTTCTTATAAGCATATTATTTCTGCTGCTTTCTTCAAAAACATTTAGCAGAATGGAAGTTTACAGGAACAAGAATGCATTTCTTCAAACAGCAGTTAAGGAGAGTCCGGATCATTATTTTTTCCAGATGCAAATGGCAGAAATGCTTTCGACACAAGGCAACTACTCTTTAGCAATTGACTACTATACCAGATCGATCAGTATTCGCTCGAACAAATACGAGGTCTATAACAACAGAGGAATAGCCTTTTATAACTTAGGAAAGTTTCAGGAAGCAATTCGGGATTTTAATATTGTGATCGATAAATCTGTCTTTAATCCGGCTTATTACCTGAATCGCTGTAATACCTATGCCTCCATGGAAAAGAATAACGAGGCACTGAATGACCTATTGGTATTGCTGGATTGCTGCGCAAATGATGTACCACAGGATCTGACTAAAAATGTAATTGATAAGTGGCTATTAAAAGAAGGCTCCAAGCTTGATTCGGTACAAAACAGAATTCCAGGTAATGCAGCTCTCTATTTCAAAAGAGGACAAATACTAATAGGAATTGGGAATACTAAAAAAGGACTTGAAGATCTTAAATCGGCAGCTGAACTTGCTCCCGATAGTACTCGTTTCCTGAAATACTTCCTGAAAAAGCAAACAGAATTCGGCAATTAAGAATGAACCTTATTTCAATATCTCATCAAATGACTTGCAGATATACGCGATCATTTCCTCGCTTAGCATTGGTGTAACTCCAATCCAAAAGGTATCTGTTACAATGATCTCCGTATTCTGAAGGTCGCCCACTACCCTGTAATTATAGGATTTAAAGTACGGTTGCTTTCTAAGATCACCCGCAAATAAAAGTCTTGTCCCGATCTTTCTTGAAGTCAATTGATCAACAAGATCATTCCTGCTTATTCCGGCATTCTTCTTAACAGTGATCAAAAACCCAAACCAGGAAGGCTCGGCGCCTTCGGTCGCTTCAGGAAGAATAAGTTTGTTGCTGTGTTTTGCCAAACCTTTCTTCAGTAGTTCATAATTACGTTTACGGATCTTAACAAATTCATCGAGCTTTTCTAATTGCGCAAGTCCGAGAGCCGCTTGCATATCCGTGATCTTTAAATTAAATCCCTGACGAGAATAAATGTACTTATGATCATATCCCATTGGAAGATCTCCTAATTGTTGACAGAAGCGAAGTCCACATGTATTGTCCTTACCTGGTTCACACCAGCAATCACGGCCCCAGTCACGGAATGACTCCATGATCTTCTTGAACTTAGCATTGGATGTAAAGACAGCTCCGCCTTCACCCATGGTAATGTGGTGAGCAGGATAAAAACTCAATGTGGCAATATCTCCGAAAGTCCCAACATGCTTTCCCTTGTATTTTGCACCTAGCGCATCGCAGCAATCTTCCATCAGCCAGAGATCATGTTTTTTACAAAAAGCTGTGATCACATCCAGATTGAAAACATTGCCCATCGTATGTGCAATGACAACCGCTTTTGTTTTAGGACTTAATGCTTTTTCCAAATAGGTAACGTCCATTTCATATTCAGGAATAGTTACATCAAGAAAAACAGGAACAGCACCGTACTGCAAAATAGGATTTACCGTAGTTGGAAAAGAAGCTGCAACAGTGATCACTTCATCACCCGGTTTGATCGCATCTTCTCCTAATTCTTTCGCTGTTAAAGTAGAAAAAGCTACGAGATTCGCAGATGAACCACTATTCACCGTTATGCACGATTTCACATTGATGTATTTGGCTAACTTTTTCTCAAATTCGGCATTGAACCTCCCGGTTGTGAACCATGCATCAAGTGCTGAATCGGTGATGTACTGAAGTTCGGTATGATCAAAGACTTTACCGCTTACAGGGACATTGGATTCTCCGGGTACAAATGCTTTTGATTTGAATGCTTCATCATGATACTCTTTTACAAGTTCATGGATCTTAGTTCTAATACTTTCTAATTTTGACATTTAATTATTTTTTTTGTTTATAACCATAAAAGACATAAAAGGAATTAAAAGGAATTTCATTAGTGCGCTATAATTTTAATTCTTTTATGGTCTTTTATTCCTTTTATGGTTGATTAATTATCTTCTAATAGTTTATACCATTCGTTTACATAAGTCTTTTGTCCCTCTTTGTATAAATTCACACAATTAAAATTATACATTATTCCTAAAGGTGCCTCAGTCAATTTCATATAAGTTAACAATTGTGCTTCATGTATAGGCAATATGGACTCAACAGCTTTCAACTCCACTACTATACGATTTTCAACAAAAAGGTCGACTCTTAATTCAGTATTAATTTCGATTCCTTTGTAGGATACCGGTATCGTCAACTCAGAAAAAAATTTTATTCCTTTTAAATCCAACTCATGTTTCAGGCACTTATGATACACACTTTCTAACAATCCCGGCCCCAATGCTTTATGAACTTCAATTGCTGCGCCATTGATTTTATAAGTAAGATCCTTAAGTTCAGATTTAGTCAGAAACACTTTAACTGGAATTAATAAGTACAATAATTTTTTATTTGTTCTACTCTGGCGCTATAGACATCAGATCCTTTTTTCATATCAACCTCGTATCCGTCGGTTGTGAATTTAATTGTTTGCTCAAAATTCAATTTAGGTTTCCATTGTAATTGATTTACAGCCTTTGTGATGTCCAGCTTCAACAAACCCGCCTCGTGCAGCTTTTCTGTTTGTTTGGGAGCAATGATATTTATTGATGGAATATTCTTTTTTACCTGATCTACTACATCTCCTACCGTATAATTTTCGTAAGCAGCTGGACCAAAGTTCCACCCACTCGAATATTTTTTTCCTTCTCGCAGTAATTTCTCGCCTAGTTTCAAGTAACCTGATAACGGCTCCAATACATGCTGCCATGGACGTACAGAATCAGGATTACGAATCTCAGCAGAAGTGTTATTCAATAAACTTCTCATCATATCCGGCAGAATTCTGTTCTCGGCCCAATCTCCCCCACCGATCACATTACCGGCTCTGCCACTAGCTACATGGCAAGTTCCTTCCTTACTAAAAAAAGATTTTATGTAAGAATGAGTTATCAATTCCGAACAACCTTTGGATGCGCTGTAAGGATCATCTCCACCCATTGGATCATTTTCTCTATATCCCCACACCCATTCATTGTTCTGATAACTTTTATCAGTTGTTACATTGATCGCTGCTTTCACATTTGGACAATTTCTAACAGCTTCAAAGAAGTTGACAGTACCCATTAAATTTGTTTCAAAATTATAATGAGGATTCTTATAACTATCGATGACCAAAGGCTGTGCTGCCAAATGAAAAGCAATATCCGGCTTCACTTCATTAAAGAAAGATACCAGCTTATCCTTATCCCTCACATCCGCATCGATATGCTTGATCTTAGAACTGAGACCGGTCTTGACAAAATTATCCATATCAGAAAGCGGAGGCAAGGAGTATCCATAAACTTCCGCTCCCAGATCTCTTAACCAGATACACATCCATGATCCTTTGAATCCGCTGTCTCCGGTCAGTAATACCTTTTTGCCTTTATAAGCATTATTGAAAAGATCTAAACTCATTATTTCCAGATTTTCCAGTCGGCTTTACCACTTTGCCATAATTCTTCTAATTCTATTTTATCACGCAAGGCATCCATGCATTTCCAGAATCCACCGTGTTTGTATGCTGAAAGTTGTCCATCGTTTGCGATCTCAGCCAATGGTTTCTTTTCCCATTGTATATTATCCATGTCTCCTTCCAGGTACTTGAAAATTCCCTGTTCTAAAATAAAGAATCCTCCATTGATCCACATTCCATCACCCATTGGTTTTTCCTGAAATGAACTCACATTTCCTTTCGCATCCATATTCAGATTTCCAAATCTTCCGGGTAATTGAATAGAGGTTAGTGTAGCTAATTTTCCTGATTTCTTATGGAACTCAAGAAGTTCTTTCAAGTTGACATTTGCAACTCCATCTCCGTACGTAAGCATAAAAGCTTCATTGTTCAGATAGGATTTAACGCGCTTGATCCTTCCTGCGGTATTCGTATTCACTCCGGTATCCACCAGGGTCACTTTCCAATCTTCTGATCCTGTGTTGTGCACGGTCATTTTATTCGTGGAAAGATCGAATGTCACATCCGTTTGATGCAGGAAATAGTTGGCAAAATATTCTTTGATCACATATCCTTTGTATCCGCAGCAGACAACGAATTCATTGAATCCATAATGACTGTAGATCTTCATGATATGCCATAAAATAGGCTTCCCTCCTATTTCGATCATTGGTTTAGGACGAATATCGGTCTCTTCCGAGATCCTTGTTCCCATTCCACCGGCTAGTATTACAACTTTCATATTTATTCTATAATGACTTTTTTAACTGACTTTGCACTTCCATTTTTATTTAAGTAAGTGACAAAGTAAATTCCTGCACTCAACTTTATTGTAAGTTCTTCTGAATTCTTATCCGTGCTAAATTCTTTTAACTTCAATCCCAATGTATTGTAAATTTCAATGTTGCCTCCGTGTTCACTAAGTTGAATATTGATCTCTCCGGAAGAAGGATTCGGATAAACATTAAAAGATGTATCTTCTCCTATTCGTTCACCTAAAGAATTACATATAGTTACGTTCTGTGTGATCGTTGTGTTACTACTGCATCCATTCAATGTTCCTGTAACGGTATAAGTTGTTGTAACAGTTGGATTCGCGACAATAATGGCACCCATACCACCTCCAGGATTCCACACATAGGTACTTGCTCCACTAGCAGAAAGCAAAGCTCCGGAGCCTAAACAAAGTAAGGGTACGTTGGTAGTAGCTGTTATTACCGGTGGACTATTGACCACAACATTTAAGGTAGCGGCTGTACTTTTTCCACATACATTGATCGCTTCTAAACTAAAGAGACCTCCAACACCAGGTGTTGCATTGATCACATTGGTCGTGCTTGTGCCGGTCCAGTTACCGGGTGTTACCCAGGAATAAGAGGTAGCTCCATTCACCGGCGCAACAGAATAAGTGAATTGCGATCCAGTACATGCAATGATCGAACCACTGATAGGACCGGGATCTGAAGGTAGTACACAGGTCAAACTGGCTACTTCCACCGAATTCAATGTACGGTTGTAGATCATGATATCATCCAGTCTTCCCTGAAAAAACTGATCACTTAAAGAAGTAGATGGATTGATAATGGCACCAAACATTACATTGGTAAGTGTTGTAGTAATTGGTGTTGCACTAGAAAAAACAGCATCCAGTACACCATTCACATAAAATTTCCAGATCGTTCCATTCTTAGTCAAGGCAATATGATACCATTGATTATTCACGTAAGTACTATAAGTGCCTTGCGAGTATTGAGTTAAGTTCCAGGTCTGCACCGATGGAGTTGCGTTCGCGGAAAAATGAACGAAGTTGGACTGAGGTCCTGGAAAATTATATGCCATCTGAAGGCTGTTGTGAGGCAAAGTATTGAAACAACTTTGATACACTTTTGCCGTGTTCGATGTATTCATCCAATAAGAAATACTGTAATTGTTCCAGTTATTATTGAAGAAGGCGGTTGTTGACTGAATAAATGCATTGGTACCATTGAAATCATAAGAAGATGAGACATTTCCAAACCGGTCAGTTGTAAGCGTTGCATTGGTAACACTGGCGTTGTTATTATTACCCGAAGCATCGTTCGCATTTCCACAGAATGGATAATAAGCGACCAGACTTGTTTGTAAAGCAGACGGAAGCAACTGAAGCGTGCAATAATTCTGTGCGAAGATCGAATTCGCAAAAATTACCAGTAGAATTCCGATTCTTTTCATTTTATGAGTCAAAATTGATTCGTTCTCTTTCAATAACCAGTGGTCGCTTTCGGATATGGGTATGGATTGCTCCAATGTATTCGCCTATGATCCCAATAAAGAAAAGCTGTACAGAAGAAAAGAAAAATACTCCAATCACCATTGGGGCCATACCCACATTAAAGTCGTACCAGTAAATAAGTTTGTAAATAAAATAACCAAGTGCAACTAAAAAACTAACGATGGAAGAAAAGAATCCTATAAATGCAGACAAACGAAGAGGCATTTTGGAATGACTGGTAAATCCCAACATGGCAAGATCATACAGCCTGAAAAAATTCGCGTTGGATTTACCAACCATACGTTTGGGTTGTTCATAAGGTATTTCGTAACGCCTGAATCCGAACTCCGATACCAAACCTCTGAAATACGGATATGGATCATCCAAATCGCGAATAACAGAAATGAATTTTTGATCGTAAAGTCCAAAGCCGGTAAAGTTCTGTATCGTTGGCGGTCCGTCTGATACTTTCGAAAGCAACCTATAGAACATTTTTCTCATACCAAAGATGAGGAAGTTCTCCTTGCTTTGTTTTTTAATTCCGATTACTAACCTGAATCCCTCCTCCCATTTCTCCAGAAACTGTGGGATCAAGGAAGGTGGATCTTGAAAATCAGAACTCATGAATATAACTGCATCTCCTTTGCACTGTACCAATCCATGAAAATGTGATTTGATCCAACCAAAATTTGCTTCATTCAGGATCACCTTCACGTGTTTGTACTTGGCTGCCTGTGCGCGCAGCACTTCCTGTGTATTATCTGTGCTGTTGTTATCAATGATCACATGTTCGAAGGTGTATTGTGGCAATTTCTGGAAGACCTCATTGAGTGTCTCTACCATTTTTGCCATATTCCCTTCCTCATTATAACACGGAGTAAGTACTGAAATATGTTTCTTTTTATCCATTGTTCTTCAAGTACAGTAGATCCTTATTCAAAAATGATGAATGAAGTAGAAGGACTATTCGGGTCACGTTGGATCCTGTAATTCTTTGTTCCTAACACTTCCCTGAATGCGATGGTCTCACCCGGAAAATCGTGAAAATTCAATTCATCAAAACCAATGACGGCACCTTTCGTCAAATGTGGAATGATCGCCTTCAAACATTCTTTAGTTGGCTCATAAATATCAAAATCAAAATAAGCAAATGCAATGATGGTTTCCGGATTATCTTTCAGGTACTTATGAATTGTCTTTGTTGCATCTCCTTTTACCAATTCAAACTTCTTCATATGAGGAATTGGGGCTTCTCCCTGATGAAATTCAAGTATTCCCTCGAGATATTCCTCGTATCCTTTGGTTGTAGAATAAGCTCCTTTTTTGATGATGCTGTGCTTACCATCCTTCGCATCTACACTTGGAAATCCATCCCATGTGTCAAATCCAATGATCTTCCTGTTATAATTGAAAGGTTCATACATTCCCCTGAACGTGTGAAGCAATGCCAGGTTTTGGCCCCAATGCACACCAAATTCCATCACTACCCCATGTAGGTTGACAATTCTCTTATACAGGTCATGCATGAATAGCATTCGGGAGAAATTCTGTCTCCTGATGAAAAGTCCCAGGTTATTCAATAATTGCTCATTCGGAATGGGCGTATTCTGAAGATCTTTCAATAATTTGGCTCTGGCTTCGTGTTCTTTTGAAGTTGACCCACTGATAATAGTTGATTTTCCTGATTTTATTAGATTATTTTTGCTCATAAGCTCGTTTAATTTCTTGTTTTTTCCTGTTTGGCTCACACTTTGTGAATAGCCCTAAAATTAAGTTAAATTACTTGAATTTTAAAAAATATATTTAGCCTTTCTTTCTTCTGTAATCGTTATCTTTATCCTGTTTTCAATTTAATCGTTTTGAACCCCATCATCAAGGAAGATATTCAGTCTATTATCAGCGAATTCAAGCATTGGGATCGCTTTAGAAACAAGACTATTTTGATCTCAGGTGCCAATGGCTTTCTGCCGGCCTATCTTGCAGAGGTATTTCTGGCTTTAGATGCTAGTTTTAATACCAAGGTGATAGCCATGGTTCGCAATAAAGAAAAAGCAGAAAAACGATTCAGTCATCTCCTTACCAATAAGAATCTTAATATTCTCGTTCATGACGTGAGTTTACCTGTTTCTTATGATGAAAAGATCGATTTTATCATACACGCTGCTTCTCAGGCTAGTCCAAAGTATTACGGAGTGGATCCTGTTGGTACGCTTAGTGCCAATGTACAGGGAACTTTACATCTGATCGAACTGGCAAAGAAGAATCAGGTAGAGTCCTTTCTATTCTTCAGTTCAGGCGAAGTATATGGGGAAGTAAAAGCTGAAGATATTCCTATCAAGGAAGATACTTTTGGTTATTTGAATCCTGCAAAAGTTAGGGCTTGTTACGGCGAAAGTAAACGTATGGGTGAGAATATATGTGTTAGTTATCACGCACAATATGGAGTGAATGCTAAGATCGTTAGGCCATTTCATACCTACGGACCCGGCATGTCATTGGATGACGGAAGGGTGTTTGCGGATTTTGTTGCCAATATAGTGAAAGGTCAAAACATCATTCTTCATAGCGATGGCAGCGCCATCCGTCCATTCTGTTACCTCAGTGATGCAACACTTGGCTTTTTGACCGTGCTTACTGAAGGAGAAAATGGTGAACCGTATAATATCGGTAATCCGGATCAGGAACACAGTATTCTGAACCTGGCTCATCTACTAACAGGGCTTTATCCTGAAAATGGACTAAAAGTTGAAATGAAAATTAAACCTGCTGATGCAAATTATTTAAAAAGCCCTATAGTTCGAAATTCGCCTAACATTGATAAAGTGATGAAACTAGGATGGAAACCGAAAGTTGATGTTGTCACCGGATTCAAGCGAACGATTGAAAGTTTTTTAGTAAACAATAATGCAAAATTGAATTAAAATAAATGATTATTTTAGGCTTATGAAATGTTTGATATTATGCGGAGGAAGAGGTGTGGTAGATCCTGTTACCCGCAACAGAATACCCAAATCGCTTATGAAAGTAGGTAACCGACCTTTGGTCTGGCATATCATGAAACTTTACAGCAGCTATGGGATCAATGATTTTGTCTTATCACTTGGTCAAGGTAGTGAAGAGATAAAATCTTACTTCATGAACAGTTTCGAACTGTTGCATGATATTGAAGTGAATATTGCAGACAATAACGTTAGTTCACTCAATAAGATCCCGGAAGAAAATTGGACCGTTAAACTTATTGACACAGGAACATCTGCCTCAACCGGTGCACGAATAGCTCGTTGTGAGCGTTATCTGAAACACGAGACTTTCTTTGTAACCTATTCTGACGTTCTTGCCGATGTGAATCTAAATGCGCTGCTCGAAGAACACACGAAGAGCAAAAAACTATTCACTGTAACAGGCGTGAATCCTCCTTCTCGATTCGGTACTTTCACTATGAAAAACAACGAATTGGGTTATGATGCAAAAGCAAAACTCGAAATGAACATGTCGCGTATCAACGGTGGATTCATGGTTGCAAGTGATAAGATCTTTGAAAAACTATCGCCTATAAGTGAGTGCAATCTGGAGACAGAAGTTTTCAATACGCTCATTGCCGAAAAGCAAATTCATCTCTTTAAACATGATGGATTCTGGCAAAACGTAGATACAGAAAGGGACATTGAGTACTTACAAAGTCTGTATGATATGAATAAACGTCCATGGTTAGGAATCAATTAAAATTAAAAATATGATCAAAAAAGCAGTAATTGTTGTTGGGCCCGCAGTAGAAGATACTGAATTCGCTTATCCGTTCTACCGTCTACAGGAAGAAGGTTTCACTGTGGATACAGCTTCAAATACAGGTGGTGACATCATCGCTAAGCATGGATTACCTATTAAGGTGAATGCTGATATTAAAAAAATTAAGGCAAGTGATTACGACCTATTGGTAGTACCAGGTGGTTTGGAATCTCCGGATCGATTGAGACAAATACCGGAAATGCTGAATTTCATTCAGGAAATGAATAAGGCCGGGAAAGTGATCGCGTCGGTATGTCACGGACCGTGGGTATTGATCTCAGCTGGAATCGTGAAGGGAAAGAACATGACCTGTTATGCAGGATGTAAAGATGATCTGATCAATGCCGGTGCCAATTACAAGGATGTGCCTGTAGTTTCTGATGGAAATATTGTGACTTCACCACATTTTCGCGACAATGCTGCATGGATGAAGGAGACAGTTAAAGTTTACAACGCAATCAATAAATAAAATGATCTATAAGGTTTATCCCTCACTGAATGATTTCGAAAATCTATCGAGATTAAAAGTTGAATCATCTGATTTTGCGAATAATTTCGATTACAGAAATATTGTGGTGAATAAACCATGGGGATATGAGTACCTCTGGTTTCAAAATGAAAAAGTGGCCATCTGGTTTCTGCGCGTGACCAAAGGACAAGCAACTTCTCTGCATTGTCATGCAAAAAAAAGAACATCCCTTATTGTTCTCGACGGTGAAGTGCAATGCACTACGATCGACGATAAATACAGGATGAAGACACTGGAAGCAGTTGTTCTTGAACCCTGTGTTTTTCATTCTTCGATGGCCACTGCCGAAGAAGGTGCCTTCATCATGGAAATTGAAACTCCGCCAATGAAAGGAGATCTAGTTCGTATGCATGATGCGTATGGCAGACAGAATAGTGGTTACGAAAAGACGAATGAATATTCCACAGATTTCAGTCAGTATGAATTCTTTCCTTTCGAGGAAAAAGACTACAAAAGCTGGAAGTTCAAAGGAGTTGAGATCAGTCTGACCGATAAAAAACCTGAACACACAGCAAATACCTTGATGATCGTACCCATAACCGGAACGGTAAAAACAAAATCAAAGAAGATCATCGACACCGGAGAAGCCATTCCATTTCAAACGAACGTCTTCGAAAAAGATGAGATCACCAATGATAAATTTCAGTTCCTTGTATTTAGAAAGATCAGTTAATATTTTGATCACCGATTAAATTCCTCTCAAAATGAAAGTATCCGATTACATAGCACAGTTATTTGCTGAAAATAACATGAAACATATTTTCTCGATCTCGGGAGCCGGCAATGTGCATCTTCTGAAATCGATCGCAGAAAGAAGTGACCTCTCCCCTGTTCATCCACATCAGGAACAAGGTGGAGTTTTAGCAGCACTGGCTTATAAACGTATTTGTGGCCGCTTAGGTGTGATGATCACAACTTCAGGTGGTGCAGCAACGAACGCCATCACAGGGGCACTTGATGCCTGGGCAGATTCCATTCCGGTTCTCATTATAACCGGACAGGAGAAATCGCAATTTGTATCAGAACACAAGAATCTGCGCATGTGGGGCGTTCAAGGATTTGATATTGTAAAAACGGTTGAGAATATCACCAAGTATGCAGTTCTCATTACCGATCCAAAAAAAGTAAAATACGAATTTCAAAAAGCGATTTACCTTGCAGAAAGTGGAAGACCCGGTCCCGTTTGGATCGATATTCCAACAGATGTACAGGCAGCTACGATAGATCCTTCCAGCTTAGAGTCGTTCGTGCCTCCGACAGAAAAAAAAGCAAACAATTTTGATGAAAAGATCAAACAGATCAGCGAATTGATGAATGCATCAAAAAGACCACTTTTCATTTTCGGAAATGGTGTTCGCTTATCGGGATCCGTAGATCTTTTACACAGATCGATCGAAAAATTCAAAGTGCCTTTTCTGCTTGCATGGAATGGAATTGACATGGTTTCTTCTTCTCATTCATTGAATTATGGAAGAGCGGGAACTTACGGACAAAGAGCAGCTAATTTCATTGTTCAGAATGCAGATCTGATCATTACGGTGGGTACACGTATGGCCATCCCTCAAGTTGGTTATGACCTCAAAGAATTCGGCAGACATGCACATAAGGTGATCATTGACATTGATGCAACGGAACTGGATAAATTCGCATCAGATAAAACGTTTACACTTCTTCAAGCCAATGCAAAAGATTTTCTGAAGGAATTGAACGAAAAAATAAATGCTCCTTCGAAAGATGCTATCGCAGAATGGATCTCTTATTGTGATAAACTGAGAAAAAAATATCCTTTTGTTGAACCGAACGGAATGCATAAGGAACAAGATGGTAAACTCAACTCCTACTCTTTCATTGATGAAATGAACAAACATTTCAGCCACGATGAGATCATTGTAACGGATATGGGAACGGCATTGACATGCACCCACCAAAGTATCATGTTGAAGGAAAAACAACGTGTGGTCACTTCAACAGGCTTGGGAGAAATGGGCTTTGGCTTACCGGGAGCAATGGGTGCATCTTTTGCTGCAGATAAAAAAAGAGTGGTATTGATCAATGGAGACGGATCCATGATGATGAATCTTCAGGAAATGCAGACTATCATTTATCACAAACTCCCGATCAAATTATTTGTGTACATCAATGATGGATATTTAACTATTAAACACACACAAAATAATTTGTTCGGACAAAAATTTGCCGGTTCCGGAGAAGCTTCCGGAGTGACTTGTCCGGATTTTCAAAAAATAGGAGAAGCCTTCGGATTCAAGACATTTAAGATCAATTCGCTGGAAGAAGCAAAAACAATGATCCCAAAAGTATTGAACGAAGATGGGCCGGTACTTTGCGAAGTGTTCATTCACTCAATGCAGTTATTGGGGCCTAAGACGTCCTTCAATCTGAATCCGGATGGAACATTAGTATCTCCACCATTGGAAGATCTTTATCCTTTCTTGTCAAGAGAAGAATTCAAAAAAGATATGCTGATCCCACCGCATCAGAAATCATTACAGATAAAAAATTAAACTATGGAAAAGAATAATTGGATCGATTCAAAGAAGGCCTTAATTGGTCCCTTTGTCAGGATCACAAAACCAGAGGTAGTTGAAATGCTTGCTATGGCCGGATTTGATTTCGGTGTGCTCGACTTGGAGCATGGTGGAGCTGCGAACATGAATGACGTGTATCCATTATTACTTGCCGCTGAGAACAAAGGTTTAAAACTCATGGCGAGAATTCCAGGAGTAAATGAAATGTATATCAAATGGCTTCTTGATCTTGGTATCGCAGGTTTACAGATACCGCACATCAAAACAAAAGAAGATGCAATGAAGGCGGTTGAATACGCGAAATTCAAACCTGTTGGTGAAAGAGGATTGTGTCGTTTTGTAAGAGCAGCTGAGTTCTCTCGGATCTCAAAAGAAGAATACATTACAAAGGCAAACGACAGATCCATCATTATTTTGCAGATCGAAGGAACTGAAGGAGCAAAAAATATTGAAGAGATCGCATCCGTTCCTGGTGTAGATATTATTTTCGTCGGACCTTACGATCTGAGCCAATCCATGGGACTAACCGGACAGATCTGGCACCCCGATGTTGCGAAAGAGATCACTCGCATCATCACTATCTGTAAGAAAAAAGGAATTGCCACAGGTGTCTTCACCGATACTCCGGAAGGAGTAAAACATTGGAGTGAACTTGGCGTGAAATATATTAATTACAGAATAGACACTGAAATGTTCTTTGATTTTGCAAAGAAATGCAAAGCAGAAGTAGCTGATTTCTTAAAGTAATAAAAATGGAAGATCATTTTGTTGATCATATAAAAATGCGCACATGGGCCACGGAAATGTTTCAAAAAGGTGGCTTGTCAGCAAAACATGCAACAATTGTTGCCAACGCGCTGACGGAAACTTCTCTTTGGGGAATAGATTCTCACGGTGTTGCACGCATTACACATTATTTAGGCAGACTTGAAAACGGAACAATAAACAAGAGCCCATCACTGAACTTCACAAAAACCGCTGCAGCAACCGGACAATTAGACGGAGATGATGGACATGGAATTGTGATCATGACGGAGGCTACAGAAAAAGCCATTCAACTCGCAAAAGAAGCAGGAACTGGAGTAGTTGGCGTACATAATTCATCTCACTGCGGTGCCATTGGATTGTATACAAGACAGATCACACGTGCCGGAATGGTTGGTATTTCATTCACACACGCCGATGCTTTGGTGGTTCCTCATGGAGGTCAAAGACCATTCTTTGGTACCAATCCTATTTCTATCGCATTTCCAACAGAAAACAATGAAGAACCTATCTGCATTGACATGGCAACAAGTATCGTTCCATGGAATTACATGATGAATGCAAAGAGAGAGAAAAGCAAAGTTCCACTTGGTTTAGGTGTAGATAAAGATGGAAACGATTCAGAGAATTCAGAGGATATCGTAGCCGTGAAACCCATGGCTGAACACAAGGGCTATGCACTTGCTTTTTTGATCGATATGCTGTGTGGTCCGTTGAACGGAATGAATTTCGGTCCGAACATGACCTCGATGTACAAAGACCTTGATAAGAAAAGAAAACTCGGCTCTTTGGTGATCGCGATCGATCCTTCGCGATTCGGAGGAAGAGATACCATTCGAATGGCTGGTACGGCTATCATTAACCAAGTAAAAACCCATGGAGATAATGTATTATTTCCCGGTCAACCCGAATATATCCGAAAAGAAAAAAGAATAAAAACAGGAATACCTATCTCTGAAACAATTGCAGAAGATTTCAAAAAATGGTCCTTAAAGCTCGGAGTAAAACCATTGATATGACCGAAGCAGTAATTTTTGATTTTGACGGAGTGATAGGAGATACCATGAAAGATAATTGCATGGCCTGGAAGAAAGCGTTTAAGAATTACGGCTTTGAGATGAGCGAAAAAGAATACTATTTGCTGGAAGGAATGGGCCGATTTCAAATTGCAGAACATTTCATTGAAAAATACAAATTGAAGGGAATCGAAAAGACCGAAGTAGCTGCTTTAAAAGAAGAATTATACAAGAAGGACAATCAATTCAGGATCTACGATCATGTATTTGAGATTTTTGACTTATTAGAAAGAAAAAAAATATCTACAGCCATTGTAACAGGCGCATCGCGTGTAAGGATAACAGAGCATCTCGACCCAAAGATCGCGAAACAGTTAGACGCATTGATCACAGCGGATGATGTAGTGAATACAAAACCACATCCAGAACCTTATTTAAATGCAGTGAAAAAGCTGGGAAAGAAGGCAGAGAACTGCATAGTAGTGGAGAATGCAATATTGGGGCTACAATCGGCCATTGCTGCCGGGTGCAGAACCTATGCTTTGGAAACCACATTGAACAAGGAAGATCTGGTTCTGGCAGAAGAAGTTTTTTCCAATCATAAAGATTTATTAACTAAGTTTGAAAATCAATTATAAAAACCATTTCTCAATTGAATATGAATATCAAGGAAATCAAAGGACAATTTGCCGCTGAAAAAATAAGCAAACAGGAATTTGTAAAACAAATGCATGAATTCCATAAAGTACTTTTCGAATTCTCGGAGAACCTTGCAGGAACCGAGATCGCTAAAATAGAGATCGAAGATAAACATGTAATATTCACTTCCCGTAAAACGGAATTTCATCCGGGAGGAGTGAAATTTTATGTTGATGTGATCGATCCACGGGTTACACCGATCGATACGTTCAATTTCGGTGTGTACGAAAAGGAAGATTCAGAAATGCTTTATCGCTTGGTAAGCGACGGTGATACAATTTTCGATGTTGGAGCCAATATCGGATGGTATTCCAATCACCTAGCAAAGAAATTACCTGCCTCCAAGATCTATTCTTTTGAACCGATCCCTGAAACACACGAACAGGTAAGAAAGAACATTGAATTGAATCAATCGAAGAATATTACCCTCACCAATGTCGCGCTTTCTGATAAAATTCAAACCCTTACTTTTTATTACAGTCCAAGCATCACAGGAGCATCTTCTGCCGCGAATATCACAGAGAACAGCAATATGCAAAAACTGGAATGCAAGACCAATACCATCGACCATTTTGTAAAGGAGAAGGGAATTGATAAATTGGATTTCATTAAGTGTGATGTGGAAGGAGCAGAATTCATGGTGTATCAGGGAGGGGCAGAATCCATTCAGAAATACAAACCCATTGTGTTCACGGAAATGCTTCGTAAATGGGCGGCAAAATTCAATTATCATCCAAATGACATCATCGATTTCTTCGGGAAATTTGGTTACAACTGTTTTGTTTCACATGATGGAAAATTGAAGAAATTCGGAAAGGTAGATGAAAATACACTAGAGACGAATTACTTCTTTTTGCATCCTGAAAAACACAGTGCGATCATTAAGAAACTGAGTTAATAAGGCCGGAAAAAGACTTGTCAGACAAGGGTATTTTTTGTATATCTTTGTAAGACATTTTATCCTTCATGAAGTCAAATTATAGCTTACTACCTTTACTTGCGTTCGTCATTACTTTTTTTATTTCCTGTAATAAGGACAAAGTACCGGCAACCAATCCGGATATTAGTAATGATCCTAATCAGGGAGACATCAATTCCTTTTTCAGCTCAAATTCGGCCCCTTTACAAGGCTTCACGGTAAGCACAGCCAGTGCAACAAGCATTGTTGGAACAAAAGGCACAACGATCAATATTCCTGCTCTGGCATTTAAAACAAAATCTGGCACTCAGGTATTAGGCCAGGTAGTTATCAAATTGACCGAGCTCTATTCTAAACGAGATTTGATCCTAAATAAAGCTCAAACCACTACAAAAGACGACATCCTTCAAACCAAAGGTATTGTCAATATTGCCGTAAATCAGGGAGAAGAAATGCTCATACTGGATGCGGCAAAGACCATTACCGTGAACTATCCGGCAAGTGTTACACCCGGCACTGACATGTTTGCATTTTACGGAAAGAAAGATCTTGTAAGTCAGAATTTAATTTGGGTTCCCGATACAGTAGGTGGACCAAATTATGCGGGTCCAGTTATCAACCCTGTCATGAGTTACAGTTTAGTGAGTGATTCCTTGAACTGGATCAATTGTGGTAAATTCAATATCGGAGGAGGAGTCAAATCCACATTCACTATTACAGTTCACGGAAACTACAATCGCACAAATACTGAAATATTCGTTTATTTTCCTTCCTACAAAAGCATCGCTTATCTCTATAAGGGAGAAGCACAAGCCTACCCTTCTTTGTATAGAGTGGCTGCAGGAACGAATTGCAGCATCATTGCTATTTCAAAGATCAATGGGAAATTCTATTCATCAAAAACAGATGTGGTCATGAGCATTGGAATGCTCAAAGATCTTGATTTGACAGAAACTACAGAAGCAAATATTCTGGCAATGCTGGATGCTCTTTAAAGAAGTTTATCTCTAAGACTTCGATCCCTGAACAGACTTTTTTCTCATTTTTGTAAAACTTATCAGTCCACCTAAACATAAAAGGGCAGCGATCGAAAGGTAAGCTCCTTTACTTCGCAAGCGAGGTTCGAATTTCAGTTCAATGGAATTATTTCCTTTTGCAAGGATCAATCCGGTAAGACCTGCATTCACTCTGTATAGTTTTGCATCTGCGCCATTCACTTTCGCCTTCCATCCATCATCCAGAGGAAATGAAAGAAAAAGAACTTCCTGATCCTGCGCATTCACCGTTCCTTCAATCAGATTATCAGAGAAAGTCTTGATCTGTAAGCTGTCTTTCTTCAACTCTGTAATATTGTTTGCAAACATGTCGTAAGTGAGCATCATCGTAGTATCAGCGGGATTCAATTGCTGAAATCCACTGAAAGCCTGCAGATCTTCGTCCTCAATTACACAAGCTTTGGAAACCGCAAAATCCTTTTGAAGATTGGACATTTTCTTTAGATCGGAATTACGCATGATCCTTTTATAGGTAATACCAAAGGGAGCCGAAAAACGCGATTTGAAAACTTTCACATCTCCGAATTTAGCAATGGAATCAAGTCCGATCTGCGCCAATTGCATGGCAGGAGCCGTTTTAGACAACCAGTATTTTCCGGTAGCAAGAGAGAAAAGTAAAGGACGAGAGCCTAAGCCGGGAGCCCATCTGGTCGCGTTCTCTTCTTTTGCATTGATCACTCCGAAATCTGATAAGAACTTAATGTAATTCTTAGAGTTGAAGGAATTATACGATGCTGTTCCGTAATATCCTTGCGCCTTGGCATCATTGATAGAGCCATGCATAGCCAGGCCGGAGAAATAATCCTTGTTGATCCTGTAAAAACTCTTATCTCTTTCTTTTAAATATTTTACTGCATCAATTGTATAATCATTGTATCCTATTCTTTCTGTCAATTCAACTTTTCTTAGTGAGCCACGATCATTGATGGTTCCATAAGAAAGATATGTGAGCTCTGCGATACAGACAAAAAGTAAAAAGATCTTGATATTCCCAATCTTCGTTTTTGAATTCCCGATCATGAAGATAAAAGCTGCATAGGCAAAAAGTAATAATGTGATAAAACCTCGTAAACCCGTGTTCACTGCAGTCTTAAATTGGGCCGAAGGTGAATAGAGCAGGATGAGTAAGAGAAGCACCGTAACTCCTAAAATCACTTTGTTCACTTTTTTAGACTGTTCAATATAATTGAACCCTCTTGCTGCGAATATCAGCAGGAATAGCACAATGACAAGTGAGAATGTACGGTAATAATCTCCTGAAAATCCCCAGAACATATAACGGAAAAAAGGAAACAAAATAGGCAGGCAGAATAAGAAGGTGATCACACCATAGATCTTCTTTTGTTTCGCCTGAAGAGAAGTGAAGAAAAGAGGAAATAAAAGAAGAGAAAGAATACCACAATAGAATAAAGGTGCTTCCAGGTAATTGTACCATCCTTTGAAATTATTTCCGTTACCTAACAGATCAGACCCAAATGTTCTGAATACAGTTGTAAAACGTTGCCATGGATCAGCCAGATCAAAAGCAGATTGCTTTTGTAACTTCTCGAAGAAAGCGGATTCGCCTCCTACCCTTGGACTTTCTACGATCTGCAATACATCCGGTAGAAACTGATAGCCACTAATAGCAACGCCTAAACCTGCGAGTAAAATTGTCTTGATAGAAAAAATAAGAAAAGGTTTGATCCCACTATGAAATTCAAAATACCTGGCCGGAATGTAGGCTGCCAGAAAGAAGGTCCAAGGTAAAAGTAAAGCGGGTTGTAAAAAGGTAAGCAATGAAATACCGATAACGAACCAGAGGAACTTATGGTGCTGCAACCATCTTTCGAAACCGTAAAGAATAACTGCAAGGTATAGAGCCTCGATGGAATAGATCACCCAGGTACCGCCCAGGATCACGAAACCGGAGAAAGCGTATAGCAAAGAAAAAACCAGTGCAGTAAAATTGCTGAGCTTAAGTTCTTTTAAGAAACGGAAGAAAACATAACCACATAATACGACCTTGATCAATTCTACAAATGCAAGGTAATTCGGGATCTTCTCTTTTTGAACGAACATCAAAGCATTCGAAAAAAAGTCACTTAGAAAAAGAGGGAAAACATTCTGTCCCATTCCCTGCTGAAAACTCCATCCAGGCATAACGCCTGAGCGAACCATATCAGAAAAACTGTTGATCCAGGGAATATAGAGATTGATATAATCACTTCCGATATCTCTGAATACAAAAACGCGGGTCCCGGTTATGAAATCTTTATATACAATAAAACCAATTATAGCCAGCAAGGCCAATAGAATGGTCTGCGTTCTTGTATTGATGAATTCATACAGATCAAATGAACTTTTGGAAGGAGAAACCTGATTTTTTTCAATAGCCATAGCCAAATTTAATTACGGCTAATGTAAGAAAAATTCACCTAATAAATTGCTCTCTATTAAGGGAAAACGCGTTCTTAAACCTACTTTTTACGCTTGTGTTTCCACCTTCTGTGACTCCACAACCAATAGGCGGGCTGTTCCTGAATATTCTTTTCCAGAGCACGTGTATGCAGCTCAGAGATCATTCCTTCTTCCAGTTTCAGGGGTTCTGCTGTGATCAACACGGCACTCATTTTATAATAACCTCTTTTGATCTTATGAATGGGAACGTAGATGACGGGATAATTGAATTTACGGGCGATCTTTTCAGTTCCGTTGAAGACAGGTGTTTCCTGATTCAGAAAAGTAGTCCAATAAGCTCCTTCCGGGGGTGGGGTCTGATCTGCAATTAGGCCTAAAATGGTAGGCGTATTCTTTTGTTTCAGCAAAAGCATTTCTTTGTAAACCCTACTCATTGGAATTATATTTCCGCCAAAACGACTTCTTAATTTGAGCATCAGACGATCTACATTTTTATTCGTCAAGGGATGATATACTCCGGTTATCAGTTGTTTGAATCGGGTGGGATAAGCAATTGCCCCCCACTCCCAGTTGCCACAATGTCCCATCACCCCAATCATGCTTTGCCCTTTGCTTTCATAATGATCAAATAACTTCTCTGCCGACTCATCAAAACTAAAATGCTTTCTGAAAGTTTCCTTTGAAATGGTCAGTAATTTGAGGGTCTCCATCATCACATCACAGAAATGAATGTAAAATTCTTTTGCGATACGTTCTATTTCTTCTTCCTTCTTTTCAGGAAAAGAATTCTTCAAATTTTGAAAGACTACTTGCTTTCGGTAAGCAAAAACATGATAGACAAAAAAGAAAATGAATGTACTGAAGGCATGTAAGAGCCAGAACGGCCAGACCGAAATAAAATAGATGAGAGGAAGGGCAAGTATATTGAAAAAAAATCTTCCCAATTAAAAGTTTGGTTTGAGCATGTATTTTGAATAGAAGTCCACAATATGTTTCACAGCTTCATCCGCTGTATCAACCAGTTTGAAGAGTTCAAGATCACTTTCATTGATGTTATGTTCCTTCAGCAACATGGTTGTTTTCATCCATTCGATAAGTCCACTCCAGTAATCTTTTCCGACTAACACAACAGGAAACTGAGCAATTTTATTTGTTTGCACCAACGTAAGGGATTCAAAGAGTTCGTCAATAGTACCAAAACCGCCTGGCATCCCAATGAAGCCCTGAGAGTATTTTAGAAAGATGGTCTTGCGCACAAAGAAATAATCGAAAAGAATGTTCTTATCCGGATCAATATAATCATTGTGCTTCTGTTCAAAAGGAAGAACAATGTTCAATCCGACCGACTTTCCGCCCGCAGCCTGAGCTCCTTTATTAGCTGCTTCCATGATGCCCGGTCCACCTCCAGAAATGATGCCATAGCCTTCTTTTACCAATTTGGACGCAATTTCTTCGGCAAGTTTATAATACTGATTATCCGGTTTTGTTCTTGCACTTCCAAAGATTGAAACGCATGGACCAATACGACTCATTTTTTCAAATCCTTCCACAAATTCACTCATGATTTTGAATATGTGCCAGCTGTTCTGTGCCTTCTCATCAAACCAATCTTTTGGTTCAAAAGCTTTTCTGATCTTGTCTTCGCCTTCTTTGTTCATATTAAATTATTAGATTCTAAATGCTGAATTTACTGCCTTTTAAAGCAATCCTTTCTTACACTTATAGGAGTTATGCACAAAAGGGGTTTCAAATTCCATGCCAAAATCTGTGAATTCGGCAAGCCTGATACCGAAATGACTCGTTTGAATTACTCAACAATTGATCCTTTACCGAAATTTAGTACTTTACTGGAAGCTGTTTGAGTTGAAAGATCGACAAATGAAGATGTTCATTTAGAACTTCATTCGACATTCGTAGATCGTAATTCGCAGATCTCATCACAAACCACCTTCCTTCAATCGCTCTGCATTCTCGGCAAATTGAAGTTTATCGATCATCTCCTGAATGTCGCCATTCACGAAATTCTCAAGATCATAAAGTGTTTCATTGATACGATGATCTGTAATTCTATTTTGAGGATAATTATAAGTCCTGATCTTGGCGCTTCTGTCACCTGTTGTCACCATCGTTTTTCTTCTCTTGGATGTTTCTTCCAATCTCTTCTGGTACTCCAGATCATACAATTTGGAACGAAGCATTTGTGTTGCTTTCTCTCTGTTACCTAACTGATTTCTTTCTGTCTGGCATGTAACAACAATACCGGTTGGTTTATGTGTGAGGATCACTTTCGATTCCACTTTATTCACATTCTGTCCTCCTGCTCCACCACTCCTGGCAGTTTGCATTTCAACATCAGCATCCTTTAGTTCCACATCAAATTCTTCTGCCTCGGGCAGTACCACTACTGTAGCAGCGGAAGTATGAACCCTGCCTTGTGTTTCAGTTGCAGGTACGCGTTGTACGCGATGCACACCACTCTCAAACTTCATTGTTCCGTAAGCACCGTTTCCCTTGATGTTCATCACTACCTCTTTGTATCCTCCCATTGTACCCGGGTTGGAATCTACAATTTCTAAGGTAAAACCCTTCTTTTCACAAAAACGGGTATACATTTCAAACAAGTTTCCGGCAAAGATACTGGCTTCATCGCCACCGGTACCGGCACGTATCTCCATCACGCAATTCTTTACATCTTCCGGATCTTTCGGAACCAGTAACATTCTGATCTCCTCTTGCAAGCGCAGCTCTTTCTCCCTGTTCTCCTCCAATTCCATTTTAGCCATATCAAGAAAATCCTTATCTTTTTCTGTAGCTAATACTTTTTTTGCTTCTTCAATTCCCGATAAGGATTTCTTGTATTCTTGGATCACTTCTACAACTGCACCCAATTCCTTGTATTCAATATTGAGTTTCTTGAATAGTTTCATGTCAGATATCACCTTTGGATCGGCCAATTTTGCCTCCACATCTTCATACCTTCTTATTATTTCATCCAATTTCTCGAGCATAACTGTTAAATGAGCCGGTAAAGATAAGAAATAAAGGCGTTTTTAGTAGGAAATAGTAGATTCAGGAAAATTTTAAAATTCACTTAAATAGTTACTTTAACTTGGTATAATTTTAATACATTTGATTGATTAAAAATAATATGAAAAAACTATTACTTTCCTTTCTATTTCTTTCTTTTTTAAGTATTCGCTCTCAGGATTTCCTTGGGATGCAATCGAGTGACTTTGCAGGCGTTCCGAGTATCCTTTCCAATCCCGGAAATTTAGCTGAGAACCGAATGAAATTCGACCTGGTCATGTTTGGTATCAATTTTAATTTTGATAATAATTATGTTGGTGTAAAACGCGAAGCGCTTGATGGCTACAACCCATTCAAATGGTTTCAGGGTGGAACCTGGGATAGTACCCGAAAAGGCTCCAATGATTATTGGAAAAACAACTTAACTACCATTGAGAATGGAAAGACCAAGAGCATCAATTCTGCTCTTCGCATCATGCTGCCTTCTTTCATGGTTGAGATCAATAGAAAAAATGCCATCGCATTTAATTGGGGAGTTCGTAATTATGTGAATATTGACGGGATCGGACCTGATCTCGCTAAATTAGCTTATGAAGAATTCGGTTATCCAAGTGGATTCTGGACAAAAAATCTTAACAATAAAAAATTTAGTGTGAATCAAATGGCTTGGGCTGAATACGGACTTTCTTATGGTAGAGTCCTACATGATCAAGATGAGAATTATCTCAAAGCAGGTGCTACAGTTAAGCTTTTACAAGGGCTGGAAGCTGCCTATATGAATATAGAGAATCTTGATTTTAATTTTCTCACATCTGATACTGTAAGTTTGTTTCAATCAGACGTGTCTTATGGCCATAGTTCAAACCTGGATCCTTTCTTTGATGTTTTGGGAGATAGTACATTATCAGGTAAAGAGAAAATGAAAAAAGGTTATAAGTACGAATCCAATCCCGGCTTAGGTTTTGATTTTGGTTTGGTCTATGAATGGAGACCTAAATACAAGCAGGAACAATATGACATGGATGGTAAAACTGGCCTTTGGAGAAATGACCACAACAAGTACGCCATTAAGTTCAGTGCTGCAGTAAACGATATCGGAGGAATACGATTTAAAAAAGGACAACTATCTAATGACTTTCATGCGAATGTGAATTACTGGGATCTGAATGTATTCAATAAAGTAAAATCGGTTAATGCATACGATTCTGTTCTAACGCAGGTTTTCGGATCAAAAGAATCTGAATCCACATTTAAAATGGCTTTGCCAACTTCCATTAATGTAAATGCTGACTTCCATGTCTGGAAACCATTTTATATTAACCTCATGGGGAATTTTGCCAATCTTCAAAAAAACAAGATCACCAGAGTACATGACTTCACCAATATTTCTTTGACTCCGAGACTAGATGCGAAATGGATCGGATTAAGTTTCCCTATGTCCTATAATACGGCTGCAACAATTCGCAACGAACCTGTTATGTTTGGTGCCATGCTTCGTTTAGGGCCATTGATGGTGGGTTCTAATAATGTTAGCGGTTTATTCAAAAAGGATCTTTATGGAGTGAATCTATATGCTATGCTGAAACTTCCGATTCCTTATGGAAGGCCGAGAGACAGAGACAAGGATAAGATCTCTGATAAAATGGATAAGTGTAAAACGGTTCCCGGTGTATGGGAATTTATGGGTTGCCCTGATATTGACGGTGACCATATTCAGGATTCAGAGGATAAATGTCCTACTATTCCTGGTCTGAAAGAATTGCAAGGTTGTCCTGATAAAGATGGTGATGGTATTATTGATCAGGAAGATGAATGTCCGGATGATAAAGGAACTAAAGAGTTCAATGGTTGCCCTGATCGTGATGGTGATAAGATCGTCGACAAGAAAGACTCTTGTCCTGATATCGCAGGTCTGAAAGAATTTGACGGATGTCCTGATAAGGATGGAGACGGAATCTCTGACAAGATGGATGAGTGTCCTGATGTATTCGGTCCGAAAGAGTTCAATGGTTGTCCTGATAAGGACGGTGACGGTACGCCTGACTCGAAAGATGCATGTCCTGATGTTCCTGGTCCAAAAGAATACAAAGGTTGTCCTGATAAAGATGCTGACGGATTATTGGATCATGAAGACTCATGTCCGGATATTGCAGGTCCTAAGGAAAACAAAGGTTGTCCGTGGCCGGATACAGATAAAGACGGATTCCTGGATAAGGATGACGCATGTCCTACTGTTGCAGGTTCTGCCGAATACAAAGGCTGTCCTCCTCCTCCTCCAATGAAGACGGCGGAATTGAAGATCATTGAGAGAGCTTTCCAGAGTCTGGAATTTGCTACAGGTAAAGACATCATTAAGCCAAAATCATTCCCATCCTTGAATGACCTTGCTAAGATCTTAGTGAGCCACAAAGGAAACTGGAAGTTACAGTTGAGTGGACATACCGATAATGACGGTACTGCTGCGAGCAACATGATCCTAAGTGAGAAACGCTCTAAAGCGGTGAAAAACTACCTTGTGAAAAAAGGAGTACTTGCTGACAATGTAATGTGTGACTGGCACGGAGATACCAAGCCAATTGCAGATAACGCTACGGCTGCAGGTAAACAAAAGAACAGACGTGTAGAGATGAAGATCATCACAAAAGAATAAAAGTGAAAAACACCTCCGGAAACGGGGGTGTTTTTTTTAACTCAAGGTTGATCCCATATTTGATGAATGAATTACATGAATCGATTCGTTTTACTTAGAGATAGAATGATCGCATATGTACCTATATTTCGCAGGAATTTGCGTGTCACCTCACTCTTCCTTTTTAGTTTTTATACTTGTTATTCCACAGCACAGAATAAAGCCATTGATGACTCACTGAATGCAATTCATTATTTTCTATCGAGTGTAAAGACCAGTTCAATTGCCCTTGCAAAGGTCAATGCACTGCAAAAAGTGATCGATCCTAAGCATGAAAAATACCCCGTCTATCTTGCCTACTCAGCCGAGGCAAATGCCTACGAAGGAAATTTCAAAGAAGCCATCAATGGTTACAAAAAACTTTTGCAAATCTCCCCTTCTACACGTTCTTCTTCCTTGTATTTCCTTTCCAAATACTCCAAGCTGAACGGAGAACTCAAAGAAGCAATTCATTATACAAGACAGATCATAAAAGAAACGCCTCTTTCAAATCACACAGAAGGAGATATGGATGTTCAGGAAAATGCAAGAAAAGAACTTGCGGATTTAAAATACCTGGACAGAAAGAACAAAAAGCCAAATAAAAGTGATTTTGACATGAGTGAAAGTGGATATGCTTCTTGTTTATTGATCAGTTCTGCCTACTTTAAAAAGAATAAATTAGATTCCGCTTTGAGGCATGGTCTGCTTTATTCCGGAACACAAAGTATAACCAATAACTATTCTTTTTTTTACCTGATGACACAGATCTATCTGAAGAAAGGAGAAAAGGAAGAAGCAAAAGGATATTATCTTGAAGCTATTGAAGCAGTCAACTACAAGATCAAGGAAAACGAGGAGAATAAAAAAGGAATGGCAAAAAAATACTTTGATTGTGAATTCTACAGAAACGAATCGATCGAAATGAATCAGATCCTGTCTGACAGTCTTCGATTCAAAAACAACTAAATACATCTGTTCCGTCTCGGTTTTAAATATTTCACTTGATTTTAACATCATTCTAATTCTATTGTTGTTAGTACTCAAGAGTTAAAGCAGAAGTCAAATCATTCTCTAATTAGTTGCAGGAAACAATAAATACAGAAAATTTAATTAGCTTTAATTAAAAATAAATATCAAAATGAAAGGTAAAGCCAACACTATAAAAAGCACATTCAGCAGGGAAACCACTGTAAGTATTGACATACAATCCGACCCAAAGAGAATTTGGTCCTTGTTAACGAATGCGCAAAACTATTCCAATTGGAATTCAACTGTTCTTTCCATTGAAGGTAAAATAGCCTTAGGAGAAAAAATACAGCTTAGATCTTATCTTGACCCTAAACGTGTATTTAAATTAACAGTGAAAGAAGTTGAAGCTGAAAAACGACTGGTTTGGGGGGACGCAATGGGGAAGCGTGAATATAAATTAACACCTAGCGCATCAGGACAAACAAACTTCACCATGACAGAAAAAATCGGAGGTCCACTTTTTCCACTCTTCGCTAAAATGATTCCACCCTTTGATGAATCATTTGAAAAATTTGCCCTGGATCTAAAGAATGAAGCAGAAAAAAATAATTAACTAAGAAAATGGCTTACAAAATCGGAAGCAAAGAAAAGCCAATGGCTTTGAAAACACCACCATTAACGAGTGAATACACCATGCATGTTGACGAAAAAGACGGTAAAGAGGTCTTAGTTTGTACAGTGGGTAAAACCGTTTTGCATTATGATCTTCGTTGTATCAGCGATCTTCATGCCATGCTAAAAAAACATGGTGACTGGATGGAATTGGGAAGTGCAGACGAACAAAAACCTGCAAAAGAGGGAACGGTTGAGGCCTGGGGGCGCTTTGAAAAAAATCCTGTCAAAGGCTGGTATGGTTTAAAAAAAGGATTACGTGGAAGATTTGGCATGTACATCCCACCATTGATGGAAAAACTCGGACTTGCTGAGTTAACACATGATGCCAAGGGAAATAAAATGAAGGCGAAGTAATCAGGTGATTGTGCAAACCACAGTTCACATTTCTGAGATCTATTCTTGTTCCTTAGAAAGAGCATTTAAAACGCCTATGCTTTGCGATATCTCAAAGGTACACACCGGTTATGGGTTCATACCAAAAGTAAGTCATTGTACAGATGATGAGAACTGGGGTAAACCCGGTTTCAGTAAAAAGGTTTTTGTTTCCAAATCGCTGACGCAAAAAGGTGGTTTTTCCTCTTATGACAAGATCATTGAAAGAATTAAAAACCAATACTGGAAAATTGAACTAAATCAATTTCAAAAACCAATGTTTGGATTTTCAAAGTTTACCGGAGAATGGAGAACAACTGAAATTGAAGAGAACAAGATCCGTATCGACTATACGTACACCTTACATTCTGATCACTTCCTTCTCTATCCTTTTAACTGGTTGTTTACAAAAATCATTTGGAGAAAATACATGAAACAGGTTCTGGATAACATCAGAAAAATGACAATTGATAAGGAACCCTATTTGTTTGATTAGACGGAATGGATCTTCTCAATCTCACATTGCTTCAATGAATGAATTTACTCCTTCACTAGTCGAACCGGAAGAATTCCCGGCCTGGTATTCTGCAGTATATAAACACCTTTGGGTAAATACGAAAAATCTTTTTCTCCAATGTTCTTTCCTTTGTAAAGAATTTGCCCTGATACATTCAGTAACTGATATTCATCGTTTTTATTTAAGTCCTCTATCCTAATAAAATCCTTGAATGGATTTGGATAGACTCTTACTATTTTAGCATCGTGGATCAATTCTGCCATCCCTACCTCGTTGTTACAAACGTTGGAATTCCCAACCAAAGTGGCCATTTCATTGCACAAATAATAGTAATTGGAAATGTCGGTTGGATTCAATGCTCCCGCTAACAAATTCACGGCCTCATTCGGATCCAGATTTAAATTATACAATTCCTGAACCCCATTATCAAATCGTATCAATTTATAATCTTTGTTGCGCATTGCTTTTCCATCACCTGAAACATAAGGGGTACGGAATGTTTCTGTAAAGGTCCATGGTCTTACTTCTAATGTCTGGCTTTTTATGATAGGCAAAAGACTTTTACTATCTACAGGTTTGTTCAGTGGGATCTGTGATGACCAATTGGTATGTCCAAACAATTCAAGTACTGTTGAAAAAACATCCACGGTGTTGATCAAGGCATCACTCACCCTTCCGGGGTTGACGACAGAAGGGCCGGAAATGATAAAAGGTTCGTGAACGCCATATTGGTAAATTGAAGCTTTGGCATGTGACAAATTACTGATCTGCGCGGTTTGCTGCGTGTTTCCATTATCACCCATAAAAATAAAATCAGTACTATCGAAACGATTCATTGCTTTTAAGGAGTCAATCAATCTTCCGATCTCTGAATCGAGTGCCTGCATCATTGCCTTGAAATAAGATTTCGGATTCGTATTGATATCAGCAATAGTTCCGGGCAAATTGGTATACGTGTGCAAAGAAGACGGAGGCAAATGCAAAGGCGTGTGTGGCGCGTTGAATGCCAACCATAAGAATACACGATTATTTCCCTGTGTACGCAGCCAGCTCACGGCATTGTTCACATTCTCACTTGTTGCGTAAGTTGTGACAGTCGATGTTATTCCATTGGTGATCTTGGTCCAATTCGTAAAACTGCTGATAGCCCCGCTGAAAGGACCTTCAAAATGTTGCCATCCCATTACATTGGGATACTGTAAATGAGAAGAAGGATTTGGCCCTTGCAAATGCCATTTACCTATATGTGCTCTTCCGATGGCTGGATTGTAATTCTTAAGCAAACGTGGGATGGTGATCTCTGCCGTATCTAACTCACCGGCACCGGGACTACCAACGACGTAGCCAACACCGGTACGGAAAGAATACCTTCCTGTTAGCATTCCGGAACGCGTAGGAGAACAAACAGGATTGGCCATTGCATTCTTAAATCGAATTCCTTTTGTTAACAGTGATCTTATATTTGGAACTCCAACCGTATCTACTTTATCTTCAGAAAATCCAAAATAGTCGGTACCGATATCATCGGCGATTAATAGAACAACATTACGTTGGGCATAAGCGAACGTTGAAATCAGAATCAAAGAAAATATTATGAAGAAAGATAATTTCATTAAACTTCCACTCCAATAACACAAATATCGTCGATCTGTTCTATATTTCCTTTCCAGCTCTGAAGTGCGTCAAGCAAGATCTGTTTTTGATCAGCCTTCTTTTTATTCTTACTATCGATTAAAATATTCATCAATTGTTTGTATTTGAATTTTTTTCCATTTGGTCCACCGAATTGATCCGCGAAGCCATCACTGAAGAGGTAAAAACTGTCACCTTTCTTTAGATGGATCTTATGAGATGTGAATGGTTTTCTATGAATGAATTTACCAATTGGCTGCTTGTCTCCTTTGATCTCTTTCATTCCTTCGGCATTGTGTATCCAGATAGGATTATTGGCGCCCGCCCATAACAGTTCAAAGGTATCCGGATCGAACGAACAGAGCGATAGATCCATGCCGTCTTTCACATCATCTTCCGATTTCTCGAAAGTCTCCTCTACCAGTTCATTCAGTTTATCAAGTATCAAAGCTGGTTCGGTGAGTTTAAATTCTTTTATTGTTCTGTTGAGGGCATTGTTACCAACTACACTTACCATTGCACCTGGAACGCCGTGTCCTGTACAATCTACAACAGCTATCAAAAGCTTATTACCAACCTTTTCAACCCAGTAAAAATCACCACTCACAATATCCTTAGGTTGATACAGAACAAAGGATCTTGGAAGTACTTTAGAAATAAAATTGTCTGAAGGAAGTATTGCAGATTGAATACGACGAGCATAGGTGATACTTGCTTCCACTTCCTTACTTTTGTTCTCAATGATCTCTTTTTGCAATTTGATCTCAATGTTATCACGCTTCTTTCTTCTATAGGCAGTGAACATGACAATGGAAACAATCAGAACAAGAAGAAGAATAGAGGCCCCTGCTAGTAGAATGATATTTTGTTTTTTTCTTTCTGCTTCATTCAGGGCATGCTCTTTTTCTTTTTCGATATTCAAAAGTTTGATCTGGTTATCTTTTTGCTCGCTTTCGAATTGCGTGCTTAATACAGCTATTTGCTGATTATTCTCCTGGTTAAGAAGCGAATCTTTTAAATCAGAATACATTTTATGAAATTTGAGTGCATTTTTCAAATCACCCATTTCCTCATAAACAATGGATATATTCCGATAACACATTTCTAAATTCAAATCTGCGCCCAATTTTTTACTCAATTCAATCGCTTGTTCAATTAGTTCAATCCCCTTTTTATGCTGACCTTTTTGAGAATAAACCAGTCCCAGACTTTTCAATGAAGAAGCTATCCCCCCTTTATCACCAATATCTTCTCTAATAGCCAAAGATTTTTCGCCATAGGAAATGGCTTCGTCGTATTTTTTCAAATTCATAGATGAAATCGAAAGGTTCATATACGTTGTACCAAGCCCAGCCATGTCTTTTAATTCTTCTCTTATTGATAAAGAAGCTAAAAAATTCTCTACTGCTTGTTCATTTTTTCCTAGATCTGCCAAACAATTACCGATATTAGAAATATTAACGGCCAACCATTTTTTATTTCCAATTTCCTCGTTAATCTTCTGCGCATTTGTGTAATAATCAATTGCCTTTAATGCGTTTCCCTGCGATTTATAGATATTCGCTATATTATTATAATTAGCCGCAATCTCCTTTTTGTTTTTTAATTTTTCGGCCAACCTCAAAGACTTGACATAATATTCTAGTGACTTTGGAAAATCACCCATTTCGAAATATACGCTTCCAAGTGAATTCAGTGAACCGGAGATCTCGGCACTATCCTTTAATTCTTCTCTTATTTCAAGAGCTTTTAGTTGATACGATTTTGCCAAATAATAATTTCCTTTTGAACGATGTATCACTCCAAGGGCACTGTAACAGCCAGCTATATTGCGCTGATCTTTTAATTGTTCTCGAATAGCAAGTGATTTGAGCACATATTCTTCTGCCTTTTCATACTGATCTTTTCCCTTGCATGACAATCCCAGATTCAAATAAGCTCTAGCAATACCGGCTTTGTTATTCAATTTGCCTGCTAATTCAAGTGCATCTGCTGCATATTCTATAGCATCATCATACTCATTTATATTCAAATAAACACCAGAAATTGAATTCAATAATTTGATCCTACTCGTATCTACACTAATCTCCTTTAACTTATTTTTCAGAGAATCAACTTTCTTCAGCTTATCCTTCTTTGAGTCCTGCGACCAACAACTTAAACCACAAATTAAGAAATATATAAATAACAGTCTTGACATTTTGCTTCTAGTAAAGATAACCAATTAAATGACTTTTAAAGATTCCTCCATAACAAAAAAGCCCCTTTCGAATGAAAGAGGCTTTCTGATGATTTAATTAACTAGGCAGTTACTTCTACTTTAGGAGATGCTGCCATGATCTCGGCATTGGCTGCTGAAGCGTATTGCTCGAAATTCTTAATGAAGGAAGCGGCAAGGTTCTGTGCTGTCTGATTAAAAGCAGCTTTATCTTTCCAGGCATTGGCTGGTTCGAGGATCTCTGAAGGAACTCCGGTACATGCCTTTGGAAATGCCAATTTGAAATAAGGAGTGGTACCAAATTCGGCCTTATCGAATTCTCCATTCAATGCAGCCGTAATGAGGGCACGAGTATAAGATAATTTAATACGACTTCCCACACCAAACTTACCTCCTACCCATCCGGTATTGAGCAACCACACATTTACATTGTGCTTTTTCATTTTCTGACCAAGCAATTCAGCATATTTTGTTGGATGCAATGGCAAAAATACTTTTCCAAAACAGGCAGAGAAAGTCAACGTAGGTTCAGTGATGCCCATTTCTGTCCCGGCAACTTTTGCAGTATACCCACTGATAAAATGATACATGGCCTGAGCCGGACTTAATTTAGAGATTGGAGGCAATACACCATAAGCATCACAAGTAAGGAAGAAGATATTCTTAGGCATGTCTCCAACAGCAGGTGTTACTGCATTGTCGATGTAGTTTGCCGGATAACTCACCCTTGTATTTTCAGTCTTACTGATATTGGTATAATCTACAGTAGTTGTTCCTTCGTAAAAATTAATATTCTCTAACAACGAACCAAACTTAATGGCACTGAAGATCTGAGGCTCTTTTTCTGCAGAAAGATCAACGCATTTAGCATAACATCCTCCTTCAAAATTGAACACACCTGTATCGCTCCATCCATGTTCATCATCCCCTATCAATTTACGGTTCGGATCAGCACTTAAGGTAGTTTTACCTGTACCGGATAAACCGAAGAAGATGGCAGTATCACCGTTCTTACCTATATTGGCTGAACAGTGCATTGGAAGAACTCCTTTTTCATGAGGAAGAATGTAATTCAATACAGCAAAGATCCCTTTCTTGATCTCTCCGGTATAACCCGTTCCACCAATAAGAATCATTTTTTTTGTAAAATTAATGATGGCAAAATTGTGTTGTCTGGTTCCATCGATCTTTGGATCGGCCCTGAAACCGGGAGCGCACAAAATTGTCCAGTCACTTTTAAAATTCTTAATCTCTTCTGTAGTTGGACGAAGAAAAAGATTATTCGCAAACAAATTGCTCCAAGGCAATTCGGTCACTACTCTGATGTTGATCCTGTATTTTGGGTCGGCACAGGCATATGAATCACGGATCCAAACTTCCTTGCCTTGAAAATAAGCAAGCATTCGGTTATGCAATACATCAAATTTATCAGCTTCGTAACGGTTGTTTACATCACCCCACCAAACACTGTCCTTCGTGTTCTCATCATACACTACAAATTTATCTTTTGGTGAACGACCAGTAAATTCGCCGGTATCAACTGCGAGTGCACCTACATCAGTAAGTACACCTTCGCCTCTGCTAACTGTTTCTTCAATAAGTTCACTTGGGTGGAGATTCCAGTATGCCATTTCCACATTTGAAAGTCCGAGTTGGGCTACGCCGGCATCTTGCGCCCTTAATCCAATTTCATTCATTCTTAAAAGCCTTTGGTTTAGAATGCAAAGATAAGGAATATTTAAGGCTGAATCGGTCAGTTTTTCCACATAAAACCGAGCTCAAAAAAGAATTTAACTAGTTGAAACAGAAGTAAATTGACCGTTTTTGGCAGTACTTTTCAACTCTTTTATTATTTGCTTCTTTCTTTTCTTTTTTACTTCGGCCATTTGAAGGCAAAAATAGGTTTCTCCTTCTCTACCATAAGGAACTTCTGTGTACTTTAATTTGTTATCATCCAGGATCTTTTTGATAGCATCATATGTTTTAAGATCGATGCCACTTCCCGGACTGGAAAAATCGACACGAACTGCACATTTTGCTTCTTTAGCGAGATTTCTATCCTGCGCTTTGACCCCTACAATTCCTAGAAACAGGAAACAAATTAATACAACGGAATTTCTCATATGATTGTTTGAGTAAAGATGGTAAAAATAATACAAAGCTCCTATCAAAATAAAGTTTTTAATCTTCTTTCTCCTTCGAATAGGCTGCCGGTATGAACATGATCCATCCCAAAAGAAAGAACAATCCACCGATGGGTGTAACCGGACCCAGCACTTTTAGAAAATCAGCATTGTATAAATTACGGGTTGTAAGAAAATAGAGTGAACCACTGAAGAGTAGAATTCCGATAAGAAAAAAATACCAGGACAATTTAAAAAAACGATTCTCTTTTTTCTGTGAAAGAAGATAGACTACAAGCATGGCCAAAGTGTGATACATCTGATATTTTACCCCGGTATCAAAGCCATTTAACTGATCAACAGTTATCAAACCTCCTGCGAGTTGGTTCTTAAGTCCGTGTGCACCAAAAGCTCCTAAGCCAACAGCTAAAGCAGCCAAAACGCCTATCAAGACCAAAGCCCTTTTGCTCATTGAATGGTGACTTTTGGCGCTTCTTTCTCCTGCTTCTTTAATTCTCGTATGATCTCCTTATCTGTCATACCCAAAAATTTGATTGCTCCTTTTGCACTTTCGGCTTCTGGACTGGTTGGATAATTAGCAACGATCTCTTCATAAAGTCTCCTTGCTTCTGCTTCGTTATTCAGTTGCTCTTTTTCGTCGTAAAGTTGCGCGAGTAAAAACATGGCAGCCGGAATTCCTTCAAATCTGGAATAATCCTGTATACATTTTTCAAGCGTGACCTTTGCTTGCGTTATATTATTGATGGCTATTGCAACTTGAGCTGTTTTGATCAGGAAGATCGGACTTAAACTGTCATTGGCACAGTAATAAGCATAATCTGTAAATGCCTTGATGGCTTTATTTGCAGAGGCTTTATCCAGTTCATTTTGTGTATAGAGAACGCTGTCCATATACTGCGCACTTGCAAATAAACGTTTACAATCTTTGAAATAATTCTTTGGATCACGAAGACGTGCATCATCAGCAGCCAGACTGTCTTTATTCTGAGAAGTCTCCTTCTTTGCATCAGAACAAGCTGAAAGCATCAAAAGCATTGCTGCCAGAAAAGAATGGCAAATTGTTTTCATTTATTTCTTTCTATAAACTTTTGTTTTATAATCTGCAGTTATTTTACCACTGGCAATATCACTCAACTTTCCACTGATCATTTTTCGTTTAAAAGGACTCACTTTATCAGTGAAGAGTTTTCCTTCGATGTGATCGTATTCGTGTTGAATGACACGTGCGATCACTCCATTGAATTTTTCAGTATGCTTCTTAAAATTCTGGTCCACGTATTCAATCTCGATATCAGCCTGACGTATCACATTCTCTCTGATCTTTGGAATGCTTAAACATCCTTCGCTGAAACTCCACTCATGTCCGGATTCATTCAATATTCTCGCATTGATAAATACGCGGTTAAATGCTTTCAATTCCTTTTTTTGTTCCGGAGTGAATTCATCGTCCTCATCATCCTCATCATCACTTTCTGCAAAGGGACGCGTATCAACAATAAAAAGGCGGATGGCCTTACCGATCTGCGGGGCAGCAAGTCCTACTCCATTGGCATTGTACATTGTATCATACATGTCTTTAATGAGTTTATCCAATTCAGGATAATCTTTATCAATCTCTTCACCGATCTTTCTTAATACCGGATCGCCGTAAACAACAATTGGAAGGACCATTCTATTCTATTGTGATTATTTTATAATTAGGATCTTTAAAAAAGATACTGTTTAAGATTTATCTGCTATAATTCGGAGCTTCTCGTGTGATGACCACGTCATGCGGGTGACTTTCCTTTACACCGGCAGCTGTGATCCTAATGAATTTGGCAGTTTGCAGTTCTGAAACCGTTTTAGCACCACAATATCCCATTCCGGCTCTGATCCCTCCTATCAGCTGATAGACGATCTCAGCAAGAAAACCTTTGTAAGGAACTCTTCCGCTGATACCTTCCGGCACCAGTTTTTTAATATCATCTTCTGCATCCTGAAAATACCTGTCTTTGCTTCCTTTCTGCATTGCTTCCAAAGACCCCATTCCTCTGTAAGATTTGAATTTCCTTCCTTCGAAGATGATTGTCTCTCCGGGACTTTCTTCCGTTCCGGCAAACATTCCTCCCATCATCACAGTTCCAGCTCCTGCCGCAAGAGCCTTCACAAGATCTCCCGTAAATCGTATGCCACCATCAGCGATCAATGGAACACCTTTTCCCTTCAGAGCTGCAGCTACTTCGAGAATAGCAGTTAACTGAGGTACGCCAACTCCTGCAATTACCCTTGTTGTACAAATGGATCCGGGACCAATCCCCACCTTCACTGCATCTGCTCCTGCTTTCACCAGATCCAATGCTGCTTTACCTGTAGCGATATTTCCAACTACCACCTGCAGATCCTTATATTTCTTTTTTACTTCTTTCAGTTTATTGATAACGCCTTTGCTATGTCCATGTGCAGTATCAATGATGATTGCATCAACACCGGCTTTTACCAGCGCATCCACTCTCTCCATGGTATCTGCAGTTACTCCAACAGCAGCAGCAACACGAAGTCTTCCCATTTCATCTTTACAGGCATTAGGACGAACTTTAATCTTAATGATATCCTTATACGTGATCAAACCCATTAACTTTCCGGTCTTATCAACGATAGGTAGTTTTTCAATTTTATGCGATTGTAATATTTCTTCAGCTTGTTTTAAGGTGATGCCCATTGGTGCTGTGATCACCTTTGCTTTAGGAGTCATGATCTTGAGAACGGACTTCTTCATGTCCTTTTCAAAACGAAGATCTCTGTTGGTGACAATACCAACCAGACAATTCTTTTTATCTACAACGGGAATTCCACCGATCTTATGTTCTGACATCATTGCAAGCGCATCTGCGAGATTGGCGCCTTCATGCAATGTGATCGGCTCCATGATCATCCCACTTTCACTTCTCTTCACTTTTCTAACTTGTGCAGCCTGATCCTCAATACTCATATTCTTATGCAACACTCCTATTCCACCTTCCTGTGCAAGTGCAATGGCCATTTTGTGTTCTGTAACAGTATCCATGGCTGCGGATACGATTGGCGTATTCAATATGATCTTTCTGGTAAAATGTGAGGAAATGTTCACTTCACGTGGCAACACTTCGGAGTAACCCGGCACCAGTAATACATCGTCGTAAGTGAGTCCTTCTGAGACAAACTTGTTTGCAATAAGATCGGATACCATGCTAATGAATTTTAAGGTTATAAAATTCGTACAAATATAAGAAAAAAAACGGACTTAGAAAGTTGTGCTTAACGAAGCTCTTTCTTAGGGTAATAGAGGTCAAAGGTGACCAAAGCCGCCAGAAAAGCCCAGAAAGGGAGTGACAATTTATCTGTATCAAGAAAATTATTCAGGAAGCCATGGATTAAATAGGACATTAATCCCAAAAAGATCGCGATAACAAGCAATTTATCATCTCTTTCTTTCATTGAATAGGTCAATCGATAACCAAGTGAAGTTGTATAAAGCAATAAAAACAACATAATGAGCATACCAGGCAAGCCTTGTTCAGCTAATGGACCTAAATACTCACTGTGTGCGTTTCCATTTGTACCGAAATTGGTACTGATGATCGTCTTCTCCCTGCTTAACTGATAAGGGGCATACTTGAACATGTAGGTTCCTGGGCCCCAACCAAAAACAGGTTTATCCTCAAACATCCTCATAGCACAACTCCATCTGTTCAAGCGTTCAAGATTGGAAGCATCTGTTGAAATATTAGTCACAGATTCTACGTTATTGGCGAATCCACCTTCTGCATCCGTGTTATTTCTTCCGAGTGCGATCAGGATCTCCGTTTGAAAAGCATAGAATAATATTCCTGAAACCAGAAAAGTTAAAAGCAAAACCCTGAAACGGATCCCAAGCAGGAGTGTGACAAGAATGCCCATACAAACAACCAGACTAAGCCAGCTTGCACGCGCGAAAGAAAGAACAAGTCCCAATGCCAGTGCAAAGAAAAGAATCAAAGAATAGATTCTGATAGCAGGAGAAACCTTTTTCATGATCAGAAAAACGAATGTGACTGGAAGGAACATGGCAATGGCAGCTCCATAGGCAGTGTGATCATTGTAAAAAGGAGATACGATCCAGTCCGCAGCTTTGTCATTAAAATTAAAGGCGGCATGTTTAACGGTCGTTATTCCGATCACAATGAATAATCCTGTTGCATAGCAAAGTATGAAACGAATCAGGTTTTCTCTGTCTTTGAACAGAAAAGGCATGATCACATAACAACTGAATACGAACCACAAACGAGAAATGAGAAATTTTATGGAAACAACAATGTCTGAACTGGTGAAACTTGTCACCAACATCCACAGCAATTGAATGATGATAATGGTTGTGAGCGGGTGACGAATGAATTTCTTATCTGTGATCCCTGAGCTCATTTCATTGAAGATATAGAGCAACATGATCACGATCATGATCGGTTCACTCGGGAGACTCATATCGAGACTCTCGGTTATATGGAGTTCCTTCAGACTAATGGCAAGAGGTGTTACCAATGCCAGAAAAAAGACCAGGCGCTGCAGATGAAAAAGTGCAATGTAGCCCATGATCACACCTACGGGGATCATGTTATAGGGATAGAAATAATCTTTTTGATTCACCAATACATAAGCATTGCCAAAAATGTAGGCAAAAATGAGTATCTCAAATATATAAGCCCTTATGTACTTAACCATTTATTAAGCCTTGTCTTTGTTGCGGATAACAATGATTATAGTTGTGAGCAATGCCGCAGAAAGTGCCGCGAGGATCACAATTACAGAACGGATCGGATAACAACGTTTATCCGGCAATGTTGGATTTGAAACATAAAGCACGAAATCCACTTCTCCTTGCGAATCGAGCAGGTATTTATAGGATTGCTCTTTGATATCTACCATTGATTTCAATGTGGTTCTGATTCTGCCTTTAAGAACAGACAGATCACTTCCCTTTTGTCTGATTCCTTTTGCTTGTTTTGCTCTGTCTTCACTCAAAGAACTTCCTTTAGCAATATCCTTCGCCAGTTCTTTTGCTTGTTTCTCTTCATCAACTATATTGTATTCTTCTCTGATCTTTTTGATCTCTTTGCTGAGCGAATCCAATTCTTTTTCTTCACTCTTAATGATAGCTTTCGCATTCACCACATACTGTTTCATGGTATATTGCTTATTCGAGCGAATTAATAGATTGGTCAATTTGATCAGTCTCGCATTCATCTTCTGAGCCATGACAGGATCCGTATCTGTTACTGAAAGTTCAATTGATTCATAAAGTGTAGGTGAGAATTTGAAATTGTCGGCATACATGTAATTGAACAAAGCTCTGCCCCCTTTTTCGTTCACTGTATCAATGCCGTAACGCTTGAATAATTCAAATTCTTTTGCGAGTTGATATTTTACATCTTCACTGTAGAAGTATTGAAGCAACTGTTCACTAGTACTTTCTTCTGACGTCTCGTACATATTGATAGGATACACTACCGCAATCGACTTGAATTTCTCCTTGATTGCAAATGTTCCTGCAAATGCCAGCGCGCCGGCAAGCACAACTGTTATTGCCAGTGTTTTAATATTGCGAATAAGCAACTTAAAAATGTTCAATGAATTGAAATTATCCATAATCAGTTAAATGAGATTGTTTTGAATTTTTCCTTCAGTAATAAAAATAAAAGTGCAAGTACGTTATTGGCTATGAGCACAAGACCAATAATGATCAGCCTTCTTGGTTTTTCCTTGTACTTATTGGGCTTAGCTTTTTCAACCACAAATTTCATAGGAATAATGGTGTTATAATTCACAAGTGCCTCGTCGTACTTTCCTTTGATGTCCGGATATTTAAAACTGTATTTCTCCAGGTTATCATGAATGGTCTGATACGCATTTCCGTACTTCTTCAATGTATCCAATTTCCCTTCCAATCGTTTCATTGCAGCAACATCGTTCTTTTCAATAGCACGGGCATAACTTTTTGAGTAGGCTTTCACCTGCTCTTTGTAATGCAAAACCCCCAACTGTCTTAATTTTTGCAGACTATCTTCCAGCACTTTCATTCTTTGTAAGGTATTATCATATTCTTCTTTCACGATCTTCAATACTTTACCTGAAATATCCCGTGTCATTTCTTTTTTGATCGTGTCGCAGTAATCCGATATTCCATTAGCAATTTCAGCTGCTCCTTCCGGCGTGTAATCATACACTTCCACTTTTATACTGTTGAATTCTGTTCGCTTGATCACCACCATATCCTGCCACTTTTGTTTGAGGTAATGATATTTAAGTGCACTATCGGTAAGATCCCATCTTTCCCATAAATTGAAAGCATCTGCCACCCTTAATTTCAATGCATCTGAACTGATCACCTGTATCAGCTTCTCGCAATCATCCTCATCACCTAATTGCATGTAATCTTCCTGATTACCCGCATTTGGCTCTATAACGAGTTTGGAAACTGAAAAATGTCTGACAGCGAAAAGGACCGCTGTTGATTTATATTGCTTCGGAAGTAAAAAAACAATTATTCCGGTAGCAAGTACCGTAACAACAGAAACGAGAAGAAAGAACTTTCTCCATCTGTATATTTTTACCATGAGTCCGGTACTTGAAATATTATCAACCATATTACTTATTTATACTTTAAAAATCTGACCACCGATTTAGGATTGATCATGCCGGTTACAAAAGCCAATAAACCACTAAATATAAGCATAATTACGAAATTGATCATCCATTGCTTGGTGAAATTGAGGGTGAAATAATTGACAAGAACGAGACCTATTATAAATAAAAATAATGCAAGTATCAGTCGTTTGTTAACTCGTAAATTGAAGAATCGCCAGCATAGCCATACCTGTGCCAGTCCCATTGCAAATTGTGTACACACACTTGAAATGGCACTGCCCATGGCATGGTACTTTGGTATGAGAATTAGATTTAAGATCACATTCAAGATGATGCCACCTACTGCCATGTAATTGTATTGCTTTAATTTTCCGCTTGCAGTAAGCAATGCTCCGAAAATATAGGTGAGAGACATGGCCGTGAAACAATTCATCAGCACAGCGAAGATCTGGTAGCCTTCGGTGTTACCAGTATAGATCTTCTCAAAGAAGTGATCAGCATAAAAAATGGTACTCACAGAAACGATCAATGCTGGTGTCATGAGCAATGTAAAGGACAGTTTCACTACATTTTCAATATTCTCCTTGTTTTTCAGCATTCGGCTGAACAGAGGCAGAAGCTGCACCGAAAAAAGGTAGCCTATCATATTCGCGGCATCCAGAAAACGGAAGCTCTTCGCGTAAATACCACATTGCTCTTTTCCAAGATCACCAGGCAGTAATCTTTCAATCATCACGCTATCCAAACGATTGTAAAAGGTCATGAGCAGAACAAGAATGGCATAGGGAGCGCTTTTTTTCAGAATAAGCATGTTGAATTTCTTATCCCAATGCATTTTGAACGTATGTGTTTTACTTAATACGGCGGCGAAAGCGATCAATGCAGTTAATCCATATCCAATTGTTTGTGCATAAACAAAATTCATGATACTTGGCTCCAGTCCGAACCAGCCTAAAAGCATGACTCCTACCAAGGCGATCATGATGATACGGTCCAATACCGATATGATGCTATCCAATCTGAAAATATGCAATGCCAGCAAATTGGAACGCAGAAAGAAGATCATATTAATGAAGAAATGATTGATGCTTAGGATGAAAAGCAATTTGATATACCGGAAATCAAAATTAAAAATCAGACTTCCAACTACCATTGTCACCAACATAAATAAAAAACCCAAGCCGAATTTAAGTCCCATCATTTTACTGAAATGCTTATTCAGCAATTGAGAGTTCTGGGCAATATTCCTGTTATTGAACTGAGTTAAACCAAAATCAAGAAAGGTGGTAAGCAGGAAAGAAAAATTGAAAAGGACAGAATATTCTCCAAATGAAATATTACCGACATGATCCTGAACTTTAGGTTCAATGATGATGACCCAGAATGGCTTAATCAATAGATTAAGGATCAGTAAGATAGCAAGGTCGAATATGAACTTTTTCTTTTGCACAAAAAGGATGGCAAAGATAGGATTTTTTATGGTTTATCCTAGTAGAATGCTCATTTTAGGGCAATTAAGGGCTAAGATCTTTTTATAGCTTTGCAAAGTGCAGATCATAGTCAACACACGATTGCTTATTAAGGACAAACTGGACGGGATTGGCTGGTTCACTTATCAAACGCTTAAAAGGATCACTGCTTCACACCCTGAGGTTCATTTTGTCTTTCTGTTTGACCGGGATCCGGATGAAAGTTTTGTTTTTGGCGAGAATGTAACTCCATTGGTGATTGGACCTCAGGCACGTCACCCATTTCTTTATCATATCTGGTTTCAGTTCTCGGTTCGATCTCTGCTGAACCGAATGAAACCAGATCTGTTTTTGTCGCCTGATGGATTTCTTTCTTTGTCGGCAAAATGCAAACAGTTAGTAGTTTTGCATGACATCAATTTTTTTCATCATAAAAAAGATCTGAAATGGCTAACCGGAAAGTATTACAATCATTACTTTCCCAAATTCGCTTTGAAGGCTGACCGAATTGCCACTGTATCTGAATACAGCAAAAAGGACATTGTTGCAAATTACAAGATAGATGCAAGTAAAATAGATGTAGTGTACAATGGGATCAATTCGTTTTTCAGGCCATTAACAGAAGAAGAGAAGCTGAGTACGAGAAAAAAGTTCACAGGCGGAAAAGAATATTTTGTCTATGTTGGCAGCATCCTTCCCCGCAAGAATATTCCAACACTGGTAAAGGCCTTTGCTGCATTTAAAAAAGAAAGCAACAGCCCAATGAAATTGGTATTGGCCGGTAGGAATTACTGGGGCATGCATGAACTTTATGCCAGCATAAAAGAAAAGGGAATAGAAAATGAAGTGATCCTGACCAACCGCCTGAGTGATGAAGATCTTGGTCTCGTATTAGGAGCCGCAATGGCACTTACATTCATTCCCTATTATGAGGGATTTGGAATTCCACTGGTGGAAGCGATGGAGGCCGAAGTTCCAATCATTTGTTCGAATGTAACCAGTTTGCCGGAAGTTGCCGGAAATGCTTGTCTACAGGTGGATCCTATGAATGTGGATGAGATCAAGAACGCCATGCTCAAGATCAACAATGATCCTGAATTAAGAGCGGATCTTATTTCAAAAGGAAAAAAACAAAAAGAGAATTTCAGCTGGGATAAAAGTGCGGATCTTTTGTGGAGATCGATGATGAAAGCACTGAAATAACTAAAGCTTCAGGTATTGCAAGATCTTAGTAGTTACATTTGAGTTTTGCTCGAAATACTTCTCAAGATGACTAGCTGTGTTCTTTAAATAACCCTCATCACTTGATCTTTTTATAAAATCTTTCAAATCAGATTCATTGAAAATATTAGTTACAGTTCCTAGTTTGATCAATTCCGTGATCTCATTGAACTTCCCTTCGTCTTTGCCAAACACTGCAACAGGCAATCCAAATACAGAAGGCTCCAGTACATTGTGCCAGCCATCGTTGAATCCACCACCAATGAAAGCAGCTTGGGCATAACGATAGGACTGAGACAGCACTCCGATCGTATCGATCACAAGAATTCTTGCATCACCAAGATCTTGTTCTCCTTTCGTGTAACGGGCAAATGAAATATTCTTTTCTTTGATCGCTCTGCAAAGCTCGAGTATATTTTCCGCCTGCACTTCGTGCGGTACCAGGATCAGTTTTAGTTCTTGATCTTCCATTTCGGAGAAGACTTTTAAAAGCAATTCATGATCTTTTCTGTATGTACTTCCGCCAATTAGAACTCGTTTACTAGTGGCAAATTTTCTCGCGAGGGGGAGATCCTTTGGGTTCTTTTTGATCTGTAACACCCTGTCAAATCGCGTATCTCCACTTGTTCTGACATTGTTTAAACCAATACTTTTTAAAAGTGAAAAAGAATTCTCATCCTGTACATCCAGTAACTCAAATGCTGAAAGTGATCTTCTGAAAATACCTCCATACCACTTGAAGAAAGGATGGTGTGGTTTAAAGACCGCGGAAACGAGAAATGTTCGGATCTTTCTTTCTTTCAATTCATTCAGGAAATTGATCCAGAATTCATACTTGATGAAAATGCTGATGCTGGGATCTATGATATCCAGAAAATCTCTTGCGTTTGCTTTGGTATCTAATGGCAAGTAGCAGATCATATCGGCGCCTTTCCATTCTTTGAACGCTTCATATCCACTCGGTGAAAAAAAAGTCAGAATTAGCTTGTATTCGGGATACTTCAAACGGATCTCCTCCAATAAGGGTCTGCCTTGCTCGAATTCTCCGTAGGAGGCACAATGGATCCAGATCCTTTTAGCAGTTCCTAATTTACTTTCCTGATGTCGGTATCTTGTTCTCCATGCCTTTCTTCCTTCAACCCATTGTTTGGCTTTCGGTTTTTTTACAGATGCTGTTTTAATGACCCATCCATATAAAAATATAACAAGGTTATAAATGAACATTTTAATTGTAATAGAACTCCTGTGGTCTCTTTTTATACAATGGTAAGATCCATCCTATGCGGAATCCATATAGCACATCCATTCTACTTTCCGTATCCGGCAAGCCGGTGTCGTAATTCAATTTACGTACGCTTTTTGTCATTCCTTCATAGGCTTCAAATCCACCGTAAAAATTGAGTATTCTGTTTTCACTTAAAAACAAATAACCAATGAACTGGCTAAAAGAAACTCCGTTACTTAATCGGTCATATCCTGTCCTAAGATCTCCTTTCACTGCAGCCACTCTTTGCTGTGCATCGTAAATATGGATCTTGTGTTGAAGATAACCTGCGCCAATTGTAGCCATGACTCCGGAATTGGGATTAGCAGATAATAAATTGAATACTTTTCCTCCAAATACATGAACCCCCACTCCTCTTTCTGTGAGTCTCAGATCGGCCGGATATCCTTCATTATCGATGACATAGCCTGAGGAACTTTTCATATTCACCAATATGTCTTCTTTTACATTTCTTCCGAAAAAATAGCTTGACTCAATTCCAAAGAGCCAGTTCTTTTTAGTTTTATAAGCAAAGGATCCCCCAGCGTTCAGATTCGGACCAAAACGCTTCGCCATATCCACTGCAGGTAACTGACCACTGAAATGAACTCCAACCAAAGGCACTGCAATGGCAGAATCGATCTGTGCCGATAAAAAAATGGGTGAAAACAAGAATAAAAAAAGTAGCCCACGCATGCTTAAAATTAGGGCAATTTTTTAAGATAAAAAAACAAGAAATTCAATGGGTACTTCATCAGGGCAACTCGATCTTGTATACCTTACCATCAATGGTAACGGTAGCTAAATTATCGCAGGTGCCGTCACCGAAATCTACTTTGCGCGTTGCTTTTCCAAGTGGAGTATGCTCAAATTCGCCTGAAGTAAAGTGTCTTCTACAGCCCAAAGCCATATTGCGTAAAAGTGGTTTTGTAATGTTGGAACGATACTCTTTTCCATTTGAGTTCAGACCACTTGCAGTACCGGTAATATAATAGGTGTCATCTGACCATACGATGGTATTTTCACCGCTGAACCATTCTCGCTGACGTTTTGCATCGTGTGTAATAGTACCGCCACCGGCTTTTGTTATAATAAGATTTTCATTTATTTCATAGACCAAATGTCCAGCCGGATTGTGTCCTTTGTTTTGTACAACCTTCGACCCGCTAACTCCATTATCATTCACAAAATAGTTAATGGGTGTGATGGTGATCGAGGTAAGTGAATCACGGTATTTACCTGTGTAGACAAAAAGCAAACTACCCCTTCTTGTTCTGCCATCATTGCAATTGCAATTAGATAGGCCAAAATTCACAGTCATGGAATCCGGATTGGTCGAGACCAATGTGTCAAATTTCAACGTGGCGCAAGACGAAAGAATTGAATTAGCTTCAGCCGATTTAAAACTGCTAAGGCTTTTGGTTCGACCTGCTTCATCTGCAATATTGTTCATGTCATTGGCAATACCTGTTGCCAAAAAGTTTTCTGAGGCTGAATCAGTATCATTGTCCACTTCCTGGGTTTTCTTCACACAGGAGCTAACTAAAAATGTAAGACTGACAAAAAGCAGGGGAATGGATCTGAACTTCTTCATTTTTCGTACGTTTTTAAATTGGACGATGATTCTTAGGGAAGGTTTAATAAGACAAAAGTTAATTTACCTCCCCTATTCTCTTCTTGTAAGTGGTAATATTTTGATTGATACGGTCAGATTCCACTAATCCATCTTTCAAACGTACAATTCGATGCGCATGCAAGGCAATATCTTCTTCGTGTGTCACCAGAATGATGGTATTTCCATTGTTATGGATCTCTTCAAACAATCCCATGATCTCTACTGAGGTCTTACTGTCCAAATTTCCTGTAGGTTCATCCGCCAGAATAATAGCAGGTTTATTCACCAAAGCCCGGGCAATGGCCACCCTTTGTCTTTGGCCTCCACTCAGTTCATTGGGTTTATGATTCATCCTGTCTGCCAGACCCACCTGCTCCAATACTTCCTTTGCTCGCTGAATACGTTCTTCCTTACTAAAACCAGCATACACAAGAGGAAGCGCTACATTCTCAAGCGTGGTTGCGCGAGGGAGTAGATTGAAGGTCTGAAATACAAATCCGATCTCTTTATTCCTTACCTGTGCCAGATCATTATCACTCATTTTGGCAACAGAAAGGTTGTTCAAGATATATTCACCTGAACTCGGACTATCCAAACATCCCAGCATATTCATCAGCGTAGATTTACCACTGCCGGAAGGCCCCATTAAAGCCACATATTCATTTTTCAGGATCTTCAAAGAAACATCCTTCAATGCATTGATCGTTTCCTCGCCTATTGTATAGACCTTGCTGATATGGGATATAGAAATAATCTCTTGCATTCTGTGTAAAATTACTTTATTTGCAAAGCAAACGGAAACAATTTCGCTATTATTATGAGCTATCGCAAAAGAATAAAATTCTTTCTTGTGCATACCCTAAGGGTGAGCAATAAAGAAGCAGACGAGCTCATTCAAAGCGGGAAATTGAAAGTGAATGGAAATGCTGTGCAAGAGAATATATTTTTTGAAGAGACAGACGAGATCTTGCTTGGAGAAAAAACTCTTCAGAAAGGATTTGAATATTTATACATTCGCTTCTATAAACCAAGAGGCTATCAAAGCACATTGAGTGAAAATGTCTCTGATAACCTGAGTCAATTCTTTAAACAATTTCAGAATGTAGCCATTGCAGGAAGATTGGATAAAGAATCAGAAGGACTTTTATTGATCAGCAATAATGGTAAATGGATCAGAGAGGTGACCGATCCGGATTCAAAGAAAGAAAAAGAATACCTTGTTGATTTGGACCGAGAGCCCGATGATGATTTCTTTTCAAAATTCAGAGGAGGTGTGGAGCTAAAATTCTATACCACAAGAACAGCAATGTGTGATAAAGTCGGACCCACTCAAATTAGAGTTGTATTAACAGAAGGCAAGAACAGACAGATTCGAAAGATGTGTAAAACATTAGGATACAATGTTTTAAAACTTAAAAGAATTAGAATTGACCAATTTAAATTGGGTAATTTGAAAGAAGGAGAACTTGATTTAACATAAATTTCATTTTTATATGTTGTAACATTATATGTTATAACATACATTTGTAGTCTAATTTAAAACTATAAAAATGAAAAAATCAATTATCACTAGCGTAGCCCTTTTCGCGGCAATGACATTCAATGCACAAACTAACTGGAAAGTAGATGGATCACACTCTAAGCTGGGATTCTCTGTTGTACACATGATGGTGGCAGAAACAGAAGGTAAATTCAAAGTTTATGAAGGAAGCGTAGAATCGAAATCAGAAACAGATTTTAATGATGCGAAGATCAATTTTACGGCTGATGTAAAATCGATCAACACAGATGATGAGAAAAGAGACGGACATTTGAAAAGTCCTGATTTCTTTGATGTGGAAAAATTCCCAAGCATCACGTTCAAAGCTACCAGCATGAAGGCTAATCCAAAGAAGGGTGCAACAGCTTACGATCTTGAAGGTGATCTAACTATTAAAGGAGTAACAAAAAAAGTAAAATTATTTGCAATTGCTGCAAGTAAAGTCGCAAAAGACCCTTACGGAAATACCAAGTTTGGATTTAAAGTGAACGGAACTATCAGCAGAAAAGATTTTGGTCTGGTTTGGAATGCAGCTCTTGAAACAGGTGGTGTTGCAGTAAGTGACGAAGTAATTTTAGATCTGAAAATCGAATTGAATAAAGCAAAGGTTTGATTATCTTAGGCCTCTCTTAACCGGAGAGGCCTTTTTTTCATGAAACTGGAAGACGAAATAAAACAGCGCGATTTTAAATCGCCACAACAAAAATTGGCGATCAATCTTTTGTATACGGTGAACTGGCTGAATGCAAAATTTTCAGCAAATTTCAAGACAACTGACATTACAATGCAACAGTTCAATGTTCTGCGTATTTTACGAGGACAGTACCCAAATCATTGCAACTTAAAGTTGATCAAAGAAAGGATGCTGGACAAAATGAGCGATGCTTCCAGGATCACGGATAAACTTCTTGCTAAAGGACTGATTGAAAGACATACTTGTCCGGATGATCGTCGCGCAGTGAATATCATCATTTCCAAAAAAGGTCTTGAAACGCTAAAATCCCTTGATTTTATTGATGAAGAATCCTTGAAATACTTTGAGAATTTAAGCACAAAGGAAGTTACCCAATTGAATGATCTGCTTGATAAACTCAGGTCTTGAACTAAATAAGCCTTTTTCAATCATACTGTTCTTCAACTTTCTTTTCCTCCCCTCTTCCCGGGTAAATATTAATTTAGAGTTCGCTTCATAATAACCCAATTTTATTTCGGCAGATTGGCATTTTTGTTAATTTTGCCTGTAAATGAGTCAGGTCAAAAAAACAACGGTCAGTCCTCCTAAAAGTAACGCTACTTTTTATTCAAAAGTGGACAGCTGGCTGAATAAGAACGAGAAGAAACTTTTCAGGGTCTTATTGGTCCTTTGTGCCTTTTTAGCCCTTATTTCCTTTAATGCCCGTATCAGTGAGGCGCACGATGATGCCCTTTATTTAGAAGGAGGCTGGCGATTTGTAAATGAATTTCCTGATTATTTCTATGCGCAGAATGCACCACTCTACCCTCTTTTTCTCGCTATTCTCGTAAAACTTTTTGGATTCAAACTTATTCTATTCAAGCTTTTTTCAGTTGCATTTACATTACTTGGATTCACTTTTATGTTCAAGGCATTGATAAGAAGAGTTCCTGCCGTTGTCTTCATTCCTGTAATCACCTTTCAGGCAGTGAATCATTTGATCATGTATTATGCGAGCATGACCTTCACGGAAGCTTTCTTCTTCTTTCTTCAGGGATTGTTCTTCTTTTATAGTGGGAAAATGATCGACCTTGTCAATTCAGAAGGTGTAAACTATAGATCTCAGCTAAAGGTTTGGTTGATGTTCGGTTTCAGTATGTTTTTACTGACTACATGCAAAAGTGCGGCCATTGTCGCTTTGCCTGTTGTTGTTTTGTATTTCGCAGTAGAAAAGAACTGGAAAGCGCTTGGAATGTCTTTAGCTTCTTTTGGAGTATATAAACTTCTTTACGAGATCCTTGTGCGCTTGATCTGGCATGGTCAGAATCAATTCAAGGATCAGAGTCGAATATTATTACAAAAAGACCCCTATAATAAATCACTGGGTAATGAAGATCTATCCGGATTCATCCAACGATTCATTGACAACAGTAATTTGTATATCGGAAAAAGATTCTACCAGCTATTGGGCTGGAGAGATGAAAATTATGTTACGGACAAACCTTTAATGGATGAATACGGTTTTGTGACCTTTTTATCCCTTGTGATCATCTTTATCGGCTTTTGGTTTCTTTTAAAACACAAAAAGAAAAGCATTGTCTTTTTTAGTTTGTTCGCGCTGGCACAAACCGCATTGTCATTCCTGATTCTTGCTGCCAGATGGGATCAGGCAAGGATCATTCTTGTGACAATGCCAATGCTGTTGACCTGTATGCTCTATGCTTTTTATCATTTCACCAGTAAACCGGGTATCGGACAAAGTGTTTATGCTGTGATTGCTTTGATCATGATCTCTTCTCTGATAATTTCCTCTTTCAAAAGAGGCATGAAGAATATTCCTATTGTTCAGAAGAATCTGAAGGGAGACACCTATTATGGATACACACCTGATTGGATCAATTTCTTAAAGTGCAGTGAATGGTGTGCCGATAGTCTGGGCAAAGAATCCTTAGTTGCCAGTCGCAAAGCGCCCATGAGTTTTGTTTATGGTAAAGGAAAAAAATTCTTTCCTGTGTACAGTGTGATCAAAAAGGATAGTACAACAGAACAATCACATCCGGATAGTGCATTGGCTTATTTCAGAGTGAATAAAGTGACGCATGTTATGTTGCCAACATTACGATTGAATCCGAATGATGCATCAGCGGGATTCATCAATACGATCCACAATATCCTCGCTCCAATTGCACAAAAGTATCCACAGAAATTAAAACTCATTCATACAGAAGGTTCTTTTGAAGAATGTGCCGTTTACGAATTTCAATACGATAAATAAGATCTGTACGATGTCCTTCAGCATTAAACTTGGAAACTTTTTATTCAGAAACGCTTACTTTCTGTATAAACCCATGTATATCGCTTTCAAAGAACGTCAGGATAAATTTGAGATCGAAATACTAAAGAAGAACATCAAGCAAAGAGACACGATCATTGATATTGGAGCAAACATTGGTTTTTACACGAAAATTCTTTCAGAACTGGTAGGTGAAAAAGGAAAAGTTCACGCCTTTGAACCCGATAAAATCAATTATCAGCGTTTGTTGAATTATTGTGCAGGATTGAAAAATGTGGAATTGAACAATAAAGCGATTGGTCCCAAAACGGAGAAACTCAAGATCTATACCTCTAAGATGCTGAATGTAGATCACCGTACATACAAACCGGAAGAATACGAAGAGGAAATTGAGATCGATGCTGTCAATCTGGATGAATATTTAAGTGGAAAAGGAAAGGTTGATTTCATTAAAATGGATATACAGGGCTTTGAAATGAGTGCCATAAAAGGAATGGAAAATACCTTGAAAGCAAATCAAAACATTAAGTTGATCACTGAATTCTGGCCCCATGGATTGAAACTGACCGGAAGTTCAGGAATAGAATATTTTAATTACCTTGTTAGCCTCGGTTTCATTTGTTACCTCATGGAGAATGATTCTTTATTAGAATTGAACCTAAAAAAAGTCAGCGAATTAAATGAAATGGGAGAAGAACATTATTTTAATATTTTTGCTACTCGTAAATAATATCATTGGAAGAAACGAAGAAGACATATTTCAATCAACTTGCTTCCAAACGTAAAAAGCGCGTTTTCAGTGCTTATTACTGGAAGGAGATCAGCGATTATGTGAATTATTTTTCACATGAAGACAGCAGTGTCTTGGAAGTAGGTTGCGGAAACGGAGATCTGCTGGCAAGCATCAGTGGTTCCGTAAAAACCGGAATTGATTTCAGCGAAGAATACATCAAATGGGCGCAAGAAAAACACAAGGACAAAGGAATTGAATTCCGTGTCATGGATGCAAATAAAATCGAACTGAATAGAACCTATGATTTGATCGTGATCAGCAACCTGATCGGATTTGTGGAAGATATCGAAAATGTTTTGCTTGAAGTAAAAAAATGCTGTCACCCCAACACAAAAGTGATAGTACAGTTCTATAATTCCTTCTGGGAGCCCATTATCAAATTCTCAGAGTTGATCGGACTCAAAACAAAAACGCCGACACAAAACTGGTTAAGCACAAGAGACATCAATAATCTCCTTTTCATATCCGGGTTTGACGTTTACAGAAATTCCAAGCGATTGATCTTTCCCTTCTTCTTTCCAATTCTATCATTTATTTTCAATCGCTATCTGGCTAAATTTCCTTTCTTCCGTTTTTTCAGTCTGAATATTTACAGTTTTGCCAAGCCATTACCTGAAAATAACGAAAGCGCCTACTCACAAAAATATAGCACAACTGTAGTGATCCCGGCCCGAAATGAAAGTGGCAATATTGAAAATGCAATAACTCGTTTACCAAAATTTGGAAAACATGTCGAGATCATCTTCATAGAAGGAAACAGTACGGATGACACCTGGCAGAAGATACAGGAGATCCAGAAAAAATACGCAGCTACGCACGATATAAAGATCGGACAGCAAAAAGGAAAAGGAAAAGCGGATGCAGTGAGAGAAGGTTATAAAATTGCAACAGGTGATATTTTAATGATATTGGACGCAGATCTAACTGTTCCACCTGAAGACATTCCTAAATTTTACGATGCCATTGCCAGCGGTAAAGGTGATTTTATAAATGGTACAAGATTAGTTTACCCAATGGATAAAGAAGCGATGCGCTTTCTGAATTATTTAGGCAATCATTTTTTCAGTTGGGCATTTACCTGGTTATTGGATCAGCGATTTAAAGACACGTTGTGTGGCACGAAGGTGATGTTCAGAACCGATTACATTAAATTAACCAAGAACCGTAAATACTTTGGCGAATTCGATCCCTTCGGAGATTTCGATCTTTTATTCGGAGCACACAAACTCAATTTAAAAATTGTTGAAGTGCCCATTAGATACCGTGAACGCACCTATGGATCTACCAATATCTCACGTTTCAAGCACGGTTTGATCCTTTTAAGAATGTGCGCATTTGCGAGTCGCAAATGCAAATTCATCTGATCTAATTACCCTTTAATCATAAAATATATACTTTCTTTTAATGAACTTTATATTCATGAAAGAAAAAGTATTTAGAAAAATTCTCGTCATTGGTCTACTTTGGCTCTTTTGTTCTAATTTGAAGGCTCAAACCTTCACTTATTCCACAAGTCCAACTTCTATGGTTGGTACGCCGAGTATAACCTTTCAGTGGAACATTACTTTTTCAAACCCAAGTGCATCATCAATAAATGTTGAGTTTGAAAGATATGCACAGAATTTACCTCCCTATTGGAGCGAATGTATTTGTTACATTCAATGTAATCCTCCACATTGGAATAATTTCACAGTAAGTTTAGCTCCCTTCTCCAGCTCTGTGCTTACAATTTTGATAAAAACAGACTCTGTTAATCCGGGTATCGGAACAACAGATGTACGCTTTAATGAAAGTGGATTCCCCGGCTCCCTTGTGAACATTCATCTTGTCGCTGAAACTGTACTTCCGAATGGACTTAAGGAGAATCCTATAAAATCAGGGATTTTGGTTTACAGTGATGAGAATAAAAAGATGAGAATAATTTCAGCGAATGAACCAATCCAGTCAGTTACAATTTATGATCTTACCGGAAGAAAAATAGAATCAAAAAAATCCGTAATACCAAATGATTCCGAGATCAGCAAAGAATTAGATCCTGGCATCTACATTGTTCAAATCACTACAAAATCAGGAGTTGAAGTAAGAAAAAAGATCCTCATTCACTGATCTTTTCATGCTTGAATCCGGAAACTAAACAGCCAATTTCTTGTATCTAGGTCTCTTCGGTTCCGTATTACCCATTCTCTTCTTGCGATTTTCTTCGTATTCAGAATATCCTCCTTCAAAGTAAACAACTGAACTGTCCCCTTCAAATGCAAGTATATGCGTACATACCCTGTCGAGGAACCATCTGTCGTGACTAATGATCACGGCGCAACCGGCAAAACTCTCCAAACCTTCTTCTAATGCACGAAGTGTATTCACATCAAGATCATTCGTAGGCTCATCCAGTAACAATACATTTCCACCTTCTTTTAAAGCAATGGCAAGATGCAGACGATTTCTTTCCCCACCGGAAAGTATGCCGCATTTTTTCCCCTGATCACTTCCGTTAAAATTGAAGCGGGAAATATAAGAACGGGAGTTGATCGATCTATCTTCAAATAATAGATTCTCTAATCCACCACTGATCACATCAAAAACTGTTTTGTTTGGATCGATATCCTTATGCGTTTGATCCACGTAACTGATCTTTACTGTAGGTCCGACTTTGAATTCTCCCGAAGTTGGTTTCTCCAAATTCATGATCATTTTAAAAAGGGTTGTTTTACCGGCACCATTCGGACCAATGATACCAACGATTCCTGCAGGAGGTAATTTAAAATTCAAATGTTCGTATAATAACCGATCTCCAAATCCTTTGCTTACATCAATTGCTTCAATGACTTCATTACCCAAACGAGGACCGTTTGGAATGAAGATCTCCAGTTTTTCTTCTTTTGCTTTTACATCTTCATTGAGCATTTTCTCGTAATTACCCAAACGCGCTTTTTGTTTTACATTCCTTCCTTTTACACCAGCTCTCACCCACTCTAATTCTCGCTTTAAGGTTTTCTGACGCTTGCTTTCACTCTTCTCTTCTTGCTTCAATCGTTCTCCTTTTTGTTCCAGCCAGCTGCTGTAATTTCCTTTCCAAGGAATACCTTCTCCCCTATCTAATTCTAAGATCCAACCAGCAACATTATCCAAGAAATAACGATCGTGGGTGACTGCAATGACAGTTCCTTTGTATTGTTTTAAGTGTTGTTCCAACCAATCAACGCTCTCTGCATCCAAGTGATTGGTAGGCTCATCTAACAATAAGATATCCGGTTCCTGAAGCAATAAACGACACAAAGCCACACGTCTTCTTTCTCCACCGGACAAAATATTGATTGGCGCATCACTTTCCGGACAGCGAAGCGCATCCATGGCGCGCTCTAAACGATTATCCAGATTCCAAAGATCATGCTGATCGATCAACTCTTGTAATTGAGACTGACGATTGATCAGTTTTTCCATTTTATCAGGATCATTCATGATCTCTTCATCGCTGAATTTATTATTCACTTCTTCAAACTCATTCAGAATATCCACATGCTTTTGAGCCCCTTCACGAACCACTTCGATCACTGTTTTATTTTCATCCAGTTTTGGCTCTTGCTCCAGCATACCAACTGAATAACCCGGACTCTGATGGATCTCGCCGATATAATCCTTGTCCATACCAGCCATGATACGCAACAAAGTTGATTTACCTGAACCATTCAGACCCAATACTCCTATCTTGGCACCATAATAAAACGAAATGTAGATATCTTTTAAAACCTGTTTTTGAGGCGGGTGTATCTTAGATACATTCACCATACTGAATATGATCTGACGGCCTTCCGGAGTTGTTGACATAGTAAAAATTTAAGGAATCTAATTTAGGCAAACTTAAAGAAATAAAAAAGGGAAACAATCTTGTTTCCCTCTTGATTAAATCAATTTAAAATCACCATTTAGAAAATTTCTGTTTGGATATAACTGCCTTCTCTCCTGCAACAATTTCCAGTATATAGATACCTCTATTCAGTTCTTGAACATTCAACTCAACGGTATTATTCCCAAACTCTATATTATAATGATCACTTATGACTTTTCTACCCAATTGATCATAAACATTAAAGACGCAATCTGCCATAGCACCTTTGCCTTGAATATCCACATTTATCAATTCCAATGAAGGGTTCGGATAAATGTTACCAACCATTATTGGATCGTCGGTGCTATACACAGCATAAATCGAAGTGGAAGAAGTTACATTGTTTCGGTCAATTGCAGTAATTCGATAGTATGAAATTCTACCTCTTTCAAATGTAACATCATCATAAGAATATTTAGTGGTGCCAGTAGCTTGTTGTGTATGTAATCTTTCAAAATTCACTCCATCTTCGCTTCTTTCTACATAGAACATTTTTGAATTACTATTTTCGCTTGTCTCCCACCAAAGTTTATTTACACCTTCTATTTGCTGGCCATAGAAAGATTTAAAATCAACAGGCAGAATAACTCCACAAATACTTTGTGAAGGGCAACTTGAAGAAAAAGAGTAAGCTGTATTGACCATATTCCATTGTGTAGGTGCATTGTGTGCAACCATGTTCACAGGAGGCACATATATAGTACCGTTGTAATTGTGTAAACCTAAAATAGCCTGTCCCGAATTCCATGTTCCGCAAATTGGTTTATTTCCAATATGGATCTCAATTACATTAGTTGTTTCAAATAATTTGATCTGACCGGTGAAAGACATGGTTGTACACGAAAACATTGGTATATTCTCGAATGAAACAATAAATCTCCTATTAGGCGCCACACCCAAAGTTCCCATTCTCATTACTCCTCCAACGCCGGGATTGATATCATGCCAAGGCCCAAGAATTGCATTTCGGGGAGCATTATCCGAAGGTGTGGGTGCGGCTGTCGTGATTGACCAACCCGTACTTTGTCCGGGTGCTGCATTCACACCACCGGGCATTGCATAAATATTCGGAAAACATGGAACAGCATCAAAGACAAAACTCGAATTAGAGGAGACATAACCACCGGACATTTGTTGACCACTAAAACAGAAAGGGAAACCGAACTGACTAACAGCGGAGAATAGAACGTCATCAGTGGTAGGAAGAACAGTACCAACAAAAACTTCGAAATTGTAAGCAGCATTTGAAGGGGCATAAGAGGATAGGCTGCATGGTATTGTTATTGAACCTACAGTTGCAGATGCAATATTACTTGTTGCCGTTGATGCTCCGCAAGTCGTTATCCTCCTGTAATACGTTGTGGCCGCAACAGTGGCATTGTAGGTGGAAGCTGTTGCTCCTCCAATATTATTAAATGGTCCGCCAGGTGCTGCAGAACTTTGCCATTGATAAGTTGCACCACATCCATTTGTGCTACCCACAACATTCAGAGCTGATACAAAGGCAACGCAACTGGAATTGGGAGTTGCAACAGCTGTGCCCGAGGTTACCGGAGACACACAACTTAGTTGATCCCATCTATAAACTTGTCCGTTAGCTGGCTTAGTGGACAGATTCGTTGTCTCCAAACCAAAAACGGCATTAGGAGAAACCCCAGTTCCATCCAAAGAATAAAAAACACCGTTAGCTAAATCACTTAATCCAATAGACGCCCCATTAACAACAACAGCCGCAGCTTCCTGTCTATAAACGAAATCAATTCTATTCGTGGTTTCATACAATTTAGCTTGAAACGAGATAACCGGATTCGAAGCAGAAAAACTCCATTCCATATTGAGCCATTCAACGGTAAGGATACGATTAGGGGATACTCCAGTAACAACATAATTCACTGATCCGCCAGTACCTGTAGCAAGGTCGTCCCACAATGGAGCAATTGCTGGGCGATCTGTACTTGTATTTAAGTTATTTGTAAGATTTGACCCAACTGCCCCTGCACCTAAAAACATGACTCCATTTGTACTTACTTTGAATTGAGTGTAATTAGCACAACCATAATTAAAAGTGAATCCAATGTTTATCGCGGCCGACAAAGCATCATCAATTCCACTGGCATGAACCACAGTTGGACCGGCATTAGGAGTGAAAGCGCCACCTAAAGCCACAAAACTATAAGAAAACTGACCAAAGGATCTAAGGACAGAAAAAAACAGAATAAGTATATATGTACTCTTCTTGATCATGAAAAATCATTATTCATTTAAACCTACTAACTTTATCTTCTCTGCCTCGAAGGAATCAAATGCTTCACATTTCTCAGCGAAAGTTTTAATATTTACTTCTTTTAATGTTACTTGAAAATAAGCAGGTGCTTGTTTGCGGAAATATTCTATAAAGGCTGATTTTGTATTGTAAACATTAGAAGCGACAAACACCAAAAATGCATGCTGACGATCACAATAAGCTTTCATCGAAACTGCAGGGTTTGAATTTAACATGGATTTCAATTGTGAAACATCTGTTATGCTTTCGTTAACAGAAAAAACTATCTTTAGCGAATCATTTGATCCGTAAATTGATCTACTTAACAGAAAAAATAAAAAGATCAAAACAATATTGTAACTTTTTGAATGCATTCTCATCACGTATTGTGTAGTAAATATAATGTAAATCGTTTTAACTTCTTGTTAAAAAATCAAATTTTAAACAAATGTTTTCATTGAGTAAAAGTTCATATCTAAAATTTGAGCAGTGCGAAAAAGCATTCTATCTCAATAAGCATTTTTCCTATCTAAAGGACAAAATCGACATTGATAAAAACCTTACATTTAACAGAGGTCACGCAATTGGCTCATTTGCAAAGGAATTATTTCCGGGTGGTGTTGATGCAAGTGCAGTAACTAAAAATTTAGCTGAATGTACTCTGCTCACAACGCAACTGATTAAGGAAAAAAAAACAATCTACGAGGCTACTTTTGTTTTCGACGGAGTATTGGTTATGGTAGATATTCTTGATTACACCAACGATGAATGGAGGGCGTATGAGGTGAAAAGTTCTCTAAAAGTATCGCCGGTTTACCTTATGGATGCCTGCCTGCAGTATTATGTTGTAAAAAATACACTGCCTGAACTGAAAGATTTTTTTCTTGTCACATTGAATGGTGAGTATGTTTTGCAGGATAAAATTGATCCGAAGGCAATTTTCAAGAAAAGAAGCATTGCAAAAGATGCCGAGAAGAATCTTGTCTATTTCAAAGAAAAAATAGAAGCAGCTAAACATTGTACCGATAGAAATTCTGTTCCCGAAAAGTCAATCGGAACGCATTGTTTCAAACCTTACACATGTGATTTTTACGGACATTGCTGGAAAAACGTGAATGAAAGCGATAGTGTATTTCAATTACCTCAGGTAAACAAAGAAAAACTTTTTGAATGGTATCATTCCGGAAAAAAGAAAATATCCGACCTAACTAATTCCGATCTCGAAAGTGAATTACTTAAAAAAGTAAAGAAGGCATTCTCAGGAAGCAAAGAATTCTTTGATCGAAAAGTATTGAACGAGTTACTGGAAAGAATCAAAGAACCTGTCATTTCATTGGATATGGAGATCTGGGCACCGGCAATTCCACAAATGAAAGGCACCCGGCCTTTTCAACAGATCCCCTTCCTGTTTTGTCTTCATAATGAAAAGACATCTGTACATTTTCTCACCGATCATTCACCGGACGGAAGAAGATCCTTTGCAGAACAACTGTTACTGTTGACATCCCAATACAAAAGCATTTTGGTGTACGATAAAGCAATGGAAGAACAAAGTATTGCCTATTTATCCCAACTCTTCCCCGACCTGGAAGCAGACTTGACAAACTTGAATAAAAAGATGATCGATATTTCCATTCTATTCAAAAACCTTCACTACTATCACCCTGCATTTCAAAATAATTTCTCCCTTAAATCTATCGCGAAAGTACTTGCTCCTGAAGTGAATTTTGATGGTATCAAAAGTGGACTCGAAGCTATGAGTTATTTTGAAAAACTAAGAGCAACTGAAAATCCTATTGAAAGGGAATTGATAAGCAACGACATCATCTCTTACTGTTACAATGATGTGATTTCCGTGAACGGGATCTATCAATCCCTTCAAAAACTACAATAAAAAAACCCCGGGCCAAACGCCAGGGGTTTCCTTTTCTTTAAGAAGAAAATTATTTCTTCTTACCACCTTTTAAAGCAGCTAATGAATCAGCTACGCGAGCTGAATCAGCTTTTGCTTTCTCAGCAGCAGCAGCAGCTTCAGCAGCCTTAGCAGCTTCAGCTTCAACAGCAGCAATAGAATCTTGTTTTGCTTTTTCAACAGCAGCAATTGAATCAGCTTTCGCTTTTTCACGAGCCTCTAATTCTTCTTTAGAAGGACCACAAGCTACAAATGCAGCAGAAAGAGCTGCCACAGCTACGATAGATAATACTTTTTTCATTTTTTGAGTTTTAATTTGGTTTTAATTAGGCGCAAAATTAAGGTTTTTTTGATACGAAAATAAAAAAATCAAAAAAACCGTCGATTTTCACGCTTTTTCCTATTTCTACCGAGCTTTAACAAGCAATTAACTGTAATTTTACTTCCCATGTACGGTCTTCTTAAACCTTTTCTATTCAGTCTCGATCCTGAGAAAGCGCATCATTTAACCTTCAAATTGCTTAAAATGAGTCGTTTTTTGCCCGGATATGCCTTTTTTACGCGAAAATCATATAAAATAGAGCATTCATCCCTTAAACGAAAACTCTTTGGACTTGAATTTCAAAACCCTGTTGGCTTGGCTGCCGGACTTGATAAAGATGCTGTGGCTTTTGAGCAATTTGGCGACATGGGATTCGGTTTTGTTGAAGTTGGAACTTTAACTCCTAAAGCACAACCGGGAAATGATAAACCCAGACTTTTCCGTTTAATAAAAAATGAAGCCCTCATCAATAGAATGGGATTCAATAATGAGGGAGCTAAAAGTGCAGCAGAACGCCTGAAAAAAAGAAGAAATTCAGGTCTCATCATAGGCGGAAACATTGGGAAGAATAAGATCACTCCGAATGAAAAAGCGGTTGAGGATTATCTGATCTGCTTTAATGAATTATACAATGTGGTGGATTATTTCGTGGTGAATGTTTCTTCTCCGAATACACCCAATCTGAGAGATCTGCAGGAAAAAGAGCCTTTAACTGCACTTTTAAATGCTGTTATGGCATTGAATAAAAGTAAACCCAAAGTCAAACCACTTTTATTGAAAATTGCTCCCGACCTTACTAATACCCAACTGGATGATATCATTGATATTGTGAAAACAACAGGAATTGACGGAGTGATCGCAACCAATACCACCATTTCAAGGGAAGGTTTGACTTACTCTAAAGAAGAAATTGATCAGTATGGTGCCGGGGGATTAAGTGGAAAACCATTAACAAAAAGAAGCACCGAAGTGATTCGCTATTTGAAACAAAAAAGCAACAATGCCTTTCCGGTAATGGGTGTAGGTGGAATTCATAGCGTGGAAGACGCTATGGAAAAACTGAATGCAGGTGCCGACTTGATCCAACTTTATACAGGATTCATCTACCATGGTCCAAAGCTGATTAAACAGATTAACTCAAAACTCATTAAATGATCAAAATAACTGAATGCCCACGCGATGCCATGCAAGGCATCAAAGAACAAATTCCTTCTGAATTGAAGGTAGAATACATCAATCAACTTTTAAAGGTCGGATTTGATACCATCGATTTCGGAAGTTTTGTTTCTCCAAAAGCCATTCCTCAGATGCAGGACACTGCAAGTGTTTTGGATCAACTCGACCTATCTGCCGGCAACTCAAAATTGCTCGCTATTATTGCGAATTTACGTGGAGCAGAAGATGCCTGTGCTTTTGAAGAGATCTCTTATCTGGGTTTTCCTTTTTCCATTTCAGAAACATTTCAGCAACGCAATACCAATTCTTCTATTGAAGAATCTCTTCAACGTGTGGAAGAAATTCAACGTTTATGCCGTAAGAAGAAAAAGGAATTACTCGTTTATATTTCCATGGCTTTTGGTAATCCTTATGGAGATAAATGGAATCCGGATATCGCCATTCAATGGGGATTGCGCTTAACGAAAATGGGAATCAAGAATATTGCTCTGGCCGACACGATTGGTTGTTCAACACCTGAAAACATCAATGCTCTGTTCACTGCCTTGCTACCTGAAATGAAAGGTGTTCGCTTAGGCGCTCACCTGCACTCTACCCAACCAAGCGCACTGGAAAAAATTGAAGCCGCTTATAAAAGTGGTTGTACCAATTTTGATGTAGCCATTCATGGTTTTGGCGGATGCCCAATGGCGAAAGAAGAATTAACAGGAAACATGGCAACAGAAGATCTTGAAAAATTTGCAGAATTGAATAAGATCGAATTAGGACTGAATAAAACAGAATTGAACAAAGCTTATGAACTAAGCTGGAAGATCTTCAATAAATACCATTAAAGAAAGTCGTTCTTTACTCAAAAGCAATTTTGATCAACTTTCCCTTTTTCAGAATTTTTCCGTCGACCGAAATAGAGTAAAAATAAACTCCTTCAACAAAATTAGCGGTAGAAACGGAATGTACTTCCCGTAAATCCTGACTCAATAGCTGCTTCCCTTCTATATCGTACAAATTTATTCGTGATGGCCTTTCATTCGTATTATGTATTGTTATTTGTTCGCTAAATGGTGATGGATAGATCAAATAATTATCATTGGAAAACAGTTCAATCTCTCTTACCCCGGCACAAGTAACAACCTGAATAGAAACAATTGCGATGGAAGTACAACCGGTTATGCTGTTTGTGGCTGTAACAGAATATACAGTGTTTACAGTTGGTGTGACCACAATGGTTGATGCATTTAAGCCCCCGGGCTGCCAAGTGTAGTTATTAGATCCTGTGGCGCTGAGTGTGGCTGAACCTCCGTTGCAAATTACTTGCGCCGAAGTACTCAAGCTAACTACTGAATTCATTCCCATAAATAAAGCCTTTCTTTCACACGTGGTAATCACCCTATTCCAAACACCTACTTCATCAATGGCACCATCAAGAAAACCACCGGAAAAATTATTCCAGGATCCGATCGACCTTGTTCCATCCCATCCACTGTTTACACTTGCATTATTCTCTATTGCCTGATAAACTGTATCAATGTACAATGTCAATGTACCATTGTTCTTACTCAAGAAAGCGTTATGCCACAAACCATCATTAATGGTCAAAGTTGAACCAAACCATGGAGATACACTCCATGCACATAATTTATTTCCGGAAATACCACCAGCATTCATTCCTGTTAAAAATCCTCCAGTTCCGGATATATTGTCTCCAAAACAAATAAATCCAGGATCTCCGCTCATACTGGTTTTAAACCAAAACGAAAGAGAAAAATCGTTTTGTACATTTAGACTAGTTGCTGTTCCTGATGGCACTGCAATATACGCGCTTCCACTGAATGAATAGGCACTGTTTGGATTGGAAGCCCTATCGTTCGTTAATACCGCCCCAGTCACAGTACCGTGATTGGCACTCATTGATTTGTCATTTGCATCTCCATTAAAATCATAGAATGCAACAAGGTTGAGAGTAGAAACATAAGTCGGAATCTGTGATCTCATTGTTAATGCACTTAATATAAAAGCACAGAATAAATGAATGGTTCTCATACAAAAGTAATTTGAACAAAGGTCGGATAAAAGAACTTTTCTTCTTATGATGCCCGATAGGAACTGATTCGAAATTACATGATGGTAGTCATACTCAAAAAGATCACGAAAGCTTCTCAGCAAGGTATTTTCCGGTAAATCCTTTTTTACTCTTTGCCAAGTCTTCAGGTGTTCCCTCAATGACAACAGTTCCTCCCTGTTCACCACCCTCAGGACCCATATCAATTACCCAGTCCGCACATTTGATCACATCCAGATTGTGTTCGATGATCACCAATGAATGTCCTCTTTTCAGTAAGGCATCAAAAGACCTCAAAAGCTTCGCTACATCATGAAAATGTAAACCAGTGGTTGGTTCATCAAACACAAACATGGTAGGCGTTGCATTGTTGATCGATAATAAAAAACTAGCTAACTTAATTCGCTGCGCTTCTCCTCCACTCAATGTACTGCTGCTTTGTCCGAGTTTCACATAGCCTAAACCAACGTCCTGCAAGGATTTTAATTTTTCCACGATACGTTGCGCACTTTTGTTGGAAGCATCTTCTCCAAAAAAACGAACGGCATCGTCAACCGTCAGATCCAATACATCAGAAATACTTTTCATTCTGTAGGTGATCTCCAACGTCTCCTCTTTGAATCTTTTGCCATGGCATGACTCACAGGTCAATTGAATATCTGCCATGAACTGCATCTCAACCGTTGTTACTCCTTCTCCCTGACACGTCTCGCATCGTCCACCTTCTACATTGAAACTAAAGTAACCGGGCTTGAAATTTCTTGCTTTCGCCATGGGCTGATCCGCAAATAAATTACGAATATCATCATACACCTTTACGTAGGTAACCGGGTTGCTGCGAGAAGATTTACCGATAGGATTCTGATCCACAAATTCCAGTGCCTTGATCTGATCCAGACTTCCTCCCAGTAAATGATCATACTTCACATTGTCATAATATCCGTCGAGATATTTCTGCATATAAGAGATCAAACCTTTCTTTACCATAGTTGACTTTCCTGAACCACTCACTCCTGTTACACAACACATCACGCCCAAAGGAATTTTCACACTAACATTCTTCAGATTGTTCTCTGTCAAATTCTTTATCTGAATGAATTCTTTCCACTTCCTGCGTTTTAAAGGAAGTTCTATCTTCAACCTGCCTGTTAAATAAGCAGCGGTATAACTCAATTTGTCCTTTAATAATTCTTCTTGATCTCCCTGAAATACCAAGGTTCCTCCACCCGTTCCGGCTTCAGGACCAATATCGATCAATTGATCGGCATTTCGCATCACTTCTTCATCGTGTTCTACGATGATCACCGTATTTCCCTGCGCTCGCAGTGAATTCAATACTTTTAATAAACGAGTTGTATCGCGTGGGTGTAAACCAATACTGGGTTCATCCAAAATATATAAACTTCCCACCAGTGTACTTCCCAATTGCGTCGCCAGATTTATTCGCTGACTTTCGCCCCCACTTAAAGTACCCGCTACCCTGTTCAATGTAAGGTAATCCAGACCCACATCGGATAAATAATGTAGACGATTTTTGATCTCCGTCATAAGCCTTTTTGCAACCGTTTGATCATATTCATCCAGCTTCAATTCATTGAAGAAAACAAGCAGATCCTTTACCGGCTTCAAAACAAGATCGCTGATCCCCATTCCACCTACCTTCACATATCCTGCATCTTTTCGTAAGCGTGTGCCTCTGCAATCGGGACAAGTAGTTTTTCCTCTATAGCGAGCCAGCATTACGCGGTACTGGATCTTGTAGGTTTCCTTTTCCAGCATTTTGAAAAAGTCAGAGATCCCATCGAAATGTTCATTCCCATTCCACAACAAATCATAGTGCGCTCTACTTAATTCCGCAATGGGTTTATGAACCGGAAAATTGAATTTATGTGCGTGCTTGATCAATTCTTTTTTGTACCAACTCATGGTCTCTCCGTTCCAGCAGGCAACTGCATTATCAAAAACAGAAAGGCTTTTATTTGGAATGACAAGATCGGGATCAATTCCGATGATACTGCCAAATCCTTCACAGGTCTGACAGGCACCTACCGGATTATTGAAGGTGAAAAAATTCACATCCGGTTCGGTGAATGATATTCCATCCAGTTCAAAACGATTATTGAAACTATGTTTGTTGTAAGTCTCATTTTCATTCATGATCCACACCAAACATTCCCCATTTCCTTCGTAAAATGCGGTCTGCGCACTATCCGCTGATCTGTTCAATGAGTCTTCATCCTCTGAATTCATCACGATCCTGTCAATCACAAGAAATACTTCTGCACCTTTCTTTATTTTTTTCAGATCGGTCTCTGCGATCTTACTCATTTTCTCATTCCAGAAAATACGGGAGAAACCTTGTTGTGAAAGTAAGTCCAGTTGCTTTGGAATACTTCTATCCTTTCGCTCTGTGAGCTTCGAAAGAACGAGACAAGTTTTTCCATTTCCGTTCTTCTGAAGAAAATTCACCACGTCACTCACTGTATGCCTCTTCACTTGCAGACCACTGATGGGAGAGTAGGTTTTGCCAATGCGAGCAAAGAGAAGTTTGAAATAATCATAGATCTCGGTCACAGTCCCAACTGTACTTCTGGGATTTCGAGAGATCACTTTCTGTTCAATGGCAATAGCAGGAGAAATTCCTTTGATGTAATCAACCAAAGGCTTCTCTAATTTACCCAAGAACTGACGCGCATAAGCAGAAAGACTTTCCACGTATCTGCGTTGACCCTCTGCATAAAGCGTATCAAAAGCAAGAGAAGATTTTCCTGATCCCGAAAGACCTGTGATCACGATCATTTTATTACGAGGCAATGCCACATCCAAATTCTTCAGATTGTGCATTCGTGCTCCTTTAATGATGATGTAATCCTTGGGACTCAGCTCTCCAATATCTTTCTTACTAGCCATAGCGTTGCAAAAATACCTCTTAAAAAGCATCCAATCGGTTTAAGTAACTAACATTCATAGTTAATATATTAAGCTTCTGAAATACCTGAAAATTCATTTTTTTTTGTTTCTTTATTAAAAATTAATTCAAATGAAAGTCAAGATTTTTTCATTCCTATTCTTGTTTATATACGCAAGCCTTTTTTCACAACAAGGTGAGTGGGAATGGCTGAAAGGTAATAATGGCATCAATACAATTGGAAATTATGGTACACAGGGAGTTCCGGCCTTAGCAAACAATCCTGGCGCAAGAGAAAGCAGTATCCGATGGACGGATGCTTCCGGAAATTTTTGGCTCTTTGGCGGATTAGGTTATGCCGGAGTTAGTGGTCGATTGAATGACCTTTGGAAATATGATCCGAACACGAATGAATGGACCTGGATGAAAGGTAGTAATACGGTAGACCAAAACGGCGTGTACGGTACTCAAGGCGTATCCTCGCCAACAAATTATCCCGGTTCAAGATCACATGCAATTAAATGGGTAGATGGCAATGGAAATCTATGGTTATTTGGAGGTGTAGGCTATGGAGCCAGTGGGGGTGTTGGAAATTTGACTGACCTTTGGAAATACAATATTGCAACGAATGTCTGGACCTGGATGAAAGGGAGCAATACAATCAATCAAAATGGGACTTATGGTACACTAGGAATATCTTCTCCAACAAATAATCCTGGATCAAGATGGGCCGGAACAGGATGGTATGATAATTCCGGATTCTTATGGCTATTAGGAGGAAGTGGCTATCCGGCTACAGGAACGAATGGTTTATTAAATGATCTTTGGAAATTCAACACTAGCACAAATGAATGGACATGGGTTGGCGGAACCAATCTAATTGATCAATTAGGCTTGTATGGAACACAGGGTGTTCCCTCATCGACAAATTGTCCTGGTGCAAGGTATCTGTCTTCTTCCTGGAAAGATTTTTCTGGTAACTTTTGGCTGTTTGCTGGTGGTGGATTTCCTGCAGTCGGTAGTGCGGCATTATTAAATGATCTATGGAGATACAATCCAATAACAAATCAATGGACCTGGATGAAGGGATCGAATTTGACGCTTCAGAATGGGAATTACGGAACAATTGGTGTTCCTGTGATCACGAATAACCCGGGGTCAAGAAATGAATCTGAAATATGGATCGATCCTTCCTCTAACGTTTGGATGTTCGGAGGATTTGGTCTCCCGGCTTCCGGAATTACTGCTAATAGGTTGAATGATCAATGGTCTTATGACATGAGCACAAATATGTGGACATGGGTGAAAGGAAGTCAGTTGTTAGATCAATTTGGTACTTACGGAACTCAGGGAATACCAGCACCGGGAAATATTCCGGGTGCAAGAAAAGATTTTTCAGGATGGGTAGATAATTGTGGCAACATTTATTTGTTTGGAGGAGTTGGAAGACCGGGAGCCGGACCTTCCGGTTACCTGAATGACCTTTGGAAATTCAATAACGTGGCAGCACCACCAACCCCCACCAATGTAACTCCTGTTCAAAATCAAACTATTTGCAGTAATAATTCCGGAACCTTAATGGCATTGCCTATCATGTCAGGAACAATTAACTGGTATTCTACTCCGGTTTCCACTCTTGTACTTGGGACCGGAACTGCTTTCATCACTCCTTCTCTCACCACCGGCACTTACACCTATTATGCGGAAGCCTACACCTGCACCAATAGTATCAATAGAACTGCCATTACGCTTTCTGTTTTAGCAAACCCAACGATCGCTGTGAATAGCGGCAGTATTTGTGTCGGACAATCATTCACTATGACGCCTTCTGGAGCTGCTTCTTATACTTATTCAAGCGGTTCAGCAGTTGTGAGTCCTACGCTTACCAGTTTATTCACCGTCATCGGAACAAGCAGTAATGGATGTGTAAGTCCGATTGCTGCTGTTAGCACTGTAACGGTCTTCAACTTACCGACTGTAACAGTGAACAGTGGAAGTATCTGCAGCGGTTATAATTTCACCATTGTACCATCCGGTGCGCAAACTTATACTTATTCGGGAGGAAGTGCAGTTGTGAGTCCAACTACAACGACCAACTATTCTATCATAGGCACAAGCAGCAACGGATGTGTGAGTTCATCATCAGCGGTCAGTACAGTAAGTGTAATTCTATCACCTTCTATGAGTGTAAACAGTGGAAGTATTTGTTACGGACAAAGCTTTACCATGAATCCATCGGGAGCTCCATCCTATACTTTCTCCAATGGATTTGCAGTGGTGAATCCTACCATCACCACTACCTATTCCGTAATAGGAACAGGTACCAATGGATGCGTGAGTCCGGTTCCGGGTATCAGTACTGTTACAGTAATACAACCACCCGTGATCGTTGCTAACAGTGCCAGTATTTGTCTCGGAAATTCATTCACCATCACGCCAACAGGCGCACAGACCTATACTTTTTCCAGTGGCACAGCTATCGTTAGTCCAACAACAACAACGTCTTATTCCGTTACAGGAACAAGTTCTTTGGGATGTACGAATTTTACACCAACAGTTTTTAATCTTACAGTAAATCCTGTTCCAAGTGTGAGTGTCACAACAACAAGCACTTTTCTTTGCGTGGGACAAAGTGCTACATTGAGTGGAAGTGGTGGACTGACCTATAACTGGACAGGAGGAAGCACAGATGCGACACTTGCTGTTTCGCCAACTGTCACAAGTTCATATACGGTAACAGGATTCAATTCATTTGGTTGTAGTAATTCAGCTGCGATTTCAATCAGTGTTGATATTTGTGCAGGTGTCTCAATTTCTCAAAATGGAGGTACATCTTTTCATTTCTATCCGAATCCAAGTAACGGTCTGATCTATCTGGAAACGGAATTGAATGCAACAACACAATTATATATTTTAGACGTAGTTGGAAGGATCATCAAAGAAATTGAACTAACAAAAGACATGAAGCAGATGGATCTTACGGAATTGAAAAAAGGAATCTATTTCATTCAAACAAAAGCGAACGGAAAGTTGATCTATAATGGCAAGTTGCTATTGGAATGATCAGATCAATCTTTCTCTTCGATCAAAGCGCAAAGCTCTTCAAACACTTCCGTTTGATAAGGATTCTTCGCGATCCAGGAAGAGATCTGACCTTTTTTATTATAAATGACATAGCGCGTCAATCCCGTCACGCGAAAATACCTGGAGGCACTGTTCGAATCTGCCATGCTTGAAATAAATTGCAATCCCGACATCTCAATCTCATTCACTGCTTTTTTCCAGGCTTCTTTATCATTATCAATTGAGATATGAACGAATACTATCTTTTTCAATTCCTCTTCACTGAATTTAGCATGTAACTCGTTACCTAACTTCAAAAACAATTTGCAGCCCCCACACCAACTGGCCCAAAATCCAACAAAGACGACTTTTCCTTTGAAATCGGATAACTTGACCTTTTTACCACTGAGGTCATACAAATTAAAATCAGATGTATCGCGCTTGGTCTGAGCGAAAGCAGTATTCAGGAGAAACAGAAAAATAAAAAATAAGCTCAGTGATTTTTTTGATCTTCCCATTGCAGAAAATTAGTCCATCAATTTATGAAGATGCTCAACAGTGGATGCATCCGCCCAGTCGATATAACCTACTTGTTCTTCCTGCACTTCCAGGGCTTTATTAATGATATATGTTGTTGGAATGGAATTGATGCCTATACTTGGAAAAGGCTGATTCAATTTTAAATAGATGTAATGATAGGAATACATTTCAGAGAATCGCTTCACTTTTTCGAGGGGTTCATCACTGATCACCACCACTTCCACATCAGCCAGCTCCGAATCCTTCACTTTACTCAGCTCCTTTAATTCCTCCCTGCAATTTCCACACCAGGAAGCCCCAAGCGAAACAACAAGTTTCTTTCCCTTAAAATCCTGCCAGTTCACTCTTTCTCCATCCAGGTACTGCAGGTCTAGTTTCGCGAAGTCAACAGAGGGGGCTACATTGTACTTCTTGTAAAAATAAAGTACGGCCAAAAGCAACAGAACGGCAAAGAAAATATATTTTAGTTTAGAACTCATTTAATTAAGATTGAACGGTTAATTACTCTTTGTATTTATTGTTGTCGGTATAAATTTACGAATAGCTTTGCAAAGGCAATGATTATTGTTTACAAACTACTGAAACTACTGTTAAAAATCGTCATCGGATTTTTAGTGCTTTCTATTGTATCCGTCATCATTTTCCGATGGGTGCCGGTTCCTATAACGCCTTTGATGCTGATCCGTTGTGTAGAACAGAAAAGCGATGGCAAAACGATGAAACTGGAACATGACTGGGTGAGCCTGGAAAAGATCTCGCCAAAATTACAATTGGCAGTTGTTTGCAGCGAAGATCAGAATTACCTGAAGCATTTTGGCTTTGACTGGGGAGCCATCGAAAAAGCCATGAAGGCTAATGAAAGCGGAAAAAAGATCAGAGGGGGAAGTACCATCACCCAACAAACAGCAAAGAATGTATTTCTTTGGCCGGGCCGAAGTTATATCCGTAAAGCGTTTGAAGCCTGGTTCACACTTTTGATCGAGATCTTCTGGAGCAAGGAAAGGATCATGGAAGTATACCTGAATAGCATTGAAATGGGTAATGGAGTTTACGGAGCAGAGGCTGCAGCACTTCACTGGTTCAAGAAATCAGCCGTCAAATTGAATAAAGATGAAGCAGCGGCAATTGCAGCCGTTCTTCCCAACCCTTTGCGTTATTCAGCGAATCCACCTACTTCCTACATCAGCAAAAGAAAGAACTGGATCAAACAGCAAATGAGTTTCTGGGGTAATCAGCTCGATTATGATAAGTACAATGATGAGGAAGAAAAAGAAGTTGTAAAACCAAGTTCAAAAAAGAAGAAATGAGTTCATTCCACACAAGATCCTATCTTCTTTCTTTTCTATTACTTCTTCTGACAAGTTGCGGGGATGAGAATACCGGGTTTGTGAAAAAATTATTTAAAAAGGACAAAGACAGTTCGCTTATCTCCAAACTTCCGAAGAAAGAAATGCAGAGCGTGGTAGAAAGAAGACTTGATTCCGTTTTTGGTAAACTCAATGAAATGGGTGCATTCAACGGAAGTATTCTCGTTGCTAAAAGCGGTAAAGTCCTTTATAGGAAGAATTTCGGATATTGTAACAAAAGAACAAAAACATTACTCAACGACTCTTCTCTCTTTCAATTGGCTTCTGTTTCTAAAGTGATAACAGCAACTGCCGTCATGTTGCTTCAGGAAAGAGGTTTGATCGATCTGGAAAAACCGATTACAGATTATCTTCCTGATTTCCCTTATGAAGGAGTCACCATTAAAAATCTTTTAAGTCACCGTTCAGGACTACCGAATTACGTGTATGCACTACACAGCCATTTGTACATTCCTAATTTCAAAATGACAAACAAAGATATGTTCGATCTCATCAAAGAAAAGAAACCGAGAAGATATCTGCGTCCGAATCGTCGCTTCAATTACAGCAATACCAATTATGCTTTTCTGGCTTTGATCGTGGAAAAAGTCAGCGGGAAGAGCTTCGCGGAATTTCTGAAAACAGAAATATTCGAGCCACTCGGAATGAAACATTCTACCACCATCAATGAGATAGGACTAGATGATTACAATGTGACTAAACCTTACGATGAAAGATGGAAGAATGTAGAATTTGATGCAAGTGATTATGTTGTGGGGGACAAAAGCATCTATTCAACTGTCTACGACCTCTTTTTGTTCAGCGAAGCATTATATAACAACAAGATCCTCAAGAAAGAGACACAATTGCTTTCGTGTAAACCTTATAGTAGGGAAAGATTTCAGACCAATTACGGTTTTGGCTGGAGAATGAAGGATTACCGAAAAGAAGAAACCAAAGAAGTGTATCACAATGGTTGGTGGCACGGTTACCGTTCAGCTTTTCACAGAAAACTCAGTGATTCACTCACCGTTGTTGTACTTAGTAATCAATTGAACAAAGCGGCCTATCAAACACACTTGATCTATCAGGTTCTCAGTACCACGATCGATCTGAATGCAGGACAGGAAGAAGGTGACGAGTGACCTATTTTAACTTACAATTGTAATCCTTTACGCCTTCATCGGTCACAACAACCGACAAATTAAATGAAGAAGCCGGAACTGATGTGATCGTCTTCTCACTATAAGGTTCAGAATACTTAAAACAATTGTTCTTAGCCGTTTTTTTGGTCACTTTATCCATTGTGATTTCATAGCTACGGATCTCATTCACTTTGGTTTCAAAAGTAGTATCCGCCAGAGCAACAGGAAATCCAAAAAGATTTTGCTCTACTTTTCCATTCGTTTTCGAGGTCCCCGTTTTCGTGACAGTACATTCGCAGATCCTGTCCTTCTTGCAGGCATAGAGAGCAATGGCTATTACAGCGATGATGAATAAGTTATTTTTCATTTTATTTTTATTATACTGTTCTGTTTATATCCCAATTCTCCAGGTAATCAGCCACTCTTCTTACGAAACTTCCACCCAAAGATCCATCTACAACACGGTGATCATAACTTAAACTGAGGAACATGAAATGACGGATACCGATCATATCGCCTAGAGGAGATTCGATCACGGCCGGCTTTTTCTTAATGGTTCCCACAGCTAGAATGGCAACCTGAGGTTGATTGATGATAGGTGTGCCCATTACGTTTCCGAAATTTCCTACGTTGGTCAAAGTAAATGTTCCCCCCTGGATCTCATCCGGCGCCAATTTATTTGCACGTGCACGACTTGCCAGATCATTCACTGCTTTCGTAATTCCGAGTAAATTCTTTTCATCGGCATTTTTAATGACAGGCACGATCAGATTTCCACTTGGTAAGGCTGCTGCCATTCCAATATTGATGTTCTTTCTCTTGATGATCTTTGTACCCGTAGGGTCAACAGAAACATTCACCATAGGAAAATCCTTTAACGCTTTAGCTACGGCTTCAATGAACAATGGCGTAAATGTAAGTTTCTCTCCCTCCTTCTTCTCGTATTCCTTCTTCATTTTATCTCTCCACATCACAAGGGCTGTTACATCGGCTTCCACAAATGAAGTTACGTGAGGAGAAACGTGCTTGCTCATCACCATGTGATCGGCAATGATCTTGCGCATTCTGTCCATCTCAATGATCTCATCCCCTGCTCCAACTGAAACGGCAGGACGATTTATGTTCATAGAAGAAGAACCTCCTTCTAATTTTGTATCAGTTTTTTGGGCGGTAGTACTTGTTGATGTTGTAGCTGCAGTAGCTTTATTTCTATTAGGAAGATAGGCCATTATATCCGCCTTCGTAACTCTTCCGTCTTGTCCTGTTCCCTTGATCGCATCTAATTCACTCAACGAAATTCCTTCTTCTTTTGCGATGCTTTTTACTAAAGGAGAATAAAATTTATCAGTCGCTGAATAATTATTCTGAACACTTTCTTTCACCACAGTTTCTGTTACAGCTGGCTTAACAGTTTCTGCTGTTACCTTTACTTCCGGTGCTGCAGTCTTCGGTGTTTCTGAACTTCCTCCGGCTGCTTCTGATCCTATCACTGCGATCACAGTTCCTACCTGAACAACATCTCCTTCTTTGAACAAACGTTTTAATAATTTTCCTTCGAAAGGCGAAGGAATTTCGCTGTCCACTTTATCGGTTGCAATTTCAAGTACAGTTTCATCCACACGAATACTGTCTCCTTCATTCTTAGACCATTTAATGATCGTGGCCTCTGCCACACTCTCACCCATTTTGGGCATTATTAAATCAAAGTTTGCCATTTTAAATACTGTTCACAAAAATAGCTTTCTAAAGGAGAAAAGCCAAAAAATAAAGGTAAAAAGGTCCTGTACTTTTTATTGTCTGAAACGGGTGATCGGACTCCTTTTTTGCGCTAATACTGACACTTGCAGCTCATTAGAGAGAAAAACCGTGTTAAATCACGCTTCAGAAATCCTGATAAAGCAGGTATTTCTTTCGAATCTGCCTAAAGGCTTCCAGATCCGGCTCCCAGCTTTTACGGATATCCTCAAAAGTGATCCTAGAAACGATCTGCTTTTCCAACTCATTATTTCCTACATGGTAATTGAAGTTCTTATCAAAGAAATCGGGTCGCTTTAATTTCAATGCCATCACTCTAAGCCAGGTGAGTTCTATTTTCTTGGGGTGTACTGTCCAGTCGGGATACCTCGAAAGATCGACTCCATTGCATTTTTTTCCACTGTACTTCGGTTCTTTTGTGATCGCATTCGGTAAGGGTGTAAAATAAAAATTGGTGTCCTTGTATTCGGGATGACCCAATACCTGAAATGGTCTTTGTGTACCTCTTCCCAAACTCATGATCGTTCCTTCAAACAATCCCAAAGAAGGATAGAGTAAAATGGCTCTTTGATTCGGAATATTGGGAGATGGACGTACAGGCAATTCGTAACTGCATTTGCGGTTATAATTCAACAACTCCACCACCTTAAGTTCGCATTTTACTTTGTTGCTGAGCCAGCCTTCTTCATTCACCATCTTAGCATACTCCCCACAGGTCATTCCATAAACCACAGGCACATTGTGCATTCCCAGAAAACTCTTCCACTCTTCTTTCATCACTGGTCCGTCAATATAAAACCCGTTTGGATTGGGCCTGTCTAATACAATGAATTTCTTCTTGTTCTCGGCACAGGCTTCCATCACATAAGTCATGGTGGAGATATAAGTATAAAAACGAACACCAATGTCCTGAATATCGTAGAGCACAACATCCACATCTTTCAATTGTTCTTTCGTAGGTTTTTTATTGGCACCGTAAAGAGAAACAACGGTGATCCCCGTCTTCTTATCTTTTGAACTGGCTACTTTTTCTCCTGCATCAATATCACTTCTGAATCCGTGCTCGGGACCAAAGATCTTTTTAATATTGACCTTCAATTTAAGAAGCGTATCTACAATACTGGTCTTACCTACCAAGCCGGTCACATTGGTCACAACAGCTACTTTCTTTCCTTTCAATAGAGGTAAATACTGCTCAAAGCGTGCATTTCCACAGGTGACAGAAGAGAAAGGCTTGACGACAAGTGTATCCTGAGAATAGAGTTTACCTACAGCAATGGCAAATAAAAGCACCAAGCCGATGAAATGTGTATTTTTGCTATTCTGAAGCATTGAATATAGAAAAGTACATAGCCGAAAGAATAACCGGCGCGGTTAAAGATAAAGCTAATATCTCAAAACCCATCGTTAAAATTGCTGTAACAGGTATTGTTTTAGGAGTTGCAGTCATGCTTCTTACCATCAGCGTGGTGAACGGCTTTAAAAAAGAGATCACTAAAAAAATAACAGGACTCACGACACACATCGCAGTTTCAGGCATCAGTCTCAGTCAGGGAAATGAGCAGAATCCCATTTCTTTGCATTCCGACACGTTACAGTCCCTGAAAAGTTTTAAGGGCATAAAAAAAGTTCAGCGCAGTGCTTTTAAGAATGCCATTTTAAAGACAGAGAACGAAAATGAAGGCGTGCTTTTAAAAGGAGTTGATAAAGCGTATGACTTTGATTTTTTAAAGAAACATTTACTGGAAGGTGAATGCCTTTCTTTTAATGACAGTGCTGCCTCGAAAGACATCATGATCAGTAAACTGCTTGCTGATAAACTGGACCTTAAGCTGAATGATAAAATGCAATTGTATTTTATTGTGAAACACGAAGTGACAGACAGCGCCACGCAGGAAACTTTTATTAAAACAGAACAGCGTTCACGCAAATTAAGGATCTGTGGGATCTTCCGAACCGACTTTGCTGATTTTGACAACAACCTCACCTTCGTTGACCTCAAACAAATTCAAAAACTCAATTACTGGAACGAAGAAACGGCAGGAAGCTACGAGGTTTTTGTGAATGACTTCACAAAATTGGATGAATACAAAGTTCAACTGGAAGAATTGCTGGGTTATCAGTACAGTGTGCGTTCTGTGAAAGATATTTATTCGAATATTTTCATCTGGCTGGATAAACTCGATATCAATGGGATTATAGTGATCGTATTGATGATAGCCGTTGCTGTTATCAATATGATCACAGCGCTACTCATTCTTATTCTCGAAAGAGCAAACATGATCGGACTGGTAAAATCGCTGGGTATGAACAATGTTTCTGTCCGCAAAATATTTTTCTACGTGAGCATGAATCTCATCGGAAGGGGTTTGCTTTGGGGAAATATTTTAGGGATCGGGATCTGCTACCTGCAGTACTATTTTGAGATCATGAAGCTGGACAGCACTACGTATTATGTAGACCATGTTGCGATCGATATCAACTGGATGTACTTCCTGATCTTAAACGTGGGGACTTTCGTTGTTTGTACGGTGATGTTGTTTTTACCGACTTTGATCCTGACGAAACTGACTCCGATCAAGACATTGCGCTTCAATTAAGCAGAACGGTATTTTTTTCTTCTGAACCAGAACTGCACCAATCCAAAGATCACAACTAACAAGGCTGGCATCACCACATTGGTCACTTGCCATTTTGTTCTTTGTAATTTGATCTTTTTCTTATCGAGCATTCTTAATTTCACTTCACGTGAACGTAATTGCAACATTCCCTCATCATCCAATAAATAATTCACACAATTGAGTAAGAAGGTTTTATTTGCAAAAACCTGACGTGAGTATTTATCATAACCCAATGGCATCACTTGTCCGGTAGCTCTTTGATAATCATTAGCAGCTATATCTCCATCAGCAACTACGATCATTTTTGTTGGTTTTCCTTTTTCGATGAATTTAAAATCGGGACTGGTTCTTAATGCTGTTGGCAAACGATTCTCGGCAAAACTCGTGAATGCACCTTCCAGCAAAATGGCCAGCATCTGATTTCCATCTTTGAACTGTGATTCTTTTACAGGAAGAGTTGCCATTTGCAAAGCAATACGCGCAGGAGAAGGCTGAATTTTTGTGTTACGGGAAGAACGCAGCAATACCGTCTTTTTTATTCCGTGTGCAGTTACAGTATCAATGTTGGAAGCGTATTCCATTTTGATGACATCCAGATTTTTTACGATAGGATGTGTACCATCCGGCAATACCCATAGGGTATGTACCCATGGGAACATTTTAATATTGGCCTGTCCTCTTTTGAATCCGATATTGATGGGAATCATACCGCATTGCATATCCTGAACAAGAACAGGATTCAATCGTACGCCATATTTAAAGAGCATGTCTTCCAGATTCAAAGGCCTGTTGAGTCCGATACTGAAACCACGAAGATTCAAGGTATCCATATTGATACTGATCGGATCGAGCAACCAAAGCACCTTTCCTCCATCCATGATGAACTGATCGATGATGAATTTTTCTTTGTCAGTGAATGCACTGTCCGGCTTCGCGATCACCAAGGCATCACTTCCTTTCAAGGATTCCAGCTCCACTCCAGGTTTGATCACGGTTCTGTTCACCGTATAATATTCACTCAGGGAACGCATGAAGTCATAGCGACGAATGGTATCCAGCTCAAATTGTCCGTCTAAGAAGGTAACCTCCGGTTTTCTTTTTCTTTGCAGTTTACGAATGGTATTGGTCAGAGAATATTCCAATTCCTGCACCGAATTATTGATGCTTTGTTCAGAAGATACACCAATGAGTGCCTGATGGGAATAGATCTGCCAGACCGCTTCTTTTCCTTTATAACTTACGATAGCACCGGGCCAAATGCGTGTGTTGGATGTTTTATCTCCTTTTTTATCGATGATCTCTTCCGGTATGATGCCCTTCTCGAAAAGTTGTCGCTGCACATTGTTCTTTTCTTCCGGAGTCAGACTTTCTTCCGTTGGATTGATGAACTCATATTGAATATTTCCATTGGAATAAGCCCTGAACTCATCTAAGATCTCTCTTGCCTCGTTCTTTAAACGCGTGAAACCGGGATTGAAATTTCCTTCGAGATAGACTTTGAACAGGATCTCTTCATCCACTTTCTTCAAGAGATCACGAGTAGAAGGTGCCAGTGTATATCTTTTTTCGGAAGTAAGATCGAAACGTTTAAAAACAAAAGCGCCAATGAAATTCACTATCACCACAATGGCAATGAAAGCGAAGAGGATCATCAGATCTCTTTGTTTGCGCTTGTTTTTATGTTTCACTTCACTTACCATTTTCTGCTTTCGAGTACTAACTTGGTGAGTAAATTGAAGATGGCTGTCACACTAATGAAATAGATGGCATCACGCGTGTCGATCACGCCTCTGCTCATGCTGATGTAATGTTCATTGATACCGAGATTCTTGAAGAAGGCATCGTATTTACCGAAAACACCGCTTCCTGCAATAAAATCAAAACCGATGTAACAGAAGAAACAAAGTAGTAGTGCTGTTATGAAAGCGATCACCTGATTCTCAGCAATGGCTGATGCAAATGTTCCAATGGCCACAAAGCCTGCGCCTAAAAAGAATAGTCCGATGTAAGATCCCCACATTCCTCCTGTATCGATGCTTGTGTTCTTCTGGCACAACACGCTAACACTGTAATAATAGATCAGGGTTGGTAAAAGTGAAATGAGCACTAAAGTGAGTCCGGCAAAGTATTTGGCCATGACCAATTGCATATCACTTAATGGTCTTGTCAATAATAATTCCAGTGTACCGCTTTTTCTTTCTTCAGAGAAAGAACGCATGGTAATGGCGGGGATCAGAAACAAATAGACCCAGGGCGCGATGTAAAACAAGGGATCGATATTGGCAAATCCATTGTCCAGCACATTGGAACCCCCGCTTTCAGATGGTATGACCCACATGAAGACGCCGATGAGGGTGATAAAGACGCCAATGGCAATGTAGCCAATGAGGGAACTTAAAAAACTGCGTATCTCCTTTAAATAAAGTACGTACATGTGTGGCAAAAATACCTTTATTAAGTGAAAGATATTGGTAGGAAAAGGGAAAAAATAATAACAAATAAGGGTTAACGAATTTTTAATCCGGCTGAATCATCAAATTACAGCCTCTGATGTCGCTGTCATCGTATCTTCCCATCAGTTCAAGTCCCTTTTCATTGATACAGCCTAGATCTTTTATGGCCAGAAAGGAACAGGAATGAAAATTAGCGAGATCGATGATATTGATGCCTCCTGTTTTTCCATTGGGAAGGAAACTCAAAGGATCGTTCACATCCCGGATACTGAATTTCAGCCAGGGAGGCGATTGAAAGAGTCCGTCTTTTTTACTGTAAGCCTGACTGAGCATTTCCGTCATTCCGTATTCGCTGTGGATCTCCGTTACATCCAGTCCTTTCTTCAGTGTCTCGTGCAATTCGGCTTTGGTCAATTCCTTTCTTTTCCCCTTCATTCCACCGGTCTCCATCACCATGAAATTGTCATTCAACTTCACTTTTTCGCACAGATCCAGCAAGGCATACGAAACGCCTATGAGCAAGGTCTTTTGCTTCTTTGTTTTCAGTTCTTCTATTCGTTTGATGAGTTCTCCTTCTTCCTTTAGAAAAAAGCCACTGAGGGGATGGGCAGAACCTTGAATGAGATGTTCGAACATATAGACAAGCGATGAGTCTTTTCGCTCGAGGTAACCGGGCAGTAAAGCGAGGATGCAAAGGTTGGCAACATGGCCATAAAAACGTTCAAATCCCTTGGTAAAACTTTCTTTGTACAGAGTAGGATCATGGACGAAATGACGGGAAACTTGTTGTGATGTTGTTGCGCTGCTGCTGAAAACAATGGAGTTGGAAGCATCCGAATTGTCTCTGATCTCACGGCTTTTGAAAAATTCCACCGGTAAAAAAGGAATGTCCTTTATACTTTTCACTTCCTCAACTTGTATCTTCCTAAGATCGCACCATTGACGGTAGACCTTGCTATGTTCAAATTGATGCCTGAAAGTGAGAATGGCCATCTCTTCAAATTCCGAATCTGAATTAATGTTAAATATCCTCCTCGGATCCATTCCTTTCATTTTGCTATTGACCTAATTTTTTGTAAATTTATGTATTGATTTCAGATGAAACGAGTTCTTGTTCCCATAATCCTTTTTATTTTCGTTTTAAGCGCCTGCGTTAAGAAGGCGAGTGAGAGTCCGATCCCTACTTTAGAGTATTATAATTTCGTTGCCTGGAAGGTAAGAGTGAAAACGGATACTGCCGTGATGGTATTGAAATATGAGGATGGCAACGGTGATATTTTTCTTGCCAATAATACGCAGGGCCCCAATGTGATCGGTACTTTTTATTACAAGAATTCAGCTACTGGAAAATTCACTGCAATAAAAGATCAAATTACCAACGATACAGCTCGTATCACGCAGACCATCATTCAACCCAAAGATGCGAGTTACAAAGGTAAATCCATTCGTGGTGAGATCTATCTTCCCATGTCTCCCTTCAGAAGCGGCGATTCAGTCAAGGTCTTTAAATACACGTTTTTTGTGATAGATGAGGCCGGAAATAAATCGAATATAGTGACCACGCCTGAGCTAACGGTCAGCTTTTAAATTTCTTCATTTTCTCGATCATTCTTTCGGCCACCAGCTTGCTCATTTTGTAATTGCTTTCATGTGTCCATCCTGCAATATGCGGACTCAACACTACTTTATCCGAAGCAAGAATGTATTTGTGTGCCGGTGATAAAGCATTGGCATCAAAACTCTCGAAAGTGGTGGATTCGTATTCGAGAACATCCAGACAAGCGCCTTTTACTTTTCCACTTTCTAAAGCTTGTACCAGGTCTTCCGTTCTCAGGCATTTTCCTCTTGCCGTATTGATGAGATAAATACTTTTCTTAAAACTGTTGAGGAAGGAGGCATTGATCATGAATTTGGTTTCTTCGTTGTACGGCACATGCAGACTCACAATTTCACATTGCTCAAAGAGATCCTGCATTGAACTTTCCTTTACAAATTCACTCCCGAAATTCTTCAAGTGTTTATCGTAAGCAAGAATATTACAATCAAATCCTCTCAGTTTTTTGGCAAAGGTGCTTCCCATGTGTCCGTAACCAATGATGCCCACTGTCTTCCCTCCTATTTCATATCCTCTGTTGCCGGCGCGGATCCATACATTCTTCCGCACTTCTTCATCGGCTTTCTTTAAATTATTCAGCAACATCAAGAGCATACCCATGGCATGTTCTCCCACAGCATCGCGATTCCCTTCCGGCGCACTCACACATTCAATTCCTCTTTCTTTGGCATAGACCAGATCGATGTTCTCCATTCCCGCTCCTACTCGTCCAATGCATTTTAAATTCGGACAAGCCATTAAAAGTTCTTTGGTGACCGGAAATTTGCTTCTTAAAACCAGGCCATCATATACTTGAAGTGAAGCTTTAAGCTCATCGGCACTTTTATCCCAAAAGGCATCGCATGTATATCCGTTTGCTTCGAGAAGTTCCTGAAGAACAGCATGATTAGTGTCTGCGAGCAAAATGCGCATAGGAAAATTGCTTTTTATTGAATTTACAAATGAAAAATCGCTTACAAAGGTTTAATTAATTGAGGACTAAAGACATTAAAGAATTAACAATTACCTAACAGAACTTTTGTTTACAAGTCAGATTCGGAATTATGAACAAGTCCGAGCCCGTGGAACTATTGATTTTACTGGTAAATAACATGTGAATAAGAGTTTTGCACAAGTTATGAAACAGTTAAAGCGTTTTGTAAATTTAATAACAATGAATTATTCGCACATTTGCCTCCCCGCGAATATTTCCCGGGAAAGAAATTGAGACCATTATCAGAGAAAGAGAAGAGAACTTTATGAATCAGGAGAACCAGAACAAAACAAGAAAGAAATTGATCAGCACTGTACCTGCTGTGGGAGAAATAGGAAAATTACCTCCTCAGTCCGTTGACCTGGAAGAAGCCGTACTCGGTGCCATGCTATTGGAAAAAGAAGCATTGAGTACTGTGATCGATATTTTGAGTCCCTCTGCTTTTTACAAAGAGCAGAACGGTCGTGTTTTTGGTGCCATGATCTCTCTCTTCAATCGTTCGGAGCCTGTCGATATTCTTACGGTTACGCAGGAATTGAAGCGTACAGGAGAACTGGAATTTGTGGGAGGTTCGTATTATGTTTCTGCTCTTACCAATCGTATTGCTTCTTCTGCCAATATTGAATTTCATGCGCGTATCGTTGCACAAAAATATTTACAGCGTGAATTGATCCGCATCAGTACCGAGACCATCAAAACGGCTTACGAAGACGGAACGGATGTGTTTGAATTATTGGATGAGACCACAAGAAATATTTTTGAGATCCTCGATTCCAATGTGCGTAAGCAACACGATAAAATGAGTACCCTTATCTCTCGCGCCATTGAGGAAATTGAAGCGGCCGCGAATAAGAAGGATGGATTGCTGGGTGTACCGAGTGGTTTCACTGCTTTGGATAGAATTACCGGTGGATGGCAGAAATCCGATCTCTTGATCCTTGCTGCTCGTCCCGGTATGGGTAAAACAGCTTTCGTTGTTTCCATGGCGAAAAATGCGGCAGTTGAATTCAATAAGCCAGTTGCCATCTTCAGTTTGGAGATGTCCTCTATTCAGCTGGTAAAACGTTTGATCTCCAGCGAAACAGAATTAGCACAAGATAAAATATTAAAAGGGAATTTAGAGATGCATGAGTTCAAGCAATTGAATGAACGTATCAAGAAATTATCCGAAGCTCCTTTGTTCATTGACGATACCCCTGCTCTTTCCATCTTTGAATTGCGTGCCAAGGCCCGTCGTTTAAAGGAGAATCAAAAAGTGGAACTGATCATCATCGATTACCTTCAGTTGATGAGCGGTGGTCCGGATGGTAAAGGAAACCGTGAACAGGAGATCTCTCATATTTCCCGCGGCTTAAAAAGTTTGGCCAAGGAACTCGAGATCCCCATCATTGCACTTTCCCAGTTAAGTCGTCAGGTAGAGAATCGTCCCGGCACCAGCAAACGTCCACAGTTAAGTGACCTCCGTGAATCGGGAGCCATTGAGCAGGATGCGGACATGGTGATGTTCATTTACAGACCGGAGTATTACGGACTGGAAGTAGATGAGAACAATGAACCGACAAGAGGAAGAGCCGAGATCATCATTGCCAAGAACAGACATGGATCATTGGAAACAGTGAAGCTGCGTTTCGTTGGTCAGTTCGCCAAATTTGCGGATCTGGATTATACAGAAGGATCGGAAGTTTATACACAGAGCGAAGGCGGATTGGAACAGAACGTTGATTTCTTAACCACCAACGGAACCAAGACGGTAGCCAGCAAGAACTGGGACAGACCGGATGATACACCTTCAGGAGACATCATCAAGAAGAATGACATTGAAGATTTTAATGAACCACCGTTCTAGGATTTTTGATTGACGATTTCATAAACGTACTGTCATCCCGAGTGTAACGAGGGATCTATTACCCGAACTTTACCGAAAGAGATTCCTCGCTGCGCTATCGCTCTGCTCGGAATGACAACACGTACTGTCATCCTGTCCCGACAGCTATCGGGACTCTACGGTGGTTGAGGCTGCTTCGATTTACTCAGTATAAATCTCGAAACCTGGTGGTTGATCCTGATAGCTATCGGGACTCGAAACCACCGTATACAAAAAACATCTCTGGAAAGTGCCTTCGAGTACCTCAGGCACCAACCTTCGAGTACGCTTCGAGCACCGGCTGTTATCAGGCCAGGATGATATTGCCTTATTATGGTAAATCGACCTAACAACCCCCAACTGGTCACTTCGAGTAGATCCGACGCAAGGAGGATCGTATCGAGAAGTGGCATTAAGAAAATGGTCTTCCACATACAGGTCTCGATACAAAAATTGAAAGGAGACGCAATTTTTTACTCGACCTGACAAGCTGTTTTCGAAATCTTCAATCTAAAATCTTAAACATCCCAAGCACGAGATTCCTTGCTACGCTATCGCTCTGCTCGGAATGACAACACGTACTGTCATCCTGTCCCGATAGCTATCGGGAGAAGCGTAGCGAAGTCGCTTGCCACCCGAGTAAAACGTAGGGTGGAAGGATCTCCACCCAAATCAAAAATCTAAAATCATAAATCTAAAATCTCACTCATCAACACTCCCCTCTTAATTACTCTTTCTCTTCAAAGGATTTAGGAGGAACCAAAGCCCTTACATTCGTAGAAACACAATCACCATGAGCGACATCATGCACTTTTTTACGCCTGTAAATGCAGAAGACATTTTAATGGGCCAATCCACTTCCGAATCACAGTTTGGCAGCATCTTTCAAATTTACAAGAGCACAGATGATTTTCCGGAGCTGGAGGAGGTGAACATGGCTATTGTGGGTGTATGTGAAGATCGCAATGCGCCTGATAATTCCGGAAGTAAAAATGCACCGGATGCAGTGCGTGCTTTTCTATACAAATTATTCGGAACCGGATTTACGGCAAAGGTGGCCGACCTCGGTAATATCATGCCCGGACACAGCACTGAAGATACTTACTTCGCTTTGCGTTCGGTGGTGGATCATCTCGTAAGAAAGAACATCATTCCCATTATACTCGGAGGATCGCAGGATCTTACCTATGCGCAATTCTTAGGATACAAGGACCTGGAGCAAACCATCAACATGGTATCGGTGGATTCTGTCTTTGATCTGGGAAATCCCGATGAAGAGATCGCGAATCATTCTTACTTAGGAAAGATCATTTTGCATCAGCCCAACTTTTTATTCAATTACAGCAACATGGGTTATCAAACGTATCTGGTGGATCAGAATAGTTTGGGCATGATGACGAAATTGTATTTTGATTTTTACAGACTCGGACAAATACGTGACAAAATAGAAATTGCGGAACCCATCATCCGTCAGGCGGACATGATGAGTTTTGACATCACGAGCATCAAACATTCCGATGCTCCGGCCAATCCCAATGCCTCACCCAATGGATTCTATTCGGAGGAAGCCTGCCAGATGTTGCGTTATGCCGGCATGAACGATCGTTTATCCTCATTGGGAATCTATGAGATCAATCCTGATTTTGATGAGAGCGGAAAAACAGCGCATTTAGCGGCGCAGATGATCTGGTGTTTTATGGATGGTTATTACAATAGAAAGAACGATTATCCAAGCCGGACCAATCCCGATTATACTCGTTTTCATGTCATCATGGAATCAGAGAAGCACGAGATCAATTTTTACAAAAGTAAGAAGAGTGACAGATGGTGGATGGAGATCCCTTATCCACCGATCAAGGGCGCGAAATTTGAAAGACACACATTGATCCCATGCAATTACAGCGATTACGAATTAGCAGTAAGTGGTGAGATCCCTGATAGATGGTGGCAGACGTATCAGAAGTTGTCTTAAGAATAAGATTGTTACAATGGTTTAGCCGGAAGTAGAAGAGAGAACTCTAACAAGATTTAAGGAAATTTCGTATCTTTATAGAGCAATGAAATTGATCACATTAAATATCGATGCTATTAAAGCTCTTTGTGACAAATACCATGTAAAGACCTTGTTCGCATTTGGTTCGGTGACCAGAGACGAACTTAAACCGAACAGTGACATTGATCTATTGGTTGATATTGACAGTAATGAACCCCTATCCTATACCGATGATTATTTTGGCCTGAAGTTTCAGTTGGAGCTTTTACTAAAAAGGCAAGTCGATCTACTTGAACTTCGTTCAATCAAAAATCAATATTTAAAACAAAATATTGACAATTCTAAAGTTCTGGTCTATGGAAAAGGATATTAAAGTTTGGCTTTCAGATATTAAACAAGCTATTTCAGAAATAAATCAATTTCTTCCCGAAAAAAAGGAATTTCAAGAATTTCAAAAAGACCTCAAAGCAAAACGCGCTATTGAAAGAAACATTGAGATCATTGGCGAGGCGGTGAACAGAATAATAAGTCAAAATCCCACCATCGAAATAACAAACTCGCGCAAGATCGTAGATACAAGAAACAGGATAGCACATGGATATGACAGTGTTTCTGACGATATCATATGGGCCATAGTGATTCGAGACATCCCAAAACTTCAAGCAGAGATCGACGCCCTTTTGGCTAAATAAAATGAAGTATGCATCTGACGACCTAAACTTTACTCCCCGACAGATGGTGGCAGACGTATCAGAAGTTGTCTTAAGAAAAAGATCTTTTAACCGTTCTCCCCGATTCTATTAAAAGTTGAAGCCGGCTTCATGAAGCTTCGAAATTTGTTTTGATAAGCATTGAATGGCCATCTTTGACGATAGATAATTCTAAGAACCGTTGCAGCTAAGGAAACACTTTGTAAATATCTTTGCGATGGACAATCCTTGCAAAAATTACTTTTCGACTTTCGTAAAAAAATCCAAGTCTGTAGTCACCAATTCGGACTCTATAGGCAGATCTATGCCCAACAAGTTTTTTTAAATTAGGAATATTATTAAGATTAGCTTCAGACTCTATTAAACGAATCAATTTGGCAACATTTGTTTTTACAGACTTCTGACTAATGTGATCAATATCTTTAGAAAATTTACTTAAAAACTCAACTTGCATGTGATCATTTGAGTTTATTCATAATACTTTCTCTGCTGACCTTCTTTGTTTTATCAACCGATTTAAGCATTTTTGATAATCCAATATCTTCTAATTCTTCTTCTGTCATAGTTGCTGACAAGATTCCAAGTTTTTTAAGCAAGTCATTTATAAACTTAAACTCAGATTGACTTTTAGGAGTAATAACCATTGCTTTCATGATATAAATGTACGAAAAAAAGACAATAATTTAGTAGTTAAAAGCCCTTTGCTGTTGTTTTGGGAAAGAACCCGCAGCAAGGTTCCCAACTCATTCCCCGACAGATGGTGGCAGACGTATCAGAAGTTGAGTTAAGTATGGACCCTTATTTGCCATTGGCAGATTGAACATTTTTTTGTAAATTTGATTATCTATTCAATCACATGACAGCAACTGCGATCAAAAAACAAGTAGACAATTACCTACCACTGTTATCCGAAAAACAACAGACTTTGGTACTTGACATGATCAAAGGCTTATTGAATGTAGATAAAGACTCAAAACGCATCTCACGTAAACAATACAACAAAGAATTAAACGAGGCCGTTGGCAGAATTGAAAAAGGAAATTCTGTTTCTCACAAAGACGCCTTTAAGGAATTATCCAATTAAAATATAATTTCTCGCATTTTTTTATATCTTTGATATAAATGAATCGCATTAAACATTTCTTTTTTTCAGCTGCTTCAACCTTATCGATATTATCAATAGTGTTTATCCTTTGCATTTCGTTGCCCGCCTGCAAAAAGGATAAAAAATCTCCGGAGCCGCCACTTCCACCTGTTATCTACAACGGCCTATTCTCAAGCAGCATATATGCAGTTGGAAATGGATCATTCGATACAACTTACTTTACATCTGAATTCGCCGGTATAACATCCAATGCGCTTTATCACAATACATTTAAAGATCTTTCCAATATGGTAGATGTAGGCAATGTGTCATTAAACGGCGTGCAATTTGGAAAACCCACCCCCATACATTTTTACGAAGATGACTCTTATAGCAACCCTTTCAGTCCTCCTCATGTTTGGTCGATTTCCGGCAGTCAGACAATTCCAGCTTTCACTTTTACCAATACTAATTCCTATCCTGTTTTTGAAGGATACAAAAACCTGCCTGATTCTTTTCACAATTCCACCGGCGTGGTGATTCCTCTTACCAATTTCAGCAACGTAGATGAAATAGAGGTGCATTTCTATACGACATTAGGACGAATGACTGAGAGTAAATTTTTTCCCCCGACTACTGATACTATCCGTATTTCAGCCTCAGAGTTTCCTCCTGTGGGTACCTTTAACACTGTGACTTTGTATCTCAACTTTTATAAGAATAATAAGCAAGTCATTAATGGAAATAACTACGTCTTCCAGACCGGATACAATTTAAGAAAAGCAGGGATCCGGTATAATTAAACAGACCGATCAAAAGCTTTCCTGAAAAAGAAAATCAATTTCCTCAACACTTCCTTTCATCCGTAGCTTCTTGTTTTTCCTTGGGAGAATTTTCTTCGATCGAACAAGCTTTTTCACCGGCATTTGCTTCCGCTTTTTTCAAATTCATTTTCTTGTAGGTCTCTTCCAAGCCACGCCAGGCTGCGGCATTGTTCTCGTCTATCGTCTTACAGTACTTGTACCATTTCTCTGCTTCTTTATAATCTCCTCCCTCTAATTTTTCCTTTGCTTTTTGCATGAAGATAGTATTCACCACCGTATAATAATTCTTCAGGTAAGGATTATCCGGATACAAGTATTCCGCATGTTTCCAATAATAAAGCGATCTCTCATGTTCATCCAGTTTAAATGCTGCCAGACCTAAATTCAAAAATCCGTTGACATACCTCGGGTGCAATTCTACCGCGCGTTCCAGATAGCCCATCCCCTTTTTCAAAGCATATTCTCTCTTGGTCTCTGCTCCACTCGCCTTCAATTCTTCATCAGAAATTTTAAGAACTCCATTGTAATCATTGTAAGCATTTGGATCCTGACCCGGAATGGCAATGCCCGTGATCTCCTTCGTGTCCGCCAGATCGATCCAACGCGCTCCGGCATTTCCCAATATCAAAACGGAATTGGGTGAATTCTTCACATCTTTCATGAACAAGGTCACATCGTTCTTCCAGTCCCAATTCCTTTCCCATGTTTTCACCATCGTTAGTATGATCAACAGAATGGCCATTGTATTGATCAAATTCCTTTTTTTCGAAAAGGACCATTTCTCCATTTTCTCCAGTCCCACAATTATCAACCAGGCCAATGCAATGCTAAATCCAAAGGAAGCATGAAATAAATTAGCCTCCAGCAATCGAATTCCTGTGTTGAAAAACAAATTGGAAACCGGAAGAAGGAAGATGAAGTAAAATAGAATACCGTAAGCCAAAACATGTTTTTGTTTGCTTTTTCTGATGCCATAGATCAGCAAACCTCCATTCAGGATCAATGCAAGCCAGAATTTCCAACTCGAAAAATCATTGTACGGCAATGCTTCATAGGAATAATCGCATACCAATGGATGCGGTAAGAATAGAATACGCAAATAAACCAGCAGATCATGGATCTGAGAAGCAAATGCCTGCTGACCATTGGCAAGCAAAAAGGAATTATTGAGCAATTCTGTATCCGCCACTCCCGGTGAGAAGTTGACAAAACTGGCACGTAGGATCAAATAGATCCCGAACGGCAGTAGAAGAAAGGCACAGAACAAAAGACCGCTTCTTTTATCCAGATCCGACTTCTTGAAAAAATAGATCGTGAGGGGTACTATAAAAAGCATCAGCAAGGCATATTCTTTAGAGAGCAAGGCCAAAAACAGGAACAGGGAAGCCAACAAACCGGAACTTTTCTTTTTTTCATTGACGAATAGGACAAAATACAACAGAGACAAAAGTATGAACAGCAAGGAAACAATGTCTTCTCTGCCCTTTACATTCGCGACTACTTCGGTATGGACGGGATGAATTAAAAAAAGCAAGGCTCCCAAAAAGGCCATGTCCTGGTTCGAAGCGAAAACAGTTCTTTTCAAAAAGGCATAGACCACCAGACAAAGCAACAAATAAAGAAGTACGTTGTTCAGATGCCGAAAGGAAGCGCCATAGACCTGGCAATCGATCTCATTGTAAACACCGTCCTGATTTCTGTCTTCTTCATAATCATTCTTTCCATTCTCGTTCCTGTCCCAGCACCATTTGCATTCATTGCTTTGCGTGATCCCATCATGGTTCGCGTCAATGCTTTCATTGTATTCAAAGGAATTCAGCTTCTTCTTCTCCTTATTCGTATAACTAACAGGAGCCTTATCGAGTTCACCATTCTTATTCAGATCCTCACAAAAAAAGTAATGACCGGTTCTGTATGTCCCAATGAATTCCTGCTCCAGGGCAAAGGTCATGGTAGGAAAAGGCCTGTATCTTCCGCCCATCAATTGATCCTTGGCGTTCATGCGCTCGTAAAAACTATGGTATTGATCATTCGTCAGGATATCCGGAATACCCTTTACGCCTTTCAATACATAATCGTTTTGATGGATCACAATGCTGTCATCCAATGCATATTCATTGTTCAGGGTGGTGACATAGAATAGCAGGGCCAGCAAAGCCAGAATGAAATAAGGCTGTTTGCTTTTGAAAAAAGGAAAATACCTGAACGAAGCTGTGTTCGTTTGTTGCGTTAATTCTTCCATATTCAATTCTTATTACTTAGTTTATCCGATGCGACACATGCCATTAAGGTATAACTGGCCGTTGATGGATAAGTTATGACGGCTATGGCCTGTTTTCCTTCCTCGGGTTTGCCTTCATTTTTGAATTGAAACAGGAGGGCGGCAATTCCGATCAAGATCAGAACGGCAGCCACCTGATACAATTTAAAATTGCGGTTCAAGAAATAGGCCATCCTCCAATAGAGATCTGTCGGTTCAGGCGCTGTTATCTTCGCGTTCTTCGCTACCGCCTGTCTAGCCAATTCCATATCCTTTAATTGAGGAACAACAAGGTCCTCACAGCCTTCCATCAGAGCTTCGTGCAGAAGCTCATCCAATTGTTTTGTATTTTTCATTGGCATTCTCATTTTTAAATTCATATAATTTTTCCTGCAGGATCTTGATCGCATGATGGAGTCTTGACTTTACAGTACCCTCCGAACATTTTTGGATCTCTGCGATCTCGGCAATGCTGCGTTCTTCCTGGTATTTTAAAACGATCACTTCCCGTTTTTCGATGGGAAGTTCCAATAACACTTCATCCAACACGCGTAATAAATATTTTCTGTCCATGCGCTCGATCACTTGCGCGATCTCGGTCGATACTTTTCCGTTGTCATGAATAAAAAGCTCCACATAATTTTGTTCCACTTTTTTGTGTCGGTAATGATTCTTACAGTAATTCGATGCGATGGAGAACATCCAGGTCTTGAAGGATCTGGAAGCATCAAAACTTTGGGGTGACTCAGCGATCTTTAGAAACAGATCCTGTACAGCATCCGATGCAAGGTCCTTATCCTTGTTCAGCATTCGAAAGAAGTAGCGGGACAAAGACAGGGCATGTCGCTTGTACAATTCATCAAAAGCTTCCGTTCTTCCCTCTGAAACGAAGAGCATCAATTGCTCACAGGCAATATTAGCGAAGGAATTTGGTTGCGACATCTAAACTCTGTACACTCAAGCTAGCAATAAGTTCAGTGCCAGGAAAGAAAAAAATCCCATTTGGCTATTTTTAACAAGCGAGGAAGAGAACCGAATTTTAGAAAATCCAGTAACTATTAGAAAAACTAAGGGGGAAAAGATCTTTTGAACAGCTTTCCTCTTTTTATTAAAACCGGACTTTTAGCAGTGTTTGATTGTAGGAAATTGTGTTATCTTTATGTGAAGGAGCTGGGTCTGATTAAGCGTTTATAATTACTTGTAAATGTTTGTTTATCAGGCTTGGCGGGAAGTTATAAGTAATGCGCTAGGACAATTCCTCAATACAAGATTTCATTAGACGAATTAAACCTCGTTTAATTGTATATCAGAAATAATTACATAGAACATTAATAATGCTCTATATTAATTTAGCAAAAAACCTAATCGACATATGAAAACAATTGGATTCCTTATGGCATTTTTCTCATTCTCAATATTATTAGGGAAAAATAGAAAATTAGATTCCCTCGTATTAGTCTATACTAATGAAAGCCAATCAGACACCAACAGGTTAAAAGCAATATTTTTTCTCGCCTCTAACTATGCTCAAAGTAATCCAGATACAGCAATTATACTAGCTCTTCAACAATTGGAACTCGCGCAAAAAAGTCACCAAAAAAAATATGAGTTCAAAGCTTATAACATTCTCGGAATTTCTTATGCAGTTAAAGGAGATAAAACATCATCTTTGAATCATTTCCTTTCTGCCTTGAAAATTAGTGAGGAACTTAATGATATTCACTCCAAGGGAGATTGTTATATGAATATCGGCCTTTTATACAAAGAACACCGACAATTTGACAAAGCGATGGAATATTGTTTAAGGGCAATTGAAATAAATGATAAAAATGGAATAATGGACTCATATACAAACATGGGCCTGATATATGAGGAAGGTTTTAGTGATTTTGATAAGGCTGTTGAATATTATAAAAAAGCACTTGTAATTTCTAAACAACAAAATGATTTACGGTCTCTTCAAGTAATCTATAGTAACCTGGCTAATGCCACAAGCAAACTGGGTAAATTTACTGAATCACTTGAATACCATTTTAACTCTTTAACTATTGCTAAATCCATAAATAACGCTTATGCAATAAGTCTTGAATACTTAAATTTAGGTGGGTTTTATGAAGGGACAGGAAATTTCAAATTGGCAACCAAATATTGCGATTCAAGTTTGCAGGTCTCTAAAAACATAAATGAATTGGAATTAAAAGCAACTGCATACCATATTTTAGCCTCCTCCTATAGTAAAACTAAGAATTTTGAATTGGCATATAACTACGAAGTCAAATTTAAACAATATGCTGATAGCATTTATAATATTGAAACGAGCAAACAATTTAGTGACATAAAAATTAAATTTGAGGTAAATAAAAAAGAAATAGAACTTAAATCAAAAGCTGAGGCACAAAAAGCAATTACAGATGAAGAAAGGAAGAGGCAGCAGTTTGTTATATACTCCGTTTCAAGTGTTCTTTTAATATTGCTTCTTTTTTCTAGTCTTTTATACAAAAGATACAAGATTACAAAGAAACAAAAACTCATTATAGAAGAGAAAAATAAGGAGGTGGAAGAAAAAAATAAAGACATTCTTGACAGCTTAAAATACGCCAGGAGAATTCAAAAATCTTTATTACCAACAGAAAAATATATTCACAGGATTTTAGGCAACAAGAATATACATAATTAAAGATAGAATTGAACATGAACATTCCAGAAGAACAAAATAGTAAAATCAGGGTGACAGTTGCTAAAAACACATTGTGTGGCGCACTACTTATAACAGCACCTACTTGTAATTTTTGCGGGTTAGCGCTCAAATGTGTAACTTGACATAGCAAAAAACTAGGCAAGGCCGCATTCCAAGGTCAAAAACAAATCTTTTAACAATAATTTTTACGCAGCAAACTTTTTCATTTCAACAAACGGTGTTCCTCTTCTTACCGTCGCAAATATTCTGGAAACAAGTTTATTACG
>Ga0154020_10000039_pt1 | contig 135339 bp, 98 predicted proteins | sample Klosneuvirus_201_FD_109709 | JGI IMG/M metagenome (GOLD analysis project Ga0154020, IMG submission 109709) | Active sludge microbial communities from wastewater, Klosterneuburg, Austria - Klosneuvirus_20160825_MG | ecosystem: Engineered > WWTP > Aerobic digester > Activated sludge | place... | reverse complement strand
TGAGGTATTCGGTCTCTGGAAGGCCGCTCAGACCTGGATGGTCCGGCCCCGCGTGCAAACGCTCCAAGAGCTGCACCTGACGGGTAGGAAGCCCGTTGGGTTGAGCCCACCCAAGACCCAAGCGTTCCCACTGCTGCAGCGGCCGTGTGTTGGCGCATTTCCTGGCTCCAAGGCCCCGTCTCCGGATGGTCCACGCCGTGGTGGCTGCCCCGCGCCGGAATCTGACATTCCCCCGTGACGCCCGGAGCAGGGCTCACCGGGCGGGTGGACGGCGCTTCCAATCCAGCAGCACGCCAATACGGCTGGCGGCTTTCCCGTCCCACGCAACCTTGAGTTCGTGCCGCTCCAGCACCGCCACCACCTGCCGGCCCACGGCCACGCTGGCGGCGTCATTGTTTCTTCCTGCGTCCCCAAAAGACAGCAGCAGGGGCCCACCTTCCACCGCGCGCTCGGTGTCCTGCTGGTGGAAGAACGTGTAGCCCAGCACCTTGGTGCGGGCTTCACGCGCGTCATCCATTTCCTCTTCCATGTCCGCCAGCGCACAGGTCTGGCAGTCTCCAAAATGTTGGCGTGCCAGGATGCCGGCCAGCTCCAGGGATGCAAACGCCGCGTCCAGCCGGTCACAGTCGGTGACTTTGGGCCACCCCGTTGCGGCTTTGCGGCGCTGTTCCAACAGGACGTCCACGCCGCGTTGTGCGCCCTCCTGTGCGCGGGACAGATCCCCGTCTTCCTCCTCCAGGACATCCAGCCAGAGTTGCACCAGTTCCTCGCGGCTGAGAAACCCGGTGCGAACCGCCAGTTCCACCTCTTCGCGTGCGGCGGCCTGCGCGGCATGGGGACCTTCCGCTGTGGCCTCCGCCGCTGGAATGGCGGTGGCAGAAGGTGGCGGAGGTGGTGGAGGCGCGGTGGCAGCGCTGCGGCAGGAGGCGCCCACGCCCGCAAGCAGGAGACACGCAACAGCCCGTGGAGAAAGGAGGCGTTGATTCATGTGTGGAACAAGCTTTGATGGGACTGACCCGGAATGCAAACACAGGGACCGGGGTGCTTGAACCGCACCGCCAAATCAATTCACAGTGACACCGGAGGGGTGCAACGCCGTGGACAATGGTCCCGGCCATTCCCAATGCGGACCAGGTGAGGTCAGCACCCCTGACGCGCTGGTGGCGGGACTCCTGAGGACTGGGTGGTGGATGAGCCGCTCCCTGAGGTGAACGCCGCCGCCGTTGATGTGCCTTGGTTGCTGCGAAACAGCGGACACACCAGAAACGGAAGAGGACTGCGCCGCAAGGGAAGTGGCAGCACTGGAACCGGTTGAGCCCGGCCCAGATTTTGTGCACGCTGCATTGCGCCCAATGCGAGGGGCTGGCATAGCTGCCGAATGCGGTTCATGTACTTGTTTGTCGCCTGCGTGTGCGGGTGCCCCCAAGGCGAACCCGCTGGCGCCACTGCGAAGCAACCACCGGTGACGGCCCAGCGCGCACGTTCAATCCTGAGCCGCCATTGCGGGACCTGCCACCTGCCCGGCCTGGAAACCTCAAGTCCGCGCGCCCGTGCGGTTTTCGCCCTGGAACGCGCAGACTGGTTTGTGACCATGTCGCCGCAACAGCTTGGGAAGTCCGTGGTCATGCTCCACCAGCGCAAGGACCTGACACCTGCGGAACTTGCTGAAGTGTTTGGCAATGGAAGGCACACACCTGTGGTCCCAACAGGAGACGAAGAACGGGATTACGCATCCTTTGTCGAGCAGACGCTGCTTGCCGACCCGTGAGACCCCTCATGCCCCCACCTGTTGCGCGCACCGCCTGGAGAGAGGGGATCAACCAGCCGCGCCCAACAGGCGGGCCGGTGCCCACGCGTCCGGCAAACGCGCGTTGCTGGTCATGGACCTGGCCACCATTTCCCCCACTGCCAGCCCACAGGTCATGCCGCGGCCGCCCAGCGCCGTGGCCCACACCAGGTTGTTGGCGCGCGGGTCAGGCCCCACAACCAACGCACGGTCCGGCGCAAATGTGCGCTGGCAGGTCCAACTGTGGCGCACGGCGGCGCCAGCAAACGCGGGGGACAACGCAAGCAGGCGGACGGCAAGCGCATGGGTTGCCTCCGCGTTGCACGCCTGTTCACCAGGAGCGGCGGCGGACTCCTCACAGCCACTGGCCAGGACCCCGCCCGACTCTGGGCGGAAGTACAGTTCCCGGTTGCCGTTCAACCAGACCACCGGGTGTGCAGCGTGCAAACCGGGCACGGCGGTGAAGTGCGTGAGTTGCCTTCCCAGGGGCGTGATTGGCAGACCAAGGCCTGCGCCGGCAGCCACCGCGCCGGACCACGCGCCAGCGGCCAGGACCACCATGCCCGCCGGGAGTTCCTCCCGTGCCTGCCCTATCACCGTGACGCGCGCACCCTGCCGCACCAGACGCACAGCGCGCCCCAGATGTATTGGCACGCCCAGATGGCGCAGCTCGGTCACCAACGCAGTGATGACACGGTGGATGTCCAGCACGCCGTCCTGGGGAAACCAGCGGAACCCCAGCTGGAGGTGCGCCAGGAACGGGAGGCGTTTCTGCACGCCACCCGGCCCAAGTGGCTCACCGGCATGTGCAATCTCAGGGCCGGCCTGCTGCGCCAACCCCACCATGCGTATGGCATCCGGGAGACCAAGGCTGGCCAGGAGCTTGCGACTGTGTGCGGCCAGAAGCGGCGTCTCAGGCATGCCGTCCACGGACCTGAAGATTGCCGCGTTGCGGCCAGACGCATGGGTTCCGCATGTGCCTTCCATTTCAACAAGGGAGACGCGCGCACCCAGCCGCGCCAGCTGCCACGCCACCGCCAGACCCACCACGCCACCACCAATGACCAGGACGTCCGGCGTTTTCACGGCAACAGTCTCCGCGCGCGGGCCAGCCCCGCAGGCAACGTGGGCCATGGTGTGCGCGCCGCATTCATTGAATCAGGTCCTCACGGTTGAAGCTGGGCCTTGCCAGCGCCCGGCAACGGTCAACCTCGCTCTTCTCCACAAAGACCAATCCATCCTCTTCCCACGCCTGGAAGCGGTGGAGGGACTCGTCCGCCATCCCCTCGGCGTGCCCGTCCTCCAGCCGGAAGCTCCATCCATGCCGGGAACACATGAGCCGTCCTTGTTCCACAATGGCCGTATCCAACGGGGCCAGGCGGTGTGGACACCGGCCATACAGCACATGGACACGGTCTTTGGTTCGCACCAGGACAACGTCCAATCCGTCCACGTTCACCAACACCGGGGTTGCCAGCGGCAGCTCACCCACGGCGGCCAAACCAACACCCCCTCCCTTCTCCAGGATGGGGCCGCGGGTTGTTGCCGCCTGAGGCACCACTTCCGTCTCTGTGGGTGACTGCGGACAAGCGGCAGCGGGGTCGCCGTGCAGCAGGAGACGCTGGTAGTTGCGCCGCGTTTCCTCATGAATCACCCGGAGGTCCCGCTCCAGGCGCCCAATGCCCAACCGTTGGGCCATCTTCATGTTGGTCTCTGCAATGCGGTCAAACATGGAGGGAGGCGCGGGGCGGGAAAGCACCTCAGGTATCAACTCTGGTGGCACGTAGACATCCTTGCCGGAGCGGCCCTCATACACAGCCTCCAATGCGTCCAGCCTGACCAGCTGCATGGTGGGATCCGGGGCGCGGCGGAACAGCGGAACAAGCGCCAACGGGCTCTGCGCCGAATAGGGATGGTCCGGATGCAATGCGGCCACCGAGTACACCGGACCGCCGGCATGGACTGCATTCACCGCGTTGGTGATGCCCACAGCAAACAGCCGCCAGGCTTCAGGCTCCACGTCGATGGCGGGGAGAATCAGCGCCACCACGGCCTTTGCGGCGTCAGGCGCCGCAGCCAATGCAATGTCAATGAGTGGCTGTGCATCACTGGACTGGGCCACATACGCCACGCGCGTGGTCATGCCGCGCCGGCGGCCTCCGCGCGCAAACGGACACAATGAATGCTCCTCCAGAAACGCCATCAGGTAGCGGTCATATGCGGCCTCGGCCACGGCGCCCAGTTGCTGACGTGTGAGGTCATCCAACGGCGGCAGCGGCTGGAACGGGCACGGCGGCACCTGGGAACGCGCTTTCATCCGGGCCAATCTCCAGGCATTTGCGGGGCGTGCCCCGCCATTGTCCCGCCATGAAGGCCGGCGCCGCTCAAGTCGTTTCGGGGGGACAATGCTCAAGCGGCCCAGTGCAGCGCAACACTGTGACGGGCGCGGCCCCATCACCTTCCGCAGCGTCAGCTTGCGTCCGTTGACGTTGGCGGATGTGCCGCTGCGTAGGTTTCCACCGCGTCTTCCTCAACAAGGGCAAGCGCCGGCCCGCTGCGTTCCCGCTTTCCGGGTGTCAGCGCAAGCTGCCCGCACGAAGATGCAGTGCGGCTGGTGCAGGCCCTGCCGCTTGCCATGGCGGTCTGGACCCTGCCCCTTGGCCACGCTGGGTCAGAACGGAAACTCAATGGCGATGATCTGGAACGGGTCGTTGACGTCCGTGATGGTGCCGGACCATGCGGTGAGGTCCATGGTGTGGTTTCCCGCTCCCACATTGGTGATGAGCGGCATGGAGAGCGGGTGCGCCCTGTGGACGTTGCTCAGGTTGGGCATCATGATGGTGTTTTCACGTGCAGGAAGCCCGTCGGGATGAACGTCGCGATGACCGGCAGTTGCACTCTTATTCCGGCCTGCTGAACAATGCTCGCTTGAACACAGGGGCTACGCGGCGAGGTTCGGTGGTGCCTGGGCGCGCGGGTGCACAGTGGCCTGGCCGGTGTGCACCAGGTACCGCGCAATGGCTTCTGGGTTCTCCACCACGGCCATGGCGGTCATCCGGCCTTTGCACCTGGGGCATTCCAGCGCGTCAAGAATGTGCTTCATACCGTTCAAAACAGGTCGCCCAAAGACGGTCGGCTTGAACGACGAGTTTTAGGAGCAATGGGCGCTGGTTTTGACAGTGGGCTCACGGTGCTTTGAAGAATGAGCGGCGCGGTGCGCGTGACGTCACGTAGCCGCTCACCGGTTCCCACTCAGCTCAGCGAGTTTTCTGGCAGTGTTGACGTTTCTGATTGTCATCCTGCCATACGCCTTGTGAGTCGCGATCTTGGTTATTTGGCTCCGATTGAAGTTCTCCTTCTTGATATTCCAAATAATGGCCTTGTGAGCATAGCGAAACGTCACATACTCATGCTTGACAGGAAGCTCAGAAACGAGCCGGGGCGACGCAACGTCGTCGGGCAAATACACCACATAGGTCTGTTGAGTTTCGTCACCCTGCCATGTCTTCGGAATCGATTTGGCAATGGCAGAAATCTCTTGGGAAGTACGAATCAGCACGGGCACCTTGTGTCCGAATGTCTTCTTGAGCTCGCGCTCAATCGATTGAGATAGCTCCAAGGGTTCTTCATCAGACTCAAACACAAGGTTTCCGGAGTTGAGATATGTGATGACGTCCGCTGCACCGAGCTTCGCCAGGAGAATCTTCAGCTCGTTCATGGGTACTCGGACGGACTTTCCGACATTGATCCCTCGCAATAGCGCGACAAGTTTCACCTGGGACCTCCTTCTCGTGGACCCACGGAGCCTAGCACAGCAGGAGGTGGCTGGATGCCCTGCGGCACGTCCCGCGCGCCGGGACATCCGCCAGTGTGAACGGCGTGAACGTGTATGCCTCTGCACCGGTGGACGCCTAGTCAGACCGTGAGACACTGGATCGGTTGTGCCGGTATTTGCTGCGTGGGCCATTGGCACTGCACCGCCTCAAGCAGCGGGCGGATGGAATGTTGACCTGCCGGCTGAAGAAGCCAGACCGCCGGGGTAACACCGTGCTGGTGCTCGCACCCCATGATCTGCTGGCGCGGCTGTGCAGCCTCATCCCGGCACCAGGCCATCCCACGCGTAAGTACTTTGGGGTCCTGGCGGGTGGCGCCAGGAACCGGAAGCTGGTGGTTCCAAAACCCACGCACCGCAAGCGTGGCCACGCGCACCCGCAGCAGCCCACGCCAACGGCCAGCCCCGTGAAATGGGCTGAACTTCTCAGGCGCGTGTGGGGTTTGGACGCGCTTGAATGCAAAAAGTGCAAAGGCCGGATGACGGCCATGGCCGTGGTACGGGTAGGAAGCCCGTTGGGTTGAGCCCACCCAAGACCCAAGCGTTCCCACTGCTGCAGCGGCCGTGTGTCGGCGCATTTCCTGGCTCCAAGGCCCGTCTCCGGATGGTCCACGCCGTGGAGGCTGCCCCGTGCGCCGGAATCTGACAACACCATTTCCCAGCGGGCTCTGGCCTGCTGAACAATGCTCGCTTTGAACGGAGGGCTACGCGGCGAGGTCCGGTGGTGCCTGGGCGCGCGGGTGCACAGTGGCCTGGCCGGTGTGCGCCAGGTACCGCGCAATGGCTTCTGGGTTCTCCACCACGGCCATGGCGGTCATCCGGCCTTTGCACCTGGGGCATTCCAGCGCGTCAAGACCCCACACGCGTTTGAGAAGTTCAGCCCATTTCACCGGGCTGGCCGTCGGCGTCGTTGTTTGCTCCGGGTGTGCGTGGCCGCGCTTGCGGTGCGTGGCCTTGGGCACCACCAGTCTTCTGTCCTTTGCGCCACCCGCGAGGATCCCAAAGTACTTGCGCGTGGGATGCCCCGGCGCTGGGATGAGGCTGCACAGGCGCGCCAGCAGCTCATTGGGTGAGAGCACCAGCACGGTGTTGCCCCTGCGGTCTGGCTTCTTGAGCCGGTAGGTCAACAGGCCATCCGGCCGCTGCTTGAGACGGTGCAATGCCAGCGGTCCACGCAGCAGATACCGGCACAGTTTCTCCAGCGTCTCCCGGTCTGCGCCGTCCACCGGGGATGAGGCATACACGTTGACGCCGTTGACGTTGGCGGATGTGCCGCTGCGTGGGTTTTCCACCGCGTCTTCCTCAACAACGGCAAGCGCCGGCCCGCTGCGTTCCCGCTTTCCAGGTGTCAGCGCAAGCTGCCCGCACGCCGCCAGCGCATCCAGCTGTTGTTCCTCATTGGAGCTGGTGTCCCTGCGAAGCATTCCGCGGCGTCTCATCAGCACCAGCAGCCGGCGGTGGATGTCCCTGCCAGCGCCTGGAGTTCCTCACCGCGCGGTGGCGGTGTCTGCTGGAAGGTGAGGGCGCCACCGCCGCTGTTGCGGTACACGCCGTCCATCAGCAGAATGTGCCAGTGCAGGTGAAGATTCAAAGAACCGCCAAAGCGGTGCCTCACGTGGATGCCGCCCACCTGCGCATTCTGCACCGGCGCGCGCCTTCTGCCAGCGGCGCAGCGCGTCCACCACAATGCGTTCGGTGGCGGCAAGCAACCCCGGCTGAAACGCCAGTGGACCGTTGAGCTCAAAAGGAAACCCCACCACCCATTGCCGGTACGGCACCGCGGGCAACACATGGTCCACCAGATGCGCCGCGCCGTTTCCCATGCCGCGTGCGTTGCAACTGGGGCACACGCCGCGCCGTTTGCAGGAGAAGGCTACAATGTCGTTCTGGCCGCAACTGGCGCAGGTGACCAAACACCCTGGCAAGGCAGTCTGAGGTGGCCCGGCGCTCAAACGCTCCGCCCAAGCTGCTTGATCCAATCCAGCACGTGCGCACTGAACGCCGGGGCGGCCTCGTCATGGCAGTTGTGGCTTGCTGCGGGCAGCACCACCAGGCGGCTGGGTCCTGCCAGGTTGCGGCAAACCTCCGCACCTACGCCCGGGGGGTGGATGGGGTCCTGTTCACCCCAGAACATAAGCACCGGCGTGTTGACCTGACGCCACATGGCCGGGCCCGGGGCGTGTGCAAACGCGTTGAGGCCCACCGCCGTGGCCGCCTCCCAACCCCCAGGGGTGTCCAGGTTCCACAACAACCGCCGCGCGCGCAGCGGGCAGTGGATGTCCCGGCGCGTGAACCCTGCACGGCGCACCAACACCGGCATGGCTGCGCGCCCAAGCTTGCTTCCAAACACCCTGCGCATGAACCGTGGGAACGCGCGGGCCACCCGCAATCCCGGCGGCGCGGCGTCTCCGGCCACCATGGGAGACACCATGACCAGACCGCGTGCCAGGCTTGGGTTGCCGGCCAGCGCGTGCATGGCCACCGCCGCACCAAATGAATGGGCCAGCACCACCGGCGCGTCCACGTCCAGCGCGCGCCACAGCCTGGGCAGCAGCGCGGCATACCAGGGGAGCGTGTACACGCCGTCCAACGGCTTGCTTGAATAACCGTGACCCGGCAGGTCCACCGCCACCGCGCGCACCTGGTCACCCAGATGCTCCAACGCGGGATACCAGGTGGCCGTGCTGCCAAGATAACCGTGCAGCAGCACCACGGGCGGGCCGCAGTTCCCACGGCGCTCCACGTGGATGCGCAAGCCATCCACGTCCACAAACGTTCCGGGCGCGCGGGGCCGCGTCCGCGCCAACCCCTGAGGTCCAACACCACCGTTGCGGGTTTCCATGGGAGGCACTTGTACGCGTTTGCCACGCTTTTGAATCGCCCATCTGGCGGATGTTTTCCGACGACAAAACGACGTGACGCCACGTCATGTCGCATCCGCTTTTGGGATGACTCCACGCAACTTTGGGAGCGCTAGAACCGCGCAACCAACAACAGGATGGAGCGTCCAACATGGTGGAGTTCTCAGGGGTGGTTGCGTTGTGGACCCGCATGGGTGAGGTGGGCCGCCGTGCGGGATTGACGGATGAAGCCATTGGCCTTGCGTTGGAGCGTCTGATGACCCACGCGCAAAAGCTTGCCTCCGCAACAGATGCATCCACCGCGCAGGTGCAACAACGGTTGTTGGAGGGCGTGGCGCGCAACCTGGAAGAGGATCCCATGCTGGTGGCGTGGGCGCTGCGCCTTGCGTCCACGTTGGGGAACACGCAATGGGAACGGTTCTTTGAGAACTTTGTGGTCAAGCTGGTGGCCGAACGCCCCGAACTCAACCGGCGCCTCCACGCCGAGCTTGGCTACCTGCCACCCGTGAGCCTGGTGGTGAACCCGACCATGGCGTGCAACCTGCGCTGCCGGGGTTGTTACGCCTTTGAGTTCTCCCGCGAGGAAAGCATGTCACCGGAGCTTTTTCGCCGGGTGGTGACGCAGGCGCGGGACCTTGGCATCCGGGTCCTGGTGATCACCGGCGGGGAACCATTCATCTACAAGCCGCTGGTGGACATGGCGCTGGAATTTTCGGACATGACGTTCCTGACGTACACCAACGGCACCCTGCTGGATGAGGCGATGGCGGACCGGGTGGCCCTGGCGGGCAACATCTTCCCCGCGCTGAGCGTGGAAGGGTACCAACCGGAGACTGATGCGCGCCGCGGGGCAGGCGTCCACGCGGGCGTGGTGGCGGCCATGAAACGCCTGCGGGACCGTGGGGTGTTGTTTGGTATCAGCGTGACGCCCACCTCCCTCAACGTGGACACCGTCACCCAGGACGCGTTTCTGGACCACTACCTGGGCCACGGCATCTCCTTTGCCTGGATGTTCACCTACATCCCGGTGGGTAAAGACCCGGAGCTCAGCCTCATGGTGTCACCGGAGCAGCGGGACCAGCTGCGCCAGGCCACGGTGCGCTGGCACAAGACCCGTCCGGTGTTCATTGGGGACTTCTGGAATGACGGCCCCCAGTGCGGCGGGTGCCTGTCTGCCAGCCGGTACGCGTTTGTCCAACCGGATGGCCGCGTGCAGCCGTGCACATTTGTGCATTTCTACACGCACAACATCAAGGAACATTCGCTCCGGGAGATTTTTGATTCGCCGTTTTTTGAGGCCATACGTGGTGCGCAGCCCTACCACCGCAACCTGCTGCGCCCCTGCAAGATCATTGATCATCCCCACGTGCTGCGGCAGTTGGTTGAAGACTGCGGCGCCAGGCCGTCCTATGACGGCGCAGACACGCTGGTGCGGGACCCGGTGTTCACCCGCGCGCTGGATGAATACGCCCAACGGTACGGCAAAATTGCTGACGCTGCCTGGCAGGGGCCGGACTACCAGGACGGCCACGCCGTGCGCGTACCCTTCTCCGGGATTGTGGACCTCTACACGCGTTTCCCGGACCGCATGGACAACGCGGAGGCCCGGACCCTGGAGCGTGCACACGAGGCCGGCCAACGTGCCGCCGCTGACGCACGCGCGGCGCCGCCGGTGGGGCGCGCTTGAACCACGCCGTGAACCGGATGGGGCGCCAATGATGGTTTCACATCCACCGCGTTGAGCGCTGACCACCGCCGCAAGCCACATCCCACCGGCTCACCCTTTTGCGCACGCTTGACGTCAACTGGTTCAAGCCTGGCCTGGAGGAACTTGAACATTGCTTGGCAGAGGCCGCTGAGGCCGAGAAGAACAAGGAAGTGTTTCACTTTTGTCTGGTCATATGAAACTGCCGTTTTTCAACGCAAAAGCGCGCAGGGCTGGCGCGCAATGAACCATTTTTTCGGACCGTTGGTGTGACCTACGCGTGGTTCCACCACTGGGGTGCACCCGGCAAGGCAGGCAACACGGTGATGCGGAGACCCGCGGCAATGGCCACACCATCCAGGGCGCCTCCCTGATGGGAGTGCAGCGCGTTGATTTCCCGCGTGATGAACCAGGCGGGCGGGTTGCACTTGAACCCGCGGCAGGCCACAATTCTGGATTGTTGGGGTTCCGCAAGGGCATGAAATGGGAGGCTTCATGCGTGGATTGTGGCTGTTGCCGGTCGCAGTGTGCGTGACAACGGCGTTGGCGTCCGGGTGTCCACGGCTGAATACTGAGAGCAGCTCTTCTTCCAACTCCACCAGCGGGGGAAGCGGGGGCGGATCATCCACGGGCTCCTCATCCACATCTGGACGCGGCAGCAGCAGCGGGAATACGCCGTTCACTGCGCGCGTGGACGCCGCCGTCGCTCCGCGGGTGGCAACCATGGATGATGGGACGGGTGTGATGGTGCCTATTGCCGCAGTGGAGGACGGCCGCGGCGTCGTGACGGACATTCGCGAGAACGAACTGGTGGTCAAACCCGCCACCAGGGCGGAGTTGGACGCCCTGGTGCAACAACTCAACGCAACCATTGTTTGGGATGACCACATTCCCCTGCCGCCGCCATCCCTGCAGGTCCCCAACGCCATGGAGAGGCCTGCAACGCTGTACCGGCTGCGTCTGGACCCCATGACGCTGCCGGAGCGTGATGTGCAGGCTGCGGCCGGTGCGGCCGGACTTGGCGGGGACTACCGGATATCCAGCGCGGCGGCGTTGCGCTTGATGGCCTACGCGCTGTCAGAGACGGCCGCTGGCCATCCCATGACGCCCAACGTGGTGATGTACCCCATGGAGTTCCTGCACGGGTCCAGAGAATTCCAGGACGTTGATGCACTCCAATGGGGGACCAACTGGGCCCCGCAGTCTGGCGTGACCACCTCCAGCATGTTCCAGTACCTGGCGGGCATTGGTGCCCAGCCACGGTCGGTGAGCGTGGCCATCATTGATGGCGGCTTCTGGCTCAGCCCTGCGGGGATTCCCTACCGGTACACCACATACGAGTTCCACCAACGTGAATGTGACGTCTTCAATGCATGTGACCTGCCGGTGGCGCCCACCCAGTATGACCTGGTTCAGAACGACACCTTTGCCGGCGGAGAGAACCCCTCCACGTGCACCGGGGGCTCCTTGTGCGCCTGGCACGGCAACAACAGCGCCAGCGTTGCCTGCGCCCAACTCAACAACGGGGAAGGCGCTACCGGCACCGGCGGGCTGGTTTGTGACCCGTGGCTGTTCAGGGTTGGCTCGGAGTACACGTCCATGAAAGCCGCCTTTGACCTCGCACACGCCTGGGGCGCCCAAGTGGTGAACGTGAGCATGGGGGGCGTATGCAATGAGGTGTGTGACACCTGGGCCACCACCATTGGGTTCTACAATGCGCTGGCAACCCTGGGAGCCGCCGGAACGGTGGTGGTGGCGGCGGCAGGCAACGACGCCCTGGACCTTGATGAAACCAATGTGATTCCGTGTGAAGTGAACGACGTCATCTGCGTGGGCGCGCTGCAGAGCGGCACGCGCAACGCCAGGGACTATTCCAACTTCCACGGCGGAGTGGACGTGTTTGCCCCCACCAACATCCCCGCCGCCCCCAACCCCACCACCGTCACGGCGGATGGGGGGGTGCTCCTGGACACCGCGGGGGGCACCAGCGCGGCGTCCCCCTACGTGGCCGGCGTGGTGGCCAACCTCAAGGCGCTCAATCCGTCTCTCACGCACGTGCAGGTTCGCAGCCTGCTCCAGCAGACAGCTTCCGCCTCCACCGACCCCAAGGTACCCTTTGTCCTTGACGCGTTTGCAGCGGTGGAAGCCGCTGCCCCGGTGAGCGGGGCCCTGGACACGCATGAGCCAGATGACACCGGTACAAACGCCCAGACTGGCAGCGGCCTGCTGTTGCGTGATTCCAGTGACCCCGTGGACATCCACGCGCCCGGCAACCAGGACCACTACGCGCTCACGTTCTCAGAATTTTCCACGGTGACCGCCTACACCACGTCCATGTCACTGCTGGACCTGCAGGTGAACCGAACCTACCAGGGCACGGCGGCGGCCATCACCGGCGTGACGTCAAACCAGGCCACCGGGATCCAGTATGAACAGCTTCCACCAGGAACGTTCCGCATGGTGGTGGCCTCCGCCCACCGTCAACCATATGAGGTGTACCTCTCTGCGTATCCGGCACCGCTGAGCCCAGACGTGCTTGAAGACGCCATTTGCCAGAACAACAACCACCCACTGTGCAAGAACGACACGCAGGCGCTGCTGTCAACGGCGGTGGCCAACCAGTTCTACAAGCTCAACCTTCACCGCCCAACGGACGAGGACTGGATTTCATTTGTTGTGCCCCCGTTGACACTGTTCAAGACGGCGCGCCTCTCCATGTTCACACTGGATGAACCGGTCACGGTCACCGTGACCCACCCTGGCGGGTTTGACCAGACCTCCACGTTGATGCCCGGCGCTGCAGCCAGCGCCTTCAACCTTGTGAGCGGGCCGGACATGATGCCATCCCCGGCGCTGGTACACGTGCGCGGCAACGCGGCCACGCGCTACCGCGCCAGCCTGGTGGTGGTGGACCAGAACAGCGGCGCCCAAGGCATTGTGGATGAACAAGGCCTGTGGTGGCTGGATGTGGCTGGGCCGCTGGTTTTTGAGATCATGCCCGGGGACACACAGCACTGGTTGGTGGACCGCGCTGCGGGCGGGCTGGTGACCCTGGATGGGCCCATGGTGCACGTGGCGCTGTTGGACGCCATGGGGGTCCAGGTGGCGGACGGCCTGGATGACGCACTGCCCGGCGTGGAGACGCTGCCGGTTCCACCCGCACCTGAGCTTGGCGTTGTCAAAGTGAACCTGGACGAAGGCGCGTTGGGGCCGACAACCTATGCCATGACGTGGGCGCCCGCGGGAGCTTCTTCATCTTCATCATCTTCCGGCGCAGGGTCCTCCGGCGTCAGCGGGGTTGTGTCATCTTCCTCTGCCGGGAGTGGCTCCGGCGGGCCTGCTGGGTCCTCCAGCTCCGGCTCATCCACCGGTGGCACGGCCAGTCCGTTTGGCGCGGCCATGCTCACCGCCATCAACGCAGCGCGCGCGGGAGTTCAGCCGCCCAATGCTGTTCCCCTGCCCGCGGTGACGTATGATCTGGCGCTGGAAGCGGCGTCCGCCGCGTGGTTGGCCAGTTGCACCGTTGGAGAGAACCCAAGCCCAGGACGCACCACCGGGCAGACGGCCCACTCATTCACCGTGGCCTTGACGGCGCAGCGCGTGGTGGACGCCTGGGAGGTTGGCGCGGGGTGCTACAATGAGGCTGCCAACACCTGCAATGCCGGCTGCACACAGTGCCGCAACCACCTGCAGGTGGTGTGGCGAGATTCCACGCGCGTGGGCTGCGCAGAACGCTATTGTTCCCGTCTCACCACCCCCTATCTCTTCCATTGCACCTGGCAGCCTGCGGGCAACGTTGCGGGACAACGCCCCTACTGAGTACCTGGGGTGGCGGTGCATCCGGCGGTCCTGCATCAACCCATCCCGGACACAACGGCATGAACCTGCAGCCCACGCTCACCGGCCCAACCCTCCAGCTGGCCCCTCTCCGTGGAGGGGACCGCGAACGTCTTGACGCGCCCCGCGGGGTCCTGGTGCGTGACCGTGCCAGCGCCCTGAAGTTCTGGGCCATGGAGAACAGGCAGGTGGGCTGGGCCCATCTGCAAAGGAAGTTCGTGGCGTCCATGCATGCTTCTTCCACCGCGGGAGCGACGGCCGCGCTGACGCGCGCCTCCATGGCGCTGACGGCTCCCAACGACACGTCCACGCCCAGAACGTCACGGAGCAATTGGACGGTGCTGCTGCCGCTCAAGTGATACGCGCTGGTCAACAGCGCCACCACCGACCACCGACCACAGCCCCAGCGGCGATACTGGCGGCGTGTCATGGGCCGGGCACGTCACCAACTCACACCGGGCGCACCTCACTCAGTGATGGTTCCGGTCATGTTCCTGTGGTCGCCCCTTGGGCGCCCACCACAAATCTCACAAACACTGCGGCCTCCCCTGATGGGCAGCTGATTGGATGGGCCAGTTCCGTGACGTGGTGCGCCTCTAACCCAACAACGCCGGGTTGAGCCTCCAGACGGCCACCGTGAGTGCGGATGCCAGGGTGACCCAGGCCAGATACGGCAACAACAGGGCACCGGCCAGTTTGTTTTCCCGCCAGAAGGCAAGCACGGTGGCCAACACCAGGCACCACAGCGTGATGACCTCCAAGGACGCAACACCGCCCAGACGCCAGACAAAAAACAGCCAGCTCCACAGCGCGTTGGCAATCAACTGGACACCAAACAGCACCAGGGCGGTGCGCGCACCGTCCAACCCCCGCGCGCGCCAGACAAGCCAGGCCGCAATGGCCATGAGCGTGTAGAGGACCGTCCACACGGGACCAAACAACCAACCGGGTGGGGCCCACGCGGGGCGCACCAGCTCAGCGTAGAACGGTGCTGCCTGGACGGACGCCGCGGCACCCACCGCCGCGGTGGCCCACGTAAGCGCGAACCATCCGACGAGGGCGGCCCACGTGCGCCAGGAATTTTCGTGCGGGTTCATGTTCTGCTCCGTCCACAGGTTTGATGAAGTCCTGGCTACCACGGATGCCTGTGCGGCGGGCATTTGCTCCGCCGTGGTCCAGCTGCGTTGGCGGCACGCGCGCGTTGGGTCATTGGGGCAAAGCTCCGTGGCGTTACAACATCAGCCGATCATCCACGTCCTGACGACGGATGCCGCACCACACAACCAAGCGGGCACGCCTCCTGAAACTCCCTGGGTACCACATCAACCTGGAGGCATCCGATGGTTTCCATCCACGCGCACCGGCCGCACCGCAACCACCACGTGGACGTTTCCGGGGCGCAACGCGCAACCCCGCGTGACGTTGCGGAAGCACCAGCGCGGACCCAGGCGGGTGAGCCGCAACAACGTGTGCAGGTGGACCCGCGCGTATGTGGCCAGACGCGCCAGCGCGTTCGTGGATGTGAACACAACCGGGCAGCCATGTTGTCCGCCCAGCTGGACCAGACGCGCAACCTGACACCAGCCAACAACCCACGCACGGGCGCAGCAAAGGCTCAACAGCAACAGGCCACGCGGCCCCTGGTGGGGCCAGTGCCGTTGGAAGGTTATGACGCGGGAAAGCTCCACAATGAATCGCATCAATCCGTGAAGTACCGGTTTGGGCGGGTGGCCTCGCACCATGGGCTGGAGACGGTGACGGACAAGGCCAGCGCCGAGGCCCTGCTCACCAGGATGCGCCCGGAGCTTGAGGCCCAGGGTCTCAACATCAAGGACATCAAGGGTGACAAGATCCTGGTGAAAACGGAACTGGGTGACGAATGGGTGGATGTGGTGCGCGGTGCCGGCAGCAGCAACCCTGGATGGTGGTGGGGCAGTGAAGGCACGGCGGTGCCTGGCAGCAGCAAACTTCCCACGCCGGACTGGCGGGGACCCGTGCCTGGTGAAGGAGGAACCCAGCCGCCCACGCCGTCCACCCCCGGCCCCACGCCGGCGGAGCCAGGGCAGCCGCTGGCCACCGTGCCCATGAAGCCGGAGTACGCCACGGCAAACATTGACAGGAGCAGCCCCGCGGCCGCCGCCAAAAGTGCAGCGGAATGGGTGAAGTCACGCAGTCCGGAATATTTCAACGCCGGCGACGACCGGGACGTTGCGTTCAAGATGATGACGGACGTCATTGGTGCGCTGCGGGCCGCCGGTTATGACGCACACCGCGTGGTGAACCATCCCAGCCGCCCGGTGGGTGATGGCCTGCGTTACGGTTCTGACGCGGTGGTCCTCAATGGCCGCATCTATGATGTGTACGGTGCATGGGGTGACCCGGGGCGCAGCACGCCGCAGGCGTTGGATGTTGGGCCCGCCCCCGCGGGACGGCCGCGGGAGTGAGTGCAGGGCCGCAGGCCTGCGCCGGCGTATGCGGTGCACTCCGCGTTCAGCGTGTGGTCACGCCGGCATCTGGTGGAGCAGACAACGCCGGGTTCTTGGGAATGCCGTCCGGGCACCGGGCGGTCTTGAGGAACTCCAGCAGCGCGCGCTTGTCGGTGTTGGACAGCGTGGTGCCAAATGCTTCCCCCTCGTGGCCTGCGCGCAAACGTTGTGGCACGCCGCGGTGGACAAAGTTGCTGGCGGCCGGTCCCTTGGCCAGTGCACGCCCAAACGTGGACGGTGTGAAGTAACCCACGTCCCGGTGGTCCACGGTCTTGCCGACGTAGAAGCGTGCCGAACGCTGGCGGGCGGGAAGCAACAACTCCCACAACGACGCCACCGATCCGGTGTGGAGGTAGGGGTAGTTCAAAAATGGACTGCACAAAGGCACGTTGACATAGCCACGTTCCACCGTGGGGTCTGCGGCGCGCGGGACAAAGCCGCCAGGCACGGTGGCCATGCGTTTGAGGACCTCATCCAGGGCAGCCACGGCGCGCTCGGGATTGGTGCCAACCACCGCCAAGGGCGTGATGCCGGGTTCAAAGGCCATCAACATTCCATCCGCATCATGGGACCCGTGGCATGAAGCGCACCTGCCTGGTGCGTGGAAGATCTGCGCACCACGTTGCGCAAGCACGTGGTCCGGGGTTCCGGGGAAGACCTCCTGCCACGCTGGGCTGCGCATGCCCCACGCAAGGAACGCATCCAGGGCCTGCGCTTTGCGGGTGGAGGTCTTGTCTTGCCACTCCTCCACCCGCGCCAGGCCCATAAAATCCAGCACCGGCCAGCGGCCCGGCCAGGACGTGTTGATGCTGCCGTCCCAGAAGTGGAGGTTGCGCCACCGCAGCGTGTTGAGCGGTGGAATCTTCACCGCGCCACAGGGGAACGCCGCCTTCCCCGCCGGGGTGGCAAGTTGGCTGGGGTTGGTGAGCAGGCCGGTGGTGACGTGCCAGATGCGAACGCCCGTCACCACGCCCGGCGCCAGGTCATCACGGCAGCCCACGTCCTGCAGGGCCTGGTAGCGCGTGAGCTTCTCCAGCTCGGCGTCCACGGCCTGTTGTTGCGCCTCCTGCCCGGCGTGGAGCCCCAGCGCGGTCTTGTGCGCCAAAAGCGTCATGCGGCCCAGGCGGAACATGGCCTTCTGGCTGTAGTGGCGGTTGGCCAGCCCCGGGATGGGAGTCCCATTGGGCGCGTCGGTGTGGCAGGCGCTGCACGTCTGCGCCATGGTGTCCCCGTCCACCATTCCCACCGGCATGCCACCGCCATGCGGGATGAGGCCCGTGGGCCGGACAAAGTTCAACACCGACAACACGCCGTCGTGTGTAGCGTTCCAGCCCGGCACGCCCGTCAGACCGTGGGGGACGGTGGGGACGCCAAAGGGTTCGGCTCCGGCGGGGGCATCTTCAAACCAGAGCTTGCGCCCTTCTTCCACCAGCTGCTCCAGGGCCACGCCTTCACGCACCGCGGGCAGCGCATTGGGTTGTGGTGGCGGGTGGGGGAGGGCGGGGAGCACCACGCGGTCTGGCACCGCGGGTGTCATCCACAAAAGCGGCAACAGCAAAACCATCAAGCGCATGGGACGGTGTGTACTGCCACCGCGTCAGAAGACGCGAGCACATTCCTGCGGCGCATGGTTTGAATCTGTCACGCCACACCTTTGGTACGCAGACAGGTCCCGGTGGGCGGACTTTGTTTCAAAGGCACTGCGAATTGGTGCAGGACGTGGCGGCGGGCCACGACCCCGCACGCCGGTAGATGCTGCCGGTTGCCACGTTCACAACGCCGGCGGTGATGCTGGAGCCAACGTTGGTCCCTGCTGTGTCAAAGTGGCTTTGCATGTCCACGGTGACTCCGGTGGTCACGCTGGAGAACGCCACCGTGTAGACGGCGGCGCCCAGCGTGTAGAAAGCGGACTGCTGGGTCACGGACAAGGCAATGGCCCCGGCAATGCCTTTGCCATCAAAGCTCACCACGGGGCTCTGGGCGGAAGCCAGCTCCATACGCGCGTTGGCCAGCGCGGCCATTCCAAAACGGCCGGAAAGGGTGAGGTTGCGGGAGGAATACAGGCGGGAGGCCTGGCTCACCAGGATGGCCCAGCTCCCGTTGTCATTTGCGATTGTTTCACCCAGATAACACTGGGAAGCATGGAGACACCAAAAACCGTAGGATGTGTTTGCCGTGAGGGTGATGGTGCTGCTGGCGGCGTTGAATTCGGCCGCGCGGTCCACCACCAACCCGTAGGTGTTGCGGCTGGCCGCCACCGTGGCGTTGGACAGTGTCAGCGCGCCTCCCAGGACGGAGATTCCCATGGACGTGTTGTCCTCCACCGTGATGGTGGCGCCGGCCACGCACAGCGCGTCCTCGCACAACAACCCAATGGTGGAAAAACCCATGGCCACGGTGTTGACGTCCAAGCGCGCAACGCGCGTGGCGGTGATGGCTGGGCCGCCCATGCGGGTGAGCGTGAGCTCCTGCACCCGCCCGCCCGCACCGCCGCTGAACACAATTCCGTCTCCCGCCAACGCGGTGTCCGGTACCGCCGCGGTTGCCCCGGACAAGACGGTGTTGCCGGTTCCCTGTCCATAGACCAGCACGGGGTAGGGACGGGTGATGGTGGCCACGTTCACGCCGCTGCTCTTGTAGAACGTGCCCGCGCCAATGCGAATGTAAGCGCTGTGCTGCCCGGTCTCCGGCAAGAGGTCCACGGCACGCTGCACGGTGGCCAGAGCGCAGTTTTCCGTGGCCGCGGCAGCGGTGTTGAACCGGCCGTTGCATGTGGCGTCGTTCCCATCCGTCCGGACGTAGAGCGTCAAGCTGGCCCGCGTGCGTGCCGCAAGCGTTGTGGTGTCCCCAGCGGCGCGGTGGACCGCCACATCAGAATATTTGGCGTAGGGAACGGCGCCCATGGGCTGGCCGGTGACGGCGGCCTGCCCGTCCACCTGGATGTCATACGTCACGTCAGAGCCGTCAAAAAAATCCGGACAGGATGCCAGGGACACCGGCGCGGTGAAGGCCCCCGTCCCATCAGACAGCGTCACGGTGACGGCGGGAACAGCGCAGGTGGAGCCGCTCTTCTGGAAGGTGAACTGCAGGTCATGCATCCCCACCAGTGGTCCGCTTCCATCCCGGAGCGTGCCGTTGAAGGTGAAGGACGCCGGTGACGTTCCACCCCGCGCGGCATGAGCCCACCACCCAAAGCCAACGCACAGCGCAGCAACACACGCCGCGCCCACCACTTGAGTTGCCCAACGTTGTTGTTTCACTGGAACCTGCCCTGGAGGCGAACGCCCCCCGCCGTGACGCCGTCCACCATGGACGTCACATCAAAACTGCCCTCCACCGTCACCACCCGGTTGACCTGCGGCGCCACCGCCGGGGAGGCCGCCACAAAAACACCGGTGAGCTGCAATGGACCTGGGCCTCCCGCGCTGGAACTCCCGGACCCGGAAACACTGGAACTGTTCCCCGCCACACTGGAACTCCCGGACGGCAAGGACGTCCCGGCGCCCGCAGAAGACGTGGTCCCCGCCATGCTGGTGCTGCCCGGGGACGTGCTGCCGCTGTCCACGGTGCTGGTCCCCGCGGTGCTGCTGTTTGAGGAACATGCGGCCAAAGAAGTTCCACTTGCCGCGCGGCTGCTGCTGTCCGGGCGTGATGTGTCCACGCCGCCTGAAGAGCTGGTTGGGTCAAGCTGGACGCAGCGTTGGGTCAGCGGGGAACAGTCCCAGCCTGCCGGACAGTCCTCACCGGACGCACAGCCGCTCTGGGCCGGGCAACCCAACACGGGACCCAGGCCCAGCGTCACAACGCAACAGGCAATCCAAAGCGGCCGGCGCTGGAACATGGACGTCAATATGGGCCAGGCTGGTCCGGTGCGCCACCTGTGTCTGGTGTCCAGCCGAGCGGCAGGCCCCGCGCCATGGCGTTGGCCCACCCGGGGTTGCGTACTACAGCGCCCCAACAAAAATTCCATGTTGAATGTGGTCTTACGCGCACACCCAAACCAGGATGACCAGCCATGCCCACCTCAAGCCAGCACGCCGCCGACAGCCACGACCTCATCCGCGTGCAGGGCGCCCGGGAGAACAACCTCAAGGACGTGAGCGTGGTGATTCCCAAGCGGCGGTTGACCGTGTTCACCGGCGTGTCCGGGTCGGGGAAATCCTCTCTGGTGTTTGGCACCATTGCGGCCGAATCCCAGCGCATGATCAATGAGACCTACAGCGCGTTTGTGCAGGGGTTCATGCCCACGCTGTCCCGGCCAGATGTGGATGTCCTGGAGGGCCTGACCACCGCCATCATTGTGGACCAGGAGCGCATGGGCGCCAACGTGCGTTCCACCGTGGGCACCGTGACCGACGCCAACTCCATGTTGCGCGTGTTGTTCAGCCGTCTTGGCAAGCCGCACATCGGCTCGGCGCAGGCGTTCTCCTTCAATGTCCCGTCGGTGAGTGGCGTGGGCTCTGTTGCCATAGAGAAGGCGGGCGTCAAAAAGCGCGAAAAGCGGGAGTTCTCCATCACCGGCGGAATGTGCCCGCGGTGTGAGGGCATGGGCTCGGTGAGTGACATTGACCTCAAGCAACTCTACGACGACACCAAGTCACTCTCCCAAGGCGCGCTCACCGTGCCGGGCTACACGGCGGACGGCTGGGGTGTGAAGATTTTTGCGGCGGCGGGGCTGGACCCGCACAAGCCCATACGCAAGTACACCAAGACCGAGCTCCATGACTTTCTCTACAAGGAGCCCATCAAGGTGAAGGTCAACGGCATCAACCTCAGCTACGAGGGCCTGGTCCCCAAGCTGCAGAAGTCCATGCTGCAAAAGGACGTGGACGCCATGCAGCCGCACATCCGTGCGTTTGTGGAGCGCGCGGTCACGTTCACCCGGTGCCCGGAGTGCGAGGGTACGCGTTTGAGCGCCGGCGCGCGGTCCTCCAAGATCAAGGGCATCAACATTGCGGATGCGTGTGCCATGCAGATCAACGCGCTGGCGCAGTGGGTTCACGGCGTGAACGAACCCTCGGTGGCGCCGCTGCTGGGCGCGTTGTGCCACACGTTGGATTCTTTTGTGGAGATTGGGTTGGGCTACCTGAGCCTGGACCGCGCGTCCGGGACGTTGTCCGGCGGTGAGGCGCAGCGCACCAAGATGATCCGCCACCTGGGGTCATCCCTCACGGACATCACGTACGTCTTTGACGAGCCAACCATTGGCCTGCACCCGCATGACATCCAGCGCATGAATGAGTTGTTGTTGCGCCTGCGTGACAAGGGCAACACCGTGCTGGTGGTGGAGCACAAGCCGGAAGTCATGGCCATTGCGGACCATATTGTGGACCTTGGTCCCGGCGCGGGAACGGCCGGCGGCAACGTTGTCTTTGAGGGTTCCATTGAGGGCCTGCGGGACAGCGGGACGCTGACGGGCCGGCATTTGAGCAACAAGGCAAGCCTGAAGCCCACGGTGCGCAAGCCCACCGGCGTCATGAAGGTGCGCGGCGCCAAGACCAACAACCTCAAGAACGTGGATGTCGACATTCCGCTGGGCGTGCTGGTGGTGCTCACCGGCGTGGCGGGGTCCGGGAAGAGCTCGCTCATTGACGGCTCGGTGGCGGGCCGTGATGGCGTGGTCTCCGTGGACCAGACGCCCATCCGCGGTTCACGGCGCAGCAACCCCGCCACGTACACCGGGCTGCTGGATCCCATTCGCACCGCGTTTGCCAAGGCCAATGACGTCAAGCCGGCGCTTTTCAGCGCCAACTCCGAGGGCGCGTGTCCCACGTGCAATGGCGCCGGCGTCATCTATACGGATTTGGGCATGATGGCCGGCGTCACCACCGTGTGCGAGGACTGCGAGGGCAAGAGGTTCCAGGCATCCGTCCTGGAGTACCGGCTGGGCAAGTTGAACATCGCTGAGGTTCTGGACCTCCCCGTTGCCGACGCGGTGGGATTTTTTGGTCCGGGCAAGACGCACGTGCCGGCGGCGCACGCCATCCTCACGCGCATGTCTGACGTGGGCCTTGGCTACCTGCGGCTGGGGCAACCGCTCACCACGTTGTCCGGTGGTGAACGGCAGCGGCTCAAACTTGCAACGCACATGGGTGAAGACGGCAGCGTCTACGTCCTGGACGAGCCCACCACCGGGCTGCACCTGGCCGACCTGCAGCAGCTGCTGGGCTTGTTGGACCGGCTGGTGGATGCAGGAAAGTCACTCATTGTCATTGAACACCACCAGGCGGTGATGGCCCACGCCGATTGGATCATTGATGTTGGTCCGGGCGCAGGCACCGATGGTGGGAAGATTGTGTTTGAAGGCCCACCGGCCGCGTTGGTGGAGTCACGCGCCACGCTCACCGGGGAACACCTGGCGGCGTACGTGGGACGTGGGAAGGCGCCGGTGGTGGCGGGGAAGAAGCAGGCCGTGCGTCCACGCTGAGGCCCCTCAGGTGCAACCGCAACCGCAGTCCAACCTACTTGCCGCCTTTCGTGGTTGGCGCCAGGAACTTCTTGGGAATCTCCTTGGTTTCAATGGGGCCGTTGTGGGAGTCACTGAACACAAAGAGCGCCAGGGGGAAGGAGATGTCCCAGGTGCACCAGTCTTCAAAGCAGGCCTTCTTGAGGACGGTCTCCACCGCCTTGGGTTTCGCGGGGTTCACGCGCATCAGGGCACCGTCGTCGGAGCGGAAGTAGAGCCAGGTCCCGTCGGGTGACCACTTTCCCAGCATCCCGGACTGGTTGAGGGAGATGGTGGGGCCGTCGCCACCGACAACGGTGATCATTCCGTCTTGCATGAACGCAGCCTTGCCGGAGGGGTGCCACGTCCCACCCATCAGGTTTTCCTGGTCGGCCGCTTCTTTCGCGCCGGAGCCGTCAGCGGCGGACTCCCAGATTTTCTCGCCGCGCATCCAACTGACGTACGCGCTTTCAAAGTCCCACTCTGGTTTGCCCTCTTCCGGGGATCCCGGGGTGCCCAGCTGGCGGGGGTTCTTCCCGTCCGCGCCTATCACCCAGATGGAGCGCATGCGCGCCTTGCCCGCACTCTTTGTGCTCACAAAGGCAACAGATTTCCCATCAGGGCTCCAGGACGCCGAGTCAACGAGCTCCCCCTGTGTCACCAGCAGGCGCTCCTTCTGGGTCTCCATGTCCTTGATCCACAGTGAATTGGTCTTGCGGAGGAAGACAATGGATTTTCCGTCCGGGCTGAACTGGGGCGCGCTTCCGTCCATCCGGCCCTTGCCGGTCAAAGCGCCAATGCCCATCTCGTCGTCCGCGCGCGCCCCCGGCCCAACAAGGAGACAAAGAATGACAAATGAAAGCGCCCTGCTGTGTGTGTGGTGCATGGAGCGGTTCCTTTTGGTGAAGATGCGCCATGGCTGTTTTGGTCACGTGACCGGGCAAACCAGGGGGCATGATGTGGATGAATGTTTGGCCGGCTCCAAAGATGGAAACAGGCCGGGGCGGCGCACGGAACTTCACCCGGCTCCTGAGCGCGCAAGAAGGTACCAACGACGACATGCCAGAGCGGCCCATCAACGCTGGTCCGGCCAGAAACCCGCGGCGTTCTCCCAGAGATGGACCATCAGCGCGGCTTGCGGGCGAGCCTGCGGCGTCCCAGACGCCAGCCCGCCAACGCCAGCAACACCAACGCGCCCTGGCCCACCGGGGCAGCGCTGTTGTTCTCGCAGTCACAGCCGCCTTCATCCGTATTGCCTCCACCCTGACCGGGTGCCGTGGAGGACGCGCCCGCAACGCTGGAGGAACGCCCCGCAGACGCGGAGCTTCCAGACGCCATGGCGCTGGTTCCGCCGCTGGCGGGCCGTGAGGTTCCGCTGGCCACGCCGGAAGAGGACCTCCCAGATGACGCAACGCCTGAGGATGCAACGCCGGAGCTGGCCTGCGCGGATGAAGCCTGGCCGGAAGAAGCCACGCCTGACGACGGCAGGCCCGACGACCCAACGCCCGATGAAGCCACGCCCGACGACGTGGTTGCCGCGCTGGTGGCACCAGACGTCCCAGCAAGAGAACTGGATCCCGCCGCGGTGCTGGACGCCAGGCTGGTGCCGCCGCTGGAAACCCCAGGGCCAGACGTGGACGCCCCAGAAGAAGCCACGCCCGATGACGACGGAGGAGGTCCGCTGCTTCCGCCTCCGGCCACCGTGGTGGTGAGGGAGACCTGGTTGTTGGTCTGGTCCGGATCTGATGCGCCTTTGTTGATTGCCGAAGCGCCGGCATTGATGACCGTGCCGCCGGCAACGTTGCTGTTGACGTTGGCCAACAGGGTGAACGTGGCCAGGTCATTGGGCAACGCGGTGAAGCTGCACGTGACGCTGGCCGGCCCCGGATGGCCCACCGGCGGGACGTTGGGGCACTGCACCGAGGTGGTTGCAAAAGAGACAAACGTGGTCCCGGCGGGCACCGCAAAGTTCATGTACACAAAGCCCACTGCGTCAGGGCCGGACCGGGTCAACGTGAAGGTGTAGGTGATGTCCGTCCCGGCCAGCACGGGATCCGGCGCATCTGACCCGGTGAGCGCCAGGTCTGTTTGTGCCTGCGCCGTGGACACCGCTGCCAGTGCCAATCCAACCACCATCAACAAACGTGCTGCCCAGATGTATTCCCGCATTGGATTGCTCCCCCGTTGACGGCCCGCAGGCCCGCAAAGCCGCCTTGTTGGTATGAAAGCCAAACAATGTAAAGGGCCGGCGTAACGGTCCCGTTGCGGGGTGCGTAATGGGACCTGGAGGACTGCCCATGATGCTGCTTCATCACGTGTTGTTGACCGCGGCGTTGGTGACCGCTGTTCCCGCCCCAAAGGTGGTGTTGCCGGCCTTCCAGCAGGCCAGCTTTGACGCCGCCATGAAGAGCGGAACGCCGCTGGTGGTGATTGTTGCAGCCACCTGGTGCCCGGTGTGCAAAGCGCAGGAAGTTGCGTTGTCCCGCCTTTTGGCCACGCCCGAACTCAAGGGGGTGCAGGTGGTGCGGGTGGACTTTGAGGACCAGGCGGCGGTGGTCAAGGCACTGCGGGTGGAAAGCCAGAGCACCATTGTTGCGTTCAAGGGCGGCAAGGAGGTGGGGCGTTGGGTGGGAGAAACCAACCAGGACCGCATTGCCATCATGATGAAGCGGACGTTGTGACGTGGCATGATGGTGCCATGGCCTGGCGCACTGGATGGATTCTGATGGCGGCGGGGTTGCTGCAGGGAAGCCTGGCGTGCACCACGGCACAACGCTGTAACCCTGGAGCAAGCACCGCGCTGGACTACGCCAACCTGCAAAGCTGGGTGTGCCACCCCGGCAAAGACTCAGACGTGTGCCGTACGCAGCACGCGGGCTTTGAGGTCATGCCGGACAACAGCCTGGTCCCGTTGACGTTGGATGTGGCGGCCAACCCGGACGCGGATTGTTTCTACGTCTACCCCACGGTGGACCTGTCCGTGGTGCCGGGGGTCCATGATGACTTCACCGACGTGGAAGAGCAGACGCGCACCACGCGCATCCAGGCCAGCCGGCTGTCCAGCGTGTGCCGCGTGTTTGCTCCGCTCTACCGGCAGGTGACGCTGGGGACCTACGGCGGCAACCCGGACCGCACCCAGGCGTGTTTTGACACCGCGTTTGGGGATGTGCAGCGCGCCTTTGACGCGTTTGTGGCGGCGCAACCGGCCAACCGGCCGTTGATCCTCATTGGTCACAGCCAGGGCGGGCAGATTGTGTCCCGTTTGACGCGCGCGCGGCTGGACGTGGACCCCGCGTTGCGCGCGCGCGTGGCGGGTGTGCTTCCGTTGGGGTGGCCATTGGGGACGGCGGAGGGGGCGGCGGTGGGCGGCAGCAGCAGCACGGTGCCGTTGTGCAGCGCGGTAGACCAGGCCGGGTGTCTGATGGGATTCCGTTCTTTTGCCGCGGGAAATGAATTCCCGGAAGAGTCAGACAAGTTCCGCGAAGGGGCCGTTGGCGTGTGCGTCAACCCGGCAGACGTGCCAGACGGTGGGCCCGCGAGGCTGAAGGGCGCCATGCTCAACGCGCGCATCAACAACGTCATCCGCCCGCCGCAGGGTGTGAGCCAGGGTGAGGACGTGGACCTGTTGTACCGGGACTACTTCTCCGCGCGGTGTGTGCCGCAGGGGGTCTGGCGCGGGTTGGAAATAAGCGTCAATCCGGCTGTGGGGGACGTGCGCGCCAATCCCGTGGATTTTGACGCAGCGCTGGTCAGCGGGAAGACCGGCACCCACATCCTGGACATGCAGTTCACCACGCTGGATGTGGTGGACGTGGTGGGGCGCATGGTTGCCGCCCACCGCTGAGTTGCCTGTCAGGGGTTGGGCATGGCCGGTGCCGCGGGCTGCTTGAACGTCAAAGACACGCCCAGTTCACGGGCAAAGGCCTGCAGCACGCGTTTGCCTGCGTCGGTGGGGGAGACGCAGCCGTAGTCTCTGCTGTCGGTGCGTTTGGCAATCTCCGTGAGCACGGCCTTCTGGCGGGACACGTAGAGCGGCTTGAGGGCCTCCACCATGGCCTGGGCCTCGGCGGTGTCCAGCACGTAACGGGACGCGCGCGACGGGTGGTCCGTTGGGGTGCCCCAGCGGGGCCAGCGGTTGTCATTGGCGGGGTTGCTGCAATGGTCCAACAGGCTTTGGGCCACCTTGGCGGGCGTGCCGCTCCAGGAAAACGGCGGTGGCTGCCATTCGGTGGCCTTGGGGATCTTGAAATCACTGACCTTGAGGTTCTTGCACACCTCGGCAAAGGACATCAGGGACTTTTCGGCGGCGGTCATGGTGCTGCGGCGCTCGGTGTCCACAATGACGCCGTCACCGTTGGTGTCCCGCGCGCGCAGCTTCTCCTTGGTTTCCCCCAGCACCGTACGAATGTTGTCCAGCGTGGGCCCGCCCTGGCTGGCGGCGCTGCGGCGGAAGGTGTCCAACGTGACGGTGAGCAGCTGGGTCTCATTGCCACTGCCCCGGGTGATGCGCCCCACACCGGGCTGGTTGCGAATGCGGTCCACGTCACCCGCACGGATGGCGCCGTCACCGTTGACGTCCGCCTTGGCAACAAGCCGGTCCAGCAAACGTGTGGCCTTGGTCAAATCCGTCAGCTTCAACGACGCCATGGGAAACCCTCATATGCGCAAGAGACTGCGGCAGGTCACCATGGTGACGCGTGCGCGTCAAACGCAAGGGGGGCGCGCCAGACGCGGTGCACCACGGGGGTCAATCCGCTGCAGAACAAGCGGAGGCATGCGCCGCCTTCTTCGCCGGGGCTGTTGCGTGCGCGGCTGACGTTTTGGAACTCCGTGTCCGGCCCTTGGAATGGATCCGGAAGACAGCGCACGCCAGCAAGATTGGCAGCGCCAGCAACACGCCGCAGGCCAAGAGCAATCCCATGGCGTGAAGGAGCTGCACCACAACCATTCCATCCTTATGAATCCACACGGCGGATTGGCGCCATTGGGGTCAACCCAACAACGGGTTCACCCAAGCATGTGTTCGCGCGCGTCGTTGGCCGCGTCACACCGCCGGACGCCGGGCCACGCTCAGGAACTCCCCAAAGTGCCCACCGCAAAGCCACGCCCGCGGAGGGCGCAGCTCCAAACGCATGGCCCCGTGGTTGCGCTTGCGTACCGCGCAGTAGATGGACCACGGCGCGTTGGCGTACTCAATGCCCACCTGCAACGGGCGCTCCGGCCGGGCCGGGTCTTTCTCCACGTCAAATCCCACCCGCCGCAGCAGGGCAAAATATTCCCTGGGTTTGGGGAACCGCCGGTAATCATGCAAATCCCCCTGCGCCCCCAAGCCAAAGATGAAACGCGGTCCCACGCTCACAAAGGACGCCCAGGTGGTGATGTTGCGGTCCGGCGTGATGGTGAACAACACGCCACCCGGCTTGAGCCCGGCGTAACAGGCTGCCAGCACGGCCCTGTGGTTGGCGCAGTGGTCCAACACGCCGTGGTTGTGGATGACATCAAACGCCATGGGCTCCAGCACCCCGGGGTCCCGCGCATCTCCAACCACAAATGAGACGGTGGCGTCCCCGGCAAACCGGCGGCGCGCAGCCTCAATGGCAGCACCGTCGACATCCACGCCAACAATGTGCACGTCCCGCAGCTGGGGGTACCGTTCACGCAGCCGCTGTATGGCCAGTCCTTCGCCGCAACCCAGGACCGCCATGCGCAGCGCACCGCTGGCCCGCTTGGGAAGGTACTGGATGAACAGGCCGTACGCGGTGAGGTCAATACGGGCCACCACCTCGGACACAAAGCGCCCAAACGCGGTGTCCCGGTGGTGCGCAAAGAAGCGGACCCCGCTGGCCACGCTGCCATTGCACAGCCACGCCAGCGCGCGGTCCAGGACGCCCAGCCGGTAGCCGTCCTCTTCCGCAGGGACAGCGGCGTGCGAGGCCACAAACGCCTCGTGATGCGCCTGCAACGGGTCGGCCGGGGCCTGCCACGTTGCAGTGCAACGTTGCAGCACGCGCTGGGCAATCCAGTGGTCCACCACCTGGGCAAAACGGCGGGGATGGAACTCCATGAGGTGGTGTCCCGCGCCAGGGAGGACAAACAGGTCTGCCCCGGCCAACGCGGCCACGCGGGTGCAATGGTCCGCGCCCACCACGGGGTCACGTTCACCACATGCCACCAGCGTGGGAACGTTGGCCCGCACCGGGCCTTTGGGGCGGTACCCAAAAATGGATTGGTAGCTGTGGAACCCGTAGGACCACACGTAGGTGGGGTCCTGGAGCTTGGCGGGCAGCAGCTGCGGGTTTTCGCGGTAGGCCGCCTTGAAGTTGATGACCGCGCGCAACGGGATGCGCACGCGGTTGCCCACCCGGGCGGCCAGCCACGCCGCCAGGCGGCTGCCCATGAAGGCGGCGCGCCGGTGCAGGGGACGCTGCTGGGTGAGCAGCAGGTTCATGCTCACGCAGCCATCCACCGCGGTGCTGTGGCGGGATGCGTGGTAGGCCACCTCGCCGCCCTGGCTGGCCCCCAGCAGGATGAGCGGAAGTCCCGTGCGCGCCTTGATGAACTGCGCGGCCAGGTCCACATCCTCCAGGAAACCCTCCATGGTGAAGACGCCACGTTCACCTTGGGACTGCCCGTGGCCACGCAGGTCCAGGGCGTAGATGCTGGTGCCACACTGTTGCACCTGTTGCATGTACCGGTTGTAACAACCTCCGTGGCCACTGGTGCCGTGCACCACCAGGATGGTGTGGGTGGCACCCGGCGCTTCCATCAAACGCAGGTGGATGGCCGGGCCATCCTGTCGACGGAGAACGACCTCCTCCATGGTGTTGACGGTGGACGGAGGAACAACGGGAACGGTGGGCTGTGGGATGGGGTTCATGCTCCGTTGCATTGCAGCCGCAATGCCGGACGGAGGCGTTGGCGCGGAAGCTGCTCTTGCGTGGTTCCATGAAAACACGCGCTGTGATGTTCCTCCTGGTGATGTTGGTTGGTGGACCCGCGCTGGCCTCACAAGGTGTGACGCCTGAAGAGGAAGCCAAGGCCTTGCAGCTGTGGTTGGACCGCGGCACGGGGTTGGAGGAGGCCCGCACCGCCCTCAACGCGTGGACGCAGCTGGCCCAGCAGGCACAGGACGCAGAACATTGGGAACGTGTCTCGGTGGCGTGGCACTGGCTGGCGTTGGTGCAGGAAGAGGCGCACGTGGCGCCCGCGGTGCGCAAACAGTCCTTTGTGGAAGGCGCACGGGCGGCGGCGCGGGCCCAACAAGCGGACCCCTCGCGCGGTGGTGGCTACTTCTGGGAAGCGGCCAATGAAGCACGCGCCGCGGAAATCACGGGGATTGTGGCCAGCGTGTGGTTGTTGCCCAAGCTGCTGCGTCTGATGAAGCTGGCCGAACAGCATGACCCGGACTGTTTCTACCGCGGCATTGACCGCGCGCGGGGCCTGGTCATCACGCGCACCCCGGAGTGGCTGGTGCGTCTCAAGGGTGGAAGCCTGGATGACGGCGAGGCGTACTACGCGCACGCCATGGAAGCGGCGCCGCAGCTGGTGGGGAACTATGTGATGTGGGCGGAACTCAAGTTGAAGCGTGGCGAGGTGGAAGAGGCCCGTGCGCTGCTGCAGCGCGCGCTGAACATGCCGCCGGCCAGCAACCCGGAGATTCGCGGGTGGAACGCGCTGGAACGCAAGGGCGCTGCACGGCTGATGCGGACGCTGGGCAACGTGTGACCTCCCCCGTCTTCACTCCAGGCAGGTGGGCAGCGCGAACACGTCCACCGGAACACCGCGCAGCAAATACTCGGTGGCCTGGATTTCCTGACGCCGCCAGAAGCAGAGCAGGTGCGCCTGCCGCAGGTAGCCAAAGCCGTAATTGGTTGGGTTTTCATACACGCCGGTGAGGCGCTCCACGTCAAAACGGTACGCCGCCTCCCGGCGGGCCATGACCTCCGCAGCGGCGTCGCGGCGGGACGTGGCGTCGGCCAACAACCGGTCTGAGTTCTGCCCGCCCGCGGCGGTGTCGGTGATGGCGCGGTACAGCAGTGCCGAATGTTCACCGCGCAGCACGGTGATTTCCAACGCGTCCACCAGCTCGGCGCACCAGGGCCGCAACGCCGCATCCGAGCGGCTGCACAGGTCTTGGAACGTCCCCAGCAGCCGGCGGCTGTCTGCGTTGAAGCGTTCCAGCGGCTCCAGGACCGTGCCCACAAACCCCGCGCGCTGTTCCGGGGTCATGGCGTAGACCTCTTCATACGGCAGCCGGATGGGCCGGGTGACGTGGTCGGCCACGCGCCCAACGTCCACCACCGCGTCTTCGCCGGCCAGGTAACCCACCAGGCGCTGGTCAAAAAGCACCGAGCCCTGCAACGTGACGTATTCCATGAACGCTTGCTGCGCGGCAGGGGCACACGAACCAAAAATGTCCGTGTAGTGCTGGATGAAATGCGGAAGCCCGGCGTCCGGTTCCCACAACATGCGCCCCACCAGATAGTCCGTCAGCCAGTAGTTCCACTCTTTCCCCGAGGAGAACAACACATGACCTTTGAGTTGTGGCAGCCCGCGTTGCCGGATGTCTGCCGTCAGGTTGTGGATGTCCAGCCACCGGGAGTGGATGTACTCCGGGAGGAACAGTGGAACATCCACGTCTGACGCAATCCAGTACGCAGATTCTGGGAAATACAGCGTTTCCTGCTGCCCCAGGCGATTGAGGAGAAATTCGCGCTGGTGGAAGAAGTTGGGGTGGTTGTACGTGGCCCAGTCCCGGTAGAGGTCAAAAAAGTAGACGGTGTGGACCAGGTTCTCCAGGCGCGGGTCTGCAAATTGGGACAGGTGATAATAGTGCACGTCCTGGCCCTGGTACTGCATCCACAGTTGCGGAAAATTCCCCACATGGTTGTGGGTGGAAACGCGCGCGCCCGGATTCCTGCTCTTGATCAAGTTCACCGCATGGTTGAACCAGGCAATGATCTCATCCGGGCCCACGGCGGTGAACTCGCCGGTGGAGAGGTCCCAGTCATCAAACTGCGCCGCCATCACGGCGTTGAGCGCATCCTCCATCTGCTGCTCCCAGTTGTCCCGGGAGCGCAACAGCACGTACGCCCGTTGCAGCGAGGACCCGCCCCATATCTGGATGTCCGCCGCCACTGTCACGCCACGCCCGTGGGCATAGTCAATGATGGCGTTGGCGTGTGGGGTCCAGGTGGCCAGGTCCACGGTCTCCAGCAACGTCCATTGCAGGTGGTTGGAGCCGGACTTGACCACCCAGTCCACAAGCTTTTTGGCCTCCTGCAGGGCCTGGGGCCCGGTGCCGTTGAGACTCAGGTTGTATTCAATGGGGTGCAACAGGTGCTCATGTTGTCCACGCAGTGCAACCGCGGGGGCGCGGTGCAGGTCCAGTTGGCGGGGGAGGAACAGCGGCCCTGGGGCAGGAACAAATTCCTGCAGGGGATGGAAGAACCGCGTACCAAACAATTCCAGCGTTCCATAGACGCCATGGGCCAGCGCGTGGATGTTGTCCGCGGCCAGGACGTATGCCGTGCGCCCCTCATGCGTGGTGGCTTTCAACGCATACCCGGCACCGCCGACATGGCCCGCCAGGTCCCGCGCCTGCTGCGTGGTGGAGACCCACAACACGGGAGGCCCCCCGCCAGCCGGCGCGCCCCGCGTCACGGTGACGTCCCCGCCGGACATGCGTGAGAGGTAGCTGGAGAGGTCCTCCGCCAGACGAACTGCTTCCGGTCCGTCCTCCACGTCCAGGTGGACCGTCAAGCCACGGACCTCCTCCAGGTTGGCAACATCGCGCCCCGCGGTGCTGCACGGCGGTGGCGGCGTGGGTGGTGTCGTCGTTGTTGTGCTGGAGCAGCCACACACCACGGCGAGGAAAAGGCCAGCGGACCTGCAGGTTGGCTTCATGCGCGTGTCATCCCGCCAGGGTCATGGCACGCGCTCACGCTGTCTTCCACTGCTTCAGCCACGGCGCGCCGTGAACGTCACGGGGGCGCGCGCCAGGTACGGTGCAGCACCGCGCCGGTCCCGTCGGTGAAGGTGCCCACCACGGTGGTGCCCGCTTCATTGCCCGCCACAGCCTCAAGCGTGAGGTCCACAAAGGGCAGCCGCGTGATCATGGCGTCTGTCTGCCAGTCATACAGCGCCAGCTGCGGGGTGCCCCGGCTGCGGGTCTCCAGCACGTAGCGCGCGCCGCCGGGCAACAGCGAAAAGACACCGCTGACCAGCCGTTTCACCTCCTGGCCCGTGAGCACGTCAAAGAAGCGCAGCGTGTCTGCCGCATCACCGGCCGGGTCATCCCGCAGCACAAAATATTGTCCACCGTGAAGTCCCAGGGATTGGGTGATGAACGGGGTCTGGATGATGTGGTCCGCCACCAGGGTGTCTGTCTGGAGGTCCAGCACCACCAGGCGCCACGGCGTGGTCAAAGACAACTCATCCCGCGGTCCGGCCATCACCAGCTGCTGGCCATCCAGGCGCATGCCCTGCACAAAAAGAAGTTGTGGACTGCGGAACGCGTAGGTGTGCGTACGCATCCCGGTGGCGGCGTCAAAGCGGCTGAGCGGGAGGTAGCTCCAGTCCGGGAGGTCCTCCATGCTGAAGTCCCAGCCCACCACAAAGCTGCCATCCGGGGAGAGCGCACCGCCCAACATGAGCGTGGGAAAGGTCCCCAGGGTCTGCCCGGTGAGCAGGTCCGCGGTGAACACCGGGTCCTGCCCGTAGGGCACCACCAGCCCGCGGGTGAGGTTGCCTGAGAAATCCAGGTCATCCACACCATTGGACACCATGATTTGCGAGATTTCCTGTCCCGCGGTGACGTCATAGACCACCACCGCGTTGTCTCCATCCCCGGAGAATGCCGCGTGTTGGCCGCTGCGTCCCATGTGCACCTTGTTGCCGCTGCGCAGCGGAACCAACGGAGCAAGGTCCCCCGGCTCCCAGGCAGACACGCAGATGTCCACCTCACCCACGTTGCGTTCCTGTCCGGGCAGCAGCGGCCCCACCGACGGGCCACGCACGTTGATGAGCCTTCCCAGCGTGGTCATGTCTGACGTGATGTAGAGCTCCACCGCCTCACGTTCCTTCACCTTGATGCGGAACCCGCCCGTGCCCTGGGCGGATGCGCCACCGCCGTTCCATTCGGCAAAAACGGTGGCGGCCACCGGGATGTCATAACAGGTGACGCTGCCCACAATGATGGCCGGGCACACCTCAATGACCAGGTCACTGACGTTGTAGTCATCCCCGCTGCTCAGCGGCGGAACGCTCACCGTCTGGCTGGTGGAGCCGTTCTCCGGGATGAAGGCGTAGACCGAAAGCGGCGTATTGGTGGGAACAAACCGCTGGAAAAACCCGTCTTCCCCCACGTTGATTTCTGAAAATCCCACCACCACCACGCCGGTGGGTTCCGGCCGGTCCCCACACATGACGCGCCCGTGGATCTTGGCGCGGTCCTCGTCATGGTCCAGGTTCCAATCCGTGAAATGGGTAACGGTGCCCACGTACTGGTTGCCCTGGCGTTGGGCGCTGCCTTCTTCACGCCACATCCCGCTGGTGGTGTCCCAGAACCACAACGGAATGGACTGCGGTGGTGTCCCGGTGGTGGGCGCGGGGAAGGTGAGCGTGGCAGGCGTGGCGCCGGGTTGGACCTCCAGGCCTTCTTCATCCGTCAGCTGCACGCGCATGAAGCCGTAGGAGACCAGCTGCGCCTCGGTCCCGTTGGCGCGTTGGGCGGTGGTATCCGCAAAGACGCGGGTGAACAGCGCGTCTCCCGGCAAAAACAAGCGCGCGGCCACCTGGACCTGCCCGGTCACCGGCAGCCCCTGGCGCGTGAGTCCACCACCAAGCTGGATGTGGCCCTCCCCGGCGTTCACCGTGCCGCCCACGTTGGCCTCCACGTTGCCGGCAACCACGGCGTCAATGAGCGTCACCACCGCGGTGGTCACGCCATTGGGCACCGGCGTGAGCACCTTGGACCCGCTGAAATATCCGTCCCGCGTCACCAGCACGTGCACGCGCTGGTCCGGCACCATCATGGCGGGGAGCGCAAAGACGCCGTGAAGATCCGTTTGCGTGTCCTGGCCCTCCACGGTGACCGTGGCCAGGTTCACGGCCTCGCCGGATTCATCCACCACGCGGCCGGTGATGGTGGTGGAGACCATGGTACCGCCCGAGGAGGTTGAACCCCCGCTGCTTGAGCTGGAAGTGCTGGTGTTCCCGGCATCTTCATTGGACGGGGATGGCCCGCAAGACGTGCAGGAGGCCAACAACGCTGACGCACAAACGCAGGCAAGCCACAGGACAGGGCGCATGGGGGCGTTCTCCTTCAACGCCTGCTGCGAGCAATTCCTGAGCCTGGGGGATCCCCGGTGGGACGCAGGGGCACCGGCGTGTTTGCCGCACCCGCTGCGATCCCCGCTCTGACGACGGAAGAAAGTGCGCCGTCAGAGCGGGTCAAGCCGCTACGGTACCGCTTGTGTTCAGGGCACAATGATCCGGCGCAACGAGCCACCGTGTTCCAGCAGGTACATCTCCCCCAGGCCGGACTGGTGGATGTGCGTGACCGGGCCAAGGCCCGTCAACACCTGCACGTGGTTGGTGGCCACGCCGTTGACCAGGCGGAACGACCACAGCTCCTGCGAGGCGTAGTCGCTGTAGAAATACGTGCCCACCACGTCCGGGAAACATGCGCCGCGGTAGACCTGCCCGCCCACAATGGCGTGCCAGTTGTTGCCGGCGGGCTGTTCCACCACGGGGTCGGTGCGGCCCGCGGTGAGGCACCCGTTCATGGGCTCGTAACAATGCGCGCCTTCCCGGTCATCCCAGCCCCAGTTCACGCCGGCCACATTGGGTCCCGCGGAGATTTCCTCCCACGCGCCCTGGCCCACGTCACCCAGGTAGATGTCCCCGGTGGCGGTATCAAACGAAAAACGGAAGGGATTGCGAAGGCCTTTTTGCCAGATTTCCGGCCGCGGGTCCCCGGCACCGTCTGCGCTGTTGGCAAACGGGTTGTCAGACGGGATGCCGTACTGTTTGGTCCCGGTGCGCGTGTCCACATCAATGCGCAATACCTTGCCCATGGGTTGGGTGTCATTCTGGGCGCGGTCCTGAGGGTCCCCGCCACTGCCGCCGTCACCCATGGCAATGTAGAGCAACCCGTCAATGCCAAACTCCAGCCAGCCCGCGTTGTGGTTGCTGTAGGGCTGGTCCAGGATCATGATGTCACGCCGGCTGGTGATGTCCGCGGTGTCGGTGCCGGGATTGGCGCGGAATTCGGCAATGACCGTGTCCCCGTCCGGCTTGCGGGTAAAATTCACGTAGAACAGGTTGTTGTTGGCAAAGTCCGGGTGGAACGCCAGACCCAAAAGGCCACTTTCTCCGCCGTAGTTGACCGGACCGGAGTTGCCGGACAGGTTGAGGAAGGACGTGGCCAGCAGCACGCCGTTTTTGACCACGCGGATGCGGCCAGGCTGTTCCACCACAAAGATGCGTTCGTCCCCCACCGGCCCGGTGATGCCCACCGGTTCATTGAGCCCGGTGACCACGGGTTCCAATGCCACGGTGGTGCCGTTGCGGGGCGTGCAGTTGAAGGTCACGGGGCCGGAGCTCCCGCTGCTGCTGCCGCCGCTGGAAGAGGACCCACCCACCGAGGACGCGCCCACGCTGGAGGACCCGGGCACGCCGGAAGAACCCGCAAGACTGGAAGAGCCCGGCGTGCTGGTGGAGCCGGGCGTGCTGGTGGAGCCGGGCGTGCTGGTTGCGCCGGAGGAAGACGCGCCGGATGACGCCGCCACGCTGGTGGCGTTGGAGACCGCCGAGGATGCACCCACGCTGGAGGACGCCACCGCCGAGGTGCCGGCCTGGCTGGAGCCGCCACTTCCGCCGCTGGATGCCGCGGCACTGGACGCCCGGGAAGACCCGGTGGAAGACGCGCGGCTGGAGCCGTTGGAGGACGCGCGGCTGGACCCGGACCCCGCCGAACTGGACAGGTTGATGCCCGAACTCCCCATGGTGGAGGACACCATGTTGCCGCTGCTGGATGAGCTGCTGTCGTCGGTGTTGGTGCGTCCGGTGCAACCCCAGGCCAGGGCCGCAAGGCCACACACGCAGAATATCCGCTTCATGAAGTGTGCTCCATGTGAAGGTGATGCGTTTGGTCTAGCACAGCCCGCGTCCAATCCCATCAACCGCCGGGGCCAATACATTCGCACAGGCTTTGCTGGCAGATTTCCCCGGGAACACACGCGGTTCCGCAGTTCTCCCGGCAGGTGCATGCGCACAACGTGGCGTCTGCCTGGCGCGCGGGACCGCAGTTGAGGGACGCGGTGTCACACACGCAGTCACACGCGTTGGCGTCCCAGCGGAAGCCCACGTTGCAGGACAACGTCTGGTTGCACTCACACGCGCACCGCTCCAGGTTGCATATGTTGAGGCCGCTGCAGCTGGCGCACGCGGCGCACGGCTGGGGGACGGGGTCCGGGTTGGGCGTGAGGTCCACCCAGGTGCGGTAGCTCACCGCCACCCGTTTGTTGGGCTGGTCCGGGTCCGGGCGGCAATTGCCAAAAAAGCTGAGCGTGCGGGACCGCGCATCATAATCAAAACCGTTCTCCCGGGAGCGCGGAACATCTGACGTGTTGCACTGCCCCACGGTGCTGCCCTGGTCCATGGCCACCTTGATGGTGCTGGACACCGCGGGCTGGGTGAGACGGTACGGGCTCACGTTGCCAATCACCGCATCCAGGATGGCGTCCACCGTTGGCCCAATGGATGCCAGCGTATCCAGCCGTCCCTGAACGCCACCAAACCGGTTGACCAGCGTGGTGATGACGTGGGGAGTGCGCTGGGTTTCACCACATTGACCGCCGGGGCACGCAATGGCGCCCATGGTGAGGCTGCGCACCGGCAGCGCGCGGAAAAACGTCTCGTAGGCGTCCACCCCCATGGGCAGCTGGGCGTTTTCATAGTGCTGATCATCCGCGTCTCCCACAAAGATGATCACCAGGTTGACGTCTTCACGCAGCTTGTTGGGGTTCTCCTGCGCGGCCACCGGCACAAAGGACGCCACGCCGCCGGCCGAAGGGGAGAGCAGCAGCTGCGCGCTGTAGATGACCTCTTCGCGGGGCTGGTTGCAGGTTCCGCCGGCGCCAATCCATCCGGTCTGTCCTTCGCGCAGCCAGCGGGAGAACTGGGCCAGGTCCCGCGTCCAGGCGCGGCACTGCTGCCCACCTTCACCGCAGGCGGTGTTGGGGCAGCTGGCGGGGGTGCGCGGGTTGTAGAAGGCGCTGGTGACCACGGCGGTGCGCCAGTCCACCGTGGCGCCGTTGAGCTTGGCTTCCATGGCGGCGGCACTGGCGGCCACGGCGTCCTGTTCGTCAGACATGGAGGCGCTGTTGTCCACGCTCCACAGGATGTCCACGCTGGCGTACCCGGAGGTGAGGAAGCGGTCACACTGCACGCCCATGGCGTCACCGTATTGGCCAATGGTGGAACCATCCGCCAGGTCTCTGACGGTGAACTGTCCCGGCCCCATGGCGCGGTTGGCGGGCAACAACGCCACCATGGTGACGGCGGTGTTGGCGCTGCGGCGGATGAATTCAGCCTCCACCAGGAAGCCGCCTTGGGCGGTGATGTCCCCGGTGAGGTCCAGCTGGCCGTCCACGCCGGTGAGAAACGCCGCGGCAATGGCGTTGATGCGGGCCTTGACGCCCACGTTGCCCGCCATGGCGTAGCTGCCGTGCATGGCGTCATAACCATCCCAGGTGTTCAGCTGGTAGGTGATGGGGGTGCTCAGGTTGCCCACGCCGTCCAGACGCGTGCGTCCGGCGGTCTCCTGCGCGGCCACCGTGGCGCCCTGCGGCGGGCGGGTGAACACCGCAAAGGCCACGCCGGAAACGGGGTTGAATCCCACAAGGCCCACCTGGTCCCGCGCACCGCCCGTTCCGGGCACCGTGAGGATGCTGGTCTGCGAAAAAGCGTCCATCCCGCGCACCGCGGTGATGAGCTGGAGATCCGCCGGTCCCACAAAATGCCGCTGCACCTGCACCAGGCGGTCCAGTGCACACGCCTCGCGCGTGGTGACCTCTCCGGTGCCGTCCGTTCCGTTGTTGGGGTCCAGCTCGCCCATGTCCACGCGGCCATTGTGGTTGGCGTCCTCCGCACCGTCAGGGATGCCGTCGTTGTCGGTGTCCGCACGCGTGGGGTTGGTGGTGGTGCCGGGGTCCAGGTCCGGCGCAAACGCCGGGCAGCTGACGTCCACCGCCATGGTGAGGCCCAGCTCCAGGCCGTCCAGAAGGCCGTCCCCGTCGCTGTCCGGGTTCACCGGGTTGGTGCTGTTGGTGCGTTCACCGCGCTGGCTCCCCTGGTCATCCCCATCCAGCAGACCGTCACAGTCGCTGTCCTTGCTGGCGGGGTCCGTCTCGGTGGCGTCCACAAAACCGTCTGCGTCCGTGTCTTCTCCGGCGCTGCACACCCCCATGATGCCGGCGGGGCCATCACACAGGCCGTCCCCGTCCCGGTCCGGGTTGTTGGGTGCGCCATCCAACGGGTCCGGGATTCCGTCACCATCCGCGTCCATCCCCCCGCTGATGGGCGTGGGATCCCCGCCGGTGCACACGCCCATGACGTCATTGGGGCCATCACACCGGCCATCTCCATCGCTGTCGGGGTTGCGCGGGTCGGTCTCCACGCCGCGGGCGTAGGTGCCGTCGCGGTTGGCATCTTCGGCGCCGTCGTTGAGGCCGTCTCCGTCGGTGTCCACGCGCGTGGGATCCGTGGCGGAGGTGGGTTCACCGTCCGGTTGGAACAACCCGGCACAACGCGCATCCACGCTCACCGTCCGCCCCGCTTCCACCCCGTCCGGGATGCCGTCCCCGTCGGTGTCACTGCGTGAAGGATCCGTGCGGTTGCCACTGGGATACACGTTGCCAAACTCATCCGCGTCAGACAGCCCGTCACAGTCACTGTCCCGTGTGGCGTTGTCCGGGCGGTCCGGGTTGGGCACGTCAATGACGGTGGACGCGTCCACGGTGCCACCGGCGTCCATGGACCCGGATGACGAGGAGGTGGCGGGGGTGGTTGCCGGGCACCCACAGCCCGGACCGGAGACCGCCAGCAGCAAGATCGAAACTCCGCACAACACCTGGATGCGCATGGGAAGAACCGTAGCCAAATCAAGGCCGGAGCACATCCCCGTTTGGGCGGACGGGCTGTTTTGGCCCGCCAGGGCGCGCTGCGTTGCAAAAGAAAACCTCCCGCCGGGGCACCCCACGCGTAGGGCAGCCCGTGGGCTACAAAGCCCTGCGTTCCCTGGAGGTTTCATGCGTCCATCCGGTTGTATCCTGGTTGCGTTGGCGGTGTTGGCCGCTGGTGTGGCCTGTGCCCGTCCCTCCGCAGAAATGTCCCCAACGCCCGCCCCACAGCAGGACGCACCGCAGCCCCGCCCCTCGGTGGCCCCACAAACGGCATTGATGGTGCTGGAGCTGCACCCGGATGGAAGTGTGGCGTTGGTGGACGTGCGGGTGAAACCGGTGGCGTACCGCGGTCCTGTTCGCACCGTTGCCGCCGCGGCCCAGCACGCAGGGTTGCCGGTGGCGCCTGGGGCGTTGACGCCGGTGCCGGGGACGCAGGCTGCGTTGCCCCACGTGCATGTGGCGGGAGCCCAACACGCAAGCGCGTGGACGCTGCGCGCGCAGCACCCGGACCATGCGCCGGTGTTGGTGGACGTGGACCTGGGCGCGCCGGGTGAAGGTGGTGGAGACATTGTGGACCGCTGGGGCGGCGGGAGTGTGGTGGTTCGCGCACCGGCGTGGGGCAGTGGAACCACGTTTGCGCTGTTGCAGGGCAGTGTTGAAAAGGTGCGCGGCGGGGTGGCGCCATGAAGAACATCTTCTGGATGGTGACGGCGTCAATCCTGGCGTTGGTGATGCAGGTGCCCACGGCGCGGGCCAACTGCACGCTGTATCCCAACCTGTGCAACCTCCCGGTGCAGTCCACCACCGAACAGCCGGACCTGGACGTGGCCATTGACGTGGTGCTGGTGGGTGATGGTTTTGTGGACATGAACGCCTGGCACACCTCCGCGGCCAACGCGGTGGCACGTTTCAAGTCCCAGACGGCCACCGGCATCTACCAGACCACGCTGTTCAACTTCCACGTCGTGGATGTTGTCTCGGCCACCACCAACGTAAGCAACACGGACACCACGGACACCGCGCTGGGCGGGACCACCGCCACGCTCTTGCGGGTCAATGACGGAAAAGCCAACGTGGCCGCGCTCAATGCGCCGGACGTGGACGTGGTGGTGGTCATCCTCAACGGGAGCGGCCGGGCCAACGCCAATTACCCTTCGCAGCTCACCAGCGGCGGCGCCATGCGCCTGTCCACGGACCCCAATCCCATTTCCCATGAAATGGGCCACGCCCTGTTCAACCTGGCGGATGAATACGTGGAGACCTGCACCAACCCCAACGAATCCGTCATGCTGCGCAACCGCAACGTCACCGCCACGGCGGGCTGCGCCAAGTTCTCCACCACGCCGGGCGCGGGCTGCGTGGAGGGCGGGATGTATTGCTCAACCGGGGTGTGGCGCAGCGCTTCTTCGTGCCTGATGCGGGCCAGCGGCAACGCGTCCACCTGCCCGGTGTGCCAGCGCACCATTGCCGAGATGTTGCTGGAAAAGCGTTCCGGCGTGGACGTCTCCGAGCCCTGGGCGGTCCTGAGCAACCCGGCCAACGGGGCCACGGTCTCCGGCGTGGTGAACCTGACCGCACCGTCCTTTGATGATTTCTTGCCACCCACGCGCGTGGCATTCACCGTGGACGGAATCTACGTGGGGGATGCGGTGACACCCGCGTCCAGTGTCCCATTTGACGTGGGTGGGCTGGCCAACGGCACGCACACGCTGGCGGTGTACATGGAGGACACCTTTGGGCATGCGCGCCACGGGCTGGATACCACGTTCACCACCAGCAACGCGCCCTCGGCTGCCACCCTCACGTTGGCCATCACGTCCCCCGCCGCCAACTCCACGCACAACAACAGCGTGTATGTCTCTGGGACGCTGGCCGGTGGGACCGCGTCATGGACGGCATTGCTGGTGGACGGCGCGGTGGTCATGGTCAACGGGCGGTCTGGCCCCGGTGGCGTGGGATTCAACTGGGATGGCAGCGCCGCGGCGGATGGCGCGCACACCCTGCAACTGCAAGGCGCCAATGATCTCGGCGCGGTTTTCTCGTCGGCGGTGGTGAACATCACGCTCACCCACAACGCGGGCGGCGGCCCCGGCGGTGGAAGCAGCGGCCAGCTGGAAGGTGGCGCGTTTGTGGGCATCAACCAGCCGGCCCAATGGGACACCGTCACCAGCCTCACCATGGTGCGCGTCAACACGTTTGGTTTTGCCAGGCCCGCGGCGTTGACCCTCAAGCTGGACGGCGTCCCGGTGACGCCCAACCCGCTGCCCGCGCTTACCAGCCCCACCGTCAATGACGCTGCGGCGTTTGTGGACACCAGCGGCTGGAGTGCGGGTCCGCACTACCTGGAAGTCACGGCGGATGACGGCGCACAAAGCAACACCAGCATGGCGGTGCCGGTGGTGAAGGCCGCGGTGACCCTGCCCGAGGCATTCCTTTTCACCGTTCCCGGCGGCTCGTACGTGCGGGACACGGTGTCCATCCGTCTGGCGGCGGTGGTTGCCGCGGGCGCGCCGTCCACGCGGGTGCTGTTGGATGGCGTGGAGCTGTTTGCGTCCAACCAGGCGCAGGCCAATTACAGCTGGAACACCACCACCGCCACGCCGGGAGGCCACCAGTTGTTGGCGGTGGTGACAGACGGCGCGGGCAACACCGGCATCAGCGAACCGTTGTTTGTGCAGGTGGACAACACGCCGCCCACGGTGTCCATTCGCGCGCCATTGCAGGGGGCCACGCTGCCCCCGGGGCTGGTGCTGGTGCAGGACCAGAACGCAGACCTGGGCTCCTACGTCACCGGCCGGGACCTGTTTGTGGACAACGTGCTGGTGCAAAGCGCGGGCTACCAGGCGTTGTTTGCGGTGCTGGCGGCGGGGAGCCACACGCTGCGCGTGCGCGTGACGGATGCCGTTGGGCATTCCACGGACTCGGCGGTGGTGACGGTGAACGTGGCCAGCTGCCAGTCTTCCGGCTGCAATGACGGGAACACCTGCACCGTGGACACGTGCAACCCCAGCGGTTTGTGTACATTCGCCAGAACGGCGGGTTGCTGTGTGACGGCGGCGGACTGCGCAGACCCGGATGACTGCACCACCAACACCTGCAATGCGGGATCCTGCGCCACCGCGGTGGTGCCGGGCTGCTGCAACTACGGGTTTGCGTGCAATGACGCGCAGACCACCACGCAGGACGTGTGCTCCGGGGAGGGCGGCACCTGCAGCAACCCGCTGTACCCCAGCTGCGTGAGCAACACGCAGTGTGATGACGGGGACACGTGCACGGTGGATGCGTGCGCGGTGGGTGGACAGTGTTCGCATGCGCGCACGCCCAACTGCTGCACCACCACGGCGGATTGTAATGATGGACGGTCCTGCACCGTGGACACCTGTGGCGGCGGGACCTGCAGCCACACGCCCACCGCCAACTGTTGTGACACCGCGGCGGATTGTGACGACGGAGTCACCTGCACGCTGGACCAGTGCCTGGGCAACAGCTGCGCGCACGTCCCCACGCCCAACTGCTGCACCAGCACGGCGGATTGTGTGAGCAATGACCCGTGCGTGACCCAGACGTGCAACGCGCAGAACCGCTGCGTGGGCAACCCCGCCGCCAACTGCTGCACGTTTGGGTTCCAATGTGATGACCGCAACGCCTGCACGGCGGACACCTGCCAGGGCGCGCAGTGTGCCCACGCGCCCAACGGTGCCTGCTGCGTGACGGCGTCAGATTGTACCGGTGGCAATGCGTGCACCACCGCCAGCTGTGACGGCATGGGCCGTTGCCAGTACGCGCCGGTGGGCGGGTGTTGCCTTCAGGACCAGGATTGCGCAGACGCGGACGTGTGCACCCAGGATACGTGCAACAACAACACGTGCGGCCACACCGCCATCCCGTCCTGCTGCCACAACGCGGGCGAATGCCCCAACACCAACCCGTGCCTCACCATGGCGTGCACCGGCAACGTGTGTGTGGGCGCGCCGGTGACCGGTTGCTGCAATGCCGCGGCGGACTGCAACGACGGAAACGTGTGCACCACGGATGCGTGCACCAACAACAGCTGCACGTTTGGGGATGTGCCCGGCTGCTGCAACGTGGACCCGGATTGCGCCGACGCGGACGCCTGCACCGCGGACACCTGCGTGTCCAACGCGTGCGTGCACGCGCCCATCACCGCGTGTTGCACCAGCGCCGCGCAATGCAATGACGGAAACAGCTGCACCACAGACGGGTGCACCAACAACGTGTGCACCGCCACGTTGGTCCCCGGCTGCTGCCTCACCGCCACCGAATGTGATGACACCAACCCCTGCACCGCTGACGCGTGCACCAACGCGGCGTGCACCAACACCGCGGTGACCGGGTGCTGCATCACCGCGGCGGACTGCGCGGATCAGAACGCGTGCACCACCGACAGTTGCCAGAACAATGTGTGCGTGAACGCGGCGGTGGCGGGGTGTTGTGCCATTGACCAGGAATGTGACGACGGGGACAGCTGCACGCAGGACACCTGCGCGCAGGCGGTGTGTGCGCACCAGGCCATTGCGGGGTGTGGTGCGGATGCGGGCAGCGTGGGGATGGACGGATCCGTGGTTGGCGTGGACGCGTCGATGGTTGGGATGGATGCGTCCGTGGTTGGCGTGGACGCGTCGGTGGTTGGGATGGACGCAGCGGTTCGCGTGGACGCGGGTGGTGGGCGTGATGGCGCGGTGGCGTCGGGGGATGGTGGGCCGCAGTCACCGGACGGTTCGGTGGTGGTGGTGATGGATGCCGGCGGTGGAGTCACAGAGCCGCCGCCGGGGGAGGAACCCAAGCAAGGATTTTTGCGCGGCTGTGTGTGCGCGGCACCCGGAGAGACACCAGGGGTTGCGGCGGGGTTGTTGGTGCTTGGCTGGATGGTGGCGCGCCGCAAACGGCGGGGTTGACGGCGTCAACTTGGGAGCCGCCGCGCCAGTGGCGCGGGAGTCCACGGCCTGTTGTGACGTCCGCTTGTGTGGAGCATCACCGGCGTCTCAAACCCGTTCAAGACCCTGCGGTTCCAGGGTTGTCCATTTCCATTCATCGGGTCGCCATTCTCCGTCAATGGCCGCGAGCACCGGGTCCAGGAAAGAGGCCGCCGCAGCATGGACCTGGGCAAGGTCATTCCAAAGCAGCCCGTGTTGTTTGGCCATGCGCAGGTAGGACTGGATCCAGGCGGCTGGTGGCGGCGGCAAGGATGCGGGCAATGCGTGGGTCCCACGGTGGCGGAACGTCGCCATGAGCGTTGCCCGCAGCTCAGAGGCCAGAAATGGGCCGGTCTGAGCAAGCAGTGCGATGTCAGGCAAGTCCTTCACGCGCGAGTTCTCACGCGCGCGTGGCAGCGTGTATGCGTGGAGCTTCTCCGCAACATGTGTTGCCCGTGGGTAGACGCGAAAGCGCGGCCGCTCCACGCCTGCAAACGCGAGCGCATCGTCTCCGTCAATAAACTCGGCGGGCAGCGTCACCGCATCACCGCACGCGGCGTCGACGCCAAAGGGCATGCCGTACAGTCTGCCGGCCAAGCGGCACTCGGCACGGAACCGCCTGACATCGACGAAAAGCCCTTCTGCCTCAAGCGCTGGGTGCTCTTTGTCGGGCTCAATCACAAAGGTCATCCAGTCGTTGAGGTCCAGCGTGCAGGCCTTGGTCAGTTGTGAAAGCACGTCGGCCTGCTGTCCGGCAATCCAGAGGTCGACGTCACGCGTCGCCCGCGCGCGCTGCACGCGAAGCTCCATGACAACGCCGCCCTTCGCAATGGCATTGTTGCCCAGGCCCGCGAAGACGCGTGCAAGAAACCGGCTGTAGATGATCAACTGCCGTACCCTGTTCATGTCCTTGGCGGTTGCAGCGGCCGTGGTGCGTACACGGGCCTCCAGCGCAGTCTTGAAACGCTCAGGACTTGAGTATGTGCGGGCAGTCATGCATCACCTCGCTGACGGAGAGCCGGAGTGACCTGGGGCCGCGTGAACAACTTACGACGCACGCCCTGACGGACCGCCTGATCAACCAGGTCCATGGACAGCCCGTCGGCAATGGCGTCAAGGACAGTGCGGAGTGGTGCGGTCACCGGTATCGGGCCAAACCATGTTCGCTCCTTTTCCGGGACGTCGGCGTAGTGGACCGCAACGCCCGCCGGAATCCGCAGTCGCCTCCGCTTCCACAGTACCGGCAGCGTGATGTGCCGCTGCTCGGGCAGCACATCTGAAAGCTGATGGATGCTCAGTGCCGTGTCATGGCTGATGACACCATCTTCCTGCGACCACAGCCACACGGGCACCAGGTCTTCGCGGTCTGACGTTGGGAACCGCTGGAGCCTGAAGATGCCGCGTTCCGCCCGGAGCACCTGTTTGGTTTTCACGTGATACTCAAGGAGTTGCCGGGAAACGCCTACAGCGGCGGCCTGCGCTGCGGTGAAGTAGCCGGCCTGCGCCGCCGCAACGTCATAAACGGCGTCCCAGCTCGGCAGCGTTCCAGAAGGCCCAACGCGCGGCATGCCACATTGTATAAATCATTTTTACATTTGTGCAAGGCCTCGCCGAGCGTCCCTTGTGCACGGACATCCACTGCGGTGGCCTCGGGCCGCCCATCCGCGGCCTTTCATGCCGGCGCCGAGAGGATGAGGCCGGTCTTGTTCTGGTCCACGCTGGAGGACGGTTCATTGTCCACGCCCTTGCGCAGGGACTGGAGGTCTGCGCCGCATGCTGCGTCCTGGTGGCCTTCCTGTTGGGAAAAAAAGACCACCCAGAGGGGCTGCCCCTGGGTGGTCCGGTGTCACGCCGCAAGGTGCGGTCAGGTCACATGTGCTTGATGATGTTGTCCCCAAACTCGGAGCACTTCACCTCGGTGGAGCCTTCCATCATGCGGGCAAAGTCATAGGTGACGCGCTTGCTGCCAATGGCGCCGTCCATGCCCTTGATGATGAGGTCCGCCGCTTCCAGCCAGCCCAGGTGACGCAACATCATTTCCCCGGAGAGGATGACGCTGCCCGGGTTCACCTTGTCCAGGTTGGCGTATTTGGGCGCGGTGCCGTGGGTGGCCTCAAACACGGCGTGGCCGGAGAGGTAGTTGATGTTTCCACCAGGGGCGATGCCAATGCCGCCAACCTGCGCGGCCAATGCGTCTGACAGGTAGTCCCCGTTGAGGTTGAGCGTGGCAATGACGTCAAACTCGGCGGGGCGCGTGAGCACCTGCTGCAACGTGATGTCTGCAATGGCGTCTTTGACAATGAGCTTGCCGGCGGCCTGGGCTTCCTTCTGCTCCTTGTTGGCGGCGTCCTCGCCCTGCGCGGCCTTGGTCTTCTCCCACTGCTGCCAGGTGTAGACCTTGGAGCCAAATTCTTTTTCGGCCAGGTCATAGCCGTATTTCATGAAGGCACCTTCGGTGTACTTCATGATGTTGCCCTTGTGGACCAGGGTCAGGTTCTTGCGCTTGAGGCCCAGTGCATATTCCAGTGCGCTGCGAATGAGCCGCTCGCTGCCTTCCTTGGAGACCGGCTTGACGCCCAGGCCGGTGGAGCCCGGGAAGCGGATTTTTTTGTAGTCCTTGGGGAACTCCTTCTCAATAAAACCCAGCAGCTTCTTGGCCTGTTCACTGCCGGCCTCAAACTCAATGCCCGCGTAGATGTCCTCGGTGTTCTCGCGGAAGATGACCATGTCCACCGCCTCGGGGTGTTTCACCGGGGAGGGGACGCCCTTGAACCAGCGCACCGGCCGCAGGCACACGTAGAGGTCCAACATCTGGCGCAGCGCCACGTTGAGGGACCGGATGCCGCCGCCAATGGGCGTGGTCAACGGACCCTTGATGCCCACCAGGTACGTGCGGAACGCTTCCACCGTCTCATCCGGCAGCCAGTTGTTGGTCATCTTGTAGGCTTTTTCACCGGCCAGCACTTCCACCCACGCAATCTTCTTCTTGCCGGCGTAGGCCTTCTCCACCGCCGCATCCATGACGCGAACCGAAGCGCGCCAGATGTCCGGCCCGGTGCCGTCACCCTCAATGAACGGGATGATGGGGTTGTCCGGGACGTTGAGCTTGTTGCCTGCACCCATGGTGATGGGCTTGCCGTTTGCGGGGGGCGTGATGGCCATGGTGGTTCTCTCCATGTTCTTGACGTGAAGCGGGATCCCACGCGGGGGTCCCAGCGGTGGCACCGGAAAAAAGCGTCACGGGTTTGGCCAATCAACGCGCCCGTGTCAATGCTTGACCGCCCGCCGCGCCTCCGACGGTGGGATGGACGCGTCACTTTTTCCGGGGGTCAGCGCTTCTCAAACCGGAGGGACGCGCTGTTGATGCAGAACCGCAGGCCGCTGGGCGGTGGCCCATCCGGGAAGACGTGGCCCAAATGCCCGCCACAACCTTTGCACACCACCTCTACGCGGCGCATGCCGTGGCTGGTGTCCTCGTGGGTGACCACGGCAGCGGGGTCTGCGGGTTGCCAGAAGCTGGGCCACCCGGTGCCACTGTCAAACTTGTGGTCGCTCTCAAACAGGGAGCTCCCGCAACCGGCGCACACGTATTTTCCGGCGTCATGGTTGTCCCAGAACGCGCCGGTGAACGCCCGTTCGGTACCGCCCTCGCGCAACACGCGGAACTGTTCGGGGGAAAGGCAGTGGGCCCACTCTTCGTCCTTTTTGGAGGTGGTCATGGTCCTTCCTATGTGACGTTTGGTGCGGCCGGCGCAAGGGTGACGTCAACGGTCCTCCCGGAACACCCCCTGGGCCACAAAGACGTGCGCGTCATCCTGGAGCACCACGGTGGCGGGATCCGCGCGCCATTGGGCCTCCAGCTCTGCCAGGCGCGCACGGCCAAGCGGCCACGGGTCCCCATAGGGGGCCTTCTCCACCATGACGCAGTGGAACGTGGTGGTGTTGGGCGGTTGTGGGCCACCCAGGTGGTTTACCAGCGGATGTTCCAGCAGGCCGTCCACCAGGTGGTGCTGGGTGAGGACGGGAACATCGGTATGTTGCATCAGCAGGGCAAAGCCGCGGTCCAATGCGGCCAGGCGTGACGGCGTGGCCGGCGTTTGTGCGTATTCACCCCGCAGCGCGGTGAGGTTTTTCTGCAGGTAGTGGCCGGACAACGGCATCATGAGCGCCAGGGTGACGGCGGGCATCCACCGCGGAAGGACCATCTCACGCCCCAGCGGCAGCAGCGCCATGAGGACGCCCGCGGCCATCACCGGCATGTAGTGGCTGTCCATGGCGGGACGGATGAGGCGGATGAGCATGCCGGGGCCAAGCAGCGCCAGGAGCGCCCAGCGCGGTGTCTGTTTTTGCAGCAGGAGCACCACCAGCCACGGCACAAACGGCCCCACAAAACGCGCCACCAGGAACGCGTGGTGGCTGTCAGACAGGTACGTGTCCAGGATGCGGCCGGGATGAAGCACGCGCACCAAAATGGTCCCGCCGTAGTCCACCACGTCCGGCACCAGCAGGGGTCTCAACCACAGCACCATGGCGGTGGCCACCGCGGAGACCGCCAGCACCAGCGCGCCCCGCCGTCGCGGGCCAAAGAGCAGCCAGTACCCGCCAAGGGCCAGGCCACCCAGCGGGTATTCCTCGCGGAACAGGAAGAGGAAGACCAACGCCGCCACAATGGGCCCGGTGCGGTTGTGGAAGACGGCCAGCCCAAGCAGCACCATGGGAAACATGCTCCAGGTGGCGGGGTGGACCGGCATGGTGAGCGCGTGGATGGTGGCCGGGCAAAAGAAGAGAAATGCCACGGCCCACAACGTCCAGTCCCACGGCAAAAGGCCGCGTTTGTGCGCGGCCCACACCGCCAGCGGGGCAAGTGCCACAAAGCCCAGCTCGGCCAGGACCACCACGTAGCGGGCGTCCACCAGGCGGGTGAACGGCGCCAGCAGCAGGATGATGGGGTCCACATGGTCCGCAAAAATGGTCACATTGCGCACGGGAACAAATGGATTGATTTCTCCGTGTCCCATGCGCAACACCGCCTGGGCGTAGATGGCCAGGTCCACGCTGCAGGCGTGGGCGTACACGCGCGCCAGCAACGGGAGCGCACACAACACCGCCCACAGGCCACCCACCATGGTGCAGGCCACGCCCAGGTGGTCCCGGGTCCAGGCTTCAACATGCGCCCACGCTCTGCTGGCGACGGACGCGTGCGGTGGCGGATTGACCATGGCGTCAATGTGACAGCGGCGTGGCGGGGTGGGCAAGGCGTCCGGAGGTGTTTGCGGGTGGGGATGGCCCTGGCTATGGGAGACGGCGACATTCCCAATGGACCATCACAAGGAGCCCTGCCCATGAAAACACGTGTTGTTGCAATTGGCTTGCTGGCGTTTGCGGGTGCGTGCACCAGCACCGGTACCGACGAGACAACGTCATCATCTTCCAGCTCCAGCGGCGGTGGCGGAGGGTCCTCTGGCGTGGTGGTCTCATCCTCACGCGCGGCCAGCAGCGGCGCGGCGTCCAGCACCGGTGGCGCCAGCAGCGTGGCGGGTTCAAGCAGCGTGGGCGGTTCCAGCAGCACCGGCGGCGCCAGCAGCGTGGCCGGTTCCAGCAGCGTGGGCGGCGGAAGCACCAGCGTGGCCGGTTCCAGCAGCATTGGCGGCGGAACCAGCGTGCCGGGTTCCAGCAGCGTGGATGGGTCCAGCAGTGGCGTGGTTGGCTCCAGCAGCGTGGGTGGCGGAACCAGCGTGGCGGGTTCCAGCAGCGTGGGCGGCGCAACCAGCGTGGCGGGCTCCAGCAGCGTGGGCGGTGGGACCAGCGTGGCGGGTTCCAGCAGCGTGGGCGGCAACAGCAGCAGCCTGACGGTTTCCAGCAGCGTGGGTGGTGGCAGCAGCAGCACCATGGTGGGCTCCAGCAGCGGAGGGCCCAGCGGTTGTGGCACGGTCACCGCGTTTGGGGAGTGCAACGGCACGGTGTTGACGTTCTGCAACACCAACACCATGACGTTGGTGACGTATGACTGTGCCACCCGGTTCAACGGCCTGGTGCAGGGGTGCGGTCTGATTTCCGCCGAATGGGGCAACGACTGCTTCTCCCCGGTGGGGGACATTTGCCTGGGCAATGATGGCACCAACGTGTTCCAACTGGTGTGCCAGCAGCCCGGTGGCGCCTGCGCCTATGAAGGGGACGGCCTTGGCGGCATCCGTTCGGAGTGCCGCCCCAACTTTGCCGCGTGTGACCCCGCCGCGTTCACCCCGGTTTGCCTGGACACAAACCTGCTGGCCAGCTCGTGCGCGGTGTTTGGCCAGCCGGAAATCCTGGACTGCCCGGCGCTGGGTGGCTCGGGTTGCCAGGGTGCGGTGTGTGTGGACGTGACGGCGGGCAACATCTGCAATGGCGTGTTGTTGTGCGCCGCGGGCTTGACCTGCCTGGATGACGGCACCGGCACCAGCCGTTGCCAGGGGAGCACGTTGAACGGCAGCGCGGCCATCACGGCGTTGCGCACCGCGGTGGATGGCGCGGTGAACATCTCGGTGGAGGGTGTGACGGTGAGCTACGTCAAGCCGGGCGTGGGCAATGATGGCCCCGGGTTCTTCCTGCAGAATGACGCGCAAGGTCCCGCCATGTTCCTGGCGGTGGACCCCGCCGGGCTGGGCCTCAACCCGGTGTTGGCGGTGGGGGACACGGTGTCTTTCACGGCCACCGCGGTGACCACATCCCAGGGGCAGAAGCGCGTGACCGCGCTGACCGGGGTCACCCGCACCGGCCAGGGCGCAGCGGTGCCGGCGCCACAGAACGTGAGCGCCGCCAATGACCTGGTGACCGGTCTGGACGGGTATGAGAGCGAGCGGGTGACCGTGACCGGGACGGTGGCGTCGGCGTTTGCCACGGCGGGCACGGGCTACCAGGCCGCCACGTTCAACACCGCGGCCATTTCCAATGACGCCAACCTGAAGATCCGTATTCCGGACGCCATTGTGGTGTCGTCACAAATCCGGGAGGGATGCACCGCGGTGGTGACCGGGACCCCGTTGTGGCGCTTCAACACGCAGGCGCAGGTCATGGTCTGGACCGCGGCTGAACTGGTGGTTTCCAATTGCCCGCCGTTGACCACCAACGCGGTGCTGGTCATCAACGAGGTCAATGCCAACATCACCACGGGGTGTGACCTTGTGGAGCTGCGGGTGGTCACCGGTGGCGCCGTCAACGGCATGACGCTGCGCGAGCGCAACATCACCATGGCCACCCTGCCCAATGCCACCGTGGCCAAGAATGACGTCATTGTGGTGCACCTCAACGCGGACAACGCCGCCTGCAACCCGGCGGTTGCCGGCGTCACGGAGACGGTTTCCTTCACCGAGTCTACGGCGCTCACCAGCTACCCCACCGCCTGGGACGTCTATCCCCTGGTGAGCGATGGTCTGGTGGCCACCAACAGCGTGTTGTCCATCCACGACAACCTGGCGGTCATGCAGGATGCTGTCTTTCTCACCAATGACATTGCCAGTGTTGCGGCGCACGCTGGTTCCACGGCCACCACCGCTGAACTTGCCCGTGCTGCTGGCCAGTGGATCCTGCCAAACGGCACAACCCCACCGGCTGACTTTTTTGCCACCACCACCCCGGTCCAGTTCCACTCCAACGCCGTGGGTGACCTCAACGCCACGGCGGTGGATTCCCTGGGAATCTCCATCCAGCGCACCACCAGCGTGGACAGCAACAACCTCAATGGGTGGGGCATGGTGGCCGCAACCTTTGGCGTGATCAACGTGGGCCAGGCACCGTTCCCCTGAAACAGCAGCAATCCCAAGCCCGCCGGAGGGTGAATCCCCTCAAAAAACCTTCCGGCGGGTTTGTACGCCAGCCCCCAAGCCGGGTTAGGGTGTGCCCGTGACGGACGCCCTGGACATTGCGGTGGTGGATGATGATCCCGCCACGCTCCACCTGGTGACCGGGGTCCTCCGGCACAAGGGACACACCGTGCGTTCATTTGAGAACTCGCCCGCGGCGTTGGAAGCCATGGTGAGCGCGCCGCCACGCGTGGCGGTGGTGGACCTGCACATGCCGGACATGGACGGCGTGGAATTGTGCCGCCAGCTGCAGGAACGGCTGGGGACGCGCGCACCGGCGGTGGTGGTGCTTTCCGCAACGGATGATGGGGAGCTTCTGGCGCGCGGGATGGACGCGCCAGGAAGCATGTTGTTGCTGCGCAAGCCGTTCCGCAGCCCGGAGCTGCTGGCCACCGTGGCGCGCGCGGCCAACCTGGCCGGCCCGCAAAAAAAGGTGCTGGGTGGCTGGGAGCTGCTGGAGGAGGTTGGCCGGGGCGGCATGGGTGTGGTGCACCGCGGGCGTCCCATTGGCGGCGGTGAGGACGTTGCGGTGAAGGTGCTGGATTCCGCCGTCATCCTGGATGAGGACGTGGCCACGCTCAAAAAGGAGTTGTTGTTGTTGTGCACGCTGCACCATCCCAACATTGTGCGGCTGCACGCGGCGGGCGTGGAAAAAGGTGTGCCGTATTACGTCATGGACATCATCCGTGGGCCCACGCTGCAGCAGGCCGTGCAGCAGCGTCCCTGGAGTTATGCGCAGGCCGCGCCGGTGTTGTCCCAGGTGGCGCAGGCGGTGGCCTACCTGCACGGGCGCGGCGTCATCCACCGGGATTTGAAGTCCAGCAACATCCTGTTGGAGGGTGACGGGGTGAAGCTGGTGGATTTTGGAACGGCGCAATTGTTGAGCAGCTTGCGCCGGGACACGCAGGTGTTCTTGGGGACGCCGGCGTACATGGCGCCGGAAATCACCGGGGAGACCAACCATCCCAGCGTGGATGTTTTTGCGTTGGGCGTGCTGGCCTACCGGGTGTTGACGTTGGAGTGGCCGGTCAACCCGGAGGTCCGTGACGCCACACATTGGAGCCAGGCCTACGCGCGGCACACCATTCCGCGGTTGGACAGCAAGGTGTCTGTGCCGGTGGACGTGGCGGATTTGGTGACGCGCATGCTCAGCCCACGCGCGGTGGAACGCCCGGACGCAGCGGCGGTGGTCCAGGCCTTCAGCGCGGGGTGACCCGTCCCCAGCGCGCACCTGTGCGCACACTGGAGGCTGCTGCGGGCGGGGAAACTTGACCGCGCACCCGCTCAACGTGAGACTTTCACGTCGTGATTCCGTCCCCCAAGGAACTCAAGGAGCTGGCGCGGGCCAAGGAAGGGTCCCTGCGGGATGTGCCGTTTGCGGTGTTGTTGCTGGCGTTGGAGAGCCAGGGCCGTACGGCGGTGCTGGAGATACGCCGCAACCAGCTGCACAAGAAGATCCTGTTGGAAGAGGGCACCCCGGTGGACTGCCGGTCCAACCTGCTGCATGAGACGTTGGGCAAGTTCCTGGTGCACAAGGGCAAACTTTCCGAGGAGAACTACCAGAAGATCCTGGCGGAGAGCGCGTCCTCCGGTGCGTTGTTTGGGGACGTGTTGATGCGGCTGGAGCTGTTGACGGCGTTCGATTTCTTCCGGCTCATGCAGCAGAACCTGGCGCACAAGCTGTTGGACGGGTTCACCTGGCGGGAGGGAACCTTCCACATCACCGCCGAAGTGCCGCACGTGGAATCCCCCCTCAAGGTGCGCGTGGCGCAGCTGGTGTTCACCGGCATCACGCGGTTTGCGCCCACCGCGGTGGTGGATGAGAGCGTGGCACCGCTCATTGGCCGGCCATTGGGGCTGCACCCGTCCCCGGATGTTCCGCTGGAGTCCCTCAAGCTGTCAGCGCGGCACGCCAAGGTCATCACGCTGCTCAAGAACAAGCCACGCATGGATGAACTGGCGGCGGACTCCAAGCTTCCCTACGAAGAGCTGACCCGCCTGCTCTATGCGCTGGCGTTGTTGGGTACGGTGGGCCCGGCCGAGGCGCTGCCCGCGGCGCCGGTGGCGTCGGAAACGCGTCAGTTTGTGCCGTTGCCCGCATCTGACCCGGCGTTGGAGGTGCTGGCGCCACCGGCGGCGCAAGCCCCGGTTGGGGCGCCGGCTGCGGCGGATGTGGAGCGCGTGCGCAATGACATCATGCGGGCGTTCCTGGCGCACCGCCGGCAGGATGCCTTTGATTTGCTGGGTGCGCCGCTGGATGCGTCCCCCGCCGTCATCCGGCAGGCGTACCTGGAGTTCTCCCAGCGTTATGCGCCGTGGGCCTGCACCGGTGCGCTGGCCAACATGGCGGAGAAGGCGCAGGACCTTTTTGTGGCCGGCGCGCGCGCCTACGCGTTGTTGATGGACGCCGAGGCGCGCAACTCCCTGGCGTGGCGCAAACAGAACACGCGCACCGAGCCGCTGAAGGACCCCTCGCACTATTTTGCCATCAAGACGGACCTCTTGGACGCCGAGACGCAGTTCAAGGAAGGCGTGCGGCGGTTGTCGCAAGGCAAGACCAGCGAGGCGTTGAAGCTGTTGGAGTTTGCGGCGGATTGTGACCCGCAGAACGGCACCTACCAGGCGGAGCTGGCGTGGTGCCGGTTGTGGGACCGGCAGACGCCCGACGAGGCGCGCAGGTCCCTGGCCCTGTTGCAGGAGACCATGCGCATGGACCCGGAGTGTGGCGTGGCGGTGTTCTACGCGGGGGAGGCGTGCCGCATCCTGGGGGACCGTGCGCAATCCGAGCCGTTGTTGCGGCGTGCCATCAAGATGATGCCCGGGGACCGGCGGCCCACCGAGGCGCTCAAGGCACTGTTGACGGCGCCAGCACGTTAAAAGGCGTCAGGCCAGCAGGCGTTGCACCAGCAGGCCGGCCCACGCGGTGATGACGGGGACCGCAAGGTTGTCATCCACGCGCGTGGCCAGCAGTTCGGTCAACGCACCCACCACCGCGGCGGTGATGGGCAACAGCACAAACCCCGCCGACGTCATGGGCACGTGTCCCACGGCGGCAAGGTAGCCAAGGCCGCCCACCAGGGACGCTGCAACAAACGCCAGGGTGCCTTCCAAAGACTTCCCGCCCACCAGGCGGAACCTTCCCCAGCGCCGTCCCACGTAGCCGGCGGCGGGGTCACCCACGGCCAGGGCCATGACGCCCAACATGCCAATGGCGTGGGGCGCGGTGATGGCAATGAGCAGCAGTGCGGTGCCGTACCAGGTGCTGGAGTTGACGCGGTAGCGTTCGTGGTCCCGGGCAATGGGCTTGAAGAGTTTCATGAGCACGGTGTTGACGGCGGGGCTGAAGCGGCGGCTGGTTTCCAGCGTCCAGGCCACCACGCAGAACACACCGGCGGCCCACACCGCGGTGACCGGCGTGAGAATCCATTCAAACGCGGCAATGACCGCCAGGCCGGAGAGGATGTGGACCAGCGTGCGGCGCACGTTGGTGGGGTGAAGGGTGGGGACGCGTTCGCCGTGACGGCGCAGCGCGGTGACCATGGCTTCGTAGAACGGGGAGAGGTGGTCCCGCACATCCAGCCAGTGGGCTTCGTCTGCGGGGACGGCGGTGTTGCGGATGGCGTGGTTGAGCTGCACGCACGCCTGGTGGAGGTGGGGGTCTGCGCGGTGGGCTTCCAGCACGGCGTCCCAGTGGGCTTCCAGGTGCGCGGCGGCGGCCTGCAGGGCGGTGAGGTCTTTGGCGCGTTGTGCGTGGGGAACGGCGGTGGCGCGCGCGGGGTCCAGGTCCACCAACAGGGTGTGGACCAGGCCGGCCAGGGCGGAGGGCGTGCTTGCCATGGGCGCTCCCTACGCAAGGGTGGCCCCGCGGCGCAATCACCGGATGATGCGGGGGACAAAATGCAGGGTGCGTTCAATCTCGGCGTTGGTGAGTGCGCGCCAGGCGCCTGGTTCCACGTCCAGGGCCAGGCTTCCCACGTGGGTGCGGTGCAGGCGGATGACCTGGCTGTCCACGGCCAGGAACATGCGGCGGACCTGGCGGTTTTTTCCCTCGTGGATGCGCACGGTCACCCAGCTGGTGGCCTTCTGGTGTTCCTCCAGCGTCACGTGGGCCGGTGCACTTCTTCCCAGGCCTCCGGTGAGGTCCACGCCGTCACGCAGGCGTTGGAGGGTGGGTTCATCCAGCAGCCCCTTGGCCAGCACGCGGTAGGTTTTTGGGAGTTTTGTCTTGGGCTGGGTGACCTGGTGGAGCAGGGCTCCGTCATTGGTGAACAACAGCAGGCCGGTGGTGTTGGCGTCCAGGCGGCCCACGGCGTGCCAGTCCAGGCGGCGCAGTGACGGCGGAAGTTGGGGGAGCAGCCGGTCATACACAGTCTCCCGGCCCAGCTCATCCTGGTGGGTGCACAGCAGTTCCAGCGGTTTGTGGAACATGAGGACGTGGGTGGTTTCTGCCTTTGGGGTCATTGCTCCACGCACAGGATGGCTTTGAGCTGGTTGCAGGGCGAACTGCCGTCCTGGATGGTGGCAAGACCCGGGGCCACGCGGCCATACGTTCCGTTGTCACCCGCCTGGGCGCTGGCCCAGGGGGTGGGGCCCAGGCAAAGGGCGGTGGCGTGTTGCCAGGTTCCGGTGTCCAGGCCGGTCCAGAAGTCCAGGATGGTGGCCTGGCCGGCGGGGATGGCCAGCGTTGGGATGACGGCGTTGGAATTTGCGCGGCCCATGGCGTTGCCAGCGGACCACAGGTATTGCCGGCCGGGCGCCAGCACCCAATCACTGCACACGCCACCGGGGCGGCAGCGGGTGACGCCGTCAGCCACCAGGGCCTTGAACGCGTTGCCATTCATGGGGCGGCCGGGGTGGTTGTCACACAGCGTGTCCATGGCGGGAGCGGCGCCAAAAGCGCCGTCCACGGGGCTGGTGAAGAAGGAGCGGCGTTCATCATCCAGCACGGGAATGTCAACGTTGGTGCCTTGCAGGCCCAGCGCGTTCCAGACGGGATCCGTCCCAGCGTAGACCTGCACTTCCAGCGGGCGGGTGGCCATCAGGTCCCTGGAGGTGTTGTCTCCGGGGGTCAATTGGAAGGTTGCGGTGGTGTTTGGGCCAACAATCTCCACGTCAACCGGGACGCCGCCGGAGCCGGCGGCGGTGAAGGCATAGGGGTTGAGGTGGATGGTCACTGAGCCGTTGCCAATGCCGTCTGTGTCCAGGGGTGGCATGGCCAGGGTGACCTGGAGGGAGAACTGCGTGGGTGCGTTGGTGAGGGGGTTGAATTCAAGAATGGACGGGTTTCCCACCACGGTGGCGGTGAAGGTGCGGATGGCCGGTTTGAGCACAGGGACCACAAGTTCCATGGCGCAACTGCCGGCCAGGGAGCCCTGGCCTTCCACGCGGTAGCGGTTGGTGAGGTCAGAGGAGATGCCAATCCCCGCCGACGAGAACGTGGCAATGGCGGTGCCGGAGGAGAGGTCCAGGGGCTGGGCGGTGCGCAAAAAGCCGGCGTTGCCCGCCTCCAGCACCAGGTTGATGCGGGCGTTGGCGTCCGAGGGGTTGAGGGTGAACGTGAGGTCCCGCGCGGCGTTTTCAAGCACGTAGCGGGGCGAACTGATGGTGAGCCGCGTGTCCAGGGGAACGCACCCCGAGGAACTGGCACCGGTGGATGTGGAGGACGCCAAAGAACTGGCCGGCATGCTGGAAGTTGCGGCCACCGAGGTGCTGCTGGAGGCGGGTTGACTGGAGTTTGAGACGCCACTGGCGCCCACCGAGGAGGCACCTGCGGTGCTGGACCCCAGCGACGCAGAGAGCGCGGAGGCGGGACTGCTGCTGGGGCCGGTGGTGGATGATGCGCCGCTGCTGGAGGACGCCACCAAGGAGGACGCCGTTGTGGTTGACGACGTTGTGGTTGACGACGTGGCAGTTGAGGAGGTGGCACCTGACGAGGTGGTGGAGGAGGTGCCGGCGGATGAAGAGGTCGTGGTGGTGTCAGCGGGGATGCAGGTTTGAGCGGGGCCGCAGGTGTAGCCGGGGAGGCAGTCCACGGCGCCCTGGCAGGGGTAGGGGCGTTCGGAGCCGGGGAGAAAACAGCCGGCGGTCACCAGTCCCGCCGTCAGGTACGTCAACGCGCGGCGCATCATGGCAGGACCCCGGCCACCACGGCGCCGGTGCCGGCCAATCCGGCCACCAGGGCGCCAACCAGAACTGCACCCAGGGCGCCCACGCCCAGCACGTTGAGGAGCATGCCTTGGGTCTGGGTGACCAGGTGGCGGTTGCGTCCCAGGCTGAGGTCCGCGGCCCACACGCCCACCACAGCAAGGCCGGTGAGTGCGGCCATGACGCCGGCCACGGTGCCTGCGGCGGCCACCAGGCCCAGGGAGCCCACCAGGATGCCGCGGCCTACGCGGGCCTGGTGGGTGGGCGGGTAGAGGGTGCGTGCGGCGTAGGGAATGCGCAGGATGAGGAGGGAGGCATCTGCGGGGGTGATGGTGTCTGCCACGCGGTGGACCACTTCACCGGTGCGCACCTTGATGCGTGAGAGGGACAGGATCAGGGCCACGCCCAGGCGTCCCACGCTGCCTTGGATGACCTCGTCGGTGTTGAGGGCTCCGGCAAGCTCGGTCCAGCAGGAGGCGGTGTCACAGCCGGCGGCCTGGGCCAGTTTGTCCCGGGCCAGGACACTTTCCACGTCGGCAATGGTGAGCACGCGCAGTTCGGCGCGTTTGGCAAGTTGTGCGGCCAGCAGGACGGTGACCTGGTCAGCCACGTCTTTTTCCACGCCGGGTCTGGCGTCCAGGGGGAGCAACAGGACACTCACGGGTGCCGGTGCCTGGTTGGGGGTTACCAGGCAGAGGGTGATCAGGGCTGCGGTGGCCAGCATGGGAGGGAGGAGTCTGGCGGTGGGCCCGGTGAGCAGGCAAGGGGATGGCCTGTGTTGACGCGCGGGGCCACATTGCCCACCCTGGGGGGGTGGTTGTCCGCCGGTGGGCCATGCATCTGAAGTGGCCGCCTTCTACAATGGGTTCACGTGCCCAGACGGTGCGTGGGAAGGGCAGTGGGCTGTGCTGGAGAGGTTGACTCCCGGCGTCAAGATCCTCCTCGGCGTCCACGCCGCGGTGTGGCTGCTCACGCGGCCATTTCTGGAGACGTTTGTGGGCCTGGCGGTGATGGATCCCGCCGGTGTGCTGCACGGGGAGTTGTGGCGTCTGGTGAGCTACCCATTGGTCCTGGGGTTGTGGGACCTGTTGTGGGTAGGGCTGACGTTGTTCTTTTTTGGTCCTGAGGTTGAAGGGCGTCTTGGGACCAACAAGTTTCTGGGGTTGTACGCGGGGGCGGCGGCGGTATCCGGGGTCTTCCTGACGTTGGTGAGCCTGGTGGTGGACCACGCGGGGATGTTGTTGGGGCCGGCCACGGCGGACCTTGCGTTGCTGGCGGCCTTTGCGCGCCTGAACCCATCCACCACATTGCGTTTGTATTTTGTTCTTCCGGTGCGGGCGGTGCATTTGTTGTGGTTTGTGCTGGGCATCCGGGTGTTGTCCATGTGGGAGGCGCAGCGGTTTTTGTGGGCGGTGGTGGCCGAGTTGGTGGCGGCGGCATTTGGATATTTTGCGGTGCGGGGTGGGATGCCGTGGAGCTGGGCGGACATCAATCCGGTGGAGCGGTTCAAGAACTGGCAATACCGGCGCAGGTTGATGAAGTTCAAGGTTGTGGGTGGGGGGAAGAGGGACAAGCCAGACCAGTGGCTCCACTGAGGGGCTTCACCCAGGCCAGCCGGGGAACTTCAATCATCATCCAGAACAGGTTCCAAGGCCTCCACGGGGCCCAGGGTGCCGTGGTGTTCTCTTTGTTTCCGGACGTAGGCCAACAAGCGGTCCAGGGAATTGGGGTCGCAGGTATTGGCCCAATAGCCTTTTTGCCAGACAAGGCGGTTCAATTCCTTCCATTCCAGGTTCCACATGCGGCTGGTGGTGCCTTTCACTGCCGCCACCAGGTCAGCCAGGGCGGCAGATGGAGGAAACCAGACCACCAGGTGGACGTGGTCATCCGCGTTTCCCACGGCGCCCACGACGCAATCCAGGGATTGGAGCTTCCGGCAGATGAGGGTCTGGAGCCAGGAATCCGCGGCGACCGGAATGGTTGGTCGGCGCTGCCTGGTATTCCACACCACATGGGCCACCAACCTGGTGATGCTCACCGGCCTGCTCCCTTTCTGAGGCCGTCAGGCCTTGCCGCTTTCGGGCCATGGCATTCATGCCATGGCTCACGGGCACAGTGAATCTCCAAAGGCAGCGGGCCTGATGGTTCTCCAAAGGCAGCGGGCCTGATGGTTCTCCAAAGGCAGCGGGCCTGATGGTTCCCCAACGGCAGCGGGCTGGTGGTTCCGCAAAGGAAACGGGCCCAGTCCGGCCCATCCCCACGCGCCCCCTCGTCACCAGTTGTACGTTGGCGTCCAGCGGGCTAGCCAGGGCATCCGCACGTCGGGGGCGCCTCCTTTTCCCCCCGTCCAAGGTGTCCGCCATGGTCAGCACCAACAAGCCCACCGTTCCATCCCCAGCCTCCCCGCACGAAGCCGAAGTCCAGAAGCTGGGCAAAGAGATTTTTGAGCGGATGAAAGGGGAGACGCCGGGCATTTTTGACACGTCCTGGTGGAGCGGGAAGTTGATGGACTGGGCCATGCGGGATGACGCCTTCAAGGTGAACATGTTCCGTTTTGTGGACGTGCTGCCCAGTCTCAAGACGTCCGAACAGATCTCCGAGCACGTCCAGGAGTACCTGCTTCAGCAGGACCATGATTTGCCGGCGGTGTTGAAGATGGGGCTTGGCATGGCGGGTGGCGGTGGTTTCACCGCGCGTCTGGCGGCGGGCACCATGAAGAAGAACATTGAACAAATGGCGGAACGTTTCATTGTGGGCAAGGACGGCAAGGATGCGTTGAAGGAGCTCAAGAAGCTGCACAAGGACGGGATGGCGTTCACGGTGGACCTCCTGGGTGAAGCCGCCGTGAGTGACAAAGAGAGCGTGGAGTACCTCAAGCGCTACGAGGAGCTGTTGGAGACGTTGGCCAGGGAGGTTCCCACCTGGAACGCCGAAGCGCAGGTGGACGAAGGCGCTGACGGCGAGAAGCTCCCCCGGGTCAACGTCTCCCTGAAGCTTTCTGCCTTGGACGCGACCATCAACAGTCTTGACCCGGAGGGGAGCGTGGACCGTCTTTGCGCCCGGCTCCTCCCGTTCATCAAGCGCGCCAAAGCGCTTGGCGTGTTCATCAACATTGACATGGAGCAGTACAGCCTCAAGGAAATCACCTACCGGGTTTTTGAGCGCATCTGCCTTGACCCGGAGCTCAAGACCTACCCGCACCTTGGCGTGGTGGTTCAGGCGTACCTCAAGGACAGCGGGGATGACCTTGAGCGGCTCATCAAGCTGGCGCGCACCCGGGGCCTTCCGGTCACCGTCCGTCTCGTCAAGGGCGCCTACTGGGACTATGAAACGGTGCTGTCGGCGCAAAAGGGCTGGCCCTGCCCGGTGTTTTCCGTCAAGGAGCACACCGATGCGCAGTACGAGAAACTTTCCGCGCGCATGTTGGATGAATGGCTTCACGTGCGGCCGGCCTTTGGGAGCCACAACATCCGCAGCGTGGCGCATGCCGTTGCGTTGGCCCGTCAGAAAAAGGTCCCGGACCGGGCCTATGAAGTCCAGATGTTGTTTGGGATGGCGGAGCCGGCGCGCAAGGCCATACGCGGGCTTGGAGCGCGGGTCCGGGTGTACGCCCCGGTGGGCGAGCTTCTCCCTGGCATGGCGTACCTGGTGCGGCGGCTGTTGGAGAACACGTCCAACCAGAGCTTCTTGCGGGCCAGCTACCATGACGGGCTGGACCTCACCGCGCTGCTGGGCACGCCGCAGGCCGGGCCGGAAAAGGACCTTGTCCCCGCGGTGGGTTTCACCAACATGCCCATGTTGGATCTTGCGGTTCCGCAAAACCAGCAGGCCATGCGCAAGGCGGTGGAGGATGTTCGCCGGGACTGGCTGGGCAAGGAACACCCGTTGCTCATCAACGGGCAGAAGGTGACCACCGGGCAGTGGGAGCAAAGCGTCAACCCGCACAACCCGGATGAGGTCATTGGACGCGTTGCGGCCGCGCAGGTGGCAGATGCGCACCAGGCCCTTGCCGCGGCACGCGTGGCCTTTGACACGTGGGTGGACACGCCGGTGGAGACGCGCGCCGCGGTCCTGGACAAGGCGGCCAACCTGATGGAGCAGGACCGGCTGCGTCTTGCGGCGCTCATGGTGCTGGAGACGGGCAAGCCGTGGAAAGAAGCAGACGCGGACGTTTGCGAGGCGGTTGATTTCTGCCGGTATTACGCGCTGGAAATGCGCCGCCTTTCCCAACCGCAGCGCCTGGGCAAAATCCCCGGGGAGCTCAACCACCTGTTCTACGAGGGCCGCGGGGTTGCGGTGGTGATTGCGCCGTGGAACTTCCCGTTGGCCATCCTGTGCGGGATGGCCAGCGCGGCCATGGTGGCGGGGAACGCAGTGATCCTCAAACCGGCCGAACAATCCGCGGTCATTGGGGCGCACCTGGCGCGCATCCTGGCCGAGGCGGGTGCGCCGGCGGGCGTCATGCAGTTCCTGCCGGGCCGCGGGGAGGTGGTGGGCCGGGAAATGGTGGCGCACAAGGACGTGGACATCATTGCGTTCACCGGTTCCATGGCGGTGGGTCTCTCCATTGCAGAAACAGCAGGCCGCACGCTTCCTGGCCAGCGCAACGTGAAAAAATTCATTGTTGAAATGGGCGGCAAAAACGCGGTGATTGTGGATTCGGACGCGGACCTGGATGAGGCGGTGCTGGGCATCATGTACGGCGCGTTTGGCTACGCCGGGCAGAAGTGCAGTGCCACCAGCCGGGTCATTGTGGTGGAGGAGGCGTATGAGACGTTGTGCCAGCGTCTTGCGGCGGCGGTGAATGACCTGGTGGTGGGTGACCCGGGGAATCCCGCGGCCCACGTTCCGCCGGTGGTGGACCGCGAGGCGCAGCAGCGCCTGTTGCGTCAGATTGAGCAGTTCAAGAAGGACCACAAGCTGCTGGCCGAGAAGCCCGTGCCGGACAACCTCAAGGGTTGTTACGTGCCGCCCACGGTGTTTTGTGACGTGGACCCACAATCCGCGTTGGGCCAGGAGGAGCTGTTTGGTCCGGTGGTGGCGGTGATGCGCGCCAAGACGTTTGAAGACGCGCTCACCATGGCCAACGGGGTGAAGTACGCGCTCACCGGCGGTGTGTTCAGCCGTTCCCCGGCCAACCTGGAGAAGGCGCGCCGCCGCTTCAAGGTGGGCAACCTCTACCTCAACCGCGGAACCACCGGGGCGCTGGTCTACCGGCAGCCCTTTGGCGGCAGCCGCATGAGTGGCGTGGGGAGCAAGACCGGCGGGCCGGACTACCTGTTGCAGTTCATGGATCCCCGCGTGGTGACCGAAAACACCATGCGCCGCGGGTTCACGCCGCCGGATGAAATGGAAGGCTGAACCTCAGCCGGCCTGGACTGTTGCTGGCGCTGTGCTATGCGGGCGCGCGCTTCCGACGACATGGACGACGGTGGCCTGGGGTAAACCATGGTTCTTGGTCTTGTGCTGGCAAACCTGGCGCTTTTCAACGCCGGGGCTGCTCCGTCTCTTGCGGTCATGTCCCTGGAGTCCAAGGCGGGCGTCAGCCCGGACATTGCGGCGCTGCTCAGCGGGCATCTGGCGGACCGCATGCGGGGTTCGGGGAGGTTCAGCCGCGTCATCACCAACCAGGAGATTGACGCCATGTTGGGGCTGGAGAAGCAGAAGCAGCTCATGCAGTGTGATTCCCAGAGCTGCATGGCGGAGCTTGCGGGGGCTCTGGGTGTGGATTTTGTGACGTCCGGTCAGGTGGGCAAGCTGGGTGAGCGCCGGCTCATCACCGTGAGTCTCATCAACACCAAGCTGGCCAAGACCGAACGCAGCGCCAGCCGCCAGGTGCTGGGGGATGAGGGCGCGTTGTTGGACGCCATGGACGCGGTGGCCGCGCAGTTGTTGGAGATGCCGGTGGAGGCGTTGGTGGACGCGGCAAACGCCCGTCCTGCTGCCGTGGTTCCGGCGCCTGCAACACCATCTCCGGCAGGTCCCACGTCCGAGGCAACCCCGGTGGCCTCGGCGGCTTCTCCTCCGTCCAGTTCCACCACGCCAACTGTGCAACCCTCCGCGCAACCCACCGCAGCGCCTGCCACCACGCCCGGCGAAGACGCAAAACCCGCCAGTGGCGGCGTGCTGGGCAAGGTGCTCATGGCTGGAGGCGGTGTGCTGGCCGTGCTGGGCGTGCTTCCGTTGCTGGGCGCGCTGGCGTCCGGTGTGCTGGCTGGCGTCATTCTTCTGGGCGCGCAAACAGGAATCTTCCGCGGGATGGGGCTGGGGGCGGTGATGTTCCCGGGTTTTGTGGGCGGCGCGGTGGCCGCCGGTGTTGGCGTGCTGCTCATGCTGGGGCTGGTTGGTGCCGGGGTGGCCACGTTGGTGGCCGGGGTGGTGATGCCGTGAAAAACGTCATGCTGCGTGCGGTGATGATGCTGGTGATGGGCCTGGCCTGGTCTGGTTGCGCCCTCCCGTTCACGTTTGTCTCCAAGTGTGAGGTGGACGCGGATTGTGACCCGGGCAAGGTGTGCGGCGTGGATGGTGCCTGTGCCACTGAGCGCGTTGTGTGCGAAGCCCCGGGCCGCCAGCAGGGTTGTTTGTGCCCCGGGGGTTTCATGGGCCTGCAAAACTGCAACGCCGACCGCACCGGATTTACGCCGTGTGAGTGCGGCGGCGGTTCTTCTTCCTCGTCGGGGTCGTCTTCTGCAGCGTCGTCGTCCTCGGGGTCATCCCGCGGGGCATCCTCTGCCGCGTCAGGTTCCTTGGGCGCGTCCAGCGGTGGAGTCAGCTCCAGCGCCGCAGTGGTGTCTTCCAGCGTGGGCAGCATGTCATCCAGCGTGGGCAGCATGTCCTCCAGCGCTGCAGTGTCTGGCAGCAGTTCCTCCAGCAGCAGCAGCGGCGGCAACGGAATGGTGACGCTGGTGATCACCAAGGTGGGCGCCAAGGCGGACCAGGTCACCACGCTCCTCAACCAGGACACGGGTGATTTCTTGGGTTGTGACGCCACCACGTGCACGGTGACCGGGCCCGAGGACACCTTTGTGTTGTTGGAGGCTTTTGTCTCTGCAAAAACCGGCGCCCTGGTGAGCGGTTGGAGCCAGTCATTGTTGGATTGTGGAGGATTTGGGGGCCCGCTGTGCCGGGTCCACCTGACCGCAACAAACAGCGTCTTCATCAACGTGGCCAGCGTCAACTATATCTTCATCAAGGATGACACCACCGCGCCGGCCATGCCGTTTGCCGCTGCTGCCGCGGACAATGCGTGTGTTCTGGCCGCACAGACGGCTGGCCTGGAGGTGCAAAACTACGTGGCGCTGCTGTCCTTCACCACGCCGCTGCGCAATGCCCGGGATCCGCTGCTGGCTTTGACCAACCTGGCACGCCCGGACGGGCTGCCGGTGGTGGGGCAGGGGGGGGCCCTCGCCAGTTCCGGATTCGTCTTCCTCTACCCGCCGGTGCTCAACGCCAGTGGCCAGCAGCCAGGATTCCTCAATGTGGCCACCGGTTCAGCGGGCACGGGCGACTTGGATCCCGGCCAGAACTGCAACAATTGGACGGGTGGCATGGGTTACACCATGGGGACCGGTGCGGTGGACTTTCGCAACGGGCCGTTCTGGGCCGAGACAGGCTACAATGATGCGTGCATGACCGGGACGGCCCCAACGTTCCTGTGCGTTGGGACTTTGCCGCGTGACGGTGACTTCATTCCCTTGGCCCCCGCAGACGCCAAGCGGGTGTTTGTGAGCAACGGCGAGTTTGACCCCGCGTCCGGGCGCGCCGCCGCGGACGTTCTGTGCCAGACCGAGGCGGACGCTGCAGGTCTGACCGGCCGCACGTTTCTCGCCCTGCTTGGCACCAGCACCGAAGCCGCCGACAGCCGCTTTCCCACGTCTTTCCTTCGCACGCTCTACAACGGCGTCATCCCCTTCAACCCCTCCACGTTTGCCGCACCTGAAATGAAGGCCGCCATCTCCCTGAATGCCCAAGGCGAGCAGCCCAACGGTGTTTTTGCGGCAACCGGCGGGGACCCCACGCTGGTTCCTCCCCCGTCACAGACCTGCAACAACTGGTCGGACAGCGGCGGTACCTTTCGCGTGGGGCGCCTGGATTCACTGCGCTACAACATGGACCTTGCCGGAAACAACTTTGACTGCAACATGCCCTACCACGTCTATTGCGTGGAACCCTGAAGGGCGGCTGCCATGGTGCCAGCGTTGTTGTTTGTGTTGGCGTGCGGCCGTTTGGCGGCGCCAGCGCCTGCGTGCACCTCCACCAGCAAATCCGGCCACGGGTTCAGCGTGCAGGAGAAGACCTGCGTGACGCCAGACGGCGCGCTCACGCTCACCACGCGCGTGTATGAAACCGCGCCCGGCGCCGCGGTGCCTCTCACCGCGCAGCGGGCCTGCCAGGCACCCCGGGAGACCTACGCGCTGCAGTTTGAATCCATCACCACCACCACGGCGGACGTTGTCACAATCGCCGGACAGCCCGCGTGTGCCATGGACGTGGTGGGAACCCACGGAACCAGCAACGGCCCCTGGCGCGTCCGGGAAATCATCCTGCCCACGCCCGCTGGCCGCACGGTGTTCACCGTGACCGGCACACCGCAGGCTTTTGCAAAACACGCCAAGGCCGTGGACGCCTTTTTCATTGCGCCGTTGCCCACGCCCAAGTGAAAACGGGGGAACACATGTCCAAGAACCTGCCATTGCTGTTGGATGCCTGCGCCCGGCTCAAACACACCAAGCGTGCCATGTTTGGTGGTCACGGCCTGTTTGCCCCCAACGGCGGAATGTTTGCTGCCATTGTGGATGATGACCGCATCATCCTGAAATTTTCCGACGACACAGCACGCGCCGGACTGGAGGAAGTGGGCGGTGAGGCGTGGACGTACGGCGGGCAGAAGAAGCCCATGACCATGCGGGAGTGGATCCTCGTCCCGGATGACTTCTACGACGACCAGGACCTGCTGGCGTCCTGGGCGCAACGGGCCCACCAGCTGGCGCCCGCAAAAGCAAAGAAGAAGTCCTCGCCCGCCAAACGTGCAGCGCCGCCCCCCGCCGCCAAACGTGCCGCGCCCAAAAAGAAAAAGCGCTGAACACCCTCAGGGCAGGTATTCCACCAATCCCACGCTGCTTTCCTGGCCCGGGTACAGGTCCACCCCCCAGATGGCGGCGCCGGTGCCGGCCATGGAGGACAGCCCGTCCCAGAACGGCTGGTACCCGTTGAAGATGATGGGCCGCCCGGTGATGAGCGAGTGCACGCTCACGTCCTGCGCCTGGCCCAGCCCTGACGAGGACAACACGGCGGTCCCATTGCCCTGGATGCCGCTGCCGCGCACAAACAACATGGTGCGTCCCACCGCCATGGCGGGCCCGGTGAACACCACCGGCGGGATGGGCAGCGTGGAGTCGTAACCGCGAATGTAGGATTTGACGTGCCACGCATCCAGGTCCACGCCGTGGTCCAGCGTGGCATTCCCGTCCACGTCAATGGTGGTGGAGGCCACCGCCAACATGCCGTTGGTGTCGGTGAGGATGGCCACCAGGTTGTTGTCGGATGGTTCGGTGCCGGGACCGTAGGGAAGCGTGAAGCGGGACCGCGCGGTGAGCGCTTTGCACTGCGGCAAGGCCAACAGGCGCGTGCCGTCCGGTGTGGGGCTCACCTGGGTGAACAGGCGGCCAAAGTCACCCAGGTCCAGGTCCTGCAACTGGGTCAACGTGCTTGCGTCCAGGACGGCCACGCCCGTGTCATGGCCCAACAGCAACGCACGCGTGGCGCCCAGCGTGGTGAGGGACAGGCCGCTTGGGTAGTTGGCGGTGGAGTCACAAGGCTCGTCTGACGTTGTCCCCGTCAGGCTGAAGGTGGGCATCTCCGGCGCACCCGTTGTGGTGTTGAGCGGAAAAATCACGAGGCGGTTCTCATCCACGCCGCGGGTGACGCTGTCCAATGACCAGCTCATGTCCACCGCCACCAGGCGGTTGTTCGGCGCGTCCAGCACCAACGCGCGCAGTGCGTAATCGGTCAGCGCGGTGCCGGGACCAGGGTCACAACCGCTGGGGCAGGGGGATGCGGCACGGTCGGTGATGTTGACGTGGTACAGCGCGCTGGGCCGTGATGTGTTGAGCGAGCCCGCGCCGGCAAACTGGATGAGGTAGAGGTGCTCCTTGCCGCCCACGGTGGCAAACACGCCGCGGCACGGCCAGGGAAACGTGGTGGCGTCATTGGGATTGTTGGGCGCAATCACCACAATGGGGACGTCAGACTGTTGCAGCCCGGTGGTGGCGTTGATGGCAAAGACGTTGGCGCCACTGTTGTCCACGCCCACCACGTAGAGCGTGGAACCGCCGCGCACCGCCCCGCAAATGTCCCCTGGAAAGTCCATCCCGTTTTTTTGCAGCCGGTTGCGGCTGCTGGGTGAGGGAACGCTGCCCAGCGCGTCCAGGTTGAGAATGGACAGTTCATTGCGGAACGTGTTGTCCATGTTGGACGCCGCCACCAGCAGCCGTCCGGGGTCTGATGGTGCGGGCGCAATGAGCGCGTCATCCTTGAAGATGATGTGACCAAGGTAATGCGGGCCACCAAGGGCCACGGTCTGACCCGCGCTGGTGACGTTGAGCGGCACACTGCCGGGGACGGGGTTGGTGCGGTTGCCGTCCACGTTTTGCGCAATTTCAAAAGACGCGGCCTGGATGACGTCCACATCCCCGGGGCAATCCAACAGGCTGCTGCACTGGCCCTTGCCCATGGTGGCGCTGGCCTGCGTGTCTCCAATGAGTTGCACAAAAGACGCACCCAGCGGCGCGCGCGCAATGGAGAAGTCCTTGGCAAAGCCCTGACCGGTGACGCCGGCGGTGACGTACACGTAGTAGCCCATGGCATCTGCGCCCTGGACGGTGGCCTGCTCCAGGGCCAGCGGAACGTCACAGGCCGCATCCGCGCAGAAGCGCGCAAACAGCCGCAGCCGTCCCATGCCCGAACCCGCGGTGAACGTGGCTGCAAACAGGTCATGCAGCTGCGCGGGGTAGTTGTTTCCCAGCAGCACACTTCCGGTGAGGTTCACCGCCACCATGGTGGGCGGCTGTCCGGCGTCCACTCCGGCGTCACCAGACGCGGCGTCCGGCACGGCGCCATCCAACAACGGGCCGCCATCTCCTGGTGCGCCGCCATCCGGCGTCACCGCGCCATCCGGCGCCATGGCTGCGTCCGGGGTGACTGCTGCATCAAAGCTTGTTGCGGCGTCCGGCGGGAGCGCCGCATCCCGTGGGATTGCGGCGTCTGAAACAACCGCCGCGTCACGGCCCACGGCGGCATCCGGCGTGCCTGCTGCGTCCGCGCCACCAGCGGCGTCGGGGATGTTGGTGGCAGCGTCGGTGGGGGTGGGCCCGGCATCGGTTCCCCCGGTGGGGGTGCAGGCCATCAGGGAACAACCCGCGAACCACGCGCACAGCAGGCCAACGTGTCTCATGCAAAGAAGGGTACGCCAGCCGTGGGGGAACACCGCAATGCCCCCGCCGTGTGGTCCACGCTGCCACCCGCCGTCACACCCGTTCAAAACCAGCGCGCGTCACCCGCAACGGGGCATCCAGCAGGCGTGGCCCCGCGGCGCTGGTGCCCAGCTTGCGCACCGCGGCCAGGTCCGAGTTTGCAGGGAACAGCCCAAGCGTGTCCCGGTCCGGCACCACCGCAAGCACACTCTCCTCAGGGGTCAGGTGTTCTGGCAGCAGCAACAACCGTGCAGCATCAAAGGTGTCACCGGTCTTCACCAGGCTGACTCTTCCAGCGCGCACTTCATCCAGCACGCGTGGGTCCCACTTGACGCGCAGGTTTTCCATGGAGCGTTGGTGCAACGCGGCGGCGTCCAGTCCCAGGTCCTGCAGGTGGTCCTGCGCCAGGTAGACCACCCCGGCGTTGCCATCCACCACATAGACCACAAACAACCCTGTACCCGGCAACTCCTGGCGCACCACCTTGGTCAGGCTTTCGGTGCTTTCCAGAAACGCTGGCAACACCAGCCGCGGCAACAGGCGCGTGCCGTGCTTCTCCAGTGTGGGGTGTTGCAGGTCCAGCCCTTCTTCCAATGCGTCCACCATCTTGCGGTAGACCTGCTGGCGTCCTTCGGGGGTGTCCGGGCGCAACGCGCTGATTTCAAAGAACAGGTTGTGCAGGTTGAAGGTGACTTCCCCGGTGGCGGTGCTGTGAAGCACCAGTGCACTTTCAGCCTCACCAGTGACGGCAAGGTCCGGGCGGCGTGACGTGAGGTACGCGCGCACCTCAGCGCGCACGCCACGGCGGAACGCCCTGCGTGCAGTGCGCGCCAGCAAAAACAGTGCGGCCAATCCTGCGGTCAACCAGAGCCATCCAGGCATGGCCGGCTGTTTACCCAACAACGCCCAACAGCTGTCAACGCAACCGGCGTGGACGCAGCGCCACCATCACCAGACCCAGCCACATCCACAATCCGGGCGCCGTCTGGGTACAACCCGGCAGCGCAAGTCCACCGTCCCCACCGCCGCCGCCAGGCGAACCACCCGGACAGGTCTCCATCACCTCAAAAGAAAACAGCTGGCTGGTGGTGAGACCGTCGGTGTCTTCAGCTTCCAAAAGCAACGTGGCGGGACCCGCCGCGGTGGACGTGTGCGTGAATTGCGACCCACCCTGGTGTTCCAGGGTTCCATTGGCGTCCACGTCAAACCGGAACACCAACGCACCACCTGTTGCAGCGGTGCTGGCCGCGGCGTCCCAGACCGCGGCCACGTCCTTGGCCACGCAGGCTGGGTGCTGCACCACCAGCTGAGGCGCGGCGTGTTCTGGCGCCGCCTGACCAAACAACAACCGGTAGACATCCAAACGGCCCCCGCCCCAGTCGTTGTTGGGAACCGCACCGGTGAGCGTGTCACCTTGGGCGCGCTCCAAGAGGCGTTGGTGCACGTCCTCCGTCGACAATTCCGGTTCCTTTTGCAGCAACAGCGCAATGGCCCCTGCCACCTGCGGCAACGCTCCACTGGTGCCGCTGAACACCGTGATGTTGCCGGGTCCACCCGGTCCGTTGTTCAGCGCGGTGTAGTGATCCGCCGGGGCGGTCACCGCCACCGTTGTTTGTCCATCAATGCGCGGGCCGCGGCCGCTGTAGGTCAGGCGTGAACCTTCCACGCCCGCCAGGATGGTGTTCACCTGGAATGCCGCCACCGCAACCGCGGAGTCTGCCGTGGAAGGCCAGGCCATGCTTGAAGTGTCGTCGTGGATGGGAAGGTCCAGGGCCAACCACACGGCATACGCGGTGTTGTGCGCCAGGTAGAGGAACACCTCCTGCGGCGCCGCGGTGGTGTTGCGAATTTCCACCTGGAAGACGCCTTGGGTCAGGGGCAGGTAGCGGTTGTTTTCGCCAAGCTGCGCATACGTGAAGGAAATCTTCCCGGTGCCGCGGTTGGAGGCGTCCCGGGTGCCATTCATGGCGTGGGTGGACGTTGTGGGTGGGATTTGTTGCGAACCATCCAGCGTGACGCCGTCCGGCGTGATGAGCTGCAGGTCAACCGCGTTGACGGCGCCAAGCCAGCGCGCCAGGCCCATGATGCGGTCCAGGTTGTACCCGGTGCCATTGTAGTTGGAGATGGTAACGTTGATGCGGCGGACTTCCTGCGCGTCCAACATCAACCTTGCCCGGCCGGTGTTGCCGGCAAAGTTGTGGGCCGCGGTGGCCTGCACCAGGCCGCGGCTGCTCAACACATCCAACATCTGCTCCCAGTCACTGCTTCCGTCGGCAAAATGGATGATGGGCGTGCCGTATTCGTGCACAAAGACCCGTGCGCCCTGCGTTTCACACCAGCTGAAGGCGGTTACCCGGTTCTGATCATATTGCGCTCCCGATATTTCTCCGGGGCCGGACGCCTGGACCACCATCAACAAATCCGCGTCGGGTGCCACGCCCTGCACGGCGGTGCGGTCAAACACACCACCCACCAGGATGCCGGCCACGCCCGTCCCATGGAACGCATCGGTGACAATGGGTGTTTCAATCAGGTCCACCCCGCGCAGGTACGCGCGTCCCTGGGACGGCCGGTAGACCCCCTTGACCTTGCTGCTCCCCAGGCGGATGAGGCGTTCGTCAGGATCCAGCAACCCATTGGCATTGACGTCGTCCTCAATGAACATCGGTTCGCCGTAGCCGGGCGTGTTCTCCTGGAATCCTTCCGCCGTGCCGTATTCCCGCAGGCCGCTCCCGTTGGTGTCTGCGTAGAGGAAGTGTGGCGCCAACAGGACGTCCGAGAGGAACGTCACCGCACCTTGGTAGGTGTGCGCCACCCCGCCGCCCAACACCTGCAGGTGCTCTTCAACCTGCGCTGTTCCGTCGCCATTGAGGTCCACCGCGTCCACGCCAACGTCCAGCACGCCGTTGTGGTTCACATCCAGCCACACAAAACGGCCAGCGTCCGCGCGGAACAACAGCGGATGGAAGATGTCTGCCGCGGTATCAAAGTCACACAACGTCACGCCCGTGCCCTGGTAGCGCTGCATTTGCGCGTCCCGGCGCCACCACGCGGGCCAGGCCTGCGTCCATTGATGCGCCTTGCCCATGCTCTGGTCCGCCGGCAGCGGCGAGAAGGCCTCTGGAACGCCTGACACCCGCACCACATCTGGATGGCTGAGCAGGGCCCGCAACGCGTCCTGGTCCACCGTGGCGCCGTAGAAGGGCCCCACGTGCGCAATGCGGCCCTCCAGCCGGCCCCAGACCACGCCAGCGGCTTCAAGCTCCTTGGTGACCGTGGGGCTGGCCTCTCCGTGGAAGCGCACCAGGACCGCAACGCGCTGGACCGCCGCCGAGGCCGACCCCTTCTGCTCCCAGAGCAGCTGCGTCCATTGTTGCCGCAGGCCTTCATCCAGGCGGGGATGGGACGGCAGCGAAGGAACATCCACGGCCAAGGGGCCCAGCGCCGCACACAACACCAGCAGGGAGACGTGCATTGCGCCGCGTGGCGCAAGGTACGTGCCAGTGTGCCGGTGTCGTGAACGCTGCGGTGTTGCTGCCAAAGCATCATGCCGCGGGCTCAAGCAGCCCACCGGTCCACGTGATCCGTTAAGGAACGAACAGCGCGCGTGACGGGCGGTTCAGGCGGGGACGCCCCTTGGGCGAGGGGCGGTGCCGCAGGCGACGTGGAGGCGTTGAAGGCACCCGGGGAAATGCCGCGTGGTTAAGGACGGAACAAGGCGCGACTCACGTGAGGCCCCTGCCGGAGGGAAGGTTTGCGGCGAGTTGAACAACTTTCTCTCTGGGAAACCAGGCGAACGGCAAGATCATGAACCCGTGCTTGGCGAGTGCTGGAGGAATACCCCGGGTATGCTCCGAGAAAAGAATCTTGAAGCTGTCACCGGATGCTTCCATGCCCCGTATGTCGGCCCAGGGAATGGTGGGCCCGCCATTCAGGGGCATTCGCACAAACAGGTGAGGGCCGCGCGATGCCAACCGAGGCGGCGTAAGAGGCATGCGCACCATGACCAATGACCCCAGCGTCATCAGCGCGACCAATGCCCACAGCCAATCGGCGCCGCCGTCCATGATGCTGTAAAGAACGTAGCCCAAGGCGCCAAACACAATGACAAAAGCGCGCGCGATGCGGCTTTGGAGTCCCAGGTAGGTCAACTCCAGGTCTCTCGCAGGCTCATATGGCGCGGCGCTCGTTGATGGATGTTGGGTTTCAGCGGAATGGCGTCCCATGGGAACCCCGCAAGTGCAGTGTTTGACACGTCACACCCAACGACGCCACCGCTGACCTCACCGCACCACCTCAGCGGGCCACCTCAGCGGGCCACCTCAGCGGGCCACCTCAGCGGGCCACGGCCTTGGGCGCCTGGTCCTGCGTGCGCAACGCGGCGGCGGTGAAGTTGGTGCCAAACGCCGGGCGCTTCACGTAACGCCCCGCACCACGCTCCACGCGAAGCTCTCCATCCGCCCACACCACCTGCCCCTGGCTCACCGTGTGGCTGGCCACGCCACGCACCGTGCGGCCTTCAAAGATGTTGAAGTCACCTTTGCTCTTCTGTTTGGCCTTGGTGATGGTCCTGGTGGCCTGCGGGTCCCACAGGGCAATGTCCGCGTCCGCGCCTTCCACAATGCAGCCCTTGCGCGGGTAGATGTTGAACAGCCGCGCGCAATTGGCGGACGTGATGGCCACAAACTCGCTGGGCGTCAAACGCCCGGTGTTGACGCCGGCGTCCCACAACACGCCCATGCGGTCTTCCACGCCACCGCACCCGTTGGGAATCTTGGCGAACGTCTCCTTGCCCGCCGCTTTTTGCGGCGCGCAGAAAACGCAGTGGTCCGTGGCGGTGGTGTGCAGCTGCCCGCTTTGCAGGCCACGCCACAACGCCTCCTGGTGGTTTTTGGGACGGAACGGCGGGCTCATCACGTACGCCGCGGCGGTGGCCCAGTCCTTGTTCCGGTAGACGCTGTCATCAATGACCAGGTGCCCCGCCAGCACCTCACCGTAGACGCGCTGGCCGCGCGCGCGCGCGCGGGCAATGGCCTCGGCGGCTTCAATGCAGGACACGTGCACCACGTAGATGGGCACACCCAGCACATCTGCAATGGCAATGGCGCGGTTGGCCGCTTCACCTTCCACCATGGGCGGGCGGCTCAACGGGTGACCTTCCGGCCCGGTGATGCCCATCTTCACCACTTCCTGTTGCAGCAGGTAGACCAGCTCGCCGTTTTCTGCGTGGACGGTGGGCATGGCGCCCAGCTCCAAGGCGCGGCGGAAGCTGTTCACCAGCGTCTCATCATCACACATGATGGCGTTTTTGTAGGCCATGAAGTGTTTGAAGCTGTTGACGCCTTCATCCTTCACCAGCTTGCCCATGTCTGCGTGGACGCTCTCATTCCACCACGTCACCGCCACGTGGAAGCCGTAATCCGCGCAGGCCTTTTCCGCCCAGCCCTTCCAGTTTTTGTATGCGTCCATGAGCGGCTGTTTGGGATCCGGGATGACAAAATCAATGATGCTGGTGGTGCCGCCGGACACCGCCGCGGCGGTGCCGTCAAAAAAATCATCCGCCGCCACGGTGCCCATGAACGGCAGCTGCATGTGCGTGTGCGGGTCAATGCCGCCGGGCAACAACAGCCGGCCGCTGGCGTCCAGGGTTTGTGCGCCCGCCGGAGCCTGGGACGCCGCCGCCGCGCCCACCGCGGCAATTTTCCCGTCCACGCACAACACGTCAGCCTTGAACTCCCGGTCTGCGTTCACAACAGTTCCACCGCGAATCAACAGGGCGTTGCCCATGGTCCAGCTCCTTGGTTGCGCGCTTGGGAGAAGCGGTTGATGACGTCACATGATGACCGGCGGGCTGGATAGCACGCGGGCGCGCCTGGGGTAAGCACAGGTTGGCGCGTGACAGCGCGGCGTGACGCGCTTTTGCGCGCCCGCCGCCACAAGGCGCCACCCGTGCGCCGTCACCTGCCCGCGTTGGTGCTGCGGGGTTGTTGTTCCAGGCGTTGACGCCGGCCCAACAAAGAACTGGTCAGGTACCGTTGACGCTTTGGCCGGTGGCGGCGCTGACAACTCAGCGGCTGAACAGCAGCATGGTGCCGGCCTCACCCACCGCCACCGCGCGGTCCTGGTCCGGTGACCAGATGGCCCACAGCTTGGCCCGGTTGTCGGTATCCAGAGACACCCAATCCGTCACGCCGTCAAAGTACCAGGCGTTGCCGGCCTGGGAACTCACAAAGACTTCTCCGCTGGCGTTGATCACCACGCCGGAGGCGGCCCCAACGCTGTCCAGCGGCCGCTCAAAAGCCGTACCGTTCCAGTGCAACACCTCGCCGTCACCCACCACCCAGATGTCATTGGCGTTGCGGCCCGCGGCGGCGCGCAGGTTGCGCGTGGAGTCCGAGGGCACCACGTTCCACTGGGCGCCGTTCCAGCGCAGCGCCGTGCCGTTGATCCCAAAGGCCCACACATCAGAAGGACCGGCGGCCCACACCGCATCCAGCGCCGCGGTCTGCCCGGTGTCCGACGGGGACCACGCCACGCCGTCCCAATGCAGCACCGTGTTGCCTACGGCCCAGGCGTCCGTTGGGGTTCGTGCAAACACCGAAAAAAGGGACCGCGTGGTACCGCTGGGGGAGTTCTCCCAGGACGTGCCGTTGAAGTGCAGGATGGTCCCGGCGTCACCCACCGCCCACACATCAGACGCGCTGGTCCCGTGGACGGAGGTGAACCACTCGTAGGGGTGGGCCAGGGACGTGACGTCCGTCCACACCGCTCCATCCCAATGCACCACCACGCCGCCTTGCCCCACCGCCCACGCGTCGTTGGGGGTGGCGCCCCAGATGCCGTAGAGGCTGTTGGTGGTGGCGGCCACTGCGCGCCACGCGGTGCCGTCCCACCGCAGCACGGGGGGAGGCGCGGTCCCAATGGCGCGGCCTACCGCCCACACGTTGTCCGCCGAACTCCCGTGAACGCCCTGGAACACAAAAGAGAAGTTGGGCACCTCCGGGACCACCTCGGTCCAGCCCTGGCCATCCCAGTGCCTGGGCCTGCTGGACAGCGCCCACACGTCGTTGGGGCCGGACCCCCACAATTTGTCCGCGCCAACCATCCCGGTGACAATGTTCCAGCCGCTGCCGTTGAACCGGAACGTCGCGCCGACGCCCGCCGCCCAGACGTCGGTGGCGCTGCTGCCCCACACCGTTTTCAGTTCGTAGGTGCCCGTGTGTTGGGCGCTCCACGTGGCGCCCGTGTAATGCAACAACTGGGTGTTGGCGGTGACCCAGATGTCATTGGCCCCGCTTCCCCAGATGGACGTCACCGCTGCCTGCGTGTTGCTGGGGGAAGGCGTCCAGTTGGAACCCGTCCAATGCAGGATGGCCCCGCCCGTCCCCACCGCCCACACGTTGTTGGATGCAAACCCCGTCACCGCCAGCAGGTCCTGCGTGGTGGAGAACGAATGGTCCTCCCAGTTGCTGCCATTGAAGTGGATGAGCGCGCCATCCACGCCCACGCCCCACACGTCATTGGACGCCTGCGCCCAAAGGCCAAGGATGGTCCGGTTGGTGGGGTTGGTTGCGGGGCTCCAGGTTGTGCCGTTCCAATGGAACAGGCGACCGTCGTCGTCGGAAACCCAGGTGTCAGACGGCCCGCTGGTCCACACGGCGTGTTTGGAGATTCCATTGGGGGACGGGTTCTGCCACGTGGAGGTCCACGTCCCCGGGGCGCCGCTGCTGGATGAACTGCTGCTGATGGTGCTGACGCCGCTGCTGTTGACGCCGCTGCTGCTGCCACCCATGCCGGAGGAGGACGTCAGGGTGGTGGAGGATGCCCCGGTGGATGAGCCCACCGATGCGGGCATGGACAGCCCGCCGGTGCTGCTGCTTGAGGACCCTGCCACCACACTGCTGGAGCCCTGCGCCACGGAGGTTGCGTTGGTGCGGCTGCTGCTGCCGGGCAGGCTGCTGCCCCCTCCGCCAGAGCTGCTTTGCGCCGCTGAGGAACCCGGGCTGCCGGAGCCCCCACTGGTGGAGCTGGTGGCCGGCCCGCCGTCCGTCGTGTCCGTGGTGGCGCACACACCATCCACGCACGTGAAGCCAGACAGGCAGTCTGAGCCGGTTTCACAGCGGTTCTTGGAGTCGTCAAAACACCCCAGAGGGGCCAGCACGCACAACACACAAGCAGCAGCACGCCAGGTCACAGGAACGCCTCACCCATTGGGCCGCTCCCACACTGGAGCGGCGTTTCCCTGGGTACGCTCAGGACGCCGTGTTGGGTTGGTCATTCAGGCGCCGGCCCCCGGATCAGGGGCCCCGGCGCGGGCAATTCAGATGATGCCCTTTTGACGCTTGAGCTGGGTCACCGTGCGCTCGTACTCAATGTCCCATTCCAGCGTGCCTTCACGAAGGTTCTTCAGGCGGCCGCGCGCATCGCGGTCCAGCTCTTCGTCCACGCTCAGGTACTTCACCAGGGTCTCCTTGATGAACTTGCGCAGGAGGTTGTCCTCGGCAAACACCTCGGCAATGTTCTTGGAGTTGAACAGGCCCTGGATCATCAGGTTGATGACCTCTTCAATGCCGTCATCCCCAAGCTTCACGCCGCGCGCATCCGCCAGGCCCTTCTTCACCTGGGCAAACCGCTCATGCGGAAGGCCACGGCGGGCAATGGCGTCCTTGGCTTCCTGGGTGATGCGGTCTTCCTGGTTGCAGTGCTCCACCATCACCGCGGCAATATCCAGCTCCGCCTCATCCAGCTGGCCGTCATCCACCACAATGTCGCCCTTGCTGTTGAGCGTGCGGACAATTTCGCGGGCAATCTTGGGAATCACTTTGCGGTACAGGTGCATGGTCTTGGCCTCAGGGTCATAAGGCGCCCCCGCAGCATCCAGACCGTTTTGTGGTTGGGTTGTTGCCGCCCCCACGTCCAGCCCGGCCCTCAGGGGGGCCAATACGGCTCTCCTTGGGGTCCCCGGGTCCTGGCGCGTGTGGGAAGCAGCCCACCGCCGGTCCACTGCGGGATAACGCCTTGCAAAAGTCGGTGGCGCATATGGGCCCACACGGCCGCAAAGTCAAGGAGATCCATCAATATGCAGCACTTTTTTGCAGCGTTCAGAACGGGTTTGCGCCGGTGCGGTCATTGGGCCGGCGAACCAGCACGTAGGTGAATCCATCCCGGCGGCCGCTGTTCTCCAACAGGCGCTCAAACCGCTCAAAGTCCGCCGGCTGCATGGTCTGGCAGCCCGCGCTGGAAGGGCCGTTCTGGTTGCCGGGATGCCACTGCAACGCGGTGCCCATGTAGCGGCGGGAGGCTTCATTGGGATCAATGATGCCGTTGAGGTTGGTGTCCCGCGCCACGGGGAAGGACGCGCCACCCCGGGGATTGAACCGGTCCCGGCCGCGGCTGTGGATGGTGCGGCCTTCGTACTGGTAGGTGCCCGTGCGCATGGTGGCAATGTCATTGCGGCCATCACCGTTGACGTCGGTGAAGCCGGTGCCGCCAACCATGTTGGGATGGGATGCGCTGCGGAACGGACCGCCCACCTCATTGAGCCGGCCGTTCTCATAGCGGAACACGCTGGTCTGCCCGGTGTAGCTGGTGCGGAACCGGTCAATCTCCCCGCGGCCATCCCGCGCCTTGGGGCTGTCCTGGTCAATCTGGATGACCAGGTTGCGGTTTTCCTGCGGCGGCCACTGGCCGTTGGCGCGCAGGATCTGTTCGGCCTGGCGCTCGCGGCCTTCCGAGGTCTGGGCAAACCGGCCGGTCACGCGGCCCTGGGTGGGCGCAAACGCCGGCCTGCCCTGGGTGCGCGCCAGATCCCCCGCGCGTACGCTGCCCTCCGGGGCGTTGCGCTGCTCTTCAGCGGTGGGCGCACGGTTGTTCTCCGGGCGGCCGGTGGCCGTGCCGTTGCGGGCCGGATCCTGGCGCTCCACGCCCTGGTCCAGAGCGCCCACGGTGCGCGTGCCCACCACGCCGTCCACCCGCAGCCCGCGCTGGGCCTGGAACTGGCGCACGGCCATCTGGGTCCGTGGACCAAACTTGCCATCCACCTCCAGGTTGGCGCCGTTGGCGTTGAGCTGGCGCTGAACTTCGGAGACCGCCGGGCCCTGGCTGCCGCGGTCCAGCACCGCGCGTCCGGACCGCACCGCGTCCAGGGCGGGCGCCGCAGGGGCGGCCGTCTCATTGCGGGGGTGGCTGGGGCGGTTGGTGCGGGCAAGGGCAACGGCGGCAACCATGGTGTCCTCCAAGGGCATCACGTGAGGTCTATGGAGGTTGTCGGGCTGGCCGCGGGGTTGGCCGTCAGACGGGCAACCGTTGGACAACAGGGGGATGCGGCCGGAAACAGGGAAGCCACAAAGGGGGCCACCAGGGGCCGCAACCCATTGATGCGCCGGGCTACAACCAGACCAGACAGCGGTGGCCGTTCAAGACGGGCCACTGGCTGTGTGCTAAACGCACACCCCTCGTCAGTTTTGAGGAAAAGGACTGCCCCATGGTGAAGGTTCAGGCCGGCGTACAAAACATCTCCAGCAACTGGACCAAGGGCGTGCAGGAAGCCGCCCAGAACTACCAGCTGGCGGTTTCAGCGCTCACCGCGGCGCGTACGGCGGGTCCCACCGGCCAGGCCAACGGGCTGCAGGCCAGCGCGGCAAAAAACCTGGAGGTGACCCGGGGGGCGTTGGAGCAGGTGCTGGGGCAGCGTTTTGACGCGGTGTTGAGCAAGGAGGACCTGGGCGTCCTCAAGACGGCAGCCCAGACCGTGGAGCAGGCGTCCACCCAGGCCGCGGCGTTTTCTTTTGCGCCGGGCGTGGTGGTGCAAAAGAACGATCATGGCTCGCCGTACCTGCAGGGCCAGGAGATGGTGGCGCAGGCCAACAAGGAGGGGAAGACGTTGGGCCGGCTGCTGGACAACCGGCCGTTGGTCATTGGCCCGGGCGCCAACCTGGACACGGCGCTGCAGGCCTGGAAGGACGCGGCGCCCGCCGGCCAGCCCGACAATGACATCAGGTTTTCCGCGGGCGGGCGCGCCAACACCGAACAGACCCGCACGTTGACCGCCGCGGTGAGGGGCGAACTGTCCGCGCCGGACGCCGCTGCGTGGGAGAAGCTCAATGCGCGGTTCCCAGACATGACGGTCAACCAGCGGGACGACGGCTCATTCTACGTGGGCGGCCTGCCGGACCTGAAGAAGGGCGGCGTGGCCCAGGGCCAGACGGGTGAGGGCTCCACCGCAAAAGACGCGGTGCAGGACGCCATGCGCCGCCTGAAGGATCCAGGCGCCCGCCTTGTGGTGATGAACGACAGCAACGAGCGCCAGGAACTGACCTTTGATCTCAAGAAGAATGATTTCATCCCCTGGGCAGATAGGGGCAAGGTTTCCCAGGCGGACGTCTTGAGCGAGTTGGGTGGCACCGACGCCATTGTCTGGCAGAAGATGGCAGACCGTTTCCCTGACCTGAAGGTGACCAAGGGTGACAACGGGAAATTTTCTGTGGACGGCATGCCGGAACAGAAGCAGGGCAGCATGCTGCGGAGCCTAGGCGTGGAAGGCTCCAGCATGGGCGGTGCCGCAAAGGCCGCGCTGCGCGCGCTTGCACAACCGTGGGCTCGCATTGTGGTCAACCCGCAGAGCGAAAACCGCCAGGAACTCACGTGGGACCCGGCCAAAAAAGACCTGGTGCCGTACATGGACCACCTCAAGGCGGTGGTGGGTAAGGGTCTTCGGGAGGGCACCACCGAGCAGGACTCCATCAACGGCATCAAAAAGGCCCTGGAAGGCATCCAGTTCCCGGATGCGCGCGTTGGTGCGTTGGTGCGCAACCTGGTGGCCGCCGAAGGGGCACCCTATTTCACCAAGCTGCTGAAGGAAGAGGCCACCTCCAGCCTGGTGAAAGAGGCCAACAACCGCCTGTCCAGTGACCCCGCGCCCCTCCTCAAGATGCTGCAGGGCGTCCCCAAAGACGTGCAGACCGCGGCGCTCAAGGACGCCATCCCGCAGGTGAAGTTTCCGCAGGGGTTGCAGGCGGCGTTGGCGCAGCTGGAAGCCAAGACGTGAGCCGCGAGCTGGGCGCCGGCGCGCGGTCCAAGGACCTGGCGGCGCTGTTGTTGAACAAGAACAAGGATGGCGCCTACGCCGTGGAAGACAAGGCGGCGCGCGCCACCGTGGTGCTGTTGGCCCTGGGCGTGGCGCGCGGGGACCCCACCGTGGAGCTCTCGCCGTTTCTCACCACGCAGCTGGGGAACTTTTGCGCCGAAGCGGGTGTGGCAGCCAATGCCCCGCCCGCGCAGCTGCTCTCCAAGCTGGAAGCGTTTTTGTTGGGCCTCATCCCCGCCACGCTGCGCCAGCAGCTGGAGGCGTTCTACCGCGAGGAGATGGCGCGCGGTGGCAGCGCCACGGCGGAAGTGGCCAGCATGTTGGGGTTGGCAAAAAGTGGTGGCCCGTTGGAGTCCGGCGTGCGGCCCAAGGGGACCACGGCGGCGGGGCCCATGGCGCGGTTTGCGCTGGTGGACAAGGTTCCCAAGAAGAAATGAACGTTTTTTGAATCAGCGGGGCAACAACGCCGGATCTTCCACCGCGGCGGGCGTGCAGCCCAGCGGTGCGGTGACGGGGTTGCAGCGTGACGGCGTGCCACCGGGGATCTGCAGCGTGTAGGAAAAACCGCTCAGGTTGGTGTCACCCGGATAATCCGTTGAAATGAATTGGGCCCCGGAGGCCAACGCGGCATCCCGGCGGGTCACGTTGTTTTCAGATGGCTCCACGCCGTCACTGTCCGCGCGGGTGCGCACCAGCATGCCCGCGGCCAGCGCCTGTTGGATCAACGCGGCTTGTGGGACGGGGTCATTGAGCACGGCAAACGCGGCCAGGGCTTCTCCCGGCCGGCTGTCCACAAACATCAAACGTCCCTGCAGGCTTTGCCCGTTGTTGGAATACGCGGCGGCCACGCTGTCCCGGTTGTCCCACGCAAACAGGAGCTTCCCGCGCGTCTGTCCCAGCGTGGGCCAGCCACGTTGGGAGACGGCCTGCCCCAGCGAGGCTGAAGCGCCCTGCACATCATCCGGCGTGATGAGACGGTCCCGGCCAAACACGGAGACGAGCTCGGCTTCCACTGCGGCAAAGAACTCCTGGGTGCTGGCGCGCACCTCTTTGGGTTCCAGCTGCACCAGCAGCGGGTGGTGGCCGGGGTTGGCGCTGGAAAACGCGGCAATGACCTGCAGGCACGCGTTCAACGTTGCGCACGTGGAGCGGTAGTCCACCAGGTCCACGTGGTAGACCTCCAGGCGGCCGGCATCCGGGTTGTCATGCACGTCCAGCTCAAAGCCGCGTACGCCCTGCTGCGTGGCCTGTTGGTCCAATGCCAGGTGGTTGTAGTTCCAGGCCAGCAGGTCCACGTCACCGGCCAGGTGGTAGCTGTTGTGGGTGGCCTTGGCCTGCAGGTGCGCCAGCGTCAGCACGTCATCCATGGGGTGGCTGCCGCGCGCCTGCCCCGCGTCCAAGGTGGACGGGGCCGGTGTACACGCCGTCACCAGGCACGCGACAAAGAGAGGCACAAAGGTTGGACCGACCCGCATGTGGCCCAGTGTGGCGTGTGCCCGGTTCGGTTGTCACGGGCCACCACGGCGCCCCAGGAGGCCGGCGGGGCATGGTGGTCTTGCGTGGGGCGGTGATGGGGCTGCGGCGTGGTTGGGCTTGGTAGAGGGCGGCCTGCTTGGAAGCGCGCGTGGTCGGCGGCGGGCAGGGGTGTCCTGGTTGGTGTGTTGCGTATACGCAACATGGCGCGCCACAAAGGGGAGGTCACCCGGGGCCCAGAGACCGACGTCCCTGAAAGACCCTCCCCCTACAAAGCCAAACCACCCCTCCCTGGGCTCCAGCGCCTCTTGGCGCCTCCAACGCGTCCATCACCTCCGGGACCACGCGAGACCCGTTGGCGGGGCAGGAGGCAAACAACCAGGCGCGCGGTGCGCCACCCGACAACAGCCTCAGGAGAAGATCCAACGGTACCCAAACAGGATGGACACCACCACGTGGGCGGTGATGACCACCACCATCACAATTGCCAGCACCACGTGGAACACGCGCCATTGTTTGAGCACGCGTTTGAGCAGGCTGGGTTTTTTATCCGCGCTGGTCTTCATCTTGGTGAACACGTAACGGCCCAACACACCGGTCACCACCACCGCGCCCACCGCCACGTAGCTCACCGTGGCCACCAGGTTGTGCGAACGGAACGCCGCGTGAAACGCAATGTACGCAGGCGCCATGAGGCCAACCACGGCGTGCACGTCCAGCCACGCGCGCATGGAGCCCAGCGTCTTCATGAAATCCCAACGCTTGCGCGCGGCGTAGAAGAAGTTGGTGAACATCACCAGCGTGGCCACCACGCCCACGCCGTGCCCCCAGTTGCCAGACGACCGCAGGGTGCCATGGTCCGGGTTGGTCTCCCGTGCGGCGTGGTCCAGCACGTAATAGGCGCGTCCCTTCCAGGCCAGGAACGCCAACCCCAAAAAGCCGGCCGCCAGCACCAACGGCGCCAGGTATTTGTCCGTCCAGGGTTCCTTCTTGCCCGCCCGCACCGGGTCCACCTTGGGCGCGCCCTGGGGGGCGGCGCCAAACCACTTGTCAATGCGGATGTTGAGGGATTCCAGCAACGCCGTGGGAAGTTCACCACCAATGAGGATGATGACGTAGTCCGCCGGGAGGGAGCGTGGCCCCGCCGGCGTGTTCACCTCCACGCTGCCGGGCAGGATCTTGAGCGTCTTGGTGTTGAGGAACACGCCCAGCCGCGCCTCCTTGCGCAGGGCCTCCACGTGCTCCACGTTTTTGGCCTTGCCGCGGAACCCCTCGCTGCGGTGGACCAGGTTGACGGTTGCCTCGGCTTCTTCGGTGAGCTGCCAGGCGGCCTCCAGCGCCGAATCACCGCCGCCAATGACCACCACCTTGGCTTTTTTGTATTGTTCAGGGTCAATCAACTCGTACGTGACGTGGTTGCCGTCCTCTCCAGGCACACCCAGCTTGCGGGGCGCGCCACGGCGGCCAATGGCCAGGATGATCTTCTTGCACGCAATGTCCCCGGCGGACGTGTGCGCCACAAAAGCACCGTCGTTGCCGTCCAGGCCCTTGAACGTCACCCCGGTCTGGACCTTGAGGTCCGTCTTCTTTGCAATGTTGGTCCACAGCTCCAGCAGCTCTTCCTTGGTGATCTCCGGCTTGTGGATGGTGCCAAACAAAGGCACCTCAATGGGCTCGGTCATCACCACCTTGTGACGGGGGTAGGCCGCGGCGGCCCCGCCCAGGCGGTTCTGCTCAATCAACGCAAAACTCACCCCGCGTTCCTTGCACGCCAATGCTCCGGCCAGACCCGCGGGGCCCGCGCCCACCAGCAACACATCCACCGTCTGGGTGATGCCGGTGGGAACCGGTGCCGCCGGTTTGGGTGGCTCGGGTGGCGGCGGGTAGGACGGTGGCGCCGAGAGAATGCCCGCGGGGGAAAACTCCAGCGGCTTGAGGTTGGCGCTGGCCATCACCGTGCGGGATGCGGCGCGCACGGAAAAGCGGAACAGGTTGGGTCCCACCTGCACGCGGTCTCCGTCGTCCAGTTGCACCTCGGTGACGCGTTTGCCGTTGACCAGCGTGCCGTTGGTGCTGTCTGCGTCCACCAACCGGTAGGCGCTGGCCACCATGTGGATGGACGCGTGGTGCCGGCTGACGTTGTCCCCGTCCACGCGCACCACACAATCCGGCGCGCGGCCAATGCGGGTCTCCCGCTGGACCAGCGGGAACGCGCGGCCGCCGTGGAGACCGCCCAGCATGGTGAGTGTTCCCAGGGGAGGTTTGGGAAAACTGTTGGTCTTCTGCGGGCGCGCGTTGGCAAAATCATGTTCGTCGGTGGGGCCACCGTGGACATCCTGGAAGATGGCTTCCGCGGATTTTGGGCGCCCGTGCGGCGTGCGCGTGGAGGCCAGCAGGTCGCCCAGGTCCGGCCCTTCGGGCACCGGGAGCACGGTGCCCACCATGGTGGACGGCACCGCATCAAACGGCGAAGCCGCCACGTCCTGCCCCACCACCGGCAACAGCGCGTGGCCCGGAACAGACGAGCCACCCTGGATGGAGCCCATGGCGTTGCGCGCCGCTCCAATCCCCTGCCGGATGGCGTTGCGTATCAACCCCATGCCGCCCAGCTCCCCGGCGATGTAGATGCCCGCGCGGCTGGTCTCAAACGTTCCGGTGATGTGCGGGATGTCCACGCCGCGTTCTTCGGTGCCAAACACCAGGCGGATGGCGTCCACCGGGCATTCGGCCGCACAGCGCCCGTGGCCAATACATGCCGCGCCGTGGATGAGCCGCCCCATCCCGTTGACAATGCCCAACACGTCCTGCTCCGGGCAGGCCACCACGCAGGCGCCGCTGCCAATGCAGATGTCGGTGTCAATGACCGGGTAGAGGGACGCGGGCAGGTTGCGCCCGCTCTTGACCATCTCCGAAAGGCGCTTCTTTTCCCGGTAGCTGTTGAGCAGCTGCAGGCCCACAAAACCCGCCGTGAGAACCACGGTCAGGGCAATGAGGCCAAGAATGATGACGTTGAGTTCCTGGGACGCTGACATTCAGCGTGCTGCTGTTAGCCGCACACAAAACCCGGGGCAATGCCGGCCGCCGTTTCAGAACGGGATGTCTTCATCATCCATGGGGGGCGGCTCTTCCCGCGAGCTTGAAGGACTGCCGCGTGAGCCAGAGCGCGGGCTTTCACCGCCGCCACCGCCCAGGCCCTGGCGTCCCATCTCGGCTTCAATGGCCGCCAGCAGTTCCCGTTCCTTGTCATGCCAGCGGGCCTTGCCGGGGTCAGACAACGTGCGCCGGCAGCCACCCGCATAAAATTCCAGATCCCCGGCGCTGGCGCCCGCAATGGGTGCACCTTTGCTGCGCCCGTAGTTGGGGAACACCATGCCGCCGCCGCCACTGCTGGCCGGGGCTGCGCGCGGTGCGCTGGGGGCCACGGCACTTCCTCCAATGGACAACGCACCCAGCTCCAGGCGGAACCCGTTGCCCTCCTTGTGGGCCGTCCCCACGCGAACCTGTTCCTGGCTTCCGTCTGCCCGCTGCACCGTCACAAACACTGGATGTTCACTCACCGCGGCCGCTCCGTTTCTTGGGGGGAGCGGCATCTTGCGGGGAGTTGGGCGTGGCGGCAAGGCCGTCCTTGGGCGTGTAGCGTTTGCCGCAAAACCGCGGAACGCTGCGCACCCCGCAATGCTGGTCCACGTAGTGCTGGCAGGCATTGCACTTGTTGTTTTGCTTGATGTGCACGGTCATGGGGACCGCGGTGTAACCAGGGGGTGACCACCGTGCAGCCCAGTCCCTGCCTTGACGGCGCGGCCCCAGGGCGTCTCCAATGCCCCGCACCCAAAAACGCGGAGCGAGACCCATGAAAAAGCTGGCCAACCTGTTGGTGGTGGGAAGTGTGTTGACGGCGGGCAGTGCCCTTGCGGCGGACTACAAGTGCAAGGGTGAGGCGGTGGAGAAATCCGGCAGCACCGTCTACCGCGTGCGCAACTCCGGCAGTGACTACACCATTGAAAAATCCGGGAGCACCAAGGGCAAGGCGGTGAAGTCCGGCTCCAAATATTCGGTGGAGGCGTCTGGCAGCACGCTGGCCACCGTGGAGAACGGAAAGATCTACAAGAGCGGTTCCACCTGGGCTTCGGTGTCAGACGCGCAGCGGGTCTATGACTGCCCGGACGTGGTGGCCGCGGCGTTGTGGGTGCTGGAGAAGTCCGGGAAGTTGTGAGTCTCCGGCGCCACGCGGCCCCCACGCCACGGCGCAGGGAAGGCCATCACTGCCGCATGTACGGGTACGGGCTCAGCCGGGAACAACGTTGCGTCTGGGAGCGGCAATCATCCTGCGCAGTGGGTTGGCCCACCTGAAGAACATCCCCATCCACCCAGATGATCTGGAAATACCCATCCCCCACATCTGGGACCCGGGCACTTCCGCACAACCTTCCAAGCACACTTTTGGGCTGGCCCGCCTGCCAGGTGGTGAACCCGCAGTGGGCCGCCTGGTTGTACCGGGACGCCATGCTGGTGGTGAGGGGCGTCTGGGTGGACTCCTCATAAACCAGGTCCAGCGCATACGCCCCGGCCGGTGAGGCCACCGCGGGGCCAATGGTGTAGCTGTAGCGCCGGAACCCCTCCTGCTCCGGCGGAGTACAACTCAGCCCCGCGCGGTCCTGCTTGGTCTCCTCCAGGCCGGTTGCCGTGAACACCAACGTGGCCTGTTGGGAGTCTGAACCCACAAGCTCACAGTCCGTGCGCCAGGTTCCAATCAACTGCCCGGCCACAAGCCCCGAGGACGAGGCGGACCCAGACGATGTGGAAGACGCTTGAGCCAGGGATGATGAACCCTCCAGGGATGAAGAGCCCCCGGACCCCGGGGAAGAACTCCCGGCAGACGCCGCGGTGCTGGATGAAACAAACACCGCAGAGGTTGAGGACCCCGTTGGCCCGGAGGATGACCCCGCCGCCGAGCTTGAGGTGCCGCCCGACCCCTGGAAGGAAGACGGGGGCAATGATGACGATGAAGACGCCGCGGTCATCTCTGGGGTGCACCGGAAGTCCTGTGGGTCCTCGGGGTGCGCCCAGGTGTGGCCGGGAAGACATTCGCTGAAGCCGTCCACCACGGTGCAGTTGTTGGCTGTGGTGCAGCCCTTCTCATCCACCGGCGGCGTGCCGTTTTCAGCAGCAGTACAGCCACCTGCCAGCAGCAGTGGAACAATCAAACCCAATCCGGTCCGTTGCATGCGCCGCCCCGTTCTTCCGGGTGCCGGTCCCACGCCAAATGGCAAAACGCAAGCTGGTTGGGCGGGCGTCCACCGGGTCCTCAGCGGCAAGGACCACGCGGCTTGCAGCGGCTGGCAAAACACGAAAGCCCTCGCGGGCAGCCCACCGCGCACAACGTTTCACTGGCGTACATGCGCGGGGTTCCGCAGGGGCAGTAGGCGGGCGGTGAGCCGGCACACGGTTGCTGCGGCAGGTGGTCACACCGCGAATCTCCCTGCCGCGTCCCCAGGCACGCCGCGCAGTCCTGGCTGTTTCCGCCGCCGTAACACGCCTTCTCGCAGCCGTAGATGGGGTCCGCCGGATCGTCGGTACCGCCGTCAATTTCATGCAGGCCGTCCACGTAGTGCATCATTTCATGGAACAACGTGGCCTCCAGCGAGCCACAACCCGCGGGGCCAAATCCGGCGGTGGTGACGTTGATGGGCAGGTCATCCGTGCCCCACCAACGGTACTTGGCGTTGTCCACGTCGGCTTCGGCGCAGTAGGTGCCGTCCCCGGCAATGCAGCCCAGCTTGAAACGTGCGCCCGCCACGGTGCGCGCAAAGTCCAGCGCCTTGCCGCTGTCCATGCGGTTGAGACAACTGGTGGCGTTCTTCACGGCGTTGTCAAACGCGGCCTCCAGCGCTGCCTGTTGCGCGGGTGTGCACGCGGTGGGGCCGGAGGTGGAGACCGAGGCAATGGCGTGCTGGATGCGGTTGGTGGTGGCGCTCTCCTGCCAGTCAAACGTGCCGTCAAAGTCCACGTCCTCTTCCAGCTCCAGGGTGATGGTGGGTGATGCGGGGTCCACGGTGTACGTCACGCGGTAGTCCACCACGCCGTCCCCGTTGGTGTCCCGTCCCTGTACGTAGGTCACCAGCGTGGGATCGCCAGGGTCCTGGGTGACGTCGGTGGTGCGTTCTGGCGCACCATCATGGTCCCGGTCCTCCCGGAACGTCCTGGTGGTCCCGGTATAATCCCAGACCATTTCTGGCGTCCCGTCCTGGTCCAGGTCCAGTTCTTCCCGTTGCAGGATGCCACTGCCGTCCAGCGTGCGGCGGTAATCCGTCTGCCCGTCCCCGTTGAGGTCCAGGTTGGTCTGCCCGTTGGCAATGGCCGCGCGCGCCGCCACCACCGCCGCCAGAAAGTCCGGGCCGCCCCCGCCGGAAGAAGACGCCACCCCGGAGGATGACACCACCGCGCTGGAGGAAGACGGCATCCCGCTGGAATGGGACGCCGTGCCGCTCCCGCTGCTGCCAGAGCTGGATGAGGATGATGACGACGATGACGACGACGACGACGACGACGACGACGAACTAGATCCCCCGCCGTCCGAACACCCCACGGCCACCAACGTCCAAGCCACCGTCCAGGCCAAACGCGCGCGTCCCATGAAAACCTCCGGGTCCAAAAAGGCCAGACCCGTTCATGGCCCATGCCAGGGTTTTCCGTCGTCAAAACGCGCCCAGGGCAGGTGCGCCCCAGGAAATACCGGCGCAGGGATGCGCGTGGTCGGCACGGGTTGCGCGCGGGGAGGTTGACGTCAACCCACGCGCGGCGCAGGCTTGTTGAACGCGCGGCGTGGTTGTGGAGTGTGCCTATGGTTGCTGTGTTCCAGGTGTTCTGAAGCGCTGTCCCGGATGGGACGCGGTCCTGATGCGGGTGTGGAGTTCCACGCCCGCATTTCACGTTGATCTGACCACCCCGGAACCTCCCCATGAACCCCATCAACACCCCCCTGGCCCAAGCGGGCTGGGATGACGCCTGGCAAACCGTTTTGGAAGCCTCACAACCCCCGCACCACCACGGCGTGGCGCGGGTGACCGCAGTGCACGGCACACAAGTGGAAGTCTGGGACGGCGTGCTGGACGCGCGCGTTGCTCCAAGGGACCACGCGTTGGCCGTGGGAGACTGGGTGGTGCTGGATGCGCCACTGCCCCAGGCCACCGCTGTGTTTTCCGTCCTGCCCCGCCGCACACAGCTGCGCCGTCAGGCCGCAGGCCAGCAGACCCGCGCCCAGGACGTGGCGGCCAACCTGGATGAGCTGTGGATCCTCACCGGCGTGGATGAGGACTTCTCCCTGAGCCGCATGGAACGTTACGTGGCCGCCGCGCTGGCCGGCGGAATCACCCCGCGGCTGGTGCTCACCAAGGCGGACACCCACGCCGCGCCGGAGCTGCTGGCGCAGGAGGTCCAGCAGCGGCTTGGGGTGACGGCGCACGTGTTGTCCGCGCTCACCGGTGCGGGCTTGGACGTCCTGCGCGCGGCGGTCCAACCCGGGCACACCTACGCGTTGGTGGGCTCCTCCGGCGTGGGAAAGTCCACGTTGCTCAACGCGCTGTTGGGCGAGGACGTGCTGGCCACCGCGCCTGTTCGGGAGAGCGATCACACGGGGCGCCACACCACCACCGTGCGGCAGATGTTGCAGCTGCCCGGCGGGGCGTTGGTGGTGGACACACCGGGCATGCGCGCGTTCTCACCGTGGCTGCCAGAAGGGGACGTACCGGGGTTTGATGACGTCAATGCGGTGGCGCAGGACTGCCGCTTCCACAACTGCACCCACCAGCATGAGCCTGGATGTGCGGTGCGGGCGGCGGTGGAGGCGGGGGCGTTGGATGGGCTGCGCGTGGACAACCTGTTTCAACTGCAAGCCGAGGCCGAATTCCAGGCCAGCCGCACCGGACGCGCGGCGCATGATGCGCGGCGCAAGGACGCCGTGCTGGGCCGCGCAAAGCGCCAGTGGTCCAAGGTCACCGGTAAACGTTGAAGGGCTGACCGCAACCCGCGGTGGTTCACATGGGCGGGTTGGTACGCACGCACAGCGCCTGCGCCAGGTGGTCCACGCCGCGGGTGAGCTGCGCGTGGGCCGTGAAATCCCGGGTCACGCCAAAGCCCAGGGCGCCCGCACCAGAAGACCACATCTCACCGGTGATGCCGTCCATGGCCGGAGGGCCTGCCGCGGGGTCCAGCACCATGGTGCACACCGGGGCGGGCGTATCGTCGCAGCCGCGGTGGTGCCCGTACCCATGGCCCCGGCCGTGCTGCCAATGCCCACGGCCCCGGTTGTTGTGGTGGCGGTCGCCATCATCGTCGCAGTTGCTGGCGTGGCCGCCGTGGTGGCGGCCACCGCGGCGCCCGTCCTTGTCGTCGTCCTTGTCATCGTCCTTGTCGCCGTCGTGGTCCTTGTCCCCGTCTTTGTCGTCGTCCTTGTCGCCGTCTTTGTCGTCGTCACCATTATCATCGTCATCATCACCACCGGCGGGTACTTCGCAAACCTCCACCAGGGGATAGAGACGCCCATCCAGGCCCGCCAGTTCTTCCGGGGTGGCCAGGCGCCAGTCATCCCGCCCGCCCTCCTCCAGGTTGTTGCAGTAGCTGGTGGCCGCAGCCTGGTTGAGACCCGTGGGGCCGGGCGCGCTCCAGACCTTGTTGAGCAGCAGGTCATGGCAACCACCACCGGCGGTGGCAAACCCGGCGTTGTCCTCACCGGCACAGGCACCCGGCGGGTCCAGTTCATCCACGGCGTCCTGGATCCACTTGGACAAGCGCGGGGTGGAGACAAAATAGCCCGGGCCATCTTCGGGACAGGTGGCCACAAAACGGAACGACGCCACGCCCACAATCTGGTTGTTGTAGATGAGCGGTCCACCGCTGTCCCCCGGGCAGATCATCTGGTTCTTGGCGCTGCCGGGCACGGTCTCCAGAAACCCGTCCGGGAAGACCACGCCCACCGGACCTTCACCCGGGATGTACTGCGTGAGCAGGAAGTCTCCCCAGGTACGCACGCCGGTGGGGTAGTCTGATTCACCAAAGCCCACGCCCACGCCGTGCTGGTCCACCGGCATGTTGACCTTGGCCACCGGGAAGCGCTGCACGTCCCAGCCGCGGGAGATGGGCTTCTCCAAACGCACCAGCGCCATGTCAAACGCCAGGTTGAGCCCGTCCACCGTGGAGAACAGCGGGTGCTGCCGGACCAGCGTGCTGGCGGCAACCTGCGCGGTCCCGGCAGAAAACTGGAACACCGGGTTGGGGGAGCTGTCCTGGACACATTGCGCGGCGGTGAGCACCAGGGACGGGGTGATGAGCGTTCCACTGCACAACCCGTGGGTGGTGGTCTCCAGCAGCGCGCCAATGCCACTGAACTCCGGCGCATCTGCAAGTTCACCATTGCGAATCTGACCCTGGGCTTCCCGTTGGTCCCGGTTGAGCACCGTGAGATCCACGCGGTGTCCAAACAGTCCACTGCAGGACGCCATGGCCACAACCAGACTTGCGCTTGCCACTCGACGCACGACTCCTCCAACGCTCGGGACTGCACCTGCTTGAGCAAACAACTCTTGAGGGTCTTGATGGGGCTTGTTGCTCTGGCGTGTTGAGGGCTGGACTGGATCCAGACAACAGGAATCCAGTGACACCACAATGTGTAGCCGCCAAAAACGCGGACGTCCACGACGGAGTTTCGCAATTTTCCGACGACATTGTGCGCAGATGTGCGGTCACCGCACCAAAAGCTGACCTTGCCCACCAATGCCACCCGGTTCGGAGCAAGGCGCGCACACTGTCCCACCAGAACCGCCGGAGACATCTCCCGTGCCCAATGTGGCGCCGGAAACCAGCACCACCGTCCCACCAGCACCGCCACCGCCGGGTGCCGCCACCGTCTGACATGCCGGACAGCCGGCCATGTTGGCGGGGGACAACCCCGCACCACCGCGCGCACGCACCTGACCGGACACGTTGATGCTTCCGGCGTGGATGATGACGGCGCCGCCACCTCGGCCCCCGGCGCCCCCGGGCAACGCTCCGGTGACGGTGGAGGCACCGCCACCGCCACCGCTTCCCAGGTAGAGGCGTGTGGGGAAATCAGCGTAGGACACGCTGGCCAGCTGGGGACAATCCATGAGCACGCCAACGCCCCCGGGGCCCGCCATCGCACCGCCACCGCCGGGGTAGGACGTGGTGCTCAGACACAGGGTACCGCCGTAGCCGGCGCCACGGCCGCCCAGGTTGGCATTGCTTGAGGCGATCACGCCGGCCCGTGATTCGCCCTGGTTCCCGCTCTGGCCCTGAAACGCGGGGCTGTTGCCGCCGCCATATCCCTTGCCGTCCATGTCAATGGCGCCGTCCACCACCACGCTGCCCTGGCTGCGAAAGAACAACACGCCGCCACCGGTGGCGGACCACGTGTTGCCGGTGAGCACGCCGCCGGTGGCCACGCTCACCGCGCTGTAGTTGGGAACGCGCTGCAAAAAGACCTTCTGTTCGGTGCCGGTGAAGAGGTCACTGTCCACCACGTTGCCGTAGAAACGCGTCTTGTTGGACGTGAAGGTCACCATGGCGCCGTTGACGGTATCCACGCGCAACAGCTCGTAGGTTCCCACGTTGGCAATACGCAGGCCCATGCCGCCGTAGTGACCCTGCTGGTTGATGAGAAGGACCTCATCCCCGGTGGCAAGGCAGCCGCCTGCGGGCGTGGTGCTCAGCGTGACGTTGTTGTCCGCCAGTGACGCCACGCGGTGCATCACGGCGTCAGCGCAGGTGCGGGGTGACGTGGCCATGGTGTGCATGTTGAACGTGGTGTTGCCCACGGTGAGCGCACCATCGGTGCCGTTGCCGGGATTCACCATGATGCTCACGCCGGAAGATGATGAGGACATGGCGGCGGATGAAGACGGCGGCCCACTGGACGCGGCGGACGACCCCGGTGCGCTGGAGCTGCTTGTGGGACCGCTGGAGGTACCCATCACGGAAGAGGACATGACGGATGAAGAAGATGGGCCCGGCATGGAAGACCCCGGCGCGGACGTGGCGCCCAAAGAGGCCGAGGACGCGGGCACTGACGAGGATGGAACACCTGCCGAGGATGATCCCTGGGACGCCGACGATGAAGCCGCCAGGGAGGAAGGGCCGGAACCCGCGCTGCTGGACCCTGAGGTGCTGGACTGTGTGGAGGACCCCAACGTGCTGGACCCGGTGGTGCTGGACTGTGTGGAGGACCCCAACGTGCTGGACCCTGACGCCATCAATGACGAGGACGCTGGGGGATTGCTGGTGCTGGAACCGGCGGCCGAACTGGAACCGGATGCCACGGTGGTGCTGGTGGATGTTCCACCGCCACTGCTGCTGCTGCCCTTGTCTGGAAGCGCCTGCTGGCAGAAGCCCTGATCATCACACACGTACCCCGCGCCACAATCCTCCAACGCGTGGTCCGCGCTGCAGCGCAACAGCTCCGGGCATCCGGAAAGGACACCCGCCAGCGCCACCACCACCCCCGCCCGGAAGCGCCATGACGTCATGGCTCGCCCATCCCCAGCGTCAGCGCGGCCAGCGCGCTCACACCGCTCACCAACAAAGATCCCGCGCCCAACACCAGGCTCAGGATGGTGACACTGCCAAGCACCACCACCGGTGCCTGCACCACCACACTTTTGGGCTGCGCCCCCAGGGTCCCGGTGATGGGACGCCGGACGTCAGGAAGCATCCACAACGCCAGCCCAAGACCGGTGAGCGCGCCGCTCACCACAAACGCCCCCAACAACACCGCTCCCAGGGTCCCTGACCCGGCGGCCACCATCCACATGGGCTTCCCGGACCGTCCAGACGCCTCGGGCGGCGGTGCGGTGGCCTGGAGTGCCGCGGCCTGGGTCAACATCTTCCCGTCCACCAACAGCCGCTGCGCCGCACTTTGCGCATACGCATCAAGTGCTGCGGCATTGGGCACCTTCTCAGACAGGGCGGCCACCACCACGCCACTTTTGATGTGGATGAGCTTGAGGCTGACCAGCAGCACCTGCCCGGCCAATGCCACATTGCCCAGCACCACGTGGGTCACGCCCAATCCTCCCAGGAGGTCCTCATCCACCACGGCGCATTCATCAGACGCGCACGCCGTCACCACGCCCTGCTGGGTGGGCGTCATGCGGGTGGCAATGTCCGCCGGGCCAAAGACCAGATCAAACGCGGGATACCGCCGCAGCTGCGTGAGAAGTGAGACGGTGAAACGGTCGGTGGTGGTGGTGGGCGTGCCCAGGCGCGCGCCAATGGGAAACACCGCCGCGGTGGGGAGGCGGTTCATGCCGGCGTTCACCAGCAGCTCCACCACCGCCGGGCGCACGCCATCCAACAGCGCTTCCGGACTTTCCCCGGGGATGCGGTGGGTGACGGTGGCAATGACCAGCCCCTTGCGCAGATCAAAAATTTTGAGCGTGAGCTGGAAGGACTTTTGCAGCCGGGTCACGTTCCCCACCGTGATGTGCGTGGCGCCCAGCGCGCCGGCCAGCTCGTTGTCCACCAGGCTGCACTCGTCGGAGGCGCACTCCAACAGCGTCTTCTGTTCATTGGCGGGCATGAGCTGGGCAATTTCTGCCGGGCTCATGATGCGGCCAAACGCGGCGCGCTGGCGCACGTCCAACAAGACGCGTTCACCCACCAGCTCGGCCAGGTGTGCGTGGATGCCCAGCTTGCCCTGCACCGGAAACACGGCAAGGGCGCGCGCGTCCGTCTCACCTTCACTGGCGTGGGCGGTTTGCGGAGTCCATCCCACCACCAACACCCACATCAGCCACGCAAGGAAATAAGTCATTTTCCGACGACACAATCCCGGAACGTGCTGCATGGGGTGAACACCCGTCACGCTTGCGGTCGTCAAACTGGCCTCCGTGCAGCCATGGTATAGTCTGTTTCCAGGACCGTCATTCAACATGAGCACAGACGAACGCCTCCAGCCCGTTCTTCCGGAGCCGAGTTCTGCCGGCCCGTTGGATGAGACCATTGCCAAAGTGCCAGACGCACCCGGCACGGTGGTGGCGGTGTCCGCGCAGCAGGTCTTCCCGCCGCCTGCGCCGGTAGCAGCCTACGGCGCGGCGCCGGCCCCGGCGGCCCCGGTGCCCGCGGGCCTGCAGCGCCGCACCACGTTGCCCCCCGGCCAGTTGATGGAGGGGCGGTTCAAGATCCTTCGCATGCTGGGCAAGGGCGCCATGGGCGCGGTCTACCTGGCCGAAGATCAGACGCTGGGCGGGCCACCCATTGTCCTGAAGCTCATGACCGCCCGCGGGGCGGCCGGTGCCGCGGATCACGAGTTGTTCCGACGTGAAGTGTTGTCCGCGCGCAGCGTGATGCATCCCAACGTGGTGCGGGTGTTTGACTACCACGTGCTGGGTGGCGTCCCGGCCATCACCATGGAGTACCTCTCCGGCGGCACGCTCAATGAGCTGCGCAAACACAACCCATCCGTGGTGCATTGGCTGCACCTGCTGGCCGAGGTGGCCGACGCGCTGCAAGCGGTCCACGCCGCGGGCATCATCCACCGGGATCTCAAGCCGGAGAACATCCTGCTGGGAGAGGATGGCCGTCCCCACGTCACGGATTTTGGCATTGCACGGCGTGCTGCCTCCGCGGATGAGTCCTTCCAGTGTTACACGCCCATGTACGCCGCGCCCGAGCAGATACGTGACGAGAAGCTGAACACCAAGGCGGACATCTACGCGTTTGGCGCCATGGCCTTCCACCTGCTCAGCGGCCAGCCTCCGTTTCCCCGGGAAGCCACGCTGGAAGGACACCTGAGCCGTCCCCCGCCGTCACTCACGGCGCTGGTGCCGGATCTTCCCGCAACCGTGGAGCAGCTCATCCACCGCTGCATGGCCAAGGAACCCGGCCGCCGTCCAGACGCCGAGACGTTGAGCCGCCAGCTGCGGGATGCGTCTTTGGCGCTGGAACCCGCGCGCGAGGCCAGCGTGCTGCGCATTGATCTGGTGGCGTTCCCAACGTGGGCCACCCAGCACCACACCGGTGCGTTGCACGCGTTGACGGACATCCTGGCGGAGTTCCCCATCATCAAAGGGGCGGGCCAGGGTGAGCTGCTCAAACTGCCCCTGCGGGACGGCGTGATGCTGGTGTTCCTGCGCAGCGCCGAGGCGGCGTTCAAGACGGCGCTGGGCGTGGCCACCGAGCTGCACGCGCATGAACTGGCGGCGCGCATGGGCATCCACCACGGCTCGGTCAAGATGGTCACCGACCTCACCGGCCGGCGCAACGCGGTGGGTGGCGCGGTTGGCGTGTGCGAACACATCATGGCGTTTGGGACCGCGGGCCATTTGTTGATGTCAGACCGGTTCCGCACGGTGTTGATGTCCCAGGCGCCGTCCCCCCGTCCTGAGTTGCAGGGGCCTTTCCAGCTGGTGGATGCCACCGGGACCGATCAACGCGTGTGGAACTACCACGTGGGGGAGATTGGGCAGCCGTTTGTTCCGCCGGAAACGCCCGTTGCTGCTGCGCCCAAGACGTCCAAGGCGTCCCTGGCTGGCGGAATGGCCGCGGCCGCGGTGGTGCTGATGGGTGGCGCAGCGGTGTTGTTTGCACCCACGCCCGCATCAAACGTGACTGCGCCCCCCGTCAACGCCGCGGTTGTGGTGCCCGCGCCCACGCCGGACACCCGGCCCACCAAGGTGGATCCAGTGCATGAGCCGCAGATGGTTGCGGTGGCGGCACCCGTCCCCACGCCATCCGAAAGTGCAGCGTCACGCAAAGCACCGGTGGCCACGGCAAAGCCCCGTGCAAAGGGCCGGGAGACCTCCCGCGCCGAATCCGCGACGGCTGTTGAGGAGCCGCGCCGCGCGCAGGAAACCCCGACGCCAGTGGCCGTGTCCCCAGTGGCTCCAGCGCCCGCAAAGACCGCACCCGCACCCGCACCCACGCCGGCACCCCAGCCGGCTGCCGCACCCGCGCCGTCCCACAACGCAGACGACGCCAAGGCCGCCATGGAAGATGCGTCCAAGGCCATGCGGTCCGGCGAATATGAAACCGCCGCCGCCAAGGCCAACGCGGCATTGAAACTGGATGGCCGCCTGAGTGCGGCGCACAAGGTGTTGGGCATGGCCTACGCGCGGCTCAAGCGGCACTGTGAAAGCAAGGTGCACTACCAGAAGTACCTGACGGCAAACCCCACGGCGGAAAATGCGCCGGGCGTGCGCAAGGCGCTGGAAGCCAAGGAATACGCGGGTTGTCCTTGATGGTGTGTGGTGTCTCCCGCACGGGGAGACGGTGGGCTTATCAAGCCACGGGGTAACACATGCCCGTCACCGGGTCGTACGCTTCATACACCTCACAGCCGGCATCCACCCGTCCAGCGTCCAGGCCCGCGGCGTCTGGGGTTGGGGCGGCGTCGGCCATGGCAGCGTCGGTCACGGCAGCGTCACGGGGCATGGACGCATCTGCCGTGATCACCGCGGCGTCCGCCGGGGTGGCTCCCGCGTCTGAAGATCCCGTGGTGGTGCACGCCGAAAGCAGCGTCACCGCCAGGGTGGTGGGCAACTTGAAAGAGCGCTTCATGGGGTGCACCTTGCAGCACGCCCCCTGGTTGTTCAAAGCGGCGTGGCGGAGGTGCGCGTGGCGCATGACGTGGTGTGGCACCGGGCAAACGTGTTGCGCGTCCTGGATGGGGGGGATGTGGTGTCACTCATCCAGCCGGACGGCGCGGTGGCGCAATTGGCGGACGCCAGCGCGCACCTGGCGCGCGTGGTGTTGGACGCGTTGTCCCGCACCCCCATGACCGGCGCGCAGCTGGCGCTGCACGTGGAGGAGCTTGCGGGTGAGCCGCTGCAATCCCCACAGCTCATGGATGAATTGTTGGAGCTGCTCCGCCGGTCCGGCTGTGTTGGCGAGGGTGGACCACCGCCGGCCACGCCCACCCCAAAACCGCGCGCCGCACCTGGCAACGTGCTGCTGTGTCTCACCGGGGCGGTGGCGTCCTCGCATGCGCCCATGCTGGTGCAGCGGCTGCAAGCCATGGGGCACACCGTCACCGTGGCCGCGTCCCGTGAGGCGCTGCGTTTTGTGAGCGCAAAAGCGTTGGCCGCGCTCACGCACCGTCCGGTGGTGACGTCCATGTGGCCCCGGGGTGACGGCGTGGGCGTGCCGCACCTGGAGCTGGCCCACAAGGCGGATATGGTGATGTGCTGGCCGGCCAGCGCGTCCACGTTGTCCCGGGTGGCGGCGGGGGATTGTTCGCACCTGGTGAGCGCGGTGCTGGTGGCCACGCGCGCGCCCACGCTGCTGTGCCCGTCCATGAACGGTTCCATGTTGTTTGCCCCGGCGGTGCAGCGCAACCTGGACACGCTGCGCGGGGACGGGTTCTGGATGGTGCCCAGCGCGTTGGCGCATGAAGTGGCCCACGCGCCCGGAGCACGCGTGTTGGAACCGGGCGGGGCGCCCCCGGTGGAAGAAGCCGCCGCATTGTTGGGCTGGCGGTTGATGCTGGCGGGATTTACCGCGGACACGTCCGCACTTCCGGTGGACGCGCAGGGCTGGGAGCGTTTCCACGCGCACCACCCCGAGGAGAAACACACGTGGTTCACCGCAGAGGCGGACCCGGATGTCACTGCGCTGCTCACCGCGCGCGGCGCGCGGGGGACCTTGTGGGACGTGGGCTGTGGCCACGGGGCACTGGCGGCGTGGGCGGCCGGGCAGGGCTATGTGGTGGTGGCCACGGATGTGAGTGACACCGCGTTGTCCCGCGCGGCGGCGCGCGCACCGCAAGGCGCGGCCATCACGTGGGTGCGGGATGACGTGACGCGTTCACAGGTGCGGGGCGCGTTTGACGTGGTGGTGGACCGCGCCACGCTGCATGTGTTGCCGCCGTCAACGCGTGGCGCCTGGGGGCAGACCATGCGCGCGCGCGTGAAACCCGGGGGAATGTTGTTGGTGAAGGCAGCGCCACCGGGTACCACCGCGGTGGCCGTCCACGGTGTCACCCGGGCGCAACTGCTGGAGACGCTGGGCGCAGAGTTTGAACTGCTGGAGGAGTTGCCCACCACGCTTCAGGGCACAGTCACGCCCGCGCCCGCCGCCACGCTGTTTGTGTTGCGGCGCCGGGGCTGAGCCCACGTCCTTGCACTGTTCAGCCCTGTTGCAGTGCGGCCAGGGCGCGGTCTGTTTCACGCAGGCGGTGGGCCAGCGTGCGCGCAAGGCTTTCAAACAACGCGCGTCCCAGCCGTGGTTCGCGCGCGGTGGCGGCCTCCATGTCCTTGCGGGACAACACAAACAGCTCTGTCTCCCCGCTGGCCACTGCATCCGCCGAGCGGACCCCCTGATCAATAAACGCCATGTCCCCAAAAAAGTCCCCCTGGCCAAACGTGGCCAGGTGCAGGCGCCGTCCCTGGTCCAGCGCCAGCTCCACGCGCACCCAGCCGCGGCGCACAAAATACAGCGCATCCCCGCCGTCACCACGCCGGAAGATGACGCTGCCATCAGAGGCGGTCATCTCCTGCATGGTGCGCATGAGCGTCACCAGGATCTCCGGCGGAAAGTCCTGGAACAGCTCAATCTCATTGGCGGCCAACGCAAGTTGTCGTCCTCGAGGGGAGCGGCCGTTGGCTTCCAGGACCTGGTCTTCGGTCCATTCCAGCGCACTCTCCAGGGTGGACATCACGCGCACGGCGGTGTGTCCCCGGCCAAATCCCACGTCGTTGAGGTAGCGCCGCGCATCGGTGCCGGTGGGGAGGGTGGCGGGCAACTCGGCCAGGACCAGCACGCCGTTGTTCTTGTGCAGCCGGGACTCCAGTTGTTCCAGGAGGTGCGCGCCGGAAAAATCAATGGACTGCACACGGCGCAGGTCCAGCACCAGCCAGCGGCAATGCGTCAACAGAGGCGCCAGGACGGTGAGCACCTGATCGGTGGTGCCAAAAAAGAGATTGCCCTGCAGCTCCACCACCACCCGCTGGTTGGCGTGTTGTTCCAGCACGTCCTGGTCCGCGCGCAGCCGGCGCTGTTTGGACTGGAGGTGTTGGCCTTGATGGACCTGGCGCACCACGCTGCCCAACATCTGTTCGCGCACAAAGAGGATGATGCACAACGCCAGTCCAACGCCCGCCGCGCTGATAAGGCCCACGCCCAACGCGGTGGCCGCCACCGCCGTGACCACGGCAAAGTCCAGGCGCGTGGAGGGAGACCGGGCCAGGTTGAAGATGTCCCGGTCCACCATGCGCACGCCCACCACCACCATGATGCCGGCCAACGCGGCCGCCGGCAGCGCGCCCACCACGGGCCGCAAGACCAGCAGCGCCAGCAGGGACCACAGCCCATGGGTGACGCCGGACCAGCGTGTGTGGCCACCGCCGTGGAGGTTCACCAGCGTGGGTCCCATGGTGCCGGCGCCGGGCATCCCGCCCAGCAAGGCGGACACCACGTTGGCTGCTCCCTGCCCGCGCAGCTCGCGGTTGGAGTCATGACGGCTGTCGGTCAACGCGTCCAGCACCACGCACGTCTTGAGCGTGTCCAAGGACAACAACGCGGCCAGCGTGAGCCCGGGGACCACCAGCACGGCCAGGTCCTTGAACGCCAGATCCCCCACGTCACGCCAGCGGTCCACCATGGGTGTCCACACCGCAGCGTCGTGCGCGGCGGGCAATGGCGGCATGGACGGGAGGGTCACCCGCAACACCTGGTCCACCACCACACCGGCCACCAGCGCCGCCAGCGGGGCGGGAACGCGCGGCGCCAACCGCCCCACGGCAACCATCACCACCAACGTGCTCACGCTCACCAGCGCTGCACTGCCCACCCAGCTGCCCGGTGTGGACAATGCGTGGAACAGCGTGGTGCCCGCAGGGCTTCCAAGAGCGCGCGGAAGTTGCCCCGTGAGGATGGTGAGGCCCACCCCGGCCAGGTACCCCGCCACCACGGGGTACGGGATGTATTTGATGAACCGTCCACCGCCCAACGCGCCAAACAAGACCTGCAACAAGCCAGCGCCCAGTCCCAGCAATCCCAGGAGCAGCAGCATTTTTCCCGACGACACCGGGACGCCTGCGGCGTCATCCATCAGCTGTGCGGTGAGTGCCGCCAGCACTGCCGCGGCCGGCGCACATGGCGCGGTGATGAGACGTGCGGTCCCACCCACCAGGGGCGCCACCACGCCCAGCGCCACAGCCCCCACCATGCCCACCAGGGCACCCTGCGCGGCCGCATCTCCTCCCAGCGGTGCGTACACCATGAGGCCAAACGCCACCGAAGATGGAACAGCGACGAGCATGGCGGACAACCCGCCAAAGACATCCCTGGTGCGCGCGGTGGAGGTGATGCTCACCAGGCGACTGTGGGAGAAGCGCGTGTCGTCGTCAATGTGGCGCCGTTGCCGCGGGATGAAGGCGAAACGGCTGCGCGTTCCTCACTTTTTTCCGGCGGGAGCGCGGCGGTACCGTTCGGCGTAGGTCTTCCACCAGGCCTGCCACCACGCGGGGTTGGGGCGGAACGGCTCCCCGGTGATTTCACTGAGCGCGCGCACGGCTTCTTCGCGGGTTTGCGGGCGGTCTGACTGCAGGTCTTCCACAAAGGACAACGTGCCGCGGCCATCTCCCAGGCCATCCAACGCGCGGGCCAGGGCAACACGTTCCTCCACGCTGGCCTTTTCATCCAACAGGCGCACCAGCGCGTCGGTGTCACCCACGCGGCCCAGCTTGCCCAGCAGCTCCAACAGGGCCACGCGCGTAGCGCGGTCCTTCTCCTCGGCCAGGGCGGCCAGCGCTGCGTTGGCCACGGTGTCCACGTTCCTGGTGACGTCCTTCTTCATGAGCTGCCGCGCGGCCAGCGCGCGCACGCGTGGATTGGAGTGGGACAACGCGGCAACCATGGCGGCCTCGCCCTTCCCTGCACCCAGCCCGCCGTCACGCCAGGTTTGCCAGGTGGTGAGGTCATCCGGGAACTTCTGCCCGCTTATTTCACGCAGCGCCTTGGGAATGTCCTCTTCCAGGTTGGGAGAACTGCCCTTGCGGGTCTTCTTCCAGACGGCCAGCAGGCAATCCACCGCAACTTCATCCTGGAAGTGTGCCAGTCCGTCGGTGGCCGAGTTGCGGATGCCGGGGTCTTTCTCCGTGCTCAGCGCGCGGCACAACGCATCCCGCGCGCTGGTGCTGCGCAGGTACGCCAGCCCGTACATGGCCTCCCGCCGCCAGGCCACGTCCTGGTCCACCACCATGGTCTGGAACACCAGCTCATCAGACGGGTGCACGTCAGACACCATGCGCAGCGCCAGGCGCCGCCCCAACGGGTCATGGCGGCGGATCAACGGAAGAATGACCTTGAACCCCTGCGCGCGGTCCACCGTCACCACCGCGCGTTCCAGCGGTCCAGAGACAATGCTGCCCTGGGGTTGGGCCAGCAGCTTGAGGATGCGCGGAAGATTGTCGTCGGTGGCAACCTTGTAGATTTCTGCGGCGGCCTCGTGGACCACAAAGTCCGTGTCATCCTGGGCCACCACATCCAGCAGCGGCACGGCGGCGCGAGAGTCTCCAAGCTCACCCAATGCCCGCACAATGTGACGGCGCACCTGCGCGTCTTGATGCTTGAGCAACGGGAAGAGATGCGGCGCCACCTCCGGTTGACGGAAGTTGCGCATGGCGTCCCTGGCGCTGCTCTGCAGGCGCGGTTCGGCCAGGGCAGTGACCAGCACGGCCACGTGGTCTGCGGTGGTGGCGGCGGTGGCCAATGCTGGAATGGCCATGAGGCGCACGCCATCTTCCGGGTCCGCCGTGATGAGCGCTGCAAGTTCATCCGCCGCGCCTTTGAACTGCAACTTGCCCAGGGCACGCACCGCGCGTTGCCGTTCCCGGAAGTCCTTGGCCTTGAGTCCGGGAAGAATCATTGGACCTGCAACGTCTGAGGCGTGCAGTTTGAGGAGGGCCTGCAGGGTGCTTTCAGACAACTGCTGGTCCTTCCACAAAGGCGCCACGCGCGCGGCAACTTCCACCGCGCGGTCCGGCGGTGCATCCCCCAAGGACTCCACCAGGCAACGTTGGACCTGGGACTCTTTTTCCGCCGCCAGCGCCTTGAGCAATGGGTCCACGTTGGTGGGGTCCCCCATGCGGTCCAGCGCGCGGCACGCATCCAGGCGGGTCTCTGCATCTGCGTGGTGCAACAAGGGCCGCATCACCGGCGCCAGCGCCGGATCCCGCCAATGGTTGAGGTTGTCCCGCACCTGCCGGCGCAACGCGGGGTCCCGGCCCAGGTCCAGGGCCTGCTGCGCCAGCGCGGGGTCCTTGATGCGGTTGATGACGGAGAAGAGGGAACCCACCGCGCGATTTTTTTCACCGCTCTCACCGCCGGGCTGTTGAATGAGCGTGAGCAGGGGTTTGACACACCGGGCGTCTCCCAGCCGGCCGGCGGCGTTGACGCAATAGGACCGCGGCTTGGCCTGGGTGAACGCCAGACACCGCGGAAGAAGTTCGGCAGCGGCGGACGGCGGCAGCGCCCCCAACGCGGCAGCGGCGGGCTCCACTGTTTCTGCGCGTTCCAACGCACGCACCACCGCCGCGGTGCTCTCCGGTGTCCCCAGCCGCGCCAGATCCAACAGCGCCTGACGCCGCGTGCTTGGAGACACTGTTCCTTCCGGCGCCTCCACGGTGTTCACCAGGTCCGCCACCGACCGCGAGCCGTCCTGCGCGCACACCACCAAGGCCAACACACCCGCCCACACCACCATGACGCCACCTCAGTAAACGGCCACACGGAAATCCGGCTTGAAGTAGACCCACACGTCCACGCTCAGCTTGCCCTGGTCCCCACGCGCGGGAAACGTCATGCCCTGCAGGGCCGTTTTGACGCATGCGGTGGACTCCATTTGCGCCTGGCCCAATGGTTCTGCGCCGTCCACGCTGCCATTGCCACGCACGCCAAGCTTGATGCGCGTGCGGTCCACGCCGTCCTTCCCGCACACCAGCAGCTGCGCCTTGTGTGACGCCACTGCGCGTTCCACGCTCTTGCGCCACGCATCATCCAGCTTGGGAACAATGATTTGTGGTGGTGGTTGTGGTTGTGGCGGCGGAGCGGTCACACCGGGCTTCTTCACCAGCTCCACGTGCAGGGCCACATCATCCAGCAGCATGAACTTGCGGCCGGCGGGTTCAAAGCCCGCCAGCGTCAACGTGACGTCACCCTTGGACACCGGCGCGGTGTCCAGCTCCAACGGCGTCACCCCGCGCGGCACGCCGTTGAAGGTGACCTGTGCGCCGGACGGAACGCTGGTGACCTTGAGGCGCACCAGGTCTGACGCGGGCGGAGCGGTGGGCGTCCTGGGGGGCGGCCGCGACGGCGGCGTGGGTGGTGTTGGTGGTGGGGCCACCGGTGGCGGCGCCACGGGAACAACCGGCGCGGTGATGACGGTGCGTCCCGGGCGTTCGCCCAACGTCAAGGCGGTGATGAGGGCTCCGGCGCCCAGCACCACCACGCCGGCGGCGGCCAGCAACGGGAACAGCGGGGTTTGCGGGCGCTGTGCCGCGGGCTCTCCAGGCAGCGCATCCAACGCCTCGCGTGCGCTGGAAAAACCGCGCCGTGTTCCCACGGCCAGCAAACGCTCCAGCCAGGCCACCAGGGGTTCATCCACCGTGACGTGCGCGCGAAAGTCCGGAATACCGTTGAGCACCGCCAGGCTGTCCGGGGTCCGGCGGCTGAGCACATGGATGGCCACCGCACCCAACCCGTAGAGGTCCACCTGCGCGGGAGTGACGTCGGACGCCTGCGGAAAAAATCCCGCGCGGGGCAACACGCGGTCGGTGGCGTGGTCTTCAAGCGTATCGGTGGCGCGCGCAAAATCCCGCAGGCCCACTGCGTGGTGGCCGTCCCACGTCAGGGTTCCGCTGTGGAGGTGGCGGTGGAACACCGGCGGGGACAACGCGTGGAGCTCCACCAGGATGCGCAACGCGCCCCGCAACAACCCGCGAACACGCGCACCATCGGTGCGCAGGCCGTCCAGCAGCGTGCGCTCCAGGGGAACGCCCACGTCTTCCAGCGCCAGCACACTGCCAATGCCATCCACCAGCTCCAGGGCCACCACCTTGGGCACGCCGGAGACGTTCACGCCGCGCAACACCGTGGCTTCGCGCTCCAGCCGCGGCGCGTGGTCCGGGCCGGCAACGCGCAGCACCACCTTGCGGTTGTCTTGCAGGTCCACGCCGTCAAACAGCGGCGCGGCGCCTTCCACTTCATCCAGGCCGTCACTGCGCACCACACCGCTGCGCTGCAGGGCTACAAAGCGCCCGGCCAGCCGCTGTGGTGCCCCGCACTTTGCACACGCCGAACCGGCCGGCGCGTCCAACGTTGCGGTGGTGTTGCAGCCAACACACGTGACCAACATGCGTCCTCCAGGGGAGACGCACGCATCAAAGCCTGCCCCGGGCGGACTTTCAATTGCCGGCGGGTCTGTTCCAGTTCACCACGCGCCGGGCGCCACAATGCGCCCAGGTGGCGCATTGCCGACGCCACCATCCGGCATGGTGCCGCGGGTGGTGTGGCAGCGGTTGCAGGACAACACCGTTTGTTCCCCCAGCATGGCGCGGCTTTGTCCGGTGCGCGTGTTGAGCACGCGCGCGGTGTATGGCGGGGTGATTTGCCGGTGGTCCGGCCGCGCGGCGTACAGGAAGTTCCCCGCCGAGTTCACCGGCAACGTGAACTCCTGCCCAAAGACATCCTTGATGAGCACCTGCAGCCCGGCAAACGCGCCACCATCCACGCCGCTGGCGCCGTAACAGTTCTCCGGCTCCCACAGCGACGGATAGACCGTGCCGCCCAGCTGCACCACTGGGGGGCCCTCGTCGGTGTTGTGGCAATCAAGACAGTCCCGTCCGGGGTGCATCACCGCGCTTCCGGGTCCACCATCCGCTGGCCACATACGGTTGGTGCTGCATGACGCGGCCCGCGGTTGAGGAGCCGCGGGCAACGGTTGCCCTGAGCCATCACATTTGTAGCGGTGTGCACCGGAGCCCAGCCACGCCTCCAGCTTTGCTTTTTCGGCGTCGGTGATGGCGGTGCCCTCCGGCGGCATCTTGCGTCCGTCGGTGGCGCGCAGGCGCTCCAGTGCGTCCTGGAACAAGGGCGCATCCGGACTGAGCAGGCTGTTTTTGTGCAGGTCCTCCCAGGTCATCAAGCGGGACGGCGCGGAATACTGCTGCGGCTCCCCGTGGCAGACACGGCAGTTGAGCTCCAACACCGCCTGCACGTCGTCAAAGCCGTTGGCCTGGTCACACGCGCGTTCATCCGGGAACGTGCGGGACGTGAACTGCGGAACAGATGCGTCCAACGCCACGTTCATCCCGGTGCCGGGAATGAGCACCAGGTGCAGCTGCAGCGTCATGTCCGGAATGACACAGCTGCTGAAGCTTCCGTTGGGAATGCCGTGTGCTGTCCCGTCCAGGTTGCCCACGGCGTCCATGGTGAGCGTGGTGCCGTTCCAAACGGCGGTGGCGTCCAGGGTGACCACACTTTCCCGTCCGGAGATGGTCACAAACACGTCCGCCGTGCCGGTGCCGTCCAGCGTGGAGAGGTTCTGCGCGGCAAAGGTGAGCTGGGGGTGTTGTGCGGCGTTGATCTGCCCCAGCAGGTTGGCGCGGATGTCGGCGCGTTCTGCGTCCGTCATGGAGGTGCCACGCGTCTCATCAAATGTGTTGCGGTAACTGTCCTGGTCCGGGTCCAGGCCCGCGGCGGCGGAGACCGCGGTGAACCAGGAATTGGCCGCGTCCTGTTTGTCCAGGGAGAACGTGAAGTTGTTGGCCAGCGACGCCACGGCATGTGAGTGGAAGAGGCGGCAGGCCGGTCCATCACGGTTCTTCACCAGCAGCAACAAGCGGCTCTGCCCAAGGTCCACCTGGTAGTCTTGTGAAACGCCATCCACGGTGACCGTTCCGGCGCCGGTGCTGGTGGTGACCGGCGGCGTGGTGTTGTTGTCGTCGTTGTCAGGCAACAGCGTGCACGCAGCAACAACAGCAACCATCCCCAGCGTTGCGCTTTTCCATGGGGTGACCGGTTTCATGCGCCACCCCGGATGACCGCGCGCTGAACATACGCAGCGTCGGTGGGGGCCAGCTGGTGATCCAGGGCGGCACCCAGGGTGGCAATGATGTGGGGCTCGCCACGGCGGTGGTCCGGGTTGGTGGACGTGGCACCGGTGTCATCCCAGCCGGTGGTGTATCCGGTTGCGGCATCCACGCCGCCATACACGCGGTTGCCCACCAGCAGCGGAGACACCACGGTGACGCCGTTGTTGAGTTCATGCCCGCTGCCGTAGCTGCCATTGCCGGCGGGTTTGGTGACGGTGCGGCCAAACTCGGTGGTGATGTAGACCAGGGACCGGTCCCACATGGTGCCGGTGCCCAGCGGCGTGGCCTTGAGCAGCTGGATGAGGCCGTCGGTCATGGTGAGCGTGCGGTCCCACATGGCCAGCTGGGTGGCTTCATGGTCGGTGTGGGAAAAATCATATGCAATGGGCGTATGCCGCAGCGTGAAGGACTGTCCGGGATATCCGGCGTCCGGGATGGGGGCGGGCGGGGCGCCAATGGCCACCGCGCAGGACGCGCCGCTCTTCACCAGCAGATAGGCCAGGGCCGCCTGCGCCATGAACGGGTCTGTCACCAGGCTGCCAAAGCCCACGCTGTTGAGGAGGTCCAGCTGGGTTTGCGAGGCCGCCAGGCCGTATTGCGCCAGCGGTACCCCGGGACCATCCGCCACCATGGTGAGCTGGGTGATGAGGTCCAGTTCATCCATGAGCGGCACGGCCTCCCGCCGGTTGCGGCGGAATTCGGAGAGCAGGCGTGACCCGGCATGGCGCACGACAAACGGAGACTGGTCATCCATTTGTTCACGCACCGCACGCGCGCGCGCCAGCAGCGCTTCCTGCCGCGCGCCACGTGACGCTGGACGCATCCCGCGTGAGGGGTGGGTGGCCATGCCAAACAACAATGCGTTGGCCACGGTTTCTGCGCGGGCGTAACCCGGCACCGTGGGATCATCCCCATCAGAAACATAACCACCCTGCGCCATGTTGACGGCGGGAATGGGCATGTCCGGGGTGGCGTGCGCCAGCGCGTGGGCTTCCAGGATGGTGCGGCCGCGGTTCACCAGGCCCGCACCGTTGAGCCAGCGTTTGGCGGCGGAGATGTGGTTCACGCTGGTCCCGGTGGCGGTGAGCACCGCAACGTCCGGCCCATGACGGGTGAGGAAGTTGCGCTGCACCGGACCGTTCTGGCCGTTCACGGTGCCCGCGCCCACGTAGAACCGTTGCGGCGCCACACGTTCAATGCACCGCAGCCCGCCCACGGTGCGTATGTCTGTGTCTGGCCGGCTGCGCACGGTGGCCGGCGCCTGGGACGCAGCGAGGGGCAAAAACGCATCCCGGATGTCCGCGCCACCGCTGGCGCACACCACAAACAAAAACTTTGGTGGTGTGGCCTGCGCGCGGGCGTTGCCCAACATGGACGTGGACAACGGCAATGCCGCCACCGCCGCCAGGGCGCCCTTGAGGGCTTCACGTCTGTTCAGAAGATGGTGTGCCATGGTGAAAACTCCTCAAGGCAATTCAGTCAAAACTGGATTCGCTCATGCCACCAATGGCCACACACAGTGCCAGCGCCGCATCCGCCGCGGTGGGGACCACCAGGTCCGCCCCGGGCGCGGCCAGCGTCATGGCCAGGTCCAGCTCGGCGGTGGTGCCGTCCCGCAGGTGGAACCGCCGGAACAGGGATTCCGCGGCCGCTCGCATGGCTGGCACGTTGGTCACCGTGGCTGCCGCAAGGTCCACGCCGGTGAAGACCACCACCGGACCCGCACGGTCCTTCTCCACGCGCGCATCACACGCCGCCAACGTCACCCGGTCCACTGCGTTGGGCGTGGTGGCGCCGGGAACCTTGCGCGCTTCGTACATCTGCAGGTCAAAGGGCTCATTGCCGCCCAGGGCCACCAGATGCGGAATGGGCATGCCCACCGTGGGCACGCCATTGCTGCCTGACGGGCGGAACGGGCGTTCGGTGGTGGGCCGGGTGACACACTTGAAGCGGCCCAGCTCGGCGCACACTTCATTTTCCGTCAGCTCCAACGCCGCCATCAGGTGGTGCTCAAACGCGCGTCCGGTGCGCCACCGCAGGCTCTCCCGCGTGGATACCGTGGGAATCACCCGCGCATCCGCCCTTGGCCCCGCGTCCAGGCGGTCACCGGCATCCGGGGTTTCCACGTCCCCCGCGTCCCGCCGGACTCCGGCATCACGGCGCACCACTCCGGCGTCACTGGCGCCGTTTCCGCCGGAAGATGAGGACGAGGAATCATCCGTTCCGCCGGTGCGGCAGGCAGTACCACCAAGCAGCGCGCACACTCCCAGGCATACAAGATGGGTGCGCATCACGGCCTCCCAAAGGCGTCGGTGTTCACAATGTCCCGGATGGCCTGCTCGGCCACAAACGTGTGGACCGCCTTGAAGCGCGTCACCAGCGGGAGCAGTTGTTGGGTATCGCCAGCGTCGGGGATGCGGCCCAGTGCGTGTTCGGCCAGCATGAACACCACCGTGCGGGCAAACGCGTCATGGGCCACCGCCACGCTGGCCCAGCCCACCACGCCGTGTTGCGCGGGATCCAACGCGGGGTTGGCATCCAGGTCCACGTCAAAGATGGACGCGGTGGTGTTGTTTCCCGCGCCACGCACGCCGGCCATGCGCACCACGCTGAACGTCCCTGTGGCCTGCCCCGCAATGCCCTGGTAGGCGGAGAACGCGTAGGCCAGCGGGTCCAGCGTGCTGTGGCACACGTTGCACGTGCGCGGGGTGACGCCCTTCTGGTCCACGTCCACAGGTTCACCGGCCACCGGGCGCAACCCTTCAGACAGCGCAATGTCCTGTCCCAGGTACGCGCGGTAGGCCTGTGCGGCGGTGGTGCGCGGCAGCCCGGAGAACATGGTGTGGATGACCAGAAACCACGCAGTGGTGATCATTCCCGCGCGTTTGTCTGTTTGCAGCGGCTGGCCCAGGTTTCCGCCGCCACCGCCCACGTCAAACGGGCCCTGCACCGGGTTTCCGGTGGCGTCCACGTGGTAGTTGGCGCGAAGCAGATCCCGCGCGTCCCGGTTGCCGGTGAGCGCGTGGGAGAACAACCGGTAGTCGTAGCGGTAATCCCCCAGGGCAAACGTGTTGCCCAGGTCATAACCCACCGCGTGCATGGGGCGGATGCGCTTGTCTGCCAGGCGGTGGAGTTGTTCATTGCGCCAGAAGTCTGATGCCAGGCAGGTGTCCAACAACGTCTGCACCGCGGCGCGGCCCGCGGTCACGTCGGTGGGGACGGCCTGGAGCTGGGCGTAGGTGGGTGGCTCGCCACAAAACGCCACCGAGGCCCGCCGGTATGCAAAGCGCGGGTCCCACGCCCCCACGGCGGGCGGCGCCACGTAGTGGGACTGCGTGTTGCCGGGCATGGTGCCCAGGGTGGCTTCTTCCAGGTTGCTCAGGCCGTCCGAATCCGAATCCCGCGGCTCCACCGCGCGCAGGATGGCGGGGAGACGGGAGATGAAATCGGTCTCCTCCTCGGCGGGGAAGAACTCATAGCCACTGTTGAGCAGCTCCACCTGGATTTCCTCGCCGTACCCGTTGAGGTCCGGGGCGGCGGTGTGGCAGGCGGTGCAGCTCACCGTGCGTCCCACGCACAGCGGCGAGGTGGGGTAGGTCTCACACCACGCGCGCGCCGCCGGTGGCTTGGCCCAGCTGACGGTGGACCCCAACACCAGTGCGCAGGCTGCCAGCCCGCGCATGGCCCAGATGGTTGTGTGCATCAAACCTCCCTCAAGGGAATCTGACACGCTGCCGTGACGGAATGGAAACCCATTCCGCCACGGCGGGGATGGCCAACGTGGTCAGAAACAAGTCTGGGCGCTGAACGTCACCGTGGTGGTTGGTACGGTGACATAGGTGATGTCCACGTAGGCCGCGTTGGAACCACAAATGCCGTTGAGCTGGGCAATGAATGCGGGGTTCACCGGCGGAAGCATGGGGAAAGGGCAGGGCAACGTCACCCAGCGGTTTTCCTCCACTTCCTGGGTCACGTCACCCAGGGTCAAGTTTTCCAGACACAACGCGCTTTTGGCGTTGGCCCCGCCGCCCGGGGCGGCAAACACGTTCTCCCCGCCGTCCTGGACAATGCCGGTGAAGGTGCCAATGTCCAACGCGTTGTTCTGGGCTTTCTGGAAGCGCACCCCCGCTCCGGCGTTGCCCATGAGCGTGTTGCCACGCAGCGTGACGCTGGGCTGGTTGGCGCCGGTGACTTCCACAAAGACACCGCTGGCCAGCGCCACGGAGCCCGCCGCCACGCCGTTGCGCAGCGCTTCCAAGGACTCAAGGACGTGCGGCCCGTAGCCCAACGGCGTGACCTGGTTGAGGTGCACGCCGCCCAGGCGGTTGGAGTTGGCCTGGTGGGCAATGAGGTACGCCCCGGTGATGCTGGTGGAGGGCTGTGTCACCAGCCGCGCGTTGCCCAGGGAATCTCCCACGCTGGAATCAATGCCGTGGCCACCGTTGTTGTTGAACGCGTTGGTGAGCGTGCCCACTTGAAGCAGCACGTCACCGCTGTTGAGCCGCAGGCCATGGTTGGAGTTGTTGGTGGAGATGACGTTGGCCAGGGTGTGCGTGGGCTGCCCGGCAATGTTGGCAAACAACGGCGTGGCAATGATCAGCCCGTTGTTGCTGTTGCCGTCCGCCAACAGGCCGTCCACCTGGATGGCCACGTCACCAAAAAATGCCGCGCCGTTGCGGGTGTTGTTGGAGAAGTGGTTGCTGGGCGTGAGCGCGCCGGAGGTCACGTCCAGGATGGTCACGCTGGGCCGGCCAATGGCGGGCCCCAGGTTGCCAATCTGGACCAGAAGGCCGTTGAACGCATTGCCCGTGGCGTTGACGCCCGGGCCCAACAACGCGCTGCTGGAAACCAGGATGCCGTTGGCGGTGGCTCCCTCGGCGTTGACGTTGCGAATGGTGGGTGGCGCGCCGCCGGGCGGCGTGGCTGCGTTGGTGGTGGCAATGGCGTGGGTCTGCGCCGCACCGCCGCGGGTGGTGACGGTGACCAGCTCCATCACGGAATTGTTTTCCATGCCCACCGCGCAGTTGGCCGCCGCCCCGGTGATGGACAGGCAGCTCCCGCTGGCCACAATGCGAACCAAGGTGACGCCGCCGGTGTTGCCCGCGTCGTAGTTGGAGGTCAGCCGGACCCGTGGGGAGAGGATGATGGGGGCTGCTTCGGCGTACGTGGCCGCCAGCGTGCCACCGGCATAACCGCGCACGTGGATGGTGCGCTGGGTGACTGCGTTGCCTGGCGCGGCAAGGCTGGAGGCCTCAAGGATGGTGGCAAACGGACAGGTGAGGGTGCCGTTTCCCGTCACGGGCACGCCTTTGTCCACGTAGATGTCCTCGGTGGCACCACCCAGCGTGAGCGGCGGGCAAGGATTGCCGCTGCTGCTGCCCCCGGAGCTGGAAGACACACCGCCGCCTGAGGACGGCACTCCAATGGAAGAGCTGCCACCAACGGAAGAACCGCCGACGGAAGAACCGCCACCGACGGAAGAACTGCCACCGACGGAAGAACCGCCACCAACGGAGGAACCGCCACCAACGGAAGAACCGCCACCGACGGAAGAACCGCCACCGACGGAAGAACCGCCACCGACGGAAGAGCCGCCGCCGCTGGAGGGATCAGCCGAAGTTGATCCTCCGACGCTGCTTCCCCCACCGGACGACCCTGCACCGCTGGACGGGTCGGCGGAAGAAGAGACCCCGCCACTGCCTGCACTGGCGGATGACCCGCCTCCACTGGACGGATCCGACGAGCCGGAAGACGTGTTGACGGCGCTGGACCCGTTTGCGCCGGAAGACGAACCCATGGCGCTGGAGTTGTTGGAGCCGGAGCTGCGCGTGCCGCTGGAGCCGCCGCCGCTGGATGAGGCAGCTCCGCCGTCACCCACGGTGTTGGCGCCGCCGTCCTGTTGGGTCTGCGCGCCACCACTGTCCACCGTGTCTTCGGTGCCCGGTGTGGTGATGCCGCAACCGCCGCAGCCTCCCAGGGACGCAACAAAGATCCCGCCCAGCAACATCCCGCTCCAACGCCTGCCCAGGTCCATGCGCATGCCGTGCTCCAAGGTTGAGGGTCCCCCGCCGCCGTCACGCCGTGAAGATGGGCGCTGCCGGAAACGTGGCCTTGGACTGTACGGTTGGCTGGACCAACGCGCCACGCGCACCGTGGCCTACAACGCGGCACACGGTGGCGTGGCGTTTTTCTGCGGTGTGACGGGGCTTCAACGCGCGCTGAGCGGTGCGCGCACGTTGGCACTGGGCTGCATGCCTGGTGCCCGGCTGAGGGGAGCCTGGAGTACCGCGCGGCACGCACCCGGGTTGGCTGCGCACGCCGGAATGGCGGTGGCCAACGTCACTGCGCCGGCCAGTGCAGCGGTGGTGGCAACAGCCGCGGTGGTGACGCCGGCGGTGATGCCCCAGCGCACCAGGCGTGGGGCAATGGCGTTGGAGGCGGCAAACCCGCCGCGTTTGGTCCACATGCAGCCGTGGTGTGCTTTGGCGGCGGGCGGTTGGGCCTTCTGGTCCGGCGGTGGCGCTTCCCGGGTGTCCGGCGCGGGTGCGGCGGTTTCATCCGGTGGCGGCGCGGTGTCTTCTGACGGTGGAGATTGTGGCGGCGGCTCAATGGCCAGCGCCACGCTGGAGGTGGACATCACAACTGCGGCGAGGAGCGCCCCAAGGGCGTGTGCGGTCTGGGTCATGCCACCGTTCTAACGGCGGGCTTTGTGGCCATTGTCGGGAGCGCGTGAAGAATTGCGAAGGCCGGGGAGCCCCGTCACATTCCAACGACCGGACGGGAAGCCTGCTCCGTTGTGCTGGGCAGCGAGGCGACAAAGTTTCCCGCCCTTGTGTTGAGGGTGATCCCCCAGTGAAGGCGCGGTTGTAGCGGACTGCGGTCCGCAGGCAAGCGGGTCGGTCTTCCTGGCGTTGCTAGGGCCGCGCGTCCCGCCGTTTCCGACGACACACAAAACCCAGCAGCATCAACAATGGGCCAGCCGCTGGTGCGTCCACCGGTGCAAGACACAGGCAACCGGGACGTGTTCCGGGTTCCTCCGTTGAGGAAGATGACGGCGGCGCAGCGGAGCTGGAGTTTGCAGCGCTGGAACCGGGCGCGGAGGAACTGGCCGCGGAGGAGCTGGAACCATCTCCACTGGAAGACACGCGTGCGGAACTGGAATTGCCTCCGGACGACGACGCCATGCCCGCGTCCGGGCGCGGCGTGGACGCATCCACGCAGCGGTTCCCAATGCAGATGAAGTCTGGTCCACAATCGGCGTCTGCTTCACACTGCCGGCAATACAGCCCACCGTCACAATAGGAGGCCACCGGGACCAGACCATTGGCCTGCGCCATGAGGTGCCCAAAGTGTGGCGGGGCCAGGTCTCCCAGCGGTTCACCGTGGCCATCCAACGTCCAGCCCTTGGCATCCACCAAGGACCGCCACGCGCGGCGGTAGATGACGCGCGCGCGAACCTCCACGTTGCCGCCTTGGGCCGGCGCGGCAAAAGAGTACGTGGTGTTGTCGGTCTGCAAGGGCGCAATGCGGTTGTCCCACCGGATGCGCGCAGCGTCGGTGAAGAAGGTGGGGCCATTGGCCGCAGCGTCTTCAATGAACTTGGCGTAGAGCTTCCCGGGTTGTCCCGCGTAGTAGCCCTGCGCGGGGTCTCCCACGCCACCCAGCGTGTCCACGGTGGGGCCCGCCAGCTGCGCCAGCACTTCACCAGACGGCCAGGCCACTGCTTCCACCAGCAGGATCATGTTTCGAATGGTGACGCCGGTGGGAACGTGGTGCCCCGTGCGGTCATTGGTCAGCGCCACATGCGCCACCACGCGGCCATCCACCAGGCGCGTGGACAACGCCAGGCTCACCGCGTTCTCCAAGAACTCCGGCGTGGTGCCTTCAAAACGGTGCGAACGGATCTGCCCCGGAGGCCGCCGGTAGTTGGGCGGCATGAGGTTGCACGCCGCGTAGAGGTTGATGGGTGGCATGTGGCAGTCCACACACGTGGCGTGCAGCGGCGAGGTGGGGTCACCGTAGGGCGAGTTGACCCATTCTTCATACGTGGGCTCACTCACCACGCCATTGGCCTCCTCAAAGTCCCCATCCAGGTCCGGGTCATTTTTGTCCTGGTGGCACGCCGCGCACAGCACCGCGGACAATTGCGGCTGGTAGCTGGAACGCATGAGCGTGTTGGACTGGTAGGTCACATCACCCAACAAGCCGTATTGCACCTGCCAGCTGACGGCGGGACGGGAGAACGTGAACATCCCCGGCCACAGCCCCGGCGCGTTGAGCTTGGTCTCATCCAGGTTCGCGGCCTTGTGGCAAATCTCGCAGGTGACGCCTTCGGTGACCGCCAGCGCGTCTGATTGTGGCGGTTCCATGCCGCCGGAAAATCCCTGCTCCATCCACTTGAGGGGCTGGTGGCAGGACGCGCACTCGCTGTCCGGATGGGTGCCCGCCAGCGCGCTGTCCCGTGTGTACACAAAACCGCCCATGCCACCGGCGGTACCCAGGCCGTTGAACGTGTCATGCACCCACGTGTTGGTTCCGGCGTGGCGCATGGCGCTGGTGCGCCAGTCAATCTCCTGACGGGGATGGCACGCCGCGCACGTGGCAGAATCCGCGGGGACGTAGGTGGGCGTGTCTGTGGTGGGCACCGCGTCCAACAGCAGCTCCACCGTGGTGGATGGAGCGTTCACCGTGGCGTTGCCGGTGAAATACCCCTTGAGCCCCGCCGTCACCACCGCCTCTCCGGTCACCGTGGGCAGGGAGAAGGTGCCGTTGGCGGCGGAGACCGTGCGTGTGTTGGTGAGCACCCAGGTGACGCGCGCGCCCTCCAGGGGTGTTCGGGATTGTGCGTCCAACACCACACCGCTGACCTGCGAGGCCAGCGCGCCACAACACACCACCAACAAAAAGCCGCTCATGGAGGTCATCCAGTGCAAAAGACACACCCGGACACAACCCGCCACGCCACCGAACACCGTGCGCGGAAAAGGCGCCGTGGCACGAACGTGCTTCGTTGTGGACAGGCCACCACCGCGCACACTGTGGTCCAACCGACCCGGTTGGAAAGACCTTGGGTGCATCCGTCAGACGCGGGATTGCGCTTGATTGACATGCATGTCAATGACGCGGCCATGCGTGGTTTCCTCTCCGGGCGTGTGGTGGCGTGGTGGTGTCTGACGGTGTGGTGCGCGTGCAGTGCGCCGCCACAACGGGCGCCAGAGGCGGGGCCACACCCGCTGTGGAGCAGCAACAAGGACGGCCTGGACAACCCCTGGCCGGATGCACGCCTGCAGGCTGAAGACGGAACGCCCCGGCTGCGGCCGCGCTATTGGGACCCGTTTGTGGCGCTCCCTGCCGCCACGGTGGAGACCGACGCGCTGTTTGAATCCTACGCGCAGACGTTGGCCAACCAGGACGGGTTTGGGGCGTATGCGCCGTGGCTGGTGCGGGTGAGCGCGCCGGTGGACGCCACATCCCTCACGCAACAATCCATCCGGCTCTGCCAGCTCCCAGGCGGTGGCTGCGTGCCAACCACCGCGCGGTGGCGGGTGGACCCGGGCTACCTGGAGGTGCAGCCGGGCGTTCCGCTGGCGCAGTCCAGCACGTATGCGCTGGTGCTCACGCGCGCGGTGACGTCGGGCGGGAGGCCGTTGACCCGTGCCGCGGAGTTTGCCGCGTACGCCCAGGGTGACGGCGCGGCGGTGGTGAACAGCGCGGCGCAGGCGGCCGGTGTGGATGTGTTGGACGTGGTGCTGGTGGTGACGGTGAAGACGTTGTCCATCACCGCGCAGAACTTCCGCGCGGCAGCCTGGGCCCAGGCGCACGTTCCGCAGCTGCTGGTCCCGTCCACGCCCACCGGCGGCAACCACCCGCGCGGGACGTTTGCCCCCGCTGCGGCGCACGCGGCGTTTGACCGGGACCGTGCCGGGCTGGGCCTGGTGGTGGTGGGCACGGTCATGTTGGCCAACGCGCGGGATGCGCAGGGCGCGTTCAGCGCCGCGGTGCTGGACGGAAGCGTGGCGCCAGCGCTGGAGGAGGTTGAGGTGGTGGTGGCGTTGCCGGACCCCGCGGTGTTTCCGCCGCCGTGGCGCACGGTGGTGGCGCAACACGGGTTTGCCGGCACCAACCGTTTTGTCCTGGACGTGGCGCGTGAATTCAATGAAGCGGGACTTGCGGTGGTTGGGTTGGACGCCGTGGACCACGGGCAGCGGGGAAACGTGGCCGCGTTTTTTGATGTGACCCGGCTGGCCACCGTGCGGGACCGGTTCCGTCAGACGGTGTTGGACCAGCTGCAATTGGTGGCGCTGGTGCAATCCGGCCGGCTGGACGTGGACGGCGTGCCCGGTGCTGATCTTGACGGGACCACCATGTATTTTGGGCACAGCTTTGGCGCGGTGACCGGAGCCCTGCACGCTGCGTGGGCCGGCCATGCGCCGGTGACCGTGCTCAACGCATCCGGCGGTGGAATCACCACCATCATGGATTCACCCAAGCTGCGCGGTGGCATTGCCTTGCTGGTGCGTCCCGCACTGGGCCTGGATTTTTCCAGCCCCGGCTACGAGGAAACGCTGCCATTTGTCCGCGCGGTGGCGCAGACGGTGCTTGAGCCGGCGGACCCCATCCACCACGGCGCATTGTGGGGGCCGCGCGGCGCAGCACGCGTGCTGCTGCAGTTGGATGAGGGCGACGGCCTGGTGCCCAACGCGGCCACCGTGGCCCTGGCCCAGGCCGCGGGCGTGGAAGCGTCCACCACGGCGCGGGAAGATCCCCAAGGCCTGGACGTGTTGTGGACGTTGGGCGCACATGACCTCCCGGCGGGTCTGGATCCCCATGACGTGTACTTCCACAACGCCGCTGCACGGCAGCAGGCCGCCACGTTCCTGGCATCGGGGGGAACCCGGCTTCTGGAGGCACCCTGACCACACCAGGCGCCGTGTGGGCGCTTGTCCACCTGCCGCCGTTCAAGTCTACGCACAACCGTGTCGATTCCCTCGACAGGCCTGTGCACGGGGCGCGGGTTTGAAACAACAGACAAGGGTGGGCATCCAAGCGCCATGACTCCCTCTGCAGCATTGTCCCTGGTGGTGGCCAGCAGCGGCCTGCTGCTGGGGGGACTGTTGTGGCTCATGGGACGCGCCGCGGGCTGGCCGGTGCTGGGGCGTGGCGCGGCGGTGGTGACGGCGGCGGCGCTGTACTGCGCATGCAACGTGGTCATCACACTTCCGGTGACCGACGCCACGGTGGTGGTGGCCTCGCAGCTCAACATGTTCTTTGCGGGGCTGCACATCCTGGCGTGGACCCGCTTTTTGCCGGTGCATGACGGGCGCGCGCCGGCGTCCTGGGAGCTGTGGTTGGGGCGGGCGGCGGTGGTGGCGTCGGCGCTCAGCCTGGTGCCGGGGCTTCTTTTTGATGGCGTGTTCACCGCCCGCGTGGCGTGGCTGGACATGGACCAGCATTGCGGCCAGTCCACACTGGTGGGTGACGCCGTCATGGTGGGACTCACGCTGGCCCTGCTGCTGCTCATGGTGGACCGCGTGCTGCGGCGCGGCCAGGTGGCGTACGGGCGCACCTATGCGGCGGCCATGGGCACGGTGTTTGTGGCCGGCGTGTGGGACACCAGCGTGACGCTGGGTTGGTTGCAGCAACCGTTCATCCTGGACCTGGCCATGCTGGTGGTGGTGGCGGCGGTGGCGCGAACCATGATGGGCCAGGTGGCGCACACCACGCGCAGCCTGGAGCGGTTGCGGGCAGACCTGGAGCAGGCGGTGCGGGAGCGCACCCGGCAACTGGAGGACGCCCGGGATGCGCTGGTGGCGTCAGAAACGCTGGCCGCGCTGGGCCGCGTGGCGGCGGGCGTGGCGCATGAAATCAACAACCCGCTGGCCGCCATCCGGGGCAACCTGGAGTTCCTGGACATGACGCTGACGGACCAGACGGTTCCGCCGCACGAACGCCAGGAGGCCCTTCGCGATACCGTGGGCAGCGTGGACCGCATTGCGCGCGTGGTGCGCAGCCTCATGGATGCCGGCCGCCGCAGCGGGCGGGCGCCGGTGGACGTGGGCGCGGTGCGCCTGTTGGATTGTGTGGAGCACGCGCTGGCCGCCGCCAGCACCGTGGCCGCGCCCAACGTGGACACCACCGTGCAGGTCCCGGACGCGCTGGTGGTGGAAGGGGACCAGGGCGTGCTGGTGCAAATCCTCTCCAACCTGCTGGTCAACGCGCGCCAGGCCATGCGCCGTGACGGCGTCACCCGCGGCACCGTCCACGTGGTGGCCCGCCAGGTGGATGCCTGGGTGCAGGTGGATGTTGTGGATGATGGCCCGGGCATTCCGCAGCAGGTCCAGAAGCGTCTGTTTGAGCCGTTCTTCACCACACGGGACCCGGGGGATGGCACCGGCCTGGGACTGGCGGTGGCCAATGGACTGGCCCACGCGCTGGGGGCCCGCCTGACGCTGGCCCACACCGGTGCGGGTGGAACCACCATGCGGCTGACGTTGCGCGCCGCCGCACCGGTCCCCGCCCCGTCGCTGCTGCCGCTGTTGCCTGGCACCCGCAAGCGCTTGCTGGTGGTGGATGATGAACCCGCGGTGTTGCGCGCCCTGCAGCGCGTGTTGTCCCCGAGGCATGACGTGACGCTCAGTGCCACGGTGGAGGATGGCCTGCGCCACGCGTTGGGCGGCGCGGTGGACGTCATCCTGTGTGACGTGATGATGCCGGACGGAGGCGCCCAGCAGTTCTACACCCAGCTCCAAAGCACCCGGCCGGACCTCCTGGAGCGCCTGGTGTTCATCACCGGTGGCGCCACCAATGACGCCACCGCCGCGTTCTTGCGGCGGGCCGGACGCCCCGTGCTGGAAAAACCCGTGGATCCCGCGGCGCTGTCCCGCGTGGTGGACGCCAGTGGCCCGCCCAGCCTGACCCAGGACCAGGGCCACCCAGCCCACGTGCCGGTGCACTAGCGCCTGGGCGCGTGTGCCCAAAGTGCAAACAGAACAACACCTTGGGTGCCCCAACGTCTTTGGGGGATCCCCTTGTGTGGCAAGCAACCACACCGCCCCCGCACCCGATACGTAGGACAACCGCCCGAGGGTGTGCCGCCAGCAAGGGGCCAATGCGGGCCGGGGCTGGTAACGTTGTGGTCCTGTTTTCCAAGTCTTGCCAACGGGGTGCAAAGCAGGTCCCGGTGGCTGCACCAAGGCAGCGGAGGTTGTTGATGCGTGGTTCCCTGATTCGGTTGCTGGCGGGCTGTGCGGTGGTGGCCATCCAGGCATGCAACTGCAGTGGCGGTGAGAGCTACGTCATTGAGCGTGACGTGAGCACCGGCAACGGGAACCCCGCCGGGTCGGCGTGCACCATTGACGCGGATTGTGAATCCGGCCGCTGCCAGAACGGCGTGTGCTCCACCGGTGAGTGTGACGGCGACGATGATTGCCGCGACAATGAAGTGTGCGTGTTTGGAGAGTGCACCCCGGACAGCAGCTTTGAATGCACCGCGGACCAGCACCCCATCATTGACATCAATCCCGCTGAAGTGGACTTTGGCGCCGTCGCCGTGGGCGTCAGCCCGGATGGTGGCGCCACGGGAGAGACCCGCAGCGTCACCATTCGCAACCTGGGCAGCTGCCTGCTCACCCTTCAGGGCGTGGGTTTCTCCTCCACCACGCCGCCGGACTTCCGGTGCGGGGCCAACCAGTGTGACATCAGCACCTTCCCCAAGCGCCTGCCACCCAACCGCGCGTACACCGTGGATGTCACCTATACGCCCAGTGTCCCCGGGGAGCGCACCGGGCAGCTCCAGATTCGCAGTGACGACGAGAACTACCCAACCCAGATGGTCCCGCTCATTGGCCGCTACAGCGGTGTGCCCCGCTTCCTGGTGGAGCCGGAGATTGTGGACTTTGGCTTTGTGGCCCCCGCCCAGACCCTGGTGAAGAAGGTGCGCGTGTCCAATGTGGGTGACGGCAACGCGGTGCTGCGCCTGACCGACGTGCGCATGGGCAGTGCCGCGGTGACCGCCTACACCTCCACGCCGGACATCAGCTTCCCGGCCAACGTGGTGACGTTGCGGCCCACCACCCAGGGCGCGGCGGATTGTCTGACCACCGGCGGCTGCGTGGACATTGACGTCACGTTCCGCCCGCCAGCCTACGCCAGCTACTCCAATGAACTGCTGCTCACGTATGAAACCGCCGCGGGCCAGCCGCCGGGCAGTGCGCGGGTGCTGCTCAAGGGCTTCTCCACCACGCCACCGGTCCTCAACGTGTCTGAGACCGTCATTGACTTCGGGGACACCCAGGTGGGGTCCACGGTGACGCCGCGCGTGGTGCGCATTGAGAACAACGGGCAGACGCCCATGACCGCGCAGGTGACCATTTCTCCCTTGTCCTCCACGGACTTCAGCGTTGAAGCGCCCACGCCGTTTGAACTTCCGGTGCCGCCGGGCGGCTACGCGTTGATGCGCGTGAACTATGACCCCACGGTGCTGGGTACGGTGACGGGGGAAATACGCGTAGCCAGCAATGACCCCACCACCTACAACGCCGCGTTTGGGGCGGGCACCAAGACGTTGACGGTGCGGGCCAATGGAACGCCCAACATGTTCAATGACCTGTTGAAGGTGGAGATGACCTTTGAAAACGGGGACAACGGGTTTTTCGGCAATGACTTCCGTGACGTGGACTTGATGCTGGAAGGCCCGCAAGGGGACTTGTGCACCAAGCCCACCTACAGCGTGAATGCGCAGGGTCAGATCACCGGCATCCTGGAGGACCCGTGCGCCACCTGGACCTACGGCGGCACGCCGCGCTGGCAGGCCATTGGTGCGGCACGTGAACCGGAACGCATCATCCTGGCCAATGCCGGCACCGCGCAGGGCAACTATGTGGTGAAGGTGTCCTATGAGGAGGACTGCGCGTCCATTCCCACGCAGCTCATCGCGGGGTTGCTGGGCATCGGCATTGATGCGCTGGTGGGCTACATCTCCGGCGGCGTCATTGACCTGGGCAGCTCGGACATTGCGTCATTCATTGCCAACAACTGCTGGGACCATGCCGCTTCCACTGCCACGGTGACGGTGTTCATCAACGGCGCGGCCAACATGAACTGCAGCAAGCGCCTGGGGTCCGCGGGGCTGGTGCGTGACGTGGTGACCATCAACCGCAACGCGGTGGGCCAGTTCACGGCCACCTGCGTGCCCTGAAGCGCGCAACACACACGGAGGGTTCCACGGTGCGTCTGGCCGCTGCGGTGTTGGGTCTGGTTGTGGGCGCACAAGCGTGCACCCAACAGCCCCCCGTGGGCGAATGTGACGGCGGCGCGTGTCTGGACACCACCGCCCCTCCGCGGCTGTTTGTGACCCCGCCGTTTGGCCTGGGCTTTGACTGCGTGACGGTGGGCTGCAACCAGACCCAGCGCATGACGTTGGAGAACCGCGGCGGCGGGGTGGTGCGCGTGACGCGCATTGCGTTGACGTCGGCGTCTTCGGACGATTTTGCCGTGGAGGTCCCCGGGACGCCGCCGTTGGAGCTCACCCGCGGCAACCCGGTGGGGGTCACGGTGCGCTACCAGCCGTCTGACGCCCAGGCGGATGAGGGCAGCGTGCGCATCACCTACGCACTGGAGCCGGCCAACGGTCCAGACCCCGAACCGGTGGTCATGGCGTTGCGCACCCGGTCTCTGGGCAGCCCGCACATCAACCTCCCCGAGGAGGAACTCAACTTTGGGTATGTGGTGCCCGGGGAGAACCTGACCAAGACGTTTGTGGTGGAAAACGCGGCGGTGGCCGGCAGCATCCTGGCCGTCACCGGGGCCATGATGGAGGATGAGAGTGACCCGGCCTTCACCGTGCTGGGGACCTTTCCGCTGTTTGCCAACAGCGGGGACAGCCTGGCGGTGCGGGTGCGTTTTGCGCCGCCGCTGGACCCCTCCAGCGCGCGTACGTTCCGCGCGCGGTTGCACCTGGCCACCAATGACGGCGCCAACCCGGATGTTGCGGTGACGCTCATTGGGACCGGCCGCACCACCCCGGCGTTGGACGTGGAGCTGCCGGGTTTCAACCTGGACGTGGGTGCGGTGGGCGTGGGCGGCATGCTGCAAAAGACCATCACCCTGCGCAACGTGGGCGGCGAACCGCTCAACGTCTCCCCGCGCCTGGAGGGTGCGGCGGGCGCGGGTTTCTCCATCCAGCCGGCCGCCGGCTCGCTGCCACCCATTGCGTCCTTTGAGCGCGGCAGCCTGGTGGTGCGCTGGACGGCCATCTCTGGCGGCGTGGCCACGGGGACCGGCGGCACGTTGCCCACGCTGGTGCTGGCCTCCAATGACCCGGACCGGCCCACCGTGCGCATCCGCCTGGAGGCGTTTGGGTTGTTGCCCACCGCCACGCCCAACGTGCCGCGCGTGGATTTTGGCGGCGTGGTGGTGAACTGGATTGTGGACCCGCAAACCGTGCTGGTGCGCAACACCGGCGCGGGCCCGTTGACCATCACGGATGTGTTCATGGAGCCCGGCAGTTCCCAGCAGCTGCGCGTGGAGATGGTGAGCGGCCTGCCGCGCATGTTGTTGCCCGAAGACCCGCCGGTGACCCTCACCCTGCGCTACGCGCCGGTGGCCACCGGTGCCGCCAACGGCGTGCTGGTCATCCAGTCAGATGATCCCAACACCCCGCTCAAACGTGTGCCGGTAAGCGGCCGCGGGCTCACCTGTGAAGAAGGCTGTCCCATCCCGTTTGCCACCCCGGTGTGCGCCACCGGCAAATGCGAGATTGGGATGTGCGAGGCCGGCCACCACAACGCTGACGAGCTGGGCGTCAACGGTTGCGAATGTGGCGAAGACTCCGGCGGTGAGGTGGGGCATGTGTGTGGCGGCGGGGAACGCAACCTGGGCAACCTGGTGGATGATGACGGGGACAGCGTGACGGTGTCCGGGACGCTGCATGACACCATGGACCAGGACACCTACTGGTTTTTTGGGGATGACGCCGGCGGCGTGGGCCAGTTGTTCGGGGATGATTTTGACGTGCGGGTGGACCTGCTCAACACGCCGCCGGGCATTGAGTTCTGCATCCGGTATTCGGCGCATGATGTCCAGGGACAGGGTTGTGGCCGTGGGACGGATGAATGCGGAAAGACCACGTTCCGCCGGGATGGCAGCTACGGCACCGAGGACGACCAGGACTTCACCGTGCGCGTGCGCTTCACGCCGGGCACCGCGCCGTTTTGCGGCAGTTACACGCTGCGCGCCAAAAACGGCTGACCACCGGAAAATGTTTCCGGGTGCGCGCGGCAGTTCAGGTTTGCCCCTGGCATGACAGGTTGAGACACTGTGCCGCACCGCGGAGGTTGTGTGCCCAGTCCAGATGGCTCACCCGGCGTGGAGACCCCGGACACCACCCGCAAGGTGGCGTTTCTCAAGGCCATGGTGCGCACCATGCTGGTGTTGTGCGCACTGGGGATCCTCATTTCCCTGGGTGACCAGGCCAACCAGGTTGGCACCACGCTGGCTTTTTTTGGGTCGGCGGCGGTGTGGCTGCTGGCCATTTCATTGTTGGTGCGGCGCGGCCGTGTGGTGTTGGCGGCGTGGAGCATTTCGCTGTTTTTCTGGGCCATGATTGCCTTTGTCACGTTGTTCTTTGGCGGGATGCAGGGCTCCAACGCCGCCTGTTTTGGGGTGAGCGTGCTGCTGGTGGGGTCGGTGGTGGGGGCGCGCGCCGCGTTGGTCATTGCGGTGGCCAGTTCAGCGTGGTGTGCGGGAGTGGTCTGGCTGGAGTTGCATGGTGCACTGCCGGCCCCGCTTGGTCCCTACAGTCCAGTCAACGCCTGGTCTGCCGTCACCATCACGCTCATCCTCACCGGCGTGCTGCTCAACAATTCCCTGGCGTCACTGGCCCGGGCGGCCCAAGAGCGTGATGCGGCGCTGCGGCGCTCCATCCATGCCCAGAAGATGGAGCTGGTGGGCACGCTGAGTTCTGGCATTGCACATGACTTCAACAACCTGCTCACGGTGATGGTTGCCGCGGCAGCCGAACTGCGCCAACGCGTGGGCTCCACGCCGCAAAACCTGGCGCCGCTGGAGGACCTGGAGGCGGCCACCTCCCGTGCCGCGCAGTTGACGCGGCGCCTGTTGGCGTTTGGCCGGACGTCAGATGACGCCCTGGCGCCGGTGGACCTGGGGGCGCTGGTGCAAAGCGCGGGGGCCATGTTGCCGCGCCTGTTGGGTACCCAGGTGCGCGTGGAGGTGGAGGCGCAGCCAGGCTGCGTGGTCAACGCGTCCGCCGGGGGGCTGGAGCAGATTGTGCTCAACCTGGCGGTCAACGCGCGGGATGCCATGCCCCAGGGCGGGACCCTGCTGTTGCGGGTGCGCGGTGTGGGTGATGAGGTGGTGCTGGAAGCGCGGGACACCGGGCACGGCATGGATGAAACCACGCGCGCGCGCGTGTTTGAGCCGTTCTTCACCACCAAGACCACCGGCACCGGCCTGGGCCTTGCCACCGTGCGGGAGATGATGGCGCGGTTTGGCGGGACCATTCACCTTGAAACGGCGCCCAATGTGGGCACCACGTTTGTGCTGCGTTTCCGCAAGGTGGCCACGGCGCCGGCGGCGGCCACGGTGAACAGCCCACCCAACGCCCCGGTCCCATCAACCCAGCGGCGGCGCATCCTGCTGGTGGAAGATGACCTGCTGGTGCGGCGGTCCACCGCGCGCCTGTTGGAACATGAAGGTTATGACGTCACTGCCGTGGGTGACGGCATGGAAGCGCTGGCGGTGGTGGAGACCGCGCCGGATCTGGTGTGTGTGGTGACGGATGTGGTGATGCCCCGAATGGACGGCGAGACCCTGGCCAACACGTTGGCGCAGCGCCGGCCCACGCTCCCGGTGTTGCTCATGAGCGGCAACCGGACGCCCGGCCCAGACGTCTTGCGCGCGCCCGGCCGGGCCTTTGTGGAGAAGCCCGTGGACCGCGCCAGCCTGTGTGCGCAGCTGGAGGCCCTGATTGGCGCCAGCACCGCCGTCAGGCCGCCTGCGCCGCTCCCCAGTGTTTGAACGCCAGCACCCCCGTCCACACCGCTGCGGCCACCATGGACAACGCACCCACCAGCACCGGAGCGGCATCATCATCCCCGGCAGGGACAACCCCGCCGCGGCTTTGCGCGGTCCCACCGGGCCGCCCAGGCGCAGCAGGACAAACCCAATGGCCACGTTGAGCAACGCCAGCCGGTTGCCGTGGGCGTGCGCCAGGCGCATCTCAACGTGTTTTCCCAGCCCGTACCGCGCAATCCAGGGTTCTTTGTCCGGGTGGAAATCCCGCAGGAAGGCGAGGGCCATTGAACAGGCCCATGGTGATCAGGCCCACGCCAACGTTGTGGCGGCCGCATTCCATGACGTCATCCTGGGCGTGCTGATTGGTTGTTGCGCTGGGCTTCCGTGGAGCTCAGTTGGGGCCGGGCTTGCCGGCGCCAGGTCCACGTCCAGCGCCCGGGGGCGGGCCGGCCTTGAGGTGGTGGATGAGGATCTCAAGATCGGTGTTGGGATCTGGCACCACCGCATGGGTCACGTTGGGGCCAAGCACCACCATGCGCTCCGGGGACAACCGTTCCTCGCGGTCCTTGAACTTGATGACGCCGGCACCACGCAGGATCTGGATGGTCACCGGCATGGGCGCCGAATGTTCGGCCAGCACCGTTCCTTTGCGCAGCGTGATGCGCGCCAGCTTGAGGTGGGGCGTCTCCAACAGCAGCTCCACGTCCTTGGGCGCGCCACTGGCGGCGGCCGCGGGAACAGGCACCACGTGGACGCCATCCGGGGGTGGAGCAGCAGCAGCAACACAAAACACAAGGGCAACAGCAAACATGGGACGCTCCTTTGGAACAGGGTCTCAATGGCGTGGATACACCGTATGAGCCGGGCAGGTGGCGCAACGGTTCCACGCCCCGGTGTGGCGCGCGGATTCAGCAAAAATCACGGCAAAAATGTCGCAGGCGGTGCGTGGCCACCTGTGGCATAAGTGCGGCGGTAACGGGAGGATTGAGCCATGAGCAGCCACGTCTTCTTCTTTGGGCAGGGCAAGAGCGAAGGTGACCCCAAACGGCGGGACATCCTGGGTGGCAAAGGTGCCGGCCTGGCCGAGATGACGGTGCTGGGACTGCCAGTGCCTCCGGGCTTCACCATCTCCACCGAGGCGTGCAACCACTATTCGGACAAGGGTGCCCACCCGCCGGGGTTGCAGGATGCGGTGGCTGCAGCACTCAAGCGCGTGGAAGGTGTCATGGGCGCCACGTTTGGTGACGCCAAAAACCCGCTGCTGGTGAGCGTGCGTTCTGGCGCGCGCGCGTCCATGCCTGGGATGATGGACACCATCCTCAACCTGGGTCTCAATGACGTCACGGTGGAAGGCCTGGCCACGCGCACCAACAACCCGCGTTTTGCCTATGACGCCTACCGCCGGTTTATTGCCATGTACGGCAGCGTGGCCATGGGTGCCTCCAAAGAGCCGTTTGAGCACGTGCTGGATGAAGCGCGGCAACGCCTGGTCAAGGCGCGTGGCATGGCGGTGACCGCCATGAATGCCGAAGAGCTGCGGCGCGTGCTGCCGGACAGCGAGCTGCCACTGGAGGAACTCAAGACCGTCGTCGCCCAGTTCAAGGCGGTGGTGCAGAAGGAGACCGGCAGCCCGTTCCCGTCTGACCCGCAGGCGCAGTTGTGGGGCGCCATTGAGGCGGTGTTCGGTTCCTGGGGGAACCACCGCGCGGTGGTGTACCGCAAGATGCATGACATCCCTGCGTCCTGGGGCACGGCGTGCAACATCCAATCCATGGTGTTTGGGAACATGGGAGACACCAGCGCCACCGGCGTGTGTTTCACGCGGGACCCGTCCACGGGGGAAAAGCGCGTGTTTGGCGAATGGCTGCCCAACGCGCAGGGTGAAGACGTGGTGGCGGGCATTCGCACGCCGCTGCCGGTGGGGGCGGGCACCCCGGGTACCAAGGGCAACTCCCTTGAGGAGCGCATGCCCAAGCCGCACGGCGAACTCATGCGCATGTGCGCGGTGCTGGAGAAACATTTCCGGGACATGCAGGACGTGGAGTTCACCATCCAGGACGGCACGTTGTGGATGTTGCAGTGCCGCAATGGGAAACGTGCGGCGCGCGCGGCGGTGCGCCTGGCGGTGGAGATGGTCAAGGAAGGCCTCATCACCGAGGATGAGGCGGTGTTGCGCGTGGATCCCACCAGCCTCAACCAGCTGCTGCATCCCACGCTGGACCCCAGTGCTCCGCGCAACCAGCTGGCGGCTGGCCTGGGCGCAAGCCCGGGAGCGGCCAGCGGTCACATTGTCTTCAGCGCGGATGACGCCGAGAAACAGGGCGAGCTGGGCAAGCCGGTGATCCTGGTGCGCGTGGACACGTCCCCCGAGGACATCCACGGCATGAAAGCGGCCCGCGGCATCCTCACCGCGCGCGGTGGCATGACCAGCCACGCGGCGGTGGTGGCGCGTGGCATGGGCAAGCCGTGTGTGGCGGGCTGCAGTGCGTTGGCCATCAACTACGCGCTGGGTCAGATGACCATCACCCTCTACGACGAGAAGGGGAACCCCAAGGGCTCCACCATGCTCAAACAGGGGGACATCATCACCATGGACGGCGGGACCGGCCAGGTGTTCTTGGGCCCGGTGCCCACGGTGAACGCCACGTTGAGCGGGGACTTTGCGCAGCTCATGGCCTGGGCGGATGCGCGGCGCACGCTGAAGGTGCGCGCCAATGCTGACACGCCCTTGGATGCGCACACCGCGCGCGGGTTTGGCGCCCAGGGCATTGGGTTGTGCCGCACCGAACACATGTTCTTTGACGAGGCGCGCATTGCCGCGGTGCGGGAGATGATTCTGTCCGACAACGTGGACCAGCGGCAGCACGCGCTGGCCAAGCTGCTGCCCTTCCAGAAGGAGGACTTTGTGGGCCTCTTCCGGGAGATGAAGGGGCTGCCGGTCACCATCCGGCTGTTGGACCCGCCGCTGCACGAGTTCTTGCCGCACAAGCCGGAACAGCTGGCGCAGCTGGCCCGGGACATGAAGGTCACCGTGGAGAAACTCCAGCAGCGCGTCAGCGAGCTGCATGAGTTCAACCCCATGCTGGGGCACCGCGGTTGCCGCCTGGCGGTGACGTTCCCGGAAATCTACGAGATGCAGGTGCGCGCCATCCTGGAGGCCGCCCGGCAGGTGCAGAAGGAAGGGCTGGGCGTGGAGCCGGAGATCATGATCCCGCTCACCATCAGCCTGCCGGAGCTCAACCGCATGAAGGTGCTGGTGGACAAGGTGGCCAAGGAGGTCTTTGGCGCGGGTGACGCGGTGCCGTTCAAGTTTGGCACCATGATTGAAATTCCGCGCGCGGCCCTGCTGGCGGATGAACTGGCGCAGACCGCCGAGTTCTTCTCCTTTGGCACCAATGACCTCACGCAGTGCACCTTGGGGCTGTCCCGGGATGACGCCGGAAAGTTTCTGCCGTCCTACGTGGACTCGGCGCTGTTGCCGCGTGACCCGTTTGTGTCCATTGACCAGGAGGGCGTGGGCAGCCTGGTGAAGACGGCGTGTGAAAAGGGCCGCAAGGCCCGGCCGGACATCAAGCTGGGCGTGTGCGGGGAACACGGCGGTGACCCGCAAAGCGTGGAGTTCTTCCACGGCGTGGGCCTGGCGTACGTGAGCTGTTCGCCGTTCCGGGTGCCCATTGCGCGCCTGGCGGCGGCGCAGGCGGCGCTCAAGTCCAAGGGCAGCAAAGGTGGCGTGGGGACGGCGTGACGCTGGCGCGCCGCCGGTTCATTGCCGGCGGATGAAGACGCGTTGCGCGTGGGCGTGCGAAAAGACCTGGGCGAAACACGCACCAAGCCCGTGACATTCCGACACCGGCACGCCCACGCCGCTGGGCATCCCCAGCACCTGCGCACCCAACAGCCCGGTGGGCAGCGCCACCTGGATTCCCCTCTCCAGTGTGTCCTGGATGGGAACCATGGACGTCCCGTCCTCCATCACCACGCTGAGCGGTCCAACCAGGAACAGCTGCGTGTCCGAAGGTTCACTCCAGACAAACACCAGGGTTGCGTCATCTCGCAGCACCACGTTGAGGGTTCCGTCTGGCTGGAGGTCCAGCGGTTCCTGGTGCAGGCGGCGCTCCTGGTGCAGCGTGGGGATGGTCATGGACCCGGACCACGGCCCGTCAGAAATGGTGATGGTGTTGTGCTCCGGGCGCGTGAAGTTGCGCAGCGGCACCGAGGCGGAAAACGTGATTCCATTGCAGAAGCCCATGGGGTCCATTCCGCCACGGTTCACCGGGATGAGCTCCAGGTCTGACCCCAACGTGGCTTTCAGCGTGGGGCTGGCCAACGGGCAGTAGGGCTGTTCCACCTCCACCGCCACGGACACAAACACCGTTCCGTCCCCCGGGTAGGACGCGCCAACCCCCAACGTCCACCCGTCCATGGTCCACGGTGCTGCCGGGGGCGCGCAGGATGCCAACAGCGCACAAACAACAGACCAGCCGGTGGTGCGCATCATGGGGTGGTCCTTGGACAACGTTGCATGGAGCCAACGTTCGCAAGGCACGTGCCGGTCCCCGGCCTGCCAGAACCCGCATGGATGGTGTGTTGGAGACATTCTCCCGTACCCCGGTGCGCGGTGGGCGGTGGCGCGGGTGTGGCAGTGCGGGGGTGGCTCTGGCTTGTTTGTACTCTGCTTGGCTTTGAGCAACTTGCCCAGGCTGGAGAACGGAACGACCTCCCGTGGCGGCGGCAGCGGCAGCGTCATGAACAAGACCGGCGCTGCTGCAGCGCCCGGAGCGGAGGGCTCTGAATGGCGTTGTGCAGTCGTCAGCAGGCCGTGGTGGGTGAACACAAAGCACTGTGGACGGAGATGGGGCCGGAGGGTGGGCTCCAGACCAGCAAGCCCAACATCAACCAGCTGGTGGCCGAGCGGGGCAAGAACGACGCGTGTTTTGCCAGTGTGGATCCCCCGCCTTGTGGACACGTCAGGTGGGTCAGCAGTTTCTTTGACGACGCGGCGAGGCGCACGGTGCAGCGCCTGCCCCGACGGCAGCAGGGCGCTTGGAACCTGGACGGAATGGAGTGTGACACCCCGGTGCGTTGCCGGGGGCTTTGATCCGCGGGCCGCGGAGGCTGCGGTGGAAGGGGTGTCGCGGCTGGTCTGTTGCGTATACGCAACATGGCGCGCCAGGAAGGCGGGGGCACCCGGCGCGTGGTGCGTTTTTGAGACGGCCCACACTCCCAAAAAGCCCAACCACCTTGCGCCGGCCGCCAACGCCCGTGGACGCCAGCACCCCACGCCCACCTCCCAAGACCCCGTGAACCTCTGGTGCGGCTGAACCACGCCGCTGCGTTCTTCCTACATGTCCCCACGCGCCGGGATTGACGCCCCAGCGCGCGCGCACCACCGTTGCAGCCATGTCCCCACTCCGTCGTACGGCCGTTGTTGGCGTCTTGATGCTGTTGTGCAGCGCGTTCACCCTGGATCATCCACCCACCGTGGATGAGCTGGTGGCGGGTTCGGCGCGCATTGTCTCTGGGCGGGTGGTGGACCAACGCGCGCGGTTTGATGCGCGCACCCGCCTCATCCTGACGGACACGCAGGTGGAGGTGGATGCGTGGCTCAAGGGCAGCGGTGCCCGCGTCATCACCGTGACGGAGGTGGGCGGCATGCTCAACGGCGTCACGCTGGAAAATCCCGGCCGCGCGGCGTTCCGCAAGGGTGAAACGGTGGTGGTGTTCCTGGTGGACCGGGAGACCGGCGGAATGCGCACGTACTACGGCCCCTACGGCAAGCTGGGCGCGCAGGACATTGGCCTGGTCACCTCCAGCATCCAGCGGAGCCGCAAATGAAGCGCGCCGTGCTCTTGTGGATGGTGCTGCCGTCGGTGGCGTTGGGCTACGCGTTCAAGGTGGATGACGCGGTTCCCGCACGGCGGCCAACCTGGCCGGCGGGAACGGTGGTCAACTACACGCTGGGGAGTGACCGGCCGGCCAACATACGCGCGGGCACGGATGTGCTTGGGGACCTGCGGCGTGGGGTGGCGGTGTGGGAAGAATCCAGCGGGCTGCGTTTTGGGATTGTGGAGGGTGGCAGTGGCCTGAGTGTGGCGCAGGATGGGCAGAACGTCATCACGTTTGCCAACACCGCGGCCAACCGGGATGTGCTGGGTGAGTTCCAGGCGCTCAGTTTCATCTGGTGGGACGCCAACGCGGTGCTCATTGAAACAGACATGGTGTTCCGGACGGATGTGGTGACCTGGGGAGATGTTCCGGACGGCGTGATGACGTTGGACCTGCAGGGTCTTTGCGCGCATGAAGCGGGCCACGCCATTGCCATGGAACACACCGGCATCCAGTCCGCCACCATGTTCCCCTACGGTGGCCCGGACCAGTTGTGGCGCCGCACGTTGGACACAGATGACCGCTCGGGCGCGCGGGACAATTATGATCGCCAGGAATTCACCGGAAACATTGGCGGGACGGTCACCGTGGGCGGGCAGCCCGCGTTCAAGGCGCACGTGGTGGTGGAACAAGGAGGGCGGCCGGTGGCCTCGGCGGTGACGCTGCATGACGGCGTCTACGCCATCCAAAACCTGCCGCCGGGCACCTACCGGGTGTACGTGGAGCCCGCGGATGGGCCGTTGCAGCCCACCGATTTTGTGGGCGGGGAGTGGAACGCTCTGGACGCCACCATTGTGTTTGCCACCACCTACGCCGCCAGTGACGTCACGGTTGCCTCTGCGGCTGTGACCGTGAACCTCACGCCCGCCGCGGGCGCCGGACCCAACCTGCGGTTTGTCACCCCCAGTCCGGATGGCACGGGGTTCCCGGCGCGCGGGCCTTATGCGGTGCAGGTGGCGCCGTCTTCCACCGGGCATGTGGCGTTGATGGGTGCTGGCGTGGACCAGGTGGCAGACACGGCGTTCACCGCCGGGGATGGCATCACGCTGGGGACGGTGACCGCGCGCGGTCTCAACGGTGACAACGTCCCGTACGCCATCATCCAGTACACCGTGGCGGCCAACGCCCAGCCCGGCCCGCGCACGCTGCACGCCACCACGGCAGGCGGCGCGCGCGCCAACCTCACCGGCGCGTTGCTGGTGGGGGATTGTCACGAGGCCGGCGGCACCGACCCG